>ERZ501058.2-NODE-2-length-564080-cov-10.399739_pt1 | contig 564080 bp, 416 predicted proteins | sample MGYA00510857_ERZ501058 | MGnify/ENA primary metagenome ERZ501058 (study PRJEB25958, sample SAMN03398523) | human skin metagenome | study: EMG produced TPA metagenomics assembly of the Human Skin Microbiome Metagenome (human skin metagenome) data set.
CACTAACACTAACACTAACACTAACACTAACACTAACACTAACACTAACACTAACTAACACTAAGTCTCGATGTCAGATCAATCCCCTCGTCTTACTCCCTTCTTTCTCTCTATTCCGATCTCCTTGCCCCCTCTCCTCCTACACTCTCTTCTTTCTTTCTATCACTCTCACTCTCTGTTTCTTCCTTTCCACTCTCCACGCCTCGCTCTCTTCTGCTTTTGCTTTCTCTTTCCTTCCCTCCTTCCTTTTATCCTTGCTTTCTCTTCCTCCTTCCCTTCCTCTCTCCTTCCTGTTTCCCCTTCTCTCCTTTTGTTCTTTTTTTCCTCCCCTCTCCACTTTTCCCTTTTTTCTCTCTTCTTTAATCCGCCCCTTTTTTACTATCCTTCTCCATTTCCTTGTCGCTTCCGATTTCGTCCTCCCTCTCCTGTCCGCTTGTCCTTCCCTCCACTCTTTTCTCTATTCTCTTTCCCCTCTATTTACTCAGTTCCACTCTTCCCCTATTCTTGGCACCTGTTATCCTATCCTTGTTCCCCTTTTATCCATTCTCTATTTATCTTCACATCTTCTCTGGTTACGTTTCATCTTTATTTACGTTCTCTTCATTTATTCACAGTCTTGCCTAATTATTCGCACCTTCCCGCCCATCCATGCAGGTACTGAATTATTCCGTCTCTGCTGTCCCATACTTATCCTCCCCACGATCCGCGTCTGCTAGTGCTTCTATCCCAGATCATATATACACCAGTACCCTAATGATATTTTTCTCTTTCTAATCGTGTCATTAACAACTGCTTTAGCTGCATCGTCTCCTCTGTCTTCCTACATTTCTTCAGTGTCTTCCGCTTCTTTCTTTGTGTTGGCTTTCGATCATATCATCGTTTTCCCTACGTTCCCTCTCCTAGCTCTTCTTCCCATCACGTCGACATCGTCACACATTCTGGTGAGTCGTTTGCTACTTGCTCTTGTCCAACGCAGTGATGTCCTGTCGTTCCACTCAAATCCGATGCCGGCGATGTGCACTCGTAAAACTAATGTGCCACTTCCCGTTCGCTTGTTTTCGGCATTGTCCCATTCTTAAATTTATAATCAATTGGTTTACGGTAGCGACGGCCCCAATAATACTCTTTACAATCGTTTCCGCCTGTCCAGAAGGGTCAAAATCCTGCACTCTCTTCTCATGTGCTGGCGTGGTCTGTGCAGCATATAACAAACCTGTGTTTATCCGCGCTGTTGTCGCATTTTTTTCATGTCTTGCAAATGTTGATGTGGCCAAGTAGTACGTCACAATCCTGTATATTCAAGCTCTATGCCGTATTCGCTTACAAGTATCGTGCCGTTCCTGAACGTTGGCGTTGCGTTTCGTCAGTTTCTACACTTTCCTCCTCAACCTCGTAGCTCCTTCGTTTGCTTGCTATGCAGCTGAGCGCTTGGCTGCGTTTCAAGTTTATTTTTTTCCCTGCAGCTTTCTATGTTGGTTATTCGGCTGAGGACTATTTCATCCGAAACGTTTTCCACATGTCCCATCTCTATGTCTTGGACGCTGCCATCCTGCACTTGCAGCCCATGCCGTTGCCTGCATTCTGCTTCAATTGTCTCCGCATCGTCTCGTTCAATCGTAGTTTGTGCTGAATATGTAGAGCAGCATCAGCTGATTTGTTTACTCTGTGTAATCCCACATGTCCTTCTTCCATGCCTTTTCATAGCACTTCTCTCACGTCTCCTATTTCCCAGACATTTATCCATACATATATCATTTTTTCTCTCGTCCACTTGTTCTTATTCCTATGCTTTTTCTTTTCTCATTTTCCTTCCACCCCTTTCCTTCTCCCTCTCCATTCCTCCCACTTACTCTCCATCCCTTCGGTCTAACCACATCGTTCTCGTCTTCTCGCTCCCCGCTCTGGCTCTTCTATTCTGTCTCCACTTCTCCCATCTCATTCCCTTCCTCTCCACTTGTCTTACCTTTCTTGCTACCTTGTCTCGCCCATTCCTCTTGCTCTTCTTTCTCCCTCCTATTTTCGTGTCGTGCCCCTTCTCGTCTTCCCTGTACGTCATTAAAATGTAGTTCGATCTTCCGACTGTATCACCGTCTTCTGCTCACTTTATTCCGCTTCTTTCCCCCCATTCTCCTTTCCATTTTCCCTTTCTCCTCTCCACCACGTCCGGTTGGTCAAACTCCTATAGTCAACTATCGCCGTGTCTTCCTCTTCCTCCAGTAAGCACCTATGTCTAGGCTCGGAGCACGCTAAATCTCAATTTTCCACAGACTAACACTGCTCACGGATCTATCGTGTCGTCTATAGCGCATCATGTTTTCCCTGTCCGCCGTCTTCTTGTTCAAGTATAAAATGTTTGCCTGCACTATCACCGCAAGCTGCGCCACGTCCTTGTACGCCTAATATTTTCGATCAATTTACTGTTATGCAAGTATCTCTTAACATCGTCCCGACGGCACTCGCCCTTGACACTGCTGCATTTGCCGCTCCTGTCCACATGGAGCCAAGGCCTACTTTCATGCCCGGCCCCGTTATGCCTGATGAATCGTATACTGGCTACAACCCACTCAAGGCAGCGGTGACGACGACCGAATTTGACAAAGAAAACTTGCAACCAACACGTACTCAAGAAGTCGACTGATGCTTTCATATTCACTTGTCATGTCGAACACGATTACGATGTTTTCCATTTCCTGTTTGATTTTTCGCAGCATACTAGGCCTGTACTGTTTGTGTGCTGTAATATTTTTTATGCGAGTTTGTGTATTTGTCTTCTATATCTTGAATGTATCACCGCATGCCACTCTGTAAATCAATTACCGTGCACTCATAGCTTAGATTGTTCCCCTCTATACAGTCATGCGTTAGACACCTAACTGTGTTGTTTGTTTATTTTCCTTACTATGTCTCTTCAATCCTTCTTCTTCCCGATTCATATCTCTGCCGCTGTGTACTTAATTTCATTGCATGCACTTCTGCCTTCTAATCCCAGCCTCTCTGCATTATGCCCTCTATGGTTCTCGGTGCGCGTGTCTATATTTAGGATATTTCTCCCACTTCATCGAACTCCACACCCGCATTCGTTCCCTGAACCTATTCACGTTTTTCTTGCCAGGAGCCATTTTCTCTATTCCTCTTCCTCTTCCTTGCTATTCTATTTCCCTGTTGCAATCATCTTAAGCCTGTCTTCTGTCACACCCTCCTTTTCCCAATAATCTTAAGCTCTCATCTCTTTCATACTCTCTTGTCCTTACTTCCCTTTTCACGCGCTCATCATCCTCAAAGCCGTGCCAATTTCAAGTTACTTTCGTCTTTTCTGTAGACACTGCTAATATACTATGTTTCATCTGATTTTCACGCCGTTTCCATTTTGCCTGGATCTAATGTCACACATATATATTTACATATATTCCTAGTCTTCGTAGGGATAGTCTCCTCAAGTTTCTTTACGCTAGTAGCACTACATCATGTCTCTCTCCTGTACCAATTGCTTGTTTATGCTTGTCTCTTATTTCACACATTTTCATTCTCACCACCCTTCTATCCCTTTCATCCATCTGTTTTACCAGACCATTCCTCCACCTATACTCTGACCCCACATTCGACTCACTTCGGTCGTGTCAAATATTAATTTTAGGGCGCGAGGCTATCTTGACACCTGATGGCGACGGCCTAATGTCAATCTATGGTTTGTGTACCTTGCCCTTCCACTTCACTTGTCTGACTGAATTGTCAAAGGCAAATATGTGATTCGCCCAGATCAGCCGAGTTCTATCTTGGATTTCACGATCCTTTCCACCTCCACCAAATCGTTCGGGCAATTTGCAGTGATCGAGCGAAGACACAGTACCCCATCATGCATCACCTGGTCGGAGCAGGTTAATGCTTGTAAATTTGCAAGCCAATTACGCTGGACGAGAAGAAGTCATATTGGAGAAGAGGAAAAAGTCTTATCTTGTTGTGCTTCTGTCCACGTATAAAATGGCTGCTCCGTCGGGATACTCCGCTCGGTAGAGCTCGTCATTGTTTTTTCCCGCCACATCTGGATTGTACGCTACAATGCAATTCTCACTCAAATTCGTCGCTCTCGCACTCGCGCTCGTTACGGCCGCGACAGCTGCACCTGTTGACTTGGGAGCACGGCCCACGTTTATGCCAGGCCCGATTGTGCCTGATGAGTCGTACACGGGCTACAACCCATTCAAGGCGGCGGTGACGACGACTGGATCTGATAACTAAGACATGGGAATAGCGTCGATGCAATCGACCTTCAAGAGATCGTCTGAGAATCTTTTCCACATGTTTTCAGAATCGCTACAACGATGTTTTTCACGAAAGATGCCTGCCGAGCTGCGGGGTCGTAATATATGGCGCTACACTAGATGCGCATTACGACGAAAAAATCCCTCGATCTACATACGTATATTCCCCACAAGATGTATTATAGCTGTCATGCACGCATAGCTTGAATCATCAGTCTGTCTGCATTCATATCTTATTTCTGCGCCTGTTTATCGTGTTTCTCTGCTCCTCTTTCTCATCTTTTTGATCTTGCTCACATTTCATGCTAAAGTTGAATTCCAGTAGCTCCTACTCGTGAAATCCCACCTCGATGTATTCTTTCTGTTTTCCTCGTTGCTTCAAAACTGACTGATACACAGTTTTGAAGCAACATTTTTCCTACTTTGTTCTCTATGTCATCTCAGTTCGTGCCAGTAATCTAATATCACGCATACTTGTCTGTGTGAATTTCCTCTTCGCCATCCTTCTTAATTATAGGTCCTCATTAATTTTTACGTGACTCTTCTAGCTTTTGATGGAAGGCATTCTAGTTTGTTGCTTTGACATTTTGCCACATAATAGTATTCTGTTGTAAACACACTTGTCCTCTCCTAGCCCAAACACCCATAACATATGTTTAAATATCCTTGCTTATTGGATGACTTTCCTACTAGATACGTATTATTTTAAAACCAATGAGAATACGACTATGGCGTAGTCAACATGCTTGGGTCAAGGATATCATTAAATATTACTCTGAAAATACTACAACTGGCTTGATAAGGTCGTCCGCCTTGTTCCTCATCAACATCAAGGCGTCCTCCATATGCTCAAAGCCGTCGAACCGGTGCGTCAACAGCGGCTTCACGTCCAGTCTGCCATACGTGATCAAGTCTGCAAGCTTCTCAATACGACGCCTACCTCCGGGCATCAATCCTCCATTAATCTGCTTGTGTCCCATACCGACACCCCACTCAACTCTTGGGATGTTCACATAATCACCCTCTCCGAGATAATTCACGTTGCCGATCTTGCCGCCTGGTTTAAGGCACTTGATGACAGGATCGAACGTGTCAACACCGCCTCCTGCAATGACGGCTTTGTCGACACCCTCACCGTTTGTCAGGTCCAAAACATGCTTATCGATTGGACCCTCTTTGTACGTGATAATGTCAGTCGCTCCGTAGTACTTGGCCGCTTGTCGGCACACCGGACGCGATCCAACAGCAATAATCTGCGATGCACCCCGAAGCTTACAGGCTGCGACCGACATGAGTCCTACTGGTCCGATACCGACAACCAAGACCTTGTCACCAAATTGGACGTCTGCTAGCTCGACACCGTGGAAGCCTGTCGGCACCATATCTGAGAGCATGCAGGCCTCGGCCGTCGAGATGTTCTTAGGCAGATGGGCCAGGTTCGCATCCGCCTCATTTACATGAACAAATTCCGCGAAAAATCCATCCTTCACATTCGAGAACTTCCAGCCTCCAAGCATGCCGCCTGAATGCATCGGGTAGCCGCCTTGTGCCTCTACGGAGCACCAGTCAGGTGTAATGGCCGTGACCATCACGCGATCACCGACTTTAAAATCTTTGACTTGTGAACCAACCTCATCAACAACACCACAGCCCTCGTGACCAAGCACCAGGTTGTGCCTTTCTCCGATAGATCCTTTCCAGACCGTGTGTGTGTCTGAGGTGCAAGGCGAGACGGCCAATGGACGTAGGATCGCGTCCATAGGTCCACATTTCGGGCGTGGCTTCTCAATCCACCCCGTCTCGCCAACCTTAATCATAGCAAAGCCCTTCATTGTGTTTAGGTTACTTTTCGTACCCCACACGTCCCTTCATTTATACGTGTGTGCCAAGCGGCACTCATCGGCTTGTCCGAACCGAATTTACACGATTCGGCCCGCTCGTGCACGTACCCGCTGTGGAGAAAAACTCAACGTTCACTCGAACGCACCAAGCCATTCTAGTACCGCTAACTCCGCGTCATTGCAATTTCCTTTTTTGGTTTACAGTATATCATTCGCGCACACTATTCTTTTAATCTACCCCTTAAAGACAGCAAGGGTGTCGAGTTTAAAGTTGTAACTAAATTAGGGTACTAGAAGCTTATGGACAAACTTCGGAGTTCCGGTGATTCCTGGTCCATGCGTCTCGAACATTTGCCATGGCGCAACTATCATAAATATATGTCTATCAGATTTGCACAGTCCGCAGTGGAAGCACTACTTCCCGCACAAGCCCCTTACGAGCTAGGGGTCCTATGTGACTAGATCCGCATATCGCTTACCACCATCGCAATGTCATGTTTTTATTTTAGCAGTGCCTATTCTACTATCTTTTTCAGACACGGGCTAATGCCGGGTTCTCTTTGTTTCAATAGCTTATTTGCTTGCGACCTTTGCGCTGCATTCACGCGCCATTCATTGTGGCTCACGGTAGGGCGGAATTAAGTAAAGCTAAAGCTTCTGTCATGAATTGAATCATGTTTACGGAAACAAGTCCTAGAATTCTCGTTTGAGGTGCCAGATATCAAATTTCATAGATGGTGTCTTGATGAAAACGATTGGTCGACTAGCGCAATTTCGCTGATCTTGCTAAACGTCACGTAATCTCTCAAGCGAGTTCTATCTGCCTAGAATTGCTGAACCAATTAGGGAATGACTATGTGCTATATGATTCACTGAATTTGATCGGTTAGGGTTTCTCATTGAAAACGGGCCTCGGTGATCATGCTTGCTTACGATGCAACAGGGATATGCCAGGCACAAAAATAGTGGACCTTAGAAGCCCGCTCTAATGTCGACCACAATGCGATGATTTGAATGAGTTTCGCATGACCTAAATTTCAACTGATCAGGATTATATACCTACTATGAATTTACCTGAACTAATTGTTGCAAATTGCGTTTCAATGATGACCGGACTGATCTTGCTCAGATTAGAATAGTTAAAAGTTTCGTTTCGGTTTCGTTCTTGTCATTTCTACATTCTAATTTCCAATGATCCACTTCAGTTGCCCCATTCCAGCTAACATAAAGCAAGTTGTCTTTCACTGCCACAGCAGGCTTTGTCAAAGGGTAGCCTACCCAGGCTTTTTTCGTGACTTCGTATCCCTGAACCTCTCCACGCTTGCCAAACCACACGACTTGAATTCGTTTGCCGTCTTTTGTATATTCAGCCCACACCGGCACAGCTCCATAACCCATCATCACATGATCAGACCATGGATCATCCTCTTCCGACATTAGCTGCAAGCACCCTTGGCTATCGGCAAGCAGATCATTCTCCCCTCCTGGATTTTGATATAGCTGGACAATAGTTGCATTCATTGATGCGAAGTCCAACTCAACAATCAATCCTCGGCTGTGAGTGCTTTCTTTTGACCAACCAGCGCTCTCGTTGTCGAAGATTGATATTCTTCATTTCCCATTTTTCATTTTTGCTGCTAGGTCTTTGGCCTTCATTCCTTTTCTCCCACATAACGCGCATAGTGCTGCCATGCAATTCTGTTACCGTTGACTGAAAAGCTACTATTTCCCCCCTAGTTGCCACAGAACTTTCTTCGTACGACCATCCACATAGTAGATCGTATGAGTGTGTCTGCTACTCACCATGTAGTTTCCGAGCTGGTCGCGACTCACGGCATTCATGTGAAACCAGTCCCAGCTGTGTGACTTCGATGTTGGCAGAGCAGCAGCATTGTTGTAGGCGAGTTCAAATGGAAGATGCTTGTGCGGACAGAATCGGGATCGAACGTCGTTCTCGTCTTTCACTTTCATGTCCATTGCACAACTGTCTGTGATCCATCCAACACTAGTATTTGAATTACCTGCACCATTAATTCTCACGTTTGGTAGATACTCGTATGATGTAGCTGTGGCGTATCCGTCTTTATTGATCCAAAATTCATGAATATCAAGCATGTGCTTCGTAGTAATAGTATTGTTCAGTGTGTAGTCTTGGTTCACAATGTATGCACTTCCGTTTGCGTATCCTTTCGTGAAATGCCCGTGATGGTGTACGAATACGCGAGAACCACCCCATGTGAAGGGCCTGAATTACGTGGAATCGACTGCAAGATCCGAGTTATTGAAGTGAACAAGCTCGAGGTATTTATCAAGAATCATTAGCCCTCGAGGTCCAGAGACACGCGGGCTTAGAAAGATATAGCCATCGGCGACATCAATAGATTTGTCCCGGAACGTTTCATTGAATCTAGGAATCACAATGCCGGGCTGCGTAATAAACTTGGCTAGGACACGAGGTAAAGTTTCCTGGAATGCCAAAATATATAACAGGACAAAGATCGTCAGCATACTAGACACGTCTCAAAGTATTTTTGACTCTGCCCACACCAATCTGTGGATTTTTTTTTTTTACTTGTAGGCTTAATGCTCTATGCTTTATAGCCCTTTTTGCGTCACTTCGATTTGCATATCCCGGTTCGCCTTTACCAAAGACTTGTACCAAACGCAGAAATTCGTCCTAACGCCTACTTGCACAAGATCGCCAACATTCCGATCGACCAAATCATATCCACCTGTATTCAGTGTACCATTTGCGCAACGCCCTCGACCACGTGTGGGCGCAAGATGCCTGCAAGGAAATTCCGCATTCGACGTTATTCAGCTTGGCACTATCGAGCCGGAGGGTGCACCCCCAAAGTCGCGCACAAGCTCGAGGATCAACATTTTAATGATTGCAGTTGTCATACTCAGTGTTCGCTTAAGCCCAAGTGCCGTGATGTTATCAAACAATGGGTGCAGGGGAACAAAAATAGGTATAGAGTTTGATCAACATGTCTTGATGTTTTCGTTCACCGTGCAGTAGCGGTAAACGCCCATAAAAATTACTCTAGCTGTCGATCATTCCCTTTTATCGCCCTCGCCAAAATAGTAATCCTAGTTCTGAGCATGGCCTCCACATTGAAGCGCAATTCATCGCGCTCACATGGAGATTCCAGGCTCTGACCAATGCTGCGACTACTATTCCGCCTAACGCAGCACTTTTCCCGCGGAAGTAATCTTGTTTATTTGCTCGAACGCCTCGCTACTCGAGCGGGGTCTGCTTACCTGACTCTCAGACTTTAGATGCTTGATATTATGCGTGAGTTTGCTAGACCTATATGCTTGCGTGGTACGCCAGTATCTTGCGATACTTATTTCTGAAGAGCAATACCAATGCGTTGGTTGTCAATGTCGAACACCAATGACGTAGACTGGAAGAAGGGATCAGCAAAGTTCCAGTCTCTAGCTCCGTTCACTTGAATGATCGGCAGCTTGCACCAGCCTTCATTGTCGTGCTCCCTAGTCATGAGCCTTTCTGAAAGCGTAATCTCTTTACCAGCCACCTTGAATGTGATTTTCGGCAAGTCATCACACTTGAACCATGTCTCCCTGTCGTCCTGTCCACGATATTGGTGTTGTTTACCGAGGCGATTAACAATTGCTCTAACTTCATCCCTGTTACCCCAGATGTAGTAAGCACCACCGGAGTCAAGTGTCGCAGACACCCTCTTGCCATTTACGTCGATGTGCGTGTGCCAACCAACACGACCTGGAGTGATATCGGTATAACCGAGCTGACCCTCGAACTCCGTCTCATCAATCTTGCCGATATTGAGCGTAGATGGCCCATTGTCACGCAAAGTCAACTGCCAAACATTCTTGTCAAACACGTGCTGATCCTTCGCCGCCTTAGTGAAGCTTGGTCCAGTACCAAAGACGTCGTCCGCCAAGCCGACACCGAAAATGCCATCTACACCGGAAGCAAACTTCAAGTCACCTCGGACTATGCGTCCTAATGCCGGATTTTTTACTACAGCGTCACCGATCTTGACAATGTCTTTGTAAATGTGTGACGTGAGGCTACCAGAAGTATAACGAGCTTCGCGTTCGAACTTCAAGTCAACCTTACTCGATGACTTTGCTGGGTCATATTTCGAACCATATAGAAGTATAGCCATCGATCCTGTATCGATTAAAAGGTTTGCTTTTTGACCTGGAGTGCCAAATTCGAATTCGGTTGTCCAGTAGAACGCCGGGTGCTGGATATCAGCCGTCACTTCCGTCGATCGCTTAGCCACTGTGGCATTCTGCAAATGGCGCTGTAGCTTGAGCGAGATACCGTCACTAGTTGCGAATGCGCTCGTGAGGAGAGCGGAAGCCAAGAGTAGAAACTGAGCCCGGAACTGCATTGCCTGGCTTGTAATGGTTGAGCCCTCTTACCCATTTTTATAGTTTGTGATAAAAATTGAATGATGTCCGTGAAAACAAGAATTCTCGTTTGAAGTACCAATTATCAAATTTCATGGGAGGTGTTTTGATAAAAACGATTGGTCGACTAGCGCAATTTCGCTGATCTTGCTAAACGTCACGTAATCTCTCAAGCGAGTTTTATCAGCCAAGAAGTCTTGAACCAATTAGGGAATGACTATGTAGTGAACGATTCACTGAATTTGATCGGTTAGGGTTTCTCGTTGAAAACGGGACTCGGTAATCGTGCTTGGGTGCCCTGCCGCAGATGTCAGGTGTAGGATCCGTGCGCTTTTCGACTCCACTTTCATGTCAGCGACATTGCGACAATCCGAGCGAGTTTCACACAACTGGAATTTCAACTGTCTTCTATACTTCGTAAAATTCACATCATTTGGCCTCTGCAACCGTGTGCATTAGTTGATAACTGTGCCAATCTTATTGTTCAAATTAGACTCGGCCTATATGCCGTGGCTAAAGCGAGAAAACGACATTACTGTAATGAAGCTTACACGTGTAGTACTTCTATTTTGGCCCTTGTTTTCATTTGGACCCGTACTTTTCCCTTCCTGCGGTCCAATTTGCTTCGGATATGTCTCTAAATCCGCTAGACATGTCTTTGTCATTCCCAACATAGCATAATTTTTACCAAACATGCCAATTCCATAAAGCTGTCCTTTAGCATCTTCACATTCACTTATCGTGCACTTGTCTTTGTAATTCCTTTTTCACATAAATAATAGGGATTTATTTAAGTAGCACGCTCATCTCAAAGCCTCGTTGGACAATTAATTTCCTTTTGGTTTCACTTTAGACATACATTGACTCCAGTATCATTGGTTCGCTTCTATCGTACCATTACAGCTAATAAAAAGCAAGTTGACTTTCGCTATCACAGCAGAATTGTCAAAGGGTAGCTTGTCCAGGCCATCTTCATACCATTTCGAACCTCCTCCAGCTCCCCTGACTACAAGTTGTTTGGGTCTTTTCTTTTCGTTCTAGCCGACTAACGCGTCTAGAGATCATGCGACATGTACGAAACATGCGGCACCACTGCATTGCCATAGCCTAGTGAGGGGATTCAAATTTAGTGCATGCTGCACCAAGGGAGTTTCTTCTCTGCAGGTTGTAGAATAGACATGTCACCTGCTTATCTATTCAGCTATTCACTCTTCAAAGTCTTCGCTACGACCTCCTTTTCAAGACTTCGCGCTTGGTGTTCGCAATTCAAGCACCTTTTCACCTTGCTCATCAATTCACGATAGACAAGTCTTTTTTGTCTATCTGGCATGACGTATGAATCCCAAAAATGTCACGGTGGCTCAAGTGGTCTTTGATTGAGGTAATCCGATGATCACCCATTTTACTGTTTCAGGATCAACGCACTTGCAGTCATAGTACAACATCTTCATATTAAACAGCTTCAGATGCCTCAGAATTTGGCTTCCCGAAATGAACAAAGCCGTCAGTGCTTATGAGCTTGTTTTCGATGTCACACGAGGTTGCGCAAATTTTGTTACATTACAGTCATTCTTTAAAAGACACCGTGTCTGCGCTGACGCAGAGTTACGCACAAGAACAAGCGATATCATCACGGCTTGCTCAGCGTCAGATGTTACGTTCAAAGCCGCCACTTTATAAGCATTGATCTTCCACTTGTTTTGTTCGTCAAGATAATAGTACTCTTATTCAACACCAGTTATCGTGCAGGCATCAAGCTTCCGTGTATTCATATTCCATTCAATCCTGTCATAATTTGAGCGAAACCGCGTCATTATCGCCATATCTGTACTTTCTTCGTCCATTTCGAATTTTGGCACTGAACCATACTCGTAGTCGGTGATAACGAGAAGTCTTTGTTCTTGATCCACTTACATTAACCAAGCTCGTTTTTAGCTGTTACAAAGAATTTTTCTTATACCCTGACAACTTATTCACTGTGGTACAGAGCAGAAAAAACAATGCCGGAAAACGGCGTATCAACATCGAAAAGATGCGCGCCCGCAAAGCACACAAAACAAAAATGCATTGATCTTGAACATGGCTGTCAGTTTAAGCTAGGCGAAAAAAACAACGAGGATGACGCAGCATCTGTCATAGAACAGTACCAGGACGTAGGTGGTGAACCCGCTCACAAGAGTATCGTGCTAAGTTTCCGATTGGTTGGAGAGAGATTCAGATTATCCACCGCATTAGTCTCGACGCCGTTCACGGTACACCAGGGGATCTTGATGGTACAGAATGAAGCAATCTTGCAACTTGAACGATAAAGGACCTGCTCAGAGTGGAATTAGAAAATTAGAACTATACTAGACACACTTGGATTTAGACCCGAACATTTTGTTTTAGGGGTTTGGAAAGAATTCGGGCCCGCAGCATACATAGTGAGAGATCTCTATTGTTTCATTATGATGCGAGCTTATTATGATTCTTAGAGAATCCTCCCCAAAAATACTTCCTCCATAGGATTTTTCATTTCGTACTTGCAACAGTAGTGTTTTGTCTACCCCGGGATCTAGCACCTCCAATTACGTTTTCGATTTCATCAGAGTGGTCCGTGCCCATTCCTCTCTGTAAGGAGAACCTGGCGTGCATTTCTGAAAATTTGTCATAAAACAGTCCATAACTAATGTGCTAATTGCCTCTCCGTGTTTGTCCACATTTAACGACATAAAGATGAACTTTCTACTACAGCTCGTTTCGCTGGCTCTGATCGCCTCATGTGGCCTTTCTGCAAAGCCCATCGATAGCTTTTATCCCAATCTGTCAAATCCCTCCAGCATTGTCAACCCGAAGTATGATCCCTTAATGAAAGGCGGCAAGCGCGAGACCAGGAATGGTACATCCGATGGCTCTTATTCGTATTGCTCCATGCCGCATCCTAACGTGGCCTTCTACGAAGAACCTACTCCCATTAAAAACGGAAGCATACACGCTAACCTGACAAAGCTTTTGTACATCCAGCGGCATCAGAAGCGCACAATGTACCATGTCTTTCCCAATGGTGAGAAAGAAATTTACTTTTGCAACGACATTCGTCCGCACGTATATGTTGCTCCCTCAGCTGATGGCGAAATCCAACCGATGCCAGTATTTGCACAAACTTACGTTGACTTTCTTAATCCCTTGTACCGCACTTTTACCAATTCCACGTGTCAATTCCCACAGATCACTTTGGGTGGCTTCTTGGATGGAGTGCAGCATGGCAAAGAATTGCGTGAGCTTTATGGAGACAAGTATCATGTGATTCCGGATCAACCAGATCCGCATAGGGTGTGGATGCGATCCTCTACGGCTGCTCTTACTCAAGATTCAGCTTCGGGCGTGCTTCGAGGTATTTGGCCCGACGTTCAAGGTCCCCTTCCATTGTTCCAACAAGCCGATCAAGTTGACACACATGAGCCTTCGTGCGACCGTGCAGACTCGCTTCTGAGTGCTGCCAAGAAGACCGACGCATGGAAAAAACATTTGAGTGTTACCAAGCATTTGCGCAAAGAGCTGGAGGCCATACTGCAGACGAATGTTAGCGACTGGCAGTCTGACTGGGACCATTACAATGATAATTTCCAAGCCCGCCTGTGTAATGGATATCAGCTCCCTTGTTCAAATGATGATCCAACCAAATGTGTCACAAAAGATCAAGCTAGGAAGGTGTTTGCAGCTGGTGATTGGGAATATAATTATTACTGGGTCGCTCGTGACAATGTTACTGAGGCCATCAGGCTGACGAGTGGACTCTATATCAAAGACCTTATTGAACAGTTAAAGGAAATGAACTCTGGAAATTCAGACCTCCAATACGTTCACCACTTCATGCATGACGGAGACATTGGTCCCCTAGCAGGTTCGTTAGGCATCAAGTCCTTGCGTTGGCCTGGTATGGCATCCAACATTGCTATTGAACTTTGGACTGCGAACGATGGGAAGAATTATGTTCGAGCGCTTTACAGTGGCCATACAATTCACTCTAGACACGGAAACATGGAGTGGATGCCCTTTGATGATTTCATTTCCTATTGGAGCAAGTTTGTACCCGCAAATTTCGTTTCGCAGTGCAAGAAGTCGCTTTAAGAAGCCGCGCAACGCAATAGGGAGAGACGAATGTTGATGGATTCACGTGTGGAGATTCTTTATTACGATTGGGTAATGCTAATTTTTTCGTACTTGATGCTTGTTCGCAATGTTTCGTTAATAATTACCCCTGTGCTAGATTCCTTGTTTTTTGGCCACTTGCCATGGTGCTGACCGTATACTTCGTATACATAACTTTATTTATATGTGCCCTAGATGCACATGCTGCACATTCGTCACAGCCAAAGCAGAGTTGGTCTCTCCATGGCCAAGGATCACCCGTTTACACAGCGTCTAAGTTATTCCCCACGGACAAATTTTATAGCATGTACTTTTCACCGAAAGCTCAAGAAGCTGAACCACGTCCCGTTGTAACGAAGATTGGAGGGAAGGCATTTGCCGATTCTCTGAATGATCCCGCCCGCATGCCCTCTGAGCCTCCATCTAACTCGGGCGTAATCCCTGCTCCTTCATCTACATCCTTACCATTCAATTTGAAAGATCAGACTCATCAAAAAGTTTCCAAAGTAATTCGTGACAGCTCTATGTCGAAATGTGATCGGTGCAAGAATGCGCTAAAGCTTGGACAATCGCTCGCTCATGTTCAGCCTGAAAGTGTTCCTAACATTCTTATCGAGTTGTGTAAAGAATTTCAATATAAACAATTTGGCAGAAATCCAGACGTCAACAAGACGTGCGAGTTATCATACACTCAAGGCGGCCAAGGCGGTGTCTTCACACAAGTGCTCTCCTACGCTGACTTGAGTGATTCGAGCTCTGATCCGGATTTGATCTGTGCGCAACTGTTTTATAATTTTTGCCCGATGCCGGAGCCCAAGACTTTGTCTGATTCATTTTTAAATGATTGGTTCCACGGTCAGCGAGAGGAGTCAAATAAAATAAAACAACGATCTAAGAAAGTTGGAAAACCCGCATCATCAGATCTTCGAGTCTTGTGGACGTCCGATATTCATGTTGATGGACGATACGCCGTGGGCTCTGAGGCCAAGTGTACCTATCGCTATTGCTGTCATTCCAACTCGTTTAATGTCGAATCTTTCAACTCGTCTGGCTATGTAACCGGTAACACTTCTGTCCCGTCAAAAAACATTACATTAGCCGCACCATATTGGGGCTACGAGGGGTGTGATGCACCTTGGTCACTTGTTGCATCGGCTTTCCAGGCCATGGAGGATCTTGGTGGTAAGGATGGTTATGATATTGCTCTTTACACCGGCGACCTTGTCGCACATGGTCAAACATGGGAGGAGTCGCAAGAACTAGTGCAATATTCGGAATCGGCATTGTTCGACATGATGCATCGCTATCTTAGAAACACGACAGTGATTTCTGCTATTGGAAATCATGATACAAGTCCTACAGAGTACGCTGCTCCAAATAACTTGCCGGATGGCCGAGGAAATCAATTTAGCTGGGACTGGGACTATGTATCTAAGTTATGGAATAGCGAGGGCTGGGTCAATGACAACGAGCAGACTCAAATTCGAACACACTACGGCGGCTATTCAATTTCTCCTCGAAAGGGCTTGCGCGTAATTTCTTTCAACACTGATTTTTGGTATCGTGGTAATGGCTTCGCCTTCTTGCATACCTCCAATCCCGACTTTAGCGGTGTCTTGCGTTGGGTCACGGATGAACTGCAAGCGGCTGAGGATGCCTACGAACGGGTGTGGATTATTGGACATGTTCTTCCAGGCTGGGATGGGTATAGCTCAATGGATCTCCCAACAAATTTGTTTTATCAAATTGTGACGCGCTATCAAAGCACAATTGCTCACATGTTCTTTGCACACTCGCATGAGGATACTTTCAGTGTATTTTATCACAACACCAACGGTAATTCGAGTAGTGCATCACTGCGCACACAAGATGCTGTCGGCATAGCGTTACATTCTCCCTCAGTGACACCATTGACCAACATGAACCCGGGAATTCGCATTCTTCAAGTTGATCCAGAGACGTACGAAATTATGAATTACGACCAGTTCTACACACCCTTACAAAATGTGCAAAATCAGACAGAAACTGCCAAGGGCCTTGTTTGGTATCATTTATACAGCGCGCGTGAGGCTTACGGTAATTTTAGCGCAGCAAAGGCAGCTGGTAGCTATCACGCTCCTGTTCAGCTCAATAATGATGGAACGTGGCCTGCTTTTGTGCCTCTTAATGCATCTTTTTGGGCTTCAATCTCCGATGAAATTCTTGCTCGACCAGAATTGGCAACACAGTTCCAAAGATTCCAAGGTCGCAACAGTCCATTAAGTCCACCTTGCAGCAATAAGGCCTGCGCCAAGGCCAAAGCTTGCTTCATGCGAGCCGGCTCGTTCGCATTGGGCAAAGCCTGCGGAAGCTCCTACTCAACAGTTCAATAGTCACTTAGAGACATGCTTTCGTTTTTGTTAACGATGCTCTTGAGCATGAGGACTCGACAGCCTGTGCCATGGCAAGCAGTTTCTCCTCTTGAAATCGCCGGCCCATGAGCTGAATTCCAACTGGCATTCCTCGAGACATGTCCGGGTCATATGCATGATATACATCTTCATCTATACTTGATAAAAAGTTTTGGCGATGAGTCTGCGGGACCGGTTCAGCCTTTGCGAGTGGCATTGATATGGATGGAAAATGCAACACATTGGCGGGTGGGGTGTAGCCCTGATACGTAACACCTCCTCGCCTCCAACACACTACACCAGTATTCGGCAACAAGATCCCGTCCATGGCTCGGCCACAACGTGATTGTTGTGCTGTTTCATTCCAGGCTCGCTCGTATTCCATACGGTAAGCTTTAAGTTCCATTGCTTGTTCATGTGCTTCTGCTACAGAAATAGCAGACCGTTCACCTTTCTTTGAGCCAAAAATCGCGGCCACTTCTTCAATCAGCGGTTCTCCAGCCTTTTCAATTAGCTCATGTATTTGCTCACCAGCGCATTGAGTCATTATTTCAAGCCAAAGTGTCAGAGCTTGGAAATGAGACGGTGGTGAAAAAGAAAGAACCTCATGACCATCTCTTTCAAGCGCATCGATCACTTGCGTAAGTGCTTGCTCAATAGGAGGTTGTGGGTGAACGATTCCGTCATTCAGCATTACACCGAAGACCAAATTTGAGGGAAGGTCACAATTTTTCCATGGTAGTTCTACCACAGATGGATCCACGAGCCAGGGTTGAGATGAGAGCAACAATTTTGTACAAATCTCCAGTGCTTGTAGTGAATTGGCCATTGGCCCAACCACAGATGGAATCAACACTTGTCCCGGATCTGTTGACCGTGTTCCTATAATTGGAAAGCGGCCAGGTGTTACCTTGAGGCCCCAAACGCCAGCAACACTGGCAGGAAGGCGGATTGAGCCCCCGATATCAGAGCCGATTCCTAGCGGGGATCCGCGTAATGCAAGCAACGACCCTTCGCCTCCTGAAGACCCTGCAGCTGAGCAAAAACGGTTTATGGCGTTATTTGTAAACCCAAAAACATTATTAACTGTTTCTGCACACATCATACTCGTTGGAACGTTGGTTTTAACAAAAAAGACAGCTCCTGCATTACGAAGAATTTTCACAACACCAGCTTCATCCTGAATCATGGCTTTATCGTTTAACCATGCAGCAAATCCGACCGTGGTATCTGTCCCCTCCAAGTAGAACAAGTCTTTAAGAGAAACAGGGACCCCATGCAAGGGTCCCACTGGACGACCTGTTTCCTTAAGATAAATATCCAACTCATCAGCACGCCTTAACGCATCTTCCAAAATAAATTCAGTCAAGCAATTCGTAAGCTGATGGGCAAGAGCTGCGCGGTGTGCAAACGCAAGTGTCGCTTCTTTGGAAGAAACTAACCCTGCTTGCAGCGCTGGACGCAGTACCTCAAGTGGTAGCTCGGTGATTTGACGCTCCTCAGGCGATAAATTCGATTCAACAAATTCCACTCCATTCTGCAAATGTTCTGGAGAAGGTACCTGTTCAAGTCGCCAATTCTTAGGGATAGAATTCTTAAGTGCATCTCTTTTAGCTTGGGCAAGATCTTGCCAACTCAGAGAATCGATCATTAATGAAAATTAGATCTTAGCGAGTTACAAGCATCTTCATAGTGTGGGTGCGTGCATGCATTACATATTTTCTAAAATATCCAGAACACGTGCCCCGGAGAATGCGGGGTTCTGGCGTTTCTCGGGCGTATCAGCCAAAATATTGGTTTAGATTGATTGGTAAGAGCTACTTTTTCAGTCTCACGAAAGCCTAACATTCAAGTATTATTTGCCTCCCAACAAACTTAGATAAAACAACTGAAATACTGACTTGCACATTTACTGGATAAATCTCATTTTAGACCAGCACTCTCTGCTCTGCACCTTTTTATTTTCCGATCGCTCTCAGAGGTGAGCTAGATAAAAGGATTTGTCAAGGGGAGGTGACCCGCTATGCATCATATCTAGGAGCGACTTCAGATTTTTAACGGTTGCATGGCAGTCTTAGGTACCGTGAATAAAAGCAAACTTTCTGCATCCATGCCCAGTTCGGTACTACTGGTCATCGTACGCATAAACAAATAGCAAAATTACGAATCGCAACGAGCATTGCATTGGGAAACTTTCCTGAAATATGTGCGCTAAGCTGATTAAAGCCAACTCTTTACTGATATGTGAACAGAGCAGCTCACTTGGAGAAGCATTTATACGTCGTACAATGATATATGTCAGTTCAAATCGAGACCCTTACGGCATGTTTGGGTGCGAGAAAATATAATCACGAGACATAGTTTTGATTTGCTAACCCCATGTCTATTGACATGCTGTTTGTGCGCCGAGTTTCTTGCGTGTTTATGCATAATTACGTTATATAGGCTCATACTAAATTGGTGCTTGATGCACGTATCAAGCGCCGGTTGCGACAATGGAAACATCCGTATCAAGTACCAAATGGAGCAAGATCATCTACAGAGATTTTTTACTATAGGTCTTGCTTTACGCTTGGAGCCACTGCCAAAACTTAGTTACGATCTTGTCAAAAGAAATCAAGAGAACAATGACGCTAGAGATGCATTTGATATTGGGCAAGGACAGCGGCTTAAGCCACGCATCTCTACATTTCCACCAACTACATTCGACCATGTAAAGGAATTCCTTTCCGATTCAAGATTGTGTGAATGCGTTAGAACATGGTCTGAAATTTTTTCAATTCTAGATGCTGCTGATGATGATCCTCATTTCAGTAAATTGCGGCATTTTTTTGATGCTCGACTTAGCACCTTAATGGATCTGTACCGACAAGATGATGGCTTTGAAGAAGAACCAGATGACATAACACCGACTCGATTGGAGCGAAAGAGTTCTGTTAAGAGTAGTTCACGCGCACCCAAGCGACTTCAATGGCCACGTCGAGCTAGCGCCTCCACTGCCGATCAAAGTCTTTACCCAGCGCGCTCCATCTTTGGATCAGTAAGGAAACCAAGCAGCTCTCACAAGCCAAATGAATTTGAGGAAAGTTTCTCCGATAAATTCGACCTTTGGCTAGATGATCATGAACCAAGGCGTGTGCGGTTTGGTGTACGCTTGGACCTTGATCGCGTTTGCCTTGCAAACTCTCGTAACCAAGCATCTGACATGAATTCTAAAAAGCCTTTTCACGTGTCCGATGCAAGGCTTAAATTCACAGAAGGTCTAGATCCTGAACATGAAGAACCCTCTATAAGAAGTGATGACAATGCTGGATCTATTACTTCTCGCCGTTCTTTCGTCCAACGCATGTTTGAGAAAGGACTTCGTCGCGAGAGTCAAAATTCTTCAAACCCGCCCACATGGCTTCAAAATCATGAAGACATGACTAACGCATCAAATCAAGCGTTTGATGATTCAGATGAGGAGCAAGAGGCTTCGCCTTTTGGTTCGCCTGGTTGCTCCACTACTCGCCACGGATCGGTGCCCAGCAATGCATCTCGACCCCAGCTTAATGGGGCTTCCAAAGCAGCAGAACTTGAACGCGTCGAAGAAAAATCTGCCGTTGATTTAAATGAAAAGCTCATACGAGGCGTGCATTATTTAGGATTGAATGATGCGCAGCCTGTCTCATATTTCAAGGAAGGGCAGGATTTTATTAGTTTGCTTCGCAAGGCATCTGTTCAAATGCAAACTCTTCCATGGTCTTACGGCCAACAAGATCCACTCTCTACAATCATCACGTATGCTTTCGCAGATGCTTTTGGATGGGAGGGCATTCTTCATCTGTGTTACGGGAAACACAGTGCATGCGAACGTGAGCAGATTTTCTCAGCACTAGGACGTGCCGCAGATATGGAATTGCACCGGAAAGAGAAATATGATGCTGTTCTTTCATGGAGAGATAAAGTGTGGAGTAATAGCGACAAAGAAACGCTTTGTGAGGACGAAACTCCCCAAACTCTCCCGTCTTTTAACTCCGAATCCGACCAAATTAAATCAAGCCAAGAACCTCAAAAAGATGAAATAATTCTAGATCCTTTGTCCAAGGATTCGGACGCTAGCTGCTACAAGTCTTCTCACGATAAATGGAGGACTTGGGAAGATTGGAGACTGTTATTTACAAGTCTCTCGGCGTGGGTGTCAGAGTACGAGACTACTCGTGTGCAATCTTGTCTTTCTCATGAATACAACCTAGAAAATGTATTCCAAACAAGACCGTGTGAGACATGTCCTAATGTGCTCCCTTTGAGTGTCGAAAAAGATGCGATTAGCAGTCAATTCGGCTTTTGGCGTCTTTCTGGAATACCGAGTGCTCTTCGGCTTGAATCAAACCAAGAACACATGGACTATCGATGGGCTCGCGTCAGGCTCGAAAGCAGTATGATTGGGACGCCGTTGGTCATGACTACGGCGGGGGTTCAGTTCTTTTTGATGCAGCTAACTTCAGCCCCATGGGTGTATCACGGAGCGTGGGAGTTGGACTACTTGGACAAATGCATCTTCGAATCAACCATCACAAGAGAACGTTTCCCTCCACCTGGAGACTCAGTTGTAACTCCTCTCAGCCCATCTTATTCCAAACGGGAAAATCGCGTTGAATGCCCTTATCCAAGCGTGAGGGGAGCGTGGAGCCCGGACGAATGGAAGAAATGGCTAGGTGGTTTGAGAGAAGGGCATATCATCACCCCAACAATCTCTTGGCAAGGATGGTGGACTTTGATCGCAGTTTTAAATGGAGCAGACCATTCTGGGCGTCCTTTTGATCTTCAATTGCGTGCACCCGGAGATCCCGTTCAGCCTGATGAAGATGGCTCAATTTATTTGTAACCATTACCAACGACAAAATTTCAAGAACTAGGGACATTTATTGGCTCCACATCTTTCTGGTTCAGGAGCGAAAGATACAGTGTCCACGCAATACCGCAAGAAGCAGAGAATGGCACACGTAACCTGCGCATATTAGGTCAAGACCTTAACCGTACAAACCTAAGTGGCATCACACCAAAGTTGAATAATTGTAATGCTGGCCATATTTTCCAGTTGGCTAAAAGAGCTGGAATGTATATCTGGAATAAGTGCTTTCCTTACGCACATCATTGTACTTTTCCTTTAGGGTCTCGAAACTATGGCGGCCTTCCATAATTCCCATAGCCCCAACGAATAATGCAAGCCCAAATGGTGCAAAAACAATTTGGTCAGTCATAACTCGACGCATTAGTCCGCTCCAAATGAGTGAGCCAGAAGCCCCGCGGATACGGAACTTGTGTTCAATGAAATGATTCCACTCAGCTAAGAGTGGTGCCATAGCTGAACCAAATATAAGAAAGCGGCTTGAGCGGGGGAAGTCCCACTCTAAGAGCGGCTTACCCTCAGAGCGCCGATCAAATGTCTGAGCAAGTCCATCTGCGACCGCCGTGAGCAATCCATTCGTAACTGCAAGTGTACCCCAAGGGTATTTTTCAAACATTCGATTATAAAATGTACCCAATCTCATCGTGGTGTGCAATGAGCCAACACGGATGATGCTCAAGACAAATTTTGCCGAGCCAATTTGCTAGTATTATTCATGCGTTTACGGCAATTTTTTCACGTTTTTGACGCAAATACACAAACGAGTGGAGGCCAAAGTGTATAGTCGTCAAGTTCCTCATGACAAGTCACTGGCTCGTCAAAGCCGAGCCTCTTTCACGCCTTGTTAAGGGGATAGATGTAGCATTCAGTGTTGACCGCTTTGAAAAAGAAAAAGTTTGTTCTTGGGAAGGCGTTCGGAACTATCAAGCACGCAAGTATTTGCGAGACCAAATGAAGACAGGACACCGAGTTCTTTTTTATCATAGCAGCTGCAAAGTACCCGGCATTGTTGCATTAGCAAGTGTTTGTAAAGACGGATATCCTGACAACACAGCATGGGAGCCAGGAAATCCATACTTTGACCCAAGATCCGATCCAAAGGCGCCTCAGTGGTACATGGTGGATTTGCAGTTCGAGGGTCGACTCACACACCCCGTTCCGCTTGGAGTCCTAAAACATCTCACAAGTTCAGACCTATCGGATGCACAACGCGAAGATGTGAAGTATTTATCAGAAGACCATTTGCTAGCTGTGGCAAACATGCTATTACTCAATCGATCTCGTTTAAGCGTGCAGGTAAGAAAAAAAAAGTGTTGTCTAACCTAGCCCGTTGAATATATGGCATTTGAAGCAATTACGCTGCTTGGTCAGAGAGGTGGTTTCATGAATTGGCCAGGCAAATGGTCAAGAACCAATACCCCAGATGAATCCATCCCTCCGTCGCGCAAGCGTCGACGCAGTTAGCCCATGTAAAACAACCACTGTAGCCACGTGCCCCGATAGCGTGCCTTGCTGACAAACCATTTTGGCCCTAATGTGTCCGTTGTTGCATCGTGGCTTCAAGGCGATCTAGAACCTTGGTGCTGGAGCGGAAGAGCCGATTTGCATCACCCCTAACACGCCTTTTGAATTCAGGTGTCGTAATTCGCATGGAACTGTGTGAATAAAAATGCCTTTAGAGCACTTTGGCACAGGGTCATGGCAAAAGTTTCACAAGCGTCCTCTAAGTGATATCAGCCACGGTCATGCCAGCACTTCAATGACTCGGGCTACCTCCGATTTTCGAGATCGCGGACAGGTTCACTCGCCTTTTGAGGGTCTCAATGGAAAGGATGCCCAAGAAGGTCGTGGAAGTAACGAAGATGATGATGCAATCCTGTCAAAACTTACTGGGGTGAGTCGTTCCGTCAGTTGGGGCCGCGGAACATCTAATCGACAACAGACTTCAAGGCTACAAACAAATTTTTTACCGGGTGAAAAAAGGTGTCATTCAACCCCTAAAAATTCTTCACGCCCAATAAATCCATCATTGGCTATGTCGCCTTCCATGGCTAAATCCGCACTGACATATGACGACGAAGACAGTCCGAATGACTCGACTTCTAGCCCTGCCTCCTCTGCCGCTTTATCTTTGCGTTCCTTGTCAGCATGTGACAATGAACGCACACATCAAGGGATTTTAAACCAAGCAAGTCCTTTTCGCTCGACATTTCAGCCACAAGCACACGATTATAGAGCCCTTTCTGACCCTGCACCATCAAATTCCCGGTTGCGTCCTGGAATCACTGAACAGGATCTAGGGAGTCCCAAGTCCCGTTTATTATCGTCACCAGAAATACCGGATTCTCAGCTTTACTCAACAAGTTTTCCCACTGTCTCGGTTGATGCACACGAAATGCCTATTTCAGCTGAATTGGCAAGTGCAGAGGGGCCCAGAATCTCACTTCGGTCACCAGTTCCCCAAAGACCTTTGCCAGGCTCTCGGCGCGAGAGTGGTTCTGACTTGGATACATCACTGAATGATGTGCCTGTTCGAAGACATATGGGTTCCTTTTATTTGCGAAAACAATCTTCAAATCCGGATCTATCGCATTCCATCCGGTCTATCGACTCCATAATTGATGACGATTGCAACAGCATAGGGCAAGGAGAATCACGTTTACGAATAGGCCCTATTCGGTTCTTTTCACGTTTTTTTCATGACGACATGCCACGGGGCACAAGAAGCGGAAGTACCTCACCAAATTCTTTCAGTCCGCCTTCGTCTTCCTTGCATCCAGGCGCATCTTTTCGAGGCTTGAACGATTTACGTCGAAGTTTTAATATGGGTCGACCAAGCAGCTTGGCTCAGACTTTGGGTTTATCAGCTAAACAGGCTCTTCCGCGACCCCCGCGTTCTCCAATGGTTTCGGCGATTGCTTCTAAAAACTTGGAAGTTGATGATGATGACATTCATGAGATCCACGGCCTCACGACACGTAGTTCTACCCCGGTTCGTTCATTATCGCCTCCAACGATGCCGAATCAAGTTTATACAAGTTTTTGTCCGGAGGCGGGACTTGCCAAGTTGAATATTCAGGATTCACACGCATCTGATGTGCAAAATATGAGTGCTTATGAACTCGGGGAAGAAATCGGGAGTGGCGCATACGGATTCGTTCGACGGGCTCGTTCTCGCGACCGAGGTGAGGAAGTTGTTATCAAGTATATTTTTAAAAGTTCAATATTTGCAGATTCGTGGCGTCGGCATCGCATCTATGGAACAATTCCTGGAGAGATATTTGTGTTATTACAGTTGCAACACACATCCTATATCCCACCGCCATCGCCTCCAAGTTATATTGCAAATAAGTCGCGTTGGGAACAGGTTCGCGATACGGTGTTAGCAGAGCAAAGTCAAGGGCACACTACTGGACATCCTGGCATATGTAAACTATTGGAATTTTTTGAGGATAATGATTATTATTATATGGTAATGCCTCGTTTTGGAAATGGTCAAGACTTGTTCAATTATGTGGAATCATCTCCATATGGGCTAGAGCCACGAGAAGTTCGCAGCTTCTTAGGTCAGGTTGCAGATGTGATTGCTTTCATGCATTCGAACGGGATTGTCCATCGGGATATTAAAGATGAAAATGTAATATTGGATTCATACGGCATGGTGCAGCTTATCGATTTTGGGGGGGCTGCACGTATTCGCCCTGGTCTGATGTTTGATACGTTTAGCGGCACGATGGATTATGCAGCACTTGAGATACTTCGTGGCGAGAAATATTCTGGACCACCTCAAGATGTTTGGGCCTTCGGAGTCCTAGGCTATGTGTTAGTTTGCGGTGAGTGTCCATTCGCAAATGTGGAAGAAGCAAGTGTGGGCATGTCAGCCGGGGCGCGACCTTTACTTGTGCTTCAACATTTTTGCCTCGAACAAAGCCCTGGCGTTCACAGCCTTGCTAATTCAGACTCGTCTCAAGACGAGAATATACCCCCGCCAGATAATGGCGGTCATTTCTCTCAATTATGTGACCTGATTTGTCAGTGTTTACAACATGATCCCAGTATGCGGCCCTCAGCTAATGATATCCTTCATCACGCGTTTCTGTTCGGTAATCAGGGATGGATGGGTCCGTGCGGCTGGCGTCATTAATATAGGGGATTTCCAGAAAAACCACGCTTACTCGGTATTTTATAGGCTAAATGCACGCACATGTCAGAGTCTCTTATGCACGCCCTTGTCCTAATTAAATTAATGGAGGGTTGTTCTAACGACATGAAAATGTGCCATGCTTCTGGATCCACGTGTTTCTAGTATAGGTGCGGCTGAGTGTGAGCATGATGAGAACACGACATAAATGACTACGTTTCAAGTATTTACACAATTTCAATGAGGCCAACGAATGTCACTTCTACCATGGTGTCCCGAAATCCTGCTAGCGAAAATTTCCCGCTAGTTTCTTCAGCGCTCTCGCCGATTCCTTTCACACCTAACCGGAGCTTATCGCTCCAGTTTAAGGGTGAGAGGATTTGTGATGAATCTGTTCAGCGACAACTCGAACAGAGAATTGACTTGTTAAAGCACAATATAAACTCACAGTCGAAACTAAACTTTTTGCTGGAGAGCGACATAAGAGATCTCGATAGTCGAATCGCCTTACTTATTGCCAACCGCATGGCACTAGATGAATTTGACTACCCACAAGTAGGAAAAAATGAGTGCCGATGTCACATCTTGGACGATAAACGACTTCAACTTTATTCTGTCCTTTTTCACATATTGGTTACTGAACCCAGGCATATCGCAACATTGTGCTCACTTGTATCCCTAACTGAGATGGACATGTTTCTACAAACGGTAATGTTTACAATTTATGCGAATCAGTACGATGAATATGAAGAGCACTTGCTGCTCACTGTATTTCAGTTTGTGCTCTCTACTCAATTTAAAACATCTCATGATTTTAGCACCGTTTTGAGAGCCAACACGCCTATCTCACGTATGATGTCAACCTACACAAGACGAGGGGCTGGGCAAACATATTTAAAAAATGTACTATCAAGGCACGTTCATACGGTTTTACAGACTCCGACCAGTCTGGACCTCGATCCTGCGCATGTATTACATGAGCTTGTGCGAGAGGGTGCGATCAACGGCAATCCTGAATGTGTCACTCTAGATCATCCCATGGTGCAAGAAAGAATCGAGGCACGAAGCTCCTTTTTAATGCACATCGCCAATGCAGTCGTGAATGATATTATTACTTCCGTCGACCTTGTGCCATACGGTATTCGCTGGATCTGCAAACAAATTAAAAGTCTCACTAGAAAAAAAGACCCCGATGCCTGTGCGGACGTTATTTTCTCTTTAATTGGTTCTTTCTTTTTCTTGCGTTATGTGAATGTTGCTATCGTATCACCCCAGCTATACTTGCTCAACGTCGAATCTGGTTCCAAGCATGGTCATCGCGCCTTGGTCCTTGTAGCAAAAATGCTGCAGTACCTTGTTAACAATCCATCACATGAAAAAGGCTGCATGATGAGGCTTTTGAAATCATTCACAGATATTAATCGCCATCGATTAACTATGTTTCTGAATTCGCTTTGCAACGTGGATGACTTTTATGGGTCACTGGAGATTCATCATTACATGGCTCTGTCTAAGTCCGACAGGAGACTTCACATCTCGATAAATGAGCTATTTTTCATGCACGCCCTTGTGAAGAAATACTTGAATGTTTTGGCTCCAGATCGTGGCACCCATCTTGGACAAATCATTGAAGAGCTGGGTAGATCTCCGGATCAATTAACGCGGAATGAAAATTACACTATTGATTTGGCACTTTTTAGTCGTTGGGAAACTCCAAAGCATGACCTCGCGTCTACCTTAATGATCGAGAATAACATGACATCAAGTGACATACTTTACATTGAAACCAAGACGCTCTTCGTCGAAATAATGAGACTGACTTCCTGTCGGACTAGGCCCACTAACCTTTCAGAATTGGCGAGGAACGCAGCAAGATCTGGGATTAAATATTTGGAAGCTCTTGGCCGCCGTGCATCTACAAAGCTGAATGAACTTGAGGAGCTTCGAATTCTCCATGAAGACATTCAGAAAGATCTGATGATTGACGAAATTCATACTGACTTTACGTGCCTATCACAAATTAATGGGTTGAGTAAGCTCACAGAGGATGAGAAAAGTCTGAATTCTGTTCTCAATGCTTTGAAAGAGCATCATGATTTTTTGCAAATGCAGCTTAAGACATACAATGACTACTTGAAAAATATCTGCCAAGCTTCTAACACATTAAGAGGAACAGGTGCAAACAGCGCCTTTGGGTCGTGGTCATTCTGATGACGACAGAGAAGAAAATAATAATAAATTAAGATTATCGTATAGTTCATCAATACTATTATTGTGATTGGTCTTGCCTTAAAGGCCTAAAAGAGTCTAGACCAAGCTGCTCCCTTTTGAACCATTCTAGCATTCCTCAGATTTTGGTGCGTATGCTAGTTTCAGGTTCTGTATATGGCGGTCCTTACTTGTTCACGAAAAACAAAACAAAGCTCGTAACCATTTCAAAGCTTGCCGTAGACTTGTGCAAGATTCATCCACTGTCTTTATGTCTTAATTACTCGTCCCCATGGTGTTATGATCTTTTTCATACGCTAATTCATGTGAGAAAACTACAACTACTCTCACGGGCATAAAACACACTCACTCACAGCCTAGTAGAATTTCGCAGTATTAGGTTCATCATGCACCCTTTCTCATGCTAGTTTTTCGCAACATACTATGTCGAGTAGGGCAAGCAAATTGAATTGCGGTATGGAATGCCCAAACAGCATTTTTTTGGGGGGTAAAGAGTATCCTTTCTGTATACATGACGATGCCAGTCCACAACTAAGACAGCAAGTATGGCATAAACCAAAATAACATGTTACTTCTTCGAGTTGGCGGCTTCCTCGTCACGCTTGGCCTGGCGGGCCTGACGAGCACCCTCGTGACGGTGAATAGCCCGAGCCATACGGAGCGTTCGGAAGGCCTCACCCTCCTTCTCCTCGGCAGTGATGGCACGAGGAGCCTCAAGAGTCATGCCAGCGGGAATAGGGAATGCATCCGAAGTAGCGCGCGTAGTCGTGATCGAGGAGATGTCAGGCATCTGGCCCTTGCTCTTCTTCGTGCGACGGGGGAAGACAATCAAGCGTTCCTTGTATGCCTTGAGACGGTCAGTGTTGAGCTTGAGACTTTCCTCGCTCCTGTTCTTACGACGGTGGTCGACCGGAATACCGATCGAGCGAGCCTCAACCTTGCGGATACCAGCAGCCTTGAGCTCTTCGAGCGTGAAGCCACGACCCTGACGCATCTTCGTGTTGTACTTAAGGGTCTGACCACGCACAGCTGGGCGAAGAGGCTGGAGCGGACGCATACCTAGGGCAGCGGCCTTGGCGGCACGAGCATTACGTCGGCTCTTTTTGCGACCTGCCTGGTCAAACCAGACCCGCACACGGCGCTGCCAGTCCTTGTGGAAGTGATTGTTATGGAGGAGGTTGTTGTGGCGGAAACCCATACTGAAACACGTTAGCAACCATTCAAAGAAGCTATACAATAGCCTGCCGCATCCCACGCAGACCCATGACGATAAGATGCGCGGACTGTTGCGCTCATCAAGCGTACCTTGCTAGGACTCACGTCGGTGGAAGGTGGATTGGTTCACCTGGAGCATGTCTAGGACAACGAAAATGCTTCGCGCGATATTGGTCACGTGTGTACAGTTATACACGTGATCATGGCGTTCGACAGTCCGTGCGGTATATCGCTCCACTTTCACTCCACACTGGTGTGGCATGTAACTGGTGCGACACTATGACTGACGATACTGCTGATCCATTCGTTGTGCGATGGTTGACATGGTGTTCTCAAGCATTGCAGTCACATAAATATCCTATCAGATCTCTTGTCGATGTGTCATCTCCGCTATCACCAGACACTGAAACAAGAGAAGATGTCATTGCGCGAGGGCGTTGTGAACAATGGAAAGAAGACCTTCTTCGGACAAGCCCCATGGTTCGGTTTATGGTCAAGCATTTGACGCTTATTCAGTGCAATCCACTCTCCCCCAGAGAAGATCCTGCGAGTCAAGGAACCCCGCCCAAGCTGTTAATTGCTTCTTGTCCACCCGACATTGCTGGAGGTTTCTCACCGTCGCCTCCCGAGAGACCCACGTCCGAGTCGGGAATCTTACTGTGCGCGAATCGTATCTTCAGTAAGGCACATCTTGAGGATACGATTTCACATGAAATGATACATTGGTGGGATCACTGTCGCTTCAAGGTTGATTGGGGCAATCTGCGACACCACGCATGCAGTGAGGTACGCGTGAAGGAGAGTGAGGCTGAAAAATTACTAACAGCTTCAGATTCGTGCTGCGTCCTTGTCAGGAGATTGTAATTGGACACGCGAAATTAATCGGCGCCACTTTGCACTTTCTAAACAGCATCAAAATTGTGTGAAGCGACGTGCGATCTTATCTGTTCGTGGGAATCCGGCTTGTAAGAGCGAGGAAATGGCAATGAAGGTGGTTGAAGACGTATGGGACAGTTGCTTTCATGATACCCGACCATTTGATGAGGTACGTTTAGTCTCTGTTGCGTTAAACCGGACGCTGACCACTAGATTTATTGAAATATGAGGCTATGGACAGTATGAATTCGACTCTATCTAAGAGTTTCAAGTCGTTTCGTACCAGCGTATATACGTGTATCCAATGCGGTTGTTTTGTCTCCCACACGTTGAAGACGTTTGTTTTGAGCGTCCACTTCTTGGCCCATAGCACGACCTAGTATATTCATACGGGCGCTCAAGGCGGCAATTTCATCCAAATTGCCATCGAGTTCATCTTCAAGCTCATCATCGCTTTCAGTGGCTTCGAATTGATAGCGCTCACGCTGAGCTTTAGGATCGACCAATTCTGAATTGTTGTGCGTAAATTTGTTTCGCACTTTTGAAAACACGTTGTCGTTAGAGACAGTTTCCTCGACCCGACGTTGTGAGGAAAGCATCTCAGCACGTGTGAGCTCACGTTCTTGGCGTTCATCAATGTGACGTTGCACTGCTCGAGCTTCCTCCGCATCTCGCTTGGCCCTTCTGTTCCGACTAAATTTGGGTCGGAAAATAGACTGATTCAACTGAGAAATGCGTCTAGCATTATCCTCAGCGCGAGATGCATGCGCCTTAGCAATGTCAAGACTTCGTTCAGTATCACCGATGGTATCTTTTTGTTAGTTATGCTTTGTCAGACATACCGCTTTGTTCACCTAGCTTGACCATAGTGTTAGTAGCCGTCTCTTCGGTCTCGCGAGCAAGACGCAATGCGTTGCGCGTACTACTCAGACTTTCCTGCTTCGTGCTTCGAATTTGATACTTCAACCCCTGAATTTCTTCCTCTTCAGGATCAAAGCCTTGAATGCCATTCTGTACAGCATAAGGGTCACGGTACGCTGATGAATGCGATGGCGCTGGTTTTTGATAGTACGGGGTCGACTGGTTATAAGACTGCTGCATTGATCCACTTCCGTATTCAGCCAAAAGCTCTGCATCAGTGGGTTGAGACGAAGACCCTATTACATTACGTCCAGCCGTCGGAGTGCTGCTGTTTGTAGAGCCATATGGGTCACGAGGACGATTCGAGCCCCGCACTGACGTGTAGGCATCCAGCTGTCCACTGTGTGTTGGAGCATTTGAAAGCTCTGGCTCAGAAACGGGTGGGATCTTGGGTTTCTTTCAAATTAGTGAGTCTCTTTGTTCGACGTACGCGTCTGAAAATCGGTTTCATGGTAGACTAAAGCCTGCCCGTGTGTGTTGGACGCAATGGGTGTTTGTATCGCTGTGGAGGCAAGGCTGTCCGCACAGGTCAAGCGTCTCTATCTTATATAATGCGCGTTGTCCGGCAGAGATTAACTTTCTTTCATGGGCGCTCAAAGCTCCAAGCCGGCTCGTGTGCTTAGCTCACGGGTGACATCAAGTCATGCAAACCCCTCGTCAAAGCCTCCAAGGACAACATCAGTACGACCTGCTCAGAGCACAGAGTCGCATGAGGGTACCTCTCGCTTTTCTAAAGATAAATGTACGTGCCATCGCTACTTCCGGACCTGAACTCATTTCTAAGCTATTCTTGATGATGCACGCGATCCCCAATTTCAGCGTAACCTAGACATGTTAGGGCCTGTTCAAGTGCGCACTAAACGTGACACATTGCATCGAGACGGTCCGATGCTTGGAATTCTACACGCTAGGGTGCAGAACGAGCATTTAGAGTCTAACGAAGGAATAGCTCCAGGTCTATCGGCAGGAGAATTGTCGCGCCTATTAGAGGAATATCGAATTGACCCGACAAAACTGAATCAACTTGCTTTGGAATATGACGTAGGTGCTGACAAGCTACGCAGACTTGTGCGATACGTTGCCGCGCCAACTTATCTACAGTAATAAGACAATAAGTTATTTGTGCATGCTCAAAAGTTGTTTAATATATTCGAAGTCCATGCCTGTGGTTATTAGCTTCATTTTTGACGTACATTGTTTCGTATACGTTCGTCAAAGTCACGCATACATGACTCTAGGGCTTCAAGCTGAGCATGCTTGTCGTCCTTCCGCTGTCGTTTTGTGATTTGCACGCGGTCCTCGTATGCATGCAGAAACTCCTGCACTAGAGCTACGCCATTGTGTGTCACATCCGAATCCATGCGTGTTATATCTCTTTTATCTTCAATGCCTTCGAGTTCCTCAGCTTTACGCTTCGCTAACCGAATTACATCTTCGGGGAAATCGGCGAGTTCGGCAATTTGGATCCCATAGCTCTGGTCACTTGAGCCAGGTTCAACTTTGTACAGCAGCGTGATGTCCTTGTCGAACTGCGAGCCATTTTCTCTGGGGGTGACATGAGCAACCACATGAAGGTTTTCAACGCCTGGCAGCTTTCGTGCAAGGCTAGTCATCTCATGAAAATGTGTGGCAAAAACACATTTGCAGTGAATTTGTGTGACCATATACTCGGAAATCGCCCACGCCAAGCCAAACCCATCATATGTCGACGTTCCACGACCCAATTCATCAATGAGAACAAGTGAATCTCTGGTTGCACTCTTGAGTATGGTGGCAGTTTCTAGCATTTCTGCCATAAATGTGCTAATACCGCGGAGTTGACTGTCGCCAGCACCAACACGAGCAAGTATGCAATCACAAATCGGTATTTGAGCGCCAGCGGCCGCTGGAACGAAACAACCAATTTGGGCCATAAGTGTGATTACGCCAATTTGCCGCAAATACGTAGATTTTCCACCCATATTCGGTCCGGTCACGACGAGAAACTCGGATTCATTGGGCACCATGCTCACGTCGTTTGGAATAAAATGAATGTCATCCTGAACTTCTAAGCAAGGGTGGCGGGAGTCGCGCAGGACGAGGGAGGAACCGCGTTCCCTAAGTTCAGGTCTCGTGTAAGGAATTGGTGCATTGCTCGATACATGGGCAAGGCTCACAATCACATCCAGATGAGCTACAACAACATTGAGATGTTCAAGAGGTGGCGTATATGAAGAGGCGATGTCGATAACGTCTTTTACGAGCCGGCTTTGTGTACTCGCATAGTCCTCAGAAAGAGAACGGAATTCATCGTTCAACTCACGCACAGAAGGTGTCGTAAAATACAAACCACCCTGACGATAAATACTAAAAAAAACAAGCCACGTACCTTTACTGTACTCAAGTCCAAGTATCCGCTTCGATTTTTGACAACGCCTGCATCCTGTTGCATGGTAAGCTATCATAATAACACATACCGTACGCGTCACGCGAAAGCAATAGCCGTATGAAGAGTGATTTTCGAGATGCAGCTTCTTTTCTGTATCAAGGCGCAAATCATGGCCGACCTGTATATGCTGTTCATCCAGCTGATCGCGAATTACGTCCAGCTTAGTTCGAATGAGGCGGAGGGTTTCATCGAATTCGGGCTTAATGACATAATTGTGGTACTGTAACTCGTCCAAATCCAGTGTCATTTCAACCATCTCGACAAGTTTACCGAGATGCTGGTACAGTTCATCCAATGGGGCCACAAATGTGCTGTGAAACAGCGCGCAGTCAGCTTCTGATACAATAGCAATGGATCTCAGCACTTGTGTGAGATCCGGAATTTTTATCACAGCTTGATAACAGCGCACCACATCTTCCAAAGTCGCAACACCTCGCTGAAAACGTTTTCCAATTCGCAACATATCAGGCATATATTTGAGAAAATCATCTTGCAGCCGATGTCTTGCTTCAGGGTCGTCAAGCAAAATAGATAACATTGATTGTCGATTTTGGATGGCATGCAAGTTCACCAGTGGCTGTTTTAACCATTGGTTGAGCATCCGAATACCTTGGGCTGTTTTACAGTGATTTAAAAGACCAAATAAGCTTGCGCCCTTGTTGGTGCCCGATGCTTGGCCATGAGGATCTGGGAACAAATTCAGGGCTCTAAGAGCCGCGTTATCCATTCGCAAATATTCGGACAAATCGTGAGAACAGAGAGTAAACTTGCCAAAATTGGACTCGTCGCCCAACAAATTAAGATACGAAATTAGCGCAGATGCAGATGTCATAGCTAGCTTTTTGTTCAAGTTGGACGTCAATGTTGCCTGTTGCGAGGAGGGTAAAAGGCGCAGTATATCTTCTTCCACAGATTTGTTAACAAAAAGACCACGCCTAACCTCTGTAATGACGCAACCACATCTTTCAATCATAGAACGAAGTTTTTGGAGGTTATAATCGGAGCCAGCCTCATCAGTAGGCAAGACGCATTCTTTCACGCCTAGTTGAATAATTAAAGACTAGAAAATATTAGCGCGCAAGCCATACTAACCTCAGAATTTGAAAAAAGATCGGTTTCTGCATATTCAGCGATGCCGAATTCTCGATTTGTGGCATCAGCAAAAGCTGCTCCGACTTGGTTTAAACCATCTTCAACCTTGATGCGCAAAGCTAGCACAATAGGACTTGAAACAACATCTGATTGCAAGAACAGGAGGTCCTCCAATTCCTGCAGATTTCCAGGTGATGCTTGTTTAGCAATAGCCCATGTGCTACCGCGTTTGCCTGACCCATCGCCGCTTGTGGATGCCCAGATCTCGACACGCAGTTGCTTCGTTGTGAGGGCATCGCGCAAAAAGCTCTTAGCTGCCGTCAAACTTAATGAGCATGAAGGAAGTCCTATATCCTCGCGAGATTTGCCACCTAAGTATCGTAAGACGGATTTCGTCTTGAACACTGTATCAGCAACATATAAAGCATCGTCACCGTACGCAGCATAGAAATCCTGACGATTGAATAAACGAACCGTTCCGGGTACAGTTGCTGGTAAGTTACGGAAAAACGATATAAATCCAGTGTCAACTTTCTCCGAGTCAAGACACGAGCCACTTGGTCGCGACTCTTCCGTTGGATACATCAATCCTGACATGGTTGGAGCCAGAAACATGTAGTGATACGCGTGCGCTATTCATGTCTGCTGGCGCGTAGCGCGATTTCAAGGCCTAGAAGGTGTATGTCTGAAACAAGTGGAGACTGCCGATAGATGCAGCATTGAGGCGAAGAAGAGACAGGGGCATGATCAACTGTGTCGACTACCATAGGATTCTACTCAGGACGTCTAGGTGCATCAAGGGGAACACGGACACCAGTGCCCTTCCAATTTGATGGCGCACAAAATTGACAAAACCATTTTCCCTTTGGCGGATGGTTCAAGCCAATGCAGCCGATGTGGAACTGCTTGTAAGGATGAACCAAACGTACCCATTCGCATGGACAGTCATCATTATCACAAGCTACCATCTGCACTTGATTAGCCAACTTCATTTATCAATACATACCTCACCATATGATACTCTCTGACAGTAGCAATATTTTGGCTCACTTGGGTCAGCGTCTATGTGCTCGATAGGCACAGAAGAGTCAGAGGACTTCTTAGGAGAACTTTGTTTGGCGTCACGAGGGCGCTCATGACCTTGTACATTATGCGGCATTCCTCGATTGCTTTGCATGTGCTCTTTTAGGTATTCAAGGCAAACGAGTGGATCCAAAGAAATGAGGGCGCTCCAAAATGTCAACAGTTGACCGGAGGGCGAGAACCTGTCAGAGTCTTTGGGGACTGGAGTACTGGACGTTGAGGATTCCATAGAGTTGGAAGATTCAAGCTCTTTTCGAAGTCCTGCGTATAAGCTGCGTTCATTTTTTAAAAGGTCAATGTCTAGACGACGAATCTGTCGATCCACAGTGTCGTATGCAGAAAGAGCAAGTGCGAGTTTTTCCTCAGCCAATGAGCAAATGAGCTGGGATTTGTCTCGAATCTTTAGCAAATGTGACTTGCATGTTGCTGCACTCAACTCAGATGTCAAGCAAGAATGATCCTCTAATGATCGATGGTGCGTGTCAAAAAATTGCTTCCATGTGGCGTTAAGCTCGACTTTGGCATCTTATCATGAGCACAAGAGTCACTAACCTTCGCTTGTCTGATCTAGCTCCTTCATAAGTATAAAAGTACGTTGAAGTTCTAGTGGGAGATGGTCGACGACTAAGAAACATGAGCATTTTGTAGATGGCACGCACTTTCCGAATATTCCTCAGTCCATTTCCCAATACGATTTCCTATTTCGACACTGAAAATTTGCTGCTCATGCTCCGAAATGACGACGGGCCTGTCATTCTCTTCATCTTCACCAATAGCCTTTCGCTTCTTCGATGATACTTGGGCTGGAGCTTGCTTCCTACGCGACATTCCGTGCAACACTCGCACCTACGAAAGCAAGACGGATGGTTGTGTGGAGAAATATTGACAATTAATTCGTAATTGGTCTAGCAAACAATTAGACAGCATCAAAGCATGTACTTCACAAGTTTGGTCAGGAATCGTGTGACGATATCGACTTTTCTTTCGGGGGAATCAAAAGTTTTTGAGTTCATAAGTTCGCGAGCACACTCGCGCATTTCTAAGACTTCTTCTGCAAGCACAGCCTTTAAAGGCGTAGCTTTGGTCGTCATAAGCAAAGTGCATTCCAAATCAAGTTTTTCTGAACGCGACCCAAAATTAGAAGAGCCAATAAGTGTTGTACTAGGCTGGAGAGCCTGATTGTTGTGTGACGGTAAAGAGATCCAAATGCCCTTCTGGTGGTACGTCCACCCATACTTGCTCCATTCCCGCAATTCCACTGGTGCTAGGGAGCCCTGAGAAACTGGATCCGTTAAATCAAAGATGGATGAGCCACCGTCCGGCTTCAAAGGCTCATGAAGACTTTTCGCAACTACTTGTTTCCAAAATTCTTTTTCCAGAAACGTGTAGGCAGCAGGAATGCGGCTACTCAGTCCTTTACTACCATAAAAGCCATTAGCCTCAGGAGACGCCGCAACCAAACGAAACACGACCGGTACACTACTCGGGGTCGTGCCGAGTGAATGGATCTTGTCAGACAATACTAGGGATCTGTAAGTACCTGAGAGTGTAAAATAACCTGAAGTGAGATCCACGGTTGTAAAAGGTCTTGCGAGATTAGTTTGCATGGGCTTTATTCGTGAGCAAAGTGCAGAAAGATAGTCAGTTAAAAGAGGTATCATGTCTGTTTCTTGAGTGATAGAAAGCTGCCCCATCTGGAGAAGTGGAATCAACCTTGTATCGCCATTCCGATGAGATCGTTCCGCTTTTACTCGTTCATGCCAACGAATTGTAAAATCTCGCAATGTTTTAGAGGCCACGTCTTTCCAATTTTTTTCTGGAAAAGTTTCTGATGATGGCCAAAGACCAGCTGCAGAGATTGTTCCATCAGTGTCCTCCGAAAGAAGAAGACCATCCCCTCCATCCCAGCCTAAGTGAAAAGAGCTTTGACTGAGTGCCATGTGTTCTTTGGAAAAATCGTCCATGTCAAAGATATGCTCTCTGCAGAAGTTGATCAGCTGTTTATCGCCTTTGTATTGCAACTCGTAGCTGAACCTGCTAATTAGCAGAATAAGGCTATGCAGATAGTTGGCAATTGACTCATGGTTTTGAATAAGCATGTAGCGATCCATCCGCCGAATAAAGTAATCTCTTGATAGATTGGCACCACTGATAATCACATCATCGTCGAACCCATATACTTTCATGTGCTGTAGACCGAGACCTTCATTGAATCGTTTTCCAATAAGACGCGCTTTGAGGCTTTTCGGACGCAATGCAGGCGTGGCATACAAACGTATATCAACTTGATTTGGAAACATGGCTGCGAGATGCGACAGAAGAGATGCGCTTGACACGCTCGATGGGCTTTCGCGTGTTGCACGCATTGCATCCATGAGAATTGTAAGCTGAAGCTGGGGCTGCCTTGCTAATGCTTGACCAAGATAAATGGCAAGTTCACGTTCCTCTCTCCCAATATACAAAGTTGAAATAAAGATGCGCCTTTTGGCTTGCATGATTTTGTTTTTTAAAAGCCCATAGAACTGTCGTGGTGTGCGCACAGTCACAATTGATTCTGACGAGACAGAAAACATGGGTACTTTGAGTATCTCTGAGACCATTTCAGGTAGTTCAAATTCATCCCAAGCATTGGTTTTCGTACCAAATATTCCCGCCTTGTGCGTTGCAATCGCGGAAGATCGTTGGGTAGACATGTTCAGACGGCGGCCAAGAACTTTAGGCTCAAGGTGATTTCTAAGAATGCCTTGTTTGGAATTTGAAACCAATGAGTTAGGTTGCCAGGCAATAGAATTCAACAGTGATTTATGACGTCCAAGACGCCTCAGACTTGAGGAAATGCTCCAGTGTCTCATAGTGTCGTCAGCACGCTAACCTTAATGTGTCACAACAAGTGCACGAGATGCCACAGACAATGAGTCGACACGTGATTCAGGTGAGTACGTGTGGATATTGGGGGAGGGGGGAATTTCTACACTGGGGCGGGGATGCAGTTAAATGAGTTGGTTATTATTCTGTCGCTCCATCGGAGTGGGTGAGTCAACAACCCTCCGAAATTTGTTTGCCGTTGGAGAACTGGGAATTTCCGGATCTCCATCGCGTACTGATGTAGCAGGCGACGATCCAATGGTTGCAGATGAGCTAAAAGTGCGTTGAGGTAGGGATATATTTACTTGTGGAAGAGAAACATGGGGAGGTATAGGGCCACCAATCCCTAGCTCGCCACCGGATATTGCGCGTTCCCGCATCCTCTGCTGTTCTATAGCAAATTCTTGCTCCCGAACTTCGGCGTTGAAGGGCGTTGCATCGCTAGTGATACTCCCAGCTTCAGAGTTCGCCACGCTGACAGAATTGGCCCGACTGCTGCTCGCCGTCCCAATGCTCATAGGCCGGAAAGGAGTCGTAAAGCGATAATTAGATACGCTCTCACCCATAGACGAATCCATACGAGAGGATATCTGTGAAGAGGTGACCACACCAGAGAGATCATGCGTCCTATCGCCAGACTCCAGGGTAACGCTTTTAGGTGAACCGGGCTGCACAGCTACAGAAAACACAGATCCGGCACTCGGAATTCCGGGACGAAACTCCGATGTGCGCGGATCAAGCTCAGGCGGTACACTTTCTTGCTCCACTGGCTCGTGCTCTAGGCCAAAGATAGATTGATTGCATTTGGAAGCGTCTTCAGGTACAGGAATACGAGGTTCGCACAGTACTTCATTGAGTATGGGCTCATCTAGGCGAATTCCTGGAGCTAAATGCTCCGCCTCGGGAATCTGCTCTAGATTGTCAGCTGTCAACGCGACCTGTGTTGTTCCTTGCGGAGCGTAGCTTGAACCAAGTTGAGGCTCTGACTCTTCAGGTGCATGAGAATCAAGCACTCCATCAGCAGCAAGCTTTATTAAAGCTGTTCGACGGTCCTCATACATGGTGCCTGCGCAATGCCACAGGATATGCTTTGTTTTATCGTATGTGCACGTTTCGCTTCCACCTTGAGCTCTACGTGTCCAGAGAGCCAACACTTCCTGAACCTGTGGACATGACACGCGGTTCGGCCGACATACCACAAAAAGGGCTCAGCACGGGCCATGCGGGGTAATGTACATGTCTTAATCACCAAGGAGAAAAGAAAAAATTGCTATTGCGTAACATCGTCTTCGTTACAAGGCATCGACACTGCTAAAGGATTCAGAGTCACTATCGGATATTAATGCAGGCACCTCGACATCGGAGGTACGAATAAATGCTTCCTGCATGTCAGAACGTTCTATCATCTTTATCTGCCATTCATGGGCCAGACTTGGACCACGCGTAGTGGAATAATCGAAAAGCGTCGGAACCCGCCGCAAAGAACTTTTCGGTGGCCTTGGAGGAGGGCAGATTGGCAGCACTTGCCCCAATTCCAGATTTTTGCCTGTGTGATTATCCAATGCTCGGGAATAGGTCGCATCAAGGATTGCAGCACAGTGCTTCGATGTCGCTTTCTCGTGAACATCTTGTGAGTTCACGACACAGGGTGGTGGTTTCCTGAAAGGGGGTGCTTTACTCTTCGACGATTCGGAATGTGCGATTTTTGTACAAAGAGGTGTTTCAGTGCGCCATGGAAGACTACCAGGCATACTCGGCGTATCATCTTCAAAAGAGAAACATTCTTCTCTTGAAATTTGTGGCTTGATACGAATAGATCCGTGCTTTCGACCAAATGGATTATGCACAGAAATCACGCTCGATGTTTTGGTCTCACGAATATGTGCAACTCGAGGAAGTTGAGAGCCCCATAAACTTTGTTGGGGTTTGGATGGTAAATGACTTGTCGAGCAGCCAAATTGATTGCCTGTAGAGACTCGCTCGAGTGGTGACATTTCAGAGAAAACGTCCTGCGTTTTATTGTCAAGCGCATATGTTTGTTTCAACTCACCAGTGCTAATAGGCACAACATTGCTGTCGATCATTGGTGTATCGGAGGTGAATCGTGCAATGTCGTGACTAAGAATTGGACTCGACGCGAACAGTCGATTCAGTACGGCATCGTTTTCCCGGCATTGTAACGAGGTAGCACGAGGCGCTAACGCTTCCGTCATGCTAGTTCTTCGACCTAATATTTCAAATTGACAGCGATTATAATATATAAGTGATGAGGAAGAGATGAGATTTGTGTAGAATAATTCGCACGCTTGAGCACGATGGGGAATCAGCAGGAGAGAAAACCGCTGGTTAGAACTTATAGGGCCCTTCAAGGGTTGTTGTAATGTTGCGAGGTTAATTATGCGGCAAGGATTGTGCGGACATTATGTTTGATGGGTTCTTGCCGCATATGAAGTGCTACTCTGATGCAACATCTACTACGTATTCCACAAGACAAAAATTAGTCCGAATTCAACTTGGTGGAGGCAGAGTAGGACAAGGCACACGATGCTGACTACTCCAGAATTCTGATTGCGTGGAGAATGTATCCACCACTCGCAGATGTCGTCATGTCTGGATGTGTGCGTGCTGGCAGGACTTGATATCGACGCAGCCATGGCTCTGTAATCGAAACATTCACGAATGAATGGTTAGCGCGCAAACGAGCTTGTGTTTCCACAAGAGGCTTTGGTAAGGGTCAAAAAAGCACACGTACCTGAAGGTGGGGACTATGCACGACGACATTCGCAGAACCAGATAGATAGGGAGTAATCCGATGAATCACCGAGTATGTCTCATAGGGACAAGCTATGATGGCACTAACATGTGGTAAGCCGCTTGCTCATACGTACGCGTCAAACTCTCCTTCAAAGAATTGCTGACGTGTAGCCAAGAAGTCCTCAATAGCAGTCCGTTTCTTCTTTGCGCGATTTCGTTCGCGTTCCGAGGTGTATTCGCGCGATAGCTCCTCTGACATATGCGACGCTATCGTTAGATAAAACGAAAACGTACGGAGTGTCCATCGTGACTCGGTCGTAGCCCAATGTAGTGTTTTTAGGACGCCAGATGTATGCGCCGACGTCAAGTTGAACTGCGACATGAGCTCAAGTGCAGGTGGTGAGTCTGTGTCGTGTACGAGATAAACAGAACCAGAACCACCCATCCGTTCAAGAACTGCACCTGCAAGCAAACCACCAATCCCATCAACAACCAAATACTTGCCACCTGCTTGGACGTTGGAGAATGAGAGGCATTGAGAGAGAGAGTCTGCTCGCATGTTGCGAATTTTCTCCGGGCACCGCTCAAAGTTGTACGTGGCAACGTGAAATGCATCTGGTGCAAGCGGGGTAAAATATTTGAGGTGCTTTGACTCTTTACGCTTCATAATTTTGGTTTGGCTGTATGCAGTGCGCAGTTCATAACTTTTGTTCCCTTCAAGTTGTTTTTGGATGATCTCTCTGCCTGTCGCACCAGCTTCTTTAAGAGCCTTGATGTCGTCATATGTCAATGACTGCGACTCGCCATCATCAAAGATATTTTCATTCGTCGCCTCGCTTTCAACTTAATGTATTGTGAGAACAACCAGTATACATACCTAATGCCTCGGCAACCGCTTGGTGCATGATTTCGAGTGTCCCGTCTGGTCTTATTTCGTAAGTAGGGCCAAACGGTTTACCAATAATACTGTTTGCATCAAAATTACCAAACTTTCCAATGGAAACTGTTTTTCCTTTTTCTAATGTGACAAGCTTCATCATACCGGATGGCAAGCGCAGAAAAACGTTCATGCCAGGTACTATGATAGTCGTTCGGGCACGCAACTTATCGTTTGTTAAGGTGATATCATGGGTGATTCGTGCTTTTTTTGAACTATTCATGGCATTTTCAGCGTTCTCGTTCTCATCAGTAAGCTCGTGTTTCTCTGGGCGCGAGTCGTGCATCGTTCTGAGAGACTTTGAGCTGTCAGTGCATCCCTTGTCCCAGCACCATCACGACCCTCAAGTGCGGCACCATATTTATCACGTGCGCCCCATCTCTCCACAGGTACGGTTTTGACACTCAACATCTTTTAACATGGCAACTTCAAATGTGTTGCAGGGTCAACCAGAACAAGATCCAGAGTTCCAGGTACGGCTTGTCATAATTTAACCTGAAGGCTGGCATCGAAGCCATAGTCAGACAGCTAAAAGATCAAGGCGCATCTGTCGATGACATTGAGCGCGCTAAGGGCCAGGCGGTGCAGTTCTACTTGCAGCGGAAGTACGTCTCGTTACCAGCTCTAAAAATATATCCAAGAACCCTGACCCAATTCGTTTAAAGGCAGCAGAATACAACACAAATAACATATGACTCCTGCACAGATCAGGGCCAAACTCCCAATGGGCATGTTAAGGATGTCAAGCCCAGTGAAGGGCAACAAGAACAATATCCCACGTCATTCCACAAAATTGTGGAGCTCATTGCCACTGGGCAAGAGTCTAATATACCTGGCATTCGTGATATTCCCCTTCAGATCAATTCTCAGCTACCCAGTAAGTCGAAGATGGAATGCCCCAAAAAGCCATGGGAGTAGACTGTTTATACTCCCGTCACATATGTTTTATCTCTTCAGTTTGTACGCAATTTTCCATAGAGCCAACGGGATGGTAAAGTCGTAAGTGAGCTCAAGCCGTCCTAGAAAGTTGAGATCACATGACTTGAAAAATTGGCAACGTTTAAGACGGCTGTAGACCGTGTGCCAGGTGCTCTGAGCTATCTAGGAAAGGTTGCGTCGTCTTTAACAGGGCAAGGAATATGCTGGCACCAGAAGACGCGTTAGTGCAAAAACTACAAAAAGAGCCACACTTGCTGGCAGCAGGCGATGTGAATCTTTTCCAGCTGGCACAGCGTGCCACAAAGTCGCTTTATGACCGAGGTATGTACTGTCGTGAGAAGACTTGCTCACAAGACTAGGTGTCATCGACGAAAAAAAATCCTTACCATTTATTTCATCCTTATTAGATTCATGCGTACCAAGCAAGGGAAGTAATCATAACATGGGAAAGCGTAAACGTGGTCAACTTAATGACTCTACTTACGAACACCATCCATTAATTCCTCCGACTGAGCTTAATGAACTTGTGCTTGAAGGGATGGGAAACGATCAGATTTGGAGCCAGCTAGAATTGCGGAGTGCTAAAATTGCGCGAGTACTTGATCACGTTATTACGAGCACGGCAAATCTTGAAGAAGAAGATGACGAAGACGAGGAGAGCAGTAGCGATGATGATTCCCTAGAGTATGCACGCGAGAATGATGCAAATGTCGAGTGGGATGAAGATGAGGACGATGAGTCTGATCATGGATTCGCAGGTGCCTCTGATTTAAGTGACGTTGATCCTAACGAAGTGTTTTATGAACCTTTGCACACGGAAGAGATGCAACTCAAGCGCAGGGAAGAAAAAGAACGGCAAGAAATGATGCAGATTTATGGGGTGTCTGATCCTGCATTATATGAAGCACTACTCCCAAATAAGTCGAACGATCAAGGGACGGATGATGACGAGGAAGAAGAGGAAGAGGAGGAAGACCATGATTCGCCTACATCTTTCTCTAAGCCTAGGCACCCAACCTTAGATGATGACTTTTTCTCTATTGACGAGTTTAATCGTTTGACAGAAGCAGAGGAGCGCAAGAATCTAACGTCTCGCGCGAATTTGTCTGGTGACGAAGATGAGAGTGACTCCGACAACATCGACCTGTACGCTCCCATTGAAGAACAAGATGAGGGCGACGATAACGACACACCAGTGGAGGATATCCATTACACAGACTTTTTTGACCCGCCGCCTGTTTCTGCCGTGAAAAAGAGTAACAACAGTTCCCGTTCTTCTCATGTGGAGAACAAACCTCCTGCCCCACCACGCAAGTCCCTCGTGCGCTTCCATGACCAAGTGCGTGTCCGCCCGATTAAGAAATGCAAGCCTCAGTCTTCCGCTGGCCTCTTAACTGATGGTACAGAAGAAGAGGAGGAAGAGGAGGATGAAAATAGCGAGAGCGATGCGGAAGATACGGAAAGTGGGGAGGAAGAGGAGGATGAAAGTAGCGAGAGCGATACGGAAGATACGGGAAGTGAGGAGGAAGAGGAAGAGGATGATGACCGTATCGATGACGAGGAAGATGAAGAAATGGAGGGTGAAGATCGTGTAAATGAAGAGTCCATGGAAGATGAGAGTATGGACAATGAATCAGATAATGAAGCTCGCATCGATGATACAGCTAATCGAGTCGCTCAGGATTTGTTCGATGATGAATCGGATAAGAACGAAACGTCTATGTCGACACACGAACGTCGCGTGGCTGAACTGGCTAAAGAGATTGCTCAATATGAAGATGAAAATGTGCAAAAGAAAGACTGGGTGTTGATGGGAGAAGCCAGCACACGGGAACGACCTACCAACAGTTTGCTAGAGGAAGATCTTGAATTCGAACGAACTGCCAAGTCAGCGCCTGTTCAAACGCAAGAGCATGGTGAAGGAATCGAAAGTATGATTAAACGTCGTATCCTCGAGAGACAATTTGATGACGTGATTCGACAACGGGATCTTGACGCCGTCCCATTTTCAGCTTCGCGTGTTTTAGAGCTGTCGGACGCCAGGAGTTCCAAAAGCCTGGCCGAGCTGTATGAGGAAGAGTACCAGGCTTCTCGGGGCGAAGAGGCAGGCGAAAGTGCTCCACGCTCGGAAGCTGAGACAAAGCTTGATAATGAACATTCAGCTATCGCTGCTGACATGGATGCCCTCTTCTCAAAGCTCGATGCTTTGAGCAATGCACATTACACACCGAAAGCTCCTAAGGCAGCTATTCAGACCTTGTCTAACACACCAGCGGTTGCTATTGAATCTGCCCTTCCTACGACCATGTCGGCCGGTACTATGCTTGCTCCAGAAGAGGTTTACGAAAGACCCTCACATAGTGTGGCTCTGGAAGGTGCCAAGAGTGAATTATCGCATGCTGAAAAACAGAAGCGACACCACCAACTTCGTCGTGAAAAGCGCCAGCGCAATGATCGTATCAAACGTACGGAGGCAGCCATCGAGCGCCAACGGGGAGGTCCTCGGAAAGGCGATGTTAAGACTGAAAAGGACAAGGCGCTCAAGAGTCTCGTTGGTAACAAGGGTGTGACAGTCGTTGGAAAAGATAGTAAGCGTCACGATGTCAAGCGGCCCAAGTCCGATCAATCGGCTTCATCGTCAAAGTCATCGTCTGCATCGCAATGGAAGCTGTAGCAATAGTATTATAGAAACTCACGTTCAAGGGATTTCTGGACACTCCTCAGTACATCCGATGATGTGTTAAGGCTCGTCAGAATGTACATGACATTTCCCAGGGAACGAAGATGTAGGGGAAATGTGTGGGAAGAGAGGGAGGAAGTAGTATCATGCTCCATGATGCCTGTCTGCTTGCCAAGTTTGAGCATGAGGTCATTCGCTGCGTCCGATGCATAACCACTGACGGAATCTGTTTTCAGCTCAATCTTGAGTAAGGTGCCAAGAGCCATGACACCAGAAACTCGATCCGCATGTGATAGGAGATTGACGAAAGATTTGTCCCATACGCTCCAATGCTCCGAACTCCATTGCTTTTGGTAAGGTGTCCAAGAGCCATTTAAATCCATCTCTTCAAGCACATCTAATGTCTCAATCGCCACCTGGCAGCCGACGGGGTGTGCTGTATAACTGTGCCCATGGAGCAAAGCGTGCGTCTTTTCTCTTGAACATGCAAATGTCGAATAGATACTCTCTGACGCCAGTGTGACTGACATAGGCACAAGTCCTCCAGATAGTATTTTAGCCAAGCAGCTTATGTCAGGCGTTGTACCAAGGATGTCGGCGCCCATCTTGCAGCCCAGACGACGCAATCCGGTAAAAACCTCGTCAAAGATCACAGGCAAACCGCGCCACTCTCCATTTGATCGTGCTGCGGTTACACGCCCCATGTGGGCGTGTCGAAGCGGTGGATCCGTAAGAGAAAACAAATCTTCTCTTTCACGCACGACATCCACGAGACAGCGTTGGAATAGTGGATCAACAAAAATCATGCCCCCTGCACCCATAACTAGTGGCTCGAGTACAAGAGCACCGAATCGTCGTCGTTCCACAATGACTAGATTTTCAAGCCGCTCATGCACCACGCGCTTGTAAAAAGCCGCAAGTTTCGTGTCGAGTCTCTTTTGTACATTGAGTACTTCCTCGATTGACGAAAATACACCAAGGCACTGGGGCTCTTTACCCCATTCTGCTGAGTCACTTGTTTCCACATACACTTTGCCACATTTCATTCGGAGTGTAGGGGGCGAGAACCAATAGCCCCGTCCTCGGTACCAAGCGACATGTTCACTAAACACACTAGGTTCGCACGCGTCCATAGCACCAATTGTATCTCCATGGTAACTTCCCTGAAGTCCGAGTATCTCCCATTCGCGCGGTGTGCGCCCTCCGAGTGATGCCGACTGGCGCCCTGGCTTGATTCGTGCTTCTGTTGTCGGTGACACAACCGCCGCGCTGTAGCGCCGCACACTTGATTGCAAGGCCATTTTTATAGCCACTTCCATGCCTGTACTTCCGTCATCAGAAAAAAACACTCGGCTTGCCCATCCGCGTCCAGGCGCAAGCCTACAAGGTTCGTGGTGGCCGAGCAATCTCTCTGTTAGTGTAACTGCCGGTGCATGTGCTATTCCCGGAGAGAGAACATGTCCATAACGGCCTGCCGCATAGGCCGCCGCAAGTGCCAAGCGTGGATGGCCGTGCCCAATGACTTGAGTCCACCAGGAGGCAGAACCGTCCAAAACAGGTTTCATCGTCGACGATGAGGGCTCGTACGTTTGGAAGAAGTCGCCATGTGCACTGTCGATAACAGTCACATCATCTGGTGCTATTCGGGTGTGCTGTGTGAATGGCCACCACATGTGCTGATGCGCACGCTCACCAAGAGTATCAAGAGACGCATAACGCTTTGCATGGCATTCACGCAAATGATTTACTACATCGAGCATGCAATCATCGCGGCCGTTACCGTGGATCATGCCAAGATAGTATTTTTGTAACTGCTCGGCATCTTGCTTGGTGCTAGTATGACGAGCCGGTGGCATGCCCCACGAATTTAGATTGGGGCCACCCAATGCAAAAACTCTAATTCCTTGGTCGGCGAAGAATTGAGCAAGATATTTATCGTTCTGGTAGTGAGGCGATGGGAATAGAAGTACGGCATCCACATCGTATCCCCGCATGCGCAGACTCTCGTATGAGCAACGTGTAGTGCTAATTCCGCCAAGCACACTGGACCCAATAAGGATCGTTGGTAAGCGCAAGGGCCGTAGAAAATCTGCCTGGGACGAACCGCTAGGCGATGGTGAATGAACGCCACCAGCCGACTCAAGGATTGCAGCGTTAATACGAGGCTCATGTTCGCATAGCAGCATCCAATCTTTAATTCGACGAACAAGAGAAGCATCCTCAGCTTGCCAATCAAGCTTTGATCCAAGTTGCTCTGCGGCCAAATGAGGCGAGACAGGCTCGGTGAACTGGACCAGCGTTTGGCTCCATACGTGTGGTGCAAACTTGCTCACATGTGTCGAGTCCATATCTTTTTCATCTCCTGTCGAGACAGGCTTCAAGTATGCAACACGATCGCCTTCTTCGTGTGGTGTCAGTGTACGTGGCAAAGGAGCATGTGGGCGGGAAGGAGCAATTGTGCTTGCGAGCGCTAACGCTGTTGAAAAAATGGTTTTTCCAACATCTGTGTCTGCACCAAACACCTAGGATGGTAAGAGTAATGTCAACGGACCTGGTGCACACGAAGTCTCCCAGCTGCAGAAGCCGCCATGGAAAAAAATAATCTCTTAAAACAGGTGAATGTTATTTCGAAGTCTTCCACAAGCTAGCTAGCATTGGCCTAAATAACTCACTCTCAGGTCGTATCAACCAGCCGATATCAGCCCAGCCAACCAGTCAGCCCATGTTGGCACGCGCGCGCGCAAGACGCGCGCTTAAGACCAACTCTGAATTTCCGGTAATCACGTGCGGACAACGTGTTTGTCTGGCACGCAAGTGTTGCGGCTCCCACGCGCTTCGCTTCCGTTCCCAACACTCCTTCGGATTGGACCATGAGCGATGGGCGTGACGCATCATTAACTAGTGGGGATTCGCAGTCACGATCCGCTCCAGATCTAGGCCAGTCAAGCAGGCCTGCGAGGCCTATCAAAGGTGCTTGGGCTGCGATGAAACCTGTGTCTTCATCCTCCACGACTTTGGAGGCAGACGAGTCTGACCGCAGCCAGCAGCGTGACATTTATTCTGAGGCACTGTCGCCCTGGCTTAATGCAATACCTGCTTTCCATGCAGCTGATGTATCTATAAAATCGAAGAACGAAGAATACGTAAAAGCATCCCCGGCCCTTGCAATCGCATCGCCCGCCGGGTTGGGAAGACCAACTGATCACAACGGCCTAGTGTCCTTTTCCGTGAGCTCTGAGCTCGATTCTACGACGGCGATTCCACGTGATGTTAATGAATCCGCCTCTAATGTTAACATGAAAGATGTCACATATCGTGCTGAGGCCCGCCCCGAGGATGGCTCAGTGATGCCGCCGGCTCTCCCAGTTTCTTCGGAAATGAGCATGTTGGGGAAAGTAGTTGACACATCGTCCGATCAGCAACAGAATAATGACATCAAAGAAACTCCTTTGTTGCCGAATGCACAAGAGCTCTTTGTTTCTTCCCCTGGCGACACAAGCGATTTGCACCGCGAGGACAAAAGCCATCTCCAAGACCAGCACTCCTTTCCGTCTGACACCCAGCTTCCAGCACAAGATCAACCGGGGATTTTAGGGCGAAAAGCGAGTCTGAAAGGTCAATCAGCTGCACAGAATCACTTTCGAATGCCAAGTATTCATGAGCTGCGGATCAACAAAGCCTTTGCGAAACCCAGGCCAACGAAAGGGCTGGACTTGCGCTCTTCGAGTGGTGCGTCTTTTGTCATGTCTCCTGATACAGCTGCTCAATACTACACGAAATCACCACCTCCGCCCCTGACAGGCGCTCGAATTCCATCGGCAAAAGGTCCTATCGTATACGAGACACATGAATGGACTATTGCTGGCTTTGACCAACAACGTACTCCGATTCCAAGTGACACTCATTTATCCCCTGATTCCTGGGCCTCAGCCAATATGGATAGCGCGGACCCTTCCAAGTTGCCTCATGCGGCGTCACTGTGGGCTCGTTTGCCTGATATGTGCACGTTCTCGCCTCCTCTTCAGCCCATTCACATTGTGCGTGGTTCGCCTCCCGCTTGGGCGAATGTATCGCCTCGCACGACGTCATCTGCCTCACATACGCCGTTACTTGTCGAAAGGCATGGTATTGAAACAAAGGTGGATGCGTCGGAGAAGGACACAGCGCAGGACGCACCTCGCCATACGAGTACAGATACGAAGGATGAGACTTCGGCCAAGTCACCTGCTGCCGTGCCTTTGGCATCTAATGAATCGTTGCCATTGGCACCTGTCGCTCGTGTGCCACCACGGTCGTCTCACCTCGATGTGTCAGACTCGAATTCCGCGGAGGGGCAAGAGGGTGCACAGACGGTGGCGCCCCGTGTGGCAATCTCAAAGGGGCATGTCCCATACAGCAATGAAGTACGTCTTTCTTATCTGCCAGAGGCGCCTCTTTCAGTTCCCGAGGGGCCTCCGTCTGTATCTGTGCCTTCGGCTATGTCCGTTTCGACGCCTGCTAGTCAGTCTGTGATTATGTCCCCTACGTCAGTCCGTGAGAATTCCGACTGGGAAAATGATACGACTCTTATCGATCTATCTGACCAGCAGAAAGTCACGAGTCTCGATGAAATTCTGCTGAAACAGAACTTTTCTCCAGTTTCCCATCCAGGCTTCCATTCAAATTTTCAGTCACAGCCCCGTTCTCGCTCGTCTTCATGGATGTACAAGGCTGTCGAAGGGCATGGCTCGGCATTGGGCCTACATGTTCCTCCGCATTCCCCTATGCGTATCGATCCAGATACACTTGCTAATGCCTCAGGTTCCTCTAAGGGAAGGTCGTTTTCCCTGTCAGATAATGCCCGCCTTGACAATCGTCGGTCCTCCATGCCCATAAACTCCCCTGAGATGTCGCCTTACCCCGAAAAGCCAGCGCCAGTGTTAAAGCAGTCCCAGTCTTGGCTGCATGCAACCGAGACTCAAAGCCACTCTCGGACCTACTCACAATCAGGTGTAGGACATCGTCATTCATCTTTACGGCGCCCACGTCAAATCAAGGCTCCTGCACTTCAGTCGTTTGCGCTACCAAGCACGGCGCGAGTGGCTGATGCATCTTACGCTGCTAGTCCTCGCATTGTCTCGTATGGTGCTGGTGTTGTCGACGATTCCTACATTAGCCCGTTGGATCCACCAGCCGCGTTGGTTTCCAGTGAGCGTTCAATCGGTGCGACTCATCCCTCCCAGCACAATGTTTTGTCTGGCTTGGATAAGTCAGACACCCTTCAAGCTCCCGACATGGGTGTGGTGGAAGCACCACCACCTACTGTGCCAATGTCGATATCGTCTCAGCCTCTTATGCCTGCTTTGCAATACACCGTTCCCTTCAAACTCAGCTCCAAGCGCCGGTTTAAAGCGAAGTCTGTGCCGGCATCCGATTCGTCGCCTTCAGTGCCAAGGAATACAGTATCTTCCCCTGTTCCCCCTACTCCTTTGCCAAAGTCACCTGTGCCAAGGCAGCCAAAACCACCGAAAAATTCAACGTATCGCAAATCCGTGCCCGCCCCCACTGTGGCTGACGAAAACGACGAGCTGGACTTGATGGCGAAAGGATCTGCACGCCCGACTGTCCTCGCAAGTTCCTCATCCCCATCATTCCCTACTAGATCGCCAGTCCAGGCGGCAGTTGAAGCACCGGTACATGTGTCAGCTCGTCCACCAGCCGCTCAATCTGCTACTCTTGTGGGCCCGTCTACCTCAAGCTACGGTCGTCTACAGCCGGCGCTAGCGCCTGAACTATGTGGTCCTGTGCAAAGTGTGGAAGGCAGAAATGTCTGGCTCGATGTAAGTGACAATGATGCTGCTAATACGTCGCATCTTTCGATGCTCGGTGCAGTGACGGACCGAAGTGATCTCTTCAACTTCGAGACATATTTTGAAGCATCCCTACAACGTATTCGAGAAGAAATGTACTTGCCATCTACATCATCAGCCCAGATCGCAATAAAGCCACCTGCTAAGACGCATCGGAATTTGGTTGCGAGACATGGCGATCCGGATTTGTTTCACAATGCTCCGCCAATCAATGCACGTACGTTTGGCTCGCCTGTAACGGCGCTAGATGAATTTTCCTACGTGTTGGACGACGATGGCATGGTCATGCGGACATCGCAAACGGATTCATATACAACAATGCAGCCATCCCTTTCCACATCCAAGCCCATTCCTGAACTTCCGCCTGTCGATCCGTATCTTCCGGAGGAACATGAGGTTATGAGTGATTCCAAACCACTTTCGTCTGAGGCGCGTGATCGCCGGTGGACGTACGACGGCACCTACAGTCCTATTCTTTCTGATGAGTCTATGCCATCGGATGTCAGGCTTCCATTGGAGTTTGTTACGAAACCGAACTCAGTCTTGTCGCGTGGTCGACCAGTGAAGAAAACCCAGCAAAGTATTTTCTATTCAAGCCTTCCAGAGCATCGCCGACATCGCAAGCGTCGTCTCGAGTCTGACTTGCCGCCTTTCAAAATGTGGAACTTTGAGGAGGCGGATGTAGACTCAGATGCCTTTTCCCAATCCATGTCCCAATCATCGCCCCGTGGAACCCAATCGAAGACCGCCTCGCCACCCCGACCGGCGCCTCCGCCTCCGCCTGCACCTAAAGCCACGCTTCTGGGTGACTACGCTGCTGTGACACCCAAGATGCCAACCCAGAATCTTTACCCGTCTTCGCCGAACTCGAAGTACACACCTCACTCGGCTTATAACAAACTGTTCGAAACACCGCCACCCGATCAATACGCCAAGGCCCATTTACAGCGACCTGCGCGCCAGCGTCGGCACCATGAAAATCACGAAACATCATATAATGAACAGCAATCTCGGCAAACTGAGCAAGAGCCACGCGACCAATGCGACGCACAGACTCAGCAAGCACAACTGAACACGCCAACCTCCCAAAATTTTCCCCCTCAGCACGAAGTCGAAGCTGAGGCCGCTTCGTTCGACGCAGGACCACGAAAGAAGCGCGGCAAAGAAGCTGCCGAAAGCAAATTCTCAACGTGGTTCCGTCGTAAGGCACCCCACGTTAGCAAGCCTTCTTCGTCTGCACCTACACAAAATCAGGTGCCGCAGGTGTCAAGTCCTCCGCCTAGTGATCGTCCACCTTCACCTCGCACATCAACGTCTACGAATAATACTATGAAGTACGGCCGCCGAAAAGCGCCGCCTGGCTTTGAACCATCGCAACCAGGCAAGTACCATCTTGCTGGCACCGTCTCGCTACCCACTTTGAATGTGGCACGTACGCCTGAGCAACGTGCGCGCAATGAGACCGGCTTGCCAGAAACTGAGCCCGCTTTGATCCAGTCGCTCCTTGCTGCGCCCTCCAGCTCCACTGTGCGCGCGCGTGCGGGTATAATCAAGTCCATACCATTCGTTGAAGAAGCGGCGCCGCCCACTGGCCAAGTCCTAGTAGCTGAAGAGCGCAAGGTACTTGTAAGGCCAGTTATGTAGTATTATCATCATAACCACGTTCCTTTCGACCACCAAGTTTGATAAGTAACTCTTCCGCGACAGGCGTCATTTCTGTTCCCGCAAGAAGAACTTTCTGGAGGTAGTCATGGGCTTTTACCATGTCCCCCGTCGGCATACTTGCCTGTGCCGCGCGGCCCAGGCGCTTGTCCTCTTTCGAGTAATAAAGCCTGCCATTCAATTCGCCCATTTCCCATCGTGCTGCAATGATGTAGCTGAATGCAAAACGAGACATAAGCGCAGGATCCATTTGCGCCATACTGCGGTCCACAACTTGTACCAGCAGGCAATGGTACATAGTTGCATGAACCGAGTCGCCACCCTGCTCATACAGCTCGATAATCCGTGCAATTGCCTCCACGGACTCTAGATGCGTGAGTGGACAGGTGAGATGGCGTTTAAAGCACTCAATTGCTTGTGCATTCCGCCCCAACCTGTCGTAGCACACGCCTAGCGATGCCCACATACGAGCATCATGCGGTCGAATCATGGCACATTGTTGGTAGTAGTCAATAGCTGCAGACCACGCTTCATTCAGCTCGTAAACATGTCCAAGTCCATGCCATGGTCGATAATCGTGTGGATTCAATTCAATCGCGCGTCGGTACATCTCAGCTGCTGCGTGGCTATTTTTCACCTCCAAGTATTCGTGTCCGAGAAGAATCCATGCAGCCACACACTCTTGATCCAGGCGCAAGGCCTGCTTAAAAGATTCCACAGCGCGAAAATGCTCACCACGTTGGTTGTAGAAGTTGCCTCGCATACACCATATTTCAGCACTGTTGGACACATGCGCAAATTGCTGCACGAGCTGCGCTAGCGTATCTTCACGATCTAGGACATACAGCGTGTTCGAATATTCGCTAATTCCATCGAGTCGATATGGTTGGAGTTCCAGGGCATGTTGAAACGTATCTGCAGCATCTTCAAGCTCTTGGTGCAAGTAAAGTGCTTGCGCGCGACACGTTAGAAGGTACGCTGACCTGGGAAAATGCATGAGAAGCGCATCAATTCGTTCAAAGTGTTCCAAGTCAATCTGCGTAGACTGGCGCTGCGAGTATTCAAGAAAAAAAACACTCATGAACGAGGATGGAAGAAGGTCCAAAATCTGTTCTCGTTCTGCATTCTTTTGGTTCAGTGTTCGACTCAACTCTTTCCACGCACTCCAATTGTATGGAAATGCCCGCAAACTTGAAATAAGACAATCCATTGCTTCAATTCGTTTGTGTAGTTTGCGGAGGATGACCCCTTTAAGAAAGAGGAGAAAAGGGTCAGACGGTGAAATTAGGTCTTGTAACAGTGAGACTAGGACTGGATGTGCACCGTCGATAGCACTTTTATCGGCATATGCTAGTGGTGGTAACAGTTCATTTGGTTTTGTTGGATGCATATCGTACATAAGCAGTTTTGCGTATAGCAGTAAGAAGCGCGCCTTGTCCGACAGGTCTTGCTGCTCCTCAAGGTGCGCAATACATGCCTGAAAGTTCTCGCGATCGAAAAACGTCTTCGCCAATAAGTACACATCATCGTACTGCATGCTCTTTTGAATTCCTTGTGATGGCTCGCTTATCCGTACATGCAAATGCTCATCTGGCGATGTGGGAGGATCCATGGATCGCGCAGGAGATGGCATTCCGCGGCTTTGTCCAGAGGGCGAGGTATTCTCCCAGCTCGTCCATGAGATAGCACCTTCTCCAACTTGTTCTTCATTGGTCCAGGAAGGAGATTCTAGATTTAATGCTGGTGTTGAATGTACAGGAAACTTGTGTGCGAACTCATCAGTACCTAAGCGAGGCGTGCTAAGGGGGGGGCCTTGCGGGTGAGGAACACATGATAACAATTCAAGACACCATTGTGCAGCATCAAGTAGACCGCGTTCAATCAGCTGGTGGCTTGCATCCCGTAATGCACTGCGAGCTTTCACAGGTGCGATGTCGTCTATGCCATCCAATGTTGCGAACCTATGGTTCATGTCACGACGACGCGATGAGCAGCGACTGTGTGTCGCTACGCCACGTGCGAGCTTGTCGCGATAGGAATAGGATTTAAGTATTGGCAAGTTGACGACAGCTGATGTCTTGACAGTTGTCAACAAGTTGTTCTGAGAGCAATATGACACACATTCACATCCTGTCGTAGTCGATATATCGGGTAGGTTTGATGCATATTGTTCATTGAGTTTTAATTCTAGCGAAACAAGTTAATCGTATGTAACCTTCGGGTAAAGCTGCGAGGATGCATGTTCTCGAGGGTGTACTAGCCATCGACGCGGCCGGCGCATTGAGTAATAGGGCGTGCGAGGTCGTAGCTACTGGCACGTGAGTTGAGTGCTTCCTGAATATGCGTTTAAATCCACGACATCAATATGTGGACAGTGTTTGAACTCGCCGCTCAACCCGTCATCATTAGCTTCAGTAGCTCAGACGTCCATTTTCGGGGTCAGACAGTTTCTGTATCCTACGCGTCTTGAGCACGATGACTGAAAGGAGTAATACAAGGAATCAGGTATTTCTCCCGCAAAAATACAACTCTGGGTCAAGTGCTGGAATACCTAAACAGGCGGGTTCTTCGCAGGAGACTCTTGTTTGCCCCGCATTGCATCTTTACCCTCTCAACGATACATTTGTACCCAAACAAATCAATTTGGCCCCGGCAAGCTCCAACAATCGCATAAAGATTGGAAGGTATTCGAACAACAAAACTGTGCCTAGTCCTGTCAATGGATATTTTGATAGCAAGGTCCTTTCACGCGCACACGCCGAAGTTTGGTGTGAAAACGACAAAGTCTTCATCAAGGACATCAAGTCATCCAATGGCACATTTATCAATGGCACACGTTTGTCACCTGAGTCACAAGAGTCCGAACCGTTTGAACTACACAGTGAGGATGTGGTGGACTTTGGCATTGATATTTTGACGGATGACAATAAAGACATCTTGCACCGTCGCGTAGCCTGTCGAGTATTCTTGGTGATTTCGCCAGATGATGCCTTGAAACTTCGAAACGACTTTTCGAGCCTTTATCGCGGAGGTGTACACGGCGGCACGCTTGGAAATGCTGGCCTATGTCCTGGTGCCGAGGGTGGCTTTCGACGTGGTAAACCAAATATTAATCTCGATCAGGTTCTTGGTAGAATACAGATCGAGCTACATAAAAGCAACATGGTCGGCAGTGAGCTACGTACCTTGAGTACAGCTATCGAACAAATCCATAACACGCTCGGCGGTGGCGTTGTGCCCGTTCAAGATGCTCCTCATCAAGAGTTGGTTCCCCCCAAAACTAATGGGCTAAGAGAATCTTCTGTACCCACGACTGAAAAAGAGTCTATGGATCCCAACGCACTGGCGAATCTTGAATCGCAGCTCGCAAATGCACAGACCTTGCTGGCAAATCATATGGAAAAAATTAAAGAATTGGAATCCACACTCGCTGGGTATAAACATGTAAAAGATGAAGTCTCAGCTCTCAAGGCAGAACTTGCTCAAACTAAGCTCGAACTTAGTAACACTCATTCTTTGCAGGGTGTAGCGCGTTCCCCTGACCGTTTGTTAAATTCGGTCCGCGAAGTTTCTGATGGCTTTAACGATGCTTCAAGTACAAGTAGTACTGATACTGTGGTGCCTGTTTCAACGGGGGACGATTCCGATGCTGAACGAGCAGCAGAGGTGACAGAAGAGTCTGCACCAATGTTTTCTCAACGTTTTTTGTCAGGATCTGAAAACTTTGCAAGTTCTTCTTTGCTTCCGGACGTCTTGGCTCGAATTGAACGACTCGAAAAAACCTTCCTAGAACAAGGGCAGCAACAACAACAGCAAAAACAGATGCAGCGAAAAAATGACACGTTCGTACTTACCAATTCGGATGAGTCATTTTTGCAAGAATGGCAACATTGTTTTGAGCGAAAGTGGGAGCAACAAAGGAACGAATGGGATAAAACGCATCAAAAAATTAACGATTCTATTGCATCTTTAAACAGTCAACAAGCATATCAAACCAAGAAAGTATCCCCATCGTCGGAACCCATAAATCCTGAGATTGTCCTGCAAGACAAAAAAATATCCAAGCATGCCCCAGATTCGCTCTTTCAGGACTTTAAGTTAGTTTTGGTTATCGTATCATCCCTTCTTGTCAGCTCATTTATCACCCTTTATTTGTCGAAACGGTCCTAACGCTGTCACGGAATCTTCAAGGTTGCTTTTCGACATATCCTATCATCCCCCATCTTCATCTCAAATCTATATCTTCGTTTAGAAGGAAACATGTCCATACTCTGTGTATATCTCTCCGGCCCTCAGCATACTAATGCAGACTTCTGACTACGAACTCCTGGTGTACAGAACATCATCGAAGTAGAGAAATCGTTTTGATCCTGGCTATGTGGAAATTGACAGCCAAGACTGGAAAAGTGAGCGCAGATCGCGCTCTAGCTACAAGTGACCCTTCAGGTTTGGCGTGGTATGAAGCAATTTCTCAAGCGTCAATGTACTAGCACAGGTCACATTTACTTGAGCTGCTTAGAGCCGACCTCAACAACCTTAAGACCTAAAACTGTTAATATCATATCTCGAACCAAGCGAATTCCGCCTCCGTACTTACCAGGAAGGAGCGACTGCTTGAGCTTCTCGGCCTTGTCCGCATCGTTGACAACAAGCGTGTACAAATAGCGAGCGCAACGAACCTTGAACTTGGTCTGCACGTTGCGGTTAGCCAGCACTGTCTTTTTGACGCGCGCAGACTTGGCGTCCTTGCGGCTGGCAATCGCCAAAAACTGCTTAATGTCCGTCACCTGCTTGGGCTGAAACAAGTTAGAAAAAATCTTGAGCTATTGTCGCCATTTCGCTCGCCGACAACGAGAAATAATCTGTGTGCTACTTACCATACTTTGTTGCGATCGCGGATAAAGAACTTCAATTCTGGCTCTACATCCAGGTTGTTGTTGAGCCCCCACTAGTCTGGAGGTCAGAACGTTCCTGTCACGTGCATAAACTGTATCGTATACACGTGACCACACCACCACCTTTCACGAAAACCTCCTCTCATCACACTCTCACACCTGTCCATTGTGAATCGGCAACGTAAGTACGCTAGTGTGACTCGTCACCTTCTAGTGAAGATCGAACGCTAACGTCTAATAGATGGCGCCTAAGGTCCGCTCCGATAATCAGGAAGTTTCTCTCGGCCCTAGCGTCGATGATGGCAAGATTGTATTCGGCGTTGCGCAGTATGTATTGCAATTGGCGAATATCGTGAGGGGATAATGAGAGTCATATGACCGCGAACTTGACACTCTCCCATATGCCATCCACCTCACGCGCTTAAGACACGAAGGAAAAGGCACAGAGACTAACTAAGACAGCATTTACGCAAGTTTCAACGATACCTTTGTGCATGTCACCGATCTTACTGGCAAGGAAACCATCGTCCGTGTGACTGGCGGTATGAAGGTGAAGGCTGACCGTGACGAGTCGTCTCCCTACGCAGCCATGCTTGCTGCCCAGGACTGCGCCGCTCGTTGCAAGGAGGTTGGCATCAACGCCGTCCATATTCGTTTGCGCGCGACTGGTGGTGTTGGCCCAAAGATGCCAGGTCCGGGTGGCCAGAGTGCTCTTCGTGCCCTCGCCCGTGCTGGAATGCGTATCGGCCGCATTGAAGATGTGACACCTATTCCAAGCGACTCTACACGTCGTAAGGGTGGTCGTCGTGGTCGCCGTCTGTAAAGGCGCTTCCGCACGTTTGCAATGCATCTACTTGGTTCAATATGCTGTTTTTTTTTCTGGTATTGCATTGTAGGCACTCGACATTATATGTTGTATCACTTGAAGATGCATCAACTCTATGATGGCACTTGGTTCTGCGTGCCGGTTCATACGTATCGGAAGCTTTTCCTTTAGCCAATACAAAATTGTACTCGATTGAGAGCTTGAAATTCAATCTCTTTCTGTGTGAGTGGGATCTTATACTGCTTGTATGTTTGGATGTGTTTAAATGTTGTACTTGTCGTTTGAACAGTACCTAACGGCAGCGAAATCTGAAGTATATCGGAGGCTGCCTGTCACCCTGCTGCTTTAGCACATTAAGTGTTGTGCGTAAATATGGCTGCCAGGATAACGAATCATGATTGCGAGCTCAGGAACATCTCGCTAATGATTTTGGACCTTTTGCCGGTTCTCTATCTGGTTCGTGTTAGTGGTGCGAACGTAGTATTTCGTACAAACCATCATTTTCTCCACCATTGCACTTTGGTATAAGTATCAAGGTCCATATACGTACCGCGTTTCACCATCCAGATCACTTAGCTTTGACTCTTCAGGTACAATCTTAGTAGTGTCAATCTTGGGATGATGCGTCACCACATGTGGCCACCATTCATTTTGATTTAGTTTTTCCAGGTGTACGGATAATACTTTGGCATCATCTTCATGTAAGCTAGTAAAGATTGCCAAGAGCGTACCAATAGTCCAAGTACAGCCATCTGGTTGAATTGGCTTGAACAGTGATCCCTAACGCGTTAGTTTAAATACAAAGACTTACTTCGACAATACATTCCTCGCGCATCTTGACTGAAATCCAAGCGGGCTTGAATACAACTTGAATTTGTCGTGCGCGGACGTCTGGAGGAAGCGGTATGCTCACTTCCACATGGTCTAGCATTTGATTCCATCTATAAGGCAAACCTTCTTGCTCTGATCGTTCTCGTTGTCTTTCCTTATTATCATATTCCCTCTGAGCATCTGGAGAAAGTTTGGAATACTCGTCAACACTGAGCGTCATGCTCTGAAGAACCGTTGTGTTCGGAAGTCTAAACCACGTGATAGCTAAAGCGCACGAAATATATTACTTGTCGGGTTTTGCGAAACAGCCACTCGCTATTGACATTTTCCTTCAACATTCGTATCATTCCTTTCCGTCGTCCCGGATAAGTGAGAAATGGGAGACGGCTTGACAAATACATAGCTTAGTTCACCCTTTGATGTATTTGTCTGTGTTTCAGTAAGATTGATATGTTTATTTACAAGCCCTTGTAGTACTTCATGATCAGATAAGCAAGCGTCGAGTTTGATCACCAACGGCTTTTGATTAAAGCGAGTAGCCGTGTAGTAGTCCGCTGGGTAATGAAATGGTTCAAGATTTTGAAGAACACTGTCATAATCAAATTTTTTGGCATGCTCATAAAAATCAAAGTGCAAAAACCCACCAAGTTGGTGCGCGAGTTTCTGCTGTCGTGTCTGTTCATAAAGATTCTCTTTCGCAAGTCTCGATGCAGTCACAAATCCGCATGTGGTAGGTACATGCTTAACTTCCTCTGTTTTGATTGTGTATCGCGGCCGGGATCCGTCACCGTTACATGTACATCCAAGAAGATCGTGAGACAAGCATTTTGTATCGGGGTGAAAGTTGAAAATATCCTTCAATTCTTCTTGCGAGAAAGTATCACTCGCACTGACTTGATCAGATACTTCCGTTGATTCTGTACTCATGAGTGAGTCACTCAATTCAATTTTCGTCGTTTGTCGTTGATAAATTTTTTCATCCATCGATCCCACAAGCAATAATCGGTAAATAAAGCAAGGCTTGGTTTGACCATCACGATGTATTCTGGCCATAGCCTGCCGATCGGTTGCTGGGTTCCAGTCACTGTCAAATAAAATTAGTCGGTTAGCTCCAACCAGGTTCAGACCTAAGCCACCAGACTTAGAGCTTAAAAGAAATACGAATGGATGCCTTTTCTGATCAGACGTTGACGAATTGAATTGTTGCACCAATTTGGGACGGGTTTCAGCCTTAGTACGCCCATCAAGTCGCACAAAGGGGAATTTTTGCCGAATACAGTACGCTTGAAGCTTGTCCAACGTTGACGTGAAATTAGACACCACAACAACGCGATCTTGAGTATAGTTTCTTATGGTCATCAATATTCGATGAAAAACGAGCAGCTTACCACTCAGCAGCAAATAATCTTGAGAACTTCGTTCTGCTTGGAGTACAGCATGTATCGCTTGAATCAAAGACTTCGACTTCCCGTCAAATCCACGAGATGTCCCGCTGCAGTCAGGCAATACGAGCTCTGGAGTGTTGCAAAGCTGCCTTAGCAATGAAATATACGGAAGATACGACTGACTTTCGCCAAAACTTAATTGATAATTCACAAACTCCGAGCAAATACCATAAATGCATTTCTGGATCGACGTCATTGTGCAAAAAACGTCCATTTCCAATTTAGGCGGAAGATAAGAGTGCATGATGTCCGCCGTTCGTCGTAGTATGATTCCTTTGGTTATAGTAGAGAGCTACTCGTGAGTCGTTCAAATACATACTGCTTTGTTTCGCTTTTTCCCTAGTTCCAGTGCTTGAGAGGAGCAGTGCTGGGCCCTACTGCGCATAATTGGATCTTCAAACACCCGTTTGAAGACACTATACTGATCAAAGAGACCCGGATACACAAAGTCCACCATGGTATAAAACTCGCGCAAGTCATTTTGAATAGGCGTTCCGGTGAGCAATATACGACGTCTCGTTTGAAGAATATCGAAACATCGCGTCGTTTTTGTGTCCCTTGATTTCAGACGATGTCCCTCATCGCAAATCACTAAACCGATGGCCGGTATAGCGCGCGATAGCCGCTGGACCGAGCTTCGAAGTCGTTCATACCCAAGAATCAGAACTTGGTATTGTCTGCTGTTCACAAATTGTTCCACCTCAATTCGTCCATCGCCTTCCACGGCCAAAACCCCAATAGAATTTCTTCCCAACCACTTGCGAAATTCGCGCTTCCAATTTACAACCAAAGTCAGTGGACATACTATCAACACTTTGTCCACTGTACCGGTGCGAAGAGGAGAAAAGTAACAATTTTGTTGAATTAAAATGGATATGAGAGCAATTGTTTGAAGGGTTTTACCAAGGCCCATCTCATCAGCAAGAATTACACCTTGTCCAGGCGAGGCGTGGCCATTTTCAAGCGAGCTTATGCCAGTCACGGCTTCATACATAAATTTAACACCTTCAATTTGATGGGGTCTTAAATTCGGAGCCAGTTCAGGATCGAGAACGACGTCAACAATTGGACAGCCTTTACCGAACAGCTCGTAGTGTTTGTCATTTGGACGTTTCATAACAACTGCGTCTGGAGAGGACGAATCAAATTTTGACTGTGGCTCTGATCTTGAGTATCTGTAAGCTGATAGAGTACTAGACGTCGATGTTATAGCCGATTTGGGTGTTGAATAGAACTGTGAAGCAGGAATAGGTTTTTGGCGCGGCGGTAGAGAGGACATGGAAGGGCCATGCCGCGGTACAGATGTGGCGTGTGTCTGAGCACCGAAATTTTGACCTTGATCGCCAATTAAGCCACTCAAGGAGCGCTCAATTAATACCTCCTTGCCTCCAACATAAAACTCGTCCCCTTCGTTGACAGTTCGTTTTCGGAGCGATGCATTTGTTATCAGCATCGAGCCATCATGAATAGATCGAAGTGAGCATGTCTTGTTATTCTCATGAACAACAAGAATTGCATCACCGTCCCAAGTTTTATGTTTACGCGTCTGTGGCGCTCGCCATTGACACAGATAACTCGGCTCCTGCGCTGAAGGTAAAAGCGGCACGGGCAAATTCGACGAATCGATTTCAAATGGCGAGCATTTTATTTTCTTATGGGTATCATCAGATTCTTCGGGCTCTTTCCTTTTGGTAGGAGTATGAAACTTCGAGAGAAGCTTACCCTCAGCTGCTTCAGAAGAAAAGGTCACCATCTGGAAGGAGCTTGGATGTACGACGCGCGCTATGCGCAATTTGCACAGGCACGTGATGAGGTCTCGATAAAACACGACGTGTGTAACCAGCTCAAATCACGACTATAGAAAATCGATACCAATCCCGAATTGGAGCCCTTTACGAAGACCATCTCCACACCGAGCCATGATTGGTAAGCCAAAGTTGAGTTCAAGACGAATAGGACCTTGTTGGAAAAGGAGACCAAGTCCTGCAGAGGCAGATGGTTGGGCCAATTCCACCAGACGCTGCATCGTCCAGAAACTGCCTGGTGGTGTGAGGACAAGATCACACGTACTTTGCTGTAGCTGGGAGAGTTGACCTAGATTTAAAAACCCATGCAACTTAAGAGGCCAATTAACTCGTCCAGGGATAGGCGCCAAAATGCTAGCCCCCACTGCCCAGAAAGTATCGCCTCCTAGCGAGTCGTCTGAGGCGGTTAGCCATCCAAATACATACGTTTAAATTTTGGCCCCAGGCTGTTCAAGCGAAACATTCGAATACATGTGGGACCCCCTAGCATGAATCGATCATTAAGGCAAGGCGTTTGACCATTCAAAGGCACCATCATACCAAATTTGGCACCCAGAGACCATGAACATCCTTCCGCAAATATATCTGAGACACTAGAGTGCGTCTCCACCTTCATGTATGAGGTATCGCCACCAAGACCTGCGTATTCCCATAAGGATCTAAAGTAGGTGCCCGCCATTGTGGCAAATGTGTTATCACGAGAATCCCTTTCAACGGTATATGATATTGCAGACTTGAAAGAAGGCAGGGCAAGCCGCCGAATTGCAACAGATGCATCAGGCATCATATGATGGAAATGGCGGTGACTTGCCTCATAGGCGAGTTCGTGTCGTGTACCATCGTTTTGTGCATACTTGTTCTGTTAAGATCGAAAAATGCGTACCATAAGAGCAGAGCGCAGCATATGTTGGCCTTCATGAGCGCTAATGAAGCTAGTCAAATCACGATGTTGAGATACGGCAGATACATTTACCCAAAGATCCGGACAGGCAAAAACGGGAGAAGCAAAAACAAGCTGGATCATCAGCAGAAAATCAAACGTACGTTATAAGAATGTTTAGTACGAGTTCCAAGCATGGCACTTCCTTCAAGACTCTCAGCTCCTCCGAAAAGGTTTCGGATTTTTCCTTGTATCGATGCAGTACCCTCACTGTTTCCAACACTTGTGCTAGTCTTCAAGAAAAAGCGACTTGCTGGCCTTATGTCTAGAATTAGGTCAACATCTTCCGTAGGATGTTCCTGGGATACACGCGATGGCTCCATATGAACAGAAATATCCTTTGCAATATCCATACGAGAAATATCGCTACTAAATGAAGTTGCTGCTTGTAAAATGGTGTGAACCGTCGTCGGTTCCCCAAGCGGAGGGAAGTTCATGCGATGTCCGTATCTCAAGTCCGCCATGAATGTGAATGGCGCTGTTGGATCAACATAAGGCCTGCATAGAGATGACAAAAATCCATGGCGTGTGTTTTTAAGACCATTGAGACGAATAGCACTCAATCGCAATATGGGAATATCATTAGGATCAATCAATGACATCTGGAGCTGTTGCATAGCTTTTATCAAATTATGCTCTGAAACTCTTGTGTCTGCATTATTAGGTTTGATATCATGTTCTTCGGTACCGATTTTAACATCGTTTTCTATTGCGCTCGGTGCAAGCGTGTGCGCCGCGTCGCTCATGACGTCATTAGCGCCCATGTCTTGTCCGACCGCGTTGGATGGTATGGTAGAGGTGCTGGCCATAACACGTAGATTTACGTAACCACCACGTGGCAGATACAGAAATATATTGGGATCATTCTTAGTGAGCACAGGTAACGACGGCGAGCTTGACGGCATGTTCGTGTTGTCGGAAATTGAGGTGAGTTGAGTTATGCTCTGACCCCTATCCTAGGATGTGATCAAAGTTGAGCCGCGTCATTTTAGCAGACCCAGTGCGAAAGCTATTGCTGATCAAATTAACGTCAAATATGCCAACAAGGTATGTCTTGTGGAAAGGCCGAGCGCTAACCGCTCTCAAGGTTCTGCAAGACATTGGTCTCTGCATATGTGTGCATGATATTTTAAGGTCTAGTGAGGGTCGTGTTCGTTGGGGCGATGGGTGTCTCTACTACACTGTTGTATTCCGACTTGTTGTATTTCGGCCATTTACAAATGAAGTACTTGTCGGTCGGATCTCATCGTCCACGTCCGAATCAATCCGTATATCTGTGGGCTTTTTTGACGATATATTCATTCCTCCTCATTTTCTTCCCACTCCTTCGGCATTTGACTATCAAGAGCAGGCATGGTTTTGGCTTCTCGATCCTGCTTCCGAAGCACATGTGGCTGATCCTTTACTTTCGGCTCAAGAAGAACGCATGTACCTGGACATCGGCGAGGTAATTCGATTCGCGATTGAATCCGACAGTTTCTATGATTTGGAGCCTGGGCCATCCCTTGGCGAGGGAATGCTTGGTGAAACTCCCGCGGGTACTTCGAACTTTTCCGGAGAATCTGGTTCAAGAAGAAGTAATTTCTCGTCATACAAGATTAATGCATCTATTGCGGGCCAGGGCCTTGGGCTTGTATCATGGTGGGCCGGCGCTGAACAAGTTTCTGTAGAATAATTTTTTTGCGGAGTGAGATACGGTATTGAATCTTCGTAAGGGAATGCATTCAAGGTTATAGAGTCAATACGTGTACGGAACTGCAAGTTAAAAGACTAATGAGTAGATGGCTGGCCAGATATAGTAATTATCACTTTAGCATGATGGAGTTCTGGTAGTGAAGGGCTCGCCACCTGTGATGAAGAAAATGAAGATTGTAATTGGTCTTGGGTTTGTATGCCAGTATCTTGCGAAAAGCCACTAGATGGATCAAACAGGTGTGAATAGGAAGTGGGGACATCCACATCTGAATTAAGCAGCAGTTTTGGTGATACAGCAGGGGCAGCATCTGCTTTGGGATGTGAATCAATATTGACAAGATACGAAATAGGAGATGAATCAACGCGCATTGCAGGCTCGGCGCCAGCAGAAAGCGAACGGGTAGAAGTTTGCATAGGAGCAGGCCCAGGTCTTACGACAGGTGCCAAACTTGACAAACGAGGGTCAGACGAATAGGCGCCACCGACGAAAGAATCGAGAGATGTCTGCAACTGCCGAGGTTCATCCTGATGTTTATTATGCGATTCCGTATCTTGGATATACGACAATGGCTGTGCTGTAGAAAGATTTGAGGTTTGTTGCAAATACGACATTGGCTTATACAATGAAGTAGAATTATCACAAGGTGGGAAAACAGTTATCTCAGGAGATATAGGCGGGACTGGCGTCGTAAATGAAGAATTGTTCGCCCTGACTTGGGGACCGGGAGGAATCGTACTCGAAGATTCATCACGAACGTCATGAATCATGGCTGGTTCTTCTTGAGAATCAAGACCATTCAATAAAAAGTCATCTGATTTAGCAGGTACAAAGTGTCCTGAGTAGGGTCCATTATTAAGCGATGTTGCTTGTGCGACACTAGTGGCAGAAACCGAGCGCTTTCCAATGGGTGGGCGAGACGGCAGAGCACCGTTTCCATTGACGACTGAATCACGCATCTTATGAGACAGTTTGCCAGCTGTCCTAAACGGACGTTGCTCATTGTCTTTTAAGGGTGGTTGATTATTATCAACAGTTCTTGTTTCGGTATTAGAATTAGCGCGTCTTCGAATAGATCGTGTTGGCATGAGTAATCGAGGTGATTGCCTTGCGTTGCTATCAAACGCAATATCGGGGGAACTAACGGGTGGCCGCAACTCTTCTTCTGACACCTGCCGCTGTTCCGCGCGTTTTCTCCGTTCCCTGCGAGCGAAAATCGTACTTGCTTGACCATGGCCAGTTGTGTTTGAGCGAGCCAAACGAGCACCACCTCCAACGTGAACTCGGTATTCAACAACTTCCTCGTCCGAATCAGATGGAATCATAACATAGTCTTTCACATCAGGTGAAATAGATGACGTCAATTCCTCGGGTCGCTTGTCTTTTGGTGGTGGCTCGGTGAGTCCAAGAACGAAGCAATCTTGATGGGTGATCAAGAATTCAATCACGCTCACAGCCGTTGTGTGCTCGGTTTTAGACGTTAAGTTCTGAGGGTTGAGAATGGAAGGCTGAAAGACGATGGCCAAGTTTTGTGCGGTCATCTTTGTTTTTTGACGATTCCGTTCAAACACCGCCAAAAGGTCCAAGATATAAAGTAACACATATTGATTTGCCTGAGGGCATGTCTTAATTAGCATACGAAACTTTTCAATCTTTGTGTCCAAATCCAGATCGACCTTGTTTTGAACACGACTAAAGTGTTTGAAAAGATTATAAGGAATAATAGGTTCCTTGTACATGTGAGCACAAAAATCCTTCAACTACGCACCGGCATGAGTTTCAGATAACGTCGCAAGACTCCTGCAACGTCATGAACAGTAAATGGAGACCAATCAATGATTTTACCATACTAGAATGTCAGCTATTACCCAACGCACGTACATTAGGCGCAGAATCGAATATATCTTGAAGCTCACGCATGCGCTTTTCAGAGCCGGTAATACGAAATACACCTTCTACGTCGGTACCATTCTGTTTCAGGAATAAGCCAGTTTTTGCGACCAATGCAGGCACATAACCCCAAATGTACTGCTCGCCATTTTCTTTCGCAAGACTGATAGGTACGGTTGTATACTTCAGTGCTTCACGGAGGGGTGCGCCGAAAATAGATGATGGTTGTTGCTCAGGAAACTCTTCACGAGGAGACATAATAGCATTTCTGCCGCCGAAAACCGGCGGCCACCATGACTTGAATGTCGCAGAATTGGCAAAAATATCATCAGCCCGCGGTGAGGTCATCTTGTGAACTCTGAAGCTGTATTGACGGGCCTTTCGATGGAGCAACTGGCTAATCGAGTCGTCGTTGTCTACAGATCTCCCTGGCGAATTAATCAAATCTTACTTTTGTTTTGCAGATCCAGTCGTTGAGAACGTTCAGATTAGCAACAAAGCGAGACGTGTAGCCTTGGATCGACAACAACCGTTGAAAGAGGCCGTATGCAAATAGTACTGACCTAGCAGCGATCATAAAAAATACTCATTCGAACAAATTGTAGCGACCCCAGGCCGCGATTATGACTAAAAGGCTTTAGATATGGTTGAGTCGGAAGGGATTTGTTGTGCTTATGCAAGATTAGAACCCCAAACTAGAAACGCTACACCCCAATAAGCCCGTTTTGTGTGACGCCAATGTCGGAATATTTTCCCACTTGCATACCATACCTACCCCATTTCTACGGTAACACATCATTTCACTTACATAATCTCAACCGCATCGCCACACCCAGCATGGAACGTATGTCCCTGGGGTGTCAATGCCACCTTGTCTGGTGATGCGTGCTTACGTACACAAGACAAATCCATAAAGGTTTTGTCGCAATGAACACAAGAGGGTCGCGTGGCTGCCACGAACCAACCCATGCCCCGCTCTTTAGCGAGCTGTTGAAAGAGATGCAATGCATCTGATTCATTTAAACGCACGCCAAGCATTAAAACATCACAGCGAAGCCGATAAGCCAATAACATTGCTTCGACAATCACGCGTACTTGAGAATACATGATATTCGCTTGAGAAATACCATGGACAAGCCGTTTAAACAAGTCAGCAAATGAGATTGTCTCAGAGGGCACAGATGTCACAAGAGTTGCAAGTGCCTCCTGCGTGAATTTTTGCGAATGAGACAAAGCAAGCGCAAGTAACGAGTCTTTTGGCGCATGAATCCTAGAGGAATCATAAAATGTATGTTCCAGTCGAACAAGTGTGTATAACACGCGGAACCACAATTCGTGAACAAACTCAACAGAGGCACTAGATGATAGAGAGTTCTCAACGCACAATCGGAATGCCATAGAAAGTGCCAAGTGAAGTTTCTTGAACCGTTTACAAACTCCTTCTCGCGAACTTTCTGCTTCAGAATCTGCCCTATCGTCCACACCATCATCTAGAACCTGGTGAGTATGTTGGGCCAAATCCATCGCCAACTTGTCTAATTGGTCCATTGCAAGTGTCGTAAGACCTCGTCGATCCAAAGCCCAGAATAATGCATCATATACGTGGTGAGTGCTAGCCTCAGAACAGACGTGCTCTAGATCAAAATACTCGTATCCGTAAGCATCCAATTGCGGCACAAGTAAAGACGGACATTCTTCACACAGCCTAGTTATCCAAACACGGCGCAAAGTTTGCGGGTTTCGACCTTGTATATCGTGCTTTAAAATAAAGAATGCCTTCAGATACAAGAATTGTCGATTGGGCGTGAATTGTAAATGTGTCAAAACTTCGTTTCCTCGCGAGGTAAAATACCTAGTCACAATGCGCGCCACATCGCAAAGCAAAGGATCAGGTATGTCATTCAAGCATGACAGAAACAAGGAAAACATCGTTTCTCGCTGGCTTGATCCCTTCAGTCCAGGAAGCGTAAATATCTCGGATACGCGGTCATACAGTTGCCCAGGCGAGTGATGTTTTCCATCCCGGTCTTGCAAGAAGAAGCAGAGCAGCTCCGGGTATCTCTTAGTTTTGCGCAGGGCGGTCTCATAGATTTGCCAAAATCCTGCCCGTTCTAACATCTTGATCCGCTTCTCGGTAAAAGCGATGGGATGTGCCGACAAAAGACATTCAAGAGCAAACTCAGAGTCTTTATTATGTATTTCATCATTCGTCAACGCATCAAAAATTGTTTCGCATTCAGAATCAGACAGAATGATAAACTGAGGGTATTTGGCAGAATTCCGCGCAACAAACAGTGCCAACAAATGGTGCACAGAGTTTGGAAGTGATTTCATGCGGTTAACTTCAAGTAATGTATCAATGACGTCGCGTCGACTAAGAAGTGGCAACTTTTCATTAGTGAAGAAGTCGCTTTCGAATGCCAAATCCAACACATCAAGAAATGGCTCAGCGTCAAAGTTCAAAATTGCTCGCAGGTAAGGGAAAATGTTATGATCAAGCGTCGGGACAATAGCAAGGTCTGGTGCTTTGTAAGCATGTTTGGAAAAAAGCAGTGATTGAACAGCGCGCACAACATTTACAGCCTCATTGTGTTCAAAAGCTTCCATTGATGGGTATCTTAACCCACGAAGCCTTGCATCTAGAATTGGAAAAATCGCATAAAAAGACGCTCGATTGTCATTATCAGAGCAAGAATCTTCAATGAGCACGGTATGATGACTCGAATCAGCGAGCATTTTTTGGGTTAATGTTTGAGCAAGTCGCTTGAGTATCTGAGCAATTGGGGTGACATAATCATGGAATACACGCTCGTAGACAAACGATAAAGCATTCCAAAGACATTGCTCATTACATATGGGTAACAATTGATCCAAATCGAGGCAAAAAGGATCAACATGAAGAATCAGTTGCTCTATTATCGCATATTCGTGAGTGTGATAGCGATATTCCAAAAGTCGCTGTATTACCGCTGTTGGAGGTGTCCGAATCTGCCCGTGAATGATATGACGCTCAAGCTCGAGAACAAAGACGTCGACTTTGTCATGGTACTCATAGGAAAAGTATATTTCACCAAAAAGAAGGTCAAAATTATTCATCTCGACCGCAATTTGAGTACATAAACGGATTAATTCAACGTCGTCACTGTCGCTTAAGAGCCGTAGTGCTTTCCGCTCAATGCACTCGATGCGCTGAGCTATAACAGCCCGTTGATCATGTCTGAGACTCGGAAGACCTATGCCTGAGCCAAGGCCAGTTCCTTGATACAGTTTCATAGCCTCTCTGAGAGCTTCCAAATACTCATGGTCAGACTCCAACTGTGAAAGATAAGAATCCCATGCCACAAAATCACCAGCATAAGCGGTATTATGCGCAAACATGAACACTTTGCTCCGCCAAATCTGTAAAAAAACTGGGTCGCCTGGCGTCACGGAAGCCACGAGCGGGTCATGAGGCTGCCACTCTGTGAATGAATGGCACCGAAAATCAAATAGCTGCCACGAAACTGTAGTTGCGACCAGCAAAAGTTGTCGATGGATCCAATGTAGCTGGACAATTGGATGCGCGGTAGTGCCTAGATGTTCTTCTGACATCTTCATTCCGGAAGTATTTTCGTCACCGGGTGTACGTGACTTCACGCGCACTGAGGATACACGAAGAACCCTAAGCTCACTGCCAAACGAAAAAGCAAGCATAGGCGGGTATACTTGGGAGAAAGCGTGTGTGGCCGGAAACCATGCCAAAGAGGCTGTTTCACTGTTCGATGAAGCTCTAGACCGAAACCACGTACGAGCTGAAGGCTTCAAGCCAATAATAAGAAGTTTGTGCCGCAATATTAGCGCAACAAACTGATGGTCATCAGCGGCATGTCTCAGCGTTCCTAGGGGCAATGGTGCTGCGTCATAAATATGAGACGGATCTGTTGCATTGTATCGACCGTAAACACGCAAGGTGTCGTGTGATGCCATGCCAAGTATACGACCGAGTGAATGGTAAAAACATAGTCCATCCGCGTCTGTGCTAATAATGGCTGTCTTTCTTGCACCAACAAACTTAAGTTGAATTATAGCCACTGAAGCAAAGTGTCCCTCGCCTTTTCCAGACGATACAATCGCAGGATCAACGGGCGGTACATGCCGAGCAGGTACTGAAGCTTGAAACATATCATATAGGTATATGTCACCGGATGCGTGCCCTACAGCGAGATACGTCGCATCGTGTGATATGCTCAAACATGTGACACGACTGGATGAAGTTTTGCACATGCACCTAATGCGCTGAGACATATCAAACACAACCGTGGCGCCAGATTCGAACCCAACGGCCATCAAGCCACCAGACACGTGCATACAAGAAAACTTACCATTGTGCCCAATTTCTGTGGTCACTTTCGCAAGTTTTTGAAAAGAGAGAAAAGGACGAGCGATAGGTTCGACAATCACGCTCGCGGGTGTATTTTCAGGTTCATTCCCAGACAACCCGGCTTGCATCAAGCATGAAACATTTTTTTGGAATCCGGGAGTCATAGACTTGTCAGAGTCAATGCTGCGAATTGAAGTGCAGTCACTCTCTCGAGGAAAGAAATTTGAGATTTGGGACCCATCCGAATCGACAGTCCATGGGGATCTAAGTCTCCGCAAAGTCGAGAAATGAGCAGGTCGTTGTGCATCCAAAATAGGTCCATCATTTAACAAGTGCTTCGACCTATCACGCTTATTTGATGTCGATTGACTTGTGTCTGCAGGCTCATCGTATAAGAAAGTGTTTTTCATGTGTGAATGTTTTTCAGGATCATTAGACATGGGGCGGTAACAGGTTAAGCATTGTTGGCTTAGCGCGTTTATCCCCTTGTTATCAGAAAAACACCGAGGCTCAGGCGCTTCTATGCTTTGCACATCTTCCATGGATATAGGCTTGTAGCCTCGTGGCGTCGCAATTGGGGCTTCACCACCCAAAGGCTTCAGAGTCTTACACGATTACGCTTACGATCACATCTCCCAAACGACACTCCAATAAGCCAAGTTGGATCACGTGCTCCACATGGACAAACAGGTATGTTAGATGTAACTACAAGATAACTTATGGCGGGGGAATCCTCGATTCGGACGTCGTAACGTTAGGGTCCGGGTTCACTTCATCATGAGGTGGTGGCGGTGCACTTGCTTCACCGTGACCTGAAAGACGCCCCTTTTTATCAAGATATTCGTCTGCTTCATCTGCTTGCTTGAACGGCCGTTTCCCAAGCAGATTTGTCATATCTTCACGAGTAATGACTTCTCGTTCGAGCAGCAGCTTGGCCACCTTCTCGACATCTGCCTTGTGATCCGTCAAAAGGTTAGTTGTACGTTCGTGAACTTGCAGGACCATTGCACGAACTTGTTCATCCAAAAGTTCTCCAGTACGCTCAGAGTATGGTTTATGCATCGACTCCTGGTCTGTTCGATACGAGATGGGTCCAAGCTTAGTATTCATGCCGTACGAGGCACATATTTCAAACGCTAGGCGTGTGATCTTAGACAAATCGTCCTGGGCACCTGTGGTAATACGACCAAAAAAGATCTCTTCGGAAACGCGTCCGCCCAGCATCATGCACATGCGGTCTGACAATTGCTCAGTGCTGAACAGATAGCGCTCTTTAGGAAGGTACTGAGCATAGCCCAATGCACCAACGCCACGAGGAATGATTGAAACTTTTAGCAAAGGGTCGGCAAATTCTAAGAACCAACCGCACACCGCATGACCGGCCTCGTGATAGGCAACTGTCGTCTTTTCCTCGGGACTAAGCACACGGGACTTGCGTTCCAGCCCAGCAATCACACGTTCAATAGCCAATTCAAAATGCGTTTCCTCAACGGCAGGAGCTTCCGCACGAGCTGCAATCAAAGCCGCTTCATTACAAACGTTCGCAACATCTGCACCGCTGAAACCCGGTGTCAAAGTGCTTAGTTTCTCGGCCAGCAAATCCTCATTCACTTTAGCACTCAACTTGAGCGGCTTCAAGTGAACATGGAATATAGCCCGACGACCGCTAATGTCAGGACGGTCGATGGCAATGTGGCGATCGAATCGACCAGGACGCAGAAGGGCTGGATCCAGCACGTCAGGTCGATTGGTACCAGCAAGGACAACAACGTGTTCATTCGTGCCGAAACCATCCATTTGAACCAACAGCTCGTTAAGGGTACTTTCTCGCTCGTCATTGCCACCAAAATTGCCACCTTTTCCACGAGATTTTCCAATAGCATCAATTTCATCCACGAATATGATGCAAGGAGCCATTTTTTTGGCTGTGGCGAACATATCGCGAACACGCGATGGACCAACACCCACGAACATTTCGACAAATTCTGAACCAGAAACGCTCAGAAATGGAACGCCAGCCTCTCCAGCAGTGGCCTTAGCAACCAAGGTCTTGCCCGTGCCGGGAGGACCGCTCAAGATTGCACCGCGTGGGATCTTAGCACCCAGGCGTTCGTACCGCTCTGGGTTTTTCAAGAAACTGACAAACTCCATGATTTCCTGTTTCGCCTCATCCATTCCAGCAACATTTTCAAATTTCACTTTGACATCAGTCTCTTGATTGAACAGCTTAGCACGACTCTTGCCAATACCAAAGATGCCACCAGGTCCACCACCACTGCCACCGCCCATGCCTCCGCCTGTGGCACGGCGCGTCAGATAAAACAGTAAGCCGGCGAGAATCAGCGTCGGAGCAAAGTGAAGAAGAGTAGATGCCATGCTTATTGATTCGTGGTAAGCAACAGGAATGCGTTCATTGGACGGGATACCTAGCTCACGCTGAGCTTCTTCAAGATGACGTTCAAAAGCCTCGACACTCCCCACACTAAACCAGTATTGCGGAGCGCCAAGCATGGACGAACCAGTTTGATGTGGGTACAGGCTATCTGTCGCACTGTTGTGCAAGTAAACATTGACTTTTGCGCGATTCACCACAACTAAACGATCGACAAGTCCTTTGTCGAGAAAGGCGGAGCGGAATTCTTGCCAAGTAATTTCACGTGTGGATGCCTCGGGCGATGTGAGGCGATAAAGCAAGTACGTCGAAATAATCGTTGCAATGATCATGTTCATGTTAGCACGCATTTCATTGTTGTTATTATTTTTGTTTCCTCCTTTGTTGCTGCTTTTCTTGTTTTGATCCGATGGGTGCGAGTTTCTTGTTTGAGACCCGTCGTTGTCAGCATCGTTTTTGGATATCTCTGGACCGTTGTCGGAATGAGGAGAGCGATTGTTTTTTCCAAAAAAGTGCTTCAGCTCATCAGGAACATCATCTGCCTTCTTTCCAGATTTCGCCTCGCGAAGTCCCCGCTCGATAGATTCATGGAACTCTCTTTTCTTTTTTTCATCATGATGAGGACCGTCACCTGATGATGTGGCAAACAGGCGTATAGACACGAAATTTGGGTATGCACTGTCATTTTTCAATTTCCTGGGAAAAAGAAGAGCACTTGGTCTCGTTGGATGCCGCGGCACCGAGCTGAAGGTGCGAAGTAATAATGCTGAGGGCACGAGCACCTTTGACGGTGTGGAGCGAACCGTGACTAGTGGACTAGAAACGGCCAGCATGACCACGACTGATACCCTAGTTACGGTAAGCTAGTTCACAGCCGTCCGACGAAAGACGCCTGAGCCACGACACACGGGAGTGCAATCTAAGTCGTTCAATGCGACGACTAAGCAAGTGGCGTTCGGATCTGAGCGTTCCAGAGCCTCTCGTGCGAAGTGACGCGTACCTCACGTGAGGTCGGCCGAGAAGAAAATTCAATCTCAGCATTTGCGCCAAGGGCCGCTTGCGGACTTCGCGCTCTAGCCACGCGTATTTTTCTAGAGCATCGCGTGTCGCGCACTGATCGCCAAAAAGCGACACGTCAAACCGTCGTGCCGGCAAAGTTTCTTTGGACTGGGGATCAGCGCTTCGTATCAAACGCGTGATCAAAAATAGGCTCCTACATGGGGCCAACCATTCGGACATTTTGTTTGCGTGATGGATTTGTCTACTTGGTTTCGAAAGCATACTGAAATGCAGCAGCAACAAGAGCAACAACTGCAGCAAACATCTCATACTTCCCCTTATCAACAACAACAGCAACAGAACGTACAGCAATTCATGATGAATCAGACACCATCCTCTCATATGCAGCAGCAATCGTTTCAAGATCAATCACAAGCCCCACCAACGTCGGTTCCACAGCTTGAGAGTTTGCAGCTTCAGGCCCAAACGGAATTGCAACAGAAGCAGCTGCTCGATAATACATTGTCGACACAGCCACAACAACCCCAAGTACAGCCTGTGCTAGCACCTCAGCAGCAAACCGGATTTGGTGTCGCACCAAGTCTGAGCGATACCCCACCTGCTCAGCCACTTCCTATGCCACATACGTCGAGGCAAAGCGCTACTCCTACGCAGGCCATTTCATCTACACAAATGCTTCAGTTACTGCAGACTAATATGTCGGTACTCCAACGACAATGGGCTATCACCAATGCTCAGCCTGATGGGCCCAATAAAGTTGCTGCTCTTCAATATCTAACCCTACAAATGCGCCGGCTTATGAATACGCAAGAATCTATCTTACAGACCGCACGAGACCCTAGCAAACAAACCGAAGTAACCATGGATGGAAACACAGCCCACATGAGACTGACAACATCATCTCCCCTGGTTTCTGCTCCGGCTGCATCTAGTCAAATCCCCATGTCGACTCTAATGCCAATGCATGTGACACAGCAATCTCAGACTTCCTCACCGGTGATGCCGCCCTCACAGTCTACAAGTCATGCAGCCAGTTTTCGCTCATCTATGACACCTGGGCCAAATCCGACTTTCCAACCGTCGGTTAATACGATGCACACCCCGGATCCGAAACCAGACCCGAATCACTCCGTTTCGCTTTCGTTTCAGAATCACAATGCGGGAGAACCAACGCCTCAACTCATGCCTCCGCAGTCAGATTCTCAGTCTATAACATCTTTGCCTCAGTCACAACAACCCTCGTCTTTGACACAAGTCCAGGCGCAGGCGCCTCCACAACCTCAGACGAAATCAACACCGATGTCAGCACAACAGACTACCATACCAGTGAACCCAGTGCCTCGTGACTTCGTGTCTACAGTATATCTCTTCCTGGCCCAACGGGGAGTCGCATTACCACCTGACTGGTCGTCACCTTTCGTGGGTCCTGCAGCTAACGGCAGGCCCGGTGAGATGCGGTCGATTGACATGCAATCTCTTTTCGCGAAGGTAATCAGCTATGGAGGGTCCGAACAAATTTTCTCCATGCCGAATGGATGGGCTTTCCTTGCACAACAATTGAACCTAGCGGTCGAACCATCTAATAACACGGGCTCACTTAACGCAATCCCCACTCCAAGCGAAGTGCCTGGCCGTCTCGCTGCTTACTATACGCAACGACTTTCGCTTTTCGAGAGATCTTGGATTGCGTCACAGCGTCGCAACGTGTCTGATTCATCTTGTTCAGGGACAGTGATGCCTGACAGGCCAGGAAGTGATCGTCATGGTAATCTGGCGCCTCGTGCAACTTCAAATCGGGAATCGGCGCCTCCGGATTCACGGTCATTGAATGGCGCTGGTTCACCTTCGTCGGCCCAGATTGGGATGTCCGCAACGACGGTCGGTGGTTCTCCTAGCATGCCAATTCAAAACCATCCGTTTGGGCATTTAGAACCTAATCAAGTCCACATGGCAATTGGGCAGCACCTTAATCAGCTCCAGGCTCTAGTATCGGCCGGACAATTAACGCCTCAAATGGCTATGGCGCGATATTCAGCAATCCAACAAGCCCTTCAGGCCTATAATAACGAACGAGTGGTGAATTCAAACTCGATGAATCCAGCTTATAACTTGCAATCGCCTTCTTCTGTAACTCTTCCTGCAACGCCTGGAACTACACTATCCCAGTCTTCCCCTAAGGTTTCATATCAGCCGCAACAGCATTATCAGCAACAAAATCCCGTTCAATTATCGCTCCAGGAGCAGCCGCCAAAACAGCCGACACAGCAACCATATCAGCCGCAACTCCAGCCACCACAACAGCCAGATCTAAAAGTCCAACCACGATCACAGCAGATTCCGCCGCAATCACAACCTCAAGGCCAGCCGAGCTCGCTACAGCAGTATCAAACGCATTGGTCGCAGCCGCAAGACCTGCCTTCCAATATGCCTAACACGCAAATTCCAAGTGTTTTACAAACTGTGGTGCCTCCTGTTTCGTCTGTGCCTCCGTCAGAGCGTATTCTGAATGCGCATCTCTCTAATGGACCAACTAGTTTGGATAAATCGGGCTCAAACTCCGGTTCACAAGTACCGCAACAACATGCAAAGTCAGATACATCATCACATTCTGGAGCCGCAAGATCAACGCAAACACACAAGCCAGCGGCGTCGAAAAATTCGTTGCCTTTACTCAGTACGCCACCAAAGCATCCAGCACTGGGACGAGCCCAGTCAGAAGCTCCAACGGAAAGTCCTGACGTCATTCATTCATCTCCGACGCACAAAGTGAGCGCTTATGTGACAGACATGCACTCAAGATCACAAGGACGCACTAGTATGGACAATATCGTGCCTAATAAGTACAGGATTGAGTATTTGCCAAGTGAAGTGAAGCTTCATACATATGGCGGCCGAGATCTGGATAAGATGGATCACGAGCTTGCGCCGCGGCTTGCGGAGCACGCTCGTGCTCTCAGTGTGAAGGAGTTGGGCATGGTGGATATATTTGGACTAACCATGTCGCTTCAGTCTGGCATGTCATTTGAAGTCGCATATGCTCTGAACACCCTCTTGATCTTGTCTGCTGGTGTCGATGCACCAGCGAATTATCAGTTTCCTCTAGCACCATGCGAAGATTTGCTCGATGTTCTTCTCGACCTATTGGAGCAAGTCATGCCGCCTGATTCGATCGAGAGTCTCGTTGAATACATGGACGAAAGGGACATGCTTACATACTGCGATGCTGTAGACATGGCACTGCAAGACGAAGGAGAAGTCCGCAAGTGGCGTCGGCAAAGCGTCTCTCTATCCGAAGAACATGCGGCGGATCAACGTGTTGCCGTGGCTCAAGCGATTGTGACGATTTTTCGTAACTTGGCTATTATGCCCGATAACATGCTGTTTCTCAGTACGCATCAGCGATTCATACCGATGATTGCGTCCATATCGCGGTCTATTCTACACGATAAGCGCTGGGGCCGGTATGCCAACGCTACAAATTCAATGTTTTCGTTGCGCGAATTACTGGATATTGAGAAGGATTTGCTTACGATTTTGCTAGGTGTTTCCGGTGAATCATTTGACTTGACGCGGTTTTCCGTCGATAGCACGGTGGCATTAGTAGATATGCTGCGATTTTTCATTCTGGATGCACTCGAGTTTGAGAGCCGGCAAGGTGCGTCGCCAATGGCATTAGAACGCATCGGTTCGTTATCTTCCAATTCTGCATCAAGTGCGTGGTCTACAACGTCGTCTTCTATTGTCTCACCCGGAGCATCTGACTTGGCACAATCATTGTTACTATTTTACCAGGCCCCGCATCACGCTTTCCTGGCTTTGCAGGCCCTTTCTCGTTTGTCATTACCCGACCACAATCGAGAGCTGTTGGCACGGCAAGTCCCAGCCTATATTCAAGTGCAATTGATCCACAAGCTTGTCGCCTTCCTCCCAGTTTCATCAGCAGATTTTCGCCGTCTTGCCAGTATCACTCGACTCGAATACACGGAGACAGTCGCGTTCTGTTTATATAACGTCGTATATCTCGCGCCACCATCCGTCAAAGTGACTATCCGAGATCGCCTCGGTATAACTGGTACTCTCTTCCGCGCGGCGAAGCATTTGTTGCTAAGTGGAAAAGACTACACGCAGAACCCATACAATGTCTTATCTCGTCGTCTAATCGAGACTATGCGCCTGCTGAGCGATGGCAAAGACTATTTTGGCGTTCCACCTCTACTCGGCATGAACTGGCCGTTGGAAGAGGCAAGCACAGCACCAGCTACTGGTCAAGACGCTGTATCGTTGTCACCCTCCCCTTCGTCAAGATCTCCGCCTCCATTCTGCTCGCGAGCCGGCGTACTATGTGGACAGGACGACAAGATTATCGAAGTCCTTGTCCGCACAGCCAATTTAGATGCCAGCCTGACAAGCGAGCTATTGGCTCTGGTGTAGGGAGGAAAAACAAAAAGCGCGTGCATCGTAGTTGGCGCATTTGCCACATGCTATGTATTCGATGGAACCATGTATGCCTACATAGCAGGCTCGCTTCCAGGATTCTTGCGGAGCACCGCAAAGCCCTCCATAACTGATTCAGGTTAGATTCACGTGTACAATACTTACTGGGTGTGTAGGATAGATATTCTTCCGTTGCAATAACCCCACGCTCGCGAGAACCAAGTCGGACCGGAGTCGTATGGGTTTGGAACCCAGAAATGGTACGTGGCTTACCTGCCTGGCCCACCACATCCACCGCCTTGCCCACGCGCACGGAAACAGGCAGGATTTCAAGTGATTCATCCAGCGTAATAAGGAAGCGGGGTCGGATGGCAGCCGTCAGCCAGAACATCATCCAATGGTAGCGACCGAAAAGGAAGCTGCGCGCATTCAAAAGTGCCAAGAGCGTCGATAGAAGGCCAGCGATACCGGTCTGGCTAAACATTTGCCGATCTGTGTGATATGGGTCGATGCCGAGAGTACCTTTTCCCATGTGCACAAGACCTTGCGCTATACGCACAGCAAAAAGGCAATCAGGCTCCTTCGCATAGTAGTTTGCTAGCTGGCGAAGCCGCTGCGTGATACGAGCGTTGTTTGTACCTGCACCAACCAAACCCATGGCAAAGATCGAGTTCAAAGCCACATCCAGGTCGCTGTCGTGTGAGTACTTACTCAGCGTGTCGAGAACAGTTATAACCGGGTTCGAAGGATTCAGCAATGCCAGTGCGAGCGGCACTGTACGCCGAATCACAGGGTCGCCATAGTGCATAAGATGTGACATATGGCGAAGAGTCATTTCAGCACCCACATCTTCTCCCATAGCCACGAGCGCAATTGCCAACACGGAGAAGGCCTGGTACCAATTGCGTGCACCCTCAGACTCGTTAGCCGTTTGTTCAGAACCACCCTCTTTCTTTGAGTCGGGCGTCACATGCTCCGCACAGTCGTGCAAAAGAGACTGAATCTTCAGCACATTGCCTGTTCCAGCATAGCTACAGGCATCCACTAGGATCTGAGCTTCGCGCGACACAGGATGCTCAATCGCTTTCAAAGTTTCGATGGTCGCGTCAGACGCGTCTTGCCTGCTTAGGAATAGCAACGCCAGGCCTAGAGATATGAACTGCACCCAAGAATTATCCAGCTGCGACGGTTCGCGCTCCATCAGCATTTGCAAAACACTCGGCACAATCTCGCCATGCGCGGAGCCAACAAACACAAAGCCCAACGATAACACACACAGCGCTGCAGTTTCAATCGAAGTGGTTTCATCCTGAACATAAGGCAGCAGAAGTGCCACAATCTCCTCACGACACGAGCCAGCATAGGCCAAGCCCAATCCAACAATAGCTGAATGCTGCAGCGGCGAGCTCTTACTTTCTACATGCTCGGAGAGCAGAGCTAGCGGCGCATCCATCTCAGTGCGCACACCCGTGTGCAGGATACCATAGGCAAGTAAAGCACCCGCCTTGATGTATTCGTTTGATGAATACGTGAACTTATCAATGTGGCTTAAACCCATTTCCGTGTCCCAAAGCAGGCTCAGTCCAGCACTAGCCGCAGCTGAAAGCTTACCATGGTCTTTCGCCTTGTAAACGTAGCTGTTCCCTTCGTCTGCACCCACGACAAGAAGGTCGTTGCCGAAACCAGCATTGACAAACGCATTCACAAATATATTCGCCAGATTCCCACGTGCTGAGTCCACGACAGGGAAACGCGCTGATTCAAGATGAGTTTTGTAAACATCTTCGGGGCTTTTTGGCTCATACACGGAAAGCTCTTTGGCAAAGTTAATGAAATGCGATGAGAGATGTGTATTGAACAAGCAGTCTAGCAGAGCCTGGTCCTTAATAGGGTTGGATTCATCCTGCAGCCATTCCACAGGAATTTGTTGTCGAGCGAGAAGAAATGCCATTTGTTTCTGCATCACTTCATTCTTGGGCGACTCGAAGTCCTCACGAATGCGCTCAGGGTCCATTAACCGCACACTGATGACCAATGCCTCGAAATAACGTTGGAATTTACGATAAATTTCGCGCGCTGTGCGCAGGAACATGACATCATCTGGTGGGACCAAAAGATTCACACAGCTCACAAGATACAAACACACACGCTCAAATGTATCTTTGTCAACGAACTGGGGCAGCTGGTCCACAGCCTCCAACTCTAATAGCAGGTCAACCGCGTCAATTTCTGCATGGTGTTTCAAGCTAAATTCAACCACGAGAAGTGCAAGTCTGAGAAGTTCTGATGCATCCTGGTCTTTTTCCATACGTGCATTGTATTCTTCGCCCAATTCCGTGCTTAAGTGACGCACGTACTCGTGACCCCAATGACCCAAGTCCTCTGCCGTGGTATTTGCACCCCGCATAGAGTCAGCAAGTAGGCGAAACACGAGTGTATCATGCTCTCCTGTGTTTGAGTAAGTCATTCCAAGTACACTGAGAATTTCTGCAAGTAACACCTTTTCATCAGTTGGTGTAGTCCATTTGTCATAAACAGACTTAAGCTTTGCGTAATGGGGGCGCAAGAACTTAAGAGGTTTTGGAACAGACGTCATAGAAGAGGTACTGGTGCGAATAATGCTTCGCATCGCTTCTAAAGCGGGGCGGTGCATCTGTGTATGGTCTTCACCAAGCCGCTCGACCAGCATTTCCAGCTCCGTCTTCAGCTGCTGATCTTCTTCGCTAAGTTCGTTCGCCACCTTATTATTCGAGGGACGCATTTCTTCCGTGTGATGAGGCCTATCATCCTCCTTGACTTCAGGATCCCGTGAAGTTACGGAAAGCTTCTGGGCCTGCGATTCGTCGCGTCCCATGCTGTTAGCTTGTCCAGAGAGAGATAGGTGCTTTCGAGCTTTTGTAGCAGGCGACGCGCAATCCTTGAGCGACTGTGTCACGTGATGCTTCTGCTGACATCGAGTGTACGTGAATGATGAAAGCGACACGCCCCACTTGGTTTGGTGAACATGACGACAACGTGAAGTGCAGAAAAAAAGTAAGCTATCCCTCTATGGACCACATAAACATACATGCAACAGAGCGGTATGGTGCCCAAGAGGCAGCTAGAACAGACATTTCGTCCGGGTCCAGATACATGTGTTTCTTAGTCTTATTCCCTTGTGAACGTGAAACAAGTTGTTCCAAGGACAGGCTGTTTGAGGGTAGAAAGCCTGGAGCTTTATTTTCATCATGATGAACGTAATCATCCTTGCGCTTACGCTCAGAAATTTTGGGTCCGGCTGAGTTTGAGAGATAAAACTTGATTATCCCACGCTGCACACCCAAGTCACCCACAGGAAGGATATCAGGACTCCGTAGAGCGAACATTAGAAGCATTTCGGCCGTCCAGCGGCCTACGCCCTTGACTTGCGTGAGCTCTGCAATACATGCCTCGGGGTTCATATGAATGATTTTTCGAACGTCAAGACGGCCATCAGAAAAGCGTCTGGCGACATCACGCACATATTTTATTTTGGCTGTGCTTAGACCTGCTCTCCGCAGTTGATCATCTGTGGCCTTAAGTACCTGTAATGGCGTGGGGAAAGGCAGCTCATCTTTGTTTACAGCGTCCAAATTAGGTTGTAGAGGTAGGTCAGGAGCAAATAAGCGGCAAAACTTATACATGATGCTTCGTGCAGCAAGCCAAGATATCTGTTGCCCAAGAATCGAGGTGGTTAATACTCGGAACAGATTTAGCTCTTTTACTTTCCCGCTTCGCAGTTCATCGTACACTTTAAGATCTAACTGCGCAAAGAGCGATGCAAATCTTGAATCCACACTGCAAAGATGTTGGCGGGCTTCATGGATAGAAAACGACAATTTGGGTTGATTTAAAGTGGTGCAAAGTTTTACTTTGTCCTCGGGAAGTAGCGGAAGTTCACTGTCAATCACTCGTGGCTCAACCTTGGTCTTTTTATGAGCAGACGGCTCAAACTCTGCCTCTAGCGGTGGCCCAATCCGCTTTTCTTTCAGAGAAAGACGAGATGATCTGCGCACAGTGTTAGGCTTGACCCCTTTCATGGTTGCCCAAGCGCTCGTAGAACGCGCCGATGCAGGAGGTTGAGACATGAGCTGTATAACACAAGCTGGGATTGTTAGACAAGACCTCGAGTGAGTGATTGCATTATTGTGGAGGTGATTGCAACACGTTACGGACATTCTACCAGCGCAAAATATATCGAAAAAGAATTCGTCCGAATTTGGGACCTGACGATCAACACCTATCGACATAACAACGCTTTGAAACGCATGCACATACATAGACCAGTCCATGCTGAAAAATTATTCCATCACTTCAATTTAAATCTCATACCATCGCACGAGGCCCTAGCGGCGTATCTCGAGTTCCAAGTTTTTCTCCATGCACTTGGAACCACGCTTGGATTGTCTCCATAGGCGATGCTAATAGTGAGCTCGGCGACATGAATGGACGCGTATGATGAGAACCATGCTCAGTAGAAACAGACTCCGATGAGGCCGTTGATGCGGGCGAATTTGGCCGCACCGAACCGGAGCTGAGCATAGGCGCTGCACCCTGTGTTACGTCAGACTTCCTTGGAGTGTTGGGGTAACATGGCACAGGTGACTCTGGAGATGTGTTTGATGCATGACGCGTATGCATGGCACGCAATATTTGGGGCGTTTGGGGATAATAAACAGCTAGTTCAGGTTCAGTGGGGTCGTAAGCAAATCCCATAGCTTCAACATCCGTAGCAGCCGAAACATCGCGTCTTGGAAGCGGAACTGGTAAGGCAGGAGCAGAAATGTCATGCTGAGCTGTTCCGTGAAAATGATGTTGCTGCTGATCTGGAGTATGTGCTTGTTGCGGGTTAAAACCATCGACCTCTGTGTCTTTGGACACGACAGCAGGACTGGCCTCTTCGACCCACGTCAGTTCGGTGGACATGGTGCCATTGGAAGAATGCTTCCAGTCTTGTGGGAACTCAACAGACAGTCTTGCACTGCTTGGATAAGACGAACGAGACGAGGTAGATCCTGCCTGGGAAATGCGCTGACGCTGCGTCGTGGTGACAGGATGCAGGTAAAGTTGGACTTCTGTTGATGGGGTCGGCTCAGCCATACCTGCGCTTGTGGGAGGCGGCGTCGTTGGCAGCAGAGCTCGAGATGAGCGTTGTGGCGTTTCCTGCACAACTGGACCACGGACAAGATGAGAATGTGAAGAATGCACAGAATTCGACTCCGGTGCCCAAGGCGATGGCGTCCGTCCAGAAGCAGCTACTGCCTCTGCAGACAAGCCGCCCATAGGGACTTCTTTAAATAGGCTCGAAGGGCTGGGCGATGGAGTCGCACGTTGTCGTCGAACTTGGACACGTGGGTCGCTTGGTCCAAGCCAGCTTTCAAGACTTGTTTCTGCCATAAAATGAGGTCTGATCGATGGAATACGCATGAGCGATGTTGGCGTGTTCGAGCGCATGTACGGATTGATGACATCGCTGAGGGTCGTATGAGAATAAAGAGATTCCGAGCCAGATGAATATGACGAAGAAGGAGTCCCATAGCGAGCGATGCGTGTCTTGTCTGTGCGCCACTTGGAAGGTGGAAGTTCTGCAATGTGGGAATGTCCATCTTCGCTCTCGGGTGCGTCAGCGACGATACTCTGTTCTTGCCACTCCTTAATCCGCTCATGTAGTTTATCATTTTCATGCTCTTGTTCAGACTTTAGCATGGCAGGAGGTGGCGGCATTATCGAATCTGTCTCGGGCATATTCCAGCCATCTTCAGGAGTTGCGACAGAGGATGAGTACGAGCTCGAGTCATATTGGAAGCGCTGTTCTTTCCGCTGGATACGACGAGCCATGGGGATTTGGTTCTCTGGCATACCCAGCGATTCACCCGATTCCAACGAAATGCACCGACTAGATCGCCCGGAACGAAAATGCGAGGGCAAGCGCGAGAGCATCGAGTGGCTGAGGCGCGAATAACGAAGGCTTGTATTCCGCATTGACGGTCTAGACAGACCGAGTTTATACTTCGATGACATGGTCCCTGTGCGACGAAGTGGACTGCCAGGACCCTCGGCAATGGTCGCCGGCTGCGTTGCATGCTCCGGGATGATACTGGGGAAACGCACATTGTCCGTTTCTGTCGAAGACAGTGCTAGGTTTGGAGCCGAGCAGTGTGAGGCTGCCGATGGACGCAAGTGTGTGGGATGTATATGTTTGTACGGGTTCCCTGGCGCTAAAGAAGGCGGATGTTGTGACAGACTTACGGGAATATTGTGCAGGACTGGGTGTTCGGGCCGTACGTACGGCCGGAATCCTGTAGCCGATTTAGAAACCATGACGGGGTGCGATGCATGGATTCGCGCTCGTTCAAAAGATTCATGACGTTTTGCCATCCAGTGGCGTCGTAAAAAGTAGCCACATAGCAGGCCCAGGGCAGTGATGACCAGCATACCGCCGCAGAGCCCGACTACGAGAGCAATTGTTAAAGTTGTTGTTCCAGACCCCATGGATAAAAATGATAATGAGTGTGTAAAAGAGTGAAAGTGACGCACGCCAGCGTGCTAGGTTAGATGAGAAAAGGAAAGAGAAAGAAAGGCAGGAGGGAGGTTCGTGAGAGCGAGAGGGTAGGTGTGCGTTAGTGGGGAGAGGAGGGAGTGAGGAGAGGGAAATAGGAACACAGAATCGAGTCCAGACTCGTGTCAAAGATGGCAACGTGAGCGAAGAGGTGTGAAAAGGAGAGCTGGGAATTACGGGAACAAATTGCCTTGAATAAGCCTAAGCAAGGGAGTAGATTGTATGTCAATCAAATGCGTGTGTCTCAAGATACGTAGAAGTTGCAATGACATTTGACATTTCAAGTTTATGCGCGGGTGCCACATCGGGTGTTGCAACAGATCAAATCGGGTCTCTTCATCGGCAAGAGACCTGGCCATGTAAATTTTTCAAACCCTATCTAACGCTCAGTGTGCCCCGCGAAAAAAAGGTAGTCCGGCCACTTATATTGCCTCAAAAGTGCCACATCAATGTGCGTGGGGATGTCGCATGCAAGTAAAAGAGGTAGTAATCGCTGAAGTGGAGTTCTAAAACACACCAACATCACTAAGGAAATAATGGAATGCCGAGGAAGAGAGAGAAAGGGTATCTACCTGCAATTTGTCACAAACATTTCCTCAATCGACAGAACGAATAGACGAAATTGTGCCCAAAATACAAAGCAAGAAGGACACGCTTAAAATGACGCAGTCGACCAAAATGGAGAGACCAGATTGCTCCGAAGCAAAGACGGCCATGTTTGCAACGAAGGGACCTAGAATACATGTGGAGAACGCGAGGCACGCGCCAAGGAAGCTCATTACTCGCTCCAAACTCGGGAAAACAATGGCCGTCATGAGCACCAAGCCAGAAAGTACAAGACCGAGAATAAGGCGACATAGACGAGGCCCTAGCATGGACGCGTAGCGTTTAATGAGCGAGGGATGTGTGACCACCTCTAGGCTATGCGCTGCAGCCTGCTGAATGTGCGAATTGGATTGAAAAAAATTGCTTCCTCTTTCGTTGCAGGCGAGATGACTCATATCGCTCTCTTGTTCAGACATAGATTGCGATACGCCTAAAAGGGACTCAAAGAGACCTTGCACCGGTCGAAGAGCGAGTCCAAACTTAGTGACGGGATTGATGACGAGAAGGCACACACATGCTGTTGTCAATGCGGCAGGCATGCCGGGTGTGCGCGCCAGATCAGTACTGACTTCATCAGACACTTGATCCCCGAACATGAGATATCCGGTGGATGCCACTGCCATGTACAAAAATGCCGTGGTAGCATATGCTACATTCAACATCCGATCAAATTTGCTTGGGTCCTGCATGTCACGATACAAAGACGGGATGATGGGATGCGCAGAATACCCGGACATAAGTAAGCCAAAGCCAAGGCCCATCCCGGACCATTTAGGCATCCAAGTAGTTGATGCAGGCTCCCACAAACTCCCAGGCGCCGAACGTTTCATGAGTCCATCCAACAACAGCACGGCGAACAAGAAAAGAATGCTAGACAGTCCCAGAAGCGAGATAGGCGATAAGAACGAGAGCGGAAGAAACAAAGTCGGCATTGCCACGACAAAGCCAACGACCTTGAAAAGTATCATCGCAGCAGGGCTCGGTTCTTGTCGGTAGCCATACACAAGGACAGCCAAGCTGTCACCAAACAGGATGATTAGTGCCACAGCTACCATAAACATCTCCATACAAAATAGAACGCTGATCCACACACGAACGCCCGAGCCCAAAGCATATGTGCCAATGTCCACATATGTTTGTAATTTCGGATCACGACGTAGGATACGCGCAAGTAACTTGCCACTCCAATTCGTTACACCACCGCACAGCATAAAAAGCATGAAGCCACCTAGCCACCCACACTGTGAAAACACCAGAGGCATCGAAAGAATACCCACGCCAATGAGAGCATTTACCGTATTGAACCATGTCTGACAAAAAGTGCTTTTTTGAGACTGATCCCGCTCTTGAACGCTTTTAGGTGTCATAAACGTCTGTTGGTATTCAGAGCCTCGCCCATGCATCTGCAGAAGCGGCGACCGCTCATCCACATGGTACGGATCACGCAAATGAGGCGCATTCGCACGAAGTGGGAGACGGTGCGTTGATGCCATTGAGTTCTTGGATGATACAAGGCGCGGAGAACGTTCATTTTTACGTCCTTGTATCGTGTGCGAAGAGAACGGTCGGTACTCTGTGACCGTCGCATCAGGATCCATGTGATAAGCGCTCGGACTTCGACTACGGCTGCTCCCACTGCTTTTGCCGCGGGGGCCAAACTCCTCCGCAGCCTCATCGCTAACGCCCTCATCGAAGTCGCTCTCACGGTGTCCAGACGGATTCACAGACGAAGCGTGGTATTTTTCTGGCGATAATTTCCCTTTGATATGTCGAGAACAACATGGTTGCTGTGACGGCGTCATGTCATCAGCATGGACCAGATGATAGTACCTCTGTGACTCAAGAGATGCTGGTCCACGATCACGCACCTGCAATGTTTGTGGCTCATCTTGTTCTGAAGACGAAACCTGTTCAGCGGATGCTTCAGTGTCAACACTAACGTAGCTTCGGCGGCCACCGTCGAAGCCTCCAATCGTCTCGCTGTCGGTATCTATAGGAGCGTCATCACTCCAATGCTTCTCAACAAAGCTTGGAGAGCTCATAAGATTGTCGCCAAAGTATGCCTGAGATCTTGAGTACGACCAAACCAGGTCCCTGAGTGAGTTAGCGGGTGCGAGACGCGTATCACGTACAGGCTACTTCGCCAAGGCTGGTTCGACGAGGGCTCTCCTCCCCCAGCGCCGCTACCACCATTTCTGTCACCTTGAAACTTCCGCGCCTGTACACTGGCTCCCTTCATTGGAATCGCATGGCGCGTTGGCATGACACCCGCTGCCCCCCGTAACTTGGAATTAGAGTTGACCTGCAGTGTCGGCTTGCCGTCAAATCGTGCGTTGCTCTCCTGCATGTCACAAAAATGCGTGTTGAAACGGACAGATCGTGTCACGTGATGTAAATGAATGGCATCACGATGCCACGCCGCCCGTCGCTAGCTTCGCTGGGGTCGAAATATTTGCGTCACCTGTCGCAGGACGATACCAGTGCTGTAAAGCATGTGTACGTACCGGTGGAATGGACGACAACTCACACACGACACAGCGTTCGGAGGCACAGGAAGCTCATTTTCCTTCGGCTCATCCGCGCAGAGTGCGTAAATATGTTGCGCCGCTAACAACTTTCTAGGCACGGCGAATAAACCCACATTCTCCTTCGGAACGCAAAGTACGTGTTTGTGAATATCGCTAGTGATCGGTCTATCTTACAACAACCAGATACAGGGCAGCAAAACGCAGGATCTTCGGGCATCAGTTCATCAACTGCGCCGTCCTTCTCGTTTGGAAACTCGTCCTCATCGGCAGGCACAACAGCTGACCAGAAGCCACCCGCCTTTTCTTTTGGTGGCTCAACGACGCCAGCTGCCCAACCACCAGCTAATTTGTTCGGATCCAAACCGTCTGCAACTTCTGCACCTTCTTCAGGGCTTTTCGGTCAAGCCCCAAAGCCCGCTGAATCATCCAGCTCTGCACCTTCGCAGCCATCGACTGGTTTGTTTGGATCAGCCAAACCTAAAGATGAGACCAAACCTGTTGCTATCTCATTTGGTGGAAAACCGGCATCTTCAGGAGGCTTTAGCTTTGGAAACCCCGTAAACTCGAGCGCGTCTTCTACCAACACAGCCGCTGAGAATACGACATCCTCAGGCGGAGGGTTTTCCTTCGGCGCAAAATCTACGGATAACACTGCACCAAAGCCAGGTGGTTTTTCATTCGGCTCAAAACCTGCGGATAACAATGTTCCCAAGCCGGGTGGGTTTTCGTTCGGCACGCAGCCTGCCGATAATAACGCGCCTAAGTCGGGTGGGTTTTCGTTCGGCACACAGCCTGGCGACAATAATGCGCCTAAGCCGGGTGGGTTTTCATTCGGCTCAAAACCAACTGAAAACAACAGCCAGTCCTCTGATCCGTCGAAGCCCAGCGGTTTTTCATTCGGGAACAAGCCAGCTGATGGCAACAGCAACTCCAGCACCACGACCTCTACGACACAAAACTCATCGGAAGTACCTAAAGGCACTGGTTTTTCTTTTTCCACCAAGCCCGCAGACTCGAACAATCAGACCAGCTCGTCCAAGTCGACGGGCTTCTCATTAGGAACCCAACCGGCGGCTGCCACAAACAACACACAATCGGAAGCCCCGAAGTCCACCGGCTTCTCGTTCGGAGCCAAGCGTTCAGAATCAAAACCGGAGGATAAAAAGGATGATGCCAAGCCAGCAGGTTCTCTTTTTGGCGGCAACAGAACGACTGACAGCTCTTCTGCTACAAGCAAACCTGCTGAAAGTGGTGGCCTCTTCGGTAAGCCGCCAAGTAGCAATACATCATCCACTGGTGGCTTTTCGTTTGGTAAATCAGCGGAAGCGAACAAGCCCGATACATCCTCTACATCAGCGGCAGCAACAGCAACCAATGCTGCTGGTCCCAAGCCAGTATCTGCGGCACCTGTATCAGCCCCATCTCTTCTTCGGGGAAAAAGCATGGAAGATATTGTAAAAATGTGGCAAGATGAACTCGATGCCTCAATAAAAGAATTTAGTCAACAGGCCGGCGAAGTGGCCGCTTATGATCGGGTCCTATTGAAAGGAGGGGATGAAATTAGCAAACTCGTTACACAAATCACACAAGCGGAAGAGCGGCAGTCGGGTATTGACCAAACGTTGGACTATGTGGAACAACAGCAAGCAGAACTTAATGCTCTGATGGACACGTATGAACAGCAACGGAAAGACTTGCTCCAAGCGAGTGGTGCACAAACACATGGGCGAATGGATATGGGCGTCGCAGATGTGGAACGAGAAAAGGCCTATCAACTCGCTGAAAGCCTTAATACCCAGCTTGACGATATGTCGCGAAATCTTGTCTTGATGATTGATGAGGTCAATCAAATGTCAGCGCCCACAAGTGCACGACAAGGCTCATCCAGAGATACTACTGATGCAAACCCGGAATCGCTTGGCCCCCTTCGTGTTGGCTCAACAGATATTTTGGCTGGTCATGAAGATCCCATCATGCAGATCTCAGCCATCCTCAATGCGCATTTCAGCAGTCTCAAGTGGATTGACGAACATACTTCGTCCCTGCGCGATCGTCTTGAAGCTCTGCGCCGTGGACAGACGGAAAAGGCACTTATCCATGATACATTGCGCTCTAGCGTTGGTCCAGACTCGCCACGGAGCTCTACACCAAGCCGTTCACTTCGCGAGAGTAGCACGGCGCCACGATCTCGATTCCTGGGCGTATAGGCCGAGTTCCATAGGAGTAAGGAATTGGTCACGTGATTCTAAGGCGTCGTAAGCGCATATCGCGTGGACATAGGTAGCAAGCAAGACACAGTGAGTTGGACGGCCGCGGCAACGCGTACGAACGACTAGTGACTGGTACATCGTCTTGTATCATGTATGCATACCCTGGTCAGACCTGGAGCTCGACGCCCCAAGCCGATTGTGTCTCATCACAAACTAATGTGTTTGACATGCATGCACCTGAAAGAAGACCCGTAGATGCATTCGACGGTGCGCGGCAACACACTCAACAGCCCATTGTCACAGGCACATCAGTGTTAGGCCTCACGTACAAGGACGGCGTAATGCTTGCAACAGATACACTTGCATCGTATGGATCTCTTGCACGCTTTATGAATATTCAGCGTCTAGCTCAGTTCGGCGAGCGTGTCGTCATTGGTGCTAGTGGCGACATGAGTGACTGGCAAAATATCCAGCACTCGTTAACCAAGTTAATGGAGAAAGAAGAGATGGAAAGCGATGGGCACACTCTCACACCTGCACAAATGTATGCTTATCTTTCGCGCACTATGTATGAGCGGCGCTCGAAACTTGACCCGTACTGGAATGCACTTGTTCTGGGTGGGTTTGATACGAAGACCAATGCACCGTTCCTTGGCTATGTCGACCTGCTCGGCACGACGTATCAGAGTAGTACAATTGCTACAGGGTTCGGTCTACACTTGGCACAGCCAATGCTGCGCAAGGCGGTAGAAGGACGCGAAACACATCTGACCGAAAATGATGCTCGAGCCATTTTGGAGGAATGCATGCGTGTACTATGTACGTTCAAAACAGATGACTTACATATTTAGTTTATCGCGATGCGCGCAGTTTAAACAGAGTGCGTACGATCTTCACTAACGACGCAGTTCCAAATCGCCAAAATTACAGCAGATGGTGCACATATTTCGGAACCGTATAGTGTACCAACACAATGGGGCTTCGCAGAGGGTTTGCGTGGTTACGGTCCTCAAACACAATAGATTTCTTCCATAAGCGGATTCAATCGCGTTTACTTATGCGACTATATGAGAGAAGCTTCAACTCGACGCATGCATTAGAATGTTTTCCCACACCTACTTCTTGATTGAGACGGCCTCCGTGTACGGTCATTGGGCTCAAGACACTATGCGGGTTGACTTGAACGGCTGTCAGGATGGTGCTGACTCATCGTCGACCTCCACGTAATGTAGACGCATCGCGTGGTCCGGCCCATTGATCAGCCCAGCTCGTTCTACCAGACAGTAGGAATGCCCCCACACGCCTTCTCGACTCATATTATGATGCAGGTGCGCCCGCAATGTTTCTTTGCACTGCTTTTCCTCTTTTGCTACATCATAGAGCATGTTTATTCGCTTGTTCTGACGCCACAGCTTCTGTTGGAGGCGCCAAGGCCTAGCTCAAGTATAGTGACCAACGACGCTGGCAACCAAGCTGTAATCAGTGTATCGTATCCCTCCACTTCAAGTGGCTTGAGCACACAGACTTTGTACCATGTCCCTCTGGACCCCATTCGTGCATGGAATGAAGACCCACACATTCGAGTAATAACACATGGTGCGAAAGAAGCTATATTTTTGGATGATTATAGGCTCGCGCTTTTGATAAATACAACACTCTGTCAGCGCTCGATATACGATGACGACATCACGTCGGGTTGTGAGACGCCTATGCTTGTTTTCCCTGCACCCGTTGAAAATTTGAAGAAGGTCTCTACATCACAAACTACTGCTACACTCGTATTTTCTTCACGAGTGTATGAGGATGGTGACTTGAATACAGTTTCAAAACACGACGCGAGTCCCGAAACAGCCCAGTGGAAGCGCACACAGGGTACGTAAACCATGCATGCAAGACTCACAAGCAACAGTGTATGATAATGCGATGGTCCGACATTGGGACCAGTGGATTGATCCTCGCAAAAGGACGCAGATCTTTGCTGTGGATATTCAGAAAAACGCACAATCAGGCAGCTGGTTTGTGACAAGCGCAATACGGAATTTGATGCAGCACACGAAACTTGAGTCGCCAGTTGGTCCCCTAGGAGATGCGACTGACTTCAGCGTTTCACGGAATTATGTTGTTTTCACAGCAAAAGACCCTGATGTGCCTCATTCTTGGCATACACGTCAGCAAATGTACCTGGTGCCCATCAACGGACGCGCGCCACCGGGTCGCATGAACATAAATGAAGGTCGTGGATGGGCCGGTACGCCAGCGATATCACCCAACGAGGATGTCGTGGTATTCTTACAGCAGCACAAAGATGGGTTCGAAAGTGATCACAAGATCTTGCAAATGTACGACATTAACCAAGCTCGACAATCTGAAGTCCTGGCGGATTGGGACGTTTCCCCAACATCGCTCGTTTTTTCGCATGATGGACACACTCTATACGCTGTGGTGCCAGAGGACGAGCAGCGTAAGCTTTACGCTATTTCCGTACGTGGCAGAACATTAGAGCAACCAAGCGAGATGGTGTCCACGGGTTCTGCATCGTCGCCGATTCCGCTACGGAACGGAAATGTGCTTTATGTTTTGTCGTCTCTTCAAAGTCCCAATGATGTGTACATGCATATGTTAGGCAACAGTGTGCGTCTCACAAACTTTTTGCATTGGTCCGAGTCGCACCGCAACATTGATCTGGGTCCCACGCCAGAGCGGTTCACATACAAAGGAGCAGATAATGTCACGATGCATGGATGGCTTATCAAGCCGCCATCGTTTGATGATGATGTTTGGAATGGACGTTCCTTCCCACTTGCCGTGTTAATCCACGGGGGGCCCGAAGGGGACTGGAGCAACGGATGGTCTACTCGATGGAATCCTTTGGCATTCGCGGCAGCAGGATTCGTCGTGGCTATGCTCGACCCTTCTGGTTCAATTGGATTTGGTCAACGCCTCACGGATCGCATTCTTGAGCATTGGGGTGATCGTGCAAAAGACGATCTTCTCATGGGCGTGCGCCATGTGCTTGACATACAGCAGCTACACGTGGACCGCGATCGCATTGTCGCAGCAGGTGCAAGTTTTGGCGGGTACATGGTCAATTGGCTACAGGGCCACAATCATGATAAACTCTTTAAGGCGTTCGTGACGCATGATGGCATCTTCCATCTCACAGGCATGTATTACTCAACGGACGAACTATATTTCCCTGAATCGGAAATGGGAGGTACACCTTGGACTGCAACGGACCGTTATGAGGCTTTCAGTCCGCATCGCCTCGTACAACACTGGGAAACGCCTCATCTCATTGTGCACGGGGGCCGTGACTTTCGACTCAGTCCGGCGGAAGGCATCTCGGCCTTTCATGCTCTCCAGCGCCAAGGGATCCCTTCTCGTTTCCTCTTCTTCCCTGACGAGGGACACTGGGTGCTTGATCCGCGCAATTCACTCGACTGGCACATACATGTCCTGAATTGGCTCCGTCACTGGGTCAACCTACCACCTCTGGAGACAGAGAGAGCCGCAGGTACCCAACCAGGTGCCGCCCTCTTGCACTTCCAATCGTAGCACGTGATTTGTTAGTGGAAAGCCCTGGAGGTTAGTGTTGCGTAATCATCACAAGCTAGAATTTCAGGGCAGCAGCAATGGCAAAATAGTGACGCGTGTCCACAACGCGTCTACTTATCTGGCGAAAGATGCTGTATGTAGACAAATATCGACCGAAAGATTTGAGTGAGCTACATTACCATCCGCACTTGACGGAGCAAATTGAAAGCCTCGTACGTGTTCAACTTGGGTTGCTTAGGACGCATACTGAAACCACAGGTCGCTTGCGAGGACGTTCCACATGTTCTTTTTTATGGACCGACCGGGGCGGGAAAGAAGACGCGGATCGCGTGTCTATTGAAAGCATTGTATGGACCTGGCGCACTCAAGGTATGTGTAGAAATCTATTTCTGTTTCAAAGAAACTGACATTTGCTAGCTTAAAGTGGACCAACGAGTTTTTCTAAACCCAAGCAAGCGCAAGATTGAAGTCAACTTGATCAGCAGTAACTACCATACGGAAATCACACCTAGTGATGCAGGTTCATATGACAGGCTCGTAATCCAGGACATATTAAAGGAAATTGCACAGACGCAGCAGGTGGACCAAAATGCTGCTCGTCGATTCAAAATGGTAGTCATCAATGAAGCAGACTCGCTTTCGCGCGACGCACAAGCGGCGCTACGTCGGACAATGGAAAAATACATGCGAAACATGCGCATGATTCTATGTGCAAACAGCACTTCTCGTATTATCGCTCCAATTCGTTCTCGTTGCTTACTCTTGCGGGTTGGTGCACCAAGTGACGAGGACATGTCACGGGTCCTTCGTCATGTAGCGAAACGTGAGAAATTTCAGCTCCCTGATCCGATATCGAGTGAAATTGTACGCTATGCGGATGGGAATATGCGCAAGGCAATCCTGGTTCTTGAGACGTTGCGAGTACAGTCGTATGTATTATTTTCTTATGTTGTGTTCAGAACTCATGCCATCGTATCAGACCTGACTTCTCTGGACCCGTTTCAATTGCCCAGCCTGACTGGCAAATGTATTGTGAACGCACTGCCGATATGATCGTGAGCGAGCAGACACCTGCCCGGCTCCTGGAAGTACGTGGTCGGCTGTATGAACTCCTTGTCCATGCGATACCGGCCGCCTTGATATTCAAGACTCTCACACACTACCTCGTTAAACGAGTTGACGAGACGCTTCGTGCAAGCTTGGTTGAAAAAGCAGCATTTTATGTACGTCGAAAGGAAGCTAACGATGTTTTTCAGGAACTGCGCAGTGCAACTGGAAACAAACCTATTTTTCACTTGGAAGCGTTCGTGGCCCAAGTCATGTTTCTTCAAAAGTCACTGTTGCTGGGGTTGGATATGCAAGACTAGGTAATTAGCAAGGTAGTTACGCTTCTTTCTCACGACATGAAGTTTTTCCCCCCTCAGATTAGTAGATCCTCGTATGCCATCCATCCTGACCTTGTGAGTTGATAGAGGTTTCTAGTTTCACTTGGCAGTATGCGTGCACGTGTGCCAAGAATCTGGGGTTACCACCCGATTTGCACATGCGAAATCTGACGCGCAACGTTATCTGACTGTACTTCGATGTTCCCCCGCACATTGACGCACAAAGCCAAACAGCACGTGATACAAAGACTGCACCGAAGACATGAGACGCAGCCGGGTATCTTTTTTTTGGTGCACATTATGTGGTTCCATCACAGGGCGTGGCATCATGTATGCCGTCGAACGCTCCTTACGATGTCACGGCCTAGGCAAACATTTCGTAAAGATACCATCAATCCTTCTATCCTAGAAGTAGAATACGCCGTGCGTGGAGAAATCCCCACAAAAGCCGCGGAGTATGAGCGGCGCCTCGAGACAGGTGAAAAGCTCCCATTTGGATCTATCGTGTGGACGAACATCGGCAATCCACAACAACAGCCAATGCTAGGACAAGAACCTATCACTTTTTGGCGTCAAGTGGCTTCACTGACAGAGTATCCCCAGCTGTTAGACTTGCCAGCACATGTTCGTGATGCCATGTTCCCAACCGATACACAAGAGCGCGCGCGTCAATTGCTTGATGCCTTTGGAAGTGTTGGCGCCTATACGGCATCGAAAGGTGTGCCGCTGGTGCGTCAGCATGTTGCGGAATTCCTAGCAGCCCGTGATGGATTTGACGAAGACTTAGAAAACATCTATCTTACGGCTGGTGCGTCCGCGGGGATCTCGATGCTATTCCAAGTGTTGTTTCGTGCGAAGAGAGATGGTATTCTGATACCTATCCCTCAATACCCGTTATACTCGGCGTCTGTCTCGCTACTGGATTTAGTGCCAATGCACTACCATTTGAATGCAGAACAACATTGGGACCCGTCTATATCCAACATCAAGACACAGATCGACGAAGCACGTAAGAATGGCATTGAGCCGCGCGCTATTATTATGATCAATCCCGGAAATCCCACTGGTAACTGTATGACACGTGAGCAGATTGGCAATGTGATCAGGTTGGCTTACGAGGAGAGCTTGGCTATTTTTGCCGACGAAGTGTATCAAGAGAATATATACCAGAACCGGCGCCCGTTTGTCTCATTCCGCCAAGTACTTATGGATCTTAAAAACAGCTCTGATGCCACAGAGCGTCATATTAGTGAGACCGTCGAGCTTGCATCGTTCCACAGTATCAGCAAGGGCATGGTGGGAGAATGCGGTCGACGTGGGGGATTTTTCGTTTTGAACAATTTTGACAGAGAAGTGGAAGGACAAATCAATAAGATTGCCAGTATTGGACTCTGTCCGCCCGTGCAAGGCCAAATCGGAGTTGATTTGATGGTTCGTCCACCAAAGCCGGGTGATCCAAGTTATGAGCTTTGGAATTCGCAAATGCAGTCGATTTTCCAGACCCTCAATAAACGGTCAAGGCGAATTGCTGAAAGCTTAACGAAGCTCCCTGGTATTGAAGCAGACCCTGCTATGGGTGCTATGTACGTTTTTCCCCGTGTGCATCTTCCAAAGTCTGTGGCCGAAGAGGCGCAAAGAAATGGGAAAAAAGTAGATGAGTTCTACTGTCGTAAACTTCTGGATGAAACTGGTATTTGTGTGGTTCCTGGTTCTGGATTCGGCTATGAGCCAGAAGCGCTGGACGATGGATCCACATACTCATATTTCCGGACGACCGTTCTTGCGAAAGAGACTCAAGCTTTTATCGATCGTTTTACAGCATTCCACGTAGCCTGGATGAAAAAGCACAAAGATTGAGGACGAGCAACCAGTGCAGATTTGAGAGGTTTGTTTTCACTTTCCATCCTGCCTGACCTGCCTCACACTGCATCGTCCCTCTTCAACAGTTGCCGCGCCCTGCTTTTTAGCATTTGCAGATAAAGTTTTTGCTCGATATGAATGTGTTTAGACATAGTGTCATTACGTTGTCTTGCGCTGCGCGTTTTGATTGGTTGCATGGGATGCCCCCTACATATGCACGACAAATAGCTTGCAGGTCACAGGGTTTTTGTAGCTGCATGAAGTGGAGAGACTAGGCGTAGACGCGTATGTCAAGTCGCACTCACGCAGGAGAGGAAAATGAACCCGTACGACGATATTCTTGTACGCCACATACTCTCACTCCTCTGCTCACAGTTCTAGCCATGTCGCCATGTAATGCGAGTGCGACAAGTTCCTGGGGGAGAGAAATACCCACGCCACCCTCCTCAGGTGGCTCAGAAAGTGTGTTGCTTCAAGATAAGCAAGGCGCAGTGCGACTCCGCGCGGAGGAAAAAGAGCTGAAAGAAACATTACAGTCACTAATGGATCATTCTCAAGAGGGCGCGCACCGTACAGATCTTTCACACCAAAAGAATGAACATCAACAAGTATTTTTTCGGCGTGATAGCCGCGTATTAACGCCTCCAAGCACGCGTGGAAGACGCATGTGTGATGTACTGTGTCGAGGTGGAGTTGCCGACAAGTACCATCGACAACGAATACGCCATATCAGGCACTTGAAGGACATGTCTGAGCCTCCTGCATGGATGCTAGATGATTTGGAGTTGTATTCTCCCTCTTCGTCGCGAGACACGCTGAGAAACCAAGGTAATGTACCTACCTGCGCTCCACTACCTAGTGCTTCACGACCCATTCGCGATGCATCTCATAATCCATTCATTGAGGGCGGGCCCGCCGATGTTGGATTGTCAGGTCCGCATGGTCGCAGTCGTCTCAAGCATGCATCTGCGCGACCTCCTAAGGACCCAGACTCTACTATTTATGTCTTGTACGTAATAGAAATTGAGAAACTAACACTTCATTTTAGCCGCGGGCAGCGTGTCGTCTACACCGATACCGACAAGTCCAAGCATACGAGCTCACCTTTGCGTGATGACTGTGCGTCGCCGCCGCGTCCGCGCTTGCTTTTCCCCACGACGCATCGTCAGCATGCTCCCTATGTGATACCAGAGCGAAATGCCTCATCAGAGGATGACCTTTCTAATTCGATTGGAGGTTTGCCTTCAGGTGGTCTCTTTGCCGAAGAAATATGGGCCAGAGCTAAGGACTCATCAACTGAGCAACATGATCACACGCTTGGAGACTCTGACGCAAAATGGTTTGCCTCCAATACTCACTCACGATCAAGATTCGTACTACCCGCCAAGAACCGCGAGCTGCTCGCAAGACTGAATCATGTGAGCTGGGTGGACCATGAAGAGTGAACCAATGACTCGAACACGCCATTTTTCTTGTATAGAAATGTCCCTTTAGTGCCTGCCTAATGGCTGCCCTGTCCACCCTACCTCTGCCACTTACACACACACTCTCTCTCTCTCTTTTTCTTTCTCTTTGAAGCCTATGTAACGTAATGGTTATTTTCATTCGTTTGTCAATCCACTTAGAATTGTAATCGGTCTTCCGATCGGATCAACTCTAGTAACTTGAAGCGCATGCATTCTCCGCTCCTTCATCGATTATAACCCCATCCTATCCTAAGATTCTTTCTGCGTCTGTCCATGTCTTTCCAGGCGACACGAGCAAAGCGAAGTGCTCGCACGGTATCATGGGTAACAGAAGCGGCACCGTCAAATGACCAACCAGATATAATATATGCTGGACTTCATGGCTCCTCTTTGTGCGTCACACACAACGCCACTTCGGGACGTGGTCTGGTTGCAACGCGCCTGTGCGATAAAGGAGACACGTTGCTGGTCCATGACCCATTGATTCGCGTGTTGGGCACGTCGCATGCATCGCAGCGATGTCACACCTGTATAGCCGAAGCACCCACAAGGACCTGTCCGTCGTGTGGCTTCGCGCGCTATTGTGACTCTGCATGTGAGACAGCTGCTCGAATACAGCATCACGAAGAATGTCTCGCATTACAAAGATGGTTTCAAGAATGGAGTCCACACGAACCAGGTGCTGATGTTCGTGCGCTTGCGCGATTGCTATGGTTGCGCATGAGACATGCGTCTGACTGGTGGCGCCCTATAGCAGCGATGCAATCAAATCGGCAAAAGATGAGTGCCAGTGTACGTGATGAAGCAGCCACATTGGCATATCGCCTCGCTCGTTACATTGGCTCGGAACAAGACCTTCGTGCTCTTGGGCTTCCCAGTGCCGATGCTTTGATGGAGCTCGTATGTCAGCACGAAACAAACGCCTTCACGTTGGCGGATGCACATCTGAATCCTCTTGGCGTATGCATTGAACCAACATTCGCACTTATAAACCACTCTTGTGATCCAAATGCAGTTATTGTTTTTCCTGACCGCGTGCGTGGCATGCCGAGCAAGATGCATTTAGTGGCGATCCGACCAATTAGCGCCGGTGAAGAGGTGCGAACATCGTACGTGGATGTGGCTTCGTGCCAAGCTGAACGGCAGGCAACATTGCTAGAGCGATACTGCTTTGCATGTGAATGCCGACTCTGCAAACGTATGGGCTGGCGCGATCCCCGCATGGCACTGTGGTGTCCCCAGCCGAAATGCACTGGTTGGGTAGTGTTTCAAAACGCAGCATCCTCGTGGACAGCCTGTACACAATGCGAACAAGTGCCGAACTACGTGGATACGCGTGCCTTAGATGCAGCACCTGCACTTGTGCGACATGTGCAACAAGCGATGTACGCGCAAGACGAAAGCGCGACCCTTCCATCGAGCTCCATCATTTGCGATACACTACGTCAGCTATGTACGCAGGCACTTCCATCGCATTATAGTGTGTGGCCATTGTTGTACGCAGCACATACACTGGCAATCGAGGCACACGCTTGGCATGACGCCGTGCAATGGACGATGCTCTTGTGCGTAGGAATGCAGGCGGGAGAAAGAACGTCGCAAAATGAGATTAGCACAGCTCTATACCCGGCTGGGCATCCACAGCGAGCCGTGTTGCTAGCTACGTTGGCTCGCCTTCTGTGTCAAGACGCGGTGTTGGGGCTTGATTCACTTGTTCGTTCCGTCACACGCGCACTTGCATGGCCACCGATCCATCTCGATGCGCCTGGCGCACGTGGCAGGTTGGCCCAGGCAGCGTTGGTCCAGGCTCTACAAGAGGCCATGGTGGCGTTTGGAAAAGAAACAGGCGGGGGTGCAATCGGTGCAGAGATCCGCGAGAGCCTTGGAGAATAAATAGAAAAAGATGGCTCATGTGCTATACCAATCGGCTTTGGGATGACGCGCCTCTCCCATCAGGCGGTGCTGCTGATGTGGTGGATCCATTCTTGCCGATATCTGCGAATCCCAGGTTGTCCATGGAATCTCGCTCCATGAGCTGGCTTAATAGGGTTAGACAATCTTGCATTTTCATCTCATGAATGCACGTACTGGTCCATGCGGCACTCAAGGTATGCCTTACTCAAATGGCGGCATGCTCCATTGTTGTTCTTGTTGACTTTCAGGCACATAAGGTACTCTTGCATAGCGCCCTTGCATTCGCCTTACGATATAAGCAAGTCGCCTTCGTGTACGTACCATAGTGATCTAAAGGAAATGATCCTCGCTCAGGGGGAAGCACCTGGAACGATGAGAATGTCGGTGGCCGACCAAACGACATGACAACTAGGAAATCGTCTGAGACCGCGTCGCAAGTCCATTCCACTTTGTATCTGCACATAACTCGAATTTCTGAAACTTGCTAATTGAGTGCGAACTTTTTCTGGGGAACCGAAATTGTGCCTATTTTGGGGCTGCTGGAATTCTTGGGTCGCACCAGCAACAATCTGACGCGTAAACTCCCTGGCCACGAACGTGTGGTCGAAACACACGCGTCAGTTTCAACATGCCACGCAAAACGCGATCAGCGCCGCCTCTTGCGGGAGTCTTGGTACTTGATACTGGCGCTGCGAACGTTCATATATCATGCAGTGAAGGGCATAAGGACGATGTATGCACTATGCCAAATGCAATTGCTCGCACACGACAAGGAGTCCGACGGCAAATTCTGGTGGGCGACTGCATCGAGACAGAATGTCAGGATTATGGCGAACTGCAGTTGCGTTTACCGATGGACCGAGGCATGGTCGTCGACTGGGCAGCACAAAAATCAGTGTGGGACCGGGCACTCGCCAGGACATTGGGGTGCGGAAGCGACACGTTTGGCGCATTGCATGGTCGATCGGTAATCATGACTGAGCCATATTTCGCCTTGCCTGAGCAACAAAAAGCGTTCGATATGCTCATGTTCGAATGGTACGAAGCGGAATTGATATGGCGCACGATACGTACGTATGGAAAGCTCGCACCGACCTAAATAAGAGCAAGACAGGAAAGCTTTTCCACATGTGTACTAACAATGTTTGCGTGTAGCTGCCCAGCTGGTGCCCTGGTCTTTAACACCACCAAGGCCTGAAGTTGTGCTAGTGGTGGATATTGGTCATAGCTACACACATGCTGTGCCTATTGTAAAAAATAAAGTGATCTGGGATGCAGTTCGCCGCCTTGATATTGGCGGCAAAGTACTTACGAGCCTGCTCAAAGTCATGTTCTCATATCGCCAGTGGGACATGATGGATGAGACATACTTGACAGATAAAATGAAAATGGCGTCTTGCTTCGTGGCAGCATGTGCACGGGACAACGATCGGCGACGCAAGCCTATGCGCGGCATATCGCCCAGCAACTGGAGCTTCGAGCAATTAGTCGAATTATTCCATGACGGTGACGACGATCTCGATGCCGATGCACTCATCCAGCGCTATGTTCTCCCGGACTATGCGACGCCAGAGGATGTCGCTGATCCTAATACCAAGTATGGCTACGTCCAAGCAGGGCCGCGCCTGCCAGTCACTACGACAACGACAACGCCAGTGCTGCCTGAAGACCAGCTCGATTCGTTTGTTGCTGACTTAGATCCTCCGACCAAAGAGCAACGTGGCAATATTACTGTCCAGACTGATCATCAAGTCTTATGTCTTGGGCAGGAACGATACCAACTATTTGAAACCTTTTTCGCACCTGACCGAATTGGTACGTGAGGCAGCTCTTGGAGCACTTACCGCTCGATGACGACAGGCTTAAACCAAGCGCCTTTACCAGAGCTCATTGCTTCGTCCATTCAACTTGTACAGGATACAGATCTGCGCAACATGCTGTGGAGTCACATTGTGCTCGTCGGTGGCTCAGCTCGTGTGCCTGGCCTTCGTCGTCGCCTGTACGTGAAGGGAATTGCTAACATTCAACAGTCAACATGAACTACGGATGCTGGCTCCTGACGACGTCTCTGTGGGTGTCCATGTGTTTGAAGAGTGCGTCTTACACTTTGCATGTGCTTGCTCACCTTTAGCCCGATCGAGGCACCAGCGCGTGGAGCGCTCGCGCTTTGGAAGGAATCGACGACATCATCAGAAGCCCGCTCATTTCTTGCAGCCCACACCGTATCAAGGGATGCTTGGCTCCAAGCAGGCGGTAGCCAAGCTTCACCAGGCGAACGTGGTGGCACAACACTATGTGATGCGCGCTTTGGCGGATGGAATGCTCCACGACCATCAGAAGTCGACAGCGACCGAAACTCAAGTCCGCAACCGTCGGCACAGCAGTACATAAATGCGCGGCCGTTGTAACCCTGTAGATTCATATGGCGTTCATGTTCACTCTAAGAAATCTGTGATTGGTTGAAAACTATAATCCCATTTAGCACACACCGCACTTGGCGATCTCAATGCGGCTGCGGGGCTTGCCACTCGAGGTGCCCTCAGCCTCGATAGCCTTGACGACATTCATGCCATCAACAACCTCGCCGAAGACGACGTGCTTGCCGTCGAGCCAGCTCGTTACGACGGTTGTAATGAAGAACTGCGAACCGTTGGTGTTGGGGCCCGCGTTGGCCATCGAGAGAAGACCAGGCTTCGAGTGCTTGAGCTGGAAGTTCTCATCGGCAAACTTTTGGCCGTAGATCGACTTGCCACCAGTGCCGTTCCCAGCCGTGAAGTCACCGCCCTGAAGCATAAAGTCGGGAATCACACGGTGGAAGTGCGAGCCAGCATAGCCAAAGCCCTTCTCGCCCGTGCAAAGAGCACGGAAGTTTGCGGCCGTCTTTGGCACAACATCATCGAAGAGCTTGAACTTGATTGTACCGAGAGGGGCTCCGTTCTTGGTAATGTCAAAGAAGACGTTCGACATATTGCGAGTAGAAGCTGAAAATTGGCGAACAGTAGAAGGAACAATGGCCATCCTGTATTAGGCGTGAGGAACACACGGTCACACTTATGTACGTACACTGTTACTCAAGCGAGTTGTTTGTCGCTAGGAGTAGATGTGAGCGGGGTTTGTCGGTCCCTTTTATACGCCTTGTCCAGCGTATCCAATCATTGTCTGTGCGCTTGCATCGGTGTCATTCTACGGCCTTCGCCGAACGCCGTCCCTATTATTCACGTGGCCCTCATCGGCCTAACGCCCTCGAGACGTCGGCCATCCCATCAGCGTTCTCCAGCTGCTGCTAATCTTGGCTTATGCTGACATAAACCAACAGTGGCAGGGAGCTCTTGCTGCGAGCAAAAACAGTTCTCGATTCATTTCTCCCCGGCTCTTGAGAGCTAATCCAGTGTACATTTATCATAATTGGATCTTTCAGTCGCATGCCTCTCGGTCGTGCGACCAAGTTTGGTTCTCAAGCTGCTCAGGATAGTGCATCTCACCTGAGCAGCAGCCCTACGAGCGAAACAGTCTCTCATGTCAGCACGTCGCCACAGTCACATTTGCTCTCGCAAACCCAGTCTCAAGCCCAGAGCCCGAGTGCTATCTCCCCGTCGCACTCCCAGCCCCAATCACTGCCACCTTCTAGCTCAGCGCAGCCTGTGAATGTACCACGGTGGCCATCGGGTGTACCCACATCTCACGGCCCATCACGTGTTGAGCATACGAACTCACGCAAACACTTGAGTCGCGAACACAGCACAAACTTTTCTTCCTCGCTCCGGAGGCAGCGAAGCAACTCTCGAAGCACTAGCAAGTCATCTTTCACAATCGACACTCTACGCCCTGATGAAATACGATCTGCTATCGCCGTACTTGGATCTTACTTCCCACGTGAGGAGACTCCTAGCTCCTCCCAACTGAGTGCGCGAGTTGATCGCGCGCCTCATCTTACGTTAGGTATGTTCGTTTCATTGCCACCGCCTATGGTGGCTGGGCCTTTATCAGTGTCGGGCGACTTGAGGCGCCGCCTCATTGGCGTTCTGAGTGCCACGGCAGCACCAGCGCATATCATGCAGAGCATGTATGGTCACAGTCAGTCATCACTGGCACGAGTCGTTTGCATTCAAGACTTCGGGGTTGAGCAAGGTTATCGGCACCAGCGCATTGGATCGCGATTGCTCTCTGAATTTATCCGGCGCTTACAAGTGCCAGAGTATGGGAGTGCGCCGCATCATCAAGAATACGAAATTGTTTCTGTCGTTTGTCCGATGAAAAGGCGCTCGTTTTTCGAGGAGTTTGGCTTCCGCTTCCACTCTTTCAGCTATGAATCGCGAGCTATGGACCCGTGGATCGAAATGCGTCGCCATGTTTCTGGACATGTGCTCCCTAGTTTAGATACATCATTTGCACAGGAAGATTGGGCAGACCAGCACTCTTTGTTGTCAGCCCTAAGTTCACCAGCAACACAGGGACTTTCATTCAATACAACACGGGCAGACATGGCCGCACTATCACTGTCTACGTCAAGTGAACGCGGCTTGAACACACGTCCGGCAAGTCCTCTTCCGTTTGGCGCCATGTCTTTCTCACCTGCGAACATGTCGCCGCTTGACACGACGTCTGCAACCTCTAACGAACAGAGCATATCATTTTTGCTGCACAAGGCACACATTGGTGACGGAGCAGCGCGCGACTTGGGCCTTGCTCCCCCCTTATCCGCCCGACCTCAGCCAAAGCGAAATCCCGGCAAAGCGTTTGAGGCCATTTTCGGTGAGGCAATGGCGAGCAAAACATTTTCGGAAACTTTTCAAACAGCTCTCAAGTCACGTATTGTGGATTTCAAGTACGGCCTGAATTTGTATCCTCTATTGTGCCCCAATGAAGCTTGTGATTGCACACTCGTTGCGCGTAAATCAGCGGAATGGACTATGCGTGAGACCGGACCATTGACCGACACGGTGGCCTCTATAAAAGGCGAAGACACTTCCTCACATGTTGACAATCCCGAGGTTGCCCATGCGCCTTGGGCAATTGCTATGAGCCAAGCGTGCACAGAGTCTACCGCGACGATTGGACCAGTGCGAGGATTCTGGCATGTGCCCAACCCTATGGGATTTGACAATGTGACCTTCACACGCAACATGGAATGGACTGTTCCAAGCCCAACAACGCCGCTACCGACATCCATGGCGCGTACTTCATCCTCATCTAATCAACATTCACGACGACGCGATTCGCGAAACAGCATGTCTACGTTGCGGCAGACGCTTCGCATGCATGAAGCTCCTCAACGTGAAAGTTTTGACTCGGCCGTCCCAGACATGCCCGATGATTGTCATTGGGACGTTACACCTGGTGAGGTTCGAACCATCAAGTACATTATGTGTCCCGATTGTGGTTGTGGCCCGCTTGGTTTTTCGATTTTACCCAGAGGAACCACAGAAGAATCACAGCAATCGGTGATGCAAAACAATGACTGCTATGTAGCAGTATTTCGTGTTAGATACTACGTGTAGAGAAAGTCGAATTCGTTTCCTTCCTTTAAGTGGTTATTGGAACTCAGTACAAGCTCGGCAGCTGGAAACATGTTGAACAAGAATGCCATGGATGAACATTATTGGATTAGTAGATATTGAATAAACTTGCACTCCCGCACAACGAGATCGGGCGCATGGTCTAGTGGTATGATTCTTCTTTAGGGCTTAGCTTCGAGCTTATCCTACATAGAAGAGGTCCCGGGTTCAATTCCCGGTGCGCCCCAGGGGCTTCATCTTTTGCCATCACATGGCTACATCACGTGACCATGTATGTGAATGAAGAGTCCTTGCATGGGAGCGTCCGACGAACTCGTGGCATGGCTTGCACGCTATAAAGTAACTCAACGATGCATACATGTCTACATAATTATTCTTCTTTTCCATTATCATCTTCACCTTCCTCGCGCGTGTCGCCGTAGACGCCGTTAATTGCACTTAGCCGGTTAGATCAAAGATGTGCAACGCACCGGTATAGGATTCGCCACATAAGGGCATACCAGAACAAATTAAGAAGAAGGAGTAAGAAGAGCGGAGCAAATACCTGCGAACCAGTGAGTCAAAACATCGTCCACTTACATGGCACTGCATCCACCAAACGAGCCAATGACCCTGGGATGGATGGAATGTTCGCGCATAAGCAGGAATCTTGGTATAGTCAGCATAGACGGAGTAAAGAGTGAGAGCGCTCAGGAAAATTCGGAAATAGCTGATGCCGGTGAGCTAATCGGCATGTATACGTACGACCAGACCACCATAAAGACTAAATAAACCGCTGCTGCAGCCATATTTTTGTTAAGATAATTCAGCATTTTTGAGAGCTAGGTCTTGTTAGTCAAGTAATGGCGCGTTTGGAAGTCTAGCAGGCATGTTAGCAAACGTACAGCAAGCCATGTATCCGGAATATCCATGCAGACAAACACGGTAGTGCCGATCATGGACAAGTTGATGAAATACGACCATCCAATCAACCAGAGCGTCACTAAATGGTGTGCAACAAGCTCGTAATAATCTTTACGGGGACGCTCAAGACCCAAAAGCATTACGAATGCTTGTTGAAGCCAATAACTGGCCTGAAGCAAGTAATATAGCTTAAGCTCAGGGCGCATTTGCCAATGCGGGTATTGGTACCAAAGATGGTCAAGGTTGTACCACCAACTATCCTGGAATGCCATGACGTACAGACCAAAAATACTCATCACTCCCCAGTAAGTTAATGCATAACCCTGTTCGGCGAAGCGCACACACTTGTTTTCAGTTTTTAGGTTCCAGCGCGCAGCCAGAGGCTTGAAGATGTGACCCGTAATGACCTGGCGGAGAAAGCTAAAAACAATAATGTAGAATCCCATGAAACAAACATCGAGCCAACCTTTACCGTAGCGCAATAACTTGGGCTCATTTGGAAAGAGCTTCGCATGTGTCGACAGGAAGAAGTCTCGCAAGGCAGTAGTAACAGGGTTGTCCAGAGAGTAGGAAGGTGCAGGGCCGTATATCGGGTTCTGCGCAAGACGCAAGACAACCTCGGACTCCGGGATTCGGTATGATAGCGTTAAGAAAGGTTGGAATGGGTTCACACTGAATGGCAGCGCATATTCAAACATCATGTAGCCAAGGACAAAGATCAACGCAATCTTGGCAGCTGATGCAGGATACACTAGCCACCTCATGGTCACAATGTCCTTGAGCAAGCTATTTGCATGCTTCTCTCCGTTCCGTTTCTTTTCCAGATCTGCGCGCATTTCTGCAGCCTGGTTCACAGCTGCGGCTGACATGTTGATGTGGGACCAACGTATCCTTGTAGTTTGAACTCAAATCTCGAGGCACTGTGTGTCGTGTATGCGTAAGCATGCATTAATTATTCGCGCAATGTTGGCGGGTGCTCGTAGGAAATTCTTTCGTTTGCTGCGTGTGGATATCCTTGTGTCATTTTGGATCGGGCGCCCTGATCTGTGAGTGCCAACGAGCCAAGATTGCTGTCTCGTTCGATTGTACATTCGCTACGAAAAAAAAAATTCTGGCGACAACACGTTTAGGAGACAAGCGGGGAAGTGAACTGGCGGCAGGCATCTGGACGGATAGATTTCGACTAGTTCGGAGCAGGAGCTGCTGCTAGGTGATGGTGATGGAATCATCCCAAAAACCACCTGGACCGCCACCGCGTCCGCCGCCGTCACTCCGGCAGCGGACGCAGTCGAAAGAGGCCAGAATGCCTAAGCCGGTCGACGAATCACAACTGTCGCGTACGTATATGTGTTTGCACTGACTAGATGTAGCGAAAGAGCGATATGTATTGAGTCAGCGACGTGAAGTGGACCGGGTGCTTTTAAGGGCCTTCCGCATGAATCCCTACGACGTGCTGGACCTTACACAGGATGCTGATGACAAGTCCATCCAAAAAGCCTATCGAAAAAAAAGTCTTCTGATTCATCCAGATAAGATGGCCGACGACCAGGCACGCGCCGAAGAAGCATTTGATCTCCTCAAAAAATCACTGGATCATCTACTCGACGCCGATCGACGCAAATTACTTGATGAGACTGTTGTGAGTGCGCGGTGCCTTGCATTACGGGAGCTAGGTCTCCCAATGACACTCACACCCGAAGAGATTGAGTTGGAGAAAGTGCCTGGTGGACGCTTGGATCAGCTTGCTCCTTCTTTTGATGACCGGATCAAGATCTTTGTGAAGGATATTGTGTTGGACGAAGAGTTGAAAAAACGAAAGTATGTATTGTTTTGTTCAGAAAAGATGTGGACGAGTGGCGCTTACACGATACGTTGCAGAGCAGTCCAGCAGAAGCAAGAAGCTGAGATTGATGCCGCTAAACAACGCGAAGAAGCGGAGACAGAGCGCAAGCGACGTGCTGAAATGGATACGGCTTGGGAGGAGTCGCGCGAAGACCGTGTCCAAGGCTGGCGCTCGTTTCAGCGGGGTACGAAACGAAAGAAAAAAGGGCCGACCGTGCTAGGGTAGCAAGCCGAGTCTGCCCATTTCTCTGTGAGCATGGCTTATGCCATTTGAGGTGACGAAAGAGGGTTCCGGCTGGACCAAATGATATATAGCGTTCCTATCGCTGCTGGCTGTACATGTGCGCAAGACGAGCCAGAGCATCTCTGTAGCATGGTAAATATGTATCAAAAGCATCCGACTTGACCTTGTGTTTGTGCATGTGATCAAAGTGTCCCGCTTCACGTAGCATGCGCTTGAAGTGGTACACTTCCTGTTCTTCAACAAGACTCCAAGCATCACCAGCACGTCCAGCACGAGCTGTGCGGCCAACACGATGTACGTATTTAGCCATATCGACGGGGACATCATAGGAAATTACATGTCGAACGTGAGGCAAATCGATACCGCGCGCGATTAGATCTGAGCACACAAGCAGGTCGATATGACCATGCTGAAAATCCCGCAGAAGCTGAATTCTTTCGCCCGTTCCCAGATCCGATGAATAGAATCGGACTTGGAGCGCCGGCGTGTTTGTGTGCCGCGACCATGCCTCTTCAAAAAAGGCCACGAGACGGACCAGCCGGTTGGCCGTCTCGACGCTCTTCGTGAAACACAGAGCGTGACGTAAGGGCTCCGTATCTGCGCTTGGGGTATGAAGCAAGTGTAAAAGATATAGTACTTTTTGGCTCGTCGGTGCCACGAGCATGTGTTGCTGCAAACCAGCAGGTAAGGCAAAGTGCTGCTCGTGTACGAGTCCCTGGCCGTCGGACATGCCAGGATCCCGGACACGGATAAATTGTGGCTGCCGGAGACGCAGCGCACCGACCTTGGCTGGATCTCGTGTGAGTGTTGCAGAGAATAATAGTTTTTGCACACTGGCTTGAGGCACTTGCATGTCATCACGAGTCCATGTATGATTGTGCTGACCCGCCTCCTCCCACAAAGACGGCGGTGCACACGTACCCGAGTGAGGACGTGGCTCTAGTGCATCGAGCAATGTGGGTACCCACTGTTGAAATGATTGACCTAAAAGGCGGTCAGCTTCATCAATTACAAGGTAACGTAGATGCTCTAGAGTAAAGCCACGCGTGCCTCGAAGATGATCGACCAGACGACCAGGCGTTGCAATCAAGATATCAGTGGGACTCCGATTCACATCGCTGTCGGAACGCACCAGCTGATCTTGCTCGTGTCGGAAACTGTGGTTACCTGTGATCATCGCGTAGCGAAGTCCGCTACCTTTCCCGACGGCTTCTAGTACATCGCGGACCTGCACAGCCAAGTCACGCGTCGGCACCAGAATCAGCGCGCGGAGTTGAGGGATCGTCCGCTTGTGTAGAACCTCGATAATCGGCACGACATACGCAAGTGTTTTACCGCTGCCTGTTGGTGCTGAGATGCACAGGTCTCGAGGCGGTGCGTAGGGCAAATACAAATGCTGGGCGTGGTCATCGCGAAGGAGGGCAGAAATCACAGCCCCTTGGACAGCGAACCATTCACGAATGCCAAGCTGTTCAAGCTGCCTGTGAACAGGTGGACTAAGACGCACGCCGTGCGTATCTGGGGTATCTAGTGCCAGCGTGTTGGTCGTGGCGACATCAGTGGGTCGAAGGAGTGCCTCGGGAATTCCCTGGAGCGCGAGCAGATCACTGTTGGGATCCGTAGTCTGTTGAGGCCGTGGGAACCGATACAGGTAACTCGATGAAGAATGTGCTGCCGTCGTTGTTGATCCATCTTCGGGCTTGTCAGATGCATCCTTTTGTAATGGGTCGGCATGAATGTCATCTGGTAATGAGCTTTCTCTCTTGCCCAAATCATGTTGAACAATTGTGTCTGTGTCAATATCAGCAGTGGGAACACTGAGATCTTGCTCTGCGTCGGTGCTGTCCTCTCTTTCGTTCTCGCTTGCGTCACTAGCATCATTATCACCCTCTTCGCTGCCATCTTCTCCCTGGTCACCTCGTCCTACTACTTCTGCGCTTGATTCTTCTTCTGCTTTGTCGCGCTTTCGGCACTTATACAGCTTCCCGTCATTCGACACGGCAAGCCGCTTTTTCTTGCCTTCTCCGAAGGGTTTGGGACCCGCATGCCTGCGAGCTTTGCGCCTGCCTTTTTTAGCCTTTAAATATCGCTGTTTGGCCTTAGTTTTGGGCTTTTCTTCTGGCCCACCTTGTGGTGGCACACTCGCTTGTACTACCAGGCTCATGCACGCCCTCTTCTTTCGGTCAAACGTGCGTCAGTACGTTCCTTAACTCAAGGATCCTAAAAGAGGACAAGTTTTGTGCTATTCCCCATCTTTGGATTGGTGGAGGACATTGCTCCCAATGGACCCCAGTCGCGCGCCGAGAGGGTGGAATGAATGCTACCGATGCAATCACATCGCTGACTCAGCACTACTGCCATGTTCTTTTGACAAGCACCATATCTCTCCCATACACAAGTCGTTTCTTGGGCACCATGTCGTCGAGCGCATCACACGTAATGAGCAACCGAGAGTTTGAGGCGTTTATGAAGGAGAGAAAACTCCAGGCTTACAAGAAATGTGACCCGATTGTGCAAGGTACGCACGGCCTCGCGCTGGTACTAAGACATGGCTGAGAATTTGTGGAGTGCTCGCGGAACCGCTTGTTTTCCGTCGCTTGGGCTTGTCGGGATCAGAGCAGGAGGATGAATCAATGTATTCGAGCCTAGTACGTCTTTTGAACTAGAAGCCTTATCGTGCTAACGCATGTGCGCTTTCCCCCAGCGCAAGTGACGATGACATCGTTGAGGCCCAGAATGAGTATCTACAAAAGCATCGGGTGTAAAGCATGTCCATACTATGGTGCAGGTGACATGCGCGACCTCACTCTATCATAGGTGCGCATAGTGGATCCAGCAGGAACAGCAGCTCAGTCGTATTCTAGGTACATCCGTCTGCGCATTCCGAGTCCCACATCTGCAAGTGATCGGGAGCTAATGCGCATGCGTATAGGTTGAGCTCATAGAGTTCGACCCCGGTCTGCCCCTCCGTTCGCGCGTTTCAGACGAATCGGCGGTGGCAGAGCGTGCAGCAAACGCGTCCATGGCGGATTGATCATCATTCCTTTCTTGTCGGCCGACACGCGAATGCAGCCACGTGATTCGCTCGCGACCAATTGTTGTTGAAGTGGCGTGAAAAGTGACGTGAAGCGCACCTACACCAACAAGAGCGCACGCAACACAAAGTACGTGTCGTGTCAATCGAGTCTCTGACACGACGGCTTTCCATTCCTAAGAAGCAGCAGCTACGACGTGTACGATGGTCGACGCCTTAACTACGTACACGCGCGCGGAAGTTGCACAGCACAACAAAAAGGAGGACTGCTGGGTCATCTTCGATAAAAAAGTGTACAATATCACTGAGTTTATCGAGGATCACCCGGGTGGCGAAGATGTGGTTCTTGAATATGCAGGCAAGGATGTGACGGCGATCATGAAAGACTCGCTCTCTCATGTCCACTCACGTAGTGCTTACTCGATGCTGATCGACTTTCATATCGGCTCCCTTGCGCAGTCTGAGATCGAGAAGGAAGACGAGTCTCAAGACGGTTTGCCACCGCCCTTCCTGCCGGCTGATGCGCATATCGCCGACGATTTCCACCCGGAAGAGACAGACATGGCCAAAGACTTCAAGCACAACAAGTTTCTGGACCTGAAGAAGCCGCTCATTCCGCAGATGTGGACGTCATCGTTCACGAAGGAATTTTACCTCGAGCAAGTACACATTCCTCGTCATTGCAGAGAGCCAGCAAAGCTTATGCCTTACGACTTCCTCGAGGTGTTTACAAAAACGCCATGGTATGTGATTCCAATTCTCTGGCTGCCGATTGCGGCTGTTTTCTTCCATGTGTCTGCCACACAGTTCAAGTCTCAGTTCACTGCTAATGGCAGCACTGTACTCGCCTCTACGGAGGGATACTTTGCTGCATTTGGTTGCTTTGTATTTGGTGTTGTCTTCTGGACGTTCTTGGAGTACTTGTTCCATCGTTTCATTTTCCACATGGACCGCGTGCTCCCGCGACACCAGTTTTTCTACCTGCTGCACTTTCTGCTGCACGGCATCCACCACTTTTTGCCCATGGACCGCTACCGCCTTGTAATGCCACCAATTCTCTTTGCCATTCTTTCCTTTCCCATGTTGTTGCTGGCCCATGCCGTCTTTCCTCCGGCTATTGCGAATGGTGTCATCTCTGGCTCGTACTCGATGTATGTCGTGTACGACACGATGCACTACGCGCTGCACCACTCGAAGCTGCCTGAATATGTGCGCGAACAGAAGAGGTACCACCTTGAGCATCATTACAAGAACTACGAGCTTGGCTTTGGTGTGACAAGCAAGATTTGGGACTATGTGTTTCACACTGTGCTATTGTAGATAGATAGTGAGCAATCAGGTTGGCCGTAAAATACGTGAAAGAGAAAGAATGGCCTTATGGCTTGCTTCCGAGCATTTGCAGCTGCTGTAGGATCCAAGCACGGCTCGTGTTAGACCGGAGAGCCCCAACATTATGTGATATCCCGCGCACCGAGACACGCATCTCTTCTTGCTGGCCAGTCATTGTGTCGTGCGCCTGGCCTTGGATGCTGGATAAAGCACTTGCCAGTGTGTCGACATGCTCAGAAGCTACACGCAGCACCGCCTCTCCTACGGCTCCATCTGCTGCAACAGATGGATCTAGAGGGAGGCCTGCATACATCACGTCAACAGCCACAGCGCCGCCGATAGAACCGAATGCACTTTGCAGTGCGCGTCGCGTGCCTTCACTCACACTCAGTTCCGATGGCGGACGTAATGCCTTGTTTCTTGACGTGAATGTCAGTACAAGATAGTGAAAATTGAATCGAGTCTGAGAGGCATACAAGTTGCGCGCACGCTTTGTCTTTGGTGGGGAAAAGGCTGCTGGCTCTGCTTGGGCACCAGCTAATGACGCTGACAATGACGACGACGATGACAAAGCTGGCCCCGTTGGCTCGTCGATTGCTTCGGGTTCCGTCTCCAAAAGCAGACTCATAGCTCGATGTCCAGCTACCATGCGACGAAGCTGCGCAGGGGTCATTCGCATCATGTCAAAAGCAATGCCGATCGGTGGCACGTCTTGAGACGCCGTTCTGTCATCCCTCTCTTGGTCCTGATGCTGGCAATCGTCGACTCCTTTGTTCTCACCATAGACGCCACGAGTGTTGCCGCCTACGTCTAGACGTGCGAGTTTCGGATACCGCTGGGAAAAGTGAGTTAGCAGCAAGTGTTCCGCTTTCATGTCGCGGGCAACCCTGCATGCTTGTCCAATTGTGCTGTGCCCCTTGGCTGCTGCGAGCTCAGCCTCATCGTCTTGCATCGTTGCCTCATGCACCAACAAGGTGGCTCCCTTGCCGGCCTGCACCAGTGAGTTGCAAGGCATGGTGTCACCACTGAATACGAACTTCCATCCACACTTGTGTGTGAGAATCAGTCCGTAGCAATGTCCAGCTCGATGCGATACGGCGGCCGTGCGGACACCAGTCAGGTTAGTCAGACGCTTGAGCGTGGCGAGATGTCGTTCCGTCTGCGCTGCAGCGCCATCTTCCTTCATATTGCTGAGCCGCCGAGCTGCAGTGGCAGTAGCAGTCGCTCGAGTTGACAGAGGATCAGGATCTATACCGTGCTCCCAATCGAGTGCCTCGTTTTCCAACGCGAGCACACTGCCGTCTCGAAGACCCAGTTGCTCAATCAAGTCGTACTCATACAGGTAGAAACGAGTGAAATTGTTCGTCACAAGGACAAGAGGCTCGCTTGGTGAAAGTCGGCGGCGCTCTAGCAGAAGACGAATCACACCCATGTGGTGGTCGCCATGAATATGGCTCACAAAGATCATTTTGAGTTCACGCAGGACCTTATTGATGCCTATGCGACCGTCCCAACCAAGCTCCCCAGGCCCAAAGCGGCGTGCGAGTTGGAAATATGTACTCTCGCCCGCATCAAGGACCAAGTAGCCATCTCCTGGCATGTAGACCAGAGTGCTCAGCACATTTCGGTACTTGGACGGAGCGGAACTTCCCGTGCCGAGCGTCGTGAGCTCAACTTGGTCAGCCAACCCCGCCTCAGGTGTACGAGGTGGCACAGATGCACTCTGTCGCACTTGTGCAGCCATTGCGCAATATGCATCCCATGTGGCTTTGGACCCTGGCGATGCACTATTCTTGGAGTCATTGCCATCGTCGTCAAGTGCGGCGTGCTGGTGCATCTCATGTAGTGGCTTATCAAAAACAGGCGCAATGATAGGCAGCTGAGTCGGGGCACCTCGTGGCTGCAAGGGGATGTGGGTGTTAATCTGGGTGGGTAAGGTGCTCGGGTCCCTAACGCGCGGCTCAAGTCTGTACCTTGGCACAGAAAAAACGTCTGGATCCATGCGTGACAGGCGCAAAAGGGATATGGCATTTGATGTATAGGTCAAGGTATCTGCACACATGTCTCTGTTAACCACAGAATGATGACATGCGGGCCCGAAATCCCGCCGCCATGCCTGGTAGCGCTCATCTTGCCAAACTTCTAGCGGCACCGCATGTAAGATCATATGTGGTGTTCGTCGCTGCTCCTCTATAAGCGACTTGTTGGTTTCCCAAGTGTATGGTGCAAATGCCGCTCGGATCTTTGGATCGTCAAGAAGCGAGTCCAAGTGCTGGAGCGTCGGTACGTGCATGTAGAAAAAAACAGGCCCAGCACGCGCACTCCCCACAACATCTTGACTTTGTATGTCGACGTATTCCACGTCCGTATGGGAAAAATCTTGTTGCGATGCCTCTTTTCCTGAGCGGCTGTGATTATTGTTACTGCTGCCGCTGCCGTTCCTGCGGCATGAACGGAGCCATTCTTGTCTTTGCTCTGCGTCCATCGTAGACCACGCGACAGGGCGTATAATGCGCACTTGTTCGCCGCGTGAGAGGCGTGCAAACTCAGGACCAGGTGGGATACCCAGCTCACTCGCACGCGCTGGATCAAATTTTCCCCGCTGCGTGTGGCCTGAACAAATGTATGCCATCACTGCTGCTTGGCGTCCAGCGTCTGCCCCCCCTTGAATACAGGGAACCAATGGCGGAGGAAGAGCATATGCGCAACGGGCCGGGCTGGTCGCGAGACGCGCAGGTATATTGCCATGAGCGTTGCCGCTGCTAACAGTATCAGGCAAAATTGTCGATGCTTCTTCTGCTTTCCACGCATCCTGAACAATGCACCTAAACCATTGCAAGGCATCCGCTCCGCGGAGGGACGATGGGCGCCAGTGTGGCTGATTCCATGGCTGCAAGACTGGATCAAAGGATGGACGATCACTACTTTGTGCAGCATACAGCTCGCGATGCTGCGCGGGCAAAAGTGGTATGGCTTGTAGCTCAATGTGCTCATCTGCAAAGCATACATGCGGCTCAGTTACCGGAATTTCATGCGGCTTCACGCGCATCGACTCTCGCCGCGCATACAAACGTGTCGTGGCCAGCGCATAGAGCAGGTTCGGTGGCGCATACACATCAACCGAGGTCCGACCGCCATCAGCTAGTGTCATTAACAGGCCGGGAATGCCACCCATGGTCTCAGATGCGACACGCGTCAAAAAGATGTGCTCAACACGTGAGTTTGATGCTCGGTATTGTGCCGAGATTCGTGTCGTGCCTTCGCCTGCATTGAACATATACTTTCGTGAGTCACATTGCAGTACCAGTGTGGGCGTCTCACTCGTGTCAGATGACGGAGGTGCGAGGACGCGTAGGCTCATAGGAGCCATGTTCGTTTTCTTCGACTGGTAAGCTGCACGCGCGCTACTTGTGCGCGAACGACGCACAGCTTGGATCCACGATGTGTGCCTCACGGCTGTCTGCTAAGATTAGGTAGAGACAGAAGGTGCTGACGTGTGGTCGAGATCGTCTCGAATGCAACAGAGAGGGGTGAGGGAGTGGGGACGTCGGGACGTGATCCTTCCACCAGCGCACACTTGCCCACGAACCAACACTCTTGCAACACCCTGCAGCACTACAGCGCGCACGGATGAGAGTCAATGCAACCGTGTTCTTCATTGCTAACGGCACACTCCTTGACACGATGACGGCACGTGATCTGCATGACGATGACCCGTACATCTAGACATGACTAGGATCGTTGGATCGATGGCGCAGGGGGTGTGTATGTACGCTCGGAGAGATGAAACCATCGCTAACACGACACTCAAGATTGAAGCTAGCCTATGGGACTGTCCTTACTCTCAAACTCACGACGTGGCGTTTGTATCTTGACTCTTTTTTGATTTGGATCCAAACATGTCCGGCGGTAAGGGTCGCTGCTCCTCGCCCAAGTACAAGCGTTTGTATAACATATCTTTTTCCACTGTCAGTAGTTTGTTCGGCTCAGCGTGTGCGTACAAGAGGAAACCACCATGATGGGGATCGTGAAAGTAAGTACCTGTTTGGCCACTGTTAGCTAGTGCAACAAACCACAGGAGAAACGCACCCGTAATCTTTGTTGGAAGGCTGTGTTATTGTTGTTCATACCAATGGTGTATTGGTATGCAAAGAAGCTCATATGCAATCTTACTGGTCACTCTTTTGAAAATGAATAGTTCCTATGTCACGCCCTCTGTGCCATTCGAAAACTTCTTACTGCGAGATACTAAGCTACTGTCCCTACGAGCAAATCGCGTACATGTCTAGCCTATGAAATAGTTTCTTACATATCTTTAACCACAGGTGCAGATGGTTTCCTGTACGAACAACCAAGCACGAACGTCTTCCACCAAGTAATGCGGTGGTGGTCGTTTGGCAGCCCGGTTGCTAATCTCTGCCAACCGGCGCACGCACAATTCTAGTCGCTGCCGACATACACGTGAGCCTCGCGGCCATGCGCGCGTGAACACGACGGCGGCTTAAGTAAAATTGCGCCTGACAAGCGAACGCACACGCGCACTCTTCACGCGTGGCATCCTGGAAGGTAGAGTGCTTATTGATGGAATTATAGGCTCGTGGGACGTTCGTTTTTATTTTCAGTTCTGTTCTTGTTCGAAATCGAATAAAAAACATCCCCGATCGATACACTTATCCGCTTATTACCTAATCTATGCATGAGGTCGATTTGTGTTCAACCGGAAAGGCTAATTTCTGCATCGAGCATGGGCCATGCATTTTCGATTGGCTCGTTTTTGGCTCTACACAACAGATGTGCATTCTAATTCGGGTCTATTGAAGTTCTGCATTCGTTCAGCTGGGCAAAGTAAACACAGTCAGGTCACATAGCAACGCCACCCCGTATTCCGTATACACGTGCCCCTCCGTTAGCTACCACCACACTCGTGATGACGGACACTCACTCGACCCTTACCCGGGCTACGACCGCGAGTCGTAAGTCCACTATTGCTAGCCGTAATGCTTCGTTGATCAAGAAGAACACTGGTCCTCTGGAGCTGCGTCCCTCGGATATCTTGATCGAGCGTTTCACTGGTACGTTTTTTCAACCTTTCAATTCCGGGTTTTCTTTCTTTTCTTTCTTCCGTACAGATGTCCTAACTATATGCAGGTTGGAAGAACATTGTCAAGATGCTCATCTCGTATTTCGAGGGCATTGCCGACATTGAATACAATACCGCGAAGGAGATGAACAAGCTCGGTGGCGTTATCCAGGTGCCTTTCCGTGAGGGCAACCAGTTCTTGGGCGAGGATGGTCTTCAGGACATCTTCTACAGCATCCGTGAAAAGACTCGCACGATCGCTGATCACCACTCTAACCTGGCCAAGACTGTTGAGGGCTCTATTGTGCAGCACCTCGAGAAGCTGCGTGCTGAAATCAAGGCTCATGTGCGAAACGTGCAACAGGACACGGGCAAGTTGGCCAACACCGTTGCTCGCGAGCGTGAGATCTCGACAAAGATGATCTCTGACCTTGCCCGTTCAATTACTCTCCTCAAGAACACGCCAATGAGCGTGAGCCCCCGTGAGGACCCATTCACGGCGAACCAGGCTGTCTCGATGCAGCTGCAGCGTCAGGTGAATGAGGAAAATGCTTTGCAGAAGAGCATCATCATCATGCAGCAGAACTCGGCGCACTTTGAAGAAGCTATTGTGCGTAGCATCCAGAGCGCCTGGCAGACGTTCGACGAGTGGAGCGGCCGTATGTCGGCGCAGGTTCAGGACACTTGGCTTGGTCTTGGTGTGCACATGCGTAGCCTCGAGCCAAATGCCGAATGGATTGCGTTCGCGTCTCGCTCAGACCACCTCCTTGACCCCGACACGCCGCTTCGCAACCCCGAGACGATCGATTACCCAGGCAAGGAAGACCCATCTGTCATTCCCGTGCACCAGGGTATGCTCGAGCGCAAGAAGCGTTTCACCAATGCCTACAAGGAATCGTTCTACGTGCTCACACCGGCTGGTTACTTGCACGAGCATGCGTCGTCGGACCCGGTGCGCCACCCCGTGCCCGAACTCTCACTGTTCTTGCCTGAGTGTACGCTGGGTGCGCCATCGACTGCCGCTGCCTCGACACACAAGTTCCACATTGAAGGTCGCACTGGTCAGCAGAGCAACATGTTCGGCACGAACGTGGCCTACACGTTCCGTGCTCGCAGCCATGACGAGATGATGGAATGGTGGAACGACATCAAGCAGCTTTCTAAGGTTTACCTCACCACGAGTGAGCAGATGGATCGCTCTGGTCCTGTGCCTGCCGCCGTGCGTGCCGCTGGCTACCGTGACGAGGAGGAAGAAGAGGAAGAAGAGGAGGAGGAAGAAGAGGAGGAAGAGGATGACGAAGAGTACGACGAGGGCGAGTACATTCAGACTGTCCCAGCCGCTAGTGTGCCCCATCACCACTACGGTGCCGCGCCTCCGATCCCCTCCACAGTCACATCCGCCGCTCCTGTTACCGTGCTTGATGATATGAGGCGCCGTGAACAGATTCCATCGTACTCTGCTCCAACGCGTGACTCGGGCATCGAGATTGGCTCGAACGGCTACGCCATCGAAAAGAAGGCGCAGCCATCTGAGCCTTTGGCTAGGGAGGGTGCCGAGGAAGTGGCTCATATTTCCTCGTAAATGCTACTCAATCAGCGCATTCTGCCTGAACCCCTCTGCCTCTGGTTTTTTTAATCGTTTCGAGATACATATCCCTATGCTTTCCTAGGGTCGAACTTGATTCGTTGCTCTGTATTAGATCGCTCGACCCAGGTTAGATTTGTAGTTCTGAGGATCACATCTCTTTCTCTCTAGTAGGTCAGTTCGCCATGTCTCTGAGCGGTGTTGGAGTCCCATCGATGCTCCGTGCATTTTCTTTTAGGTGATACGTGCGAGGAGTGAGCAGCGCACCTGGATAGACTTTCATGTCCTCCACACGTGTCTTTGATTCACGACTCCTAGACCATAACCAAACAAACACCCAAATTCTGGTTAGCCGTGTGTGCATTGCATTCCAATGTCGCTTGACGTAGGGCCTTCTTCCTCACAGTCGCAACATCTATCACCTAATCTAAGTCATCAGGAGCCGCATAAGCGGCGATGTGTAACCTACTGGAAGCCTAGCAAATACCTCGATGAGCCTAGACCACCCGCGCCGGATGCGCGCGAGAGGGAAGAGGAAGCTGCCACAGCGACGGCCATTGCTGCTGGCTACGAAGGGAGACGTGCTCGGCGTTACATGCATAGACGGACTGTTGATTATTGGGGTACTATTTCCATGTGGAAGCGGCACCGTGCGCAACAATGTACTCCACGACATGATGCAGTGTTGCGTCCCAGTCCCCACCAAGTGATTCACCTACTCCCACCAGCAGCATACGCCGAGTCTGCATCATCTGTCGCAAATGTGCCTGTACATACATCGACTAACAAAGTGCGGTGCTCTGTGAATATTGTGCGTTGGTTACCTGAGGCTCGGCGGCTTCTTACGGGTTCGACTAGTGGCGAGTTCACACTATGGAATGGCCTAACTTTCAACTTTGAAACTATTCTTCAAGCTCATGATTCTGCCGTGCGAGCGATGGAGTGGTCCCATTCTGGCTCATGGCTTGTGTCGGCGGATCAGAATGGCCAAATTAAGTACTTTCAAAGCAATATGAATAATTTGCAGGCATTTCCTGGCCATCGCGATGCCATCCGTGGATTGAGCTTTGCGCCTGATGATCAACGTTTCGTGACAGCTTCTGATGATAGCACACTGAAAATCTGGGGGTTCGACGAGGCCCAAGAAGAATCGACATTGAAGGGACACGGCTGGGAAGTCAAGTGCGTTCAATGGCATCCAACACAGGCACTTCTCGTCTCCGGCAGCAAAGATAACTTGGTCAAGTTTTGGGATCCACGTTCAGGTACCGATCTGGGAACATTTCATGGCCACAAAAACACCGTGCAATCCGTGCGCTGGAATCCGGATGGGCATGTTGTTGCGTCCGCGTCGCGTGATCAGTCGATAAAGCTTTACGATATCCGAGCTATGGCAGAACTTGACACATTCAAAGGGCATTCGAAAGAAGTTTGCAGTCTGGAGTGGCATCCCTTTCATCACGACTTGCTTGTCTCCGGCGGCTCTGACGGATCTATTCTGTACTGGTCTTTGCGCTCGTCGATACCCTCTTCGCCTATTCATACGATTGAAGCGGCCCATGAATCCAATGTATGGAGTCTCCAGTGGCATCCGCTGGGTCATCTTCTAGCCAGTGGCAGCAACGACCATACCACACGCTTTTGGAGTCGAAGTCGACCTGGGGAGCAGGTAGAGAGTCAAGACGAAGGAGACACCGCAGCCTCTGATGATCGGTGGGGTACATATGTGACATCTTCATCCTCATCTGTACCTTCTGAACAAGGTATGTATAGATTACTTCTGCTTGTTCACGTACACACTTACACTATCACAGACGATGTTATTCCGGGTCTATCTACACGAAAGCCACTTGCTCCGAATCACATTTCCAAAGAGTCAGTACATTTAATGACAAACAACGACGACATGATTCCAGGCCTCGGCAACTCAAGTGCCTGGGCCCGTCAGACACATCGCCGAGCTGAACGCCGACGGGCGAATCCTGGCGGTTGGTACTAGCACGTGACGTGCCACGTACACACTTCCGTGCAAAGATCGGCCGGCGCTGGCGCGGCCGCGGTTCTGGTACTGGCCTGGGCGTACGCCCAAGCCATTGAAACGGGAATTGATTTTCTTTACGCGACCATCGCGACCAGCGGTATGTATTGTCCCTATCTGCCCCTTTTTTCGAAGTCTGAATCTTCATCCTTATGTGATGAACGGTACGCTTTGCTGGCACCAGTCGTATCTCTGATGCCGAGATCTACCCCGAGCGGGCATTTTACGCTATTGGCCTTTGCTCCTGAAACCGCTTCCCATCCTTCCCCCACCTGATTGTTACCTGCTAACTTGAAGCTAACGTGCATAGATGTCGCAAAGTTCTTCTGCAGATCGCACCTTAGGCACAGACAATGTCGATAGTACAAACGATGAAATTGTGCCCTCGACTGGGGTTGAGACGGTGCTGAAAGACCGGCAAGATGCCCAGGCGCTTAAAAGGCTGGAGCGTAAGGAAATGCTCACCCATTTACTGGCGATGTTTGCGCCCTATATACGGTATGCATGCATCCTTGAGTAACGTGGTCTTACAAATGACAGAGCTCTTCTGATTTTTGGCGCCCTAATATGGTTATTCTTGCTGCCGGCTCAGCGCAAACCCTTCTCGCGCCCTGTGTATGTGGATGAGAATGCACTGCAGCCCTCTCAAATGACGCTTTCATGGTCTATGGACCAGGTGGTAGTTGCAAATCGAATATCTGCGGAGTTGCACGAATTGGCTAAGCGTGGCGACAAAGAGGCATGCATCTCTTATCTGGTAAACGAGCTTCGCTCCTATGGTCTGAATGCACATACACAAGCCTATGCATACTACGTGCCCGGCTCAGATGAGCCCTTGCGCGGCGTCAATATTTATGCTCGCTCGCATACGCCGCAAATAGATGGGCGGGAAGCTTTGTTATTAGCTGCGAGCTGGAGAAGTCACTGGCAAGGGAATGCAACGTCCGATGAAATGGAGCTGCCATTTGTCCCAGATGATGGTCAGCGACGTGCCATTAACGTGCGAGGCATATCTCTTTTGTTGGCACTTGCCAAACATACAACGAGCATTCCATTCTGGAGCAAGGACCTGATGTTTGTTATTAGTGATGGCTTCTTGGATGGTATGCAGGCGTGGGCAACGCAGTACTTTGGACTTGAGCAACCAAACCTTGATGCCGAGCCTATCCTTTGCACGGGTGCACAGATTTGGAATGCGCTAGCTTTAGACTATCCCGCTGACTCATTTTCGTCGTTTGCATTTCTTTTTGAGGGTCGTGATGGCCTTCTCCCGAATCTCGATACCGTAAACACGATCTCAAACATCGCTCGTTCTGATCTATTGTCGCCAGCGGTGGAGCTGCATGGTCTATCGACAAAGGGCCCACTGAGTTTCTTGCGTGCCAATGCACTGCCGTCTTGGGTGCCTGTGGCGTGGATCGAACGCAAATGGCTTGGTTACGATGGAGTTGACAGGTTTTTGGTTGGCTGGAGAAACATTCTTGCACAGTTACGTTTACAACTAGCGGGTCATCCTAGCGGAATACATGGTGTGCTGCTGCCATTCCATGTCGATGGTGTAACTATCTTTGGTGAACCCGCCTCCGGTCCTTATGGATTTATCGAGCTAGGCCGCATATCAGAATCAACGATGCGCTCTTTTTCCAACCTACTGGAGCGGCTACATCACTCGCAGTTCTTCTATTTGTTGGCCTCGCCTTGGCGGTTCGTCCAGATCGGCGTATTCTTGTTCGTCCCGCTCTTTCTTGCAGCTGCTCTCACGCTCAAGGGTATTGCTGTATGGAGCCAACTCGGTTCCTTGCGACAAAAACAACGCAACGCTCTGCGTCGCCAATATACCAAAAGTGTCCCACTATTGGCTGAGCCAACGTATGATGAATTCGCTCAGCTATGCAACGATGAGGAGCAGCGTGCTCGTTTTCGTTCTTATGACCGGCCTGTCATAATGGTTCTCTTGCTCATGGGCGTTTGCCATGGCATAGGCGGTGTCATTTTGGCGCTTTTGACTCGCACCCCCTTCGACTGTGCCGCAGCACATGGTCTTGGCTCGTGCAGGCCGCTGCTATGGATATTGTTGTGTTCATTGCTTTCACCAGTCATCATGGCATGCTACGCTCGTTTTTGGAAATGTGCTACACTCCTGTCCTTGGCCATGTGCTTACATGCATTCACGCTCTTGAATGCAGGTATGGTGATTAGTGTGCTTGCGACACTTAATTTTGCGCAGGCTACTACTATGGCCCTGCTTTTATGTGCAACGCTTTATCCTGTGTGTGTGCTGCATGATCGTTCCTTCTTTCGATCTGCCTGGTACCTTCTTCAGGGGATTAGTCTCGTGCTAGTATCGCCACCAATTCTCACTATAGCAGCGACATTTCTTCCTCGTGCATGGCTTTCAGGTCTTGATGTCGAGCAGATTCTGCGCGCTGCCTTGTGGGACTTCCATGTCCTGCGCACGTCGATGCTGCATATTTTATGTCTCGGATATGCACCTATGGTTCTTCAAGGCGCTACGGCTTGCCTTTTGTATAGTCTCAGTTAACGATATTGGCGCTCCCATCCAAGATCTTTCGATTTCTTGCTGGTTGGTGGATTATAGCAAGACAGAGCCATGGGTTTGGTCTGTACGGCTTTTGTTTTTCTTTCTCCACTAGGGGGATGCGCATGCAAACAATTCAGCGTTTCCAGCGCTCAGTTACCGTGCCACAATGATGATAAGAGCCGGCTTGGTGCGGCCAGTTGCATTGGCGGCGCAACGGACGCACATGCATGTAATGCGCCAGCCTATTTTACGCATGCTTCAGACAGCCTCTTCAGTTGATCCCAACGACATCGCGCATTTTTCGCGCCTTGCTGACCAGTGGTGGGACGAGAGTGGTGAGTTTGCGCCTCTGCATCGCATGAATCGCGTGCGAATCGAATTCATGCAGCAGAAACTAGAGGAAGTGAGAGGCTGGGATGCTGCTGTCGCAGAGGCCATGGGATACGATACCATCCCGACTCCCCTAAACACGCCAGATTTCCTTTCCGGTTCTCGTATGCTCGATGTAGGATGTGGTGGTGGACTACTCGTTGAGTCAGCCGCGCGACTCGGAGCTTGCGTTACAGGAGTGGACGCGTCGTCGGAAAACATCCGAATTGCTTCATTGCACGCATCGAAGGACCCGGGACTGCGCATGCGCACATCAGAAGAGGACGCGCAAGACGCGTCACTTGCTTACCTAGCGACATCTGCGGAGACTCTACGTAACGCAGGGCGTACTTTTGACATAGTTACTGCCATGGAAGTTGTTGAGCATGTAAACCAACCCGCCGAATTTCTTCGATGCCTTGGTTCGCTCGTCAAACCTGGTGGCCACCTATTCATGTCAACCATGTCACGCACCATGTTCTCGTACTTTCTCACCATTTTCCTAGCAGAGAATGTGCTGCAGGTCGTTACGCCAGGAACACATCGCCATTCACAGTATATCCATCCGTTTGAAATGGTTGACTTTTTCCGAGAACTCGGCTGGATCCCCTCGGATGCGTCGCTGCTTGCGAACCGACCGCGACTGAAAGATGGCTCGCCCATTGCACCTGTGCCGCCGCGTCTTTTGTTCGAAACGCGTGGCACCATGTACGTGCCTGGCCTTGGGCGCTGGATTCTCGCTCCACCATCTGTTGCCGATGCTTCGGCTCGTGGCGAGGCTTCCCGTGCTCTGTCATCGGCATGTCTTCCGTCTTTCCTAGGTGGCGGCATGCGTCCGACAGAATTGTGCAACTACTTCTTCTGGATTCGTCGACCTACTCACACACCCAGCTTGTCCAGCAGCTAGGATATACAGTTCCGAAACCAACGCGTGTCTTGCGTGCCGCATTCGTCACGCACAATCGCACCTGAAGAGTGTTCAACACCTTCAAGCAACTGTCGAACAAGTGGCACTGGCATCTTCTCGAGCGCAGCCACGTCCGGCGTGGTCAGCCCCGGCTGAAGTCCTGGCAGGAGCTGGCCACCGCCTTGCTTGGCGGCGGCCTCGTCTAGGTAAGCTAGTACACGCGACTCTACCGCTGCATCGTCGAAGTACGGCGTATGTAGCACTGTTACACCCGATCGCAACTCGCGTAACTTGACGCATGGTGATGTGACATCTGGCAGGTAGACGGCTGCAGAGCGCAGGAGCTTGGGCGACACCAAGGCAACGCCTCGTGCTCGATTCCATAGACCCCATACTTCGTCGAGTGGCATAAGTCCACGCCCCGCCACAGGGCCAGAGGCCATTTTGATGTCAGCCTGCTGTCTCAAGTCTGGGTGAGCAGAGGCATCTCGGACAACGCGTCCCGGGCCCAAAAGGCCATGCTCTCCCAGCAGCACTCCTGCTAGCTCGCAGGCTAGCTCACGATGGTACGCCCTTTCATTCTTAACCATATCAGGAGTAACGGCTGGATTGGGTAGACCCAGTTGTACCAGCGCCGATTGCAAAAGAGTCCCAGCCTGTTCTGCCTGTTCTTCGCCGTTCGGCGTTGCTGCAGCAGAAACACCCCTTTCGTGCCGCTCCAGCTCTGTGCGCAGCGAATTGGCAAAATCAACCATTCTACGTGCTTGACGCATCAGTGAATCGAGATCTTCAAAAGCCGTGGTTGGCATTGCACCACTCGTGGCATTGGGGCTTGCTTCCGCCATGCCCAAAAGTCCGGCACCTGTACCACTTCGCGTTGTTACCATAGTCCAAGGCTTTTCTTTGAGTGTGTCACGTAGTATCGAGTACACGAGGCGGTCGCCACCCTGTCGAAAAGAAAGCTTGCATATACTCTGCATCAATGAAGCCGGCAAATCCAGCCATGTGCCACACATGTCGCAGTTGCGCCTCTCGGCGTCATTTAAATACGTACAAGTCGGACATGCGCGTTGAGCGAGAGTGTTAGAGAGCTGTGCTATCACACCGCATAGTTGGCAGCGACCATCCAGCGTCATACTATTGTGAATGGTTCCACATACATGACACGTCCATGCCACATGTACCTGTCGCGCACAGACCAGTGTAATTTTTGGACTGCTCCTCAAAAACCCTGCATAGTGCTCCGACTGTCGAATGCATGGCAGGCGAATAAATGCAGAGCATTTGCGCGGGCTATGCTCATCAATGTAAGCTAGCCTGTGTGTTGTGATGACAAGCGTGCCTGCCGCTCGATCTGGCACTTTCATTTCGCCATCATACATGCCGACACCACCTTGCGTCATTAGGATTATTTCACCATGCACTAGATCCGACTCCTTTGGCACTCCATCGATGGTCCATGGCTCCCATGCTTCCATTGGCCATGCAAATCCGACAAAATGTATGTCGCACCGACTCTATTTGGTTTCTGAGTGCGAATGCGCGTCGAGTGGCCATTCCTTGTCGCGGCAGTTGCTCCACAGAAGGTTTCGAAACCCCCTTGACTTGTCGGCCACACAAACCAGGTATGTGGAAGGATTTTGCATGTGGAGTCTGTTGGCCAGCACAAGTGATAGGTGATGGCGTGGTCGTTAATAGACTTTATGTCATCACCTCAAGCAAGACGCGCCGCAGTTCGGAAGAAGCGCCAAGCCAAGATTGTCCGACTGGCTATACTTAAATTGCTTTCTTCCTCCGCTTGACCGACTGAGACTGTTGTAGTTGGTGGCATTTCGCGCGCTATGGCAGAGCCAGAGAGTGAGCCCAACGCGACGTTTGAACTAGAGCTGTTTCTTCCGGGAAGGCCACTCTTGCCGAAAGATGTCAAGTCACTTGGCCTTCCCGAGACTCCGCCGTCTCTCAAGGTTGCTGTGACGCAGCACGAGACATTGAACGATCTACGCATCACATTAAACGACAGCCCAGAGGGCTACTGGCTCGGCGCTTTTCGCTTCCGACGTCCCGACTCACATACACAGAAGGGAGAGCTCGTCAATGAGTGGGAGGAGCTACAGGAGGTTTTCCGTCACGATGCTCCTCATGACAGGATCTTGCAAGTATCGCACGAACCTTACAATGAGACCGAGGTCCGTCTGCATATCCAGCGCCTGCGGGATCTACTTTCTGGAACTCAGTCCGACCCGGCAAGTGTGAGTGTCGACGCCGGTGCTACTGTGCATGATGCCATTGTACACGCGAACGAATGGGCACATGATGCGCATATGCCGGCTCCTCCGAAGCCTTCCTGGCGCGGATGGCCACAAGACGGCACAGCACAGCTCCTTCCTGCTCTCGCCCGCTACCCACGTGTGCTCCCCAAGTGTGTGCGTGGCATGGCTTTAAGCGCTTGGAATCCACCCCCAAAGTCGTGGGCGCTCCGGGGCCATCTCTTGTACCTCAGCATTGACACATTAGAAGGTGATGTACTCCATATCACCGCCAGTGTGAATGGCTTCTTTTTGAATGCATCATCTTCGCAGAAGTTCCAGCCGCAGCCGCATCCGTCAAAAGCATTGCACTCGTCCTCACTTTTTGATCTGCTATGCGCTGCATCGCCGTTGTTCCTCCAAAACTTCGCACTTCTGTTCAACGACCCAGTATCTACTCGGGACTACTTCTCTGCGCTGCCTGTAATGAACTCTTTACCGGCGGCTCCATGGCTGGCTCGAGAACCGAAGCACGAATCAGACCCAATGCGCACACAGACTGCATTCTTGCTTACGGGCGCTATGTCTGCGGACACGCTCGATGGAAGTCGCGATTGGAACGAGGAGCTCCAATCGTCAAGGGAGCTTCCTCGTTCTTCCCTTGCCGAACGCCTCATGCGGGACCGGGTACTGAATCGCTTGTATGCCGAGTTTACGCTTGCCGCTGCCCGTGTTGTGCCGCGTGTCGCTGCTGGCGAAGTGGCTCCGATGAATCCCGCGGATGCCCCGGCTGCGCACATGTATCTCTACAACAATTTGTTCGTTACTCGTGGTACCGACAGCGTCGATATGTATCGCTTCCTTGGCGGAGATGCTGCTGCTCATGTTGCAGTGGGCAAAGACTTGCAAGGTGTGCGAAGGCTGGGTAACTTGGACATAGAGGGCCTCAGCTTGCTCGGCACTGTTGTCATTGACTGGCTTGGTGAGCGCTGGGTTGTTCAGACAGTGCTCCCAGGCCTGTTCCGCCAAGTAGCGGCCGATGCAGCAGCATCGCAGTCTGACGGATCTACAGCGTCTCATGTCGCGTATGGTGGTGTGGAAGGCCCTGACACGATCCATACAGACCCTGCCTTCCACAAGGTCTTGAGTGTCGCAGGCAAATCACTTCATGTGGCGGAGCACAAGATGCGCGATGCTCAGGGGATGGAACATGAACTTTGCCTAAGTGTGGACTGCAAAGGTCTGCGCGGCACGGATGGTCGGATGTACTTGCTCGATGTGTCGCGCCACACGCCCATGGATGTCACTTGGCTTGATCACGACATGGAAGGCTCGGTACTTGAAGGCACTGACACTGCTTCATACCCTCACCGCCTTCCTCTGTTGCGCCCTGAGCTGATCGACGCTTATTGGGACATGCATCTCCATGAGTTTGCACGTGATAAGCTCGCGAGACAGCGGGCATCGAATGAAGCTTCGTCGCCATCCACAGCGACATCTTCCCAAGTTGACGTGTCAGACTTCTCCCTCAACTTCCACCCAGATGCGTTTGCCGAGTTCCGCACTGGCTCAGGTGACGATGCACGTGTGATCCGACCTGCTACGGACGAAAGTATTCCAAGCATCGCTGCGGTGCGAAAGGTATCCGAGTACTTGCGCAAAGAAGTCATTGTACGGCTGATTAGCGATGTGGCGGCTGGTCTTACTTCTGCTGTGGATGGCATTGCACTTACGAACCGCATGCATGCTCGCGGTATCAACATGCGCTACTTGGGCTACATTGCGAATCTCAGTCAGCCATCGCAGCGTGATCATTGGGACCAATCTGTCGTATCAAAGCTTGGCTCGGGTCATGAGGCACTTGTTCAGGCCTTCCGCCGCGTCGTCATACATGAAATGGTGGTCCGTTCCGCGAAGCATTGTCTGCGCACATACTTACGTGCCCTACCATTGATGGAAGCCGCTGCTTGCATCGCCCACTTTGCCAACTGTTTCCTGGGCACGGAACGCGAGCCGAGCCCCGTGCCAAAGATGCCGGAAGTTATCTCTGCCTCTACAGCGTCCAGGTCTGAATCTCACAAGCCATGGATGTCTCTCACACCTGCAAAGCTCGTTGAGGAGCTGCGCATCGATATTCGAAAACGTTTCCGGTTCGAACTTCCCATGTTCTTCCTCGAAACGGAGCTCCGGAAACCTCAGGCTCTTCGTGCACTGTGCCTAAAGATGGGCATCCAACTTGCTGTGCGTGATTATGAATTTGAGCCGGAGGCGAAGCACGCAGAGGGCCAAGCTGCTGCACCATCCTCCAACGCGACTAAAGCAAAAACAACTACCTCAAGTCGATCTGGCTTGTCGAAGAAGGGCAAGCGAGCGTTTCCTCCGCCGCCTTCAAAACCATTGCGCACAACGACCTTCGTGCCTGAGGATGTTGTTTGCGTATGCCCGCTCGTTAAGACTTCAACTCCGAAGAGCTCGTTGTCAGAAGATGCGTTTGAGGCAGGACGTATTTCGTTTGTTCGTGGCGAGCGCGAAATTGGCACCGAGCTCATGCTTGAGAGTATTGGTTTCTACGAACAAGTGTATGGTCTCGTACACCCAGAAACGGGCAAGTGCTACTCAAAGTTTGCTTCGTTCTTACATCACTACGCGGCTGAATTCGCCATCAAGGCTGCGAGGAAGGCTTCAGCTGATTCAAATCAAGGATCGTCCGCGGATGGCGACAGGATTGGGACAAATGATACAGGAAGTGCAGATGGAAATAAAACAGAACACGATGACCAACTCCCAGAAGTTGTTAAGGAGGTATTTACACTCGAAAATGCTTTGCGTTTCCAGCGCCAGGCTGTCACTGTGTCGGAACGCACTCTTGGTCTCGATCACCCAGAAACCATGACACAATATATGAACTTAGCGATGATGGAGCAATCATCTGCTAACTTGGATGATGCCTTGCGTTACCAGGAGCGTGTAATGCAACTTTGGCAGCTCTTGTACGGTCGTGATCACCCTGATGTGGTCCATACGCTAAGCTCCATCGCACTCATGCTTCAGATGCGCCAGGACTACGAGCCGTCACTCCGGGCATACGAGGCATCGCATGATCTCGCTGTGCGTCTCTTTGGGCCCAATAGCATCTACACTGGCAACATGGCACATGAACTTAGCCAGGCACTCATTCTTAGCGGCGATCTCAAAGCAGCTATCCAGGTCGAAAAAGAGGCTTGGCGAATCTTCCAAGAGCGTCTTGGATCCGAAGATCCACTCACAAAGGAAAGTCAGGCGCTTCTTTCTGGTCTTGCAGCTACAGCTGTTCGTGCAGCGAAGCAGCAGCATGCGCGCGAGCTTGTGCAGACTCGGATGCCCTCCTCTGCTCGCTCGACACGATCATCTGCGCATCACCATCACCATCGGCACTTGCATCAGCAACAACAGAACTCGGCTTCATCCCCGCACCCTATTCCAGCATTAGCCAACAGGTCGATAGACGACCTTGTTGAATATATTCAGGGTACGCCAGGCACTGGTACTAGCCGTGCTGCTAGGAAGCGCGCCGCTCGTGCGAAGCGATCATAACTTTGTTTCACAACAGGATGGATATTGTTACATAGTTCGCATGCGCTGTTGTTGCGAAGCAAAAAAAAAAAATATATATATATAAGATATTATCACTGGTCATGCTTTTAGCATCTATACGAAGTTTTCTCTTTATTAGGCCCCAGACTGTTATTCTTGAGCGAAACTCGTTGCGCGCATCCGACAATTGTGTGCCTTGCTACATCCGCTCGTATGCACTTGGGCGAAATTGAAACCATTCGCTGCATTGGTGGACGGACATTTTTAATTATTATATTGGTATGTGTCGTTTGTTCGCAATCACGTGTCGACTCCCTCATGCGGCAGCCAATTCAGCTCATGCGCTCTCGTTTGTCAGACCGTGAAGACTTGAGCTTCGCAGATACCCAGCCGCTATTTCTCACAGTTCGAGAGCTCGATGGGAAAAGTTGAGCATTCTCGAGGGCGACGAGTGCCTTCGCCGTTATGCTTTCTCCTAGATGCTGTGTCGAAAGTGTCGCAGCATCCAATCGAGGTCATTGTGATGGTGTTCGTCTTCATGACGTTGGCATATTTTGCTCTTGTGCATGCCATTACGAATTCGACCTTGTTTTCTAGCTTAAGCGATGTCGCTTCCTTGTCCATCGTGTCAATGCGGGCCGGCCATTCAACGTTGCCCATTTTCGAAAAGTCCTCTGAAGATGGCTGGCATTCTTTGCAAGAGCACATGTCCGGGTCGCCTGATCGGATTCCCGACATGGGCTTCGCTGACTGGCTTATCGTTATTGACGAGTCTAGCGAGACGTCGGATTTGCAAGCCCAGCGTCGGGATTACCTTCTTCCGGCGATTACCAAGGCCCTACAAGAAGAATCTCAAGGTCGTTGTGAATGGCCTGTGTCGCGGTTCACAGATACCAACCAAACGGTCGGCGACGTAGTCATATGTTTCGATCCTCAATCTTCCTACGATACCTCACACATGCGTCACTTGCTTGACACCAAAACGCTTCAGCGTGTGCTGGCACACGCAATGCAAACGATACCGCCCGATATGGACCCAACTCTTGTTTCCCGGTGGAAACGCGGCGACGTATGGCTTCAGCCTCTCACACCCACGAGTCATGGACCCGAAGCATTTATGAAAGAAAGCGTGTCATTGGAATGGCTCATTTCGCTAGTAGGCAGCGCTTTCTGGCGTGCTTGGATTGTGATCCACCAGGCGGATCCGATCGACTTTACTGTTCTCTTGGCTGCCTACATCATGATGCATGGTTCTTTCGTGCACCTTTACGTATCTATGAGCCACTTTCCTAAAAGGTTCTGGCTTGGCACATGCGTTCTGCTTTCATCCTCATTTGCATTCCTTCTTGCACTTGTTAGTGCAAATATGCTGTCGTTACCCGTGGATCCCGTCATCCTTTCGGAAGGTCTGCCTTTCTTGGTCATTACTGTGGGCTTTGAAAAACCATATTTGCTAACGAAAGCATTTTTCTCACAGTCAGCTCCCGAGACCAAGACACATACAGACATGGCACCACACTCCCGGGGCACGCCCGAGGACGATTTTGTTCGCGCCTTGACGCAGCGTGTTCAAGAAGAACAAGAGCTTGGTATTCTTGTAGCCACTCCGAAACCTGTGCCTGATGTGGCCGTGCGTGCAGTCTCTGATGCAGGTCCAGGTCTTTTCCGCGCGTATGGTATTGAGATGTCAATCCTACTCTTGGGCATTCTGAGCGGCATCCATGGCCTGCGTGAATTTTGCTGCTTAGCTATGTTAATTCTGTTTTTCGACTCTCTTCTGCTGTTCACCTTCTTTTTGGCCGTGCTGTGTGTCACGCTAGAGGTGAATCGAATTCGTCAGCCTCTCGCGACGCCCGAGGCGCAGCGTGAAAGTGACAAAGATACTCCCACGGAAGCTCCTGCTGAGCCTCAAGTTCGCGGTCCACCGAAACACAAGTCATCACACCTCTCTTTATACCAACGCGTCTTTGGCTCAATGGATCATCCCTTATCACGACTGAAGTTCATGCTTCTTTTTGCACTTGTTGCATTGCATTCCTTGAACATGCTTTCGACCCTGTCTCTACCAACCACCATCGCTCGACACCACACGGCTCGGCCACGCACGATGTATGAGGAAGTCGTTTCCTCATCCGACATGTTCCGTGCTTCAATGACCCATCCGGCTATGTCTACCTTCTTCCATGTATATGATATGTTTTCTGCGGCGCATGCGGTGGCCTTTATGCCTCCAAGTGTGCTGATTCTTACAGACAGAGCTCACACGGTATCTGGATCGTTAGCGGCTGCAGCCATGAAGACTGTTACTCCGCGGTATACTGCGTTTGACAGCTTCATGCACACGTGGACATCCGTTGCCAGTGATCCTGTCATTGGAAAATGGCTTTCTTTGGCACTCTTGCTAAGTGTGTTTTTAAATACGTTCCTTCTAAAAGGTATTGCTATGCGCAATCCTGCTGTGATCGAGGGCAATGCTGTGCGCGTGACGGCGCAGGCTGCAGCTCGTCTGATCGGTGCACATCTTGAGGAAGACTGGTATAAGACACCCAAAACGCGCGAAGAACCTTCCTCAACACCTCGTGTGACGTTTGCACCACCGCCACCGTCTGTGCCGCCGCCAGCTTTCAGCGATCCGCCTCGTCCTTACAATGAGTTGCGGACTTTGTTTGATAAAGAAGGGCCTGGCGCCCTCAATAACGAAGAGATCGTGCTTCTGGTGCAGAAAGGTGTTATCGCACCCTATGCTCTCGAAAAAGTGCTCCAGGATTATCAACGAGCCGTCTTGATCCGTCGCGCTGTCCTGTCCCGAGCATCTGAAACACATATGCTGGAGAACAGCCTCCTGCCATTCAAAGACTACGACTATGCGTCAGTATTTGGTGCGTGCTGTGAGAATGTAGTGGGTTATATGCCACTGCCGCTGGGCATCGCTGGCCCACTCGTTATTGATGGATGCATGACACCTATTCCCATGGCAACAACTGAAGGCACATTGGTTGCGTCTACAAGCCGTGGGTGCAAGGTGTTGAATGCAAATGGCGGCGTCACAACGGTCCTGACGCAGGATGCTATGACCCGTGGTCCTGTGATTGAATTCCCCACACTCACGAGTGCAGCACGAGCGAAGCGCTGGATCGATTCTGGTCACGGTGCCGATGAAATCAAAGCCGCTTTCGACAGTACTTCACGATTCGCACGTCTCACGTCGCTGCACACTGTTCTCGCAGGTCGAACGCTCTATGTGCGTTTTGCCACATCAACAGGCGATGCAATGGGCATGAACATGATTTCAAAGGGTGTTGAGGCTGCACTAGGCATGATGAAGGACAAACATTTCCCTGAGATGGAATTGCTTTCTCTCTCTGGTAATTATTGCATTGACAAAAAGCCTGCCGCAATCAATTGGATCGAGGGTCGCGGAAAAAGTGTTGTTGCAGAAGCTGTGATCCGCGGAGACTCTGTCCGTTCCATTCTCAAGTGCACGGTCGAGGATCTAGTTCGTTTAAACACGAAAAAAAACCTGGTTGGAAGTGCCATGGCTGGCTCTATTGGTGGTTTTAATGCACATGCTGCCAATATCCTCACTGCCATGTACATTGCGACCGGCCAGGATCCTGCACAAAATGTGGAAAGCAGCAACTGCATGACACTCATGGAGGCTGTCAACGACGGAAAAGATCTTCTAGTCTCTGTCAGTATGCCGTCTGTCGAGGTCGGCACTGTGGGTGGTGGAACAGGTCTGGCCCCTCAGCGTTCTATGCTTGAGTTGTTGGGCGTGCAGGGTCCCAACAGGGATACTCCAGGTGCAAATGCGCAGCGTCTTGCAAGAATTATTGCCGCTGCTGTTATGGCTGGTGAACTTAGTTTAATGGGCGCTCTCTCTGCTGGTCATCTTATCAAAGCGCATATGGCGCATAATCGCAGCGCACCTCCTACCCCTGGTACCATGTCACCCATGCCCCGAGATCAGCAGTACAAGCCCACCATGACGCCTCTTATTGCAACACCTATCGCTGATGTTAGCCAGAGGAAAGGACTCACGCCTATGACAGGGTCTCCTCGTTGATTACTCACCCCTTTTTTAGCTCGCATCTAGACACCGACCCGCTCCATGACTTTCTATAATGCTGCGAGTAGCTGTAAGAACTCTCCAACGGCCGGCCTTCGACAGATCTTGCAACTATGGAGGTGTGTTCTGCTGCACATAGTATCCTCTCGGCCGCCGCCACCGCCGCCGCGGCCGTTACGCAATTTGACGACGTAACGCAACATTCAACACCTTTCTTATTCAGCCAGCGGCGCTGATGCAGTCATCGGAGCCGTCGCCTGAAGCTCAGGCTGATGCTTTACTACTTCACTATCTGTCGCCTGATTCAGATGCCATCGAGTCGTGTTGGTCGGAAGCTTTTGGTGCTGATGTCAGACAGCGTCGATGTCGCGCCAAAGATGGTCAGCTTCTCTTTGATCGATTGCTTGAAAGCGCTGGTGTCTCTCCCTCGCTATTTCCACCCGTTTCACCATCAGATGCTTTCGTTTTAATTGTTGAAATTCTTACATCAGCTTCACCAGACCATGAAAAATTTACGCTCCTGTATTATCTAGGCCTTGAACATGGTCATCGCCAAGTATCCGATGGTCGCGTTGCCTCATGTCATGATGCAGCTGCATTAGCTGATCACTTGCAGATTCCCTTTAGTACACGTATCAAGGCAGAAGCATATTGGGCTTTTGATCATGGGAAATTCAACGTACGTCCGCATGCCCCTCTGCCAACGTCACTAACTATAGTAGCGAACTGTACTTGGTGCTCGTTCTACTTCATTTGCATCCATCATTGCAGAATCTTTGTCGGCATTTCCTGAACTTTTGCTTCAGTTTTATGAAGTTCGTGGTTCGCTACCGGCGCCTGATGGAACGTCGTGTGCAACGGGAATACAAGATTTATCATTGATTGCTGTCGCACTTGCGCGAGTAGAAGGCTTGGTCTCTGCTTGGCTTACATGTCGTGCTATCGTAAATGCACAGCCACAGGACTCCACTGTGATAGTACAGAAGCAGTTGTTTGGGACCCTATTGCGCTTGTGTTTTGCCCCTCCGGATGCAGACATGATACGTGAACTACTCAGTCTTCCTTTGTGTTCCTCGGAGGAGGCTTTTCTTGAGTCTTACGCACTTGAGTCACTTGATCGTGCGCAAGGTGCTGTGGCATTGGATACGTTGTTGATCAAATTTGTGAACCAAGGACGTTACATCGATGCCATCCATCTTGATCGCCGTGCGACATACCATGAACGAACATTAACGTTTTCTGAGCAAGAACAAGATACTTTTTCTCGTGCGAAGCAACGTCGTAGAGCACTTATGGACGGAGTTTGGGCCGTTGTTCCATCTATCCAGCGTAATGCCCTTCTTGTTCAGGATTCCGAGGACGATCACTCCCTTGGTCATGCCAAGGATCAACATCGCGAGGAAATGGATATGGACTGTATTTCTAAGCCGCTTGCCCGTCCTCATACCCCGCTCAGTGTGTCACTAGGCTCCAAAGACGTTCAAGGACTGCGCAAGTCCTCAGCAGATGTAAACCTGTTACGCGCTTCGATTCGTGTGCCAACGGCTTCGAGCTCTGAGCCGCGGAGTGCCTCTCCTGTACACAAAGTTACTGAGCGCGATTCTCAATGGCAAAGCAGCACTCCTTTCTCGGGATGGAAGCGTTCGGGACTCGCACAATCAATGTCAGTCTCACCGCAACCAACGTGGAATCTTCCCATCCCATCTTCGTCTCAAAGCCCTCGGCTGCCTAAACGCGAACTTGGCACTGGACCCATATCTGATGTTGAAGACATTCTCGAACACAGGTCCAGTTCGATACCATCTCACAATGTCATTCCAGCTGAAGATGAATCTATGCCTACAACCGGACAGGAAGTAGATGCGCAAAAGCCTGCGGAAGTACAGGATTCTATTGAAGAGGTCCACGCAGAAGAACCAGTACGACGACGCGGAGGCCGGCGTCGTGCTGCACGACAGGCAACTGAGGCACTCCGAAAAGCTTTGCGTCCGGAGGAAGAATCAAGTGGACCCAGTATCCCTGGCGGTTTCCCAATGGAAGAGGATGCGACACCATTGGCACAGCCTACTCCTCGACGCAGTGCGCGGCGTTCGACGCGCCGTTCACGGAAGTCAACTACAGCGGCCGTGGAGACTGCTACTCCAGAAAATATAAGTACGTCTATGTCCATGTATCCCGAGCTGCCTGGGTCCAAGTCATCCAATACTCCACGTCTTCCACGGTCTTCGACGACGTCAGAGACTACAGCGTATCCTCAGCATTCTCTTGCACGCTTAGAGGCAATCTCGGACGTGCGACCCATCGCCCGGCGCACACGCGCTCAGACAGCTGAACTTGAATCTCATGGTTCGCAAATAAACATGGATGTTGGCGACGTGTCCGAAGCAGCTGATATTGCAACATCGGTCCCTGCCACTCCGTCGCGTGCACGAGGTGGCTCCACGCGTGAACGAACCTCGACACCGCAACGTGTGACGCGTTCGACACGTCGATTACGTGATGGAAGAACCGCCACACCCGGCGCATCGCACGCATCCTCCACGCGCCATTGAACGTCCGTGCATTCACGCATTCATGTGGAGATAGCTTTGACGGTCGCAGTCTTCATGTGAGGGAGGTATTTTGTTTTGGATAAATTGAGCGTTGATGATTTTTGCCTCATCAGCCAAAAATAAAGGGATCGAAAAATCTCGCACGTTGCATTAACGCACGGATTGGCTATGAAAGACGGGCGTAAGTCACAAAGATGGTGCAATCTACGGGTACACTCTCTTGATAAGGTCGCGGTACTTCTTTTCCACTTCCTTGCGCTGAACTTTCTGCGCAGCCGTAAGCGGAAGCTCTTCAGGAATGAGTAGTACACACTGCAGCAACTCCATAGCCGCAAAGTTTGACTGTTTGCCGAGAGAATTAAGATCGCGAAGAACCATCTGACTGACTTCTTTCTCGTGGCAAAGGTCTGAGAGCTGCTTGTCTGCAAGGCTGTCCTTGCCATTTTCTCGAAGGGCACTGCGAAGCGCTTCCTCACGGGGGAAAACGACAGCCATAGGCTGCTTGGCGTCCGATGAAGCAACGACACAAATGTTGCTGACAACGCCAGATGCTTTGTACGCGCTTTCGAGACGCTCAATAGCAATGTATTCACCACCAGACAACTTGACAAGGTTCTTCTTACGATCAATAATGCACAACGTGCCATCTGGGTTCCATTGACCCACATCACCGGTAAGGAGCCATCCATCAGGGGTAATGGATTCCTTGGTGATTTCAGGCCGCTTGTAGTAGCCCTGCGTCACAGAAGGTCCGCGAATGCAAATCTCTCCTTGTGGAGGGTTGCCATTTGCAAAGTAGCCGGCCTCTGCGACATCTATGAGCCTCACTTCGACGGAAGGCATAGGACACCCAACGCAACCATACTGGAAGAATTTTGGAGTTAGAAGGGCGCACATGGCTGAAGACTCAGTCATACCATAGCCCTGAATGATCGTAACAAGTGCCGTGTTCAGGAATTGATGTGTCTCGCGCGAAATAGGAGCACCACCTGAGAGGGCATAGCGCAAACGACCTCCCGTCTGGGCGCGCACACTCTTGAACACAACACTGTCTGCGAGCTGCTTCAAACAAGGCACTTCTTTGTCCTTTGCCCACATACTCAAGTTGAAGAGCTTCTGTTTGGTAGCACCGCTTTGCTGGACCTTGCTGAGGATACCTTTGCGAATCAATTCCCAGACAGCGGGCACACCCACCATTAGGGTGGGGCGATAAGCCTGCAGGTCGCCTTCACAGTTACGCACACTGGCAGAAGTGAGCGTTTTTACACGTCCATAGCCGATTCCGATACCAAAGTACATCAAAAAGCATTCGACGACAAACTCCAGAATGTGTGCGAGTGGCAAGTAAGCCAATAAGGAGTCACCTACACCAATGTAGGGCTTCATCAATGTACAAATGGAAGCAATGGTGGCCACCAGATTCGCGTGTGTAAGGATGACACCCTTGGGCTTGCCAGTCGAACCCGATGTGTACATGATACAGGCCACATCCTTGCCGCTGACCTTTGCAGGCTCTGTCTTAGTCTGACGGCCCAGTTTCATGACTTCATCGAAGTGAATCAATGCGGCGTTCGATCGACCTTGCAGCTTCTGTTGGATACTTTGCAAAATTTTTTCGTCAGCCTCGCCGTCATAGATGATCACGCGGAGCAAAGGCGTTGAGTCAACGACCTTCTCTACGACTGGTAGCTGCGCGGCATTTGTGAATAGACCCTGTACTTCAGGCTCTTCAAGCGACACATGCAAACCCTCTGGACCCAGCGTGTCATAAGCTGTGCAGAACGTAATGCCTTGACGGAAACAAGATTGCGCCACAACCTGCCAGTTTACGGCAGTTGAGGCAAAAATGTTGAAATGAGTTCTGAAGTCTAGATCCAGCTGAGCCATACCGCTAGCAAACTGGTCCACCATGGTAAAAAATTCTTCCAAAGTGATGTATTTGTATGGACTCAGTTCAAAGTACGTCCATTTCTTCGTCTCCTGTACCTCTTCATCACCGATTTTCTTGGACACCACCTTTTCCTCGGTATGTTCGCGGATCACGTCACGCCAGGCAATATTTTTTTTCGAGCCATATCGTTTCCGCGCCGCCTGCATCAACTCGGCCATTGTATTTACGTTGGCTTCGGGTCGCTCGAGCAGCTTATCAGGCGATTCGCTTGAGCGACGGACATCACCTTTGTGTCCCTCGCCCTTGCTGACGCTTACACTGGCCATGTCTGACTTCCTAAACATCTTTCGAGTGTTGGGACGGAAGGCCGATTAGAAGGGAAAAGAAGCGTTAGGTCGAGGCCAGCTATGTATGCGAATTATGTGCGTCGCCCCGAGTAGTTCACATGCCCCAAGCCCACAACATTTTCGGATTCGGTACCCAACAACATGGATTGCCCGTGCGTAGTCACGTGAATCTATAAGGCTTTCGCGCCTCGTGTCGTCTGTGCCCAGCAAATGCGAATGAACTGTCTGTGCGCACTCGATCATGCCGAAAGCAATTGTATTTTTGGCTCAAGGAGCGGAAGAAATGGAATTTTCCATCACGTACGACGTGCTCGTCCGCGGTGGTGTGGATGTCACATCTGTATATGTTCCAGGTGCGGACGAACCTCTGTCGCCAGCCGATGGGCTTGTTGTGGCGTCTCGTGGTGTCAAGCTTGGTGCTGACACGACGCTCGAGGCGTTGACGAAGAGCGGCCATGCTGGCGACTACGATGCATACATCATTCCAGGAGGCGCAGGCGGCGCGAATACACTTTCCAAGGACCCTACAGTGCTTCAGATTTTGCGTGATTCCCATGCTAATGGCAAAATCGTTGGAATGATCTGCGCCGGCTCTCTGGCTGCTTTAGAGGCACGTGTTGGGCTTGGCGGTCCTATTACGAGCCACCCATCTGTGAAAGACAAACTTGCTTCTTGTACGTATGCGCATGGTCTAGATGGATCTTCTAATTTGCTTCTTTAGCGTATCAATATCAGGAGTTACCCGTCGCTGTCTCTAACAACCTCGTCACAAGCCGTGGCCCCGGTACCACATTCCTCTTTGCATTAACTCTTGTCGAAAAGCTTATGGGAATAGACAAGCGGCAGGAAATTACTGGTCCTATGATGCTTACTCCAGAGCACTTGTGAATAGCGAAACTATCTGTTCAACGCGCATCGGGCATAGTTACGTCACCATCACCACCATCATTCACACCTTCTGCTTCTTCATCGTCATCATCTGCGTCCTCGTCATCTTCGCCCCGCACAACGTGCAACGCGGGCACGTCAAGCTCGCGGTCGGCCCCAATGTAGCTGTCACACATCAGGTATAGCTTCAGTCTGTCATGCGTGCCGGGAGGCAACATGAATTCCATTCGCACTTGTAGCGTTTTTGCGATCACTACGCGTTTGATGCTCAGCAAGTTCCGCGTTCCAGGATCCCCAACCACGAGCCACCAGGCCGTCATCTTCGGTGAAGGATAGAATGGTGCAATCGCAGTGGGATCAGCCACTTCATCGTCCTCCTCATCCTCGTCCACATCTCGCTCTAGCGTCGCTTGCAGGACGATTGGCGTTGCGCTGTCGAGTGCCTGTTTATCGAGGATATCGAAGTGGATCTCAACGTATGGGAACTCATTCGTCAGCGACGCCACATCCGCAAGTTGGCGCTTGTTGAGCTGAAGAAGATCATCCCGCTCTGCTTGGCTCATGTCTGGCAGAGCATCGGCGAGAGCATACACATCATCGATTCCTCGCGCCTGACACCGCTCAATGGTGGCCTGTGTGAAATGAGGTACTTGCCTCAAAGGCGAGTCGCGGTCCCAAACTGCCTGCACGCACATATGGCTCAGTTCCATTGCAACGATGGCATTCAGGAAGGCGCCGGAACTCATCACATCAACGCAAGCATTAAGCAGCGTCAGGACGCGCAGAAGAATATCACGCTGATCTTGAGCGAGATCGGCCGGCAATGTTAATCTCGAAAAGTGTGCCTGCAGAAGAATAAAGGTCTTGTGATGGGGACTCTCGAACTGAATCTTGTCGAGCTTGAGCGGCACGCGGTCGTATATTCTGCGAAGCAACACGTCTTCATGGTGCCGAATGGGCACTGTCTCAAACTCGGAGGCGGATGCGACAATCTCGAGCAGGCCACGGAGCTTCGTCGTGCCTGTGAGCGAGAGGTGGAAGACATCGATTGTGGCGTAACTGACATTGTAAAAGCTGGCAATCATACCCAAGTTGAGCGGACTCACATCCATATCATCTTCGATGGCAATGCATTTACTCTGCTCAAGCTCACCCAGCGTGTTTTCGACAAGCTCCGATAAGAAGTCCCCAATGTGCTGTATATCACGGCCCTGACAACCATACGCTTGTGGGTTCTTCGGTAGACGCCGGTACATGAGTGTCCACGTTAGAATGTCCACAGCTCCTTGTTTGTCTTGCACAGTCCGTGCAACGATCTCGGCATTCAAAAAGTCTTGGGTATATGTGCCAAGACGGCTTTCGACCGGCAGGCCTTCGGCCAGAAACTTCTTGAAGTAGTTCTTACGGTTTGCCTGGCACAGCAGCATGCATCGACTGCGACCCTGCTCGTCTGGTAGTACGCACTTGCCGACCATCTCGAGCATGTCTGTCAGAGCATAGTCCACATAGCGGTGCTCACGACCCTCGTAAGTCTGCAACGACAATAACAACACAAGGTGCGCTTGAACAGGCAGACTCCATACTGTGTCCTTACTCGCGACCATGACCTGGATGGCTCCTGCATTGAATAAGCGTTCGACAATCCGACGATCGCCTTTGCTCAGCCCTTCGTGGTAAAATGCTATGCCGTACGCTAGACATTCCGCCAGTTCTGTGTCCTCCACACGATCTAAATGTGGCTGCAAGTCTTCTCGCTCCATGTTCAAGAAACAGCATTCTGTCTGCCCAGTTTCATCACCACCATCACCAATATGCTGGCTGTCTGCCAATGCGTAGGCTAGAATGTCATGCACGGTGAGCTTTGTCTGTTTCCGCGTCGGGACAAACACCAGCGTTGGCTGGTTCGGCGCATATTCGACAATGGCCAGGTAAGCTGGTTTGGCCATTGCGATCATGAGCGACGGGAAGTGCGGAACGTTGAATGGTTGGATGTGCACTTCCATCGGCACAGGTCTAGCGGTTGGTGCAAACGACAAGGTGTGCGTAGCACCAAGCCACTCACCTACATCCGATGCATTTGCAATAGGTGCGCTGAGGCCGATGAAGCGTGTGGATCGCTCTGTCTGAGCGGCCACGAAACGTGCGCGAGACCCGACCACTTCGTACGTTGGTCCCACGTACGTGTCGGTAAGTATGTGCAAGTCGTCCAGAATGTAGAGTGCAACATTCTGGACATGCTTGCGCTGACGCCATCGACGCGATAGGACGTCCCACTGCTCGGGAGTAGCAACTACGAGGTCTGCCAGTTCTAGCAGACGTAAATTTGTGCTTGTTTCACTGGCAAGTGACACGACCTCTTTCGATGGGAAGCGAGACTTCCATGCAGCCACGCGTGGCGCTACCATACTCACGTATGGAACAATGCATACGGCTCGCGCATTCTTACCACTTTTCTCTCCATTCCATAGTCGCCAAAGAGCCAGCTCCGCGCACACGGTCTTGCCAGCACCGACAGGCGCAGCGACGAGGACATTATCGTCCGTTTCATACAACGCATGGAAAGCTTGCGTCTGAATACGATTCAAATGCTCGAACGCATAGTGTGTCGCTGCATTGCCTAGCACGGACACGGGCTGCGGCTGCAGATCAAGCAAAGGCGTGGGCGGCGCGAACTTATCGGGCAAGATGAGATGCTTGAACGAGATCGGAAGACGTACTTCGCTGTGGATCCAACGGTCGCTTAATAGCGAAATATAGTAGTTGGGCGGAAGCGGGTCCGTCAGCTCCACGGTGAATGATACTGTGTGTTCATCGTTTGCATATCGACGCAGCAGCACAAACTGGTCGTAAAAGAGAATTGTGTCGCCGTCCACATCTTCAACCAGAAGCCAAAAACTCTGTGCACCGCCATGCACACGATCGTCCCACTCAAAGTCAGGCGTTATCGTGAGATGCACTTGTAGCAAGGAACGTGTGACGGGTTGGAAGTACGCTTGCAGGTCCAGGAACGGGAACTGAAATACCAGGCGGTGCAGCAAACGGCCAGCACGAGGTATGCCAATCAGCTCCCCCATCTCATTTGGCTCTAGATCACGCAAACGCGCCCATGGAAACTCCTTGCGCTCAAGACGGCGGATCAAGTCTGGCGCCACGCCTGGGAACTGACGCAGGGGCGTCATGGATCCCCACTGCCGCCGCTCAGTCATCCGTGCGAGATCCAACGCATATCGCGTCGTTCGTGCGTATCCACGAATCACACAGATCTCGACTAGAGCGCGCAGGATTCGCGATGCAGACTGCGTCACATACACCATGTCGGCAGCCAGCGCATAGCCTTCAAGAGACAGCTGCGAAATCCACGTCTGCAAAAGAACATTGATTTTGGCACTGGGTTCATCGATGCCCTCTTTCACAGGAATTGGCACCCGTTCCCGCAACTTGCCGATTTCCAACTTCTCGTCCTGTCGCACAATCTGGTGCTTGAACTCGTCACTGTAGCTAAAGACGCGCAACAGCTCGATCGTACTAGACGTGCTGTGCAGGTGTTTGTGGTACGTGCCCATGGACGTATGTGTTAGATAGTAGTGCGCTGCAATGCGCGCGAGCTCATTTGATGTAAACAAGCCAGTCTTTCTGTCGTAGCGTAAAAGTCCCGCTTTCTCAAGGAGCACTGCTGCACTGTGCACAATATCCGCGCGCTTCTGTTCAAGGAATGGGTCGTCTTCGATATAGTCAGGCGTCACGCAATACAGTGCAGGCGAGCGAAGCATACGCACATACAGATACGTATACCCAAGCCAAGTGACGGCCTCATCACGGTTCCGGATCGTCCCAAGAACAATCTCCGCATTCAAATTGTCCGCCAGGCGCGACACGAACTGGCTCTCAATCGGGAGCTGTTGGTTTAGCAGTGACAAATAGTATTGTAGCTCGTTGTGCTGGGTGATGATAATGCCTTCACCAATAGTATCGAACTGAGGCCGACCCGCGCGGCCGAGCATCTGAAGCATATCTTGGGGCGAAAGTTCGCACCAGCGGCTTTTCTCTGGGTTGTAGATCTGCGTCCCTTTGATGATAACAGTGTGTGCAGGCAAATTTACACCCCATGCAAGAGTCGCCGTGCTTACAAGCACCTGAATATGTTTGCCAGCAAACAGATCTTCAACGAGCTCGCGGTCAGCCCGCGTCATACCAGCATGATGAATTCCAAATCCATACTGCAGACACTCGCGAAGATTCGCGTCCTTCGCCTCCTCGGCTGCTTCTCGCAGAACATCTCGGCTCGCACCTGTTGATGGCAGAAACACATCGAGTGTTTCACGAGCCTCAGCCGTGTCACGAAGAAACTTGGCTGTCTTGGCCGTTTCCTTGCGAGAATGCGTAAAGATAAGAATTTGATTCTTGCCCGCGTGCTCCATGACCTTGTCATACGTGACTTCATTCATAAGCTGCAGCCGCTTTATAGCCTTTGTTTCTGTGAGGCCGATGAACTCTTGCCGCAATGGGCATGGTCGCATATTCGACTCAAAGTACAGCAAGCCACTAGCTGGATTGACGCGTAAGAACGCTGCAACGTCTTGGTAGTTTGGCAGCGTCGCACTGAGACCGATGATTCGCACTGGATCATTCAGCTGCTCCATCCGTCGAATCGTGCGAGCAACAATAGCTTCTAGAACTGGCCCACGGTCGTCGTGCAGCAGATGAATTTCATCCACAATCAAGAGACGCACGAGATTGGTGTACGATGTGTCGGAACTCTTGCGGCTAATGACATCCCATTTCTCTGGTGTCGTCACGATAACGTGCGTTTCAGCAATCTGAGCCTTGGTCAGCTGGCTATCGCCTGTGAGCTCATTGACAACAACGCCATACGGCTCCAAACGCGAGCGGAATTGATTCGCTTGCTCAGCAACAAGCGCTTTCATCGGTGCCACATACACAATCTTGCACGCGGTCAAGTCCATGGTCCCGGACTCTTCGTCGCGCCATTTACTAAGCTCTCGCAGGATTGTTAGCATAGCCACATTTGTTTTGCCCGCACCTGTGGGCGCACAGAGGAGCATAGGTTCATCGCTGCCAAACGCCACCGGATAACATTTCGATTGTACTGGATTTAATGAGGTGGCACCGGCAAAAGCAGCATGTGTCCAGCTGGGCAGCTGACGGATCGGGACAAGCTCGTCGGACGAAATGGTACGTTTCTCAGGCGCCGGCACATGAATCTCATCGTAGCCTTTTTTACTTCGTTTGAAGCTTCCCGCCGGAAGACGAACTTTAGGGTTGGAGTTCAAATGGCCGCCCTCACTAAATGCCATGGCATCCAAATCAAGCATGGTGCGCGGGGCTACTGTTGAGCCGGGCGCTAGCGTCGCGCGCGACGTGAGTCGGTATGCCTCGCGCTTAGCTTCCTCGAGGTTGTCTGCCCCAGAGGTGCTTTTGCCTGCATCGCCAGCGAGGCGTTTGAGGATCCAGCCTGCACTCTTCTCTCGCATAGCAACTTCAACATCAACCCGCTCGTCTTCGTTCGAGCGCGCTAGACGCGTACACCAGTACACGATATCGCGGTTTTTTGTCAATGTCTGTACGATATCGAAATGCTCATAGTCAAACAGCGCCATGAGGTTGTTCTCACAGTCGCGAATGTCCGAATCGGCTCCCAAAATATCGAGTGCCGCATCAGCCTTCTCACTTATTTCCATAGGATCAGAATAATGCGTGCTCATCAAGCGTTGGAGCCAGTATGCGTCAACGTCATGGACAGATAGATCGGACGAGGTATTACCTGCTCGCTCACCCAGCAAGAGCTCTTCCCCAGTTGTTCCAGTGCGGTCCAAATGGGGATCATTGTCGTCGTCGCCTGCATCCTCTTGAACACCTAATGAAGCCTCTTTCTCTTCGGCCTCATCCTCCTCATCGTCCGACTGTTCACGAATCACGTAAGTTTCCTCGTCTGGGTTGCTCTCTTCCTCTTCATTGTCGAAGAGCACTGCAACACCAGCCTCTTCATCAACGGGTGCACTGGTTTCTGTGGGATCGCCGGTATCCTCTTCGTAATCCGTGAGGCGTTTGCTCAAATTCAAGTACTGCCCGAACGCCTCATCTGTAATAGGGCCAAGAAAGCTTTCCATTTCGCGCTTCTTGTCAAGGTCACGCATATCACTATCCTTCAGAAACTCAAGCGCAGTATCTGTCGCAGAGCGAATGACTTCACTGGTTTGGTCACCCAGCGCACTTTGGACCATACTCAGAATCAGCTCATACACAGAGCGAGTCTCGTCTGTGCGCGGCATGTACCGGAGCCCATCCAGCTCCGCGCTGGCTTGGAGCACATTGGTATATTGGCCGGCACCTGCAGCCCCAACTCTTTTTTTCGTGATGCCATGCTCGTCGTGCTCCGCAGCCTTGCGTTTCTTTTCGATATCTGGAACGTGTGACTTCACTACACGTGAGCCCATCGACTTGGGGTCAATGCGACCCACAAGCGATTCTGCCTCTCCAGTTGGCTCATTTTCTCCTTGTCTTCGTCCTGCACTCAGTACGAGCGACGACAGCGCCGAGTACTGATAGCCAGACAGGTCTCGCTGAGACTTCGGCGGCATGTCGACGACGGCAGTCAAATGACGTCGTCTGCGGTGGCTGCCTCCACGGCGCATCCGTTTCGTATCACGTGATACCAGGCCTTGGGTGGCGAACTAAGAAAGGCTAGCAGAAAAAGAAGGGCGGGGGCGTTAGTAGCGGCTAAATGACGTGAGGAAGCCTCGACTGGGATTCAAGCGCCGCCACAAGGTCACATACGAGTCAGCTGACGCTTGTGTCTCCTCTTCCTCCACGATTTCTCGTGCGTGATGGCACGGCAGAGCTTGGGCGTAATCGCATAAAAAGATTAAAGGCATATTGCGAGACGGTTGAGCCACTCGATCTTACATCAACCCAGAGATAGTCCGACTGAACGCCCAAACACTGTGCTCCCAACGCTTTGCCAGTCATTGTGCATTCGATGATCACAGCGCCGGAGTCGCAGGAGCAAGACGAGTCTCTACATGGTGCACCAAGTACATTCGTACAGGGGCAGGATGTAGAAGGTAAATTACTCCCAACTCTCCCTGTCGCGCCCGTCATGGGTTCATTTGTGCGCTCAGAGGAAGGGTTTGTTGCACCTTCAACTACCGCGGGGCGTGCAGAGATGAATTCTAATACGAACCTTGAATACCACAATCATGAGGAAGGAGAAAATACTCATGACCAGGGAACTGACGAAGAAGCAGGGATCATCCGGTGCATATGCCTGTGTGACGATGACGACGGGTTCACTATTCAGTGTGACCGATGTCTTGTATGGCAGCACTGCGCTTGCCTAGGCATGTCACATTCTAGTGTACCTGACGAGTATCTTTGTGAAAAATGTGACCCTCGACCTGTCAATGTTGATTACGCTCGGGCTGTGCAGCGTCGTCGTTTGCAGCAAGAAGCGCAGAAATCATTCAAAGCTCGCGACTTTGACATTTCTTCCACTTTTGCTACCAATGCCGCCGCAGCAGGCATGATGGAATCAGCAGCGAATGCCGCCACAGAATCCACACTTCATGGAACAAAAACATCTGCGCCTCGTCGCAAGTCCCAGCATAGCCGGTCGCCGACAACACGTCCAATCCCAGATCGAGATCTGCCCGATGACATGGATCTCAATACGCCTCATGTCACACGTTCGAGGCCTCGAAATAAACGTTCACGAAGTGGTTCAAGAAAGTCTCTTCCCACGCCGTCGCGCCATAGAGGCAGTGATGATGAAAATGCACACACGAAACTCGAGTCTTGGCAGGTGGAATTTTCTCCCACGGATGTCAATCAAGTTCGAGAATCGACGACCATGCGCTTGTTGGCGCAATTCATGCTCGACTGGCACCGAGGAACTCCGTTGACGGCTGCCCAGGACGACGAGGGCTTCTTTATCGCGCCTCTTCGGTTCATGCAAGACTCGCAAGAAGAGGCATCGTCATTTGACGATTCAAGTCCAGACTTATGTTCCCCTAATGGCTTGGCTGCCGTAGGGAATGAATTGGTGCCAGTTGCTGTACACTGCTCTTCGCTAAGTGAGGCAGGCGTGAGTTTATCCGTCCGCTCCATATCGGATCACACAACGAACAACTTTTTTAACAATATCATGCACGTCCAACCAAGGTCCTCTGAACCTCAGAAGATATGGTCTGCGTCCAAAATGTTTTGTCGGCCCAGTATGCATGGCCTTTTTGCCGACACATCTATTCCTCCAGGCGCATTTATCATGGAGTATCGTGGCGAACTGTATGGGGCAGATACATATCGAGCTAATCGGATTAATCAGTACGACAAGATCGGAACCACGAAACCGCACGTTCAAATGCTTCCACACCCTTTAAACATGGTTATTGATGCACGCATGTATGGAAACATTGCGCGCTTTGCTCGGTCAAGTTGTCATCCAAACGCAGTACTGCGTCCCATTTTTCAGTACAGTGGTGAAAGCGACATGCCGAAACTTGCTTTTGGCTTGTTTGCGATTGCACCGATTCCCAAGTCCCACGAGGTTACGCTAGGCTGGAACTGGGACGATAATCACATTGTGCACGTCCTGCCAGCTCTCGTGCGACACTCGTCGCAGTCTGCAGACGATGTATCACACTTGAAAGGATATTCAGTGAGCACCAACATAGCAGCTGAGCGCGGTGAGTTTCCCTACGTGTCTTCAATTCTTGCGAACAAATGCAATGCGGTTGTTTCTATCCTATTAAGCTATGCGACATGTGCGTGTCTTGGGCCTTCGCTGGGCGGTTCCAACACGAATGCTTATCTTGTGCGACGCCAAAACTGTGCTGTGACACAAATGCTCCGATTGAGTCAAGGCATGCCTTTGTTGTATACGACACAGTCGCCGCGGATCCCGGCAAAGGCGAAACCCATCATACTCAATCCGCTAGTTGGTGTCTTTCGGCAATGGTTGCCTCCTGTGTGTATGGATGAGGACTCCCGGTTGTGCACGAAGATCGCGCAAAATAGCTGCTATGTTCAGCGAGTCTCTGCGATGCCGCATCAGTCTAATCCAAGTGGGGCGCCAAAGTCTCATGCCTCTCCTCATCGCGATGAAATTGAAGATAAAATGAGCGTTGATGATGACGATGTGACAAGCGAGGCAGGCAGCGAAGGACAAGTGTCCTTGGCTTCGACAGATATCGTTACTGAAGAAATGCCGTTTGAGAGTGATCCAGAAGATCCATTAGTTTCAAAGGCTTTGACTTGTATGGTCGAAGAGGCAAAGGCCTTACTACCGCTGAAGAAACGTGGTAATCATCATCGCTTTGGTAGTATTTCATTTCAAGCACATGGACACAAGTCATCGGCGCAGACAGGTATGCATCGTCATGTATTGCCTCAGAATTCGCCCACAAAATTAGCAGCGCATTCCGCTAAGGAATCCATTTCCAATGAAGTAAAACCGAAGCACTCCCGAGATGAATCCAGCAGCCACATGGACGACAAGACCTTTTTCGATCGCAATGGGCCAGGTGTCTTATTGCCAACCCATCATATTCATCACGACCCGTCCCAGGCCTGTATGCTTCAAGACAATGAAGATCGTATTCAGAGTCATCAGCAGCCAAGTCCTAAGGCTGAAGATCAAGCACCAACAATTACAATACCCTCTTCATGGGAACATTCGGCCATACGAACACCATCCGGGCTACCACCGCAATCTTCACTGCCGCCTTTGCAGCCACCCCCGCGTCAAAATAGCACAGCGGCTCTTGAGTCTGGACACACTGCCCAACAAACTTCACCACATCTATCAGACTCACGCATGTCATCCGACGCGCCGTCGTCCTCGTCAATGGTGTCGTCAGGTGAGCTTCCATTCGGATCATCGTCGAATGAGGCAGTTCAAGACGCGCCCAATGATGCCGTGATGCCAACGCCCCCAGCGCCACCTAAACGTTTGTCTTTGGCCGAGTACAAAAAACGTCTCTCATCTCGGCGTAAGTCAGAGAATCAGTCGCAGGGCGAGACGGCAGATCCAGTGGCGTCTGTGACCATGCCTCCTTCGTCGAACCCTTCATCATCAATCGAAAGTAGAGGGTCCACTTCTCACAAGAGCTCTTTACAATCTCCGCCAATCAGTTTCAGTTCTACTGCAGACAGCCCGGCTGCCACCAGAGAGGCTGGAGAAGTCTCTCATGTCCCTGAAGCTACCCCGGTTGCAGCACCTAGCTCCTCGCAGGTCTTCCTGTCTTCATCTTCGCAAAGCGACAGACATGCTTCAGTCCCTTTCCATCAATCATCATGGACTCGTTCACATCAACAGCTTGGAAAAGACGCTTCACACTCGGAACAGCATCATGGTTCTTTAGGCAAGCCTGGCGCGGCAGCCATGAGACATGAACCATCATCCGTGCGTGCTAAGTCTGATATGTCTCACGACTCTTTGTCTGTTACGCATCCGCCGCAGTTCACTACGTCTCCTCTTCTGCCTGTGTCACCTCCTTCAAGTGGCTCGATCTCAGTCAGAATGTCTGAATCGATACACGGCCCTGCGTCTGCACCGAGATCACCACCTCTTCCTGCAGCCACACGACCTTCAGCTCAAGGAGCTATGTCATTTTCGAAGTACCTGGCACGGCCAACAAGCAACTCGAATGCACTTTCACCGCCGGCCGCGTCATTTTCCCCGCACCTGTCTTTGGCGCCTCCTCCATCTCAGTCGCTACACAGAGCCTCTACGGGTCCAATGCGCCTGCCACCGCCACCACCGCCAGGCCCGCCACCGCCTATGCCGGCCAAGCTTCGTGCGGCTCAGAATCGCGTTGACGTGCGAAGCAAACAGGTTCATTCGCTCCAGGTGACTAATCGGTCGCCTGGACCACCCCAGCTTAAGGCACCGACTGGTTCATTAACGCCCCATGGGTCGCTAACATCACAGCGCGGCCGTAACACCACGCATGGACGGAGCAGCTGGCGCCCTGCTCAATAATGAATGCGTGTTTTTTTTTTCTAGTATACAGCGTGTATGTATTTCTATCAAATTAATTTGGCCTTCTTTTCACGCGAGCGCTTTGGTTGCGCCTGCTGCTGCAGTAAGTCCCAAACCTGTTCGTCCAGCGCACTGGGTGCGACGGACTTTGTTCGCTGCAAGATATCAACAGGGCAAGGCACCGACGAGCTGGTTTCATCATTGTGCTGATCCACAAGGTGTAACGTCCAAGCCTTGGTGTCAGCCCAGCGTTGAATCGCAAACAGAGCAAGTTCTGCCATCGCATGCAACGGCCGACTTGCCTCAATTGTCTGCTCTGGTGTGGATAAATCAATATATGTCCGCACACTGGCAGCATATTTGGCTAATAGGCTTATATTGTTTTCATTCGCGACGCACGCAAGGTAGAAGTCCACATACCTAGTAAACGAGCATTGGACCGAGGGTGAATCTGTTGTGAAATCGGGATGGTGCGCGAGTACGTAAAGAAGTCTGACCAGAACACGCTCCAATCGCTCATGTCGCAACGAATCGGGGAGCGCTTGCAAGCGGCGCGTATACGAAGCAACCTGAGTTCTAAGTTCATTCTCTGGATCGAAAGCCACTAGAAAAATGATCGCATGGAACGCAGGTGCGAGGTCCTCGCAAGTAAGATGTAACAAGAGATCATGCAATAGCTGTGTGCGAACCTGGAAGCATTCATCTTGCAGTCCGTATGCCAGGCGCCCCATACGAGGTAAGATCAATGGGCTATATGCGTGACAGGACGCAAGCTTTAGGATACTCTGTGCGGCGCATAAACGCAAGCATGCACGAGCTGCGGTAGGTATTTGCTGACCACGTTGTGCCTCGCCAGTGCCAAGCATAATCCACAAAAGTTTGAGCACCGGTGGCGCCACTTCTGCCTTGTTTTGCACCGCGCAGCATAATGTCATAACACGCAGAGCACCAAGACGCGCGCGCAGTGCGACTGGTAATTGTGCCTCATCGATCCAGTCTGTGTCCATCAGGGCCTCATTGTCATCGCTATTGGCTGTCCATGGCGCGAGAATCAAGCGATGTAGGATATTTTGCATAATCGTGTCGACGAATGGTACAAGTATCTCTCTCGCATACTCGAGACATGCAGCCAAAGCATCTAAAGCGTCAGCACAAGACTCCGAAGAGCCTAACTCGATGTGCTTTTGGATCGTTGGGATGAGTGGCGGCACACGCTCGGGTGCCACGCATGCAATCAGCTTGGCTGTTGCGTACGAAGTAAAAACGCAGCTCCCGCAGAGCTGATCCAGAAGTGTCTCTGACAACTCAAAGTCTGCTGCACTTTCACTGTTATTGTTTGAATACACAGCCAGTGCGGCAAGCAATTCGATCGCTAGTTCATCATTGCTGTCTCGGAGTGCTTGTCGTTCAATGACACGAGTGTATGGCTGTAATAGAAAAGGAGCATGTTTTGCCACATACGTCAACAATTTCTTTGCACGCAGTTCCAGCAAAGGCTGAATACACGAGACATTGAGTATAGGGAATGAGCCTGTGTAGAGGCAGGCAGACAGGATATCAGCCGAACCAGGTCGTGTCTCTCTGAGAAACGCGGTGGTTTTGTGACGTGTGTTAACGCTCACCTCTAGCGGAGTGTCAGAATCATAGCATATCCGCATCGATTCAAGGACACTTTCATCTGGCTCGCTGGCGAAAGCCGCAAGCGCTTCAGAGGCATTCGAATCATTCAACAGGGCTGTGATGGCCCGAATGCACGTCGACAATCGCGATGGGTCATCGCCTGCGCAGCAGCTCGCATATATATCAAATGCTGTGGGTCGGGGCAGGCGCAGATTTGTTAGGTGCAAAAGAATCGTATGCTCATTTTCATCCAACAAACACGATACACGGTAAAGTCGTCGTGCATATACATCAGGTTGACTTACGGGCACGATGAATGTTTCCCACGAGCGAATAACACTGCGCGTAACATCACAAGAACCAGTGAGGTGACAGCTAAGAACCACGCCTGGGATCCAGCTAAACTTTTCATATAAGGTCGACTCGTCAGAATCTGCGTATGCCAATGAAAAAGTGCGGCCTAGAGCATCTAGCGCCCGGTCCCTTACTATCCTTCGACGATCCTTTCCGCGTTGTCCAATTTCTCGGAATAATCTGAGTGGGACGCAATCGCGCAGCATTTCATAGTCTAGTGTCGCAATCAGCTCAGGCAGTCTTGCTCGTACATGCTCATCAGGATCCACAGCCCGCGACACAAGAGGAGGTATCAGGGCTGTTTCAAGTTCTGTATGTTGCACAAGCGATTTTATTGCATACTCAACCCAACAAAGTCGGATTGATAGCTGTTTATCAACAGCACGACCAAGCCACATTTTCCATACATGCGGGTGTAGCGAAGCAAAACTCTCTGAAGCACCCGACGGCGGCATTGAAAATAGTTTACCCAAAGTGCGCGTTGCTAGCAAGCGCACGGGAACGGAATCAGACTCGAGTTCAGGTTCCAACTGTGGTATGACACTTGTTAGGAGGGACGGAACAGCCTCGGCAAGACGAACAATCTGTATATGTAAGGTTCGAAGTGAGATACTTCCGCTAGTTCTGCTGTCTTCATCTTCATCTTCATCACTATCATCCCTGCCTCCATTACCAACCTCTTTGTCGTTCTCGTCTTCGTCACTGCTCTCATCGAACTCGAGTACCTCCTGCAAAGCTTCCGAAAAATACCGCGCGACGTGCTTCTGCAATCGGTCTTGTGTTGCTTGACATACTGCTGTCGCCATATTATTACCGGCAGAGCCTGAGCCCCCTGAATAGACGCCCATGAGGATTTCCACTACAGCTTGTGGAACGGCGACGCATTCATCCACGAGCTGAACCAGCACATCGACCAGAGCTAGTTCCACATTCTTAGCCAGCGGAAACCTATCTTGTAAGAGATACACTCGTGAACTTACGATGCAAGACTCCACAACTTTTCGAAGAATTCTGTAATAAGCTCATTTGCCGAGGGCACATCACACACTAAGACAACACTTTTCACAGTGCTGAGGCTTTCCAAGACATACACTGAATCTTTATAAAGTGGATCATCTGGGTTTGCCAGTCCATGTGAAGGAGAGACGAGTTGAGCCAGTAAGAAACGAAAAAGGTGCTATCGTAAGAGATTTCGTCCACTAGAGACATGCAAGCACGTACCTTGATCTCTAGACTAGAAAATGGAGCATTCGGTGCGTATAGCCTTAGCATGTCTGCTAATATACATGCTACAATAGCTTGAATGCCTTTGTGTTTATGGCGCAGAAACGTAGGCTTGATCAACTCTTGGCAATACGTGTCAAGTTGTGATGTGTCAAGATCGCCTTGCGCCGTCTCTGAGAGTTCCTTTTGGAACTCTCTTAATCGCTCATGTAACTCGGCAGCAGATATACCAGTCTTATTGAGCGGACCACGGAACTGGAGCTGTCGCATGTCAGCCACCTGGCACTGTTAGGCGGGTTCAATTTAGCGTGTTAACTTGATTCATTCGACGCGACGCGCGTCGTGGTGTTACGTGACAAGGCCGCGTAATCGCGACCAATCACGTGAACTTTAATCCACGATAAATCATTTTACAATTATTGACATGTTAGGTTAATGAAGGATGGGACGTAGTGACTGGAAGACTGGACTCGAGTTTGTGACGAAGGCGCTATGTTCTTATTGTATCAAAACTCATCCCATCGTCTTCCTCGAGAATTTCAGCCTCAGGGAGAGATGTTCCCGAACTGAGAGACAAAATTCTGGACATGACTGCCGGTGATGTCAGGAGCTGAGCAAGATCATTCTTGAGTGACGTCGAGGCACGTTTTTCTGATGACCATGCGGCTTCCAACGTCTGCGCCATGTTTTGGATATTAGGTCCAAGCTGGAGATTAAAGTGTACGATACTATTCCCAGCATCCATGTCGATTGTTCCACCTGGAACGGGTATGGCGTGAAGCTCTGCAGAAAGCTCTTGTTCGATCACATGAGCTTCAAGGGTCCCTGAAGTGGTCAATGTGGTAAGAGTCTCAATCACATCATGTTCTTGTGTCTCAAGAAAAGCAACAAGGTGCCTTAATGGAAAAGTTTTGTAGATACGCGCCAAAGCAAGAATACCGTGACGCATCCGAGCAGACAGGGTCCAGTGCACGAGGTCCAGAGTGCCATCATTAGCAAATACAGTGTTATGTTCCTGCACAAACTGGTCGAGTGCCAATTTGCTTCCAAGCACGTATTTTTCGTACATCCTCGCGAATTCTAGGTATGCTTCGCACTCTCGATGATAAATTGTGCGAACAGTGAGAGTCTGAAGCGGCATCATCTCCTCTAAGGAAGGCGTTGAACCATCGCGCAAAAGCCGGAGTAAAATGGATTTTTTGGCTGCCTTGTATTGCACAGCATGCACGGTATCTGTCGGAATGGATGTAATCTTGGGCGGTCAGTGGCCATACATGTATGCATTACGCTTACGCACCGTTTCCCACATATGAATGGCATCGTTCAGAGCATGTGAATGCGCAAAAACAGTACCTGCGTGATCCATGTACTCAAAAAAATCTGTTACTTTCGCCATCGCTGTGGTAAAATTCGTCATGTATATGTCAGTTTCTTGACACAACCGCAGAGCCTTTTCCATTTGTGAAGTACGAATATATTCCTGAGAATAAGCGAGATTGAAAAAAATAGCATAACATACAGAAAGTAATGGAGCATGGGCGCTTGTAAAGCCTTGATGATCATCAGCTAATATGTGAACGATTTTTTCCAACGTCGATGTGGCAAATAGATTCTGATGTCAGAAAGACGCTGGCTCGCACACGGCCCAGGAGCTGCATGAGGCGTGTAATGAACGTACGGGAAACATGGATGACTTATCGAGAATAGCGAGTGAAATTTGCGATACTAGAGGTTAATGAATCCGTATGCAAAAAGATAAAAAAAAAACACGAACCTAGGCGGGGCATGCACACGAGGTGCATGTAAAGATCTGGATGCTCCAAAACTTCCCTCAAGGGCGCACAAACGGAGGCCGCGTTGGCCGGCGACTGTATATGACGGATTTCAGCAGCACTTCTTTATTAGCATAATGATGACGTACATGCATACTAGTGAAACGAGGGGTGATGTACTAGCGGCAAACAATTCCACAGTGCGACCCGTGCATTGTGGTCCCAGGACTGCTTGATCAACCTCTTCACGAGGCGGTTCTGGAACAAATGGCAGCAAGAGTTCAGAAGCTGTTTTTGGATCACAAGCACGCGCAGCCGCCGCGAGGAACGCTTCTGTCGTCACCCCTTCTGACTGCATCATTAGCTGAGCAATCCGTCTTGTCCTGGCGACGTATGCTCTGATGGACGTGCGTTGTTTAGCTACACGTGCTGACTAAGCATGTCGTGTGCACGCGTTCTCCTCGTGCGTGCGTTCACGTACTATTACAACCATACAATACACGTGTGATCCTACATTGCGTTCACGCCGCCACTCCAACACTCTGGTACTCGGCAGTAGCGACGACGCGCATTCAAAATGCATGTGTCGGAGCCGCTGAGTACTAGACATGTACCGCGTCTTCCGATGATGTCAGTGCGCGATCGCAATGCTCAGCACGCATCCAAGGACAAAAATATGGCAACGCACACGCGTCAACGCCGTACACTTCTTGAGTGTATGTCGCGTCGAACTGTATTTCGAACTCTCTCATTCCTTTCATTTCATGATATAATTAACTTGCTTTGTGCAGATAAACGACTGCGTCCATTCGTTCACACCTCGCAGTTCTCACCATGGCGGAAGCGGTTCCTGAAGTTTCGTGCGTGCGAATATGCTTATGAACGGCATGTATGTGCCCCTATCGATGAAGATTCGCAAAACTATGCAGAGGATAATGCATTTGTACATGCATATGAAGAAGCTGTCAGTGCTCTGGGTCTGTCGGTAGCACCCACGCATCTTCACGATGTTATTCCTTCTTTGCTCTCCACTCAGCACGAATCGTGTATTCCATCGAGAGAGGCTTGTGAATTCGTGATCTCTTGGATGCTTGGTCGTGAGCCAGCGTCCAGCGCATATGTGCGTTTCGACCATGAGCACGCATCGGAGCTATTATACCATATGCGTCTTTTTCTTAACGTTCTGCGCCTATCGCGAAATCTGGACCCATCGTTGTCGTCGTCCTCGTCCTCGACTACAATCCCATTGTGTTCTCAAACAATACTTACCTTGGACGCAGACTGTGCCGGCACACTTGATGCTTTCTATGGACCACGCGCCCCTCTATCTGCGCCTGATGAGCTCACCGAAGAGCAGGCGAAGTTTGTGGATTTTCATGTGCGTCGTACAGATCTTGTGTGCGTTCAGGCATATGCTGGTACAGGCAAGACTCGTTCGCTTCTTGCATATGCTCAGCGGCGCCCACACCAGCGGTTTCTCTACATCACTTTCAACGCAGCTGCGGCCAAGTCTGCAAGGCATGTATTTCCCCCTAATGTCGACTGTCGTACTATGCACTCCGTCGCATTGCGACATGTTTCACTACCAGAGGGTCAAGAGCTTAGAACGTTACGCCCCCGAGACGTGGTCCGGCTTCTTGGAACACGCCTGCCGGAAGGTAAACGAATCAAGGAGGGTACTCATCCACGCAACAGTGCGTTAGCACCAACTACCGTGGCGCTGTATATCCTTCGCACCTTGGATCGCTACATGCAGTCGACGGATGAGCACGTGCGATCAGATGCCCACATCCCTAAGAACATGGCGACGTCGACTGACCTTCGCGCCCATGATGTGGCTGAGGCTGCTCAGCAGCTGTGGGACATGATTTGCTCACATGCGTCGCCATCGAAGGACAAGCAAGTACCATGCCCGCATGATGCGTATGTTAAGCTGCTCCAGTTGCAAGCACATGCGGGTATGCGCTTTTTTGCTGACTACAATGCGCTTCTTCTGGATGAAGCGCAGGACTTGTCCGCCTGTCAAACGGCTATATTGTTGCGTGCGCGTGGGCATTGTGGTGTCATTGTTGTTGGTGATGTACATCAAAAGATATATGGATTTCGTGGCGGTAGTGCAACTGCATTCAATGCTCGCCTATACCCCCCAACTGCCACGTTTCAACTTACTAAAAGCTTCCGCTTTGGACCACAAGTTGCCAAGCTAGCGACCAAGATTCTGCAGCTTAAAGCGCCGCCTCCGTGGCATAATGAGAAAGAACATGGGCTTTGGCAACGACCGCAGCTCTCTGGACACGGTGCGGATATAGTGCATCGCGATCTACGGGCGGTTTCTCGCCGCCATACGCGTGTGTACCGTACGAACTCTTTGCTTACACGCGACTTGTTGCAACTCTCTGCAACTCTACCTGAGAATGACTGTATATACCTCAAGACGAGTCAGAACTTGTCGCACCAAGCAATCACGAGCTTGCTTCGTGACGGACACAAACTGTATCATGGTGACGTATCAGCAATTTCGAGCGGCTCGCCGTTGCGTGAGTTCGCTGCTTGGAAGGAGCTCATCGAGCATGTGGAAGCTGAAGATGCTACTGATAGCAAGCTGACACTCGTCCTCTCTCTGGAGGAAATGATCTCTGCACCTGATTTTCTCGATAGGCTCCAAGGCCTTGAGCGTCGTTTCTGCACCAGCGAAGACTCAGCTACGATTGTACTAACGACCGTGCATCAAGCCAAAGGACTCGAGTGGAAGTGTGTTGTAGTTGCCGATGACTTTTCGCCCACACTCGATGCTTGTACCCCGTCTTTGCGCCCACAAGTATCACAATTCTTTGCGCAGGACGAGCTCAATCACATGTATGTTGCTATGACACGAGCTCGTAGCGAGCTCATAATACCACCATGCATACTTCAGTGGCTTATTGCGCTAGATGGTTTGTTTCGATATCGGTTTTGTGAAAAGAGGCGCACGTCGAAATGCCCTCGATGCCAGCAAGTGTCAAGTCTGGTGCAGATGTGTGAGCCATTCTTCTGCACACTCGACTTTGATGCTCGTGTGGAGACCTTGGGTTGCTTAACTTGCGTGCGGTCCTTGCTATCGGTCGATGATGATTTGCACGATTTTGTCCGTTGGATTGACGAGTGCGGTGTAAGCACTGTCACTGGGAAGCTTACGCCTGCGAGCATTGAGCGGCACAAACGCAAATACGAAGCCAAACCAGCGTCTCAGCGAAAACGCACCCGGAATGCTACGAATCTTGTAATTAACCATGGACGCTTATCGGCATTACTACCTGCGACAGGACAGGATGCCGGTCCGGAATCAGCACCTGCCCTCTTAATGGCACAGACGCCCATGGGCAGTGTGTCACGCAGTTTGCGGGCACAAAAATATTTGGACATGCTCGACGCCAGAAAGGACAGTGTCGAGAGATGGCTCGAACTTGAGCAATATTGGCTGTCAGACACACAAGCGGCCTCGACTGCCTCTGGGGACTCTGCATCTACAATGATTTCTTCTTTCAACTAACTACTCATACCATGCATTCCAGTAGCATCACGGATTCGTGCAATGTCGTTTGCACTCAGGTAGTTCTTCTGACTAAGGAAAAAGTCTTCAAAAAGAGTCTCAACCTCAGAAGCACCGACCACACCTGCACGTAGCCGAGGTGCAGACTCACCATCGATGGCCATGACATCCCCGCCTGCAGCTGTTGACCCCTGCATGAGCTCACTTTGCAACAGCTCACGCAGACGAAGCCAAAACTGCGGGTTCGTGATATTGGCGTGGTGCAAGCGAGAAATATTCACATTTTCCAGAGTGGACGGGGGCTGGTGAAGATCGAACGTGCTTGAACTTGGGCTTCTTAATTGTGGCTCAGTCTGAGGAGAGAATGGCCCAAAGCGTGACTTGGACTCAGACACAGGCGTAAGGGTCAATTCCGGGACGCTTATACTATCACTTGTACGAGGTGGTATTTCAACTCTTGTCACGCGCGCACTGGCAGACTCTTTAGCGTTTGGGAAGGCCTTTGTCGACACTGCGTCGATACTTGTGGGGGAAGTATTTTCCTGCGCAGGCTGCGCATGCTGAGGTGTCACGACTGCCTCCGATCCTGTCGCAGTGCTCGTGAGCGACGGCGACGACGACGACGTCGGAGGCTGTTGTGAATATTTAGACTTCAGCTCTCCGAATTGCTTTGTCGTGTATGTTTTCTGCGAGAATGCATGCATCGAGGCGATCTCGTTCTTCAGGCGGTCGTTCACAAGGCGATGCCGTTGAAGAGTGCTCTTTCCATCGAATTGATCCGACACAATCACAATATCATAAGCTTGACCGCATCCCCCAGACACATCTGATACAAATAATGTATCGATTTGGCCAACTTTTTCGTGGATTGCATGCTCCAACTCTGTCTGGCTTACCATGGTTTCCAGCCTGATGGTGCGATTGACACAGGGAGAGAAAGGCCATGCCTGAGTGGAGGCTGTGTTCATGGAGCGAATCAACGGAAATTGGGAAAATCCGTTCACGAGCGTTGGGTAATCATATCCTGAACCAATTTGCTGGTTTCCGCAGCCCGTCGTGGCTTTGCTCTGTTCTTCACACAGGTGCTATCAGCCAAAATTTCGAATCAACAACGAAGATGCGCCCACAAACCTTTTTTTCGAGAACTCTGGCCACCGGCATCCTTCTTTGAATATTCTCGCTCTCTCTCAGCCCCTTAGTCACATTATACCTGATCTTAGCAGATGGTCACGTAACCTCCCCTCATGGCTCTTGCGGGTTCTATTTACCGAGCAACATATTGTCGCGCTCATCAAACACGGACTGACGTCGGCGAGAGTGGGATGCAGGTTAGACATAATAAACATATGCGCGCACATAGCATGATTCTAGCATAACTCGTTTTCGCACTTCCTATGTAGAGAGGCTATGTTGGACCATCCAAGTGGCCTGAGTTTATCTGCTTGGCCTGTGTGGACACTCAGAAAGCCCCACGCTAGGCACATGATGATTTGTAACGCTATTTCTCAGCAGCTTTCATAACTAATGGAAATGAATGTAAGATAAGGCCGGACCTGATACGATTTACACAAGATGCATTGGAAGCGCGGATGAATTTGCTGGCCTCAAGGGGGGATGGAGGCGAGCGGCAATATCAACCATTCAAACGCGACAATTTTAGCACACACGCCAACATTGTCGTGCCCTAGATAAATTTTGCACGATGTTGCGTTTTTCCCCTCCACAACCCGATCCGGCTATGGGCCAGTGCGCTCCAGTCCACGTCCTAGTTGCAACCAGGATTGCGGTCAAGTACTAACAAAAGCTGTTACGAATCCGCGAACAACAATGAAGGTTGCGTGTGTCCAGTTTTTTCCACAACTGGGACAGGTCCAGGAAAATGTAGAGCGCGTACGGAATCTTACAGCAAAAATCCGGGCTGAACAAGTTGATCTCCTTGTGCTGCCGGAAATGGCATTGACAGGTACGTCTTGTGTGTTAACCATATGGGCTATGCATATGAATCGCTGGAGGATATCGATCCGTTTCTCGAAAACCCATATGAAGGCAACAGTACGACACTGTTGCTAGCACGCGAGTTATCTCAGCGCCTCGATTGCTATGTTGTTGCAGGGTTTCCAGAGCGAGCTTCGAGTCACACGTTTCAAGAGCTTGAGCCAACCGAAAAACGCCACGACGCTCGTCATATTGAGGGAAAAAATTTGGAATCGGCCCATCTACCCCGCATATCGTGCAAAGCATACAATGCGGCGCTACTCACAGATCAGAAGGGAAAACTTGTCAAGGTGTTTCGCAAGCACTTTTTGTACGAAGCTGACACACCATGGGCGGACGAGGGGCCTGGATTCGAGTACGTTGAATTGCCCGGAATTGGACGCCTTTGTGTCGCTATCTGCATGGATTTGAATCGTGCGTACTATTTCTATGAATATCGCAACGACTAACGTCTTTTCTAGCATACGCTCTGGAAACGTCCTTCGACAAGTACGAGCTTACCTCTTACTGCGATCGCAATAAAATTGATGTGCTTGTTGTGCCGATGAACTGGATTCATCCAGACGAAAACCTCGAATCGGAAAGCAAAATTGTGTCAGACGCGTCAGACCCTTCCTCGCCAAACATTTTGACCCTTAACTACTGGGTCGCAAGGTGTGTACCGTTGTGGGTGCCGGGCCTTTGCCAGCCAGGACATGATGGACACAAAACATACTTTGTTGCATGCAACCGTGTTGGAACTGAGAAGGGCATTACATTTGCCGGATCGTCAAGTGTGATAGAATTCACGCTGTCGGACAAGGCCACTTTGCTTGGCGCGTTGGGGGTTCAAACGGAAGGTGTGCTTCTCGTTCCGACGCACACCAACTAGCTACGTGTCGAGATCATGAAAACGATACTAGTTATGATACATGGAGTCTATAGACTCATTCGTTGAAGACGCCCATGAAATAGCATCGTCATCAACAACGAAAGAGTCCTGCGAGTACTCATCTACATGCTGCGATGAGGCCTCAAGCTCAGAGGACGGTTGTGTGACATAACGCTTTTCCAGCAGCTCGACAAGCCGATCACGGCGTCGAAATGGGGTCGGCGCTTGTTGCGACAGCATCGATTGCAAGTAGACTGCTTGTTGCTGGTACCCAGTGCGCTGTGTGGGTTCAAAGTCGCCAACAGCAGCGCGGTCATCGTCATTCTCTTCCGAAGTCGAAGGGCCATCGTCGTCTTCGTCTGATTCGCCGTGTGCTTCGGAATCAGTCTCGCGTTCGGCCTCATCAAGGACCCAAGAGCTCGCATGCAAGCGGCGCAAGGGCCGATCTGATTTTCGCCTGCGCTTGTGCGGCGAATCAACTGGAAACTGTCGACGTGGCGGCTGGCATTGCTGGTGTTGCTCATACTTTGGCTGTGGTTGTGGCTGTTGATGTACGCGTGCTTCGGGCTGACATCGGCGCTTGACTGGCTCGCCCAGGCCACAATTTTGTTCGATCTTAGTGTGCATCGCGGGTAGACGAGAGGGCGAGGGCTCAGACGTGGGCTGAGACGATAACAAAAAGAGAGGAGCTTCCTCTTCCGATTTTGTGGACGCAGCCAGTTCTGCCATAAGGGGATGGGGTGCAAACCGAGTCAAGTGTGGCGATGAAGCAGAAGTTGATGGAATGATGTTCTGGCTGGAACGAGACAGTTCGGCATCATCTGAGTCGTCAGAAAGATTTGCTGTGCCGCTGAGTGACGATGAACGCATAAGAAGTTGACTGCGCGAAACTGACGATGCGGCAGCGGATGCAGAGGATGAGGATGCTTCGAGTGAGGCGTGAGGTGGCGCCAACATGGGCATGGCGGGACGAGTCAGTAAGCTTGTAGGTTCACCCTCCCGGTGCTCATCATAGCGACGATGAAGCTCGGCTGCTGAGCAGAAGCGACTTCGTTCACCGTTCGGGACCGGCTGTCCACGCGGTTTGCGCGGCGGGCGTGACTGCTTAGCATCGCGCTTAGGGTGTGACAAACGAAGTTGCTCGGGTTCTTGCGGTGGCTGCTCAACCTCACACATGACAGGCTCAGGTTGCAAGCTACTTGGCACGAGACGTGGCACGTCTGTGTACAGCTCGATGGTATTTGCATGTCGGACCAAGTTCTGGATATTCTTGTATGAAGCCTTTGACTGATTCCAATTGGACTCTTCACGCTCCGCGGTCGTCATCACAACGACACGGCCATCCCGCATTCGACCTGTTCGTCCAATGCGCTGAAGGCCACGGACGGAGTCGCGCACTGCATCATAGCACACAATTAAGTCGACTTCGCCGATGTCAAGACCTTCCTCGCCAATCGAGGTGGCTACAAGTATTTGGACATGGCCGTCTTTGAATGCGCGAACGACCTGCTCTTGCTGCTTTTGCGAAAGGCCGCGATGGCCTTTTGAGTCACTTGCTTGCCCGATGAATGGTGTAGCACGCAGATCAATTTGGTTAAGCAACTCGACAATCTCATGCACAACCTCACGGAACGTGCAAAATACGATCGCGCGAGACGTGTAAGTGAACTCGCGAGCAAAGTGCGATTGGAGGATCTCGGCAAGTCTCTTCATCTTTGGGTGCACAATAAGTCCCGAGTCGTCCCGCACTTGCTGAATGTAGGTGAGTAATTCATTGATACTAGTGCTGTTTTTGGCACTGGCATTGCCTTGCATGCGTTCATGGCGGTTTTTTGACGGAGTTGAAGTAAACATGTCGATAGCACGATCGCAAAACAGACGCACAGACAATTCAGTCAAATATTGCATATTTTGTGCCATGTTCGCGAGTTTTTGTATGGCACCGTAGAGAAATGGTTTGCTCTGTAAAATTGCACGTCCATGTGGCTGAGCAGCGATCGACCGAACGGTGAATGCACGGACATCTGCTGGGTCATTCACATGCAAAAGCCCGTGCTTTTCCAGCGCTTCGTAATGGGGGCGCATGAGCGTAGCCCACGTAGAGCGAAGTTGTGCGTGAGTTTCAGAGAGAGGCACGTGCACGACATCCTCTCTTTTCCTGTGCAGGTACGGCTGAATATCGAGGGCGTCCTCTGTGCGTATTTCAATGCGACTAATATGTAGATTAGTGACGACTTCTTGCACCCGCTCAGGCCTATTCCCTGGGGTTGCTGTCAATGCAAGAACACGGAAATGCGGGTTATAGTACATAAGATGTCGCATGACTTTGCAGTAGGCGTAATTGCCTGTTGCACGGTGCGCTTCATCGACGACGACGCATATCACATCACTTGGGTCGCATGTGCTTGAGAGCAAGTCGTTTTCAAATGTCTGCGGCGTCATGTAGAAGATTCGCTTTGCATGCCATTCATCATCTCGTAAAGTGCGTTTCTTCGAGCCTGTGAGCTCGATAGCCGTGTCCCATGGCAGACCGCAGATGCTGTGGCACGCCTGCTGCTGCTGTGCGACAAGTGGGCGCGTTGGGGCGACAAAGATGATCTTGCCTTGCGGAAACCATCGAAACATATTCAGAATGACAACAGCCGCGATAAACGTCTTTCCCAAACCGGTGGGGAGTGCCACGAGCACATTGTCAAAGAGAGCCTTTTTTACAATGTTCAGCTGATATGTGCGGAGAGGCTTATTAGTAGGGTATATCCAAGTTTTGGCCTGTTCAACATCCAAAGCCAGTTTCATGGGGCGCGGCTCGTTTTGGTAGATAGGGTCTACGTCGTTGTCCGACTCCATGTCGCCAATAGGCCGCTTGACAACACGATTGCGTTGCTGCAAAAATATGCGATGGTCCCATAACTTCTCCGATGTTCGACCAAATGAGAATCGAGGTGCAAGCGACACCTGTCCTTCGGAAGAATTGATTTGGGAACAAGATAAAGGAGGGGTCGTGGATGGTCGAGTACAAGGAGAACATGTTGCTGAGGGCGACGACGAGGAAGTACGCTGGGATGTCGATTGTAGTGATGGAATACGACCCCATAATCCCTGCTGGATTAGCGGCGTGCATGATGGGAATTGGGTCTGCTGATGACGGAGGGGGGCTTGAGAGCAACCGTGAGGAAGTGGGGGTGTTGTTGTGAGTGAAAATGTGGATGGTGGGTCAGATGCGCCTCTCAGCTGCAACGCAGGCGACTCTGAACCTTGAGTTGCATCCATTTCATTCATCATAAGTGCTTCAAGAGACGGGTCGGCAAATTCGTCGTCAAGCTCCGCTACAGACTCCATCCTTGCCGGTGGCACATGCATGTGATGCGCTTCAATGGCATCAATCTGCTCGAGCAACCCATCATCGAGTTCTCCTTCGAACTCGTCGAACTCATTCATCGACTATAAGAACGACCAAGCAGTGCAGAAGACCCGCGGGTGCTTGCTTGCTTGCTTGCCTCTTTGCCACCCACCCACACACCAAGTTGCACCGTGTTGTACTCTAAGCAACCTCAGCTAACCAACGCGCGTCTCGTTAAACAGCGCGCGTGTGTTGAATTTTGTGAAGTGGTGTGAGATTCGGCCGAAAAACTATGAGTAGTGGAGGGAGAATAGGCGTCAAGCACCAACGCGCGACTCGTAACCCGGTTGGCAGGTGACGCGAATGTCGAACTGGCCGCGACTTGCACTCTGGAGGCAATTATAAAAACGCTAAACAGGAATGTTTGCAACATGTTTGTTCGTCATATTATAACATACATTACATACATTGGAGTTTGTAGGCTTACATATTAGAAATGATGCAAGTTAAGTGACTGTGATACCTAGTCGATCATGCGTTGACAAAGCACCAACGGGCCGATGTGCCGACCACGACAGCGGCGACAACTTCGTCCACGAAATAGCTTGTTATGGATGATAGAAATGAAGGAGATTGGCATCAAACTCTGAGATGATGCTCTTGAGATCTCGGCGCCGGATCTTTTCTCGAGCGATAATCTCATCCACGTTATGCTTGCCGTTCAAGTAAGGAAAGAGGCGGATGAGCCAGCGAGTGTGCCAAGGATGCTTTCCATCAAAAAGGGCAGAAATCCATTCACTTTCCGTACGGTTAGCACGAGCAGGCTCCTGGATAATGATGGGATGTGGCCTTCCCCCAGGGAGCAAGTCATCGAAACGGTCTTCCTCCAAATCCATGTCCAGCTCGTTCCCGCTGGTCGGGTGGAAATAGTCAGAACCGCCACTATAGTGCATATGACCCGATGGCCAGTCGTCTATACTGGAAGTGCTGCTCGCACGAGACGTCGCGTGTGATGAGTTTGCATGAGAAGGATCCTTGGCTGGACGCTGTGGGATATTCAGGCCGTGTTCCATCTGTGCGCGAAGTCGGTCAATGAGCATTTCCTGGTCAGAGCTGGGCGGAGCATCAACCGAGTGTGCAGCCCTATGCTTTCGGGCTAGTTGGCGCTCGCGCCGCTCACGTCGCAAATCAACGGCGCGTAACTGATCGCGTGCCGTGATTAGCAGGCGCAAATACACATGGAGTTGGGTCAGCACATTCTGACGCAGGAGCCAGATAAGAATATCAATTGGCGCATACTCCCTCGGTGCTACGACGCAATGCGAAACAAAAGGACGTAGACTGGACGAAACGATTGTGAGAAACTCTGGAAGAGACATCATTCGAGGGAATTGACGCGTCCAGCGCTCGCTCAAGCCTGCCAGCTCATGGGTGTCGAATGTAGGATTAATTGCATACAAGCTCTGTATTCGTGGCACATCAATGACCTGAGCATCCGCATAGTAAATCAGATGGCGTACCATGGGATACACATCCTTGTATAAGTCCCACTGCAAGACCTCCGCCGCCTGTGCGAACGTCATGCATCCTTGTGGCGATGGACAAAACATGTGCGTGAGTGGCTCAGCCATCTTGAAAATGGAAGACTGGCGGTAAGGCAGAAATGCCTCTTCTGGCAGGAGCAGGGTCTTCCATGGCAACAAAAATGGGCCGGTCGTTCGAGACCACTCCTGTAGAATTGAAGGAAGCGATAGACTCGACGCATAAGGGCGGACAAGAGGATTCGTCAAGTCACGAGGTTCTGGAAGATCACCTCGCTGCACGACGCTATCGTGCATGTCGTACATGGGCTGAAGCTCAAAAGCACGTTCCGCCTTATTCGGTTCTTGGAGAAGTTGTGGGAGCTTGAGCGTGAGACCAATATTCTCATTGATGAGCACGTCGATATTGTGTCTGCGAGCAATGGAGCGTTGGATATCTCGAAGCGTCTGTGCAAGAGAGGAGGCATTCAAGCTCGCCTTCAAGTATTCGTGAAAATTCGAGCCATTTTGCAAGTAGTCCTCACGCATCTGGACCAGCAGATGTGCTTGCTCTGACACATACTGGACACGCGCCTCCTCCCAAGCAAGCATGGCAGTCAGCTTGAACAGGATGGTATAATATAGTTGTAGCCAGTGTTTAGAATCAATGCAACGCACTGATGGATACATATTCGATCTGTCCAAGACCATGACGACATTAAAGATGGTCGATTCAATGGTTTTGGATTGCGGCGCGACATGCTCCTGTGTGACAGGATGGCCGAGAAACGTTAGATCATCAATGGTCATTTCAAATCGCTGGTGACATTGTTCCCTTCGAGGAATGAGAAACGATGCGAGCATGCCAAGCTCGAAGCCAAGTAGCGACGTGTATGGACTCACACGCTCATCCCCTTCATCACCATTCGTGTGTGATGCGTTAGAAGTGTACGAGTGCGTCAGCCGTTGTGACGCCCGTGATACGCTTTGACTGCGTCCAGACGATGGTCGAGCATCAGGTGAGCGCGCGGATCGATGACGTGTTTGTGAGCGAGCACGCGATGATCCAGAGATAGTCGGCGAGTATCCTAACCGGGAGAGAGATGAATCACGCACCATGCGTGATGAGGAACTGTCGCGAAAAGCGCTTTCTTCATCATCGAAACCAATGCGAGCTGCTTCTTCGTTGAAGCTATCTTCTGAAGAGGCTGACATGGAATCGGACAACACGTCATCACTATCGCTTGCGACATTACTCCTGGATTTCGCTTCATCTTCATGTACGAGCTCACCATCTGTACTTGAATAGTAGCGTACATGTGAATGGTGCTTCCCTCGTCGAATGATAGCGGGCCAGTGAAATGCAACATTAGTACCACGAACAGTCGAGACGACTAACAGCATAGCAAGAAGCGGCGAGTTCTTCATGGTACATGCAAGTCTGCAGCCGAGCTGGTGCGTGTGTGTCCCGAATCAATAGGAGAATATGGACGCGAAGACAGAATATGGCAAGGGCGTGAAGTACGTCGTCGCTTGATCTGAATCAATGGATGGATGTCCTATCTGCGAGTCCGCATGGACCTGCTGACCGAATCGCTCCCAGAACTTTTCCCCTTGGAGAGCGCCAACGGCTATGGCATCCGCAGGCGATACGCGCCTCCACCTCCATACGGTCGGAACTTGCGCCGGTGGAGTCGGAGGTTAGAGTTGGAGTTGGAATTGGATTAGACGCGAGCTGAAAACGTAAAGGTGCCATTCTTGGACTAATCTCAACAGCAATAAAATGTAACCAAGATGTTCTTTAACTATGCCTGATAGTTAGAAGCCAATATTGGCAATGTCAATATCATCAAGCGTATTATTTGCGGATGATGCTACGACTCGATGCCCGGAATCGGGGCCCGTGTGCTTGTTCGTGATGGTGCTGTAGTTCGTTCGAGGTGACACAGGAATGGAAACACGCTCTGTGCTAACGTGACGAATATGTGATACGGTACGATGTGGTCGCATGGGCTCAGATGGCAGCATGGGGGTGAAGTAAGGTGTGGCAACAAGGGCAGGCGACGTGGCCGCTTCCAACGCGGATTCCTCCACCTGGATCATAGGCGACATTGATGTTGGTCCTGGTTTTGGCCCTGATGCTGGAGTCGAGGTCGAGACGGGTAGTGGTGTCGGAACCAGTTCTGGCTCTGCAGAAGAGCACGGAATTGGGGAGAACGGCAGAGCTTCTTGCTTAGACTGCCTTTCAAGAGCACACCAATGAGCAAGTTCAGCGTGCATGGATGTATAGTAGGATTGAGATGCCAGGCGCAGCGTTTGAATGACAGAAGAGAACTGTGCGAAGTAAAGCTCATCCACAAAAGCACGCGCCGCTTCCGCGCTTGATTTTAAGAAGGATGCAAGAATAGCATTGATGAGACTCAAGTTCTCAGTCAAGTACATGATTGCTTCCCATTCAACACTGCCCGTCATTCCACTCGGAACACGTGGTGCCATAGCTGCCTGTGTATCGAGAGAGTCCCAGTCCCAAATTGCATTGTTTTCGTGGCAAAAGATCCAGAAAAATTCGCCACACACACGCTGCAGCTCCTCTACATGTTTACGCAAAGGTCGGTGCTCGTGAGCGCATTGCAGGAAATCAACCTTGTTCTCCATTGTAGAGGGTCGTGGCGTGTGAAGCAGCATGGCAGCAAGCGCTGCGCCGTCATGCTTCTTTGAAGCGAAGGATAAGCACGGCACATCTTGCACAGGCACTCGATGGACAGATCGCTTCTCCAGCACAGTGGGTGGCAGATCATGGCCGACGAGCATATGCAGTAGAAGAACGATCATACGGCGCGTCTCAAGCTCATTTGGTATCTGGTCTGAGTACAGAGCAACACACAACTGCTCAAAAGGCGCAGGAGCTTGGTCGATTAACGCTGAGCGCCCAGACTTCGACGAGCCAAGTGCGACAATGCACCGCAAGATTTCGTACAAGAGGGTATCATCGTGTTGTTCCTCACGCCATTCCATGCGCAAAAGCGAGTCAAGATGTGCGAGAAGAGTATCGTATCCACTGGCATCCAGGAACTCATCTAGCCATGCCGGAGATTCTGTAGCTAGAGCCACACGAAGCTGGCGCATAGAGTCAAGAGGGATCCGGTCCACTGGCTGCCGAATCCGCTGCAGAAGGGCTGTGGGAGTAATAGGCTGAGCACGCTTTGAACATGTCGAAGAACGTGCGAAAAATGATCGTTTCGCTGGCCGAGAAGGTAAGGTCAGCATCTTTTGGTGCATGCCTATAATTCTCTCGCGGGTCTCGAGACCAACATTTAAAGACTCCAGCTGGTCAAGCAGGGAGCTTTCGATATTGCAAGAGGTTCTGGGAGCGAAGGGAATAGACGAAGATGAAGCTCTTGCTTGTTGTTGGTAAGTACGAGTCGCACGTTTGGGTGCAGCTAACGTCAGAGATCCAAGTGCGATTCGCTTCGATCCCTTTTGCGGTGTTCGAGGTAGGGGCTTGATATTTTCTTGATTAGCAGTACGCATCGAGAAGAAACAGAGAAATGGGAATGGGCTCTAACCCGGTCGAAGAAAGTGTGTGTATGTAAGTGATGGGACAAAGAGGATGGGCTAGAGGGCGGCAGAGTGTGAGCGAGCTTGAGAACGTGACAGAATGGGCCTGAAGAGCGGTATGTTATGAAGAATGGATCGAGAAAAACAAGCGTCTCCAATAAAGAAAGAGAGCACGGTCGTCAGGTGGTACGACTCTACGAAGCTCGTTGGCACCAAGCACAAAGTAACAACCCACAGAACGACGGTGCCTACTCAGGCCGTATGTAGGTTGGAAGAGCTCGACATTGAGTGGAGGAATAAAACCCAACACATAAACAGCAAGGTAGATGTTGCTTTTCGCGCATGTGGAGGAGTGACTGGCTATGTATCAACACGCGAATCAACACGACTCCCAGTCCCATCCACACACGCACACAGAGGCACGCCACAATCCAAGGAAAGGACTCAATCACCCAGGCAGCGAAACCTTATCCTCTATATGCCGCCGCCTTTATGGGACGGAGCAGGTTCTTCGGGGCCAGGAAATCAGCGCGAAAATGTTGTGGTGTGTGTGCGAGCACGGCCACTCAATAGCGAAATGGATGCAGGGATTTGGCGCGTTGATCAGACACATAACAGCGTGATGCCGACCGACCAGCATCCATCACTTGCGAGACGTGCAGGAAGCAGTAAATCGACAAGCTCAGATGATGTGGATCCTTGTTCGATGAGTGCGAGTACGAGTACTTCGGGCTTAGCCACGTATGACTTTCGCTTCGACAACCTTGTTTTGGGCGACGAGCAAACGAAGGCGCTGTACGAAGCCAATGTGTACCCGGTCGTTCGCTCGGCCATGGATGGATACAATGGCACAGTGTTCGCTTACGGCCAAACGGGAAGCGGAAAGACATACACAATGTCCGGCACAGACAGGGAACCAGGTGTGATTCCTCGCACAGTCAACGACGTGTTTGAGATTATTCGTGAGAATCCATCGTGTGAGTACTTATTGCGTGTCTCGTATCTGGAAATTTATAATGAAACACTGCGCGACTTGCTTGTGGATCCGAACGCCAAGCGCGCTGTGCGTCCACCACGGATCTTTGAAGAGAAGGGGCGTGTCATGTTGAGTGGCATGGAGGAACAGATCGTCACGACGCCGCAGGAAGTCATGGTGTTGCTTCAGAAAGGCCAGCGTGCGCGGCATATAGGTGCGACGGACTGGAATACACGCAGCAGTCGAAGCCATTGCGTCTTCCAAATTACCATCGAGAGCCGCGAGCAGGCAAGTAAATCCGAAGTGCGTGTCAGTCAACTCAACCTCATCGACCTGGCTGGTTCTGAGCGAGCAGCATCTGAAGCTGTGCGCCGCAAGGAAGGCGCTTTTATCAACAAGTCGCTCCTCACACTCGGGACGGTCATTGCGAAACTGACAGAGACGTCCACATCCTCAGACGTACATGTGCCGTACCGGGACTCAAAGCTGACACGCCTTTTGCAGACTTCGCTTAGTGGTGACGCACGTGTTACTGTGATCTGCACGATCACACTCGACAAGGAACATGCGATTGAAACGCTCTCGACACTCAAGTTCGGACGACGATGCAAACTTGTCGTAACCAAAGCACAGCGCCAGACTGTCCTAGACGACAAGGCTCTGATCGAGCAGTACACGCGTGAGATTCAGGAGCTGCGTGCTCGCCTCGAGTCCAGTGGTGTGGGCTCCCTTTCCCCCACACCGTCTTCAAGCCATGGTGCCGATCGTGGAGAGTCAGATCCCGATGACCATCTCAGTGCCGAACGTGAGGCTGCCGCTCAAGAAGTAGCAGCGATGGAAGAAACGCGCCAAGACTTGCGGCGGCAAATTGATCATCTGACACGACTGATTCTCACGAGTCGTTCGGTGGCTGCACAAACGCCTGCTCGTTCTCCCTTGCATTCTGTATCGCAGGAAGGCTCGTATGCATCGCCCGCTCGTCGTGGACCGCGTATGAGCGACCTGCCCCCGCGGAATGGTGACCTCGATCTGCATGCGTTGCGTCGCGAAATACATGAATTGCGCATCCAGCAACAAGCTGAGCGCGAAGTGCATAAACGCACCGTTCGTGCGCTGGAAGAAGAGGTGCGCGAGTGGGAAGAGGCAGCTTCTTTTGCGCAGAAGCAGAATCAAGGCGCCAAGCGTGAACTTGTTCGTCTACGCGAAGAGCATGCCACAGATGAAGCGCACCGCGAGTTCCGCGAGCTAGTCTCTGTACACCGAGCGTCAGAACTGGACAATGGCAAAGATGCTGTACATCTCCAAGCGCGTGTCGCCGCGCTGGAGCGCGCTTTAAAAGAAGAAAAAGCCATGCGCGATCTTATTTCATTGCCCGAGCGGCCGCTTGCTCTGCCGATGGAGGCTCGCTCAGGCATGACGCCGCCGCGTGTTCCTTTGCGCTCACGATCTCAAGGAGGAAGCCCAGTACTGACGCCCGTGGACGAAGTGCACTCATTACGGCGCGAACTCGCAGAGCAAAAGGCGCTTGTGTCTACGCTGAACGCATGCGTGCATGGATGGGAGGCTCGTGTGAGGCAGCAGGCTACCATGATAGCCAAGCTGGCATCGCTCGTTGTGGACGATAGTGATGAAAATGACAATGACCAGAAGCAAATGAACGAATCCAGCACCACAGAGGCTGAGCGGAGCCCAGCACTTCCCGATACCCAAGCTAGGAAACCTCGGCTCAGTGGCCTTCGACCTAGTGATGTGGCCCAGGGCAAAGCGAAAGTCGGACAGGCTGAAAACTCACTTCGCCTTGAGCGTCCTGCGACGACCAAGACTCTACCTGGCAGACTGAGCACGTCGACTTTGGGTCTGCACGGTGTGCCAACCTTGGATGACAAGGCGCCGTCGAAGACCACGGGAACGAGGCAGCTGAAAAACCCGTTGCAGCCACAAGAAGCATCTACACCACACTCACACCCACGACCACCAACCCCATCTCATACCTCATCATCGCGCGAGCCAGAAAAGCCCAAGTTTTCCACGTCAGTTGCGACACAGTCAGCTCAACGAGACAACACACCGGCCTCACCGCCACCACCCACAACTATGACCATTCACTCACCACGCACGCAGCGATCAAGATCAACACACATCTCACGCACGCCACCACCATCTCAGTCAACCACAGCAACAGCGCCCACAGCCACATTCCTACCCAAGTCACCCAGTCATTCTTTCACACCAGAGCGTCGACGTGTCAAGGATTTCGTCAGCATGATCAAGCGGCCAGATGCTACGCCCATGCAACCCGAGGTGCATATCGCGAATCCTGTGCGCCCAGAGCCGCGCCTAGCTACGTCAGCATCATCGCGACCGACATCTACAGCAACTCAAGGACGTGCGCTGCCGAGCCCTCCGAAGAGCTCGCAGCCGCTGCCGATCCCGCCCAGCGGCGCACCCACACGCTCTCTGCCCACACCACCAAACACAAGTGTTAAAGCACTGCGTGCGAGCTGGCTTGCACCCGCTGCAGATACATCCGCACCTCCGTCGTCATCGGTGAAGCCACCGCCTTCATCCACCACAGCAACATCCCGTCCAAAAGGAATAGCAAGTGAACGAAAGCGACCACCTCCCTCGCCAGCCGAGACGAGATCGAATCTTCCGCCATCCATGACATCCGCAACAACGACTATATCAGCCGAGTCTCGTGGTGAGCCGCCGTCGAAGCGGTCGTCGAGTGGTGCGGCCGAGTCGCAAGCCAAGCTACGTGCTCGCCTGTCAGCCTACACCGCCGTGGCATCTGAACAAATGGCCCCAACGCCCCAGAGCGGCGTCGTGCGTGGCTTGGCACTTAAGCCTGTGCAATCGATGATGCAAATCCCGCAGGGACGCAAATCGCATGACACGGCCATTCTTCGTGAGCTGAATGAGCTCAAGTCCATGCCGCGTGTCGAGAGCAGTCGTGTTATGTACATGCCACAGACCTTGCCTTCGAATGCAACAATGGAGCGCCTACCTGCGACGGGCTACAAGACGGATGCTAGTGCCTATTACATTTAGTTTTCGGACCACAGCGCGCAATTTTCGCGCTGGCTGCGAGATCAATATGCGACTGTATGCCCCCATCACGCGAGAAGCTGCGAGCCACGATGATCACGCATTGGGTCTATTTGCCCTGAGGTGTGATCGTGGACGTAGCTCGGCAGCTTCATGTACAAACCATTCCTTCCCTGTTTCCCTACAGTTGCACTGCCTGTGGTTCCACTGCGGCTGTTGTATACACACATAAATATCTATGTAATGTTGATCCAATCATGGCCTTCATAGACTCATGGACTGGGGTTCTACTTTGACCGTCGTTACATTGCAAGCTAGAGGGCACCTCCATTGAAGTGGGACTTGCTTCTCACCGTACATATATATGTATTGACACAACGTGCCAGGAAGCACGGATTTGTTCCACGTAGACTGGGAAATATTCGTTTGCTTCTTGAGCTCGATTTGTCTGTGTAGACGAATGTCTTCTGATTACGAGAAGAGTGTTGTTCATCGGCCGATGGATGACTGAAAGACTCCAGCCTAGCTCTAGAAGCCCCATCCCATTGATTCGTGTCATAGTGACAAGCTCCAGCGCCAAAGAGTGGATTTCTCATTTCACCGGCCCAGTGCTAAACAAGCGAGTGCGTCTGTCGCAACAGCTTGATTCCTGCTGCGCTCTGCACTGCACCGGACGGTGTGTGGAAATCACGCTGTCTTTCCCCACCCCATCGTCTCCCTTGCACGGGTCCTACAATGGATGTCGCTAGAGCCGGTGGCCTCGAACGCAGTCAGCCAGCGGAGGCTTCAAACGCGACGGGAAATGGCCATGTTGGAGTCAACGAGGCTGATTATGGCAATCCCCGACCTATACCCAACTATGAGGAAGAGTCCAACCAAGAATTGCGTGTGTCTCAAGGCATCGCATTTCCTTTATCAGGCTTGCCGACAGAACTCAACTTCTCTCGCATATACGACAACCAGGCGCCTTCTTTGCGATCCGTCTTACTTACCAATCAATCTTCTCATCCTCTAGTGCTGGACCTGTCGCACTCCCCGCCGGGTGTGCGATGGGCACAGATCCGCGCGTCAGCAGGCGTGCAGACCGTGTCTTGGCCGCCTGATGTCGCTACGAATACCGTTGCTTGGGCCTATGAGGACGGTCTGCTCCCTGCCAATCTGCGTGCCGTACGGCATTTGGCTGCCAATCTTGAGACGTGTACGACAGTGACAATGGAGCCCCACGCATCGGAACAATTCTACGTTGAAGTGCAAGTGCGTGAAGTCACCAAGGCCAGCGCCAGCTCCTGCACAGGCACCGAGGGCAAGTCTTCTTCGCCGCCGTCCGAAGAACGCGTTACAGCAGCGTATGACCTGCCGATGACCATATTCGTGCACCATACGGAAGCGACAGGACATGGGCAACAGCGCATCCAGATCCCTGTTAAGATCAGTGCGTGCGAACCCGAGCTGCTCGTCGAGTGTGCGGATGCCGACGACTCAAGTGCCGGCCGCGATCGTGTGCTGTTACTGGACGTCGGCGATGTTGTCGTACACCAGCATGTTGTCCGCGATGTGCGCGTTACGAACAGGTCCGACATAGAGTGCTTTCTCCAAGTTCGCGTGCACGACGGTCGCGAAGTGAATCCACTTATTGCAGTCGATCAAACGACTCATGCACGCGTCGACGCCCGGCCAGCGGCGCTCGCGCCGCACGAACAGCGTATCTTCACCTTGGTGCTTGAGCCATGGGAGTCGCATGCTAACTTTGAACAAACCATCACCTTTGAAAATGCTCACATGCCCAACAGTGACGTGCGGATCTTGGTGCGCGCAAACCTGCTAGGTGCTGCCTCTGATGGCGCTTTAGTCGTGCTGAGTGAATGTCCCTTGGACTTTGGCGACTGCTGTGGCGGCGAATGGACGCGCCAACTGCTCGTACTGAAAAATGCGGGTGACAAGCACCTCGATGTTATGTTCCATACAGACAAAGATGCCGATGTGACGTTTCAACTGGCCGAACTTGCTCTGCAGCGCGACAGTGCTGACGAGGGCGATGTGCCTGATGATGGCGTGCCGCTAGGCGGCACATCGACATCCACGGCACGTGCGGCTCTATATGAGACCCACGACTCGCCACCAGCGGCCGCTAGTGCAACTCTAGCCTCCAATACAGTGGATCCAGCTTCTAAGGGAGAGGCTCCTGCTACACCACGCGTGCCGGACCACATTCCCCTGGTGGCTAATGACTCAGATCGCGATTCAGACATCTCGTCTAATGCGTCGCAGGCTGGCTCACGAGTCGGCAGTCCTGAACCGCGGCTGGACCTTGCGTCGCAGTCCAGTGAAACCGATGCAACAACGCATCATACATCTACCGCGGCAAGCACGACGAGCTCGGCCATGCCTAGTGGGAGCGTGCCAAGCATTTCACCCAGTCTGAACACGCCGGCGCCTGTGATGGGCCAGCGTGTAGCCTCTTACTCTGTCAGTGCACTAGCGACATCCCAGCCGAGGCACCGGCGTCACTACGACCCTGTTGCCATGCTGTCTGGTGTCGGTGAGTCGCAGTACAACCAGCTAGAAGAGCTTGTGATGCGTCCCGGTGCCCAGTACCGCATTGTTGTGTCGTACCGACCACCTCGTGAGCCTGTGGACAGCGAATACACGGGTGGACGGCTCAAACACTCGTCATTCCGGATCTATTTGGATTATGTGCATGCAGCAGAAAATGCGCATGGTGGTCGTGAGCGGCGTGAGATCCAGTGCCATTTGCGAACATGTACGCCTTTCATCTCCGTCGAGCCACGTGTCGTCGATTTCGGCATGGCCAGCGTTGGTGCACGAATGACGGCCCAGGTGGCCATCACAAACCACTCCGAGCTCGAGACCCGTATCCTTCTGCGCTTTGTGTCCAAAGTCCTGAGCATGTACATGGATGAAATTGCTGTGCCTGCCCGGCAGACTGTTGAACTGAAGATGGAGTTCTTCCCGCGTCGCATTAATGAATCCTACCGAAAACAGATCACCGTCATGAATCTGCTGAATCGGAGTAATGACCAGATCCTCGAGGTTCGTGCGCGCAATGTCGACCTGCAGCGCGTGAGTTTCCACTCGTTGTTCTACCGAATCCTCACGACTTCCGGCTCAAACTTCCTCGACTTTGGCGACGTAAATATTCATTCGCCCAGCGTGCGCAGTTTCGGCATCGAGAACTTGTGTGCGACACGTCTCTCGCTTGAGATGAGTGTCGCGCATCCCGAAGATCTACAGCTGTATGTGAAGGCGCCACAATTGCACACAACACGCTCTGACCACAACCGTGTGGCTGCGCTAAAGGAGCAGTTCCTCGAGACTATTTCCTCCGACACGCCATCGCATTGCTCTGTACCAACGAAACGGATCCAACACACGCCTAAAAGCCACGCGATTGCCCTGAAACGTGGGAGCCGCGGCCGTGCCTCCTTTCAGTGCGGCTCGTCTATGGCTTTCCGCGATCGTTCCCTATTGCTTCCTCTTGCCTTTCTTGACCTGGCTGCCGGATCGCCTGGTGCTGACCCTCGTCGCCGCTCAAGCACTCGGAAACACGCGTGCAAGTCGCCGCATGGAGCTGGACACAGTCCGCCACTGCGTATGTCTGGCCGCAAACCGAGCGAAACAGGCCGAACCTTCGCCGGCAATGCATCGGGCGTAGCCGGCACAACACTGGCCGCAGAGACAACCGCTGCCAACATGCCTACCAAATCAGGAGTAAAAGGCGTGCACGCTGTTACGTCCGCCGCTAGAGCTAAAGCTGACATAGGTCTTGGATCTGGCTCGAATGAAGGCGTAGGCACGGGCCCTAGCACATCGATGCGTTCAGCCGGAGCTGCAGGCCACACAAGACAGCAAACACAGTCCCCGGCACTAACAGGCACATGGTATCGAGCAACGCGCTTTGCAGACCCACAGGATGTCGCTGCGCTTGATCTCGATGCGCTCATATCAGCCCTGGAGCACCAACCTGCTTCCTTATCGACCTTCTTTGTGCGAAACGTCGAAGCGGAAGAGCGATTGGTTCGTACGGAAATCAATCTGCATCGTGCGCTGCATGATGCAATTGCCTCCGGGCAGCTCATACCGACTGGCTTACTGAACGTGCCTCCTCACACGGTCATGCAAGTGGTGGCTGTGTACACGCCACATGGCAGCACACGACCGCATATTCAGGGCAATGCGCGCAAGCAGGATTCAAGAATCTTTTTGCGCTTGTTGGAGTTTGATATGCGTCGTGCAGAAGGCCTGCCGGAATTTGAGGCGCTTCGGCAGCGCGATGTCGACGAGCTGCCCGTGCGCGACCTGATGGTACGCTCCAGTGTTTGCCGAAGCATGCTCGAGCTGGGACAGCCGCACATCAACTTTGGTCACATGGACAAGGGGGACCAGCGTGAGCGGAAGATTTGGATCCAGAACAGGAGCGAATGGGCGTTGCGCTACTGCATTCGGAAGAGCGGTAGTATTGCCTCGGGCGACATTCGCTTGGGCCGAGGTCGTTACGGCATTGTGCCTGGCTACGGAAAGCGTGGCGTGGACTTCACATTCTCGCCCTCGTTGTCAGGCCCCTTTTACGAGCGCCTACTTGTCGAGAACATTGCGGACCACGATAATGACCAGGCCATTGTGCTCAAAGCGAATGTGCGCAAAGTGGCAAACTTTGCCATCGATCCCACATCGCTTGACTTCGGTACATGCAGCTCGCAAGACTTGGTCTCAATGCCAGAAAGCGTGTTATTATCAAACACGACAGCAAAGCAACGCACGTTCGTCGTGCGGCTGGATGATCCCGTCTCACCCATGCTCGACGTGCTTGTTGCCATGAGTAACGACAGTGCCACACGCCGGGCGCTTTCTAGTGAAGAGGAGGAAGAAGTAGAGACACTTTTCCAGAAACTCAAAATCGCCAGTCGCAAGGGCAACTTGGACAAACTAGCCAAGTATCGCGACCGCCTGACCCAGCTCGGTGTCTCCATACCCACCGCGGCGACTTCGCCATCGACTGAGGAGCCTGCTGCCATTCCCACGACACCCAGCCATGATGAGTTGAAACACTATACACTCTTGACGAGTGGAAGTGCTCATGACAGGAGCGCACTCACGGTGACGATTGGGGCTCAAAGTTCACACAAACTACTCGTCCGTGTGCGTGCGTCATCATCAGCGCTAGTCTCCTCCTCGTCAATCGCAAATCCCAAGGCCAATTCGACTGAACACCAGCCGCTCGATGCTTTGGTGTATTTGCAAATTCACGAAAATAAAAACAGCGACGAAAAACGACACGTCATTGTTCGTGCCCGTATAGAATCGTAGATGCATGCAGCATGCCAGCGACACGAAAAATGACTCATGTATTTCAACGAAGAACTAGTCGAATGACATCGTACGTCCTTGGTGTTCGAGATTACATGCTACGTCACGGTCTAGCCACCCTTGTCGCGGGCATCATCCATTGCGCAATAGTAATGCATCGTGGCTCCAGTGGCGGGCATCACCGCTAGCACGGCTTGACCCAAGCGTCGGTGGCATCGCACGCATGTCCTGCCTTCTGTTACAAGTACATGCCGTTGCTGCAGTGCACGCAGATCTTGATCGAGTGCCGATACTTGAGCCTCACACAACGCGCGTATCACTCGCACATTCGATCGCTCCATAGTTTGTGCCTGTAATGCGCGCTCCAGCAGTCCATACACGTGCTGAACGGGCAAGTTCTGAGGGAGAAGCGCGAGAACCTCACCTAAGTTTAGATCCTGCGCATGCTGCGTCAGGATAGCGTATACATGATGCAAATGCTGTGGCGAATACGTCCGCGCGATACGCAGGAGCTTTGAGAGGAGTGTGCCGCGTTCAGTGTCACGCGCATATGTCACACAATATGCTTCAGCTCGTGCAATATCGCGAAGCTCGACGAGATACAAGCGCAACGCCTCGTCATGACGGCCAAGACGTCCGAGAAGCACAGCCCTGATTTCAGGCCATGCCGGCTCATCAGGCAGGCGATGCAATACAGCGTCGACATCGTACAGTGTCGACTTGCACAAAAACTCGAGCAACGCCGCATGTGATGCACCTCCTCGGCACGCATCCAAATACAGACACGCACGGAGCGTGTGCAGTGATGGGTCAACACACCGAACCTCCATCACTCGTTCCAAGTACGTGAGACAGAGCGGAGGACGAAACGAAGCCAGATCATGAGCGATGCGGTCCGGGGGGAGCGACTCAAGATGAGACTCAGACGTGAAAATGCACATGCCCTGTTCGGGATCCATATCCAGAACCCAATGCGCGTGCAGCAAAATCAAGTCCAGATGCTCGGGACCAAGGGCTTCCAAGTAATCAATCGTCGATTTGATGGGATCAACAAAGTACTCGCGTTGAGATTGAAGGAGTTCAAGTGCAGCCGCATGCATCTGCTTGCTCCGGTACAAGGACACAAGCGCATCAAACATGTGTCGCTGCTCAAGATGCGGTCGAACGCGCTCGACGTCACACCAGTTATCGACACGACACATGGGGCCCAGTAGCGCAGGTTTTGTCTGCAAGAATACGTGGAAAAGAGCCGTATCAACCACCTGCGCCATAGCCATGAGTTGCTTTTCGTTCATCTTATCGAGTGTGCACGCGCACATTGGCAGGTCTGCAATGCAGTGGGTATCAACGCAAACAGTGTGCTTTAAGTGCGCTGTCTTAAGGCGTAAGACACGCCGACAGTCACTCAGATAGCGAGCCAGGGCATCCAGTGCTTCTGACGAAGTTCGTTTTGTTTCATCAACTGCATGATCCCACGGTATTTGTGCATCAAACAAGGTGGCCCACGATGACGGCGGCTGCGCATGAGGCCCCGAGATCGTTTCTGGGTATAATGCTAATACATAAGTGGGATTCATGTGTGTGTCGATGAACAGGTCCACGGCGACATCAAACTTGCCATTCACGAAAGACGCCAACCCCACGAGTGCTTGAATGTGTAGTCTTTGGTTATGAATATCATGTGGCCATAGAGCTGGGTCAAGTGCATCTAACAGCGCGAGTGCCTCATGATAGTTGCCAGAGGATGTTAATGCCGCCAGTTGGTCGTTGACGGGGCTCGGTTCTAGCACATACAAGGAGCCACTGTCACGAGACGACGAGGCAATCATTTTTGCGCCCACCGTCACTTCGTTCGGTATTGCCACACAGGCCGATGTGCAAACAACCACTCCAAGTTGCGGTCCTGCCGCAATAAAACGAACAGCTCCCGCCTCGGATGGCAGCTTTACGCTCTGCGCTCGGCGCAACGTCGTCTGCATGTAGACACCAAGCGTGCCATCAGACTCGTGCAGGACGAGATAAGGCGCAGCAGTTGTGCCATGCAATGGTGGAGCATCCCATTCCAGCACATCTTTACGGGATGGACGCCCATATGCATCCACAAATACACCTTGCCGCATTGTGCTGACCAAGACATCGTGCTCAAGAGCGAGTACCAACGGACGCCATGAGCGGCTCCACCAGTTCGATTCTTGAGCTGCTGATGTCGGCAAAAGAACAGCATATGTATCCCATCCTGCAGTGTCTGTCCATGTGCCAGAAGTGAGCGCATCGCTCGGGGGGGTTCGCCATGCAACACTCGATGCATGTGCTGGCCGTATGGCGACACGCACATATTCATACTGTGCATAGCCAGCAAATAGGGATGTACCTTGAAATAATGCAAGTGTCTTGGGCGTACGTGGAAGCGAATGCACTTTGCAGTCCCAAAATGCGCCATCAACCCAGCGATACAGCACCACACACCGTTTGCATGCGACAGCGAGCATGGATACACGCACATCATTCAACGCACGCCGCTTCTCACGAGCAACATCGTCCATACTTCGCAGTCCAACAGCACGCTCTGTTTCTGTTCGTGAATGTGCATCTGCGGCGTCCGAGCGTGCTTCCAACCAAGTCCCAGCCACGAATAAACTCGCGCCCTGCGTGAGTGGCAACCGAGTAGGCGTGTCGAGACTCTCATGCGTACACAAGTTCACGTACGAATCTCAAACATAAGCTGATCACGAAGCGCAAACGTACCTGCCAAGCATGCAATATATTCTGTGCCAGGAATGCCGCCTATCTGCTCAATTTTTCGTCGTGAAGGCGAGAAGCGTGGCGACACTTCGGGTGCCGGCTCTGGCACGATCACATGTCCACTAGACGTGCCAACATACACATGTTCGGCTGAGCCTAGCGCTGTAGCATCAGGGACATGCGTGATGAAGCGTGCCTGATACACTCCATGCATACCGTCCCGTCACGTCAGTGCACGCCACCCAGAAGAAAGTTCAGCTTGATCGCTTGTCAAGACTATATGTTGGACCCTTGGTGTGGAGGACATTGATCGTCATCATCCGGCACACCCACGTGATGACAATGAGACCTTGACACTGTGGCACGCACAGACACTTGGAGGGAAAAGGGGATTATCACCCATAATTCTCGCTCGGCTTGACATTCATGCTTGATGACCAGCTTAGCAAAGCGCTAGATATTCGTGAGCAGCAAGGTCGGCGCCGGCAACTATTCCTTCAGAACCCGAAGGAGGCTGAGCGTCTGGCAAGACTTGTCGACTTTTCATCAAACGACTATGTATCGCTCGCGCGAAACACACGCGTTCGTGAAGCATGGCTAAAGCGCCTACACGATGATGGCGAATCATTCGGTAGCACAGGAAGTCGACTATTAGACGGCGACTCTACCACGCACACGCAGCTGGAGCAGCGACTAGCAAAGTACTTCAAGGCGCCTGCAGCGTTGCTTTGTAATACTGGTTTTGATGCCAATGTGTCTCTTCTTTCGACGATACCACAGCCTGAAGATGTCATTCTATATGATGAGCTTATTCATGCAAGTATGCATGATGGCATGCGGCAGTCGCGAGCCAAAGTCTGCGTGCCTTTCCAGCACAATGACCCCGTTGATCTTGATCGCCAACTCTCGAGCGCTCTAGGCTCCAACCTCCTTCGCGACATTCAGGATGGTAAGCGAAACGTGTTTCTCGCGTTAGAGAGCGTATACAGCATGGATGGCACAGTATGCGCGCTTCGAGAGCTGGCGCATGTGTTGGAGAAACACGTTCCCTATGCATCCACGAGACATATTCTTGTGGATGAGGCACACGGTGTTGGCGTATATGGACGCGGTGGGCGTGGTGTGTGTGATGCATTGCGATGTACAGACTTGCCATCAGCGCGGCTTGTCACCTTTGGAAAAGCGTTTGGTTGCTCGGGCGCCGCCCTCTTGGTGCCGAGTCTCTGGCGAGAATACTTGCTCAACTACGCGCGCCCGCTTATCTATTCGACAGCACTCTCGCCAGCCCAAGCCGCGGCTGTAGACGTTGTTCTTACTGCATGGGAGCGTGGTGAGTTAGAGGAGAGCGTACAAGCTCTGCACGCACGCATCGCTGAATTGTACGAGTCATTGGCACTGCCGGCCCCAACGGCAGCTTCGCTGCCGCCAGCGCCAATTGTCCAAGTGCAAAGCAAAGAAGTAAAGAGACTCGCCGCGCAGCTACAAGATGCTGGATTCCTTGTTCGTGCCGTGTGTTATCCCACAGTCCCACGCGACAAAGAACGTGTGCGTATCTGTGTTCATGCCCACAACACGTCCGATGAGATCGCTCGTCTGAGCCTCGCGGTTCGTGCAGTGACTCATGCGTCTTTGTGACGTTTTGTTTGCTCAACGAGCGTCTGAACATTCCATTTGCCAAATCTTTGGTACTCGTCGATTGTACCTATACCGCATATATTTCGAAGTACTTCAACGATGATAATGACATCGGCTTGTGCCAAGTCCACGCGGTGTTCAGCATTCTTGGGTACACATGAAGCAATGAGTGGAATGAGCATATCTCGCGATAATGATGAATGCGCTCGAATACGTGGCTCAACGCGATACTGTCAACATGTCAGTCAGCCCGATTGGCCCTCGTGTTCACGACCAGCTCATGTAGAGAAACCCAATGACATACCGTTCGTGCATGGCCCTCAGGAAATGCTGGCGCCAAAGCAGCCGTGGCAGCAGTGCGAATCGATTCAGTATCCGTGCGACAAAGCACACGGACAGGCGAAAGCCGTTGGACGAAGCGGCTTCGCGATGCACCTGTGGTTTCCATGTCGGTTAGCACACGCTTGATTAGCCGATACGGATCAACTGGTGGTAGACACTGGATAAAGCATACTGCATGTGAGAAACAAGAACTCGGAAAGACATACAGCATTCTGTATCGGTGTCCAAGGCAGTAAAACGAGACAATGATGGCGTCGAGCGTAGCACTTGTAGCTCCTGCTGGATTTGTGTCTCAATATCTGATGAGGAATTCACTGAGGTTGGAGTGGCTGCACCTTTAGCGCGAGCCGCAGGCGCAGGCCCATTTCGCAAAGAGTCCATATCCTCTTCGTCTACGTCACCATACATGCATTGCGCTTTCTGTTTCGAATAAGTACCCATTCACATACTTCTTCCATAACTTCAATGAGTTCAGATGCAGCTTTTCGTTCCTTCCCACGGGCACAGGACATGAACACGCCGCCACAGCGTGGATAATCGAGTGCATGAACGATCTTACGCGTATGTCGTTGGTGTGCACTACCAACTCTTGGACCTTGTTTCCGCCGACGTTTCGAATGTGAATACTGATGCTGCGACTCCTGCTCACGTTTGGTCATGGAGAACTAGTATCTATCTAAACAACACCTGATGCCCAACACTGGTGGCTTATGGCATCATCACGGACTGTCCGAGCAACTAATGGGCAAAAGCGGGTCCAGGTGGAGTGTAAATCCACAAGTTTCAACGTTGAGTGGATGTGGGTGCATGGGCCAAGGAGGGACAAAAGTTGAGGAACTTGTGAAGGGCGGCCCCGGCTACTGCAACATCTTATGCCATCTCAACCTCAGAACGATCCTGGTGGGGTGCAGGCCTTGCTAGCTAAGCTAAGGAGCTTGCAAGACCGTGTCACAGACACTGATCCTAATCAATGCACGCAGTCTGGTCACCTGCGCCCGTGGGCTGTGTCGTCGCGGCCTCTGCCAGCGTACCTGCGTCGTTCAGGCGCGTTGGCCTCAGGAACCTCCAATCCCCTTGCATTGTCTAAGCAGCAGCAAGCTTCTCCAAGAGACATAGAGAATGAACAGGCCGTCAAACACACACTAATGTTGTGTGAAGACGCATCGTTTCTCAAAGCATTTGGCAAGGTACGCCATTACCCTGTACTTACGCAGCTCCAAACTGAGCAGGATGCGCTTGAGCTGGCGCTAGCTAAAGAGCGCACAGCACTCGTGGGAAAAGACGAGGAGCATCTCCGAGGACCTAAGTATGTAATCAAGCCTGTCATTCTGTTCTCAGGTATGCAACTAACCAAACCAAGTGGTGCGCGTACACAAGCAGCTTATGCGCATTGGACTTGGGAAGCTCTACGTCGATGGAATCAGCTAAGGTATTCACAGCAGCAACAGCTAGAGCAGGTATGTATTTCGTAGATTCACTGACTCTCAGTTGGGTGTACCATGGTTCTACGACACAAATGACCCTGCTGCATTGGAGCGACAATACCGCCTTCTAACCGTTTTGCTTGAACGAACGCGAGATATACCGAAGTAAGGAAATTACAGTATAAAAAATTGTCAATACACCATGCGTCCGCTATGATCACGTGCTCGAGTGGAAGCTAGCGACAAAGTTTTCTTGCTCATATGAACTCGTTACCAACATATATTTCTCGTTGGCCTGTGCACTTAAGAACCCGCGACGTCCAGCAGTGGATTTCTGGCGGGACATATCCTGCCCATAAAACGCTCAGAACGCGGCAAGTTATCCTTTCTGAGTACAAAAGCTGAATACGACTCTTTTTTTTGAAAACACTCGTTCTCTCTCTCTCGCCCTTCTCAGGAGCGTGTGCGATCATGTGGGCAGCGTGCACAATCGTAGTAGCGTCGCTTTGGGTATTGGTGCAATGGATATCCCTATATGCTCCTTACACCCCGCCCACATTATTGCATGCTCTTTCGAATCTGGAACGTGCCGGAACACCATCCCGCTTGCCAAGACAGGTTCTTCCTCAACACTACAATGTGACTATACTCACGGATCTGGATGCGCTCAAGTTCCAAGGGGCGGTAAATGTATCACTTCAGGTTATGAATGACACGAATGAATTCACATTCAACGTGGGTCGTGACCTAAATTTGAGCTCTGTGCGTGTCGCAACACACTTGGGCACTTTTGTCTTGCGTCCCCAGCGCGACTTGGAACACGAGCGTGCCTCTGTTCATATACCCGTGGTTCTTCATGAAAATACAAACCTCTCCATCCTCATGGGTTTCAGTGCTAAAATGAAATCGAACCGCATGGGATACTACTACGCCGATTGGACACATAAAGATACCCATGGCCACTATGCCTTGACGCAGTTTGAGCCCACAGCTGCGCGCACGGCCTTTCCTTGTTGGGACGAGCCGGACTTGAAGGCTACGTTCGAGGTGCATCTGCTCCACCGAAATGCAACAACCGCCTTAAGTAACATGCCCAATATTACTGCTTCGTACAGCGTAACGGCCGACCAAGTACTCAGCGCCTTGCATGTGCACCCACTACGATTCGAGAAGCCCGTACTCTCAAATGCTACATGGGTCCGTACGGATTTTGAAAAAACACCTCCCATGTCTACCTACCTTTTGGCCTTTGCGAATGGCATGCTGGAGCACGTAGATGGCTCTTTCTTGTCGTCCAGTCGAAGACCAGCCATCCCGATCCCACTCCACGCTTATGCAACGCCTGAGTATGTCTCCAAAACGCATCACATTGTTGACGTAATGAAACGCGTTATGCCATTTTACGAGCGCGTGTATAGCATCGCTTACCCGCTCCCAAAGTTGGACATGCTCATTGCCAAGAGTTTTGACTCGGAAGCAATGGAGAACTGGGGTCTCATCACTGGGCGCAGCACAACCTTTCTCGTCGACCATGCTGTATCAAGCTCTAGTGCAATTAATACAGCTACACGTATTGTGGGTCATGAAACGGCGCACATGTGGTTCGGTGACATCGCCACGATGGCATGGTGGGATGATCTCTGGCTGAACGAAGCCTTTGCGACGTACATGGGCGAAGTTGTTTCCATGTCGGCCGTGTATCCTGAAACAGATTGGATCGGTGAGTTTGCTCATACAGAGCTTAATCGCGCTTTGGATCTCGACGCCAAGCGATCGTCACATCCTATTCAGCTCGCTCTTAAGGGCGAAAATGTGGAAGACGCTATTAGTCAGGTCTTTGATGCGATCTCCTACTCCAAGGGTGCTTCTGTGTTGCGTATGCTTTCACACATGATTGGACAAGACACGTTCATTCAAGGCGTTAGTCAGTACTTGACCAAGCATTTGTATGGCAACACGATTACCGAGGACCTATGGAAAAGCATGAGCAATGTATCGGGCGTCAATGTGAGCACCATCATGTCCGACTGGATTCAGCAGCAAGGATTCCCTCTCTTAACAGTGACTGAGGGACAAGACTCGATTCATATCCGACAAAGTCGCTTCTTCGAGACGGGCGATGCACAGCCCGACGAAGACACGACTCTCTGGCACATTCCCTTGGCACTCAAAACGATTCGACATGGCCTCGTGGAAACACATAATTTCACGCTCGATCGTAAGCGCTCGATCGAAGTACCCATTCTGCCTGACACGATATGGAAACTGAATGCTGACCTCATTGGCGCGTATCGCGTCGTGTATTCGAGCGAACACCTTCGCAAACTAATAGAGGCAAAGGCCTTGCTCTCGCCACTCGATCGCTTGGGTCTCGTGTCAGACTCGCTGCGTTTGGCCATCGCTGGCTACGCCAGTACGCCAGACGCTCTAGATATCTTGCTTGCTTTTAGGAACGATTCAAGCGCGCAAGTTCAACGCACTATGGCAGAAATTTGGGTCCATGTGAAAAGCATGTGCTGGGAGCAACCAGCGGCATTGCAACACGCGCTCAACAAGCTGGGCGTAGACTTATTTGGATCTTTCGCACGAGTACTCGCAGATCGTTCAGATTTGGAAGAGCCAAACGAGATACGTCTTCTTCGCACCTTTGTTCTCGAGGCTGCCTCAGACGCTAACGATCCATGGACGCTTACATATATGCAGGACCTGTTTGCCGAGCATGTGCGTAATAACCGACGGGTACCTTTGCATCCCGACCTCCGGTCAACCATTTTGAAACACGGAGTGAAGAACGGAGGACTCCGAGCCTATGAAGCCGTCCTTCGTTTTTACTACGAAGCAGACGATCCATCATACAAATTGGATGCACTCCTTGCATTATGCTATGCCCAAGACGACACCCTTGTCAGGCGCTCTGTGGATTTGGCATTCAGCAATGATGTGCAAAAGCAAGACCTGCTCGATGTTGTGCGTGCACTCTCTATGAATCCAAAGAGCCGCCGGTTGCTATGGACATTTTTGAAAGCACGGATGCATGAGCTAATCGAGTCATTCTCCGGGAACCTGACGCTCGTTCGTCTCATAACGGCAGCATTGAGTACTTTTACAAGTGATATGGATGCCATTGACATCGAGCAATTCTTCGCCCATACTCATACATCTCAATTCGACATGGGCTTGTCTCAAGCTCTAGAAACGATTCGAGCGCAAGCGCAATGGCTTGAGCGAGACGTGAAGGATCTTTCCGCATGGCTATCAATGCGAGGTTATTTGTAGCACGCAACTACGTAGCTGTGTTTAGAGGCGATTTGTAAACGAGAGATCGTGAAACGCTGATAGGGCCTGCCGTTTCTTATGATTGTTCCCCGCACATTTTCTTGCTTTCAATTTGTTCTTGGGACAACGACTGTGCATGTGTGCTTCGCACGCACCATGTGGGCTCCTTCATCCGTTGCGACTGCATTCCTGTTGGCATGGAAGGCACTCGTGCATCAAAGGGAAACGCATGTGCCTGCAACACTGCTGCCATCAGTGAAAACTCCCTCATCCTCACAGTCTGTTCATCTCCCTGATACCGCGCGTCCAACGCACTATGACTTATCGATCATGTCCGATCTACAGGACTTGGAATTTGCCGGGGGCGTGAATATTACACTCGACATCCTGAAAAGCACTTCTATTCTCGAATTTCATGCAGGTAGAAATTTGCAACTTGGACGCGTACAGGTTCAGACTCAGGATGGTGACATGTACACTGTGACCCCTACGATCCATCATGACCGTGAACGTGCAATGGTCAAGCTGCCCAAAAAGTTAGGTGAAAATGAGCGTGTCTACCTATCAACTGGTTTTCGTGCTGCGATTGATCGAAGTTTGCGTGGTTTCTATTATTCGACATGGGCGCATGAAGGCCAGATGGGCAGGTATGCATTGACGCAATTTGAGCCCACGTCGGCTAGACGCGCATATCCAGGATGGGATGAACCCGCCTACAAAGCAAACTTCACGTTTCGTATGTTGCATCGCGTCAACACCACCGCTCTGGCAAACATGCCGAGTGCATACGAACGATCTGTGGATAAAGAACAAGTCCATCAACTTTTGCAAACAAGATCGTCTGGACTTTCATTGCACCAATACAACCTGGACGAATGGCTTCTAACGGAATTTGAGACGACGCCAAAAATGGCTACGTACCTTGTAGCATGGGCCAATGGAGCTTTTCTGCACGTCTCCAACACGACCATATCCCCGTTGACGGGACGAGTCATCCCGCTCCGCATGTACACAACACCAGACTTGATACATCAGGCTGCATTTTCGACTGAAGCCATGGCCAAAATACTGCCTGAATATGAGAAGATTTTCGAAATCGCGTACCCGCTCCCCAAACTCGATGCGCTTGTCGCCGCGGACTTCGACTTCGGTGCTATGGAGAACTGGGGCCTCATCACAGGTCGGAGCTCTATATTCATGCATGACGAATCTATGGGCCTGCGTGGAATGAAAAACACCGCTGGCGTCATGAGCCACGAAATTGCACACATGTGGTTTGGCGATATTGCAACAATCGCATGGTGGGAAAGCCTGTGGCTAAATGAGGCGTTCGCGACACTCATGGGCGAGGTCATTGTCCTTGACCGCGTATTTCCCGCGTGGAAAAGTGCGAGCGAGTTTGTTGTCATGCACTGGATGCGTGCACTGCAACTGGACGCAAAGCGCTCCTCGCATCAGATTGAGATCCCACTCCAGAGTGAGCGGGTCGAAGATGAAATAACACAGGTTTTTGATGATATTTCATACTCCAAGGGCGCCAGTGTCCTGCGAATGCTATCCCATATGCTAGGCAAAGACGTCTTTCTCCGCGGGGTTAGTTTGTACTTGAAAAAACACCTATACGGCAGTACTGTCACGGCCGACTTATGGGACGGCATCAGCCAGGCAGCCGGTATCGATGTGAACACGATCATGTCAAACTGGATCCTACAACAAGGTTTCCCTGTCATTAGTGCAACAGAGAAAGGAGATTCGATTTACGTCGAACAGCATCGTTTTCTTCAAACAGGAGATCCGACACCTGAAGAAGATTCCACGCTGTGGCATGTGCCCCTTGGTCTCAAAACAAAGAAATACGTGGATTCAAAGTCCATGCTGCGTGGTCAGCGATCGATGCACATTCCTTTCGAGCGCGCTAATTCCTCATTCTGGAAACTAAATGCTGACACGACTGGCGTATACCGAGTCGTTTACACACCTGAACATCTGGCTAGGCTAGGGGAGGTTGCATCATTAGGTCCCTCAAGCCCTCTCTCTGTGGAAGATCGTGTCGGTCTGGTTGATGATGCGTATTCACTCGCACACGCAGGATATTCTAGAACGTCCTCAGCACTGACGCTGACTCGCGCGCTGCATGGCGAGACGAGCTCGCTAGTTCTGCAGGCGCTCGCTTTGAAGCTGGAACAGTTATCAAGTGCGTGGTGGGAACAGGCTGCTTCTGTTCGCGTAGGACTGAACCAGTTTCGTGCAGACCTGTTCGGTCCATTAGCCCGAAAGTTGTCGTTCAATGTTCGTGATGAGGATTCGACAGAGACACGTGAATTGCGCACGACCGTGATTAGTGCGGCAGCTGCAGCTGGGGATGCATGGACACTCGGTGAGATTCATCGCCGTTTCACCCATTGGCAAGATACTGGCGATGATTCGCTCATTCATCCCGATGTGCTTCGAACCGTGCTCAGTGAGGCAGTCAAGCATGGCGATGCGCAGGCCTATAAGACGGTGCTTCAGTTGTATCATGCACCGCCGACACCCTTACATCGAACATGTGCGTTGATGGCTCTGGGTTCTGTACAACGCCCAGACCTGATTGCACGTACGCTATCCTTGGTCTTTGATGGTGGCATTAAGACTCAGGACTACACGTACATTTTCAACGCGCTCTCGAGCAACACCTTCAGCCGACGAGCGCTTTGGAATGAGACGAAGAAGCACTTTGACGAGCTCTCAAAGAGACTTGAAGGCAATTTCTCGCTTATGGGTGTGGTAAAAGCCGCTATCAGTGCTTTGTCTAGCGAGGAAGACCTTGCTGATATTCAGCGGTTCTTTGCTCACCGATCTACCACTATGTACCACATGAGTCTCGCGCAAGGACTCGAGTCTGTTTTGTCACAATCTCGATGGATCCAACGCGATGCAGAGGATGTGCAGCAATGGCTTTTCCAGCACCATTACCTCCCAACCTTAATGTCAGTGGTGTAGTCCACGTCAGGTTCGTGATGTGAGGTTTGGAGATCATCGTAGCAAGGCAAATTTAAGTAGCAGTGTCGGCGTGCAGATCCTACCCTTACACAGGACAATGCACCAGCATGCACGCCTCTGCGCATAAACTTGTCGAAGGCCCATCCAGAGTATCGTTTCGTGAATCGTACTTATTGGTGCAAGTTTAATGAATGAAAATGACGTCTAAGTCGACCTTTGGCGTATTGACTATATGCATATCAATGCGTGTCTCCCATGTAATGAAATGAGCTAGTGGACGAACACCAAGCCAATCTAGCCCTCTTCCTATGACGCGAACCCATTACATATTGCACAAGCCTCGCGCAAGACCCGTAGCTCATTTACAACCAAAATCGCATGCTTGAGAGAGACAAGAACGAAGCGGAGGATTGGCTACCTGATGGACTCAAGTTGACGATGTGTGGGCGTCTGTGTCTGGTACATGATCAGTTTGGGTTGAAACATGACAGTGGCTACTAGGTTGCAGTCCCCGCATAGCAAGTCAATTAGGAGACGGCCAAGTCATAAATGCGCCGCAGTGAGGTGGAGGTAACGACAGCCAGACGGTGCGTGTGCCCCCGGCGTTCAGTGTCCGGTGTCAGCCTCGGTATTTGTGTGTGTCGGCTTGGGCGACAGACTAAAAAAAGGAACATCCAGGAGGCGCTTCAATCTCGCAAGATTTCTTGTCTCGTGACGTCGACCTTGCATTGATTGGGTACGTGAGTGTAGCGACCGGGTTGCTAATACCAGATGTCCCTGGCGCTCCGTACGCTTTGTCATCCTGTCCGTCGAACGTTGTTTCCGAGACTAGTTGGCCAGCAAGTTGAGCGTGCCTATTCTGCTTTACGACCTCGTATACCGAAACTGAGTGAGCCAAAGGTGGGCTGATACCAACAAATGCTGGAAATAATTACTCACACCGGGGTTATACCTCTCCTACTTTTCTGCACCATGTTTTTTCTACAGCCTATCTACCAGTACTTTAATCCACAGTCAGCGCCGCGATTCTCTTCTATGAGTGTGCCACAGAACGAATCCAAGTGGTTCCGTCTACCGACGGATGTGCGTCCCATACACTATGACCTTACACTTTTTTCAGATCTTGAACAGCTTCAATTTCAGGGCGTCGCGGACATTGCCTTGGATGTGGGACGCGATACTCAGACCCTCTCATTCAACATCGGTAAGGGCCTTGACCTAAGTCATGTGCTAGTATCGTACAACCATCAGCAGCACGTTCTGATACCATCCATTGACATGCCGCATGAGCGTGTAACGGTGTCCCTTCCGGAGCCTGTCACAAAAGGCACAAACCTTTCGCTCGTCGTGGGCTATAAGGGTGCTATCGACCAGAGCATGATGGGCTATTATCAATCTACGTGGCATCATGAGGGACAGACAGGAAATTATGCCCTCACACAGTTCGAGCCAACTTCAGCGCGCCGCGCTTTTCCATGCTGGGATGAACCTGAGCTCAAGGCCACATATTCATTCCGTATGCTGCACCGCGAGTCCACGACGGCTCTAGCAAACATGCCCAGTGTGCAAACCAAAGCTGTTGAGAAACACGCTGTGGCAAAACTGCTACGCGTGGATGAACTGAAGCTGGAGGCGCCGGATTTGGGCAACGATGCTTGGGTTCTGACAGAATTTGCTAAGACACCGAAGGTATCAAGTTATCTAGTGGCATGGGCAAACGGTGTCTTTGAACACATTGACGGCTCTTTTACATCACCTCTCACTGGTAAGAAGGTACCAATGCGAGTGTACACGACACCCGAGTATATTCATCAGGCCCAGTACGCGCTCGAAGTGAAGCAGAAGGTGCTGCCTGAATATGAGAAAGTGTTCGACATTGCTTACCCGCTGCCCAAACTCGACACGCTTGTGGCGTCAGACTTTGATGCTGGTGCAATGGAGAACTGGGGTCTGATCACTGGGCGTACATCCGTGTTTTTGTATGACGAAAAGTCCGGTCTCCAGGGTATGAAGACGACGGCCGCTGTCCAATCACATGAGGTCGCACACATGTGGTTTGGTGACATCGCAACAATGGCATGGTGGGACAATCTGTGGCTTAACGAGGCGTTTGCCACACTCATGGGCGAGGTGATTATCCTTGATCGCGTATTCCCCGAGTGGAAGAGTGCTAGCGAGTTTATCGTTTCGCATTTGAACCGAGCGCTTGATCTGGATGGAAAGCGTTCGTCACATCCAATCGAGATTCCACTACAGGGCGAAAATGTCGAAGATGCCGTGAACCAAGTCTTTGACGCCATCTCCTACTCAAAAGGTGCGAGTGTATTGCGCATGTTGTCGAAGATGCTAGGCGAAGATGTGTTTTTGAAGGGTGTAAGCCTGTATTTGAAAAAGCATCTCTACGGCAACACGGTCACGAGCGACCTTTGGGACGGCATTAGTCAAGCCTCTGGTCGCGACGTGAATGCCATCATGTCAAACTGGGTTCTCAAGCAGGGCTTTCCAGTACTGACTGTGTCTGAAGGCTCAAACTCGATTCGAGTTCGTCAGAATCGCTTCCTTGCGACAGGTGATCCAACACCTGAGGAAGACGAGACCTTGTGGCAGGTACCCTTGGCGCTCAAGGTCGTCAAGGACGGTAAGCCCACTACAGACTATGATGCAATGCTGAATGGGGAGCGCGAAAAGGAGATTCCTTTGCCCGATGCGAGGAACAGCGTTTGGAAACTCAATGCCGAAACCATCGGTGTGTATCGTGTCGCGTACTCTCCTGAGCATTTGGCGAAGCTTGGCAAGGCTGCCGCGCAGAAAGACAGCGCGTTTTCCCTTGAAGATCGTGTCGGCCTCGTCAGCGATGCATTCACGCTTGCACAAGCGGGCTACTCCAAAACGTCTGGTGGTCTGGCTCTTATGCACGCTCTTCGCGGAGACGACAGCTCCTTGGTTAATACGGCTGCCGCACTCAACCTTGCAAAGCTTGCTAGTGTCTGGTGGGAACAACCTGAACCCGTGCGTGAGGGTATTAACAAGTTCCGTGCTGATGTGTTTGGTCCTATGGCTCGCGAGCTGACATTCGAGTTTGGAGCGAATGACTCGAGTGAGTTGCGTGAGTTGCGTGAGACAGTCATTTCGGCAGCGGCTTCAGCTGGTGATGAGTGGACAATCAGCGAGATTCGCCGTCGCTTTGCGCCTCTCCAAGAAAAGGGCGATTACAGTCTAATTCACCCAGACTTGTTGCGGACAGTACTGGCACAAGCCATTAAGCATGGAGGTGAAAAGGAGTATGAAACCGTTTTGAGTATCTATCGCTCGCCACCGACGCCTGCACACAAGACATCAGCGATGATCGCACTTGGAAATGCACAAGATACTGCATTGCTTCAACGGACAATTGATTTCTTGTTCAGCGGCCATGTGAAAACGCAAGATTTCATGTACTTCTTCGCATCCCTGTCATCGAACCCACGCTCACGGCGCACTCTGTGGGAAACTGTCAAAGCACGCTTCGACGAACTTGTTAAGTCGTTCGAGGGCAACTTCTCTTTGGCGAACTTGATCAAATCGTCCATCAGCACGTTCACATCAGACAAGGATGCAGCCGACATCCGGCAGTTCTTCGAGAAGCGCGATACGTCCAAGTTTAGTATGAGTCTCGCCCAAGGTTTGGACTCTGTTCACGCCCAAGCGCGCTGGCTTGAACGTGACGTGACTGACGTGCAATCATGGCTCCAAAGTAAGGGTTACATGTAGGTAGCTGGTTATCTAGAACTCGCAACGCTCGATTTTAGTAGTGCGAAATTGCCAGTAGGACCCTTGTGTGCAGTCCTGACTCAGCCAATTTGGGACTAATTTACTGTCCGAAGGAGTCTTACACCTGCTCGTTCGGTTCAACCCAGCGCCTAAGGGAATCCGAAGTTTCAGGTGTCTCGTCCTTGGAGAGCTCCAATTCTATTCGTGTGCCAATGGCAAACAAGCTAGATAAACTTTCATTCAACCAATGCATGCAGACGCATTTGCTTTCCTACTTTCCATACTAGCATATAGTGGTATGCACGAAGCAATGTGATGTGTGCATCCTGTCTATTCCGACTCGGGCGTCTTCTGCAGGGGTTAATGAGACCGAACTTTCAAACTTTCATTTTCTTTACTCTTACGTACCTTGAAGAAGCGGTGGCGCCTCTCTTGCGAGAAGGTTTTAAGTGGGCTCTCCTTGTCATCAGAGTCGATATTCCGAAGCTCCGGGCGGTAGCCACGCGTGTTCAGCAACGAGCCGCCAGCAGCTTGGAATGTACCGACGAGCGCACCTAGTCCAGCACATGAACCGGCCATAAGGGGCATAGAGCGAGCTAACGGGTTAGAATAAAATCACATTCACGATAGATGAGGACAAGTCACTTACAAGCAGCACCCATGACCAGACCGGCAGCACATCCACCTGCGGCGCCATTCCATCCATCTTCCCGGTGCCGGAAGTTAGCGACCGAGGCATCCGAGTATGCAAACAGACCGCCGACAAGCGCTGCATGGTCAGCTGGTCAACGTGAAATACGCACTAAAAATTGCAATAGTACCGCCCGTGCGGGAAAAGATACCCATAGCACCAGCTTTGTGCTTTTGCAGACTATTTTGCACAGCACTCACAAGCAATCCAACAGCTGCACTAGCAGCTGCAGCATTGAATGCTTCATTCACTGGCTGCCGCGCCTGAAACTCCTTGGGGGCTTCTGAGCCTGCCGCTGTCATCACTGCAGTCACTGTGCAATGGATGAGACAACTTGTTACGACTATCCGATTGTAAGCATGCATAATTCCCATCCAGTTACCAGGCGACCCGTGCGCCGTTGTGATGCGTGTCCTCACTCATACGAGCAAGCACTGACCATGGCTATGGAAGAAGGTATTTCACAATTTGTGAGCATTACAGGCGCATCATCCGAAGAGGCAAAGTAAGTTGCATAGCTCGCTTATGATTGAGACGATTTGTAGAGTCTGCCAACGGCGATGTCAATATGGCTCTATCGTCGTACTTTGAGGCAAGTGAGACCGGCATAACAGACGCACAGGAAGAATCCGTGGGCACTGCTTCACACGTTCCGCCCGCTCAGTCCACGTCAAGTGGGCCACGTACACTGAGTGGGGCATCTGTGTCTGATGATTCGCCATGGCCGTCGAAGGCGCCGACGTCTGCTCGAAGAACACAAAAGCCTCACTCAGGTGGCATCATGACATTTAATGACTTGCGGTCTGAGCAAGAACCGCGCGACAATAATAACGAACCCGTGAATCTCTTCACTGGCGGCGAGAGAAGTGGTTTGAATGTCGAAACCCCTGAGCATAGGCTTGGAGGAACTGGCCAAAATTTGGTAGATGACATCCTGTCGAAAGCGGCATCCTCGTCTCATCCTCCTGTTTCCCACGATCCTGCCGCTGTGAACTTGGGACAAGGGCACAGTGATGCGAAAAGGAGCACGGCTTTCTCTGGTACAGGATACTCGATTGGTGGCGCAACTGTCGGACAGGGGAATGAGAAGCATGACCACGAAGATGGAATTTCTACTCATGTTCCGGACCCTCACATGCCTGGCTCGGTGGACCTAGACGATCCAGGTGATGAGGAGCCCGCCGTTAGACATCTCACTTTCTGGCAAGACGGATTTTCTATTGAAGATGGTCCCTTACTGCGCTACGATGACCCAGGAAACCAAAGCACTCTTCAGGCCATAAATTCGGGTCGAGCTCCTTTAAGCTTACTGAATGTGCGTTTTGGTCAACCAGTCGAGCTGCTTGTTGCCAGGCGTACGCATGAAAAGTATATACCGCCACCACCACCCCCTTCGAAGCCGTTCATGGGCCAGGGTAATCGTTTGGGTGCACCTAGCGCAAGTGGTCTGGGTGATTCTGCTCATCGGTTAACAGCTGACGGTACTGTAACAAAGGCTACCAACAAGCACGCAGCTGCTTCAGATGCCTCTAGAGAATCCTCAGCAAAGTCAGCTAGTTCTAGTTCTACTGACGTGGATCTCTCTAAGCCCACGGTTCAAATTCAAGTACGACTAAGCGATGGTCAGCGCCTGATTCTCAGGCTAAATGAGAGCCACACTATATCCGATCTGCGGAGAGAAATAGAGGTGTAAGTGATTCTTACGCTATGACAGTCACTGACCATGGGATACAGGCATCGTCCTGATTTGGCCAACCGGCCATATACGCTTCGGACTTCTTTCCCACCCAAACCCCTGCCCGATGAGTCAGTCTCAGTGGCTCAAGCTGGACTCGCCAATTCGGTCGTGCTACTAAACTAGCACAACAAATTTACTGCCATTGGTTCGAGGCCTCAGAATTTGTGCTACACCCGATCCTCAGCAAATACCCACGTGTACATACATGTAGATTTGGTGAATTAAATGGCTGTGGTGGCCGGCATGCATGTATGCCATTGCATGCACGGCCGACAAATAATGCGAGGATGTGTGCCGAAAATGTCCGAAATGCATGCGCGAACGCCTGCCACGAAGTAAAACGCTGCGGATCGTGTTCGGGAAGCACAAAAATGCCGGCCGAGCACTAGTGTTCTTTGCATAAGAGTACGAAGCTGAGAAAACCTCGTCTTCTTACCTCACCTCTTCCTTCTAGTACGTGGTCTTAGGTTAAGCACAGCAAAGATGGCTAACACAGATGCAGAACAAAATGGCTAGTGACGGCAAGTCTGGTAAGAGCATGTCGGGTTTCCTGACCGACTTCATGATGGGTGGTGTGTCAGCCGCTGTCTCGAAGACAGCTGCCGCCCCCATTGAGCGTGTGAAGCTGCTCATCCAGAACCAGGGTGAGATGATCAAGCAGGGTCGTCTCTCTGGTCCTTACAAGGGTATTGGTGACTGCTTCGTGCGCACTTACCAGAACGAGGGTCTCGCCTCGCTGTGGCGTGGTAACACTGCCAACGTCATCCGTTACTTCCCTACTCAGGCCCTGAACTTCGCCTTCAAGGACTACTTCAAGGCTATGTTCCGTGTGCCTAAGGACGCTGCCTACATGAAGAAGCTCGGCTCGAACATTGCTTCGGGTGGTGCTGCTGGTGCTTCGTCGCTTGTCTTCGTGTACTCGCTTGACTACGCTCGTACCCGTCTGGCTAACGATGCTAAGTCGGCTGCCAAGGGCGGTGAGCGCCAGTTCAACGGTCTTGTCGACGTTTACCGCAAGACGATCGCTGTGGATGGTATTATGGGTCTCTACCGTGGCTTCTTCCCCTCGGTGGTTGGTATCATTGTGTACCGTGGTCTGTACTTCGGTCTCTACGACTCGCTTAAGCCTGTCCTCCTGCCTGGCAAGCTCTCGGAGAACTTCCTTGCTTCGTTCTTCCTTGGTTGGGGTGTTACCACGACTGCTGGTCTCGCCTCGTACCCTCTTGACACTATCCGTCGTCGTATGATGATGACATCGGGTGGTGGTGTCGCCTACAAGAACATGCTCCACGCCGCCTCCTCGATCATTGCTGCTGAGGGTGTTTACTCGATGTTCAAGGGTGCCGGTGCCAACATTCTCCGTGGTATTGCCGCTGCTGGTACGATCGCTGGTTACGACAAGCTCCAGCAGGTCATGTTCGGCAAGGTGTACAAGGGTGGTTCGGGTTAAACAAGCTAGCCCAAGCCTGAATTGATGCACACTGTCGAATGTTGGTAGTGCACGTACTATATGGCCGATCAACTACCGTGGTTTCTAGACAGCCATAGATCTAGACATGAGGTAGCTTTCAAGTCCTAAAAGCAAAATTATGAAAGCTGATGTACAAGGAACTTATGATTGAATTGCTTGTAACTGTATACGATAATAGACATAGTCGAGATGCTCCGACCACTTGTCAATATAGCGTGTTACACCGGATCGATTTTCAAGCAGAACACTGTGTAATGTCTCAGTTCATTCATGCGCTGCAACTTTCCGAACAGTCTCTAGTTTGTGAATTTCTGTAAAACAAAACTTATGTACTATGTAAAATTGATTTCATTTGTGAAGGGTTGAGTACTGTGCAAGATGAATTTAACAACTGCAGCCATCGCGTCCAGGCACGTTGGTGCGACGCTGCAGATCCACAAGTTCGGTCCGTGCATTTCCCGAAGAAGCTGCTTGATGGTGTTTAGGCTTGGCATCGACTGGGATATGCTTGGCTATCTCAGTAAATGCTTCAAGAACACCTTCTCCAGTCTTTGCACTAGTCTCAATGAACAATAATCCCGCTTCATCTGCATAATTCTGAGCTTCAGATTTGGGCACTTCGCGCTTTACAATCATTGATTTAGCCGAATCATTTTCTTCATCATCCTCATCATCTCCTTCACCAGACTCATCGACAGCTGTATGCGCGTCATCTGCAACCAAGTCAATTTTATTTCCAACTAAAGCGATCACGATATCAGGATTAGCTTGACGCTGAAGCTCTTTGACCCAAGACTTTGCTTTCTCAAACGAGGCTGCTTTTGTTACATCATACACCACAGCACTAGCCTGAGCGTTGCGATAATACATTGGAGCTAGGCTGTGAAACCGCTCCTGGCCAGCCGTGTCCCAAATCTCGAACTTTATAAGCCGGTCCTCAAGGCGGCAACGTTGCTGTACTGCATTAGCATCTAAAGTAAATGATTTCATCTTACCGTTAGAAAAGCGGCGCCAATTGTCGGCTCACGATTCTCTTGGAAGTCATCTTGCACGAAGCGGTGCACCACTGAGGTTTTACCAACAGCCGCCTCTCCAAGCAAAACTAGTTTCGTCTGTATAGGCGTAATATCCGCCTCTGATGCAGATGCAGCTGCATTTTGAAGTTCGTTTGCTCGTCCCTCTGTTGACATGTCAACAAAGAACCCAGATTCTACTCTGGTCGCGTCTTGGCCCTTGTGTGAGGCAATAAGTCTGGAGAAGTGTCTATGTCAAAACGGCTATAAATTATGTAAGAATAAATCCCATCCCAAATGGCCGGCTCAACTGGCAACCGATGGACACTCCAGTACCCTGACACGCTACGCGAATCGGCTGTTGGGGCCAACGTCTGGCGCGAAGCCCCCCGCTTACGACAGTAGGATTAAGGATACAGTCGCAAAAACAACATATGCCTCATATGCAACAACAGCAACAGCAGCAGCAACAACAACAAGCACATGTACGCGCATCTGCTCAGACCCAAGCGCAACGAATTCGCGCTCGCAACCATTACGATATTCTTGTTGGTGAGGGATTCCGCGGCACCAAGCGTGACAAGCCCACGGACCGGAGTCTGCCGCCATTTATAAAGCGACAAGTGAAAGAAAGTGCAATCTATAATGATCTTCAGCGTATGGAGCGTAATCTGGACTGGATCATGGCATGCAAGCGCGCTGAATTGATGGACTCCATGGGTAAGCCACCGAAGGTGAAACGGACCCTGCGAATCTTTTTGAGTAATACATGTGCGAACCAACCATTTCAAGTCGCAGAAAAAGAACAACGCCGAGATGCAACGGAAATGACCGCAGATGCTGATGACGGTGACGGAGGTGACGATGATGACAGTGGAGCCGCTGCACCCAGACCTAAAAGTGCAGCGAAGACGGATCATACAGACGTGCCTTCATGGACTCTCCGAATCGAAGGGCGCTTGTTAGATCCAAGCTTTCGTTCGCGTGCCGGAGCTGCATTGTCAGCGCACGCAACAGCAGCGAGGATTGGGGCTCACAAGTTCAGTAATCTTATAAAGTCCTGCGTTGTCGAGTTCTCTCGTGATCCGAACCTCTATCCAGATGAGTCTCTTGGTGCGAGCAATATTGTAGAATGGCACCGTCCGTCGCCCAGTGTTGCACCACAGCCATCGATTGGGGGAACAGGTGCAAACACAGCGACGGAGAATCCACTTATTCACAGTGCAGAGCCGGCCTTGGATGGCTTTGAAATCAAGCGCACAGGAACAGAGCCGGTGAAGGCAAAAATCGTATTGTATCCATTATATGTGCCGGAGCGATTCTCATTGTCACCACCGCTGGCACAGCTATTGGACATTCAGGAAGAAACGCGAGCCGGCGTTCTAGGTGCACTATGGGGCTACATTAAGCAGCATCAACTTCTGGACGAGAATGACCACCGTGTTGTACGATTGGATGCACCATTACAAGCATTGTTCCGCACACCGACCATCAATTTTCACCACGTACCTGAGGTGTTGCATCGTTTTTTGCACCCGCCGCAGCCGATCGTTCTAGAGTACTACGTGCGCACAGATAAAGCCGAACACCGTAACCCTATGGCTTTTGATATTGAATTGGATATGGATGACTGGGCATTACGTATGCGGCAGCACAATGTTTTAACGCGGTTTGATGCCAACAGCTCGCTCAGCAACGAGATTGCGGCGCTGGATGATCAAATTGCACAGACGGCTCTTACAATTCGAAATCGCGCCGCCGCACGACAGTTTTTCACGGCATTTGCCCAGGATCCACAAGGTCACTTGAATGCATGGATCGCAAGTCAAGCTCGTGATCTTGATGCACTTTTGGGCGCGTCTCAAACAGGCCGTGGTGCGGATGGCGAGACCGGGTCATCTGTGCATTTTAGTTCCGAGGAAATGCGGCGCGCCGAAACTTTCCATGGGGCATGGGTCAATGAAGCGGTAATTGTGTCTGAGTCGCAACGGCTGGCCGAACGACTCCAAGAACTTCAGTCGGACACTGTTCGTACACAAACGTAACCGAATATCTCTTCTTGCCACCATGCTCCTTACGGAACTCTGTCTACGTAGAACAAACATTCCATACTAACTGTTGTAACATGTTCGCAAGGCTAAGCACACATACACATGAAGTCAAACACGGATAATATTGGGGTAAAAGGCATATATATTGCATGTCCCCGTTAGGAGAGCGCATTTTTATTCACCAGGCACTATTCAAAGTGATGGTTGTCAGTACCGGCAGAGCACGGAAAAGTTACATATAGAGCATGAAAATTCAACACAAGCTCCATAAACAGCATACAAGCAGGCCATCCAATCGAGCCAAATACATTCGAGACGCGAGGTTGCTGCCTGCTGCAACACACCATACACAATTTAACGGTACGACTTCTGGCGGCGCGCGCGTGCACCGTGACCACCGAACTTCTTTGGCTCGCAGCGACGCGGGTCAGCAATCAGCAGCGTGCGGTCGTACGAGATGAAGTGCTGACGCAGCTCAAGGGCTGAAGCAGCGTCAAAGTACTTTGCGTAGTACGCAACGAGCGCCTTAGCAATAGCCTGGCGGATCGCGTACACCTGCGAGGTGTGACCACCGCCCGACACACGAATACGAATGTCAATAGGCGCAAACTTGTCCTCTCCCACCATAAGGATTGGCTCGTACACCTTCCAGCGGAGGACATCAGGCTGAATGAGCGAAATGGGTTGGCCGTTCAAGCGAATCTGACCCTTGCCTTCCTTGGCGTGCGCCACGGCAGTGGCGGTCTTCTTCTTGCCGAAGCATGAAACGAACGGCGTCGCACCCTTCGCTTCAGACATCTGTGTACTGTGTTACTTTCTAGCTCGTTGGGCTCACGTTTTTCTGCCACTGTACCTGCGGCGTCTAACGTACCTTGCTCGATATGTAGGATGGTGAGAAAGCCAGGTGGCAGTTGCTCACCCGCTTGCACCTGCGCGGTCACGAATCAAGCACTGGTATTGTGCACGTGATGTATTTCACATCATATAGTTTCAAAGAGACCGGCCAATTTTGCACTTTAGCACATTTGGATGACAACCTAGTTTCGTGGAGTGCCCAAATCCCATATCTATTACATCATCAGCACGTCGGCCGACCGTCGCACGTCTGCTTTGGCGTTAGTTTGGCAACTGGCACGATAGCCATTGTCGTCGCCGTTGTCAAAAGCAAGAAGTCGAGCCCAAGCATGTTGGGTCGTGCAGTGCACATGGCGCGCGCCGTGTGCTCGATGAGTACACATTCTTTGCGTAGCCATGGTGCCAAAATTTCATCTGTGCGTTTCATTCATGGTCCTCAAGTCCCGCCAGCGGAGCCTGTGTCAGCTGATGCGAGCATCGGAAGTCAGGACGACACTTCGGAGCTGTACGCCCTGGAGCGATCTTCACCCCTTGTGCACACGCGTCTCACATACCTGAGTCCAGAGACTCGCCCGCAAGGAAAGAGGGCCATTGCATATGTGCCCATGTCCTCACACGTCTTTAATACGGCTCCGCATCAGCATGCGATGCACATGGCTGTCGTGTACTACTTAGATGCGCTAAGAAGTGGCACTGCCAGCACCAAGTCTCGTTCTGATGTTGCATACTCTGGAAAAAAGCTCCGGCCGCAAAAGGGTACTGGTCGTGCTCGCTTAAGCGACGCAGGAAATCCCATGCTGCGTGGTGGCGGCGTAGCACATGGACCCAAGCCTCGTGATTTCAAGACTGACCTTCCACGCAAGGTGCGTGAGCTAGCGTTGCGCTCAGCTCTCAGTGCGCGCTTCCGTGAAGGACGTCTTCATGTGGTGCCAAGTCTAGATTGGTACGCGCCGCCCATGTCGACCAATAAACTGGCGCGTCTTTTGAGCGCGAAGCAATGGACGAACACACTTTTTCTCACAGCACCGCGCGACCCTGTGTCCCCTGTTGCTAATGAGCGAGGTAGCATGCGTCCATCTTCTGTTAATTTGATGTACACGGACCAGCAGCTTACACGTCATGCACAATACATTCGGCACTTTGCTCTCGCACAAAGGAACCTGCCCGATGTGGACCTTGTGCGTCTGCATGAGCTTCCGCCCCATCCGAGACCACGCCTGGAGCATGCTAAGCAGCCGGGAGAGCTCCATGCATACCAAGTGTTAGAATTCCAGCGCATCGTATTAGACATGGGAGCCCTGGAATGGCTCGAAGAAAAACTAGGCGGCTCGCTCGTGCACCAAGTCTATGCCGAAGAAATGCTTCGCTGGCATGAAGAACGTAATCCAAGCGCTTCCGACGAGGACGCTTTTTCACCATCAACTTCGTCCATATCGGAGTCCGAAAATAGCGCCTCTTCAGGCCTATCGTCAACGTCGGATACTGCTTCATCAATGCAATCGCCGACTACTCCTTGATCAACACGTCGTAGATACCTGCTTTGCTTAGTAAGCTATACCTTCCCTCCACTGCTCGTTCTAGATACTGCGCCATTAGCATCTCTCGCTCATCCATGGTTGAGCATGTGCCGTCACAGGCTCGGCGCGTGAAGAAAGTAGCCCAATACGATGATTACGGTAACTATCTTGGAGATATTCGCGAGGATGAATTAGTGAAAAACATGAGCGCGCACGAAAAAGAGCCGTCCGCATCGACGATCGAGTCAGCGCCGTTACCACTACCTGCTTCTGAATTGCAGCCTTCTTTACCCGGTTTTAGTGCGTCATCGCAGCCGACAGATTCGAGTATACGCGCCATTTCTTCAAAAATTCCACGAAAGCTTCCAGCACGTCCACGATGGAAGCCAAGTGGACCTGTGCTGTATTGTGGCGTCGACACGACCTTGCTATCGACGCCGTCGAGATGTACTTTCTCTACGCATTCTGAACTGGAACTTATGCTACACCGAGCTGATCGTCATCTCCTATATCCGCCTGGAGGGATGGAAGAACTTAAACGAAGAGACCCGATGCGTATGGCAGAAGAACGTGAGAAGCAAGTGCGGCTGAGAAAAGGTGGTACAAGAGCAGCAGATGGTCCTGCTGACTCGACAATATTTGGACTCAATATCCGGCTTGATACACCAGAACTAATGGAAGAATGGATACGGCAACGGCGAAAACGGTTTCCTACATCTGCTGTGATTGCACAAAAGCAGGTCAAACATCAAGCCCGCCTACTCAGAGACAAGAGGTCCGCACAAACAAAGGATTTTGCATGTGCGACGAGTACTGGTACTGAACCGCATAAAACCCCTGCTCGCGATACAAGTGCGAGCCAGACTCATGATTCAAAGCAAGGCTTCGATCTTAATCGAGACATGGAACTGAAAGAGGGTCCTAATGGCCATGGGAAAGAAACCCCAGCAGCAAGCACTGAGGACTCGTCTTCTTCCGAAAAGGAATCAGACTCATCCTCGGCGAGTGGCGGTAAAGGTTCAGAATCTGGCGACTCAGACTCGAATTCTGATATGGACTCGGAGGCGGATGCCATATCTAGCAAGATTGAGCCGCGTGCACGTCCAGATGACGAGGTGCGTTCCGAAACTCGACAAGGGCAGAAGCATGCGGTCTCTGAGAATACGCAACCGGTACGTCGGGTGCGTCCACGAAACACTGCATCAAATCCGTTTCAAGTACCTGATTTACTTCGTCAGCTACTGGAGAGGGAAATTTTGCAGCATGTCGATGCCTTGTCTCAGTGTATTCAATTTATCCTAGATAATGACATGCTAACACATGTTGAACGTTCGCCAGGAGAAGCTCAACAGCAGCGGAAGCAACGATCGCGTGTAGTTGTCGTTGGCGAGCAGACAGAGGAGATTGGTGAGATGCGCGATACAAACGAAACAGCTCGACCAGCACTACCTAGAGTAGCTTCGCCCGCGCTGCGAGCGCTCGACGAGCTCGAATGGCCTGATGAGCCAGATCCACTTATATACCTTGATCCCTTACGTGCTGCTGATCCGAAACCACTTCGACATGAAGAACTTATGTCACTCGCCACAGATACCCAGCTCCGAGCCATTTTGCAGCCAATATCTGCTTTGCATCCATATGGCGAGGAGCATCGCCCATTGCGCCGCGCACTCGAGTCGTGGGCCGCATTGCCGACGCCAAGGCATCGAGAGGCCGCATTGCAGTTGATCCTGGGCGTTGGTGCAGACAGTCCTATGCACGCGCATGAAGCGTATGCACCTGCTTATCAACGTGCGCGTGTAACGTCGCGAGGCACGTCCATGCGGCAGAATCGCCCGATTGGCGAAACAGAATTGTTTCGCTTAGGCCTGCGTGTTGGTCCTGGCGAGGTGCGCTTGATTCAGCACATAGCAGAGCGTGTATCAGTTGTAACAGCCGGCTTGGAGTATGCCGCAACAGCATTGTAGTCATTAAAAGCTTTGAATTTGTACCATTGATACATTACAAATGCCTACGAGGAGGCGGCGATAGTCGGGGGAGCTTGACGTTTTGATGCTGCCTGTTTCGCTGCTTCGACAAGGAACTGGAACTCGGCCGGGCCTGTCTGCTTGCATAGGCGGTAAAAGTGTGATGATTTATCGTCGAGCAGCTTGGCAGGCTCATCTAGCTCCATGATTTTCCCATGATCCATATACATGACCTTATCATACCCAATGACGGTGCGTAGACGATGGGCAATTGTGATGACGGTACATTTATCGAACACCTGATGTACTGTCTCGGTGATGCGCATGTCTGTCGTATAGTCAATGCAGCTAGATGCCTCGTCAAACAGAACAATGCGTGACTTGTGCAGCAAGGCGCGTGCCACACACAGTAGCTGACGCTGACCCTGGCTTAGATTGCTACCATTCTCTGCAATAGGCATGTCCAGGTTAGAGAATGGACTTTTTCCAGCTGAGTTATCATCAGTTACAAGATGGACTGCTTCAAGACAAGCTAGAAGCTTGGCATCGTCGAACTCCCCCAACACATCCAGCACACTCCGAAGTGTGCCGGACAAGATCACAGGATCTTGTGGCACCAAGTACAACCGTGAACGCAAATCTTCAAGTCCAATACGGCCAATGTTCCAACCGTCTATGACGATTGATCCGCTTTGCGGCTCCAAGAGACGCAGAAATGCGTTAAACAGGGATGACTTGCCACTGCCTGTTGGGCCTACAATGGCAAGCTTAGAGCCAGATGGAACAGAGAAAGAGATGCGCTTAACCACGTCAGGCGCGTCGGGAGCATAACGAAGCACCAGATCACGGACTTGGACATCGCCCTTAGATGGCCACTCACTTGGTGGACGCGGCTCTTTAATGCGCGCGGCTTCTTGCTCAATGGAAGCAGCATATTCAAATACTCGTTCAACAGCCACAGCATTCACTTGCAATTGAGTGTACATGCGCATAAGGATCAGCAATACGAAGTTCAGGTCAATCAAGAACGTCAGAGAGAAGTCAATAGTGGCGGCCGGCGTATGTGGCTGAAGCAGCATAATCACACATGCCACGAGCATAAGCACGGAACTGGTTAGGTTGTACATTTGACTGACCCAGCGACCACCCTGTGCAGCCCACCAAACGAACCGGTTCGTGTTGTCAAGTAGGCCCATCATTTCACACTCAAAATGCTCTTGTGCACCGAAAGCACGGATCACTTGGACGCCATGTACAGCGTGTGTGAACGATGACGCGACAAGAGAGCGTGATGTAGAACGAAGGCGCTGGAGATCTCGAGCAACAGCAATGTACATTTGTGCAACAGCACCATACACGGGCAATAGCACAAACAGAGCAATCACGAAGCCGATTCCACCGACGATAAATAGCGCAATGCTAGTAGCTAGAAGCTGCGTCACACGGATTGCGACATCGGCAATTGCAGTGGCAAACTTCGAGTCAAGCACTTCCAAATCCTGGCCAAACCGATTAAGCAAGCGGCCTCGCGACATCGAGTCGAAGAATCGGAGAGGCGCATGCAATGTGCGCCGAATCAGCTGCTCGAACAGCTCACGCGACGCACGCAGTGACATCGTGTAGATGCCGATCCATCGCAGCACTCCAAACATGATCCCAACGAGGAGCAGTCCCGCATAGCGTATGAGCCACCACGAGCTCGTATGACCACGACCGTCAGACGCACTCCAGTCACGCAGCCACAGGTTCGTCACCAATCCCCACAAGTTCGTCAGAGCGAACAAGAGCACGGTGATCATACAAAGGGCCCACCCACTGCTTGCTTGGATGTACGCGCCCCACACGTGCGAGGCAATCCCACCTTTTTCACGTCGCTCAATGTTACGTTTGACGGCACTCGTAGACAAACGCGGCGCATCCGCAGCAAAGAAAGCAGGATCCTCATGCTTAGGCTCCTCTTGGTTGTCAGACTCTTGCCAGCCCATGTATTGCTTCGATGAAAGAAACTCTTTGGGAGAGCCGGCGAAGTCCACACGCCCCCCATCTAGATATACGACTTGGTCCATGCTCTTGGCCACTTGCTCAACATTATGCGAAACGAGAAGGACCGTTCTTCCCTTGAGGAGAGGTCCATTCAACAAACGCTCTAGTAAGTGCTTGGATGTATGTGCATCAACGGCCGAAAAAATGTCGTCTAATAGCAGAATTTTGGCGCGCGAATACACAGCACGAGCCAGACTCACCCGCGCTTTTTGGCCACCGGACAGTTCCATCCCATTTTCGCCAACGGGTGTCAAGTCACCCTGCTCCAAATACTTGAGATCAGGGGCGAGACCACAAGCCTCAAGCACTGCTTGATAGAGCTTTCCATCGCCCAATGGAAGGCCAAACAAGACATTGTCTCGAATCGTTGTATGCATAAGGAAAGGCACTTGTGGTGCATAAGCAACAAGATCCGATCGCAGCCAGTCAGGCGTTCCGAGAGCCCTAAGTGCTTCTGCCCGCGAATGTGCATTGTATGGCACGCCTTGTCGGGGTGAGCGTGGGCAAATCACCTCTCCCTTTTGGACTTCCACTTCGTGAAGTAAAGCATGCAGAAGAAGAGTCTTTCCTGCACCGACACGGCCACAAATAAGCGTCTTTCCAGGTGAGAAGACAAGATTGATGTCACTCAGCCTGAACGATGACTGGCCAGGCATAGTAGGCCATGACACCGTCGCATGCTCCATGCGCAGCGTGCAGTCGCTGGGACGAACGAAAAAGTTCGAATATGGTGATGGCGTCACTTCTGTGCTGACAAGGAATTCGCCCACGCGTCGCGCCGACACAAGCGTCTGCAAAAAGCTGGTGATAGCACGAGGCAAAAGCACCAGTGTCCAGCGCAGCTCTGTGAAAATAGCGAGTGACGTAAATGCAATCGCCGGCGTAAGAGTATGTTTCAGGACTTGAGTGTAGAAAGTGAATGCCACAAGCGTCACAAGTAGAGGATTTACCTCCAAGACCGTTGAGAGCATAGCCTCATATACGTACGTGCGCAGTTGCTGACCCAGCTCGCTAGAGCGCGTGTCTTCGACTTTCGTTTTATACACGCGTTCCCAGGCCTGGGATTTGATCATGCGTATGCCCAGGAAGCACTCATTTAAGAGCGCCATGCGCTTGTCACGAGACGCCATGAGTTTTTCATTTGCGAGGCGGAAGTGGCGACTCAGCAAGCCGATGACGGGCATCAGCAGCACTGAGGTGCCCAAGCCCACAATCGCACTGATCCCCAAAACTCGGTACGCAAAGTAGCCACCTACACACAGTTCCAATGGAGTCGTGATCACAGCAAACAAATGAAAACTCATCCCCACGATGCGCTCTAGATCGACCAGCTGCAAGGCGAGGACCTGCTGCTGACCCTTGCCCTCACTACTTGTGTCGGCGACATGCTGCCGATTCAATGTCTTGTTAAAGAGCAGCATTGACAGTTGTGTTGATAGGCGTATAGCAAGCGAGCCCTCCAAGCGACTCCATAATGCACCTTGGAGAGTGCTACTCGCGATCACAGTTAAAAACAAACCCAATACCCACGGCATCGCATGTTGCAGTGTATCATATGGTGACAGTGACAAGTCCTGATCCGCCTCCAGCACGTGGAAAATGCGATTGGCGAAAAATGCTGGCCCATAATAGGCAAGCACAGCAATCATCGTAAGGATGCAGATAACGAAGAACTGCGTGGAATTAGCACGAACTAGAGCTCCCAGCAGGCGGAGAGCGATGGGTGACCACAATGCAGGTTCGTCGCTAGACTGCGATGTCGGCTCCCTCTGGGGCAGGAGCGGTGCGTTCTCATCTTCTACGCCATCTTGGTCATCAAAACCCTCAAGCTCAATCGCTCTTGGCTGCGTGCTGTGCGCATCGTTTCCGAAAGCGCGCTCGACTTGATGTCCAAGGACTTCAGCATGTAGGTGCGCGCCAAGGACAGGGACATCCAAGGAGCCCAGCATACCACGGCGGCGCTCACACCGAATGAGAGAGAATACATGCGTGAAAAAAAGCGCGCCCAGAACAGAGTTGTCCATCGTTTCGCTAGGAGCCATGTTCATCGGCCCTGGCGAGTCTTCTTCGTCACGGCCCGAGTCAATGACTGGGTCGCGCTCGCGATGAGCGACCTCAATGACTTTCCCGCCATGCGCTTCACACGAGGGACTCCCAGGCTGAGTGCCTGAAAGCATGCATATTATAGCAAGCAGTGCGACGCTGATCCAGTGGCCTGTGCTCATCTCATAGCCAAACGTGCACCGGAGGAGCTCGCACAACACATAGACTAGTGTGATAGAGAAAACCGTGCAGATTGTGTACCAACGAATTTCGAGAGACACTTGAGAAGGATCTGACGCACTGTAGAGCCAAATAGCTTGAAGCAAGAATGGGAGAAAGAGTGTCTTGCTTTCAGGGCTGTACGTGAGGGTCACAAGAATGCCAATGACAGATAACAAGAGATATACCCATTGCATCCGTTGTACACGCCTCCAAAATTGATGTTGGTTCAGTACGTGAGTATGGACCGTTGTGAGCCCAGGATGTAAGGCAGATCCATACTTCGAGGGTAGCGAGAACCACCGCGACAGCGACGAGCGGCGCAGAGGATGCGTGTGCACGCGACGAAGTTCATGTGAGTGTGATCCCAAGAATATGACGCAAATCCAGAACACCCAGAGCTCTGTGGCATCTAGGATGGCTCCAGGTGTCCACGCGTCGGGCTGTCCAGTATCCGCCATCAAAAAACGGATGTGGCAATTAGCCAAACGACCTGGGATCTGTAGGCGCCGCCGATTCAATCCATGCAAGTGTGTGTGGAGAAATTCTGTCGCCGCGGCGGCCCCGATTCCAATCGTATGTGTGCGTTTGCGCGCAAGAGAGGGTGGAGGTCTTCTGATGTGTGTCCGAGGCGCTGAGGAACCCGAGGGAGCCGTAGAAAGTGGAGGAGAGTAAATAGGGGCCAAGATGGCTAGCTGGCTGGCCGACTTGCGTGTAGACCGGGGCCACCGGTCAGCTTGAAAGTCGGTCGCGACTTGCCCGCAGCGGATTGGTTTGGAATCTCCACAAGCTTTTGTGGATTCATTCCATCAAAATTAGCAGTGGTTTCCTTCCCACTATCGTCATGTTGCGTTCTGTTCCGTTGAGAGGCCGAGTATTACTGCAGCCTCGTACTTGGTCTGCACGGTGCACCGCCATAAGTTGGTCTGCGATACCTTGTACCGCTGCACACATTCACTCCAGTGCAGTGCGTGCTGACAATGCAAAGACAGGGCTCTATGATTTCCATGTGAGACATGGAGCAAAAATGGTACCATTCGGTGGCTATTCTATGCCTCTGACTTACGAAGGTGTGGGGCAAGTTGCGTCTCATAAGCACGTGCGTGAGCACGCTGGCCTATTTGATGTGGGACACATGGTTCAGCATATGTTTGAGGGGCCAACGGCGCTCGCATTCTTGCAGCACATCACTCCCGCATCACTCTCAAATACTGCGCTCGAGTCATTCTCATCAACACTATCAGTACTCTTGTCGAAGGAGGGTGGCATCTTGGATGACTTGATTATCACGAAGCATAGCGATACAAGTTTTTATGTGGTTACCAATGCTGGACGTCGTACGGAAGACCTCGCGTGGATCGAAGAGCAGTTGCGCGCGTGGAACGATGCACATAAGAGTGAAGGCGAGACGACGCATCGGGTCATGGAAGGCCAGGGCCTTGTGGCTCTTCAAGGCCCATCGTCAGCTGCCGTTCTGGCTAAGCTTGTGCCAAGCGACTTTGACTTGGCCACACTGACATTTGGCCGGAGTGCGATGATAGCACTATCGACGAAAGGAGATGGATCAGGAAATGAGCGTGTTCTGTGTCATGTTTCTCGCGGCGGCTACACGGGCGAAGATGGCTTTGAGATCTCGATTCCTGCCGAGGCCACCGAAACCGTCACGCAAGCGATTCTAGACAATCCAGAAGTGCAGCTTGCCGGTCTTGCTGCTCGTGATAGTTTGCGCCTTGAAGCAGGTATGTGCTTGTACGGGCACGATCTCGATGAGAGTGTGAGTCCTGTGGAAGGTGCTCTTGCTTGGACTGTCGGCAAAGACCGTCGCGTGACAGGCGACTTCTTGGGCGCCGAGCGTGTTCTGCGTGAACTCAAAGAAGGACCACCGCGCCGCCGCGTCGGCTTGCTCGTATCGCCAGGATCACCAGCTCGCGAGGGAACCAAGGTTTTCACCCCGGACGGCAAAACGCACATTGGACGCATCACGTCCGGCATTCCTTCGCCGACATTGGGCCAGAACATTGCAATGGCTCTAGTGCAGAACGGCCACCACAAAAAGGATACACCGCTCCTGGTTGAGGTGCGCAATAAGATGCGTGAGGCTACTGTGACACGTCTTCCGTTTGTGCCGAACAAATTTTACCGTGGCTGATGCTGCTTGCAGTAAGTGTTAACCGACATTCTATTTCGTTAGTAGTTGTCTATAGAGGGAAAGAAAAAGAGCGAGGCTAGGTGTATCCCAATCCACAGCAAACATGCGAAAACAATCTGTGCACTGCAATAGCGTCCGCTGCTTCCTCCAACGACTTGGCCCTCTTGACATAGATGCCACGTGCGTCTCCACAAACTACTTGAGGTAATGCGTGCACACCAAAATGCATGTGTGTGTGCCTTATTTCGGTTTCCCCATCTAAATGTGGAATCCGTGCTCATCACCGTGCGCGCACGTGGAAAATGGAGTCATAAAGTTGATTGATTGGCCCTCGTGCCCATGCTTTTAGTCATGCCTCCCACAGCTCATTTGTCTCGTGCGTGCCAGGGCCACAGAGTATATGCACCTGGCGACTCATTTGAGGGTGGTAGATGTGTAGTTCGTGCGCGGCACAGAACCGTTAGCGTGCTTCCTCGTCCGTCAGGCCACAGAGCGCTCCCCCGTGAAAATACGACATCCTTGTAGCGACTATGTCGCGTGCGGCAAAAACCGCCACAGAGCATGGACGGCGGGGACAGAGTCACTCGCCCAAAAACAAGTCCACGTTGGCGGCTGAGAACGGGGGTGGGCGTGAACAAGACATGGAACAAAAGCCCTTCGAGGAGTCGCTTCGTGAGGCGTGTGCTTCAGGTACGTCTTCATTTTGGTCGTTCGACGCAAGAATCCATGCGTCTAACACAGAGCAGGGCACTTAAACATTAGCTCTCGACAGCCTCCGCTCCAGGCATGCCCCGATTCTTTGTTTGACTTGGCATCATCTGAGCCACCAACCTGGTGGTTGGTGTCAGATGAGCGTGTCCATGACGGCTCCGCAAATGAGCAAGGTGATCAGCAAACGGACATGGCACATACCATGTGGACACATCGACGACCATTGCACACGTTGATCATGTCCGTGAACGAACTTTTCGCGTTGGATAAGCGGGTATCTGAGTTCCGCGACCTTCAGAATCTCGATGTTCAGAGTAACCAACTAACCTCGCTTCCATCGTCGTTTTCACAGTTACAACACCTCACAAGCTTGAATCTCGCACGGAATGCACTGAGCAGAGTCCCTTCATGCATCTTGGCTCTGACGTCCCTTGTTTCCCTCGATCTGAGCGACAACATGTTGGACACTTTGTGGTCTCAGGCAGATGCAGAGAAAGCTGGTATAGCTGCGTCTGATGTGCTGCGATCTCTTGCGACGCTGAACCTTGCGTACAATTGCCTGAGCACCTCGGCGCTCGTACCCATGCCGGCATCGCTCAAGCGGCTCCAGCTCTCTCATAATTTATTGCGTGAGCCACTGCCGATCGATATATGTGGCTCCGCCGTACATTTAGAAGAGCTTGTGCTCAGCGGCAATGACTTACCTGACGCTGTGTTCGCCCACGACGGGACATCATACGCATTCCCACACTTGCACGTACTCGACGTGCGTAAAACGCATGTGTCATCCCTATCGGCACTGGAGTCGCTTTTCGCGTCGGCACCCTCACTGAACGTGAGTGAAGCGAAAGACAAAAACCGTGCGCCTGTGCATGCACCCAGGCTCGAAGGTGCGCCAGTGTGCACGCCGCACCAACTGGTGCGTGTAGCAAATATACCTACGCACCCAGACAAGCAGCATGATCCGGTATGGATTGCCACGCATGACAATACGCTGCTCCCACCCTTGTACATTTTATCGGACGTGCAAGGACGATCAGAGTCTTCGCACCGCCGGCGGCGCGGTGGGCGCGGCCGCGGTGGCGAAGACCGTGCTCGCACTGCTCGCGATGAGCGCGATGAGAATGGGCATGCCCCGCCGAATGCAGGCAGCGCGCTTGCCAATGCCAAACTGTCGACGAAAAAAAAAGAGGCGCTGGGCCAGGTGCCATGCAAGTTCTTCCGTAATAATGGCTGCTCCGCGGGTGAAGCGTGTCCTTTTGCCCACACGATGCCAGGTGAAGGCCAGCCGAAAGCGGTGTGCCAGTGGTACATCAAAGGCAGCTGCCGCTTCGGGCACCGCTGTGCATTGGCACATATTTTGCCTGGTCAGCCGATGAGTGTACGTATGAACGCATCTTGAGACACTAACTCTCGGCAAGATGGACCGAAAGAACAAGCGCTCAGCACAACAGAGTGCGTCATCGAATGCCGCAGCTGGTGCTGGTGCGGGGGGGCAAGCTTCGTCGTCGTCGTCGTCGTCGCAGATGCCTACGGCACCGGCGCCCAGCTCGAACCATACGGATGAACAGTCCCGCCCTGACGACAAACAATCTACATCCCTTTTAGCAGCGCATTTGCAGCCACCCCTCGCACCCACCACATCTGCACCGATACCTCCTAGTTCTTCAAGCGCCATGCTCATCCCGAATCGCAACCACAAAATGAGAAGAGACGGACCAGCTGCATCTGCCCTCACTCTCTCGAAGGACTTGGAGCCCAGCTCGCTATCTTTGCATGCCGGCTGGCATTCAGATTCATCTCGTGTTCGAAGCCAAGAGTCTACCGGAGCGACAGGATTCGGTTCGAGTCCCTTTAGCCACCCTGGTTCACATGGGTTGTTCTTTAATGCAAATTCAGACGCCCGCACGTCCCAGGACGCGACGGGTTCGCCATGGCGCACGACTAGTATGACATTACCTGACACGAAGAGTGATGATCTACTCGCTGATGCTGGACATGCAGAAGACTTTTTGCCCTCGAGCCTGAGTGACTTGCTGACTCCTGCTGAGCTGGAGCGACGTACGCGCAGTTCTCGTGATGCCGCAACGACCTCTTTGCTGCCTCTCGCATCAGATTTGGTATCCCAGAGCTTGCCAGTGGGTACGGGATATATGAGTTCCGGGTTCGGTACCTCATCGCCAGGGCATGTGCCATCATTGGGAAACAGCAACCTCCGGTCATTTATGAGTGGGATCGCTCCCCATCGACGTCCCGGCACACACAGTATGCATGCGTCGCCGTTTATGCCGCCTATACTGGACCACACTTTAAGCTCACCTCCTAATTTAAGTCCTCCGGGCGCACTTTCATCTTCATTGGGTGGCGAGCGCGTGCTGCCTACGTCAATGTCTTCCATGCGTAAAGTGTCGGACGATACACGCCGCCGTTCTGTCTCTGGCCATGGCACACCATTCTTTCATGGTCGCGGTCATGTGCCGCCCATTTCACCTGCGATTCTGCCTGTATCGGAAGAAGAAGCAGATGATGCCATATTTGAGCTGGAATAAAACTCACCATAGCTGGATGGTGCGCTGGTGATGTGTGTCTTGTGTAGCTAGTAAGTCAAACGGTTTCTTAGTACATGTGCCAATGCAAAATGCAAAGAGAATGTGGTGCAAAGAGAATTCGCGATGGCGTCAGCGTGCACTTCGACTTCATGCTTGCATATCGCGTTGATCGAGCACAAACAGACGCCTATCGCCAGTCCCATCTTGTTACGTATTCACTTTAGCATGCATCATACTTTCAGTCCTACTTAGATGCTAAAAAAGTCAGACGCTACCCTATCTCATTCTTCACCTTAAAAGCTAGTCCGATCATACGTAAAACACTGGCCTGGCTCGTACAGCAGAGAGTTCTTCCCATCGAACGTTCATCCACATTCTCCTCCACCCAGTAGAAGGACGCAACTATCTTCCTAATTAAAATATTCCCTCCTCAGTATTGAAAGAAATAAAAAAAAACCATAACTTTCTAAAAAACTAGAATTCACATGCACTGAGATAGGTAATATAACAAGATGCCATCAAGAGTCCAACAGAGCATTAATGAGAAATGGGCGCTAAAACCATCTTCAAATAGAAAAAGGACCCAGGCATCAACCAACATACTAAGAGGGAGCCTATTGGCACAGCCAACAGTTACCCACAACGGAGATCATTATTATATCCTTACAACTGCTTCTCAAGCGATTCGAGCTTCGAGTCGTGCAAATCATTGAAGTGACCGCCATTCTGAACAAACTTCGGGTCCTTCGAGAACTTGCTGCCAAGCTCGCTCGAAAGGAATTCACGCTGCTGAAGAGTGAGATCCTCTTCGCCATAGTGGCCCGCGCCCACAGTACTGTGGAACACCGCGCGGAACTCGGCCATCTTTTGCTGGGCATCCAGCTGAGGGTTGTAAGGCAAGTGCCGCTTCAGTACCACACGCTCAAAGAGCGACAGGTGACGCGGGTGGATAGCCACACCATGGTAGTCCTGAGCATTGCCGTTCATGACATACTCCCAGTAGCGCTCTTGCTCGCGCAAGTCGAGACCCGTCGTATCGGGAAGGAAGAGCAATGTGACGAACAGACCAGCCAGACCGAACCACGTTACAATATAGAACTTCGCGTGATCGCCAACGTAGTGGTAGATAATCGTCGGAAGCAAGGCACCAAGCTTACCACTAGCAGCGCTGACACCATGGCACGTGGCACGAATAGAGGCTGGGAAAATCTCAGCGGCAACAAGGAAAGTCGTCGAGTTATAACCGAACTGGTTCCAGAAAGACGAGAAGAAGAAGATGAATTGGAATGCTTTCACACGAGGCATGTCGTTTTTGTCTGTCAGTTTGTTAAAAGCAAAAGTAGCACCACAAAATAGGGCGAATGTGGCCATGAATGAGATAGCTTGCATCCATTTACGACCATAGAATTTGTTGTCCACAAGCAGAGCGGCCAGATAGTAACCAGGAAGCTGTACACCAACGTTGATCAGGTTGTACAACCATGTGGTTGTGAATGTACCACCAGGACTAATAATCTTAATGAATTGTCCCGAGAAGATCTTGTTACCATAGAAGAAGAAGTCATTGGCAAACCAGCCGACGGTTGATGCGATTAGACGGTGCCAGTAGTGCGTGAGAGCAAGCCCCAATGAGCGTGCGTCGTAACCAGATGTATTCAGCCTTTCCTTGGCTTCCTTCAAAGCACCCTCAGCATACTGGATTTTGTAGTAACGGTAGTACGCTAGGTAAAGAGTGAATGCAGCAATAATACCAAACGATACACGGAATGTATACTGAGCGGCAACAGGGGAGATAGGCGCACGTAATGAATCGTGGAAGATGAGGAGCAGCAAAATAAGCAAGACCTGGTTGACAAATTGACCCCAGCCCTGCATCAGGAAAGCAAGCAAGACGTTACGGCCACGGTGAAGACGATCACCAGTCGTTGAGGCATACCGGTTGCTATTGCCCTCCATAGCACGCGTCGACGTCATAGGATATTCACCACCAACACCAATACCATAAATAAACAAGGACCAAGCGTAACAAATGACCCAACCATTGAAACTCGTACCCCACATACAGGTGAGCATGACTGATCCAAGAGTCATGACCAAAGCATCCTGGACCATACCAAACTTGCGACCAACCCAGTCGCCTTCAATACCGACAAGAATTTGTCCGACGATAATACCGACAATTTCAAGGTAGTCAATGGCATTCAACCATTGCTTGTCGCAAATCCGCTCGGGCCCAGGTTGGTCTTTCGGAATGTTGAGCGCCTTCTTCATATCATCCGAACTATTCCAGCACCGGAAAAATTGGCTCTCTCCGGAGAATGAATTGTCGGCTGTAGGGACATCCGTGTTTGCAAACATGGGCTTGAGGTTGCCGACGGAGAATAGAGTGTAACCCTCGACAAACATACCCATACCGTTGACAACATACGTAGAGAAGTATGCAGAGATTGGGCTGAATGGATCCCTCTTGAACATACGACCGACCGCGATAAGTTCATCTTTCAGAATCTGACCCGTCTGTCGATTAACAAACTTCATACGCTCACCCATGGGGAGGTCAGCCCAGTATGTGCCATGGTAGTACGAGTCTGGTGGAAACAAGATGTCGTTGAAGGCGGACTCGGCTTCCGATGGCATGGCAGGTGCGTCGTACGGAGAGTTCATGTCACCTTTGTACATCTCAGTTGCGTCTGGATTGTAGCGTGTGAGATCCGACATGTTGGTATTGGAGGGCTCGGTAGGGACCGAGGCGGGCTCATTAGGCATGGCACCGCCGTCAGCAGCCTGCGCCTCACGAAGACCAAGGGGCTCCGTGCTATGGTGAATATAGTGATCGGCGTACTCCTGGTTAGCACCCGACATTTTAAAGTGAGACTGAGTCTTTGAAGCCGGAGCCGCAGCCTTCAGATGAACGGAACGTGTAATTGATGGCGGGAGTGAATTGTAACTTCCTCTATTAGTACCTCAGGTCGGCCGGGATCCTCATTCAAAAAAAAATTTCTTTAGGCGTATCATGTTTGCAGTCGCGGTGCAGGTTCAAAATAAGCACTAATTCGACGTGATAAAACATTGCAGAATTGCCTAGTAGGCTGTAAAAATGCGCACGTTCGACGATTTATGCCGCTTACGGCTGCATTCTCAACAAAAGTGCTCGCACATGCACGTAGAGTGCTAAGAGCTTGGGATTACATGGGACAATTTGATTGGTCTATCTTGCACACGTGTTGAGAAACTTAAATTGACTGGTTTAATATATTCAGTGTGAAGTTGATGAATATGTGGACGTCTCGTCTCCTACACCACGAACGTGCATATGCAAGATTTCTAATGAACGCCTATCAGATTTCTATTACGTCACTCTGTACGTGAAGTGGATCATGCACAAGACTCGACGTATCTACGCGCGGAAGCTCATGCTTATGAAATCTGGCTCGTTCTTCCTTGAGGGCACAAAGAATGAGGGTGGGGTCACATCTGTCTACCTGCTCGGTGAACCAGCCAAATTCCATTTCATTATGGGGTAACAGTGTATAGAGCACGTGGCAGCTGTTCAAGGCCCCCCATATCTTGCTTGATGGTGTGAGGGTGCCAAAAAAACAAGTTTTCCTCTCAGGGCAGATAGCAGTAATGCGTGCGTTCTAGACGAAAGGAGACGAGCGAGAACTAGCTAGTAGGTGCGGTGCTCTAAAGTAGGGCGGTATATAATTCAGACCTTCCTGCCGAAAATGTGCATTTGACGCTCTTTTCAAACCACATAAAACATGTGAAATCGAGCCAAGATACTCTGTCTTGGCATAGAAAGCATTATGTAGCAATAGTTGGTCATAAAATACTCGCTTCGACTATAGGGTGTTTGTTGTGTTGAGGGAGAACTACAACCTTTGGAATGATGAATGCTTATGGCAGGAGCTTACACCCCTGCGTCGTTCCCAAGATTATAGAAAATTTGACATCCACACAATATTCATTCTCGTGTTGGAGATTATACTCACGTGCTCCTTCCGACATGCACAGACCTGGAGCAGCGTCGGCCTCAAAGCGATATCCTACACCTGGGTATGCAGGATACAATGTTGCTTGGTCGCCTTTCTTTCCGGATAGGCTTGCCGTAGCAAGCTCTGCGAACGTACGTATACTTTGGTGTTAACAGTAGTATGGTCTTGTGGGAAATGGACGGTTGCATCTCTTTGGCAGCACACCTGCCCAGGTCAAAGTGTACGTAAATGCCATACCTGACATTGGAAAAGGTTCGATACACAAGATGGGATTTTTGATGTTGCATGGTCAGAGGTTCATGAAAATCAAATCGTATCTGCATGCGGTGATGGCAGCATAAAACTTTGGGATGCCACGCTCGATGACCATCCTATTCGAAATTGGCAAGAACATGCTCGGGAGGTGTTTTCTATTGACTGGAATAATGTTCAAAAAGACCTTTTTGCGAGCGGAAGCTGGGATGGAAGTGTAAAAATTGTATGTCGTGATCCTTCCACTGATCTGTCTAACCTTGCAGTGGACCCCAGAACGCCCAACGTCTGTTCAAACGATTCCTGCTCACAGCGCCTGTGTGTATAGGTGTGCGTGGTCGCCACACAATCCGAACCTCTTGGCAACAGCATCAGGAGATGGAACGGCTAGCGTCTTTGATCTTCGAGGCGGTGCAAGACCTGTGGCCACGATGTCGGCAGGAGGTGAAGTCCTTGCACTAGATTGGAACAAGTACAAGCCGATGACACTTGCGACGGGCGGCACAGACCGCGCTGTAAAAGTTTGGGAGGCTCATACTGCCGCTCCGTCTAGCGGTGGTCTAGTGCCCGAGCGTTGTGTGTTGCTTGGTCATCAATACGCGGTGCGTGATGTTGCATGGTCCCCCCACAAGAACAGTGTCATCGCGAGTGCAAGCTATGACATGACGACTCGTGTATGGAATATGGACGATGCAAGTGTTCCGGCGCAGATACCTATGGTGAACACGCCACGCCAGGTGTATTCAGGGCATCGAGAATTTGTTGTAGGCGTGGCATGGTCACTCTTTGAGCCGGGCGTGCTCGCCTCAGCTTCCTGGGACATGGAAACACACGTATGGCCGGCTATGGTATAAGTGTACTTCTATGGCTGAGATGCAGGTGATGCATGCTCGGCGGTAGATGGCGTCGTCTCTGTAGAGGAATCACTCGTAGCCACTTCAGCCGCGGCTGCTTCGTCAGCCTCGATTTCTTCCGCATAAACCTCGGGGTGGCGACGGAAACAGTCTTGCATGTGCTTGAACTGGTCAATGCAGTCGATACCCTTGGGCTCGGCTTCGGAGAAAACGAAGCAGCTGAATGCCTGCTTGAATTCCTCGCCACATGGGCCATCGGCCATGCCGCCAAGACAGGGGCAATCCCAGTTGATCTCTCCCGTCCGTTCATCGAAAGCGGACTCTTCCTCTTCTGTTGACTCAGTCTCGCTTGACTCTTCGTTGCCACTGTTCTTTTCGATTTTCGTCAAGACGACAGGCTGCGCTTTAGGTTTCATGCGCTCTTCAAATGATGGACGAGTGTAACTAGGTTGCAAGCACACAGGCTGTACAGAGGAGTACAACACTGCTGATGCAATGCCGATCGTTGGCACAGTGACTGCCGCGCGTGCTTGTGCTGCCTTAGATGCGTGTGCAAACAGCCCTGATGCAAATCGACCAAGCATGAGTACGAGGACGTTGAAGTAAAGGGGAAATTCCGCCACATTTATGAAAATGAATGTTGACGCGTCCCCTCGAGGCAGCCATCCTCCACGTAACGGACTCAGGCTGTGTGTGGCTCATTCGCAATTGTGGTTACCTTGCAATCCAAGATAGCTACAATTTGCCTGCTCAACAGGCGGCTGCCGTGCGCCAACCCGTTCATTAGAAAGACACATGGCTCATGGCCATGGACGGAGGGTAAGCACGGAATGGAACACGAGTCATGAGAGGTTGCCAATGCCGTGCAATGTACCGTGATCCTATATACTTTCGAAGACCCCCCTTTTCCTTACTAGACAGAGACATATAGTGCATTGGCATCATCCCAAACAAAACTAAAAAAAATAAACGTCATATAGTAGGCTATTTTGACGTTAGCGTTCTTACTATGGAGCATGTGCACAAAGCAGCACAGACGCGCAAAGCTTCTGCAGCACGCCATAGTACCAGATACTGTATAAAATGAGCATCAAGATAGTGTCATCGCGAGATTGGCTTTATTCTCGTATGGGCTGGCTGGTTGCTAGCGCCTATGGTTAGAATTCGACCTGGCAGCACAATAGCGGCTTCGTAGGTCAGACGCCCAGACGGAAGGCGAACCAAGATGGAATGGCATGTGGAGGTGGGGTCTCACGCGTCGATGGTTGAGGCGGGTGACAACAAATCAGTCGACCCATCCACGATCATGGTGGAATTGGAGGAAGTACAAGAGTCTAATGCGCGCATTTTACACACGTTTGGGAGTCGCCTGGTTTGTGTGTTTGCGGGAGCGACAGGAGGGATCGGGAGATCCACTCTGCTCACTTTTGTGAAGTATTTGAAGCAGCCCCGTATTTACTTGCTGGCTCGATCAGAGGAGCGTGCAGAAGAGGTGATCAAGGAGCTGCAAGAAATCAACCCTGATGGCGAATACTTCTGGATTCACGTGGATCTAAGCCTAGTAAATATGGTCGATGTTGCGTGCCGACGGATCCGGGAGCGGGAAGAAGCCATCAACGTACTGTTCATGAGCCAGGGAACGTTGGATGTGCTATCTCGGACGAGTGAGGGGATGCGTCTGATGTGGGCACTATCATACTTCACGCGAATGAGAATGATCAATAATCTGCTTCCACAGTTGCGTCGAGCAGAAGGACTGCGCCGCGTCGTCTGTGTGATGGCCGGCTCCAAAGAAGACGTCGTGGATCCGAATGACGTTGCCGGTCGCAAGATAGCGATCCGGCAGGCTAGAGGGCACATAAGCTCGTGCATTACCTTTGGCCTCGAACACTTTGCTGCCTTGGCGCCTGAGGTAAGCTTTATCCACGATCACCCCGGCACGGTGCCCACCAAGTTGTCACGCAGTTTGCCACCAGGCATGGCTCCGTTTGCATCTACATTTTCACTCGCATCACCTCCCAAGCTTTCGCTGGAGGAGAGTGGTGAGCGTCATGTTTTCCTGCTGACAAGTGCACGGTATCCGGCGGCATTAGAAGAAAGCAGAGAGAATGCACGTGGCGTGTCGCTGTCGGCGGGACTGCGTCTAGCTGTCTCTTCTACAGCGCGCGTGGCCGGGGGCGTGTACTCGCTAGATGGCATGGGTATCAGTGCTGGTACGGCGACTGTGGGGAAGCTAGCGAAGATGCGTGAGCAGGGCATTCCAACGCTGCTATGGGAATGGACAGAGGCAGAATTCCAGCGTGTGGAAAGGCCTATGCCTGATCCGCCCGTACCCAAGGAGCAGCCGAAACCCGAGATGATGCAGCCAGATGACATGCTATTCTTGCCGCGGCCTATGCCTGATGGCAAGTACCCTGTGCCTGATCCTGTGCGGGCGACTCGGCCGCCTGTCACGACGCCTGAGCCTCCTGAGCCATTAGAACAGCCACACCCCGAAATGGTGCGCCCAGATGCAGTCATGTTCCTCCCTAATGTACTTCCAGATGGCAGGTATCCTATGCCGGAGCGTGTGCAGCCAACTCGTCCGCCTATCCCCAGTCCAGAGCCAGAACCAGAGCCAGAGCCAGAGCCGGAGCCAGAGCCAGAACCTGCAACCACGTCACAGGGCGACGGTGACCCGTCTTCCTCTGCTGAACCCGAGGCTGCTGATGAAGAGGCTTCGTCAAAACCGAAAAAGATGGTGTTTGTCCCTGCTTTTATACACAAAATCCATCCGAAGGCCTTCCGCCCTTTCCGTTCAAAGGATAGAGCGGCTCAAGCACCAGCTACTGAGGAAGACACTGTCCCGTCCGAACAAAGTGAGACTGTGACGACGGGCGTTGTAGCTGTGCCAGAAGATCAAGTACCGCTTGTGCAAGGCGCTGGTACACAGCCAAATCAGTCCGTTCCACCTGCTTCGGCTGCGCCAGCATCCCAACCTGATACAATAACTTCTAGTACTAGAGTGCCCGCTACCACGTCTCTTCCTCAGCAGCAGGAGAGTACTGCACCTTTTGCGACGTCTAATCCAACGAACACAATTCCAGCTCCAGCTCCTATTCCTGCAAATGAATCGGCATCCCTTCCTACAAATATGTCATCTTCACACCCCATCGCGGCCGCAGCAACCCAACAGCCTGCAACCGTATCTATGGTGGCGCAAGCACCTCACTTGACACAGTCTGAACCGGATGCACTGAGCCCATCTGGCCATGTGGCGGGAGCAGAATCTATGCCCGTCTACATGGCTCCCGTAGCTTCGGGGCCATCCGCATTACAGCCAACGGTACCAACAACGGCAGGGCATGCGTCGTCGTCAACCCAAGCACATGCCATGCCTTTTGTGCCCATGACCGGCCAGTCAGCGGCATCTGCAGCTGATAGTGCGCCGACAGCCCAAGACATCATTTCGTCGTACCAAGACTAAGTCAAGGGAGCAGCGTCTATCCAGCCATGTGTAGCATGATATGATTATGGGCTTGCAGCTGTTGGGATATTTTAGCCATACCTTTCTCGCATTTTTTCTTTTTGATATATATAAGTGGAATGCTACACAAGAACCTGGTCATTATCATCAAAGGGATCCTTATCTTCGAGCACGTGTGTCGGTGGCGGCAGTGGCGGCGTTGTATTTAGCTCTCTTGTTGGCATTGACTGTGCATGTGTGTTGGGTGCTTGTACAGGCTCCTTCAGACGAGAAGCCGACGCATGAAAATGGCTCGCGGAACCATACGGTTCTAGGCCAACTGCGTCGGCATCGGCATCGGCATCTTCATCAACATGCTCCAGACCCTGTTCCATGGCCAAATAAGAAAAGGGTTCATCTTTCGCATGACCCGCAGCCAAGCCGTAGCGACCGCCATAGCCAACATAGGTGTCGATCAGTACGTTGAACCACAGGAACAGAGTAAACGCGACGGAAAAGTCGATCAGCGCCCACGTAACGTGGTCGACACCCTTCGCATCGGCCCAACGCATCTCTTCATCGGTCGCGCTCATGAACAGGATGCCACTTGACACAAGAAGGAACGGAGGCAAGTATTGGAAAATGCTCACTGGGAACCATTCGCCTGGTCTCCGTTCACGAGGGATGGATCCCGAAGGTCCTTCGTTCAAGACGAAGCAAATCTCAATGACGCGACACAAGCCGCCCGCCATGAGTGTATAGCCAAAAAGAGCATGGATTTCTGTCGATATAGCGACGGCCTGCTTGTGCCCACTCATGGCCCAGCCCGTCAGCATGATAATGATCGCAGGGAACACGGAGCGTGCACCGCGACGGCTGACCCAGATACCCACGGCACCACCAGCCCACCATACCACGCCCATCAAGGTATGCTGAAGATCCTTGTGCGTCCAGGGTCCACCGTGATGCTCGGTAAATGAGTTGACAATACCCCATAGCAAAATGACCCACGAGTCGAGGTATTCCTGGGCGAATCCCCGTCTGCGAAGCCATTCAACAGCGCACTTCATCATAATCAGCAAAATCACCGAGTAGGCCGCAAATGCTGAGCCCATAATATAGTGTGCGAGACACTGGCCCAGGTGCCCGCCATTGCACCAGGATTGCAACGTCGCGATACCAAACACCATTTGCGTCCACCCAATCACGGGGAACGCACGTCCAAGCACACCGTGGATGCCCAGCACAACGGGCCGCACGTATTTTTCCTTCGACCATGTGAGATGGAGTCGAAGATATATGCCACATGCGGCTTGTGTGAGCAGAGCAAAGAACAGGATGGTGGCAAAGGTGCCGTGGACCGTGTGCGAGAACTGGCGCCCGCCGTGATTCTGACCAAAGAGAAAGCCTATAAGTGACACTGTGACGGCCAAGATCGAGAGCGGGACGTGAAATCGGTGGCGCACAAGTCCTAGGACCATGGCTAGTGGAAACAGAACTGCCCACGCAGTAGCTTCCATGCCAATATGGAGCCAGAGCCGTGCATCCACGGGGGCGCGTGTCTCTTGCTGTGTGGGTTTATGCGCGTGATCTCCATGTGCGACGACCGCGGTGAAGCACAAAGCGATGCTGGAGAGGAGTATGTGCCACCCGCGCATAAGGAACGAACAGATCCCTATCCCTATCTGCCAAAGCACCGGACAGCTACAAGGAGTGGCTGGGCATTGCAAGCGTGTGTCCGAATCCTTGACTCGCGTCAGAGTGTGGAGGGCAGCGAGTCTGGGTGGAGGGCCGTTCTTGTGCCGTTGACAAACCACCATGTACGTTGGGGTGGGCTATGTCATAGTCAAACACGGAATACGAGTGTGGGGTCCAAGCGTGTATCTATGTATCTGCGGTGAGCGCATATGTACAGGAAATGTGCGTGTGGGTATGTAGGATCTCTTTGCGATCCTTGCATTCAAGTCGGCCAACCATACAGCACACCCTCTACCACTGTTGCAGAAACGAGCTGGACGCCTGTTCGGAGGGCCTCAGGATCACAGGGCTGCGTAGCGGAGCATCTCCACTGGCTGCCAGCACATGCGGCGGTTGCGGTGCAGCCACGGCTGCCGAGGCACCGACGGCTACCGGCTTCGTGTCGGGGCGTCGAGATACAAGCCACGTGGGAACCCAGCCACGCTTGGGCAGTGGGCCATCTACAATACAATAGGACCAGGAATTGTAGCGCTTGAACACACGTATGCGGTCGGCTGCGGATACGGCAAACGAATGATCAGGTGTCGCAAAGTCTGTCAGCATGACAGCCGCTGTGCCACTGGTCGGCACATAAGCGAGTGACAGCGGCGCATACATCATGGTTTGCTGCCATTTTTCAGGTGACTCTGGCGGGAGGAAACTCGCCTGCAATTGCAGGATGGTGGCCATGGGCCGCGTCAATTCAAGCAGGCATCCCGATGGGGCCCAACCGGTCCATATTTCAACGCCAAGCTTCACGGGATCCAGCAGGAAGACATCGCCACGCCCGTCTGCGACAGAGTCGCGACGCAATGCCCACCAGCCCTTGCACTTTGACAGCACGATGAACGTGTCACCAGGCTGAATGTCGAATTCGTCACCACGCTCCGACACGTACGGATAGATAGCCACGGCATGCGATATCGTTTTAAACGCAATGTCTGCCGCAGGTCCCATGGTTCGTGCATTGGCAAGTGATTCTGCGCCGCCTTGCATCGTCAACAGCACACGCACGGACATGATGTGCGAGTCGGCCGATACTGTGATACCAGGAGGTGCGGCGCGAAGGCGCATGGCTTCATGCTTTGTGTTTTGGATCTCACGGCGCTTCTCAATGAACTTGCGTCGTGCAAGTACTAGAGGCGACTCAATGTCGTGGACGCGCCGAAGGATCAACTTCGTCTCCGGCATGATTTCACGCATTCGCTGAAGAATCATAAGCGGTTTCTCATCATAGGCAATACACCGCTCTGTCGTGTTGCCTGCAGCAAACAAGACGAACTCGTGCCAATCATCATGGATCTCAAAGTGCTGCAGAGCCATCGGTAAGATAAAGCTGCACGGATCGTCGAACGTGACTGTGTAATGGCATTGGGCTTTGCGCGGTATGGCATCTTGGCCACTTTGTTTGAGCATATCCGCGACAGCTTCTAACGCAGGTGTTATAATATATGGGTCCTGCGGCGAAATGTGTGCCACATCAACTTTCTGTCCGCGGGCATCACTGTGTGCGAGGTTGTCTGGATTTGGTTGCTGTGCATCAACCGTTTCCCAAGGCCCTGGCATGTTTTCCCGAGCATGAATCGAGTCTGGCACAGGCAGCGGACGCACAATGTGCGAAGGATTCAGAGATTGGGCGATCACAGACACGTCTTCATGCAAGCGCAAGAGACATGTGCTGAGATGAGACACGCGCGACTCAAGTACGTGTATGCGTTCGTCTGTAGAGAGACAGAGCACGTGTGCGTAAGCGACCAGTCTAGGCAGGTAGGATGATCATTGCTGCGTACCTCGATGACGTAGCTGGCTCGCCCATTCATCTTGTTCCGTCGACGGATTTTGGTGTTCTGAGTTGAGTGTGCGTCAGTCGTGCGGCTTCACCGGACATACCTTGCGGGACCCAATCACCAGGTTCCAGGGGGATTTTGTGCGCGACTTTTAGCAGGTAGATCTCATCTAGTAGTGTGACTCGATGTCCAATAGAAGTGATGCCAATATCTCTGAGAGCAGGCTCATCCATCAGCAAGAGTGCCTCGCCATCGATGTTGTTATCTTCAAATGCGGTCAAGTACCCTCGCAAGTTCAATTTCTCCAACCATCGTCCCACATCCTCCGTTGTCCATTGCCGCACATCTTCATTCATGCTTTCGTGTGTTGTGATACACTTTGCTTCGCTTTTGAGACGTCAATGTCCGTCTATGCGGCAAGCCTGGGGTCTTGAGCTCCACTCGCACACACATAAAGACGATTTCGACTTTTCCTTCCTGCAGAACTAGCCAGCCAGCCGGTCAGCCAGCCAACTTGGCCGTTTCTATCGAGACCCTGGTCAGTGAATGTGGAGGCGCCGCGCCGTCGGGCTGTGTATGCGGATGTCAGTCTCATGCGCCTTATAGGGCAAAACAAGTGTTGCGGATTTCTGTAAGTGCGTGCGTGCGTGCGTGTGTGTATGTAAGAGTGTATGCGTGTTCGAGGAAGCGGTGCCGAGGGGTGTTGGTTGTTGTTGCTTCGAAGTACGAACGAAGCCAAGACCCTAACAAGAGCAGGTCACGGTCGGTCAGGAGCATTGACGAAAGAACAAACAGCTTGTTTGTTCTATGCGTGGCGAGGCCGCCGCGTCCTCGGAGACGGCGGAAACAAATAGTCCGCCCGTTGCGCTTGCTGGAGCAGGGACCAGTCCCGTCGGTGCGTCAACACGACTCGATGCCATTGCCAAGCTTCGGCGTGCTGCGTCACAACGAGAAATCCAGCAGTCATCGTCACCATCTCGTATACCATCTTTACCATCTATACAACAAATTGATGACAGTGTGAAACGTGTGGACGAACCACACTACAAGCCGCCTATCGCTCAATTCCAGTTGCCATCGCTGGAGCAGCTGCGGCAGCGCATCATCCAGGAACGGCGTCCGACTGGCCTGTCTCGCTCAGCCAGCACTAGTGCGACGTCGCAGGTCGCTCGTGCTTACACTATGCAGAAGCTCTTGGGCGCTACGACGCCTATCTCTTATGCGGACATGTTTGCCTTCGTGCGCGATACGAACAAAAGCCGCGGTGAGATCGATACCGTCACTTCTGACGAAGATGTATCTGTTCATGCTGTGCAAGACACCTCAGGGCCGGGCGCTGGCGTGTCACTCCTGAAACCCCGCCGCGCGACTCTCATGCGCAGCGTGTCGGCTCGCAACAATGCACGCATGCACCTGTACCGCAGGCACGGGCGCACGCCGCAGGAAAACGCACTGGCGCCAGGCGCGATCACCCCGATCCAGGGCAGTCCTCCGATGCAGGGGTCCGGCGAACTTGCTGCGTCCGATGACGGCAGCACAGTGGCGCACGACTCGAACAGCACATCGAGCTGGCGTGTGTCCTTGTATGACTATGACTCGACAAGTCCGATTGTATCACCACCATATGGTCTTGCTCCTATATCATCTGCACCCATCGTTCCACGAGCTGTGGATGGCGTTGCAGCACTTCCGCCTGTGGGACAAGGTGGTATGCTGTTACCAGGCGAGCGCTGGCTTCGTGAGACGAGCGTTGCGACAGCACCGCATCAACAGCCAGCCGCCTCGGATGAAAATGCAGGAACGAGAAAGACGTCGGAGGCCGAAGAAGCGAGAGAGGTCAGAGAAACAAACGAAACCAGGAAGGCGAAGGAAGCCAAAGAAGCAGAGCCAGTCCGGGAAGCGTCAGAGGCAAGGCGTGCCGACAAGGCTGCGAATGCCCCCCATGCCCCATACGCTCCTGATCTTGCTACACCGCCATCGACTCTCGCAGCTCCCAAGCTCACACGAGTCACCTCTCATACAGCGCAGCTCGACACACAGGTCCCCCGGTCAGGCAAAGTATCGGAGAAAAAGGCCGAGCCCATGCAGGGCGTATCAGTGACACCCTCACCGTCGACACCCACTATACCTGCAGCCGCGAATTTGCCCGCTGTGTCAATACCTTGGGGAGATCCCTCGCCCGAAGCACCTGCTGCGCATGTGATTTCCTCGGTGCCCAGCTCGCGTGTCGCGACGCCCGTATGTATGTCTCCATCGCTGTCGCATGACGATGGCGGGCAAAAGCCGCTTCCACGTTTGCCATCGTCTGCCCAGCTGCCGCCAGTACCGCCACTGCCAGAGCCACGGGGCGAGCATCGGCTTGGCGACTCACTTTATGGCGCACAGTTACGACAGAGTCCAACGCCTTCGCTCGAGGCGCTTCCGACCGTGCCCAAGCCTTTGTTACATACACGCTCTTTCAGCACTGGTGGCAGCAGCAGCAGCAGCAGCGGCGGCTTCCCGCGGGAAGACGTTGCGGCAGACGACCCAAAGAAAGAAGCGCGAGTCATGCGTCTGTTTGGCTCTCTTCGGCGCAAAACGTCGCGTCGTGCTCTGGGCTCTCTCCGACGGCAAGCAAAGGTGCCGTCGACTGACCCTAGCCACGTGGCGATGGCGTCGATCGTGTTGCTGGGGGAATCAGGCGAGTCCGTCTTGCACGATAAGGTCGTGACACTCCCTGTGACACCAGCAGCCCTGATGCGCTGGAACCAAACACTCCCACGCCCACTGCGGCATGTGCTGGCGCGCTTGCCAGCGGAAATGCCGCTGGACCTGGCTATGGATCCACCACGCCAGCTGCTGCGTGTCCTGCCGCTGCTTCAGACGGCTGGCGACGAGTATGTCAAGCTCCGGTACGTGTTTGTATTTCAAGACATAATGGTAGTTGCCAAGCCGGTGGTGCTCCCACGCCAGGGCGAGTCGCTCTCCGACTTTATCATTCGCAAGCTCGCGAGTGTGCCGGACCTCAGCGAGTCGTGTACGCCGTTCGCGGTGCTAGACCTGCAACACACATGTATTGACGAGGGATCGTCGCTCGTGGAACGCGCGGCCAAACTCGATGCGCTCGTTCGTCAGCGCATCACGCACCTGCATGTCAATCCGACAAAGACGCTGCACCAGCTGATGAACGACGCACGCTTGCGCGGCCCGGAGCCGCGTGCATATGCGCAGCTGCTGCACTCATGCACGGCACTTGATGCAGGCTTTGTGTCGGACTTTTTGTTCGCGAACCATGCTGTCCTGGAGCAGTATGTGGCACAACATTGTGTTGCGGGCGCGCCTTTGGAACTTGCACTCCGCGCGCTGCTCGCCAGCTTGCGATGGCCGCGTGACATGCCGACATTCGAAGTGCTTCTCTTCGCGTTTGCTGCGCACTGGCACGCTGCGAATGCGAGTGAGCATGCTGGCCTAACGCTGGAGCTCACGACCGATCTGACGTTTGCTCTGCTGGGCTTGAATGACGCGCTCCACGATGCCACAGGCCTGTTTGCGCGGCCCAATCCAGCCCTGTCTGTCGACAAGTTTGTCATGCTGTTCCGCGTCCACGACACACAGAAGACCATCAGCGATCGTCTGCTCAGTGAAGTGTATCTCGCCATCAAGACATCGCCTCTCACGTCAACCGTGTCACGCGACGCTTGGCGCGCCGTGTCGTTCGATGCCGACGCACTGTGTGCGGAGCCACTCAAGCCTGGTGTACCCAGTGCACCAGTGCGCGTGTCGCTCGATGCCCCTGACTCCGACGTGCGCATCCGGCTCGTGGGCCGCGGCTTGTACATTGACCCGCCCGTGCTTTCCTTCACCCACGCGGCGCATGCAGAATTCAGTGTGTGTGCGACGACGCCTGGCTCCTACGACCTGCTGTTCCTGCGCACAGGCCGCCATGCGGCCCGGTACATGAATGAACAGCACCAGCCGATGCAGTCGCCTCTGCCGCGCCACCTGCCGCTCGTGTGTGAGACCAGCACAGCCCGCCCGACCATCAAACTCGTGCACATGCCGCCTGGCTCTCCTCGCACGGACCTGACGTTCTGCATGACGGATCCTCACTCGGCCGAGCAAGTGGCCTCGTTCCTTCGTGCCAGCATGGAAACGGCCCATGCCGACGCGCTGCGTCTCACGCAGGCCGAACTGGACGTGCGCACACTGTGCCGGCTCGTGCTGGAGTCCGCGCTGCTTGCGCCGGATTCGAACGACACACGCAGGCGTGCTTGTCGTTCCAGCACAGGCACTCAAATCGTGCGGACAGCGCGCGAAAATAGTCTGCTCGCCTATGTGCTACTAAGCACGGAGTTGCGGCGTGTCGTCACATAGCTCGAACGCCCCTGTCGCTGGCGCCGGTAACTCGCTCACGACACCCTGTGCCGCCCAGAAGCGGAGCACGTCTAGCGCGGCTCCCTGCTCAAGCCCCAATGCCGTAGCGACATTATCGGCCGTGATGCTTCTTCGGCCAGCGTCCGTGTCGATCGTAGTCAATGCGCCGCTGTGGCCACGATGGCCATCGGTACTGAAGCCCGCGACTAGCTCGACCACCGCTAGCTGCAGTGGCGTCACGCGCACCGAAATGACCCGTCCTTGCTCCAGCTCAATGTCCACGTCCACACTACCGACATGTGGCAGCCATTTCACGCGCTTCGCTGGGTGCTGCGCCGCATAAAAGTCTGCATACTTCTCAAGGGCCTCAGCGAGTCGCTTCGGCAGCGTGTACATGCGGGTATCGAGATCTGGCCAAAACTGCCGTGAAATCACCATTGGATGCACATGATCGGCCATGCCGCCGTGCGCCACCGCATGGAAGTGTGTATCGAACCGTTGCGACCATGCCACATCCGTGAGCATCACATCGCAATGATGCAGATTCTGCTCGCCCAAACGCCGTTTGAAAATCGCATTGTTCCGCTGCACTCGCGATGTATCGTAGTCCATCGTCTTCACGAGCCGTTGCGCCGTGTGCTGCTCTAGGGCATGCAAAAATCCCTGCCGATCATCAAAGATCGACACGAGCAGGCCGACCACGTCTCGTGTTCGCATGTGGCTGAACGCAGGTCCTGCATCCACCGGCCGCGGTGCCCATGTGGGATCCGTCCAGTACTCAAGCCGCGTGTATTGCTCCTCTTCCTCCTCTTCCGCCGTCGCTGCGCCGACAGCATAGCCGCCACCACTCGGCACGTCAGGCTCGGCCGGCTGTGTATGCACGAGCTCCGTGCGAAGCAGCTCAAATGCCGCATCATCTCCCAATAGGGCATGCACCACAGCTTGAATCGTGTCCTTCCGCGTGCGGAGATAGTGCTGGACCGGTGGAAGCACGCGCGACAACACCACGCCCGACGTGTCGACAATCCGCAGCGCATACACAATATTCACATAGTACACAAGAATGGCATGCGTGTCGACATCGGGGTGCAAGAGTCGCTCATGCAGTGCCTGTAAGAAAGCACGCGCTAGTTCCGTGCGTTCATCCGTCTTTTCCAGCCACAACACCACGTCTTGCATCGCCGCTCGGCTCCGTGGATACGCACCAACCAGCGCATACAGCTGCGTCAGCCGGTGCTGACCAACGGCTTTGGCTAGTGAGTACTCGAGCCGCAGATACAATGACTCTTGGTCCGTGTCTGGCGCGTGCTTCGAGTCATCGCGCGCCATGGACAGGCTCATATCCCACGCATCCGGCAGCGGCACTCCCGCTAACGACGTCGGCATCTGAGTCGTCGCGGTGCCTGCGGCTGGCTCCCATTCACACATGTGGTCAGGCCGCGCGTCGAGGATCGCGCCGAGTGCCGGCATGAGCTGCTCGCACAACAGGGCCTGGAGCATCGGATACACGGCTTGCTCCAACGACGATGCGTGATGCATCGCATGCCGCGTCGCCTGCTGCAGCATCTGCGTCGCTGTCTGCGTCATGGAACTTTGCATGAGTGCATCCAAACCCAGCGCGCGAAGCTGCGCACATACTTGTACACTCACAGGCTCCATGGTGATGCTTCTTGCATCTTTTACCTGCAACGTGCTTGCCAAAAACGCCAGTATCACCTCATGCATACCAGGTGGCATGGCTGCTGAAAATATGGTCTTGCATCGTAATAGAAACTGGGCCATGTGTTCCGCCCCTGGGCCTTCTATCTCTGACACAAGCACCTGTCGAGAACAGATCCATTGGAAGCATGTGTCGATAGCACCAGGGAAAGCTGCGGCTGCTGACGATGGACCTGCGGTCGTTTTCGACGCCGATGCAGGGCATATTGCCAATGCTTTTGTGCAGACACTATGAAAAGCTGTCATGCACGTATCCAGAAACCACGCGAACCATCGTTCCTGCCTTTCCCCCGACATCGCAGCAACAGCGCGTTGCACCTCCGCTGATATGATGTGAGCATATGCACACGACATTTTCCATGTACTCGCACGTACGCGCATGCGATATTGCGCTTGCAAGCACGCACATGCTTGTTCCTCACGTACACTGATGGCGTTCCTCCGTTGTCCATGGATTTCGTGGGTCGTACGCGTCCGACACAAGACTCCATGCATTTTCATCGAAGCCCATTTCTTGCATGCTGCATGCTCGCAGCGCATTTTCCCAGGCCACTTCCATCACGCGCGCCTGTCTCTGACTCTTGTAGAGTGGGAATGAGCCCCTCTACAACACCACCACCACCACCACCTTTTGGTAACAAAAGCGGGGATTGAGACGTGACCAGGTGGAGGTTCTTTGGTTCCTTGCTTAGCTCGCACGTTCGCTTGCTGGCTCGTACGAGAACGCGTCTTCATGTGTGACAACATTCTTACTCAACCACCACGCACATAGGAAGTGTGCTCGCTCTGTTTCATGCGTGTATCTGCGCCAACCACCCTTCGTTATGTGCTTTCGACCGCGCTACTCGTCGTCTTCGCATTGTACTCAACTTTATTCTGCATTTTTGCATACCGGGCTAGGCATGAATTGTTCCTGCCTATGTATATAGGTGCATGTGGAATTGCACTCCTTGGCATGATCGGCATGCTTTTTCCGAACCAGGAGCATGACTGGGTCACTTGCGCAAGAGTGTGCCAACATGTCGTACAGATCACCTGTCTTCTATATTTGGATGTCTTGCTCGACCGCTGGCTCTCTGTGGCCCAAAATTGTTTGCGCCAGCTAATGCTACCCTTTCCGCTTCGACACCCGAAATTCAGGTGGATCTTTGCTCTTATCTCGCTAGCACTAGCTTACTGGGATCCGAATGGCGTCGTCTTGCCATGTCTACTCGTTGCCGGCGCACTCGGCTGCAGCGAGCGACTCGGCGGACACATGTCCGATGCACAGCTCATGAAAGATGTCCACCCTAATGGCACATACTCACTTGAACTGAAGCCAAAAATTCGCGATGCGCTCGAGTTCACGGCGCAAAAGCTCATTCACGCGGTCCTCCTACTTGGTGCTTCGAATGGTGCCTATCTATGTGTCCACCTTGTCTTTGTATACCGTCCGAAACTGGGCGATCTCGATTTACAATATATCGGCTTCTTTCTCGCTAACTTGCTAGGCTCTATTCCCTTTCTCACCATGCTGGCCATGCCGAGCTACATGCGCCGGCTCGACGTGCTCCTAAGCCACATCTAGCCGAGTTTTCTCCCCTCCTCTCCTCACACACAAACTGCCCAGATACCCATCCCAATTCGCTTTCTCATGCCAGGCGGTATGCATACTTACATAATACACCGCTGTCCGTTGGCCTTCGGCCCAGTACGAGCGCGGCGCAGCGCCGGCGCCATTGAGCTTCGAAAGTCCCGTGCAAAGTTTCCTCACATCTGTTTTTGTGCCGACATACGGACTCCTTCTGGTCGGACTATCCGACCATACGGGTATGAAGGTATTGGTGACTGGCGCCTCTGGCTTGCTGGGGCGTGCTGTTATGCAGACGTGCGTCCGGGCTGGACATCATGTCGTGGGTCTGGCATTTTCACGAGCCTCTGACGCCATCCAGCAGCTGGATCTCACAGACGCAGACGCTGTGTATCATGTGGTGCGTCGTGAGCATCCTGAGGTTGTTATCAACTTGGCTGCAGAGCGACGCCCCGATGTTGTTGAACAGAATCCCGATGCAGTCAAGAAGCTCAATGTTGAGGCGCCTGCTGTGCTCGCGAAGGCATGTCGGGAGCTGGACCCACCTGCCTACTTGATTCATATTTCCACGGACTATGTCTTTGACGGGCGCAATCCCCCCTATGCGGTCACAGATGCCACAAACCCATTGAACGCGTATGGAAGAAGTAAGCGCGATGGCGAATCGGCCGTCTTGGCTTCTGCATTGCCAGGCCATGCGACTAATCTTCGCCTGCCTGTCTTGTACGGCGAAACTCTCTTTCCCGGAGAATCGGCTGTGAATGTACTTCTTGAGGCAATTCAACCGCGGGGAAGTCGTGTCCGCATGGATGCACACTCTGTGCGGTATCCAACCAACGTGACTGATGTCGCGCGCGTCATTGAGCAGCTTGCCACCCTCTACCAGAAGCGACTCCATTCGTCCTCATCGCCTATGCCAAGTGCGCTGCACTTTTCTGCCCAGGAGTCTATGACTAAATATGACATGTGTCTCACCTTTTCCCGCCTGTGGAATGATGTGTGTGGCGAAGCCGTGTCTTCCACGGACCATCTGGATCCCCAGTTTGAAGAGGATCCACGTGCTGCCACGCAACGGCCTGGCAACTGCCACTTGGATGTCCAAGCCACTGCCGACTTGGGCATCGATGTGCACTGTGTGCTGTTTGAAGAGTGGTGGCGCGACTACCTGGCCCGCTGCGGCCCACCGACGTCGTCATCCCAATCCACTGAGTCCAAGAGCCAGTTGGAATCCAAGCCTGACATAAACAATTCCTCACCTTCAGCATCCGTTTCTGACTCTGAGCGAACCAAGCCCACTCGGGAAGACATGGACCATAACCAAGGTACGAAGAACGTCTCTAACAGCGAGGACTCTAGTCTAGGTGCCATGGGTGATAAGGCGCTACCGGCGCCTGCAGTGGCGGACCATAACAGCCACAACGAGGACGATGATTTGGAGCGCTACGGCACAAGGACACCATCAGAACAGCTGCAGACCAGCGACCATACGAATGAGACGCAGTGCGATCCCCCTGTTGAGTTTACCGTGCGCGTGGGTGATCCGCAGCGTGTGGGTGATCCTGTGACAGCACATGTCGTATACACTGTTCGCCTCACAACAAATGCGCCTTGGTTTGCGCGGTCAGAGCTCTCTGTACTGCGTCGATACAGTGATTTCCGCTGGCTTCATGCTGCCATGGTGCACAATCATCCAGGCGTAGTCGTGCCACCGATCCCCGAAAAGGTCAAGTTGGGTCGCTTTGCACCAGAGCTCGTCGAATTCCGGCGCAGGTCGCTAGAGCGCGCGTTGCACAAAATCTTGCTTCATCCCATGTTGCAAAGAGACGACGACTTGAAATTGTTTTTGGAAAGCTCGAATTTATCCGCCGATATCCACGACCGTGATGCTCGGAAGGGTCGCGTCATCACACCTGAGTATAAGACGTACTTCGGATGGAGTCAGGCGCTACAGCAATACCGTTTTGAGGATCCAGATGACTGGTTTTCTCGACAGCTGGACTATCTGGGCCAATTCGAAGTCCGTATGAAGGAGATGGCTGAGGGTATCTCGGTCCTGTCTCAGAAACGCATGGCCCTCGCAGCTGCCCAAGAGCAATTGTACCAGAGTCTTGTGGCACTCTCTAGCAGCAACTTGTCCCGCAGTGTATCCACATGTTTTGCGGCGTTGGGAGACATGAAAAAGCGGTCGGCGCAGGCGTCGACCGCATTAGCAGATCACGAGGCCAATGTTTTGGGTCTGGTCGTGTATGAATATGAACGCATGGTCGGCAGCATCCGCAAAGCCTTTGCTACGCGCGAAGAAGTTTGGCAGGCATGGCAACATGCCGACGATGAACTTTCGCGTGTTCGCTCAAAGTATGCGAGGCCAAATGACGCTCATATTGATGCACAGAACCATGCTCTAACACACGCACAAATCGCACACGCGGCTCTTCATACTCGGTTCGAAGAAGTCACGCGTCTCTGCAAGTTGGAAGTCGAAAAGCTTGAGCGTGATAAGGTCGCAGATCTTCGCAAAGCTTTTGAGGACTATGTCCATGAATTTCGTCGTGTGCAACACGACGTCATGGATGAGTGGGCTCATTGTGAATCTATTGTCCTCCGCGTGACGAATAAAAGCAACAAGGTACGTACAAATATGAGGGCGAGGGGTGAGGAGCAGGAGTATGGTTTGGTATATTTTGATGGAATGTGAGCGAGCAAGTTTAGTCCAAAGGATTTTTCTTTGTTGCTTCACAGGCAACATTTCGCACATGTTAGACTGCCGATCTGCATGACGGGAAAACATACTTAGAATGATGGACTAGAGCGCGCCGTAACCTTGCACAGCTGCCATCACTCCCTCATCCTTAATGTGGACCAACAGCATCACTGACGTATATATTAGTCGCAGCAGCAGCAGCAGCAGCAGTAGTCATCCCATGTCAAATAATATCAGGGTTTAGTCTTCTACGGGACGAAGCGCGACCAATGTGTCATTGGCGAGGCGACACAGTATATCATTTCGTAGTGACGTCTCAACTAGTACATCCTCAATCCCAGCCATCGCATACATGATTTGTTCTGCGGCTTGTGCATATTCTTCATCAAGTGACGAGGCACGTGCATCGTTTTGTGCTTGCGAGTCTTCTGTTAGAGAGGAGAGCGGGAATCCAAAATACTCCTCTCTCTCTGCTGGTCGCTTGGTGGATGCCACTGCTCCACCATACACATAGTTAGGGCATCCATACCCATCCCGGCGCAGGACAGAAGACGATACTCTTGTGATGTAGCGCAGAATTAGCAACGATAGGAACGCCACACCACATGGCGTCGGTGGCTGTCCAACCATATGTGTAGGCACAGAGGGCGTTCGCTCAACTTCAAATTGAATCAGTCCAGGCCGTTCATGCGTGCCGGTAGCAGGAGGCGCAGAAGGTGCCACAAACACGTTGGCATCACGCGTTGGCGGTAAGTGCGTCGAGACATGCATGCGTAGCTGTTTACGTTGCTCGCCCTCATCGTCACTGAGGGCAACATACGCACATCCCAAGCACCGACACAGGCCATCGCTGGCCTGCTGCGTATGTGCGTCATAATGCTCACGAATCTGGGCCCATGTATGCACATGTGGTGATGAACAGCCAACCCACAAGCACATGGGTCCTCGACTCTCACGAAGGCGCGGTGCAATGCCTCGAATCACAAAGCGTGGTTGTGCACCAGCGTCAGCAGAAATCACCATGGCAGCGGCGCCAGGAAATGTTTGTGACACATGGCGGATCAGATTCGCTGCTGGCTGGAGCGGAGGACCACCCGCATTCGCAAGGGGTGTAAATTGGTCTCGATAGGCAATCCAAAACTCCATCTGTGTGACCTCACCATCAGAGTCGTGTTCGAAGAGAGTTTTCATCCATGCTGTGCCCCGCTCTGGCTCAGGCATCATTTCAATGCGTGCCTGAATTTCAGGCGGCAGCACTCTCCACCGGTGCCGCTCCATGGGCGACATTTTTTCCCGCAGCTCGACCTCTCGTATCTGTCGGATCCGCTGTGTATTCGGTATATGGCCAGCCCACCATGCATGCTGGTTTGCCGTTGACGGTGAGTCCCGCTCCCACACCGATTTTCCGAGATTCAAGTTCCGTACCAGGTAGCGAACAATCGCCTGTATGCGTGTAGATGCTTGGGCTGTTCGACACGCACCTAGGAGCATCACGTTATCGTCAATCGAGAGAAGCTGATATAATAGATCAAGCACCGCTTCCAAAAGTTCCGGGTCTTGCGTAAGCGGAAGCAGTGAGATACATCGCGACACAAGACCCAAGGACGTCTCGTGGAAATGCAAATCGATCTCTGCTAGCGCAGCGGCATTTGACATATTCGATGCGAATGCACGGCAACAGCGCAAGGCACCAAGAAGCAGGGCTCGGTCATTGGAAGTGTGTATCCATTCATGCAGCATCACAAAGATCCGATCTTCTACAAAATGCGGAGGATGCACGGCCATGCCAAGCACGTATTTTTGGCGGACCCAATCACTCAGCACCAGTCGTGATGCGATGCATTCGAGCATATCGAGCACATTTGGCCGAATGTCAACACATTCATCCAAATGATCTTCTAGCGCAAGCGAGTCGTGAAGAACGTCCAAGATATATGGGATCTGGACTAGCGTCGTCAAGTTGGCTGGTGACAGTGCTAGGTTTCGTAGCACAAGCGCTGCTTCCATAGCTCGACGCAAGATCGCTGCATCCCGAGCATGCGCACGAGGGTGGAAGGCGGACTTGGTCCCGACGACAGCAGTAGGTAGCGTCAGATGAGCCAGTTTGACACTGGTAGCAGCAATCCCAGAATACCCGTACTCGGAACCGCCTATGCCTTGGTCAACGAGCGTCCCATTTACATTATACGCGCGCTGCATCGTATCCCATTCAGAACGTGGCAGACCACGTACCGCAAGACACAAGCATAACATAAAGCTGGCCAATGAATCAGCCATGCCAGGGTAGTCAGCTAGCAAGAATCTATCGGGCATCTCGTAAGTATATGCTGCGAGACGATCCAATGCCCAGTCCACCTGTGAGGGAATTCCAGACCGTAGCGACAAGTATAGGCGATTCATCGGTCCTGGCTCAAGGAAAGGATCTAGTGCAGCTGCCGTCGATGAAGCATACATTCCATGCGCCAATGGCAAACCCGGATGCGATACATCATGTGTGGAAGCCATGTTTGCTAACCCGAAGTGCCTGAGCTTTTGAGGCCACCCTCCTGCACCTCAACGAATATGTGTGTCGATCGAATGTGGTTGGACTGGAGCCGTGAGAGCGCGTGGCGTATGTGATTTACGCCACGTGCAGAGTGAGTTCGTGCAGACAACGCGCATTACATCAGCAAGAGTTACAGGGGATATCACGGGGCTATGATGGCTCGAGAGGATGACGTCGGCGTCGAGGAGGTGGTTGTAGGCGTGGGTGGGGTGGTTGATCTTCTGTATGGCATGGTATCAGTACGACGTTTTAACACGCCTTTTAGCTCGTTTACCATAAAGTGGGGCTGAAATTCGTCCGCTCTGTCTGCGCGCTTTCGGCGCTTTTCGTTCATGAGTCGAATACGTTCGGCACGCGGCAGCATCGAAACAGGGGGAACGCGCCGCGTTCCAAAAGAGCGTGATGAACCCTCAAATACTTCCTCCTGACCTGTAGCTGCAGGAAGATGTGAGGGAGAAGTTGAATCTAATAACAAGGAATGCAACATGTATGAATCATGCTTCCCGCTCTGAAACTCGCTTTTTTCGTCGCTCAGCATGCTGATAGGTTGCGCATCCTCATCCAAATGAAGCATCGTACTTTTCGTCTCCGGAAAGTGAGGGATTTCGACTGCAGGTGGAGACAATTCTGGTGGCTTGGGATCCAATATACGGCTACCAGCCTCCCACTCCGATGAGAGCGCTAATAAATCCTCTCGCATACTCTCGAAGACGGTACGCACCTTGTCCTCATCATGAGTTGTTTCTTGACTTGGATTTGGCATACCGTGCAAGCTGGGTATCTTAAGATCCAGCTCTTCGCCACATACATGCAGTTTGCATTGAATCGTACGAAGCATACGCGCCATTTCTGTCATGCAGTCTCCCATGCCAACATGATGCAACAAAGTTGACGTGGATGGCATGGGAGCCGTATCTTGAATCATGTGTTGCTCCAGCTGGCGATTCATGCGTTGTGCGGTGTGCCGAAAGTGTGTCGTCAACGAATTCAGCACACCTTGAAGAACTTCTGTGTTCCAAAACGACAAAAGTGATTCGTACGTCGAATGTGCATGCATCCGATCCCAATCAAGACACAGCAGCACATACAAAAGAGACTGTCGCGCGCTGTGCATGCCCTCAAAACCGGTTCGAAGTGAGAGAAGTGTTAGTCGATCCTGTCCAGACGGTCGTTGTTGGAAGTATCCGCCAGGTGATTCGTCCGAAACGTCGCTGCGGCCAGGCAGCGGCGAAATGAGAGATCTGTGGTGCAGAATGTCACTTGGCTCCGTTTGTGACGAGTATGTAGCCGTTGGCAGCTGCGCCTTCCGATACGGCGTATGCGTTGGTGTGCCTGTGCTTGTGAGTGACAACGTGCGAGGCGTCGGTGACGTCGATAGCGTCAATTCTCCCCTTTTCGGTTTGTGGCGCACTGTCGTCAGTCCTCGAGCCAGCTGGTCATCACCAACGACCTGATGCTTCTCGAGGCGCCTACGTGCTGCATCACAAAAGTAGGTTGACTCTTCGAGTGCATCAACCATTTCTTTGCGCAAAGATACTAGGCGCTGAGGGTAAGTCGCTCGCCGCATCTGGGGCATTCCCTCGTCGCCCATATAAGCGGCAGTTTCAATGCGGGAGATGGGAGCCAAAGGAGACGTAAGTTTGTGACCTCGAGACACAAGCTCAACCTCTTGGACAGCGGCCAACGCATCATTAATAGAATGGTCCATCGCTTGAGCGGCAGCAACAAATTCTTGCACTTGCAGTAAAATACACGCTTGCAAACGAACACGCTCATCGGCCATCCAGATAGGGTTGGGTACGTTGGCAGCCAAGAACGAGGGATGTTTGGTGGGCGGCGAGGACATGTAAAACGAAAGAGTACGTGGTCGCCATAGTGCTGATTCCGAGACTACTGGCATCAATGTGAGCGCATCCAGTGCTACCATCATTAGAATCACATAGGCGATTGGCACACGAAATGCGATTAAAGCGCAGAACAGAATAACAGCTCCAGTGGCGTGAATGAGAGGAATGGCCGGACGAATCGACCCAGATACATGATGCTGTGCATTTGGAAAAGGGACGCGGTATACGTTTGTGTGTGGACATGAATCATTGGGTTTAGACGGTCTCATCTGCTCGTCATCGCTCCGTCGTTCGTACATGGAAATAGACAATGTCGGTGCTAGAAGGTATGATGTAGCAATGGTATATTTGAACTTCTCCGAAAACTCATACAAACCATGGTCTGGTGCATATGCAACAGCTTCAGCTTCTCGAATCAAATCTGTCATCGCCACTTCTGTGCAAGTAGGCCTCGGACACAGACAGCGTTTCACGCGCGTCCACATCGATTCCTGGCCGAACGGCGCTGTTGTTTCTCGTTCCGGCAAAGGATCCATGCCTACAGCTGCAGCGTCATATGAGACCAAATGTGTTGTGCGTACCAGCGAAGTACGAGGCAATCGGTCCATCCTGAAGCAAAGGTTCGGCCATTCGACATGCCAGTGCCAATGCCAAGTCAAACTATGAATGTTACATGAGACGCGAGGCTGACTGACATAAGCAATGAGACACAATTCTGCAAGATAGTTCATCAACTCGGATTCTATTCGCATGTTATTTTTAATTTCATAGATTTATTTTAACTGTTGGGGGTACTGCACTTCCTCGGCAGTCTCGATAGGAACGATGGCTATGCCAACATGGAACATGCACGAGAAAAAAAAATCAATTCCTTAATTGCGCTGTCGAAGACGACGTTCCCGCGCCGCTGCTAGACGTGACTGCTTCTCGGCTTGGTTGAGTTCACTTGCTGCACTAGAAGCCCGCGATGTCTTGACGCTCTTGTCATCAGACATGAGCGAGTCTAGCGCGCGCGTACGTGACTGGCTCATAACTTCTGGCGTATCTTGCGGTTTCCGATAGAAAGCAGAAGAAGGACGACGTACAGGCGTCGCAGCGCTCGGACGAGCATTGCCGCTGTTCATACTTGAACGAATATTTTCCATGAATGTCTTTTCTTTGATATGAGGCTTAACGGGATGCTCAACCTTTTCAGGCAAACGCAAAAGACGTTTAAGGAAACGCGTACGCAAAGCAAGTAGCTGGAATAATGAAAAAGTGTTAGTCGTTGACCAATATAGCAGTACAGCCGAGGGGAAGCTGGAAATGAGCCATGCAGCCAACACTGTCACACCACGGAGCACGTTCTTCATAAAACGAGCTTGTGATGATTGATTCATCGCCGTTGTACCTGTTTCGGCACCAGTCTCAAGTACAAGGAGCGTCATAGCCGAACTAATGATAGGAAGAGCGTAGTACGGGTCGGCAAGCGTCAGATCCGGGAACCATGCAATGCCTCCTGTCGTGAGCGCCGGTAGTGGCGCCTTTGCCAGACCCGTCAGTGCAAAGTAGAAAGACAAGAAAATGGGCATTTGTACGGCTGGCAAGAGGAGCGACTTGAATGGAGAGCAATTATTGTCGGACAGTAACTTCCGAACGTTGATCGCAGCGTTCTGCATTTCTTGTTGATTCCCCGTCGATTTCGCATATTCAAGATCCTTGATCATTGCCTGCATTTGTGGTTGGATGTTTGAAAGACGAATTGAGTTGGCTTGTACATATACCAGAAGAGGGGCAATCGCCAAGCGGATCCCACAAGTGACCACAATGATCGTAGCCCACCACGGCAAATTTGTATAGTACTGCACGCCGTCGAGCAAATGCTGGAGGAGTCCCGATGGCGACCAGCCTCCCAGTCCAAGTTCCTGCATATCCGTTGTTGCTAGTTGCGCCGCATGAGAAATGCTTTCACCCTCATGTGTCAGTGCACTGTGAACGGTCTCTTCGGCTTGTGCGAGTCTGTCATGCACAGAGAGACCCACCTCGTGAGCGCGCTCGTGAAAGTTGGAGGGAACTTCCTCAACTTTTTGTGCGACTTCACTCGCACGTTCAAAAACTGCTTTGCGAGCAGCTTCATTTCCTTCGGTTGCACTGCTCCAAAGCGAAAAGGCACGTGGTGCCGCTACGACACCAGCCAGCCTAGCTGCCTGCGTCAGAGGCACGTAAGACACAGCAATGCGGTTACGTGTATATAACGATAGTCCGTGACGCACAGGCAATGCTACCCTGAGCATATGGCCTAGTCGCTGTGTCGCCATCATTTAAAACAAGAATACGAGGTACACGTAACGAAAGACAAGCCATCCATGCATGGCGCCGAAGGTCACGTGGCATATCCTCAAACAGTCATGCGTGAGCCCGACATGAGACGCGTAATCACGAAACGCGCGCACTAGCACAATGTGCTGAGCGTACTCCGTAGCCGACATTAGAAGATGTACATTTTTACAGGCATCGTCTATGTTAACTGCCATTCATAATACAAACGTTGCAAGAAAGGGAGGGGATGGGAGACAGAGGAAGAAGAGAAAAAGGAAGCGGAGTAAAGGAAGACTATGGCGAGGAAACCATAGTCGGTTGATGCGGGCACCATGATCGTGGGAGGGTTCGGATAAAACCGAAGGCCAAAGAATTGCTCACTCACTTCAGGGCTTTCTGAATTCCGAGAGCACGGGAAGAATTAAGTTGAAAGCGGTATAGATCTCCTCACGCACTTTTGCTCCAGTCAGGACAATCTTCCCTGATACAAAAATGAGCAAGACGACTTTCGGCTTCACCATTCGATAAATCAAACCAGGAAAAAGTTCTGGTTCGTATGATGAATAAACACCGTGACTGTACGCCAGGCCCTCAAGGCGAATGGGGAAGCGGACATCGCAAGAACCCACGATATTCTGAATCTTGAACTCGCTGAAGCGAGCTTCAAATCCAAGCTTTTGAATAATGCGGGCATATTTTCTACTGGCGAGACGACTGTCGTCTTCACTTTTCGCACCTGTGATGACCATCTTCCCCGAGGCAAAAATAAGTGCTGTCGTCTTTGGTTCACGAATACGCATAATAACGGCCGCGAAACGCTGCGCACAGCATCAATACACCATTCACACGCACATGCATACCTTAGGGTTGTATTCAGCATTACGCGCATGCAACGCGATGGTTTTAAGATCGAGTCTAGCCTCAAGATTCACGGTGGCGACAATATTTCTAAAGCAGAGTCAGTAACACGCACGCGTTAGGATTGATACATACTGAAGCGTCGGCACAATGCCATGCATATTAGAGAGCGTTTGCTCCGTTATGGGAGCAGGAATGGATTGGGTATCCTTGACGGCGGACTTGTCGTCCTCATCAGCAGTGTTTTGTGAAGATGTATCTGGGTTTTTCGATTGTGTAGGGAGGGCTAAAGGCTTTTGTTGTGATGCATCGGAGCTGGTCACCTTCGCCTGCGCTTGAGGAAGTTGCAACGAGCCACTGCTTGACATGTAAGAAGAGACCAGGTCGCACGCGAATGGAGGCTTGTATTGCGTAGGTGGCTCCAAACTTAACGAAAGGGCCACACAGCGAGTCCGACTTTTATATGCCTGAAGAATCTCCTCTCTTTATATATGTTTGCGAACAAATCCCTCCGCCACGTCCCGATGTGTAAGCACGTGACCTCCACTATTTGCAGGACAAGCTGCGGCCGGCGCTCACGGTGGTTGGTGCCCTGGTGTCCTTCAGGTGCTTCGACGAAATTTTGCTTGGAAGCGTTTGAAGAGTGATCCGCACTGAGGAAGGCGTCAGTTGGACCAGCACGTCTCATCTAGTGGAGACACGAGAGCTTCTGTTAGGAGGAGCTTAGGTTTTGAACAGTTCAAGAAAAAGAAACTCTCGTGTCATACGGATGAATCTAGTCAGCTACCGGTTCCAGCGATAATGTCGGACCCATCTTTGCAGACTAGGACTCACACCACGGATATACCCCAGCCAGCCGCTATGAATCGAAGTAATCCTGCTTTTTTGAACAAGTTGCGAAGTATGGTAGACGACCCAAATACGGACGAGCTGATTCGATGGTCTGCTGCGGGTGATACCTTTCTTGTGCCTAACCATGTTCGTTTTGGCGAGGAGGTGTTGCCGCGGTTTTTCAAGCACAACAATTTTTCTTCTTTTGTTCGCCAACTCAATATGTACGGCTTCCACAAAGTGCCTCACATTCAGCAAGGGGCACTGAAGTCAGACCAGCCGTCACAGAGTGAGCTTTGGGAATTTTCAAATCGGTGCTTTCATCGTGATCACCCTGACCTACTTTCGAAGGTTCAGCGTAAACGCAGTGGAAAAGAACGTGAGCATCAGCATACTAACTCGATCGATGAGTCAAATCGTGTCTTGCACAATATGAGTGGCGCGCTCACCCGTGGTGATTTCGATTCGGTCGGTGATCCGCAAGATGTATCGAGCGTTGTAGGCCCTGTGCAGATGACGAATCTACTAAGTGCTATCCAAGGTATCAAGAGCAATCAGCGTACGCTGATTGAAGAGCTGTCTAAGCTGCAACACTCCAGCCAGGCTCTTTGGCAACAAGGCTTAGAGAATCGCCAGCAGATCAGACGTCAACAAGACACGATCAACCGTATCTTGCGCTTCCTCGCTAGTGTCTTTGGGTCTTCGAATGTCGGAGATATGCTTCAGAATACTAGTGGCTCTGAGTTTTCACCCTTCAATATGCCCTCCGACGATACTGCATCGGCTCACCATTTCCAGGGACGTGACGGAACGTACGCATCTAATTTACACCGTGGCCCTGTTCGTCCACAAAAGCGTGCTCGCCTGCTTATCAGTGATGCACCTTATGCAGATCCTATGGCAGAAGACCATCCCACACCAGATCAAGATACCAACGTGGCTTCCCCACTGAACTCGGAGCAGCGATTCACCGAGGCAACAAGCGATACCGAGGGCTCCCCAAAGCAACATGGTCTTCCGACCCCCTCGACCTCTTTATATGCACAAGATTTGGTTGCACAAAATAAATTTGACCACCCGAATGCATGGCCGTCGAATCAAGCCTTTACTGAACCCGCGTTCGAATCTAATGAAAATGTCGCGTGGCTTGGTAATCTTCTGGCAAATCAAGAACATGAATCAGCTGGACCTAGTCCTGACATGGCGCGCATGGATCCCAATCTTTTTATGACTTTGCAACATGCTATAAGTCAAGGTCAACCATCGACTGCCTCATCATCGCCTTCGCGAGCCTCTGCATCTGCGCAAGACACCTCTGGTGCCACGCAGGTGCCGCCGTCATTGACGAGCCCGCCTTACAGCCAGGCTCTTATTTCTGGCTTGTCACCAGCGTGGCGCCCAGCAATGGCGAGTTCTTCTGCAGTCCCAAGGGAAAGCCCACTCCCAGAAGAACAGCTTTTGCATAACGTCAAGAGGCTGAACCAAGAAGCACAGGACAACATGGATCAGACCAATCAACTTCAAAATCATATTCAAACGCTCGTACAGAATCTTCGTCTTGAACCCGCTCAGGCGCGTCATTTGATTGAGAACACCCAGTCCACTCCGGATACCCAGGTAGGTACAGTTCCCGTGAATCAAAACACGGGATGGACACCACAATCACTGTCTGGTACGCCGTTATCGCCTCCAACGAATTCGACCAATGGAAGTGCACCGAGCGATTTTGACTTGGACTCGTTCTTAAACCAGTTCGTCGATCCAATGAATCAACAAACTGCTTCGTTCAATCCAGCAACTTCGCCCATGACGGACGAGGCCTCAGATGGTCTCATATCCAAAAAGACATGAGCATACCACGCGTCGGCGCGTTCATTTCGTTTCAATTTTTATTGAAGGTAATACACAGTTGTACAGAAGATGAGTCTTATTATACATAGAGGGAGTTTGAACAATGGTAAACTATTCTAGAAGAAAAAAAAAAAGGCGAAAATGTATTGTTGATTATGCACACGATTGCATCCAACATCAACGCAACAAACGACCAGAGCGTATGGCTGAAAGTTTCTCGGGTGATGTGTTTGTTGCTGCCGCTGCAGGATTTGCTCCGTTCGTTACGTTAAGCTTACGTGTCGTTCGAAGAGACCGTGCTCGAACCGCAGAGCAAGGTGGCTCATTTTCATCCTTGGGCTTGGGAAGCGTAGCAATGACAGGGACAGTTGAAGTGGGCATTTTCGTGGACGAGTACAAGGCTTGACGAAGCATGTTTGCATCAGCCACGCCGTAATAATCAGGATCGAGCTGCGGTTTAGTGTGCTTTGAGCTTTTTGGATCTTTGTCACTCCTGTTTGGCAGAGACTCTCGCGTGGTAGCTGGAGATGACTCGAGAAATGATCGCATTCGACGAGCCATCTTCCCCATCGACATTTTAGAGAGCCTTTGCCTGTGCATTTGTCTTCCATCATGCATATCAACGTAAGGACGTCGTTTGTCAGAATCAGAAACTGATTCATGATATTGTTGCTCCAAATCGGTGCCGACTGGTAAGTCAGGGGTGAACCATTCCGTCTCCCCGCTAGCAGACAAAGAGCCGACACACGCTGAGTGACGCTGACGTACTGACGTTTCCGACGATGCAGCAGCAGGTGAACGGGGCTGAGTTGGATAAGATGCGCGTATGCCGTCTGATTCCTGTGTCGACACAGTCGAATGTACTGTGCTGGCTGCAGGAGTGAAAGTATCAGAGCATTTTTCTTGCCCTAAACGCACCAAAGTAGGAGTTGGCGGCGTGCTAGATGAGGAACGTTGCGTAGATAGTGGAATGGAATTGATTCGCTCGTCGACAGGTGTCTCGTTGGAGTTCGCGTTGGGATGCTCTGGTTCATACACAGCGTCAATCAATAACTCGAGAGCATCTTGAGAGGCATTGTTGGCACAATCATCATTTTCATCACTCTCATATGCGCTTGTTGCATCATTGTTGTTGTCCTCATGCTGACATATAGCTCGTTTAGGTGTCCTTGCCGTCAGTGGTGGACTGATTGGAGGGACTGGCTCATGCATTGTTGGCGTCGGCACAGAGTCATCCATGCTTTGCTTGGGACTAAACGAGTGTTGAAAAGGGGTCATCGGACGACTGTATCCACCCCTAGCTTCCATGCACACTTCAGTACTTTGAAGTGTTGTACGAGAGTACGTGCTTCCTGTTTCAGAGGGAAAGTCCGCATGAGTCGTTGATGGTGTACTAGAAGCGCACGACGCATTCGGGTGAGGCCGCTGAATGCATATTCGCTTGTTAGGATTGGGACTTATATTCGGTGGCGTGTGCTGATCGTGATATGTTGTAAGCGCTGGACCTTTTATCTTGCTTTGTGCTTCAAAGTGAGAAGGATTTGGTGGTGGTGGTACGAAGGAAAATGTAGCCCCTATTCTTGACGAGGGCGTGTATGACATATGCTCAGCAGTAGGGAGACCTTTTTTCGGCTGCTTTGCTTCAATGCTTTCGCGAAGCAAGTCAGCCATGTGTGATGACCTTCCCCCCGGCTTGATGCCGCGTCGCCTACATAAACTCACCAGTTGTTCGCGGCGCAGGCAGTAAAGTGCTTCACTTTGGATCAATGCAAGATCCACTTCGTCATTCATCACTAATAGTGCTACCACGTAGTGGGAATTGAAGGCAATGAAAGTATGTATGTCGTTGCCACGGCTCAAGAATTGAGAATGATCACGAAGGGAGTAGGGGAAATAGAAATTTCATCATCATGTCCATGTACATTCTACGCTTAAAGGAAACAGATTGCGAGTCGACGTGCAGATGCGCCAAGACAAGAACAACAGCAACAGCAACAAGTCCTCCACTTATGTGGAGAAATGCTGCAACAGAAAAACATCACGTACGACCCGCGTCTCGGCCACAGTGATGGCTTCTTGGACGGATTGCAAAGAGGCGAGTTCTTTGCGCTCCCAATCGGTGAGCAAGCCAACGGCATCTTCACGAACATCTGTACGCTCAGACTTTTGGAGAAGCAAGGTGCGTTGCGACTGTTCGTAAAGCCTGCGACGGCTAAGTTGAACGAGGGTCTTGTACAACTGATCAAGGAGCCATGATTTGCACTTCAACACATCCACAAACCACAGAAAGAATGTGCGCTGTGGATTTCGTTCATTGCTTTTAGGAACCTCTTGCAGACTCAAAATTGATGCAGCAAAGAGACGCGAGCATATATCTCTTGTCTCGCTCATGGAAATGAGTCCAACCTTTGATATGTGTTTTTCTTCAAGTTTGCCCTTTTCCACGAGGATCGTGAAGATACGACCGGCCATCGAACCGAAACGCTCGACTACCACATCACGAATCATGCGCAGCTGAATTTGCTCAACGATGTTGACATATTCGACAGAAAAAGTCGTCGACACACGCGTGCCGCCACCAGCACTGGTCATAGTACCTGAGCTGCATGGAGCCAAGAAACGTGTTCGGCGAACCGTTGACGAAATGCTGTCATTGCAGGATAGAATTGCAACATATTCAGCAACCAGCTCGGATGTTGATGGAGTGCTCGTCTTGTTGGACGACTCGTTGTGTCCCATGATTGAACGCCGATCCAAACCTCGTTGAATTCGTGCATCAGAGGGGATTCGATGTGCAAGTGCTGTGACGGAAATAGGCCGTGAACGTTCGTCTCTTTCACATGGTGCGATCCCTGGTCGATCAGCATCGAGCATGTAGCGCATTACGTCACCCGTCACAGCATTGTACTTGTTTGACACAGCACGCGTGATAATCGTATTCCGCATGCGAATGTGGAAAAAATCATAGTGCACGCGAAGCCAGACCTCTGGGTCAATATCCACAGTGTCGCGGGCGGCGCTTACGTCTGTATTAGATCGACGTTTCGCGCGCTTGTCTCGGCTAGGATCACTTGTAGGCTTATGGATGAGACCGAGTCGCAGATCGTCAGCATTGTCTGTAGCGCCTTCCCAATCCCGGCGGTCCTCTTCATGGATAATTGATGCAACTTTTCCCTTGATTTCTCGTAGCGATTTTGTCGTCGGAATACCCTTTTGCGACTTTCTTAACATGAGTTCGAGAGCGAGTTGCCGGTCTTGGGGCGACACGTGCTGGATAGGAGTGCTAGGACGGACCAGCGACTCTTGAAGCATTCTGACAAGCAGAGCCCGGATTTCTACAGCGCGCTGCGCATCGAGACCTGCATGCTGGGACGTGGACAAATCGCCAAAAGCATGTGATGGTGTACTGCTTGTGCATGCAAGTGTATCAATCACATCACCAGCTCGCATCTGCCCATGGTATAAGAGGAGTCGAACAATGTCCTGTGCCTGTCGAGTGAGACCAAGCTTGTTGATGACGTACATCTTTCCCACCCCATTCTTTAGCGAGATACAGGTATGTTCCAAATCGAAGTCGACACAAGACTTCGTCTGTGTGAATTTCAAAATACTCTTCGCCACTCATGACCGAGTCATTGGCTGGGCGTGAATGCAGAACACAATGATGCTGGATAAGAACAATGAGGGCTTGTTGTACGAGGCGCACAGGAAGCACCTTCTTAGATCCGCCCTTTTCTTTGGATGAGGACGTCGATGTCATTCTAGTGGATGAGCCCGCATTGCCAGAGATTGATGGTGCATTCAGGTACCGCACAAGCTCAGGCACAGTAAGACGCCCGCGTCGTAAAAGCACTTGCGCCACTTGCTCCGAGGGTCAGTAATACAACGCACAACACACCTCAACCACAGGACCAAAATGTTCGCGAATCACATGCAAGCACAGGTGCGCCGTCTCGCGCACACTGACGCTGCTCATGACAATCGCAAGCTCGCAGGCAAGCTAGGAGAGATATACTTGTGTGAGGCGCGCGCTGAACAAGTCAAGGACGAAAGAAAATGTTCAAGGGTGGGCTGACTAATACAAGACCTGCTGCTTCCTGTCACGAACTGCACCTTCGGACAGCACCCAGCAGTGAGCCAATATGTCAGGGTGGTGGCGGTCGTTTGGACCTGCGACAGGAACAAGCGCAGATGATCCAGCCGCTTCAACTAAGGGACCCACAGCTTGCCCTGTGGACAGTGAAACTCGCGAAAAATACGTGCTGCATCAGCAGCAGCAGGCCAAATGTCCTGTAGACCACCATGCGCGGGAGGCATACCTTCAGATGGCCAAAGAGCACGCGCCACCCCCGCAGCGTGGGGAGCAGCAAAAGAATTTATCCGAAGAACGCGAGGTTTCCTCGATTCCGCGCTACTATATGGATCAAGACAGCGACACATCCCTCGAGTCCGCACACGCACCGGCTGAATCTTCGTCTGTCAGTGGCGCCCGCGAACATCACTGGGTATATCCTTCGCCGCAGCAGTTTTATTCGGCGATCCGACGTAAGAATCATGCGGCAAGTCCGGAAGACATGGACATCGTGGTCCCGATCCATAACGCTGTGAATGAAGAAGCTTGGCGCAGGATACTCGAATGGGAAAGGGCTTGGCAGACAGACCCAAAAGCGACAGGCCCTCAACTCGTCAATTTCGTCGGGCGCCCTAAAGATATGACGTGGCGCGCCTGGTTCCGTGGACTTGCTGGCTATGAAATGCCCTTTGACAGACATGACTGGGTTATTGTGCGACCACGGACGGATAATGGCGCCCCGCAAACAATGCGATACATCATCGACTTTTATGCCGGCCGCTCCACCGTCACAACGTCGTCAAGCAAGACATCGCATCAGCAACCAGTCAGTTTCTACTTGGATGTGCGACCAGCACCAAGCAGTGTAGAAGGCATTGCGATGCGCATGCATCGTTGGTGGCAGGACTTGAAAGTGTGAAATTATTCATTTACATCATCTAATATAAAAGCTGTTCTTTCCTCGTCACTCGCATGTTCAGCTTCATGGCGCAATAGCATGTCGGACGTTTTGCGCCAAATGAACCAGCTCGAGCCAACGCCCAGTGCTAAACTAACAAAGATAAAGATGGAATTCAGGCGCCTCGTCGATGGGTCCAAACTTGCGCGGATGTCATGGTCACTTAGTTCATACATCTTAGCTCCCATGAACAAAGGAATTAGCAACCGCGGGGCGGTGGACAACGTGCTGAGCACAAATGTTCCGAAAGACAAGGAGTCCAAAGAGGCAAGTAGCAGGTTTGTGTAGCAATAAGGCAACGGGCAAAAGCGTGCTAAGGCGGCCATAAGGAATCCTTTTTGACAGATTGCGTGCTGCAGAGCACGAAAACGCTGGTCTTCCTTCACTCGTGCAAGAAGGTCCCATTGCCCAGACAAGTGATACAGCACGCGCCGTAGCACGACAAACGCAATGGATGCACTGAGAATCAGTCCACCCGTGGCTACGAGCCAGGCGGACATGAGTTTTCGTACCTGCTCCATGAATGACGCATGTGGTCCAGCTGAAGCAAATGCCATCCCGCACATCGTAAGTGCGGTCGTGAACCCATGAACCGGGGGCAGTGAACAAATGATCATCACCAAGTACAAGATTACGACTCCTAGGACATGGTGCGATATCCATCCAGCGATACGTGCAATAACTTGAAACTAGTTAGTCCATGCATGCGATTTGCATTCGATACGTTTTTTTTTTTCTTCGGTGGGTGACACGTACCATGTAGTATGCGATCGCCCCCGTAATAAGTTGCGATGCCCACAACGATCAGGTGCAACACCAAAATAAGCGCAGCAATCCCTTTCTGCAATGGTGACAGTGCCGAAATGCGCTGACGCGCGTCATGCAAGAAACGCGTCACATCCATCGAATCGAATCGTCTTGGTGCGTTGCAAGGCCTAGAGCCTGACAGGGAAAGCCCAAGCCTCTTTGCCACTTACTGCAATTTGTTCTGCAGGAAAACCCCGATGTCTGACTGAAGATCCTCAGGCCTTACCCCGCATGGATTGGAGTGACGCCCGATATTTATGACTCGCCCGATCGCCAAGAGCACGACTGACCCAGCCTGTAGCAAACGGCTGTGTTGCCTGCCACGACTAAGCAGAGCCATGGCGCTGCCGGCAGCCACACGGTATGGTATTTTACCTACAGAAATGGAATACGTGGCCAGCCTGGAAACCACAATTGACATCTTACCACTGGTCTCACTGGACCGAGTGCGTCTCTTGAGTGGGACGTATGGACCGTTCCAGCCACCAGCGCATGCCACAGTGCCTTTGTGGCTCGCTTTCTCACTAAGAAAAAAGCGGAAATGCGTCATTGTGCCACCCGAATGGCTCTCAATTGGTAAGTGTATCCGCACTTATGTCCAGATGTCTTGTCCGAGTATCTGCGTCAGGAGACCATGTCGCTACCTTTTGCTCCTTTGCCGCTGCATTACGTGGCCATAGCCAAACTGCTACTGGAGCATGCGGCTGAGGATATACCCCATTCGTCGCGCATACGCGCCCTACTGAAGGACTTGCGCGAGGCTCGTCAGAGCAAAGTGCAAGCGGGACTCGAAATGATCAATCCTGCCCATTTGGAGATGACGAACATTTCGTCCATGGAGATCTGTGAACTCCGGCCACTCTTTGCTACGGCACTTGCACAACTTCATGCTGTCCAAAAAACTGAGGCTGCCAGTATGCAGCTGATGTCGGCGCCCCAGGCCTCAGAGAGCAATGCCCAAGATAACGATGACATAGCAATTCGTCGTGCATAATACATGTATAGTACTACTTACAAATGATTGGCCGTGGCAACGGCAGTAGCAGTAACGCCGGTACTGAGTTTTGTTGCGCGAGATTGTTCTAGCCTGTGGATGGTAGTATCCAGAGCGACAAACACACGCGAGAGCTGGTCCACGTAAGAGCCATATTGCTCCAGAATCGATACGATTCGAGCTTGAACAGAATCAACGGTGGTTTGCTGTACTTGTTGTTTCTTGATGCACGCCTGCAGCCTTTCCACTAGAGGCTCATAGTCTGTCTCGTTAGTACAAATTGTGCGGCGCAACACCTACCGCGTAGCTGTTTTGCACCAGCGATGCCCCGTTCGTCCAACTCACGGCACGTTTCCATAGTGCGATAAAATGCAAGCAAAGAGGATGCACCGCTCAGCACGACAGCGAGCTGCGTCTCGGGATCAGGGAGCGGTGACGCAGATTCTTTAACGAGGCTCTGAATGCGATCACCTTATGAGAACAAAAATTGTAAGTACATAGATCGCGACTTGTCCCGACCAACCTGTTGTGATTGCGACAAAGGAACATCACAAGGCTACGTACACTGGTTTAGCACGCGTCTCAGTGACACATGTGGTTCTACTGCTTGTTCAATGGCTTGTTCAATGTGCGCTAGGCGACTCTCAAGTGACACATCTGAGGAAGCGAGATTTTCATCGTTCAAATGCGTGCTTACAGAGCGCAGGCGCAAGGAAAGGGCGAATGCGGCGTCCATGTGGACCTGAAACAACACTTCTTGATGCTGATCGTTTCTGGTCTGGCGAGCCATTTGAGACCGGTTTTTCATTGGTCCATTCTGTAACCCATATTGTTATTGCCGTCGCACCCAGCCACATGTCAAACAGAAATTCTAGAAGTGTCCCTGCGCTACCACAAACAATTGAACACGACTGGGCATGGATGGGGAGCCATCTGGGCCTAGGTCTTCAACAGACATTGGTCTAACAGAAAAACGATGGGCTGTTCCTCTGCTTGTTCGAAACATTTCTGTGCATGCAACGGAGCGAGACTTGCGCGTATTGTTCGAACAAGCAGGCCCCATCGGTGGCATGGAAATGATGCCGCCGGTCCTTGTGCAAGGACAGCCCAAACCCACGTACGCCTGGATCCAGTACATGCGCCAAGCTAGTGCTGATATGGCCATTACATACTTGCAGGGATTCATGCTGGCCGGCTTGCCTCTTTTTCTGGAGTGGGCGGGCTCGCAAGATGTCGGCACACAGCCTATCGCTATGCCAGTGCCGGTAGTGATGCCGTCTATAACCCCAGAAGCTCGCAATATGCAGGCACTTCATACTCCCGCCACTTGCCTTTACAGTGTCTTTGTCGGTGACCTGGATCCTGAAATCGATGATACCATACTAGCTCAGACATTCTCTGGATTTCCTTCGATGTACGACGCTCGAGTCATTCGTGACCTCCGGAACGGACACTCACGGGGCTATGGGTTTGTTCGTCTCCGAAATGAGCGCGAGGCTATGGAAGCTATCGCTAACATGTCAGGACAGTGGGTCGGCAGCCGAATCATTCGTGTTAACTGGGCTGTTCGTCCTTCTGAGCCATTTCCGTCCGAGACGCAGCGTCCTGCAGAACCTGAGCAAAAGGTCGCTGATTCATCCTCGGATTCTAAAACATTGTATGTGGGAAATCTCCCAGACAATGCAAATCTCCCAGACATTATGAATATTTTCTCGTCCTTTGGAAATGTGATTAATGCGCAGATGTTCCCCGGCAGACATTACGCGTTTGTCACCTTCCAATTCTCGTCGGATGCCAACAAGGCATGGGACGCCTCTCAGTCCAATCCACCGAACATGGCCGGTCAGACACTCAAGGTGGGCTGGGCTCGTTATTCCACGCGGAACCCGAGCTCTCGGCGCTAAAAATGCATGCAATCACAACAAGCTTTTCTTTGCTTCTTAATGGTCACTTCGCCTCTCTATCATTCGCCAAAGCTTTTCGTTCTCTTCTTCATTACACAAGCGATTCATTTCTGTTCCAACTTGCTTTTAATTTCGATGGTTTCATTTTCGCATATACACGGTTTCCATTTACATACAATTCATAAGTGCATGTCCAATCAATCATCATTACGGCCGACAAGATCTTTTAGGACCCGATACAATGCTAAAGAAGCGAGGGCACGTTGTGGTAAGTCATACATATATATAGACACTTCGCTTACAGTCCACGTACTTGATTCTGAAATAGTCGCGCTTTCTTCCGATTCACCATCTACACCGATGCACTGAATCCCAAGCTCGTTCAGCGCTTCGACGCACGGATCCACTGACCCTTGTCGCACATAGACTACATGTGTGATAAAGTCAGTGTGAACAAAAGTATTACAGTCATTTGGTGTATCCACTTGCATAGTCCGTTTCAGCGACCGAACAATCGCGCTGCGTGTATGTGAGAAACGTAACACTGCAATTCATTACGCACTTGACAAAGTCGAGTCCAGTCATGTTCGCAGTTTCTCGATCGTGTTTCGAGTTGAGAAGCAAGACTTTAAATTGCAAGGTTGGCGAGCGGGCAATGGCCAAAGGAATGCCGCGTAGGACCAAACATGGTATGACACTCGTCCAAAGCGAGCCACATGAGTAAATGAAGATTTTGCTCCGTTGCAACCCGGTCAGATAAGATGGATTTGGAGCAGGAAACACCTCATTACGATAGGACTGCTGTAAGAAATATGCCTTGAAAAAAAAAAACGACGAGGAAGAAAAAAGCGGTTACATACATTGACATAGAAAACACCTGCTTGTAAGCGGGAATAGAACGTACGATCAATAGGCGATGGAAGAGGTGGGGCATCTTCCTTCGCCACATATTCAATGTTACCTGATGACTCAGTGAGCTCTGTGATTTCTCTAGGATCATCGTCTAGGACTTGGTCTTCTTCGCTGAGATCTGAGTCATCAATACTCAGTGCACTTGAGCTCGCGCGTGCAGCACTGTGAGATTCCATTTGGGAACCCAGACGTCGTTGGTCCAGCTGGTTCTGTGTCATCGACTGTGGGCCGAACCCAAATACTGAATCCTGCAAGTCAGAGACACGACGATTCATAGAACGTGAGTGTGAGCTCAGACGGCGGTGCCGCGTGCCCTCATCAGATGGATGTGAGATTTCGCACTGCCCCACCAACAACGAGCCATCCTTGAGATCCGCAGCAATTGTTGTGGTCTTATTTGTGTTGACAGCAGGCAAGACATCACAGCTCGACAACACGAAGGGAATCTCAGATACAGCAGCAAACATGAAAATCGCACTCTGGATCGAACGAAAAAATCGTTGCATCGACGCCAGAAAAAAGTTGCCGATGCATCCGCCACGAAAGTTGAAATTCCTGTGCGCACGGTGTAAGACTTCACTTTGAAAAAGCACAAGAAATCCACGAATGCATTCACGCTTGTCGGGATCAATGCCCCGCCACAAACGATGTTTTCCCTCGATAATCTCCATCCATTCCTGCTTTACTTCTTTGTGTGAACCATGCAATGGAAGTCGATGAGACATAAGATGAAACACAGCCTCGCGAGACTCGGCATACCCAAGTTGTGATGTGCGATCTTTCTGAGTCATAGCAAACGCCGCGAGCCGGACAAGCCTGGAGCGGATGTCGCCTATAGAAGGCCCACCCATCACACGAATAATTTCTGCATTAGTGTATTTTGGATGAAGGACGTACCAGATGATGATCCTGACCATGATGTATACCCCACCGCGCGAAAACATGCAAAGATATGTATTAGCCCTGCGGACCACGAGTCAACACATACCGCCATTGTCTGAAACTAAAGAAGCGTCAGTTGATCGAGCCAGAGCGTGTATTGCGTACCTGGCAAAACAAAAATAGCTGAAGGAGTGGCACCCACAAGGTTGTTGTATCCGCTCCCACCACTGACCACAATCACTTGGCCCAGATCTCTTGCATTGTGCATCGTGCTGTCCAGGAGGGAAAAATTGATAAAACAATCTCAGGATCCAGGTACGTGGAGGCATGTGCACCCTGTGTAAAAACCAAATGAATTGCGTCAACACGCCGCATATGACGGACGCAACGAGAAATTCGCTTGGCAAATGCGACGAGTGCTTACAGCACCAACAACATTGGCTGTAGCGCGAGCAAGTATGTCAATTTCCGGAGTTATGCACGCCCCACCGAGTCCGCCAGATCCAGCAGCTTCCGCTCCATCCAAGAGAATGCGTCCTGATTCGCGTACAGCGACGAAGCGTGATCGAAAGCGCATTCACAACTTACAAAAAGCATACCAAAAACAAGTTTCAAAGCATGGTGAGCCGCCAATATTATTTGACATTCTCGACCTTATTGGTAAATCGCGTGTTGACGAAATTTTGTCAAAGAACCAAGAGTTCGAGCGCGTACCTCCCTTCGGACAAGAGATCACCGTGAAAATTGAACGCCTAAGTTCGCATGGAGATGGCCTTGCCCTGACACCCCAGGGCGACCGGCTTCTAGCTGTCCCATTTGCATTGCCTGGAGAAGTTGTGCGTGTGCTTCCATACGCGTCAGAGCGTTTGTATTTCAAGTCGCGTATTCTTGAGTTATTGGAGCCAAATTTGACGATGCGCGATCCGAGTCTCGTGCAATGTCGGTACTTTGGACAGTGTGGCGGGTGCCAGTACCAAATGATTCCCTATGCACAGCAATTGGAGATAAAACGAAAAGTTGTACGACGTGCCTATGCGAACTATTCGAGATTAGATGCTTCGCTTGTGCCGGACATTCTGCCTACAATGGGTTCGCCTGAGACTATGCACTATCGCACGAAGCTGACGCCTCATTTTGATCTTCCCGCTGTGCTTCGCCGGACGCACGACACAGACCTGCCTGTAGATAAGTCTGTGTCTGTACCGATTGGATTTGACAATGCCACGACAGGCCGCGTTATGGACATTGAAGAGTGTCCCATTGGGACGCACGTGCTGAATGAGGCCATGACACACGAGCGACAAAGAGTGCGGGATTCAATACGCTCATACAAGAATGGTGCTACGTTGCTGCTTCGTGATTCGCTGTGTTCAGCTGATAGTGATGCATCGACTGTGGTCACAGACCACAAGGCAACAGTGCATGAGCGGGTGGGGGGCACGACATTTTCGACGCCGGCAGGCGCATTTTTCCAGAACAATCGCTCGATTATTCCGTTGGTCATGGATTATGTCAAGTCTCAGCTTCCATCAAAAAGTAGCCCGCAGTACTTGGTCGACACATACTGTGGCTCTGGTTTGTTTGCGATTTGTCTTGCACCTCTGTTCGATCAGGTGGCCGGTGTGGAAATCAGTGCTAGTTCGATCGAGTGTGCCAAGGCGAATGCAAAACAGAACAACGTGCAAAATGCGACTTTCCTTGCAGGTGAGGCGGAACGTATCTTCTCGGTATGTATAGTATGGACTATGCATATGACTTACAGGTGATGAAGAATATATCGTATCCGCGTGAGCAGACGACGGTCGTCATCGATCCGCCACGCCGCGGCTGCGATCAAGTGTTTTTGGACCAACTTGTGGCATTACGCCCGCGAAACATCATCTACGTTTCTTGCAATGTTCATGTACGTTATGGTGACTATACTTACAGGTTAGACACAGGCTCGTGACGCAGGACTGTTGCTTCGAGCATGTCCATCGTATCAGATCCGAAGTATACGTGGCTTTGACTTTTTCCCACAGACGCAGTACGTATCGCATATTTGTGGGAATCCACACAGCCGTCCTAACTGACACTTGCGTGCGTCAAGCCATGTCGAGAGCATCTGCGTGTTGGAGGATACATCGCTTACCATGGCAACAAACACACGAAACTCACTGTAATAATCAGGTTGCCCAGCATACCTATCCATGAGAATGGGATACCCAAAGCTACGTCCGTGAGCTGGACAATCACAGTGGTGAGCAGACACGACATGGATGCTAGGACAGGCCCCCACAGAGAAAGTAAGATCGCGAAGCAGCCATTGAAAAGCACACCGCATACGACGCTAAGTGCAATCCACAGAAAAGTTCCCACGTGCTTAGGAGCTTCCAACGACTCGCCCCCTGTCGCATGCATGATGACCAGTGGGATCCATAGAAGAGCGAACGTGATAGCCCCAATGCCCGTGGTCATGGCAATGGGATGCAGCCCAAATGGAAGTTCGCCTTCAGGTTCCGTCTCTTGTTGCGAGTGCGTAACATCATCGTCTGCGGACGAGGGCAGTGGAGCGAACGAGCCGAGCGACTCGTCATGGGGTATCACAGTGAGCCGTTTGTAAAAAATCTCGTACGCAGCCATGGAAATGGCACCGACCAACGCAAGTGCATCTCCTAACAAGGCATAAGTAATGACCTTCCCACCAGTGAGTCCTGCGACAATCGCGGGTTGTGTTGTCCCTCCGTACGCGGAGATGGCCACTCCTAGTACACCAAGCAGGACAGCGACCGCCTGCAGGTAGGACCATGGTTCTTGGAGAAAGTAGACCGAGAACACGAGCGCCCATAGACTAAAAGTATTGTAGATGGAAGTGATATTAGCCATGCTGGTGAGTGGGACGGCAAGGAACCAGCTGACGGATGGAACTGTCAAAGCCACCGTTAACACAAGCAGAATGGCAAGCATTCGCAGCACATCTGTGGATGCACGACGTCGTGGGGTATCTTGGGGACCAAATGCGAAATCCAGTTGCCTTCGAATATCACGGAGCAGCAAGGAGCAGCATTGCGTGGTCGACCGCGTCGTAAACACATGGATGAATCCCAGATAGATCGGCAATAAGAACACAAAGCTGCTGTGCGTTACGAACAAGAGAAAAAGTGGCTTCTGGTACCCAAGTGTGTGCTGAATGTACTGGATCGACTCTGTTTGTACCGTGTAAGCAGCAAGAATGCAAAGGAAAACGATGATCGAAGCAGGCCCACCAGGCAGGCGCTCCCACATCGTCGTCGTTGTCGCCCGTTGTTATTGTCGTCCGGGCTGGTTGGTGGAGAGCAACATGTCGAACCCAGCGAAAATACACCCAGATTCATCCTCGCCGCCACATGACCCAACAGCGGAGAGCGTGTCTGACCTTGACATTTGTTCCTTAGTTGCGGCATTTACGCTGCGCCTTGGCCCATATTTAGACGCGCATCTAGGACGTTGGATCGGATCTTGTACGTGCGCGACTCAAGCACCTTGATCTTGCGTACGATGGCAAAGGTAGTGGGGCCTGAGGATTGGACCGACCTTGATGACGAGGCCCAACGCAAGCTCCTAGACAAGTGGGGAATGATCGTTGACGAAAAACGCAAGGCATTTCGCGCAGATCCAGCGTATACTATGTGGTCAAGTACGTGGACGCTTGGAGCCCGTTGCTTACTTGAGTGCTGCAGACATCCTGGGAGCCATATATTTGCGCGAACCAAGGTGTTCACAACAAATATTGTGCCTGGGCATTGGATCAGCCTATACACCAGCTGCCTTAGATCAATGGGCATTTCTCGAAGACATATGTGACCAATTCACGCAGTACCGAGGATCAAGGCCTCACCTTACTGTATATGATCCACAGTTCCGCGCGGCTGATAAGGCATTTCTGCGTCGGCAACAAGCACATCTTCCGGAGGAAAATTACGTACGTACGAGACTAGAAAGCATTGACTGCATGCAGTGCGGCGCATATGAGTTAAGAGAACCAACGTTTGTGTACATGCCGCATTGTCCGAAGGACATGTACGAGGCTCTGTTGCGTGCGAATTGGCACATGGACAGGCTTGCACAACTCGTGCTATGTGGGAACGAGCTGAGTATGTACATGACAGACATGGCAGCTTATCCCTGTATTGAAAGAATAGGTGTGTGTGTGTGTGTGTGTGTGTGTGTCCGCACGCATGAAGGGGGTGGCTAATGAGCATGATCGCCGCCGATACTAACGGATGCTAGCACCCTATGTACGCTCGTACAGTATACCCACACTACCAGTGACCTGCACAGGGGCACTCGATGGCAGTGTACAAGTGTTCTTCACAGAGCTAGAGGGTGTCCAAGAGCCTACATCAACTACAAGTGCATGGACTTACCAGCCGGCCCGGCGGAAGGCAAGACCACGATCGCGTCGCTCCAAACCACTTGGTACTTCGTCAGAGCCACTCTCGCTGACTGAAGAGGCATTTTGGACACTACCACCAGCCAAGGCCGAGTATGGACCTGAGGTCCTCACGACACCTATCCCAATATCGCCCAAGTTCCATGGCACAGACGAACGCAGTTCATAGATCGATCAGTAAATAGAGCTGGGAGAAGGGGCGAACAAGGGAATGGAGCAAGGCTTGAAGGCAACAACGTGAGAATCCTCAAAGTGGGAACAGAAAGAGAGAAATGAATGAATCTATGAGTGAAATCAAAATCGGCATGTAGAAGTACAACCGCTAGGTAGCAAGGAAAAGGAGGTCCACGTGCTGTATAAGGTCTGTGGTGGTGTGAGCTAGATATACTCGAAGTTGTGTGGACTTACACTCAACGACTCGGGCATAGGTGGGCGTTTCAATGAGTTCCATCGCTGGCTCTTTGGAATGCATGATGGTAGCTGTGAACGGTCAGCGGGAGATAGGCATGACAGAAAAAAAAAAGATACGCACGTCCAAAAACGATGCCCAAATTGCGTGCAGTCATCCTAGTCGATGTATTGTGATCATGGATGACACGGAGATGCACGCACAAGCGGCGCAGCGTCTCGTAGTGAGGAACAGGAAGCTGACTCAGAAGGGAGCGCATCGATGCGATAGAAAGAGCGCCAGGTTTCTCCGCCAGCTCGACAAAGCTAGAGAGAGATTCGTAAGGAATGAGGGGGTCTGGTAGCTCGCGCAAGTAGCTCTTTAGCACACCTGCGATGGCCGACACATCGTTGAACTGATCAAGATCGCATAAATCAAACGAACTCCCGCTATCAAAGAGCTGGATGATCTGTCGCTGCTGCTGCGAGCTGCCTGACTTGCGGTACAGACCCTCGTCCTCGAGGCCATTCGCTTCGATCGCAACCACACAGTGACTGACGAGCTCAGGCACTGCGTTTCCCTCCAACTCGACCTGCTCGATGAGCGAACGGCCCATCATGGAGTTCTTCGACCCGGGTCGCGACATGGGCAGCACACGTGGCGATGAGAATGACAGCGCTGAGGTCGAGGGAGATGAGGAGGACAACGGTGGATGCGCCGTTGTCGCCGCGGCAGACGATGCCGGTGGCTGCGGCGGTGGCGACGTAACGCGACGTGCAGGGACAGGAGGTGGCTGCATATCCCGCGCGGGTTTGTAAGAGACGGCAGGTGACGAGGTGCCGGGAGGATGCACGTCATTTACACGCCTGCCCGCCTGGTATGGCGGCGTATCGGCCTTGGGCGTCGACGCATTGTTCAGCACATATGATGGCGAAGAGGCGCCTTTGGGCGTTCGCGCAAGCTCATGGGCAGGCAGCAGGAGTGTCCCGCTGAGCGCGTTCAGTTCCGACGCGGCAGGGATACGTGGCTTGATCCAGCGGAACTTGCGTGGCGAAGGCAGCGGTGGAAGAGATGCATCGCGCCGCACCGTCTGTGGGCCGGTGGAAGGGGCCGGCGGCGCGGGAGAAGCAGACGGTAAAGTGTCCATCGCGGCTGCGGACACAGGCGTCGCATTTACCGTCGGAGTGTACGTTTCAGGCGTGTAGGATGATATCGACGACGGCGCACTCGAAGGGCCAGAGCCCGTGGTATGAGCGGAGGAAAACGACAAGCTGGGATCGCCCTGTATGGATACAGAGCCAGATACGTCGGGGGGGAGTTGCCCATCGCCAGTGGCCATGGGTGAGACAGGCGGTAGCGGCGGCAGATCGGGTGACGTGGGCAGTTCTTGCTCCGGGAGCTCGGGCGACCCACCTGACTTAGGCGCGTGCGACGATGACGAGCTGGAGAGATGTACTTGCGCCGAGTGGGAGCGACTGTGAGACGGTCGCTGTGCGGCGCGTTCTTGGGAAGCAGGCTGCTGCACATGAGCTGATCCCTCAGGATCAGGGTGCACAGAGGCTGACGACGGCACGGACATGACGGACACAGGTGAGCCAGCGCTGGTTCGCAAAGGTGTGTCGCCATAGCTCGATGTAGGCGCCGAGGATGGGGCGAAGAAGGGCGCATGCTGCTCATGCTGTGGTGATGGACGAGCGAAAGAGGACAAGGAGGAAAAGAGCGGTCGTGGCTCTTCCAAACTGGGCCGAGGACTCCGCGCTGGCAAGGGTGGGGAAGTGACATGAGACGACCAGTCGGACAGGGACGTGTCATGGACCGAGAGGTCCGAGGCGACAGGGTGATCAGATGCGCCGTGGTTCGGGATTGAGACTGGGTCCGTCGACGTTTTGCCGGTGCGTCCCCGGGGACTCCTTCCTGGACGGGCTGCCGCGCCGCTTCCCGCTGCGGAAGCGGCCGCTGGAAGTGACTCGGCATCGACATGGCGGACATCGTCCCCGCCAGGCGCAGACACATGCCAAGGCTGAGTGCGACTGGGCGAGACAGATCTCGGTGGAAGTGGTGGTGGTGCTGCTGCTGGTTCTGGTGCAAGCGGGAGGGAGGACGACAACGACGACGTTGACGGTGACGTACGCGTGACGGGTTGCAAAGAGGATGATGGCTCCGAGAGTTCAAGACTAGAGAGATGAGCAGTCATAGCATCGATGCGTTCGGCCAAGGCCTGCGACTCCTGCATCAGAGTCGAGTGCACTTGGAGCATGGGCTTAAGTTCCTGTTGGATCGACTGTCGCGTCAAAAGCAGAGACTCGAGTTCCCGTCGGTATTCCCACTTGACAGTATCGAGATGAGCCATCAGCGACGACAGCACCAGCTTCACGCGGTTGTGTACAGACTTGTCATCAGAGGCCTCATACTGCTGGGCGGCTGATTGGATACCAAGCAGCTCGGCAAGTGCAAGATGCCGCTGCAGCTCCAGCTGCGTTAGTTCATCGATAGCAGCAGGAAGGACTTCGTTGGATGGCGACGGCGGCGCTGGTGGTACGCGAGGCGATAGCAACGATGGATCCTGAGAAGACGCATTCTCGTCGTCGGGATTGGGCGATGCCTTGGCACTAGACAGCCCCAGTGAGGCAATAGGACTCCGAGATGGGCCACTGCCAAAGAGGGAGCTGCGGCGTGCAGCAAAGTCGGGCGTTGAAATAAGCGCCTCAAACTCACTGTCGTACATCGACAATGAGCGCAGGATCTCTGACTCTGTCACAGAGCGTGTATGTGACCAGAGATCGCTGATCGTACTCGATACTGTCGGCTGAGGCGTCATGCGATGCGGCCGGCTTTCTTCCACGGACGGTGTTGAATGGCCCGTCTGATTCGCATAGTACGCTTGCAAGATTTCTGACTGGATCACATCTGATAAGCGTTCCTGGGTGTGTGAGTCGTTCGACACGCGTCGAGAGACACCGCCATCTGAAAGGCCCATGGGTGTTGCAGACACCGAATCTTGTGCAGAGTCCGTCGTAAGAGCATCCACTGGTGCTAACGCTGGCATTGACGCTGGTGAAGATACCGGCGCTGATGCTGACATGGGTGCTGGTGCTGGTGCTAGTACCTGTGTGGGGATAGGGATGGGCGAAGAGGCCGGGTTTGGCTCTGGCGCAGATGTGTAATCTTTGCCAGGCGCTTGCTTCACCATTGACGAAGACGTGCTGCTGGATTCTGGCGAGGCATGCGAGGCACGACCGGGCGTCGTGACCGTAAACGTCGGCTCTTTCTCCATGAGTGGCGTCGTTGAATGCTGCTGGCAATGCAAGCAACGGATCCGCCCGTCGACAGTCGAAAATGTCGTCGAGTCGATGATGTTTTGGCACATCGTGCATCGGAAGCACCCTGTATGATACGGATCCTGGTCTGGGTTCGGTCAGTGCCAATGAGCAAAATAGACGCACCACATAACACGACTTCATCCGTGATGGGCTCCCCACACGCCGTGCAGTTGAATGTGCACCCACCACACATGGGCTGTGAGCCCACCAACAGGACATTGTCTCGTTCGAACGGCACTTGCCGTCCACATGTAATACACGTAAAGCACTGGATATGCCAGTACGCGCCTGCCATGTGCACAACGCCGTCCGCCGCTTGTTCATCGGTGATTTCCGTCCGACACGTCTCACAAAGGACCTTGACAAACGACTCCGAATGCTCTGCATCCATATCGCTCATTCCCATTACAGACCCTTCGTGCTCGGCAGGCCGTCCAGGCATGGCCGCCGCTTGCTGGTATCGTAGCACAGGGGCTGCGTGACGACGATGGGGAAAGTATGTCCCTTCTATTCTTTACAACATTCCTACTTCACACGCGCGCATCGCAATTTACTTGCCCCACGCGCACACACACGCACGTACGCACGCACTGCCCCCATCCCCCTGGCCCTCTTAGGCCGCCACAGGGACACTTGCCACCCCAATTCACTCGCCCACATCCTATTTTCAGCCTGTTTTAATTACGAACGTCTCCCCTATTCCGAGTGTGATCTTATGCTCCACGCAGCATCGCGAGCGAATCTGTCGCCATGCTTTGCATGGGCTGCCCTTCCAACCTCCCCTCTCGCCCACCCCTTCGTACCGGCTTCGTGTCTCGAGGGTGAAGCAGGCCCGGCCCCATCTGCGGGATCCTGTTGGTTGCTGACATATGCATGCATACTGCAGATCCCCGGCCGACATCGATATAGAGATTCTCACTGGCTGCTCAGGTACGAAGCCATTTTTTCCCAGCTGCCACCGTTTTTGGCCTAATAGAGGCGACCACTCACCCGCGTGACCTGAGAGTCGTCGCGGTACAACTCGTGGCCCGTGACGATCCTCCATTCTTTCGTCTAGGAGGCGGTGTGTGTGTGTGTTGGCGTGCGTTTTGCGTGTGTGTGTGTGTGTCTGTGTCTGTGTGTCTGTGTGTCTGTGTCTGTGTGCGTGCGTGTGCCGTTCGAGTGTTGAGTAGATACACTAGGGACCACCACCGCGTGTGTGCTCGCTCGGTCAACCTGTGTAGTTGTGTCTTTCTTGACCGACGCCTGTCTTGCCTAAGATAGGCCAAGTCTCTCCTTTTTCAAGTTTGCCTGCCGCGTGCGCTCAGTGGCGCTTCACGCTCCGCGCACAAGGCGGCGTCGCATGGCAGCCACCATGGACTTACATCTCATTGCATTCAGCTTTCCTCGTGATGCCACAGGCACCCAGGTCTCTGATATGGCGCCAACCACAGGCAGTGCTCTGCCACCAGATGCACGTGCTGTCGGCAGCCGCACCGTCAGTAAGGCCGTGCCTATCCCGATGACGCCATCAGCCGCATCCTCAGCGAAGTCAGTCGCCATCTCACGCGCACCAGGTGCACATCGTGGTCCAGCGCCAACTCTGGATCGCCACCATGATCAGCACACCAGTCGCTTAGGGTCGTCACCGACGCCGGTTACATTCCGTCTCACTGCATACTCAGATGCTGTGATAGATGCATGCGCAAAGGCCATGGCGACACACCGATGTGTCGTTCATGCATCGCCTTCGTCGTCGGCGGGCCTGAGCCTGGGCGTTAGCAATAGCGCTGGTGGTAGCGGCTGCAACAATAACAACAACAACAGCAGCAGCAACAGCAGTAACAGTAGCAGTAGTAGCAGCCATGGCGCTGCTGCTGGCTCTGTGTCTGTCAGCAATAGCGGTGATATGGATCGTCCCGCGCAAGGCCCGTCTCCTCGCATGCCATTACATGCATCACCCGCTTCGACACACCTGCCATCAACGTCTTTGGCTCTGAGCATGGACTCGGCAGAACCAGCGACCAACTCCAGTGGATCGTCGTTCCGACAACCTAGTGCCGAGCCATTCATGGAGCCTGAGCTGCCTCGATTCAGTGCGAGTCTCTGTGGCACACAAGCCCAGGTCAATGATGCTCGCAGTCTGTTGATGCAAACGCTGCCGTTCACTTGGCGCTTGGACATGCTCCTAGAAGCATCTGAGATTCTGCAATACGGCCGAGACGCACTTTGGCCAGATGTCCGCACCTGCTTTGATCAGATCATGCAGGACTCACGCACGCGACTGTGTGTTCAACCCTCAGCTGATGCATCACTGACAACCGATGCACCGACATGTACAACGAGACGCCATATGCAGCGACCGGTCATCCTGACTATCACAGGTGGTCTCGAATCGATCGAATATGCTCGTGTTCAAGTTCTCGTGATGCTGGACGAAATGAGTGGCCTGCACACAGATACCATCGACTTGGACAACAGCAAGTTCTTGCATGTGAATGCAGGCCGAAAACGCTCCGCTATCCAGGCACTAGAACGTGAATCCTGCGCTAATGTCTACATACCCACACCGTTCTTTGGCGTCCTGCAAAGCCATGTGCCTCCAAAGGTGCAGGAGCGTCGACACACCGTGTTTGTCACAGGGCCGCCGCCTGCCATCGCCCGCGCGCGAGAACTTGTCCTTTCACTGACCAAAAGGAACCGGAACACGGTCTCTCGTCAGGTGTCACTCATGCCCCGGAAACTCGACTGGCTACTCCTTGAACGCCAAGAGGCACTCCGTGAGCTCATGCTCGATAACAGCACTTTCCTCGATCTTCCGCTCATCGGCAGCCAGACAGGCCAAGTGTGCGTGCATGGCTCGTCTCGCGTCGATGTCGAACGCAGTATCCGGATGCTGATGCAGATCGTGGCGCCCTGCTATGTGGCAACTCTTTGTCTCATGCCCAGTGTTCTGGATACGCTCGGCCTTTCTTCCAAGGCAGATGCGCGCCCGCTCGCTACGCTTCTCTCCTCAGCGAGTGCCGCGTCAGGCGCAGAAGTGGGCTTTCGTAACAGCTGCGTCGACCTGTACGGAACCGACTCGGAGGTTCGTTCGGCCATGCGCTTCTTGCTCCGTCAACCGGCCATCAAGCACTGCATTAGCGAAGTTCGCTTCCAACTCGAACTCGCTACGGACCACCGCGAATTCATCAGCGGCAAGAAGAACGGCAAAATCAACAAAATCATGGAGGGATGCGGCGTGCGTATCCGCTTCGAGCCGTTCAACGACTACAATTTCCTGATTGAAGTGCTGGGCCGCGAGCCGGACGCTGCGCTTCAAGGACTGAGCCAACTGCAGGAAGAACTCCCAGCAGAAATGTCATTTTTTGTGCCGGAGGCATACCACAAGCGTATCATTGGCGTCGGTGGCAAGAACATCCAACGCATCATGAAAAAGTTTGGCGTCTACGTCAAATTCTCCAATGCCGAGGAGTTTGCCGCGTTGGGCGGCTACATCGACAACGATGACAATGTCATTGCTCGCACGCCGTCGAAGAATGCACCGAATCTCGAGAACCTGAAAAACTCCGTGATGGAGCTTGTGGGTCCAAAGGACAAGGACTTTGTGACAGAGGCTGTGCCGGTGCCGCGCAAGTTCCATCGCCTCCTAGTCGGCGAAAAGGGCCAGGTCCTGACTGACATCGAACACCGTACCCGCTGCTCCATTCGCCTCGCCCGCAGAGAATCAGGACTCAACACAGTCTTTGTCGTGGGCCCTGAGTCTCAGACGGTAACGGCCGTGCAGATGCTTCTTCAGCAGGTGCCTCTCGAAGCAGAGATCCCTGTGAGCAACTCGCACGAGTTCGCCAGCATGATCGATTCCCCCGAGTACCACACTCTTGTGAACCATCTGCAGAACAACATGGCAACTACGCTCCATCTGTCGCAACGGAAGAATGCATCGGCTGAAAATGTGTTTGTACTTCGGGTGAGTCATGCCGATGCGGAAATGTTGCCGCTGGCCAAAAAAGCGCTGGACGATTTAAGTGCCAAGTACCACGTCCTGCTTCACACGTCCGTTTCGCCGCCGCCCGCTCCTCCACTAACGTCGGCCGCCCCTGCTGCCGAGGAGGAGCTATACAATCTCTTGCCGCCATTCTCTACCTCGCACCTGTCCCCGTCAAAAGCGGATATCAGTGCGGATTCGGCAAGTATGCCCTCTAGCACGCTGTATGAAAATGTTTCCGTACCTCCATCAGCATCCAACAAGGACCTCAAAGCGCTCTTCGAGCATTCGTCGCTTTCGTCGTCCATGCCTTTTGATGGAAGTGCGGGTAACGTGAATACCCCGCTCGTCTCACCCTTCTATACCCCTGGCTATGCCGACAATGCTGCCCTTTCAGCCCAGGTTTGGGGAGCACCGATTCCATCTCTTCAAGACATGGGTGGACATGCATCGAAACCGAATGTATTTGGCGCCTTTTCCTCGACACCGATACCTTTCCCCTTTTCCCCTCCGACCGATTCAGCACGAGCCAAGGCTGACATGGCACGTGCGAGTCCTGCCGCACCGTTCTCCTCACCTGGTCAGCTCTTACGCCACGATGGCATGAGTGGCCTTGTCAACAGCCGGGATGTAGGTGCATTCGGTTCCCATCCTTTGGCACGCCCGAGCATGAGCATGCTGAATGCGGACATGGGCAACGACATCGACGGATTTCATCCTCTAAGCGATCCTACACCCCGCTCAACTCTGTCGATGATGGGTCCGCCAGGATCGACACCCGGTCCAAGGGGTCCAGGGTCCCACATGCCTCGTTCGTCTGTCTCACATGGCACAGCCAGCGATACCATGGATGAAGTATCGCGCGTGCTTGCACAAATTGCATTTGACAAGCAATAATTTCGCGGTATTTCTTCTTCTTTCACTCGTGTTGTGCGTCCTGAGTCATGTTGGTTCTTGTCTATCTTGCTTTTAATCGACGCTCATTCTTGGCTCCTTCCTACAACGTGCCCCCCCCCCAGCGCCTTTCCCCTTAGTATCTGTTTTCTTTAAGAATACCAGCCATACGCAATGTGCATTTGCCCCCATGAGCATCTCGGATTCTCAGTGCAGTCGTAAATAGTGCGTATTGCGTATAGATTCCCATTCACCAAATATCTAACATTGATACTAATTAGGTCAGGATTGACGGCTTCGAAACGAGTCGCTCTTCGAGAAGGACCAGGCAGTGTGCAAGTACGTCGATATATGTACACGTGACTCAAGCCACGAGAAACGTCGACAATTTTGGTCTCCATCCATACATAATCCGTGGCGCCCACATCTGGCACCAGGATGAACGACGACCGTGAAACTGCCCGGCTCTGGCGCGTCAACCGCACGATTCATGAGCTAGTTGCTGATAGAGTGAGTTTCAAAAACACAAAATACAAATTATGCTCTTAACTAACACACATGTAACAGGGCTATGAGGTATCTGAAGAGGAATTGAATGTGGACCTCGATACATTTAAGGCAGAAGTCACATCGAATGGAATTGTCGACAGGAACCGCATGAACTTTTTCACACAGCACAAGGATAAGCCAGAAGAGCGCTTGTTTGTGTTTTATTCAACAGAGCGAAACGTGGGCGTCAAGACAATGCGACAGTTTATCAACATTCTTGAAGAGAAAAACATCACAAGAGGCATTATTATTTGGAGCGATAAAATGACAAGCGCTGCTAAGAAGGTATGCAAGTGCATATGGTTTCTCTACTGACTATGTAAGGTGATTGAGGCCATGCGTCTTCAGCTTGTGCTGGAGGATTTTGAGGAAGCGTTCCTGCTCGTAAATATCACGCACCACCAGCTGGTACCTAAGCATGAGGTGCTTACGCCGGACGAGAAAAAGGAACTCCTCCACCGCTAGTACGTTGCTAAATTGCTATACGCCGGATGCGTCGACATGTTAACATAACCTAGTCGCTTGAAGGAGTCGCAACTTCCACGAATTCAACAAAATGATCCCGTCGCGCGATACTTTGGTCTGTCTCGTGGTCAGGTTGTGAAAATTACAAGGCGTATGTACTGGGCTTATAAGTCGTTCTCGTGCTTGCTGACCATCAATGACAGCATCTGAAACTAGTGGACGTTACTGTTCCTATCGCATTTGCATGTAACACATAGAAAACTGTTCCAGTACAAAAAAATGATACGTCGTCAGGAGAAGTAGATCTTTGGTACACCTGTCACGCTCGCTCATTTCCCACTCAGCGATAGCGTCAATGCGAGCAAATCATGTCCATTCGTACGCCTTCGCAAAACGAATATGCACGGAAATCAATAAAGCAAAAAAGTTCGACCCATACTGGATTCGAACCAGTGACCTTAGAGTTTGTAAGTCGTAATCGACCAGTTGTAACAGCTCCACGTGCTAACCACTGTACCAATGGGTCTTCGCTGAAGAAATAGGTTGTAATTAACATATATGATCACCCAATAATGGAAAATAACTTATCATTGCTTAGTACCAACGCGTTTTTTCCTCTCCGTTGCTTGCGTACATGAAGCATTTTGCATAACTAGGAAATGTATTCAATCTACACACGCTTTAGAAACTTGACTCTAGTATGCCATACTTAGAATTTGAACACTTGCTCAGACTTGAAACCCAAGTCAGCGAGAGCACCAGACAGTTCACCCTGCTGGAATCCCTTCTTCGGGCCAGCCACCGCCTTCAGCATGGGCGGAGGACCACAGACAAAGATCTTGGCCTTTTCACCCTTGTCCGCGCCAGGAAGATACTTCTGGATGTGCTCCTTGGTGATAAAGCCCTTCTCTGCCTTCATGTTCTTAGATGCTTCATCCAAAAAGTAGACAATCTTGAAGCGGTCGTCCTTGCTGATCTCATCGAATTTCTCGCGCAGAAGGATGTCAGCCTCCGTCTTGTTACCGTAAAGGAGCGTGACCTTCGTCTTGTCAGCTGGGTTCGACGAGATTTCCTGAATCAGCTGCCACATGGGGGTGATACCCGAACCACCGGCAACCATGCCGATCTCCTCAAATTGGTTGGCCTTGTAAGGATGCTTGGGAATAGGGCCCTTGAATTGCATTTCATCACCGGCCTTCAAGCTCTTGAGATACTGCGTCATTTGGCCCTGCGGGTAGTGTTTGATGAGCAACACAAGCTCGCCCTTGTCGGTCGGCGGGTTCACGGGTGTGTAGGGACGAATGACGGGCTTTCCATCCTTGTCCTTGGGCTCCTCACCAGCGCCACGTATCACAAGCGCAGATGCAGTAAAGATACCCGAACGCTTGTTGTCCGGCAGCTCGAACACGTAAAACGAGCTGTCGTGGTTGTATGGGCGCACCTCCTTGAGCTTCAACGCACGGAACTCGTCACCCGAGAGTGCTACGTCACCCGAGTCGGCATTCACCTGCTGGATCTTCGAGCGGATATCGCCATTAAAGCCGCCCATCGCGTACCATGCACCAAGACCAGCGACACCACCGGCCGAGAGATACAGACCCAAATTCGACGATGGGGCGTTCGCACTCGTCTTGCCCGATGAGAACTGACGCATGTACTGGACTGGACGAGCCGCGGACTTCATGGAAGCACGGACGGCTGACAGCGAAGTTGTGCAAGCAGAAGTCGTACGGAACATGTTGTTATGGGAAGATGGTAGAAGAGAGGAGCCCTTGGTGGACGGACCACGTCCCGGTTCAACAGCCTGAGTAAGAAGGTCCGTGGGGATTTTATGTAATCAATCATGTCACCATGACGTCAACGTTTCCAGGGTCCTACGTGCGCCCGCGTGCGCCAAAGCGATAAGTGTGACGCTTTTTTCTTTCGGCTGGATTAGGCACGGTCCCCAACTGCCATGAGTTGGCGCGGCAACTATGCTATCCGTGGGCGCGGCCGTGGTCGTGGCCGTGGAGGCGGTGGCGGAGGCAATGCAAGCAGCAGACATAGCTCGGGATCATATGGAATGGTTGGAGCTCATACGGAGAAACGGAGTCGCACCGACCAAGGAACAGCAGACTTTCTAGCGCATCGACTTCGTGCGCTGGAGAATAAGCCGTACCCGGCTTATCATAGTTTAGAGGGAGCATGGGCATTTCCCACATTCACGTTTTACTTGGATCAGGCGCAATCAGACCCGTATGCATCGCCCAGCAAAGTACGTGTGCGTATGTCGCATGCCCATGCAGGATTTCCAGCGTCGACGTACGATACACGGATTCATCGTACGGCCCTGGCTGACTACATACTCCGTCGGTTACACAAAGTGTGCACTGAACGGAGGTTTGATGAGAAGCTCAAAGGCTCCGGATGGTCCAGCGGGAAAGGCGGACAGCTGGAGATTGACGTCCCAGGACAGCAGGTGCTGGAGCGAACGGCTGTGGTCGTTGACGATGAGGGCATCGAAATGCGATTCATCGTTGGTCTGCCGGCACATGGCCGCCAAATCATGGGACATTTGGCTGCTACATTATTGTGTGAACATGTGCCGCAGCTTGTTGATCAGGGTTTGCTGTATGACAGGTACGAGCCGAGTGAGCTCCAGCATCACTTGGAGACCGTGGAGGATCAGCAAGTGCTGCGAGACCAGTTGGACCAGCATGGCTTGATTGCATTTGTACCAAATGGAGCAAGACTGGCACGAGCAAGTGGAGCGTCTGACAAGCTGATGTCAACTTGCGTTCCTTTCCAAAGTCCCGCGACGTTGCAAGTGAGTCTACCGGTGCCACACCGCGGCAAGATCATTGGGATGGGACTAAAGAAGCGTGCATTGCATGTGTGTATCGGAGGTGGATTCCATGGCAAGTCGACGTTTCTGTCGGCATTAGCGCTTGGCTCCTTCAACTTTGTGCCGAACGATGGGCGTGAGTTCGTGTGTACAAGCCAAGACGTGGCGAGTGTGCGGTCGGAAGATGGCCGATTTGTGGGCAGCGTCGACATTTCGGCATTCATTCAAAACCTGCCAAACGGCACAGACACAAGTGATTTCAGCACCTCGAATGCTTCAGGAAGCACCTCATGCGCAGCAGCCCTGATGGAAGCACTGGAGCTAGGTGCTGATCTACTCGTGCTGGACGAGGACACGACAGCATCCAACTTCCTTGTGCGCGACTCGACGATGCAATCGCTCGTGCCGAATGAACCTATTACACCATTGGCTGTGCGCGTTCGTGCACTAATAGAAAGGACAGGCGTGTCGATTGTGCTCGTATGTGGCTCGTCCAGTGCTTTGCTGCCAGAGGCAGATGTGGTGCTTCAGATGGATTCGTACGTGATGAAAGACGTCACGGAGCATGCAAAAGACGTGTGTAAGGAGACCCATGTCCTGTCCCAATCGGACGCAGATGCGCAACCTTTCGCAGCAAGAAAGAGCAGGACGCTAGCGCTGCCGCTGCCGTCTGTCAAGACATCCACACCGCAACGCAGTCTCATCCACATCGGTGAACATGCATTAGACCTGAGCTCTGTGCCGCAGCTGGTGCATAAAAGCCAAACGCGAGCAATCGAAACTCTTTTGCGTCGCTGGATGAACGGCGAGCCACACTCGATCCGTGAGCTGGTTGACACTGTGGACAAAAACATCGAGAGCCAGGGCATCGACGCACTGCTACAGACCCGGATAGATGGGTTCCTTGCACGACCACGTCGCATGGATATTGGTATCGCATTAAACCGGCTACGGTGTGGTTCTTGGAGTATCGCATGATGGACAGAGACAAGACTAAGAGAAGGAGCAAGGATCTGCCCCCAAGAGCCCGTCATAGCCAATGAGGAAGAATCAGAGAAAGAACGTCAAGTAAGAGAAGCTAGACAGGTTATCGTGTGCGTGCGTGTGTGTGTGGTTGGTTGTGCAAACGATGAGAATAGGACACACGTGCAACAGATCAGGCGTTCCGTCATAGACAAGTGCCTTGTTCAGCGCACCGCGCAAAAATTTTCAAGTAAAAAAAAAATGATGACGATGATAATAACGATATGCAAATAAATAAATAGACATGACATCACACAATGCAACATGACGACAACCAACACCAGTGAACCTGATTAGGATGGTGGTGAACGCACGCCTGTCGACCGGCTCCGTGCATGTGAGCGTCGCTCCTCTACGGCGGACGAGGCAGCAGGAGGCGTATCGAAAGGCCGGAGACTCTCGCTGAAAGACGGCATACTGGGGAACGTGGTGTTCATGTCAACGGACGAACGTGAAGCGGCCAAGCCTGCAAGCGGATCGCGCTCATCGGCAAGGGACGTGGAGGACTGATTCAGCACAGGCATGAACTGACCACGTGGCTTCGACAGTGACGAGACATTGTCGTCCCAGCCGCCCTGTAGCATAGACTCGAGATCATTACCTTCGACCACGCCGTCGCCGTGGCTTGCGAGCATCGAGACTGGACGCGCGGGGTGCACCAGCTCCGGCAGAGCATCGTTTTCGTTGTAGGCACCGATCTGATCCCCCCAACGGTCGTCCTCCGAGACGGCATTAGACCGCGGCGAATTGGATAGATCGAACGGCGAGGACCTTGGGGCTGGTGGCGCCTTGCCGATCAGCTCACGCGATGATAGCTCAGGTGCATCAAGCGCACCATCGTTGTAAAAGCCACCACCATACTGGCGCTCAAACTCCTCGCGCCGACGTGCTTCACGTTCCTGCTTGCGGATCCGCGAGCTTTCCCACTCCGTCCACAGACGCATAGGCACATTCAACGCTGCCTGGTATCCTTCTTCGTCGGCATCATGAGCAGCGCTCTTTGTCTCGCCCTCGACACGGCGCGTCTCACCCCAAGAAAAGTCGTCAAAGTGCCAGAAGGAGTAGGCTGGCAGGAGGAAGTTCCACACGGGCAGGAAGATCAGATAGATAATCAGCCAGATGATGAATACCGGCTGGAACCGCACAAGCGTTATGACAAAGCCAGGGAGGAAAAGGACGGCAAGCAACATGGTAAGTGGGATGGCAGACGTGAAATCTTTCGGCGGATTCATCGCTGACTTGACAATCAAGTAGTATGTGAGTGAAATGGCGACGGGTAAAACTAACGTTCCAATCAGGTCCATTAGCACGACAAATTGCATAGAAAAGCAAAAAGTACCGCACAAATCCCGCACAAGAACCAGCTCCATGAGATTGTGCACGGTTGAATTGATCCAGCGGCGCCGCTGAGACATGAGCATCCTTAATGTATGCGGCACGACAGTGTGGCAGACGGCATGCGGTACAAATACCATACGCCGATGCGGGAAAGTCCGGAGCAAAAGCGTGCTGAGGAAACGGTCTTCACCGAGTAACAAAAGGTTTTTCTGGTGCAGTGTCGTCACAATCGACTGGCTGTACTCGCGCGTAATGTCCGGCTTTACGATCACAGGAATCCAATCTTCATAGCCAGGCTTGCGTGCCTTGATACGATACATGCTGAAGCATCCAGGTAAGCATGTCACACCACCAAAAACGGCTTCGAATGATTTCACCTGGTGGTGAGAGATGAAGTATTCGAACACTTGAATGGCCGTCACCCAGCTCTGCAGCTTGTTTTGGATCTGCGTCTCGCCACACGCGCCCATAATCCGATGGTCGTTCAACATGGCGTTCGCAAGATATCGCAGGCATGGTGGGTGCACTTTTGTATCTGCATCAACCATGAGCACAAGTTCGAAAAAGTCCGGCGTCACTCCCATGAGCGCATGCACTTTGCGGAACAGATCATAGTCCAAGGGCGTCATCGGGTCATTGTACGTGACGTGCTGGAAGAAGTTCATCAACACCATCTGAGAATCACGTTTGCCTCGGTTGCCGGCCTTTTTCGCATGGACTTCGTCCGGCATACCACACTTGACCACAACGACCATCGGCACAGGCTCGCCCCCTGACGGATTCAAGTAGTGGCCAGCATATACAAGCGCCATGTTTTGTGCCTTCTTGCCAGCGGCTACGGACCGATACTGCATTGGCGTCGGCGTGCCAAAACGGAGATCTGGGCACATGAGACTCACACAAATGTCGGGCGTGCTCATGGATTCGCCCTCGCCAGTGATCATGCCATCAGCGACCACAAATATAAGTTTTCGATTTGTAGGATACTCGGTCGAGCTGATGGACGAGAGCGTCGCTGAAATTCCATCAAGGCCTTCCGAATAACAAGTTACCAGGCACACGATGTACGGATCATTGCCAATGTCTTCTGGCGTCATCGATGCAGGAATCATGACCGAGGACGACGACATCTGGTTGATACCGTGGCCAGGTGCTGTAGATGGATGGGCAAGCACTTGCTTCTTGGCCCACGGAGCGACCCCGCCCGCATTAGGCTGCGTTGCATCGTTCGGGAGAATCACATGTGATTTTGGCCGCGGGCGTCGCATCCCTGTGGCAGAAAATTTGCCAGGCGCCGGTGGTGTGCTTGCTAAACGACGCGAGCCAACCAATAGGAACCAAATCGCCATGATCGTGCGAGCAAACACAAGACCTAGAATGACAATCAACGACACATACAGGATCAAGTCGGCGACAAAACACCCAGGCGTCTTGTAGTTCACCTGCCCAGCGAGAAACCGCTGCTTAATACACCCTAGGGCATCGCGCGCTTGCTTGTCATGTGCAAACACACTCGTGGCGTCTGCGATCCTGGGATTCATGGAGAAGTAAGTGCGGATTGTCCTGTCGACTGAGTCGTTCGGGATAGGTTGGGGATATGTGGCAAAGTATGTGTTCAAATTCAGCACATGCCCGTCAATGGCCATGAGTTTTTGGGTGTTGTTTAAAACGTCGTCCCAGTCAAAGCCGATGCTCTTGTTCTCCTTCTTGAGATGGAGCTTAGACTCAATCATCTTAAAGTCGAGTTTGTCGCTGCATTGAATACTTTTCCCATGTACATTGGAACAATGCAAAGGCTTTGCAACGGCCGCATTCACATCCGCGCACTCTGGAAATGGGTACTGGGACGTATCAAGATACTGCGTGTAGTCCAGGCCGGGATTCGCCTTAATGTCCGAATAGATGTCAGTGCCGCCCAAATTAGGTCTGTCAGACAAGCTATACGCATTGCCCAAGACGCCGACGGCGCCGCTAGCATCTTTTACATTCATGAATAGGTTGTCAGCCTGGTTGGAGCAGAGCGACCTCTGCAAACCCACAGTGATAAAGGCAATGATGGCACTCAATGCACACGCGAACAAGACGAGTGTAACTTTTTCGCGCCATGCCTGGCGAACAGGCGCACTATGCAATCCAACGAGATTCAAGAGTGGCGGTGGCGCCCAAAAAGTAGCCACAATCGCTAGATAATGCCACCACATTCGCCACCAATGCGGCTTCCGGCCGTCTGAGAAGGGGTCGTCAGGCTCGCCCTCTGGATTCAGCAACGGCGCACGAGGGTGTCCTCGTTCAGGTCTCGACAGTGAATGCCCGCGATGCAGCAGCATGGTCGGACGTCGAAGTGGCGGAGGACCAGTGCCGGGAACGTGGATGGACGTTTCATCCTCGAACGAAACGCTGGGTCTTCGAATGAACGACCTCGCTGTGTCCCTTCGACGATGGAGCTGATTCAGCATCACAGCTTGAAAAGGATGGTCAGCGAGAGGTGGTACGTTTAACAGCGGTGATGCAGGATGTCAATATGCGTGTGGGCTTGGGAAGGGAAGAGCGCACGTAGTTGGCGGGGAAACGGGCCAGCGTTTCAAGAGAATGATGAGACCGTTGACGCTTGCCTGTCCCAAGTGAGATACGCAGCAGTCGCACTGTTGGCTTCTAGCTAAACGACTTTTTTTCTCTCACTTCCCGGTTCACGTCGCTCCTGTCATAGACGCACGCTGAGTTACGCGTCGTCTTTCCTACGCGCGTGCATGTCTCGCACACGATTGGACGCGAAATTGAACCACTCAGGCTCACGGACAGCCACGTGCCGTGTTAGTGATTGAGGACCACGGCTCGATTTGTGTGCTGGACTGTCTGCGCTTATTCGGTCGTTTGTGGAGATAAGCAGTTAAAGTTGCCACCACCGCTCAGACGGCGCGTACACCTTACTATCCCTAAAGCTTCTTGAAAGCCAAAGTGGCGTTACCTACGCCTAGACACGGTGGACCTGAGAAGTCGTTGCCGTGGATGAATGGCACAAAAGATGTGGCACCCACGTGTGTGGTAGCACGCGATAAGCTGGCGCATGACGTGTATCAGTCTGTGCTACGCACACGCCGCTGCGACTGGATCGAGCTGATGAACTGCGCACCGATGGCGAGTCAGTATCATTTGAGTGCATACAGTGTACTGAAATTTGGACTTTCTGGTGCACCGTATGCGTACCTTCCATTGTCGCTACAGCAGCCGGACCTGACTGAATCCATCCTCTCGCGCCAGCAAAAGAACGAAGTCCATTCATGGCGGCTCATGCCGCATCTAAATGCTCGCGTACCGATCCCTGACTCGCACAATGCTATTCAAATGGTTGAGAAACACACAGACGGGGCACATGAACGAATTGCACTCGACTTGGAAGTGGCTATGGTTGACAAGTCACAAGACCGCCACATGTCTGACACTCACGACACGGCGCGTGTCGTCAAGACGAGCAACTCTCACCCGATCAGGTATGTATCTGCCGGTGTCGTACAGCTCACTATTTCTAGTTTAAGCCCCATTATCCCCGTCCAACTTCTCCCGAACATTTCTGCACGTGTGCTGGGACATTTGCCACCGGGCCTCAGGCTGATTCACACTCGCGACGAGCTCGTAGACCTTGCACATATCTCGCTCACTGATACTGTGCCCCGCTCGAGCCTCGGAATGCACCTCCAAAACAGCTTACAAGATGCGGACGCGTATGCCCTTGGGCAGATTCGGGGCGAGCATTTGATCCGCATGCCTGAAAGCGTGCCGCTTGAGCACATGCTGTCCGACAATGGTACGCCATTGGATTCATATGCATCGTCGGCACCAAAAACCGAAGCTCCTGTCCTAGGCAACTTGCTACTGTCGTCATGCCCTGGCAAAAAGGTCCGGCTAGATGAACCAGCGCAAGGTCGCAGCCCTATATGTCGTGACCTGAAGATTGATCTGGATCGTATCAAGCAAATGGGCGTACGTGCTATCGTATGCTGTCTCGACGATGACGAACTTAATCTCTTGGGGGCACCTTGTCGTGAGTACAGCGATGAAGCCCAGTCTCACGGGTTGGACTTGATTCGTTTGCCGATTGCCGAAGGCTTTGCGCCCATACATATGGTCCGATTTGACATGTTCATGTCCATGCTCATTCTTAACTATACACTGCGTGGCTCGTCGATTCTTGTGCATTGCCGTGGAGGCGTTGGTCGCGCAGGACTGGTCGCTTGCATTTGGCTGCTGAAAATGAACTTGATTGCCGCCGATCCCAAAGCAGGCCCACGGCTGTGTCCCACGGCCGATGAATCTTGCTACGTGCGAAGCACAGTACTTCGCCTCATCGACATTGTGCGTAAACGACGCAGCGTTCGCGCCATTGAAACGGCTGAGCAGGTGCGTTTCCTTATGGAGTATGTCCGCTTTGTGTTTTCGCAAGAACGCGCCCATCACTGCTTGCAGACATGCGCTGCTACACACTCGTCTTAATGAATGTATATATGCCCTTTCCCCGATGCTTTATACTTGCTCTTACGCTGTGCTGTGTTTTTTATGGCTTTTCGAGCCTCGAAAACATGATCATCATACCCCTTCCTCGTGCAAACTCGCCTCTCTTAACTCACACCCACATCACAAATTTTGGTATTCCACTGACTCATCTCTTTCCTTCCTTTTTCTCTTCCTTTTGCTTTCATCGTGTTCATCCTGCTTACAGAGACGATGCCCGTTATGTTGGTCTTCCTGCTCGATTAGATGCACCCGAATTACCCCGATCGATTTTCGTCCCATGCAATTTGGGCGAAACTTGTCAAGACCAAAATACTTCCGCATATGCTTTGTAGTGACAGCGCCATGGCTTGTCGAATCGCATCACCGCACACAGCCATGGGAATGGTCAGTGACAGACCTATGGTCGTCAGTAATGGTGATGATTTGAGCATTGCTGCAAGGTATGCAAAATCAGACACGACGGTGATACACATGTTGAACACAATACCCAGAGTTGTGGGTGTGTCGTGAGGCCAAGATATGGGCTCCATGCCCGTTACATGCAGCAAAAGACCCACCGGCCAAAATGCGACCAAATTGAATGCGCCTACGCAACCAAGGAAAAGTGGCATGGATATGCGATCTTCCGAGCCGATGCGGACCTTGAGCAGCGTTACGTAGCCCGCATAGCATAAAGCAGATGCAAGTGCGAGTGCGTCTCCTAGCAGGGGTTTGGTCGGTGCCTGTGGCATGTGCGAGGTGTCCTGATCGGCCCATGTCACGAGAGCAACGCCCAAAAAGCTGCGCGAGGTGTCAGCATCTGTCTAGCAAGTAGAGTTGGCATGCATACCTGAGTGCTACCGCGGCAAATTTACACAGAGAAAACCGGTCGATGCCTAAGACACTGCCAAGTACAAGAGTGAAGAATCCACTTGTGCTGCCGAGAGTTGTGCCGCTGGCCACGCTTGTATAAGCCAAGGCGGCAACAAACGACCAGTTTGCGACGAACCATATCACAGCAAACTCCATTGAAAGCACCGCAGTTTCTCTAATCGAGAGTGGCGGCAGCTCGGATGCATGGACGAGCGCTTCTGCATGCGACAGGCTTGAGTTCTCACTCTGTGAAGGTACTTCCTCGTCTCTCTGCCCGATCAACGCCTGCGTCTCGGGCAGTCGAGAAACACTTTTTCTTCGCGGACTCACGGGAAGATCCGTTGCAGGCCGACGACCATCGATAGACGAGGGACGAAGACGAATCGCAGGCCGCCGTGTTTCCGCGGTATATGATGGGCGACCAGCGCGTGTAGGTATCGCGTCCGACATATGAGGTAAGTAGAATCCTAGCTTGGACCACCAAGACTCAGCCTGTTCGCGTCCAGACCCCTGCCTTATCAACACAAAGAAGGGAATAAGATACAATGTAAAAGATGCTGTGCATAGATACGTCATGGCGAATGGTTTCTCGTAGCCATGCGTTAGTACAGTATTGGAGATGTAGTTGGATCCTGTCCAAAGCACATCTACGAGCAGGATCAGCAAGGCGCCGATCGCATACTCTTTCGTGCTTGGTAACATTCACCGGGCCTGAGTGTCGGCTTTCCACGTCTCGCTTGCTCAACACTTGTAGCCAGACCAGAACCAGAGCGAGGAATCGACCTAGCTTTTGGTATAGCCAATGACGAACCAATATGCCGATGGACGCGTCTTGTCCACATCGGGGCAGGCAGGTCGTCGCATCGGGCGTCAAACGGCACGCGCCTCACGCCTCAACCAGGAACAGTGGCTGATCCAATAATAAAGAGGCGTGAGCCCTCCGAAGCTGCTGACTCCCATGGCGCCGTCATTTGAAGAGTCAGATCACACATGGCTGCAACTCGGCATAGGGAGTGGGGAACCAACAGAAGTGCGAACATCGCTCGCAGTTGATGCGCAAGATCATGCGCGCGACGACGGATGGGTCCATTGCCGTGCGAAAGATCCGGAGCACATGCACCGCATGTTCGCGCATATCCTTCACTTTCTACGCGATGTCGAGCGGCGGAGCATAGACCCTAGTACAGAAGGAGATGAAGCGGGTCTTCGTGTACTAAGTGACCCGCTTGAATCGTGCCCGGACCGGGCTGACAATCCAGAGTACTACCGGATGATATCGCGGCCTACGTCGTTGCAGACGATCACTCACCGCATTGTTCACTGTGAATACGCATCACCAGCTCTTTTTGAACAAGATATGCTGCAGCTATTTTGCAATGCACGAATCTGGTACGGACTGGGTTCTGAGGGATATGCGGAGATGGTCACTCTCCTTCGTTTGTATAATGAATTAACGCCATCACAGGCTCGCCTCACAGATGCAATAGGCATCCGTCATGGAAAAAGCCGCATGTCCGACGTGGATGTCGTCAGCGCACAGCGTTCTTTGGCCAAGGCGTCGCAGCATTTCTCGTCATCGATCTACGGACCAGGACGTGAGCCACCATCCGAGGCCACTGTCCGTGATGTGGTCGGTATGGATGCAGCCGCGTGGAAAGGCAGAGTGTATCATGTTGGCGATTGGGTGCATCTCATGAATCCAGTGGATCCGTCACGCCCTATCGTTGGTCAAATCTTCCGTTTGTATAAGCAGCGGAAAATCCCAGGCATATTCTTGTCCGCATGCTGGTACTATCGCCCGGAGCAAACACACCACACTGAGATGCGTCACTTCTTTCCGAATGAAGTCGTTCAAACAGCTGTGTATGGCGAGCATGCCATAGAGGATATCATTGAAGACATCCTGGTCCTCTACCTCCCGATATTCAAACGGGCACGGCCTGCAGCTCCATATTGGCAAAAAGAGTCCCCTCTCTATGTGGTGGAGTCCAAGTATGATGTCACTCGACATACGTTCCACAGAATCGATGTATGGACGAGCAATGTGCCAGTGCAGGTGCGCGCCAAAAAAACACCCATGGATGTCTTTGTTGAGCCGGTGGAAATGCCTGTGAAAAGTCCATCGATCCTTTTGCATTGCAATGTACCAGGTGGCATGTTGATCGATGAGCAGAACTTTGCATACGACCCAGAAGAGTGGCCCGACCTGTTTGAAGGTGCTGTGTCTCTCGACCTACCATCGCGCTTACCTCCAGCGCCATTGCCTGCCCAAACCATGCCGCCCGCACCTGCTGCGTCGCAGACGGACAGGTTGCGTGCTTATGCGACGTTTCATACAGCCGCAATGGAAGTCGCGCGTCGTGTCTCGCCAGCTGCCTATGCAAAACTACAGAAGAACTTGATGACACGGCCACTGGCATCACATTCCGAGCTCGGAGCTATGGCATTGGAGGCCGGTGATGTCTCGCCCACTCTCCTGATTCATTTGCGCGATGCCGCCGTCGCTGCAGGTATGCTTACAAGTGTTCATGCTAATGGCGTCTCGTCATCGATGTCAATTCCAAAGGAATGCCTTCCTTCGTCTGCCGCTGTGTTTGCCACATACAAACAGGGCGCCGAGTTTAAGGCACTTGCGTCTGAGACGCGGCGGTTGTTTCGACAAGATCCTCAGGGCAATGTTTTATGGTATGCAGCACCACCGATCCCAGGCTGGAATAGCACACGACTGGTTCTCGATGGAACAACGCCTCTCCCTGTGCCCTCCATGCCTTTTTTGGAGTACATCGTCCGCACGTCCCATAAGCGACCACGTACATGAGGTCGATCCGTGCGCTTTACATAATCTGTCTAGTACATATGCACATACGCTCTTCAATTGACGCATTTTCCAGTGAGGGAGAAAAACAAGTTTCAGTAACGACGTGATCCCTCATTAGTTTTCTACAAAATTGGCCGGATTTCCGCAAATCATCCACCTCCACCTTTTGCCAACCTGAGGAGGGGGTAGTAGCGCTTGCCTGCCCTACCGCTGCTCCAAATCTCACTTGGCCAGTGAACAGCATTGGACTCATACTTGGCTACTGATTGAGAAGGCATAGGCGAATTCTATCAGGCAGTCGGAGCCGATGTTAGTGTTGCCCGAACAGGATCGAAGAAGGGATGCTGCTGCGCTTCTTGAGCAGTCAGGCGCTCCTGATGATCATAGCGGAGCAGCTTATCGAGAAAATCGATAGCCTCATCTGAGACAAAATGTTGATTTTCCGGCGTAACAAAGCGGGGCCATGGCTTACGTGGGTAGCGCCCAAGAATAACATCATAATGCGAGTCCAGCTCAATTTTGTATTTATCCAGGTACACGAAAAATTCGTCAGTACCAAGCACCTTGCATATTTTTACCAGCTGGTCATAATTATCGTGTCCATGAAAGAAAGGCTCCTTCCGGAAGATCATGGACGCAAACATGCAACCGAGACTCCACATGTCCAGCGAGTAGTCGTATTCCTGGAAGTCAACGAGCAGCTCTGGGCCCTTGAAGTACCGCGAGGCCACACGAACATTGTACTCTGTGTAAGGATGATAGAATTCAGCAAGACCCCAGTCAATCAGTCGTAGCTGACGTTTCTCGTGATCAATCATGACATTGTGCGGTTTCACATCACGGTGCATAATGCCACGGGAATGACAGAAATCGAGCGCTTTTAGCAACTCAAAGATGTAGTAGCGTACATCATAGTCAGAGAACGTAGGATACAGCACTTTAAAGTCTGTGTTGTTGATATACTCCGTGATAATCGACGGTGTCTTGGACTGTGGATCGCGCACCACGTCGATCAGCTGGACCACATTTGGTCCGCCCATTAGATTTTGCAAAATCTTAATTTCTCGCTTGATCTTCTTCTTCTTCACTGGCTTGAGCACTTTGATGATGCACTTGTCAAAGTCCGGCGATGCCACATTCACACCTTCAAACACCTCCGAATATTTTCCACGACCCACCTTTTGCAGGATTTCAAAGTTGTCTTGCGTCCCCCATTGCAGCGTGAGATTATCGTAATCCCACCACTCGCGACCACGGGCCTCGTTCGCATTTGCATACACTCGGGCCACGCTCAAGCCTGCCATACTAGCAAGCCGGATTCACTCAAGTCCACGTCCTTTCGAGCCAGGAAAAAGGTGGCAGCTTAGAAACAACTACTACACACGAGATAGGTCCCCGTTGCGTTCTTGTTCTAAACGCTCCGCGCACACCGAACGTAATGCGGATCACGGGCGTCCTGAACCTTGGTTTCTACGTGCGCAACTGTCGCCGAAAATCCGTTTCTGGCTCGGTCGACTGGGGATGTGCTCAGTTCACGTGATCACACACGTCCTCCTCGTTCCCCAATGGGACTACGTGATTGGCACTGCGTACACGCTACTCGAGTGAACCTGCGTGGATGCGCCCTAAGGTCCTGTGGAACTGGCCGCCGAATCAGTCGATAAGCCAGCATCACTGCAAATACCTGCGGTGTTGGGCTTATTCGATGCACTGCGCGGAACAGGGGGCGTAGAATCGATCTTGCGCGATGCGTCCATGAATTGGCGGATGACGTCATCACTAACTTTGGCTTTGCGCTCTTGGAACTCGGCAACGACGCGCTGCAGTTCCTGAATGCAGCGCTTCTTCAACTCGCCTGTAAGGAGGCGACCGGCGCGGTAGTCTTTCGCAAGCGTTTCGATTTCCTCATCGTTGTCGACGAAGAATGTCAGGTATTGGAAACTCACATCAACGTCGGGATTGCCACCATACCGACGCTGCTCTTCTAAAGTCTCTTGACCACCAGAGACGGCATGCTTATTGATCTTATTTTTGATCTGGTTTGGAGTATCATGCATAAAGATACTCGACGATTCATTCGACGCACTCATCTTGGTCTGTGCACCCTGAAGTGCTGGGAAGAACTTGGAATGGATTAGGCTGGGTTTCGGGTACTTGAGACGCACAGCCACATCACGCGTCTGGCGGAAGTATGGATCCTGGTCAATCGCGCAAGGAATGAGACATGGCACATCCGAGCGAGTGCCATAGATTTGAGGGAACGAGTTGCTGAAAGAAGGCGCCGCCTGGATTGCGACAAAGTGCATCTTGCCCACGCTGTCGGTATCAGTGAAACCAAATGTGCCTTTTGACTGATTCGTTGTGATGTAGCGAGCAATGCGCACAATGTTGTGATAAAAGGCGCCGCCCACGTAGTCCAAGTCGGAGAAGACGAACGTCTTCTCTAGCTTGAAGCCACATGCAATGATGTCGCGTGCATTTTCAAACGCAAACTTTTGCACCTGCTCGATTTTCAGGTCATATTTAAACAGAAACTTTTCATCGTCCGTGAGCTGAATGACCAGTGGCACATCAAACACGTCTTGAAGCCATTTGGTGAACAAGAAAGGAATCAGATGTCCTAAGTGCATCGATGCAGAGCTGGGCCCACGCCCCGTGTAGAGATAGAAAGGCTTTTGCTGCTCATATCGCGTCAAAATCATGTCTAGCTCTCTTTATCCGATGCGTAAGTACTATTTACACGGAAAATCTTTTCTCGTACACACCTGTGGCTGAAGAAACTGCCTCGGCGAAGCAGGGGGTGTGGACGACACCCAGTCACTCTTTCGAACCGTTCCAGCAATGCACTGTCAATGCGCTTCGTCCCAAAGTCCTTGATGAGCTTGTCGTAGTCAATGGATATCTGTTTTCCATCCACGTAACCGCCTTCTACATCCCACGGTGTAACTTTTTGCTCAACAGAAGACGACGAAGACGTCTTCGTTGGTGCTGGCGTCGTTGGCGCATCTTTTGAAATCGATGCTTTTTCTATCTCGGGCGCTAACGATTCCATACTGTGACTTCGTGTCCCAGAAGTAGCGGTTGTTGTCAAAGGAGCTGACGATCCTGAATGCAGTCCCTTAGCCAGGCGAACGTGGAAATCCTGCTGAATGGCTTCCCAGCCAGCCTCTCCATTTTCTGACTCATCCAAACTCCACCCACTATCATAATAAGCGGGGTCTTGTTCTCAGAAGGGGTATCAAACTGCTTTCCCCTCCACTGCGGCTGCTTTGCCATTGTAGTGAGCATAGATTGTGTTCCATACTCTTTGTGACTCGGACTCGACGCCACGCCAATCATGGTACGCTGCAGATTTTGACTTACTGTTAAGTTGATGTTCTCAGCATTCAAGACATTGACCGGGCAAACCGTCACGGTTGAGCTGAAAAATGATTTGGCGATCCAGGGCACATTAAAGAGCGTCGACCAGTTTCTGAACTTTAAGCTGGATGATATCAAAGTACTGGATGAGGCGCGGTACCCGCACATGGTATGTTGTTCTTAACTAAAACGATCAGTTGGCCGTCAAGTCGACATTTATTCGTGGCTCTGTCGTTCGCTCGGTGCACATTCCTGCAGCTGCTGTCGACACACAGCTTTTGGAGGATGCCACAAGACGAGGTATGTACTGACCTGTCGGATTAAACGCACTCACACATTTCCCAGAGTCTGAGGCACAGAATAAGTAAAAAAAAACGAAGAGGTCATCCTATTATGGGTATATAGGCAACTACATTCTCGTGTCATCGGTCTTTACGCTATTTGAATGCGTGGAAGGGGTGCTAGTTTGGGATTATGCTTGATGGGATGCTTTGGTGCTCTCTGTCGACGTTTCCTTACTTACAGAGTCATTTTCGTTGGATGAAGTAGTGTGATTGTCCTTCTCTTTCTCGTTCGGTCTAGTGGCAGCGGGCGCAGCAGAAGTATCTGACGCGCTAGCCCTGTGAGAAGAAGCAGCCTTCCCTCCTTCCGCTCCGGAGACCGATGCATTTGCTTTCTTAGCATCAATCATCTCTTCACTAGGCCTAGACATTGTTGGTGACGACTCAGCCGTATCTCCGTGCTTTGGAGTCTTGGAGAATGCACCATACCAGGCTCGTTGCCTTGATGAAAGATATGAACCAAGCTGGCTTAAGGCTGCTGCTCCTTGCGCACCTGTTGCCTGCAGCGCAGAAAGCGTATCTGAGCGCTTAGATGCGGTTGCATCCGTGGCATCGGCGCTCGTGTTTCGGGTGTACGATGCTGTCATGCGACCCAAATCCTGACGCCAATTCATAGCAACGCGAGAAAGGCCCGCACTTCCCGCTTGCCAAGCAGCGCCGAGTCTTTCTCGCGTTGGAGCGAGATTTTCCTCAAGGTTCAGATCACTAATGCCAGCTTGAAGCCGAATGGTTACATCTGAAAGCGTGGTTGTTTTCCCCGTGCACGGATGCTGGTAAGAGATCAACTCACACAGCGACTCGTCTGTGAACTGATGCCATGTCTGAAAAGCTCTTGTACGACGGAATGCATCAAGAAAATCACGTCCGAATGAAGAAATTGAGGGTAACTCATTCATGGTCGGATGCAGCTCACGATGCTTGGCTAATGACAACAGCCCAAACACATATTCTTCAAAGCGTGCACGCAAGTAGTCGTCACTTCCCTTGTACTGCATGAGTGTGGGTTGCGCTGGATCCGCACTGTTCCATGTCGTTTGGACCACGCCAATGACTTCATCCATCCATTTTCGGTCCGCCGGGGTGAGTGATACGAGACTTTGGAGGGCTGGATCGTGGAATGAAAGCTGCATCTTGTCCAACTGTACTCGTGAGCAATAATAACAACGTACATCCACAATGACATCAGGTTGGGATGCTCGCTGGTGCTTGAAGACCTGATTCGTCGTTCCGATGAGCCATGAGTCGCATTTGAGTGTGTCGATCTGTTGCAGTGGACAGTACGGCTGAAAAAAGGCACCGCCGCTGAACAGAGGCAACGGAAGGCCCATGTATGTAAGTAGGCTCTGTCGATCTGACATGCGCAGTGAGTCCGCTTTTGATCGTCCAGAGGATAGTGTATCAAGCTCAGGCGAAGCAGCATCCTGCAAATGTGGCAACAAGGCCGGCACGAGTGATATGAGGCTGTATTGGAGTGTACAAAGGTGCTCGACCGGGTATCCATAGAACATGACCTAGTGTAAGATCAAGAGTACGTACACGACGTTGTAATAAAATCAACTTGAGCAGGATCAAGGTACGAAAGCGCCATTTGTAGATGCACTCACGGATAGAAGTGCCCATATACAGCGTGTTACTCCCATCAACCAAGGATGCATCACTTTTGACTTCTGGCGGCGCACATCGGAGGCCTGATTCAAGCGTGCCGTAGAATTCTTCGAGGAGTGACAAATTGTTCAAGTCACGCTGGGCAAAGAACGCTCGTGTTACCATGCCGAGTTTGGTGCGCAACGGCCCAAAGATGGGCTGCATGGCGAGAATCACAATCGCTTTCTGTACCATACTTCGTGTCACTTGCGACCCCTTGTTAATAAGCTCGTCCGCCTGGATTTGTCGATTGCATGAGATACCAAAGATCGTGCTTGGTCGTAGTGAGTGACAAAATAAGTGAAAATAGCAGTAGTCCTCGCCAGACTAGGTGTAAGTTGGGTATCACATACCATGTGACTTCCATCAGGAAGTGCCATAAATGGAAGTTGTGCACTCAAATCTTCATTCGACTCGAGTTCACGCGGGTATGCAAATTCGACCTGCGGTCCGACCAAGTGGTTCTGGTTGTTAGTGAACGTTGCCTCATCGACACACACACAAACGTACAAAGTCTACGACAACAACACCCAGCACTATGGGTTCATGTGTCTTCAGCTCCTTTTTCTCCATGGTTCTGTCGACCTCGATAGGCTTGTCGAAGTGGACAGGCTCTCAATTCTAAATTGCTAACGTGCGAGGCTTGTGCGACGCAGGGCCAGTGGATTTCACGTATTGAAAGATCGATGAATAAACAGCAGAAGCGCGACTCGCTTTCAATTGCGGAGACAAGCGTGTCTTGTTGGAAATGCCTGCGCCGCACAGTGGGGAAGCGCAGATGGTATCGCTTCAGGATACATCTTCAACCTACTCACTTGATGATATTCATACGAAACAAACCAGAAAGTCCATGGATGAGGCCGAAGACGTGATGGGGAAACACGCCCTCGGCCATGTAGCGTTTTCGCCACTGCCCTCATTGCAAGCCTCGAGCTTGACGGATCTACCTGATTTGAGTCACTGTGACGACAAGGAATCGATTGTTCGGTACGTTGAGCTAACCTAAGATGATCTCACACATCAGCATCCCTCGTATGTTTAGTGGCTCGGAAACGTGCGAATTTTCAACGCTGCTGCCGGGTGGCTGGGTGGATCTGGTACGTCTGAGTCCTCTGATGAATCTTAGATTGATGCTTTCACGTTCGCCACGTTTATCAACACGCTTAATGAAATGTTGGCGGATGCACTAAACCCTTATCATGGACTCTTTGACAACATTATGACAAACATCTCCTTTCAAATATGGCCTCTACTCTTTGGCACACACTATGGAAGGGTATGTCACCTGGATCTCTTCACTTGCTCACGTCCAGTGCATGAAGCAGTTCCGCACACAGCTTCGTGATTTTGAGCTACGCGTACTGAATCCAGTGGGGTTTGCACTAATTCCTCCCGAAAACACGGCTTATCAGTATTTAGAGTGTGTTCCATATCATTCATAGTGATGCAAAATGTAAATAACTGGACGATTCGAAGTAGGGTTTCGCCAAATAAATATAGTACTAACATAGGCCACAATATCAATTAGTGATATAAACATGTTACCAGGTTGTCGATCAGCGAGGACCCATTGGTACAGTGGTTAGCACGTGGAGCTGTTACAACTGGTCGATTACGACTTGCATACTCTAAGGTCACTGGTTCGAATCCAGTATGGGTCGAGATCTTTTGCCATTCAAAGTTTTGAACCGCGAATGCCGCGCACATGTCGTTACATCGGTGTTGTCCTATTATCTCAGTTGCTTTGCGAAGCATCTGTCGCAGCAAAACACGTACAAGGACTAATTTTTGCTAATGCATCGTTCCGATAAATCAAGTTACATGGTAGAAACACACTACGGCAGTTTCTGTGCGAAATAGAGAGGAATACACAGATCCCTTTTGGGGTTACGCTGTTACTTGTGCTGCGACTTTGTCAGCTATCTGTTCCAATGCTCAGAGTGTAAGGACCTCCCACCGGCGATAAACGACGCAGCGCAAAGCAGGAAGTATTTTTTTAATACGTACTCGCTGGTATTGGGCCACAAGCATCGCATGGTCACGTTCGTATGGCTCAAGCGTCAGTTGTTCCCGTGGTCGGAATGACTGCACAGGTCAGCATGGATCACATGCACCAAATCGGGCACATAAATACGTACACTCTTCTTCAGCTTATTGACTTCTTCAGCGAACACAGCCTCGGGCTGAGCCGTCGAATCAATACAGCTGGCCTTGATCGAAATGACCACATGACCGCCATTCTTGAGGAAATACTCGGCATTGAACGCAACAATACGTGCCTGATCAGGCTGAGCAACATCGGCAAAGATCACATCGACCGAGCCGACCAGCATTCGGTATTTTGCGGGATGACGAGCATCTTCAATGATTGGAATAACGTTAGTGCGTTTCTTAGCCATATTGATCAAGTCACGTCCTGAGCGGTGCGAGAACTCCACCGCATATACAATGCCATCAGGACCCACAACATCGGCCACATGACTGACACTAGTACCGCTTGCGGCACCTAAGTACAGCACTTTTGCACCTGGCTTGATGTGAATGTTGTCAAGACCGCCAAGGACACCTGCAGCCAACTTGGAACGGAAGGGATTCCAAACGCGGTACTCTGTTTTGTTCATCGTAGCACTGCCGTCATCATTCGTGCCGGGTGTTTCAACAGAAATGCGCTTCTCACCGTACACGGATTCTCCAGGGACAAGGTTCTTTGTTACAAGCAAATGTTCCTTGCCTTCGGCCACAAATACACCTTCGTGACGGTGCGGTTTCACAATGACATTTGAGCCACCTTTGGCACCGCCACGGCCACCTTTGGCGCCGCCGCGACCACCGCGACCACCACCGCGACCGCCGCCACGACCGCCGCGACCGCCGCCACGGGCACCACCACGACCGCCACGACCGCCGCCACGCATTCCACCACGACCTGGTGGCCCACCGCGACCACGACCGGGTGGACCACCGCGACCTCCACGAGCTCCAAATGCCATAACGTCGATTCTAAGGGCTTAAGCTCGACGAGAGACGTTCACGATCTCCTAAACTGGGTGCTAGTGAAAAACTAAAAAAAAATTTCCCTGGCGACGACGGGGAGAGGGGCTGCAGCTATTGCTGACACAAGCAAGCAGCTAGTAGGGGTAGGGGGCTGGGTTTTGTCCTTTTGGTCAAAATTTTTTTTCCACAAATTTGGCAAGGGCAGAGGCCTCATCTCTTGATGGGTGAGCATTGGATCGGCGGACGAAAAGGCAGGCGTGGAGCTCGTACATGAAGCGGTATTCACGTGATAACTCGTGAGGGCGCGTCGCGTGTTGAATGCATCATAGTCCACAAAGGTGCACGTCTCTCGGAGCTGTTTCGGCAGGGAGCAATGCCTCGGGAGCTCATAACTTTGCAAACTGGTCAATGCGGAAACCAGATTGGCTCACAATTTTGGGAACATTTATGCCGTGAGCATGGGATATCAAAAGACGGGACACTAGAGGAGTTTGCGACAGAGGGCCAAGGCGGTGATCGCAAGGATGTATTTTTCTACCAAGCTGATGATGAGCACTATATACCCCGCGCCATTCTTGTCGACTTAGAGCCGAGGGTAAGTATCTTTATATGTGCGCGCGATTTTGTGCGTGTATGTTGGCGGGCAAGGGTTACTCATGGGTGACAGGTTATTAACAATATCATGACAGGACCATATAAGAGCTTGTACAATCCCGAGAATCTGTACCGCAATGTAAGTGGCGGGGGCGCAGGGAACAACTGGGCGCAAGGATATGCGGCAGGCGAGAAGGCTGCTGATGAACTTATTGAGATGGTTGACCGCGAGGCTGATGGAAGCGAAAGTTTGGAGGTGCGTAGAAGCATATGCATTGCGGCTACGATACTTACATGGCCAGGGCTTTTTTCTTCTACATTCGATTGCAGGTGGCACAGGGTCAGGGCTAGGCTCTTTTTTGCTTGAGCGGCTGAATGATGCGTTTCCCAAAAAGCTTATCCAGACATACAGTGTATTTCCGAATTCGGAAGAAACGTCCGATGTCGTTGTACAGCCTTACAACTCCGTCTTGACTCTGAAGCGACTGGTAAACAATGCGGACAGTGTAGTAGTGCTGGACAATGCTGCATTGAGCCGTATTGCAAGTGATCGACTGCATTTGCAGAACCCAAGCTACCATCAAACAAACCAACTAGTCAGCACGGTCATGAGCACGTCGACTACGACACTTAGGTACCCGGGATACATGAACAATGACCTTTGTGGCATTCTAGCATCGCTCATCCCATCTCCGCGAGCGCACTTCCTCATGACATCTTATACGCCCTTCACTTCCGACAATGTCGACCGGGGCAAGGCGACGATGAAGACAACTGTACTTGATGTAATGCGACGATTGCTTCAGCCTAAGAACCGCATGGTAAGCATGACGGGTGCAAGCAAAACAAGCTGCTATATGTCTGTACTGAACATCATCCAAGGCGATGTGGACCCACGTGATGTCCAAAAAAGCCTGTTGCGCATCCGGGAACGACACTTGGCGAGCTTTGTGCCATGGGGACCTGCAAGTATCCAAGTTGCACTATCGCGACGCAGTCCTTATGTGGCGAGTTCTCACCGCGTAAGTGGTCTCATGCTTGCGAATCACACGGGTATTGCTAGTATGTTCAAGCGCACGGCGGATCAATACGATCGGCTGCGCAAACGCAATGCTTTCCTCGACATGTACAAGCGAGAGGCGATGTTTTCTAGCGACTTGTCAGAGTTTGATGAGGCGCGAGAAACGGTCACGGAACTTATGGCGGAATATCGCGCGGCTGAAAAGGACGATTATATTACTGGCGGGGGCGTTGTGGGTACCTAGGATTGACCACCATTGTTGTTGACACTTCTCAAAGTCAATGCTTCTGTGTAGTTAGTAAGACGGTGTGCATGGTAGATGATTTGTAGGCGGGGATGTGGAGCTAGTGTGCACACTCGAAACATATGATTGGTTGGTTTTATGTGTGGGCTGTTCAGCTTGCGGCTTGACATCGGTGTCCACCTGCAGTCAGAGGCGAGTGAGAGAGAGCTAGAATTTGGGGAGCGCCCTAGTTGGAAGAGTGGGGCTCTTAGTGCAACGACGCGAGAGAGAGAGAGAGAGAAGAAGAAGAAGAAGAATACAAGTCTGTGGGTTTGTGTGTGTGTGGCTAGAGAAAGAAAGTGAGAGAGAGATTGCGATTGTGTTGCTGTAAGAGGGGGCATCGTTTGCGATCAAAGCATGGCACGAGACCCTCCAACACATGCACAGCTTCAAGAATTGGGAATTTCTTTGGCCACCGATGAGCACAACCCTGCTGGTCAGGAGCGTCCGCTATCCAGAATGTCATACCCCGAAAGTGTAGATATGACACAGAATCTGGACTGGATGAGCAGCCATGAATCCATCCAGTCGCCCGTCCGGGTCATGCTAGAGGATGTATCACAGCGGCTCGATCACGACGATATGGCAGGTGATAGAACGGCGCATGCATGGGAAAGTACAAGCACATTACCGTTAGATGATGATGATGATGCCGATGAGAAGGCGTCGTTGGACATGGGTCTCGGTGACGTATTTGATACCTATCATCTGTCACGAGATAGCATCCATGGTGATACCTCAAGAAGCGCCGATACGTCTGCAGGTTGGCGCGCATATTTGCCGGTGGAAGAACCAGGAACCTTGTCGCTGGACGAGGATGCGCCGCCCGCTGACGAGGAAAATGGGCCTACCGAGAAGTCATCCGTGTCGCCGTTCCAACGTCTCTTTCGCCACCTTCGAGATTCATCCACGGTCACCTTGGAGCGAGCTCGACGGCGGCGGGAGCAGCGACGTGAGCGCGCTCCTAGCAAGGATAGCTATCCGATGCGGAATGCGGGAGAACAGTCATCCGAAGACAGCGAGTCAAGGAAACCGCCACCACTCCCGATCTACGCACGTCTCCGGGGAAAATCTCTCATGTTGTTTGGGCCACGACATCCGTGGCGGGTGTTTCTCGCCAAGGTGCTATCATCTTGGTGGGTTGAGCCGCTTATTTTGGTGTTTATTTTCATCAATCTGGTGGTGCTTGTTGTGTCGTCGAGCCGCGATGTAAAGCTGGCACCACGCACCGAGAATAGCTTTGTTAAAAGTGAAGAGATTCTCTTGCTGCTCGTGTTTGTTGCGTACACGATCGAAATGGCGGCCCGGATCATTGTGTCGGGGCTTATCATCGACCCACCGCCGCTGGACGAGGCGGCGGCTCAGGAGGCCTATCCCACCGCCGACCAAGAATATTCGAATACGTACGATACCCTATACCATTTGTATACATCGACGCTGGAGGCCGTGTATCGCTTCCTGCATCCGTACAGCAAGGTGCAACAGGAGCGTGCGGAAGCCAAGCTTGCGTCTCTGCATCCAACCGATGGCATGGCGCCCCTCGATGACCTGTTTATATCGAAGATCGAGGACGAGCATGAGCTGCATGAAGAGCATGCGCATTGGTGGGATGCGCTATATTACAACGTCGTGTCGATCTGCTTGCATCTCTCACGCACGATCACAAACGACCCGAAACAGCTGTGTGAACACGCGTACTTACGGCAAAGCTGGAATCGCGTGGATGCCCTGGCGATTGTATGCTACTGGGTGGCGGTGGTGCTGGAACTGACCGGTGTCGAGCTCACGAGCAGTCACCACATTTTTGTGTTTCGCGCACTGAGTGTACTGCGCTGCGCGCGCCTGCTGGGCTTGTGGGAGGGCACAGAGACGATTCTGCGCTCGCTCAAGCGGGTAGCGCCGCTCCTGTTCCGCGTGCTGTCGTTTCTCGTGTTTGCGATGGTGCTGTTTGCGGTGATTGGCGTGCAGAGTTTTGAGGGCTCGTACCGTCGGCGGTGTGTGTGGATTGGCGACTACAACCGGAGTCCGGGGCAGAACTACACGCTGGAGCAGATATGCGGCGGCAGTGTCGATATCCGGAATCGGTCCAATACGATCGGCCATGTCCAGTATAATGGGGACCTGGACTCGGCCCGGACGCCGAAAGGCTTCATCTGTCCATACGGGCAACTGTGCGTGGAGCAGGAAAGCAACCCCTACAACAATGTTCAGAGCTTTGACGATGTGTTTCACTCGCTGCTACAGGTCGTTGTGATTGTGTCACTGAACGGCTGGTCCGACGTGATGTATGATATGGTGGATGCTGACTACTACACGGCGATCATATTCTTTATCATCGGGATCATTTTGCTGAACTTTTGGCTGGCCAACTTGTTTGTCGCCGTCATTTCGCATTCATTTGCATCGCTCAGCGCGCAGACGGAGCGCAGTGCCTTTGCTGCGCAGGGCTTCCGGAAGAATCAGGCCGATGCTCCCGAGCCGCAGGGTCCTCGACGTCGTCGGCACCGGTTCGTCGTGTGGTACAAGCGCGTGCGCCGATATACCCAGTACTTTTGGCTCTCGCTCATCATCGTCAGTGTTGCGGTCCAGGGCAGCAAGGCATCGTACGAGTTTCCAGAGCAGAAAAAATGGCGCGAAGATGTCGAGCGGTACCTGGTGATCCCGTTCGACCTCGAGATCATCGTGCGCTTTGTCGTCGACTGCATCATCGGTGGGCCGAGTCTGTTTTTCCAGCAAAAGCGCAACGTGCTCGATCTGTTTCTCGCCCTCATCACGACGATCATACAGATCCCCGCCATCAGCCACTCGTCATGGTATCCGTGGCTGACGTTCTTCCAGCTGCTGCGTTTCTACCGCGTCATTGCTGCGATCCCGCGCATGAAGGGACTGCTGATGCGGGTGGTCGGCTCCATGTCGGCGCTGTTCAATATGATTGCATTCCTGATCATGTCCATATTTCTGGCTGCACTTGTGAGTATCCAGCTGTTCCGCGGCGACATTGAGCTCGACGCCGAAGATGGCGTGACCGAAAACTTCACGTGGAAGCAGCTGTTCAACGGCTTCCTGGGCGTGTATCAGATCTTCTCGTCCGAGGGCTGGAAGGAGTCTATGCTCAATGTCGTCAGCGATACGAAAAAGTGGAAGCAGGGCGTCATCGCGGCGATCTTTATTGTGGGATGGTTCTTTTTTGCGAACCTGATCTTGCTCCAGTTGTTCATTGCCGTCATCAACGAAAATTTCCGCGTCGCCGAGGGCGATAAGTACAAGCAGCAGATGGAGAACTATCTGCGGCGCTCTGAGCCTGCGCAGGCTTCGCTGCTTGCGCGGATCATGCAGCGGCTCAGTCCGTTTCGTGCGCCGCCCGAGCCAAACAGCATGCCGCACCGCCTCGAGGGCCCTGCGCTGGGCGACGCCCGGCAGCATGCCGACACGAGCCAGGCGCGGCACGTAGACGACCGGCCGCTGCGCAGCATGTTCATGCAACTCGTGACGCCCGATCATGCTGGTCTTGCCTTCGGCACGCTCCAGCGTGTGCTGCGCCTGGACAAGCCACACGAACATGCGCGCTTGCAGGCGCTGCGGTCGCAGGCCGAAGGGGGGCAGGCGTCCCAGACGATGGACGAGCTTGAGGACATGATCAATGAGCGCCAGGACGTGCGCATGCTCGGACCGGAGCATGTGCGCACGATGCGCACGGACCTGGGTCTCGTGAACCAGGAGGAGGGCCAGGAGTTTTTGAACAACTACGTGCGGCGCAACGAAAACGACCCACGCATCCGTATCGCGCGCCTCATGGCCGAGCACCCATCGTACGACCGCTCCTGGTTCGTCTTCTCGAACCGGAACCCTGTGCGCCGCTTCTGCCAGAGCCTGACGCCCACATCCCACGGTGAGCGTGTGTTTGGACGGCCCGTGTCCAAGTTCCGCAACCACATCTTCCAGGCCATTGTGTTCGGTGCGATTGCCGGCTCCGTGATCCTGGCGGGCATCGCGACGCCCGCGTACCGGAAAAAGTACCTGGCTGAGCATCGCGCTGTGTTCTACGCTTGGTATGCCGTCATTGAAGTGAGCCTGTCGCTGATTTTTGTCCTGGAGTTCTTCGTCAAAACCATCGCGGACGGCTTCATGTTCACGCCCAATGCGTACCTACAGAACGTGTGGAACCTGCTCGACATGTTCGTGCTGATATCTCTGCTGATCAACGTCATTAGTGAGTTGATTGTCCCCGGCGGTGTCTCGCACTTCACACGTGCACTCAAGGCGTTCCGCGCGTTGCGTCTCATCAACCTGAGCTCGCTCATGCGCGACACGTTCCATGCCGTCATGATTGCGGGCGCCGGCTACATCCTCGATGCATCGATTCTTGCTCTTCTTTACATCATTCCATACGCCGTGTGGGGCCAGAACCTGTTTGCCGGGCTCCTGTACTCGTGCACGGACTCGAGCGACAACATCGTCAGCAAGCTCGACTGCCACGGCGAGTATATGTCGCAGCCCCTCGCGTGGTCGTATCTAGCGCCGCGTGCATGGTCGAATCCCTCTGAAGGCAGCATGTACTCGTTCGACGACTTCAAGAGTGCACTGCTGATCCTGTTCGAGGTCGTGTCGCTCGAGGGCTGGGTCGATGTGATGCGCCAGGCCATGAGCATCATTGGCCGCGATCTCCAACCCCGGCCTGATGCATCGCAGTACAATGCCATCTTCTTCCTCGTGTACAACCTAGTCGGCGCCGTAAGTGTGCTTGCGCTGTTTGTCTCGGTGATCATCGAAAACTTCCAGCGCTACTCGGGCGCCGCCTACCTCACGACCGAGCAGCGCCAGTGGCTCGATATGAAGCGGCAGCTCCAGCGCCAGGCCGCCTCCCGGCGCCCGGCGAACCCGCCTTCGAATGCATTCGTCCGCTGGTGCTACCAGGCGTCTACACACAAACGCGGCTGGTGGTCGCGTGCCATGTCCGTGCTGTACCTCGTCGTGTTGGTCCTCCTTATGTCGCAATCATTCTCAGACACGTGGCCCACAGAGCAGGCACGCTCCATCGTGTACAGCGTGCTTGGCTTTGTGTTCGCGTGCGACTTGTTGATTCGGCTCATTGGCCTCGGTGTCTCGAGCTTCCGTCGCAGCTACTGGAACTGGTACGATATCATCGTCATCGGCGGCGTCCTCGGCACGAGCATATCGCATGCGCTGCGTCCCTCGGCATCGCAGGTGCATTCTCAGCTGCAGAAGATCTTTGTCACTGGCATCACGCTCAAGCTCATCCAGCGCAGCGACTCACTCGACCTCCTTTTCAAGACGGCCGTCGGCTCCGTGCCTGCGATTATCGCGCTCTTTCTTCTGTGGCTCACCATGTTCCTCGTGTGGGGCATCATGCTTGTCGAGGTGTTTGGACTGACCAGATGGGGCCCGAACGAGTCGCATGCCAAGAACCTCAGCTCCCTTTGGCAGACACTCATCTTTCTTTCCATGACTTCTACCGGCGAGGGCTGGAACCAGTACATGCATGACTATGCTGTCCAGCCGCCGCTCTGCACGCCATCCAAGAACTACCTTTACTCGGACTGTGGCAGCACAGCATGGGCCTATTTTCTCTTCATATCATGGAACATCATCTCCATGTTCATTTTCCTCAACATGTTTACCGGTACCGTCGTAGAGAACTTTTCCTACGTGTACCATCTGCAGGGCAGCAGTGCGCTCTCGCGTGAGCAAATGCGAATCTACAAGGATGTATGGAACCAGTTTGACCCCCAAGGCCTAGGCTACATTTCTCAGCAGCAGATCATCCCGTTCCTTGCTCGTCTCACCGGCATGTTCGAGGTCAGTCTGTACCCGCCCGAGCTGCGCATCCACGCCTTGCTGGACCGGTCGCGCGTCAATTCGCCCAGATACGGCCACTCGCTCTCATCGCCGTCCTCCTCCAAGATCTGGGGCCGTCGCTCACCTCGATCGCCACGCTCACCGCGCTCACCTCGATCGCTGCGTTCTCGATCACCTCTGTCGACGCGCTCCCAGCCTTCGCAATCTTGGCACTCTCCGCACCGTGCGCCGCCGTCGCCGCGCTCTCCTGGCTCCCTCCCTTCCCATTTGTCTGACAGGCTGAACGCGCTGCAGAGAAATGCCTCGTCCACCTCCCTCAGCGATCACTCGCCGTTCGATGACGACCTGGTGCCGTCTGTTGCGCCACGCATCGAGAGTGGAATCGACTTGAACGAGCTTAGCGATGCATTGAATTCCGTCAACATCCAGGACCTGCGTATGCGCCGCCAGCGCCTGAATCGCATGTACTACGAAGCCAAGATGTCCGACAAGGGCAAAGGTGTCTCGTTTTCATCGATGCTCTTCATCCTTGCATACCATAAGATGTGCGGCGCGCCCGTCAACATGGAGGTGTCCGAGTTCATTGAGCGGCGCGAAATGATGAGCAAAATCGACGCTAGAATCAATCTCGAGCGTGTTCGTGGTCTCCTGCGTGGCGTTTACTTGCGGCGCCGTTTCCTTGCCGAGCGTGCGGAACGTGAGCGTCAGAGTGTGATGCATCTCGTCTCAAGCAACAAGGAGGGCGGCTTCCCATCCATCACCGTCGAGCGCCCCATGTCGGAGGCGCAGCACGAGTCCTCCGATGCTGGTATGGCCCTGCACCTGCACAACGACCAGGATCCTTTCGGTACACACGCTGACGCTCTGTCCATCCTGATCCCTCAGTCCATGTCTGGGTATACGAGCAGCGACGATGTCGAGTCTGCGAATGCCAGTGATGTCCAACTCTCGCCCGGATCAGGATCTGGTCCTCGGCGTCGTCTATCGTTCCAGAACCAGGACGAAAACCCTTTTGTCGAGCAACATTCTCGTGGAACCCATGCTTCCTCTCGTCTCCAACCCCCTTTTGAAATGGACACATGGACTCAAGTTTTGCACCGTCTCTCGAGTGACACTCTCGACTCGGACGGTCGCGACTCGTAATGACTTCATTCTTGACATGCATTCACTCTCTCCTTCCCCCCGCAACCTTAACTTTCGCTTTCATACATAGCAATGTTATGCACGTGATTTCTCCTTTTGCATCGGTCGGTAGCAGTGTAGCATTCTCGGCGGCCGCGGCGGCGGAAATCGCTGCTGCTTGCTTGTGGCGCGGCGCATCTGCACACCCACGCTCGCTCCACGCACGCGTGCGTGCAGCGTGTGCTAAACCTGTGTTAATCACATCGTGACACATTTCTTGAGGCCTTTCTCTACGCCGCACCCGAAAGTCCGTCGCCATCGTGCTCGGCTCTTTCCACTGATCCTGTGAGTGTGTGTGTAAGCGTTGGTGTTTGAGGCTGTGGCCATGTCTCTTCGACCTGACCTCATCATGGGCTCGACCAATGCACAGGCTAGTGTGGCTCAAGACAGCCCCGACTCGTTCATGGGATCGATCTTGCATGGGAACCCCATCTTTTCTGCTGGTTTCGGACTCATGCTGATGGGCGGCGCCTTGGCATATGGTCGGTCGGCTTTGCGTTGGGGTGCTAGCGCCGCACAGCGTCGTATGCTAGTATCTCTAGAAATCCCCTCCAAAGATCGCGCACATCCGTGGTTCTTGCATTGGATGGGCGCCCAAGCGGCAGCACAAACTCTTCGTCGCAAAGCAAACCATGGACACTTGCCACGTGAGACCATGCTGGAATTTCTCGGTCTTGTCCGGCCTCAGATTCGCGATGATCCAGGCGTCGACAACCCACTGCGAGCGGCATCTGGACAGATCATGCCACCAGTGCGCATTGTTTCTCGAGAACTGGCCGTAGAAACACAGTATGAGGAGCCCGTTGCCGTGCCTGGTGCTAGCCGCCATCAGGATCGAGGCCACGCTACATTTTCACTTGTTCCAGGCCCAGGAACCCATTGGTTCCGTTACCGAGGCGTTTGGATGCGTTTACAGCGCGAGCGCAATGGCAAGCTCGTCGATCTTTCCACTGGCGCACCCTGGGAAACCGTTACTCTTACCACTCTATCGTCATACGAGCATCTTTTCTCGCAGTTGCTATCAGAAGCGCGTCAGCTCGCTTTGTCCTCAACACAGGGCAAGACCATCATCTTTACAAGCTGGGGTGCCGACTGGCGTCCATTTGGACATCCACGCCGCGTTCGCGAACTCGATAGCGTCGTGCTTCCCCACGGAAAAAGAGACGAAATCGTCCATGACGTGCATCGATTCCTCTCGCGCAGCGCTTGGTATGCGAAGCGCGGCATTCCGTATCGCCGCGGATACCTCTTGCATGGGGCGCCTGGCTCCGGCAAGACGTCATTCATAACTGCTCTTGCTGGGCATTTGGATTTCCATATCTGCTTGTTGAATCTTGCTGAACGCGGCATGACCGATGACAAGCTCACTCATTTGATGTCAAATGCACCTGAACGCAGTATTTTACTGCTGGAGGACATTGACGCAGCATTTCTTGGACGCACGGCGACCTCGCAGGAGCGGCAGCCGGATGGATACCAGCCGAACGTGACATTTTCCGGCCTGCTAAATGCGCTCGACGGCGTTGCCTCTGGCGAGTCACGCATTATTTTCATGACGACGAATCACTTGGAGCGCTTGGATCCTGCGCTGATCCGACCAGGGCGTGTTGATATAATTTGTGAGCTGGGCGATGCAGACAATATACAAGTTCGCGAGCTACTTATGCGCTTTTATCAAACAGATCTCATCGATATGCGCGTCGAGGCAGCGAGACGTGCGAATGGAGTGGATCCGGACGAATGTGCACGGGCGCCGCAGGCACCAGATGCAGACGCTCCGTATTACCGGCGTGCCGTGCGTGAAACGACGCAGGAACTATCCGACTTGGGTCATAGGCTCGTGGGGTATGTGCACACTGTGACGCAGCGCCGGCGTGAAGCCCTCGGCTTGGATCATGCTGGGTATGAGCCAGGGACCGATCGTGCAGTAGATCGGCGTGCAGCACGTGGCGGCGTCAGTATGGCAGAATTGCAAGGTCTATTCATCAGATTCCCAGATGATCCTCGTGCTGCTGTGGATGCATGGGCCGCAGAACATGGGATTGTTTAGAGTGTGGTCGTAATACGATCGCCCAAAAAGATCGCCACATTGTAGGTAAGAAGCAGTATGAGCTGCCCACATATATCGACGAGTGCTGTCGTGAATGGCATACACGTTGTGTCAGGATCATAGTCCCAGTACCATAGGAAGAGACACAATGTGTGTGCAAATACCAAGGCGAAGCCGGCCAGTAGCGAAATCGAGAACACAAGGCAGACGAAGAAGGCCAAACCGAATTGCATCACACCCGTCATGAAAAGCACGGTAAAGAACACAACTTGGATCATCACCACATTGAAGACAAGCGTCAGGGGCACGATCCAATCGTCTCCTTGCGGTGATAGCGACTCGATGAGCTGCTCGGCCAGCTGCGTCCACCACGACACCATCCACGGCGATGATGAAGAAGCAGCCAGTTGCGTAGGCGGATCGCATTCATCGGATGCAGCAGCCGTTCCTTCTTGTCGCTCATCTTGCTCGTCCAAGGGAAGATACGAGGCATGAACAGGTCGAGTGCGTGCTTTGAACGTGTTTGCGTGCAGCGCAGAAGACAGACGCGAGGTATGAACAGCGGCAGCAATACTCGGCATACCTGCAACAACAGGAGCTAGAAGTGGGTATCCCTCGTAGTGTGACGCATTCTTCTCTAGCACAAGGCCGGCCATAGAACTTATTGCTGCCGCAGCAAACAATGGGCCCCATCCATAAGCGAGCAGTTCACGCACGTATACGTTGCGCAATGTAAAAAACATGCATATGACGCACAATATAATCAGACCAAGAAACACGATTGTAGCGATGCCCGTGCCCTCAAAGTACAAAAGTGCCGCACTTAACAGCCCTAGTAACGTCAGCGTGGTCAGGTCGCCGAGAGAGCCTGCAATAGGAATCACCATGTTGTCAGGATCAAATCCTAGCTGGCGCGCCCAAACCACCAAAGCGCAAATGAAGGAGCCTTGGACAGCTGATGAAAGCGACGCCGCAAGCTGTGAAACGGCGAGAACCAGCGCAAACTCAAAGTAGCCATCACGAAGCTGAAGCGCTTTGTCAATGGGCGGTTTTGTCGAGTGGACAGGACCTCGACGCATTCTAAAAGAGAGCTGTGATGGGAAAGATTCCGGAAGCGGTGTGTCTCGCTCATGGTTGCCTAGAATAAAAGACATGATGCCAGCGGCGCTTGCGACGATGAGCGCCTGTACCTGCAAAAGGGTCATGTTACCTTTGACTATGAGTTGCCGCGTCCTGCGATGGTCAATCTCTCCAATATTCGCTTCTGTTGCCATGCGCATTGAGAGATTCATCTCGAGATTGCCTTTCAGATTCAGCATGATGGGGACCAGGATCAAAAATTTGTCGACTTTGACAAAGGCTCTCCATGAGGTCATGGTGTCGAGCTCTAGTCCAGAGAACAAGAGTCCCGCAAGTGCACACAGCATCACAGGAAGCGTCTCGCGTGAGAGATGCCATGCACCTCCCCACCGCGACATGAGAGGATGTCGTTAGCGCTGAGTGTGAGTCAATGCTGGTACCTGGCGTCCAAAAGCAAGACGTGACAAGTGGCATGCATATCAAGCCCCTTTGCTCCACACGCGTTTTAATGGGTAAAAAAAATGTGTTGCTTTTTAGAGTTCTGAATCCAGAGCAACATTGAATACAGTATGAGGATCATTACCACTGACACTGCTTTTGCGAACACGCATGTAGCGCACGCCTGTGTGCACCTTAGAAACAAAAAACCACTTGTTTCAGATTCTGCTTATTGCTCATCCTGCATGGGTGCAATTTCTAGTTGAGTGCTGCTTCTCGAGAGTGTAATTTTTGTGAATGCCCCGCACCGACTTGAAGCCGAGCATTGTGTCTTCATTACATTTACGCTTTTTTGTTTCAAGTTTTTTTTTTTTTACTATTGTAGGAATCGTACAAATGTGAATCTCTACAAACAGTAGATGATGCAAGCGTTGAAATTCGACGATTCTCTCGACGGACAAAGGGAGAGAGGGATATGCATCCCAGAGTACGTTGAAAGATTGACTTCCACGATCCTAGATGCATAGTGGAATGGCATGCAAACTGTTCTTGTGGAATAACGAGGACGCTCATACCGACAGGTAACTCCGCGCCCCACACAATGTGCCTGAAGTATACGCTCAAACACAGCGTCATGTGCGAGCTCGCAGCTCCGTCAGATGCTTACATGGATCCTTGACGGCAGAAACCCTTGCATCAAGATTTGCTCGAGATTTGAACAATGTCTATTACAATATCATTGATGCTCAGCAAGTGACAACGGCGGAGCCAACACATCGTAGTATTTGAGTCTGATGAGGTTTTCGTTTACGAGAATCAGACAAAAGCTTCAACGCGGGCTCGTCAGGCGCCATCCAAGGCGCAGGTGCGTTTGTGTTATAGTCGCAAAGATATAGACTGTAGACCTTGCTACACGATCGTGGCGGTACAGTTATACAATTCCAGTGTTTTACCAATAAAGTGTCAAACTTGACATATTTCAGCAAGCGTTGCTACGGCGCATCTATCAAAACGCATCACTCTAAGCTATAGCAGCACCTGAGCAATGTCCAACCTGTCCAAACATTACGTGTCATGGCGCAAAATTTTCCGAAAAAATGCGGCGCACATTGCAAACTCAATGGCAAGTCTGAAATTCCTCTCGTCATCGAGCATGGCAACGTCGAAATGGTCATGAAGAATCGTTCATGCACTCTAAGAAACGCAGATATTGTGTGCTCGTCGATCACCAATGGTATTGTCAGTGTGTGGCGATGGAACCATCTCCCACTCCCCTTCACCCCACATGGGAACGACACGAAATCCGAGTAGTTGTGCATGTGTCTATGTGGAAACAATGATGCTCGACGCCACATACACGACCTTTGCAACACTGTACGAGTGGCATATGGTTCCAAACATAGGCAAGATCAAGAGGTTGGGGCCAAGAGTCAAAGGGGCCATCTCATTCTTACATGCGAAAGATGCTATGCAGAAGAAATACAAAGCTAGTTTACTCAACGGGCTCCTGGTGGGCGATACGCACCAGTGCGTGGCTTGACAGTGGTAAATCCGTCATCGTCGGGCTTTTGCTGCTGTTGTGTCGGGGCTGATGGCGGCGGAGCAGCTCCTCCAGGCGCTGGACCACTGCCAACGCCACTTTGGCGCATTCGAGAGAAAGCGCCAGGGATGTACCGACCAGATCCGCGACCACCAGGGCCAGCGGCACTTGCACCTGAGCGAGAAAATGGCGACGAGGCACCTGGAGCCGCTGGCGATGGTTCTGTTGGCGGCTGCTGGCCCATCGACATGGGCGTGCGACCCGAAGCTGCAGCCTGGCGGGAGAGGTCACCTGGCCGGTAGCGCCGGTTTGCAAACATGGGATCCGCGGCGCCAGCAGACGACGCAGACGGAGGACCACGGCGCCACGTACTGGCGCTCTCGGCACGCGATGCCGCCATGGGAGGCGGCGGCGCAGCACCAGTACGAATGCCACTGCTGCCGCTTTCCATGTACGTTGGCACGCGGTCGTGGATCCGTTCCTGTGCACGCGCTTCCTGGGCGGCTTGCATTTCTGACTGACGTCGGAGCTGTGCCTGCCGCTCCTCGATTTCCGCACGCTTCTGTGCGTCCAGCTGCGCTTCACGCTCAGCATCGGCCCGCTGGCGCTCCAGACGCGCCTTGTCCTCCTCCTCACGTTTGCGTGCAAGTTCCTCTTCTTCCTTTGCTCGGCGCACGGCTTCTTCGCGTTCGCGCACAATCTTCGCGCGTCGCTGTTCCTTCTCCTGCTCGATCAGTCTATCAGCCTCAGCACGACGCTCTTTGAACGCCGCGCGACGCTTGTCCAACACCTTTGCGCGAAGCATATCGTAGTCTGGCATCACAGAGGCAAGCGTCGCCTTCATAGCCAAGTCCGTCTGATGACGCTCGCGGGCAGCAGCGACGCGTGCCTCATGCGCAAGCTTATGGTTGTCGCGATCCATCGCCATCTGTCGCTCATAGTCCGCAGCAAGCAGTGGGCGCTCTTCTCGGCGGTACGCACGCTCAATATGGTCCATGCGGCGCTGCACAGTTCGAAGACGGTCATTGAGTTCCTTCTTCTCTTTCTCAATCTGCTCAACTTGCAGCTGCACAAGCTTCTCCGTATCGAGCGAAGCAAACTCCTCTTCTGATAGCTTGAGCCCACCGCGCTCCTTGAGCGACTGCGCCAGCTTGCGAGCCTCCTCGAGCTTCGCCGCTTCCATCTCCTTTCGCACATGCTCGAGCTCACGACGACGTGCCTCTTCTGCAAAGCGCCGCTGCTCAGCCTCTGCTTGCATACGCACACGCTCAGCACGCATGTGCGCTTCCTCTTCCTCTTTGCGCCGGGTCATGTCACGCATCAGCTCCTTGCGCCTCTCCATCATAGACTTGCGCTCCAGCACCGCACGGTGCTCATCGTCAGCTGAAGCCAGAGCCCGCTGGATCGCCGCTGTGCGTGCGGCTTGAGCTTCCTCAATGCTCTTCTTGTCGACGACTCGCAGCGTCGTGTCGAGGCTCTCGGCCAGGCGCGCAAGTTGCGTCCGCACAAGCTCTGAAGGTGTGGCCTGCAGGCGGACCGAGTCGGTCTCAACGGCACTCGCTAGCGCAGGGTGCACGTCCGCTGCAAACACATCGTCTTGGAATGTGATGGCGCGCGAAACATGGTCGATTCGAAGACTAACATGGCCACGCTTGCACGCGTGCATGCAGAACTTTTCAATGTCGGCTGCCGTGTATGAGTAAGGGGCCTTGAATGCCGACACAAGCTGCATTACTTGATCCAGCTTTACCGAGTCATATACCTGGCTCAGTTGCTGGAACAAGCGCGTCAAGACAACCGAGTGCAACGGCTTGACGTACGTCGCCATGTCCGGGTCCTGTGCTATCTGGCTCAGGATAGGCTCAATCTTTGCGCAAATCGACAGGGGATGGAACTGCACTTCGAGCATGTAGTACAACTGACGCAGTTCCGGACGCACACGCCGTAGAACATTGCAGTTAAGCGCCTCACGCAGCAGGCCTGCACGCGCAGGCGTCTTAGTGAGCCCAAGGAGTGCATTGAGCCGGCCCGTCCGCTGCCGCGTCTCCGAGTCGGACTGCAGGAAGTCGGTGCGGCCCTTGTTCACGTTGCCTGTGCCTGGCGCACTTGATGTAATAACCGGCACAGCCAATGCACTCAACAGGACAAACGATGCCATACGTGAGTTCTCTTCGTCCGAGTGCGGCTGCATGCGGGCAAGCGCGTAGTACCTGTTCCAGGCTGCAGCATGGAACAAATGGTTGTCACTCACCAGGAAGATGCGCGTAAGCTTCTCGTAGTAGTTGGCCATCATCGCAGGCTTAGGTGCTTTCTTCGCAAGCGTCAGCAGGTTGTGCACGTCCTCGACACTGCGGAAGGCTTCCTGCCACAGTTCGAGTTCCACGGCACTATTCAGCTGCGTAAAGCGCGTGTCAAGGTGGCGCTGCAGTGTATCAGCATCAGAGAAGTCAATGGCATTCGTGTGGTGCGCGGATCGCGCCACACTCTGCAGGTGCTGGCGAAGCACTTCACACAGGCGGCGGAATTCAGTCTTCCGCTGGTGCTGCAGACAGAAGTGCAGTGCTTGATCAGCAATCTGCTGGTACGCCATCTCCAAGCGTGTGTTATTCTTCAGAATATCAAGCGCCGTGCGGTATGCTTCCCACAGGAACTTGAGCCATGGCGTCACGAGCGTGCGATCCGTGCGGTCGCGCTCCTGATCCTGCGATACACTGCCGAGCAAGATACTTTCTGGCGTTTCACTCTCCTCGAGGTCGTCGACATCCAGTTCTTCGTTCGCTGCGTCAGCACGACTTCGTGCCTCGGCAACCTTGGCATCTGCGTGCTTCAGAAAGTGACGCGTTACATTCCGGATCGACTGTGGATCTGTGTTTTGGAATGCATTTTTGTACTGCATAAGTGCGTCTTTCGCTGCACGACCTCGGCGCTGGTCCACACACAACTCCATGAACCGCTCCATCAGTGGCTCTAGGGATGAGGACGGGCCCTGCTTGAAGCGCCGTGAGAATGTAAACTCATGCAGCGCTTGCAATGCAGCTGATGCCTGTCCCACATTGATCAGCTCCTCAGAGCGTTTTAGTACCGCTTCCGGCTTCACCACGGGCGGCATTTTCGTACGCTCGCACGCCGGTCGAGAAGGTGAGAAAAAAAGGTGGCACCGGCCGAAGAGTCGTCGAGGCACTTTCTCGGCTCTTTTCCCTTCCTTCTGCGCTCAACTCAACTCTGTTTCCTGGGCCTCAATCACACCCACTTCCCCTTTTCCTCACACACACACACACACGCCCACTTCGCGCGTGGCATTTTTTTTTTCCCTGTTCGCCAATACTACATGCCCTCAGCTACAGTGCGATTGATCTGTGGCCGAGGGTGAGACTGCGGAAGCAGTCTCACCCTCGGCCGAGTCTTGATCTCCACCCGAACGCCATTATGCGTCCCTGATGAAACGAGTGTCGTCGCCATTGTGGGTGGGCAAGTGTGTATTGAGTTTGTCGGCTGGCTGTAGTAGCAGGCCCAGTCAACGACGGCTCGAACCCAGTCACGCACAAGAAGATTGGTACGTTTGATCTAGAATTCAAAGACGGCGTGTCAAAAAGCGTGTGTGATACATGGTCACATCCGTCCAAAGCTATCACGATGTTCCTGCTCCCGCAGCAATGACAAAAAATGCCAAAAGGCGTGCGAAGCGCAAGCAACAACGTATGCAGCCGAAACCGACAGTGACGTCATCGTCGTCGTCATCATCATCATCATCAGCCTCAGCTCATCGCGCAACCTCGGATACTGGTGCTTCGTATCCAGTCGCCGCTGTCCCATCTTACATAGCACCGCCACCCGAGCCTGTGCCAGCCCCCTTGCCTGAGCTGGATGATGACATGGCGGAATGCTTTTCCGCAGTATTGGAGAAATTCAAACCACCACCTCAAGAGGATGCACCGCATCCAAAGGGCGAAATATTGTATTCCGATGACGATATGTATTCTGATGACGAGCAAGCGCGTTTGCCGAAAAGCACTATGTCGCGCAAAAAACTGCGTGAGCTTCAGCGTATGTCTGTTCCTGAGCTCAAACAGCTTGTGCAACATCCGGAAGTGGTTGAGTGGGCTGACGTGGCATCTCCAGACCCGCGTCTTCTTATCCATCTCAAGAGTTATCGAAATACGGTCCCTGTTCCTTCGCATTGGGGTCACAGGCGTGAATACCTTTCGCACCGGCGCGGCATGGAAAAGCCTCCGTATGAGCTCCCATCCTACATTGCTGAGACAGGCATAGCAACGCTGCGCAATTCTGTCACCTCTGCCGAGTCAGAAAAGACGCTCAAGGCCAAAACACGCGAGCGTGTCCAGCCTAAGCTCGGTCGCATGGACATTGACTACCAGCGACTGCATGATGCTTTCTTCCGATTTCAGACCAAGCCCCCCCTGACTCAGTACGGCGAGACCTATTTCGAAGGGAAAGATGGCGGTTCACGCGCGCGGCATCGCAGGCCTGGCGACTTGTCCGCAGAACTGCGAGAAGCCCTCTCAATCCCACCACTTGCTCCGCTACCATGGCTTATTGCCATGCAGCGCCATGGTCCACCGCCTAGTTATCCGCATATGCGTATTCCTGGCCTAAATGCGCCTATTCCCGAAGGTGCACAATGGGGCTTCCATCCCGGTGGCTGGGGTCGCCCTCCCATTGATGAGAGTGGCAAGCCCATCTATGGCGATGTATTCGGCGAGAACCAGACAGGACAGGAAGTTGTGTTCAGCGAAGATCCGCCTCAACGTGAGCACTGGGGCGAGCTCGCTGCAGACGAAGACGAAATGGAAGAAGATGAGTCTGAAGAAGAGGAAGATGAAGAGGAAGAAGCTCATGACGGAGCTGGTGAGATGGAAGAAGACGAAGATGCTCCGTCTATGGTTGATTCGGAAGAAAAGGTACCTGTATCTGGTCTTGAAACACCTTCAGGTATCCAGTCTGTATTAGCTGGTCTCGAAACACCTGCGCATATCGAGCTTCGAAAACCTGTACTCTCTTCAGCGCCAACATCGGCTTCAACCTCATTGCCCACGAACGGCCCACCTAACGGACCCCCTACTGGGCCGCCCAGCGGGCCACCACCGTCTTTATACCATGTACTACCCGAGCGTGAGGCTGGATCTCAAGGGCGCGGATTCATGGGCAGTGAACACGTGTACGACATAAAGGCGGCGCGTGGCTATAATGCAGATAATAGCTCTACATAGAAACATGTGCTTTCAAGTCTATGATTGTAATCTTTCATCGCCATCCTATTTCCACTCTTGCAAAATCTGATCAGCTTCCCGCATGATATCACTAAGTGTTCGACGGGCGCGAGGCGACTTAGTCGACGATATGTCCTCAGACCTTGCTGCACCAAATCCCGGCGTCTCTGACACAATACGACGCGCATTCTCACCGGCCGCTGCATCGGATCGCATGCGATGAGGTAATGAAGGTGGCTGGGTCGGCGCCAGTAATGCCTGCGGAGGCATCTCGCTCACGGCGCGTGTTTCTTTCAGATCCCGGCGCACACGGCGTGGTGGTAAGGACGGTGGTTTGGCTGCAGGTACTTGTGCGTCATTGGATGTTGACTCTGCCGGAGGGGGTATACGGGATCTTGGATTCGTATGCCGCTGGGGCCGGATCAGTGGCGGTGGTGTCGGTAGATCACGCTCTGTAACCGTTGCCGAGACATGCACTGCGGGTTTCGATGCTACACACCGTATATCACCTGCAGGGATGTCAGTTCGTGAATCATCCCTAGGGGTGGCCGCCTGTGCTTGTGGTGACGAAGCGAGAGTAACATTTTCCATTTGCCTTTGCAAGGCTAACTCCGGTGTTCGTTCTACTGGAGCTGCCGATTGCTCCTTGAATGGATGCTCCGTCCTCGGTCGTCTCGCATCGTTGATTCCTCGAGACTGATCCAAAGATATCTCATGTGGATTTTCCGCCGTTAGCTTAGACGTAACCCACAGGTCCGGGATATTGCTATCCGTTTCGTCGTCGCTCGAGCTAGAATTACTGGTCGCTCCGAGACTCTCTGCTGTGTCTTCTAATGAAGCATGATCAGAGGCAGCAGTGTGATGCTCAGGACGATCTTGTGGCAAATAATCAAGTGACCGATCCATTCCCCCAGCACTATCAAGCTCTGGATGAATCCGTGTGGTAACATCACCGTCACATTCAGATATTTCTGCAGTCTCTTTCGATATTGCCGTTTCAGTAGACGCGCCCTGTATAGATACAGGGTCCTGCACTGATTTATTCGCCCAGATATCGAGCTTGGCATCTGGCTCCATCGGCGTATCCGTGCCCCTTTTTGCAGGGGGTATTGCAGGTGGGGTCTTAGTTGCGCGTTGCAGCCGCTCAGCAAGAGATGTCTTTTGAGACGGCGAAGCTATACTAGATTGCGTAGAGGTCATCGCTTCCACGGATGCCATTAGACTGTCACCAGGCGTTTTTGCTTGCTGGTCCAAAGTATCTTGCACCGATTGTGTCACGCCCAGATCAAACTCCTTGCTTGGCTCATCCTGTAACATTGACTCTGTTCCGGTTGTCGACTCCCCCAAAGGCTGATCAGGTGTCATGGAGTTTGCATCTAACATTTCATCATGTTGAGGTACCAGAGCAGAATGATGCGTGTCGTCTAAATTTTCAGGTATACGTCGTAATGGTCCATCATACACACCGTCATCTCCAGGGCTGTCAGCTTTACCATGTTGTACCTCGAAGCTTGATACCTGCGAAGATGAAGCTGGAGGATTACGTAGTTCTTGGTCCTCGTACATGTGTTTGACCATAACCACAGTTCGATCTTTGTTATAGAATGAATCATCATCTCGAGGCTTTGGTAGCATTATCTTGTCATCTGAATCTTGTCTCATGGTGTGCTTTGTCGCCTCATGGTTTGCTGCTATGGGTACAGGACACTCCGAATCCGCTGATGTTGACAAGACATTTTCTTTCACCGGCTTGTTGACGACTTGCAAAACGTCTGTATCGCTTTCGGGACACGCGTCGTCGTTTGTGGTTACTGGTGTCTTAGCCGCATCTTGGGTAATGCCCAAGTCTGACGCAGGCTCCCTGGATCCCAACAAAATTGTCCCATCAGTTGCACCTGGATTCAGTGACAATCCCGACTGATCCGGGCAAACTTCATGGTCATGAGCAGGCATCTGCAACGACTTGCTTTTTTCGTTCTCCGCAGTCTTGCTTGGGCAACTTTTCGAAATAAAATTATGACCATCATCATGTTGGTCTAATTTATTATCGCGGGATAATACCGAACTGGACAACGATGTATGTTCGGGCTCATTTTGCGATTCGTATATCTCATCTTTCGAGTCGAGACCGCTGCCGAACAGCAAGTCTGACTTCATAGGGTTTTCTGAGCCACGTGTTACATCATGGGACATGCCATCATGTTGGTCATTACCGACTTTTGCAGAAGCTGCAGTAGGCTTGATACTTTCAGTCAAATCTGTATCATTCTGCGTGCCTTCATGACTAGAAGCGGTTAGGTTTATGTCTGCAGATTCTTTCTTGGCATCGTGATCAAGTTGATTTCCCGCCAGGTTAACTGATTTGCTTTCCGGTTGGTTGGAACCAGAGGCAAATTCCTTGTTAAACTCTTCAACAGTGTCTGCATCAGGTACGCTGTTTGCACTCAGTCGAGTCGATTCACTCGCCTCGTCTTCCTTTATAGAAGAATCAGTTCTGCCCTGCTGTTGAGCCTCGTCCGGCTGAGGTGAGTCTTTGATCTTAAAACCAGCATCATGAACCAACGTTGCCTGCTTCTCTGGTGCATCGCTACTCTCGATATGAGTGGTGTCTGAAAGTGTGTCGGCCATCTGAACTTGGGAGTCATTTTCAGAGGAATGATCAGGCGCTTTTTTTGCCTCAGGCACGTAAAGTGATTTTTTAGGCTCCACGTCTAAGCTGTCGCTGCTTTGGTTATTATTTGAATCCAGGGTAGCCAAAGTCTCTCCTTCAACAAATGGTACCGCTCTAGCTCTTGATCGTAATTCTGGATGTTGTACCGGTTCTGGTTTTGGTATCGTCTCTTGTGCCGAGTTTGGTTCCGGTACTGCTTCTGGTACCGCCTCTGCTTCTGCTTCTACTACTACTCTTGATTTCGGTACTGGCGCTGATACTTCCGCTGGTTCCGGTTCAAGTACGGCCTCAGGTATATCCTCTACTCCTGGTACCGCTTCTGATTCCGGCTTTGGTACTGGTTCTAGTACTGGTTCTGGCTCTGTTAATCCTTCATGTACCGGTGCCGGTTCTGGCGCTGCTTCTGGTTTTGGTTTGGGGGCTGCTTCTAGTACCTCTTCAGGTTCAGATTCCACTTTTGGCTTAGATTCCGCTTCAGTTTCAGAGTCCGGTTTTGCTTCAGATTTGTGTTCAGGTACGAATTTTGGTTCAAGTAGCGGCTTTGATTCTAGCTCAGGTTCAGGTTGAGATTCGGGTTTCGCTTCAGGTTCAACTTCTGGTACCTCTTCAGGTTCAGGTTCTGGCTTTGATTCTGGCTCATGTTCATGTTCATGTTCAGCATCCAGCTCAGACCCCAGTTCTGGTTGAGCTACTTGCCCTGCCTTTTGATTGGACTCTGATGCAGAGACTCTATTCTTTTGCTCTGCATCAGTAAGCCTGATCTCAGATGTGCATCCATCACTTTCAGGTAGTGAGAGAGAATCTAAAGGTTTATGGCATCCATCAATCTTGAACAATTCATCCTTTGAAACTTTATCAGTTGTTAATTTTTCGGAGAGCGCATGATCCTCAGCGGTACATTTCTTTGCAAGCTCATTGTTCAGGGAATCCTTCCTTCTAACAATAAAATGATGATGGATGGGCTGGTGCGTATGCTTTTCAGGCTTTATTTCCGATTTGGAGGTTGCATAAACGTCAGATTCTTTTTGCTCTTTGTCATGTAATCCTACTAAATCCGCAGCTTCTTTTTCTGTTCTTTCAAGGAATGGCTGCTTACATGTAGACGTTACAGCAGCCTCTTCCGTGCTTCGGAGCTTATTTGAAAGTGAAACTGAATTAATGGCCATTTGATCATTCGATATGTCAGTACTCGATGTCGTGTGTAGTCCATCGTTGCTTAGAGGCTTGTTCGCATCCTCTCCAGATACTCCCTTGAATGACATGGTCTTTTCGTCGAGTGCTTTATGTGCTACCTGATCCTCCAATATGTCATTTTTCGAGATAACAGGAGCATCAGGTCGTGTTGATTTACTTGCTTCTTCAGCATTTTCAACCGAAGTTGAGTCTTGCTCTGAAGATGTGTTGAGAACATCGTCCGCGTCTTTTGGCTCTGACACATTATCTGACCCATCCGTCACAGATGTACTGACCGGTTGGTCACATGGTCTGTCTTGATTTGCGCCAACCTCGTCAGGTACAACTGGAGCTTCGACATCCTTCGAGGATGGTTGTGCTGCGTCCGAGAAGTTGTTGGGCTCATATTTTGAATCTGCACGGCTGGTTTCGTCGGTGATTCTCGAATCTTCTCCATGCTTGGCATGATTTGCAGTGTTCGGCTTGGACGATGAGGACTCTTGTCGCCGGGGCGCAGGAATAATGCCATCATTGAGGAAAGCATCCGCTTCTTCTTCCGAGATTTTCATGTCAGATAGGCCTAAAGAGCTAAACAATTCATCATTTTTGCGCGTATTCTCCGTTTGCTCGGTCCGCGCCCGGCGCTCGCTCATTATCTGTTCGATCGGGCGTTTATTTAGTCGCATACGAGGCGCAAACTTTCTAGGCGTGGGTGTTACACCGATGGCTCTGGCTGCTTCAGAAACAAGATTCTTCGAGAGCATAGCATCAGGGTCATATTTTGCAGGTTGTCCAGTTGCCTGAGGTCGATCCTTTGGCAGAATGGGCAAGGGTTTGGGACCATCAGTTTTGGCACGACTGGATGGCGTATATGTGCGCCGAGCTGTACGCGGTAGAGGTTTTTCTAGCTCTCTGAGCAACGCATCGACCTCAGTGTCAGTAATTGTAGTTTCTTGTGGCAGAAACGAAAGGATGTCATCATTATCTTGCAAGATGCGCACACTCTGCCCTGGTGCTGCGAGAGGTGGCATTAAGGTGGGTGCGGGAGGGAGCTTCGCATTCGTAATGGGAACTTGCGGTGGCTGCGCTTGTTTAGGTAAAGGTAGACCACTTGCAGGTGTTCTCCTGTCGTTGGTATCGAGACGCAAAAATGCTTCTAGGTCACCAAGTTCAACTGCCTCTTCAAACTCCTCAAAGGTTCCTGCCCACTCATTGTGGACTAAAAGCCCAGGGATCAGTGGATTGTGTGACTGAGAATTAGAGCGACAGATACGCACCTTGTTTCGCCATCGCTTTTTTGCGGCTTCATCAGACGCCAAGTCATAGCACACAAAGGGAATCTGGATGGTGTTAAATCAAATTTCTGCAGAGTACATACATTATAAGCTGTCAAAACAGTCACATATCTATCGTGTCTTGAGCGTGTAACGGGATTCCCCAGGATGGACGTGCTGAACAGTTCGACCGCAACACTCATCACACTTCGCTCGCGCCAACGTCAAGAGCAACACACACACACGCATACTCACAAGTATGACACCCAATGTAACAGATCACGTGACAAGCTCGAAACCAAGGAGCAGGTGGGCCGCGCGTCGCATGGCTTGACACGAGAGGGAGGGTCTAGAGCCATTCATACTTGCAATCGCTGCATTGCTAAAAGGCCACATTCCCACCTAGTGATGACGCGTGTGGTTGACATCAATGAGCAACGAGGCAGTGGCTTCGACTTTTCTGGTCATTTGCGCAATGCTTCACTGAGTGCGCAAGGACATGCTGTGCCGCGAGCGACAAGCACAGGCACTACGATTGTTGGTTTGATCTACAAGGATGGCGTCGTGCTAGGCGCGGATACTCGAGCGACAGAAGGACCGATTGTTGCCGACAAAAACTGTGAAAAAATCCACTACATAACTGATAGCATTCGTTGCTGCGGTGCGGGGACTGCTGCCGATACCGAATTCGTGACGAACCTGATCTCGAGCAATATGCAACTGCATGCATTGCATACCCGGAAACGTCCTCGTGTGCTGGCTGCTTTGACAATGCTCAAGCAGAGGCTGTTTCAATACCAGGGCTATATTGGTGCGGCACTTGTTCTCGGTGGCTATGACTCTACCGGCCCACAGCTCTTCACAATTGCACCCCATGGCTCTACAGATAAGCTGCCCTATGTGACCATGGGTTCTGGTTCCTTGGCTGCGATGTCTGTCTTTGAGAGTGCATGGCGCCCAGAAATGGAGGTATGTGAGCAATTTTTTTGAAATGCCGTGTTTAGCTGACAGCCTACAGGAACAAGAAGCTGTGAATCTTGTTGTGGCTGCTATTGAGGCAGGTATCTTTAATGACCTTGGCTCAGGTTCAAATGTTGATGTATGTGTAATCCGAGAGAAGGAAACAAAAATGCTGCGCAACTATCGCAGGCCGAATGAACGTGCGCAAAAGGAGCAGAGCTATAAGTTTGCTCGTGGCACTACTGCATTCACGAAGGAAGAAATATACAATATGATTGTGAAAGAAGGTACGTGTTTTCTATCTTCTAACGCCTGCAGACGTTCTTCAACTTGATCAGCCTGCAACCACTGGACAAGCCGATGCGATGGAGACAGACACATCGTAGAGCGCCTCTTCATACCACCGCTAAGCCATAGAAATGTGGGCTCCGTTTCAAGTTCTGAGCGATGTTTCTGTGTTTGTAAGCCCCCGATCTGAGCAGTTGCCATCTGCTCCGATCGGTCGATGAAGCAGACCCATGGACGCTTGAATTTGTCGACTTCCCCCGCACGCCCACGCACGTGGCTGCTTTGCACCCACACTATTCTTACTCGCCCGGTTCGCATCCATGTGGAGGAGGGGTAAGTGTCTGGCGACATATATAGGCTAGGCAGACGTCGTAAGGCCATTCATTGAACATCATTCCCTACGACTCGTCTCGCACGAACGAAAATAAGGGAGAGGCCGCCATCATGGGGAACTCAAAGGAGCGTGTGTTTGCGGGACTTGTTGGGGATATGCCTATCGGATCCTTGACGGAAGTACCGTTGAGAGGTGACACGAATATGCCTGTGAATGCATTGGTCGCTAATGTCCATGGAACTTATTATGCCACAACTTCTAAGTGTACTCATTACGGGCTTTCTTTAACGAAAGGAATTTTAACAGATGAAGGCAGACTGTACTGCCCATTCCATGGTGCTTGCTATAAGGTAATGACAGGCGACATTGAAGATGCACCTGCTCTTGAGCCTCTCAAAACATTCGAGGTCAAAGTAGAAGATGACAAGGTATATATTTTTGTGGATTATGAAGCTCTTAATCAATCAAACTGGAAGCCTTGCAAGCATTCATCATCCCAATCACGCTCTGGTCCACATACTGTGTTTGTTGGCTGTGGTGCCGTGACGTTGCATGCTGTTCAAGAGATGCGACGCTGCGGCTATGAGGGTCGCATCACTGTACTTACGGCTGAACCTTACCCTACGATCGACCGCCCACGTCTCAGCAAAGCATATGCGCCTGAATTAAAACATGCTCTTGTGCGTGATGAAACTTTCTGGCGCGAGACACTCGACGTTGACTTGCGCTTGTCAAATTATGTGTATGCAATTGACACCAACATGAAGCGGCTAAGTATTCGCGGTGGTAATACCGTGATTTACGATAATTTGGTTCTAGCCACGGGATCAGTCCCGCGCCGCTTGCCAATTGAAGGTGCGAACGCCAAGGGCGTATACGTCCTGCGTTCGTTAGATGATGCTCAGAGCATCACAAAGGCACTCAAGAAGCGCCCATCACCCGAGCTTGTTATTATTGGGACTGGTTTTATTGGATTGGAGATGGGCATTGCTTTGGCGAAACATGCAAAAGTAACGCTCTTGGGTCAGACGCATGTCCCCTTGGAGGGCCCACTAGGTCGTTCGGTCGGCGGTGGCTTGCAAACAGCTATCATGAATGAACGTCCACTACGGTTTTTGAATGCCGTTGATATGGTTCGGATCGAGACTGATATGAACAACCATGTACGTGGTGTTGTAGTACAGCCACGTGCACGAGGCTCTCCAGAGCTGTTTCTCAATGCAGACCTGGTGCTTATGTCTACGGGAGCAAAGCCGGCGACAGAGTTCTTGCGGAATTCGCCGTCGTTCCCCGATCTTCGAGCAGATGGGTCCGTCGAAGTTGACTCGGCTCTTCGTGTGATAGGGCTACAAAACGTGTATGCCGGTGGGGATATTGCAGCGTACCCGTCCGATACTGGAGTGGTTCGCATCGAGCATTGGAATGTTGCGTGCAACCACGGACGTGATATCGGCCGCACTCTCGCAACCGGCAAGCTGCATCCATACCGACACGTACCTGTTTTCTGGTCGGGACTCACGTCGCCCCTTCGGTATGCGGGCACGGGTGTGGGCTACAATCAAATGCACGTGGATGGCGAGCCTGATGAGGCTGAGTTTATTGCATATTATGCTAAAGATGACCGAGTCATCGGGGTTGCTACGTATGTTTTTCAATGTGACTAACGTGATCAGCATGTGGAAAGATCCAATGATGGTACAAGCTGTGGCGCTAATGCGAGCGGGCAAAATGCCGAAGCTCAGTGTTATAGCGGCCGGTTTGGATATTATGACCTTAACGACCCGTCCGACGCGCAAATTGTAGAGCCGTGGCGTGCGTTCAGTTGTAACTTGTAGGCATAGATGTTACTTAATTGACCACCTCCCGCGTCAGGAAATGGGTGGTGACTCGACTGTTGCTTTGCGGCACGGCGGAAAGTGCCACGTGGGGAGTGAGTGCGGGCTGCCGAATCAACGACGGCGGTACGAATTGGACTCTCGGCTCGGCCCTTGTACCATCTAACCTTTTTCGCGTTGGTGCTTCTGTTGTGTATTGCTGCACGACGAACAGCATGGGCGCATCCACGCTGAATTTGACGCCAGCAGAGCGTCAGTCATTCGCGCAGCTGTATGCTAAAGCAGATCCTACAAACACGGGCGTCGTCTCTGGCGACGCGGCAGTCAAATTCTTTGAGGGTTTCAAATTACCAACTTTGACACTCGGACAGATTTGGTCGATTGCTGATGATGGCAACAATGGGTTTCTCACTCCTAATGCTTTCGGTGTGGCTCTGCGTCTCATTGCGCGAGCCCAGCGCGGTGAGAGTGTGAACGAGCAGGCGGTTCACACGCCCGGTGCTCCGCCTGTGTATCAGAGTGCAGCGGGCGTCCCTTTGTCTACAGATTTGGCGTCCTCATCAATTCTTACGAGTGAAGACAAGGCTCGATTTACTCGCATTTTTGCTATGGTTGGTCCAAAGAATGGTGTGCTCAGTGGTGAACAGGCCAAAGACGTGTTCCTCAAGTCGAAATTGCCATATGCGAAGCTTGGCGCTATCTGGAACCTGGCTGACACGAAGCAGCGGGGTGCGCTTGACTTGACGGACTTTATCATTGGTATGCACTTCATCCAAGGCACTATGAATGGCACAATCGCATCCCTGCCAGCGACGCTTCCGCCCGGCCTGTACGAAGCAGCCAGTGAGCCTTCTACTATACCAACCACGCCCATCCAGCCTCAGCACACCGGGGCAGACTCGTACATGGGTGGTGCGCCGGTATTAGACACGGCCACTCCAGCTCGCTCCACGACGCAGCCGTCACCCGTGCTTCGACAAGCACCATCAACGGAGGGCTGGGACATTCTGCCGGCCGACAAAGCACGATATGATGGTTTCTTCGACTCGCTTGATGCAGATCGAATGGGCTTCGTGGAAGGCAGTGTTGTTGTGCCTTTTTTCCTCCAAAGTGGGCTCGATGAATCTACGCTTGCGCATGTGTGGGATCTGGCCGACTTGACACAAAGTGGCTCCCTCTCTCGCGACGAGTTTGCTGTCGCGATGCATCTGATCAATGACAGGATTGCTGGAAAAGAGCTTCCACAGCAGCTACCAGCGTCACTGATGCCACCATCCATGCGCTCACAGGCATTACCTCAGGCCGTCGATGTCAATCAAACCGAGACACAGCGGGAACTATTCTCGCTTCTTGACTCTGACGAGCCTCCGACGATGTCCAAGTCAGAGGCTGCATCTGCATTCGGCACGGTGCCCAACACCGTGTTGCCATCTACGAGTATGCCAGCGCCAGAGCCTCCAGCCACACGCTCCCATGCAGCTTCAGCACTCGATGCAGTCGAAGCGGCCTCGTCCCCGACGTCCAACGCCAAACCCCATGCCACATCCTCTAAAAACATTCCCAGCTTGTTTGATGACGATTTCAGTGCGCCGCCGCCTGCTATGCCTACACCAGTGCGTGACGCAAGGCACGAACAGACAGAGGAAGCGCTCACTTCGTCGAACAAGGCGCTGGACGATGTAAAGACACGCCACACCGCTGCTAAGTCGACGCTCGCATCTCAAACTACAACGTTGGCAGAACTGGAGGGCCAATTAGAGCAGGCCAAGATTGCATTTGCGAAGGAAGAAACCGCCTTAGCCGAGGTGGAAAGCAAGGTGCAGGCGCAGGACGCTGAAATCGTGAAGCTTCGTCAAGACGTTATACGTCAGGAAAGCGAGCTGAGCGCGATCCGAACGCAGCGTGATGAACTCGAGCAGCGGCTCCTGCAGGACCGCGAGTCTGCTCATAGCCTGAAACGGCAACTAACAGAGTTGCAGGAACAAACGATGCAATTGCGTGAGGAGCGGGACCGTCTTGAACAGGAATCACTCAAGGAAGCGGGCATGGCAGCTACGACGAACAAACAGCTTGCCGCTGCACGAGAGGAACGCGATGCGCTTTCTCGGCAGTCTATGCCAAAGGCATCGACGCCATCATCATCTGGCCGACGTATGAATCCATTTGAGGCTCTATTTAGTACGTCGCCAAAGACTGAGGAACCTGATAGGTTCGAATCGCTGTATGGGTTTGACTCATTCACGGCGGCTGGCGCTGGTGTTGCCGCTGCCACTGCTGGTCAAAATGGCTTGAGATCGCCTGCACCGAATGCGGCGCAACTTGATGCTGAGGCCAATGCTCCTATGGCCCACCAATCTGTTGTCACTGAACCTGCTAGTGGTAGCAAGCACGCTGATGTTGCTAACGACGATGGCGAGCAGGACACGTACGGGCCAGAACAGCCAGATGCGATGCAGTTCCGCGATGCAATTCAGTACGATTCAGCTGATCGGCTAGACCGCGGAGATACATCGCGTGATGACGTCGATGCGATGCCTCTTCCTGGCGGCTTTCCTAGCCAGAGTGACGGCACAAGCAAAATTGGGACTCGTGCGCCATCAGCGATGACTGGTCCGGGAACCAAGGCGGCGGTACCTGCTTCAAGAGAGCAGCAGGTACCCATGTCAGCGTCAAGTTGGCACTCGCCTGCTTCTGTGCCTAAGGGCAAGCCCGGTATGCCCGTACAAGTCATTGATTTACCGCCACCGGAGCCACGTTCGCCAAACGCTAATGCAGCCGCTATGCCAGCGGCGGATGTCATGGCGTCCAGCATTCCTCCTTCGTCTGCTTCGACGGTTGTTTTGCCGTCCACGTCTGAGCCCCAGACACCCAATGTGAATATGTCCGGTCCAGCGCAAGACGACTTTGAATCAGCCTTTTCTCATATGGGACTGGCCAATGTTGTTCACAAGTCTTCAGGTCAGACTCAACCGGCGCAGGTCTCCGCAGGTACGCCGCCATCAGCGGCAGCAGTACCCGCAGGCACGTCATCGCCGCATGGTGTCATGCCAGCGTATTTACAGACATCCTCTCAGGTTGTGGCACCTCGCGCTAGGTCGGCATCAGGCGCAGCGGCGGGTGGAACGCCTGGCTTGTCCTCAGTGTCAACAACGACGGCTGTCCCCGCCATGTCCGCATCAATGCCACAGACGGGTGCATCAACACCAGCCCTAGCGACTGCCCCGCGCGATGCATTTGACGATCACTTTAGTCCCACGAAGCCGCTCTCGCCACCACAGCCAGCCAATGACCGCGCCCCATCACCAGCCATGCCTGGGGATATCGGGCCGGTGCGACAGCTGTGCCAGATGGGATTCTCCAGGTCAAGTGTGGTGAAAGCGCTTGAGCGAAGCAACTATCGGACGGAGCGTGCCTTGGAGCGCCTTCTTGCTATGCAGAGCCGGCAGTGACAATCTCGTGTGCATTGTCCCAGATAACTAAGTGTGTGATGATATAGAGACACGTATACATTGTAGAAAAAGAAATTGTGTCACGTTCGTATCGAAGCATGTCATGAAAGCGTGTGTGCGGGCGGTTGGAGGGCGTCTTATCGTGGTATGACAGTGTGGAGAAACTCTGTCACATGACCAGTAAAGACAACACGATTGTGGAGATGGTCAGAATGAATGCTGCTTCGAACGTCTATCCACACCTAGTTCCCCCACCACAAACATACGCGCATACACACCTGTTACGCCCACCACCGCGATTGAAAACCAGCTCGGATCATGGCACGTCTACGCGCAGGCGGTGGTGGATCACTGCGTGCGCTAGGCATGGCTGTGGATCCACGCGCGGTCAAGGTGCGGCTCTTTGAGAAGCTCGGATCGTTTGCTGACGAGTACTGGCAACTACTTGGTGCTCTGTGCACAGCGGCTATCGATCGTGCGGAATTTCACAATCGTGTCAAGGCAAAACTTCCATCAGAGTGTGTTCCACTGCACAATGCATTGGTCTTGAGCATTCTTGCTGAAGCAAACTCAGGTTCATCTGCGTCGGCGGCGTCTGGCACGGGAGCAAGTGTGCGGGCTCTAACAAGCCCCATTCAACCCCGACGAGCCGTGCTCAATGACAGCACAGATGAGTCTGATGATAAAACTGAGCCACCTGTTGACGGTCGTGCGAGCCGTGGGCTCAAGCGACTTCGCCATCTATATGCAGGTCTCTCCGACGATGAGCGCAAGCGGCTGGATCAGCTCTCGAAGCAAAGTGCATCCTCCACACATACATCCGCCTCAGTGTGGGCAGGCGCGGGCGCTGAACTACTTGAGAAAAAACGGAAAGAGGATGAACGCCGTCGAGCTGTTGAAGAGCGCCGTCGCGCACGAGAAATCAAGCTGGCCATCGGCGCATCGCACTGGCGTTTGTCGGCGATGCAGACGGCCGCGCAGACCGAGTCGATCCGCTCACGTCTTTCGACAACCATGCAGGAAACGCTCAAACGCAGTGTGGCGACTCCCAACTGTATTGAATCACAAGTGCTGCCCGATGTACACAGTCTGCAAGACCGGATGTCACTTTCGGCCATCGAAGCTGGTTTGTCTGGTGGCGTGCATGCACATGCCGCAGCCGTGGCTTTAAGTGCTTTGCATGACTACCTCCAAAATATATTGCGGCGCACCTTTCTGTATACGAAAAAGCATGCGCGCTCCACGGCTGGCGCTTCGCGCATCACCATGCGCGATATCATGGCGGTTTTGGACCTTGCGCCTCACTTGATCGTCGAGCCATTTGGACAAGGCCCATTGGAACGTCTCCTGGCACCAGAAGCATCCACTGCATCGCTCTCGTGTAGCAAGGAAAGCATCGATGGCGCAGGCCAGTCATGGTCCGACGAGGATGCGCTGGCGCGCTTTGCAAGAGAATGTGCAACGACCAAACTGGCGGCCCACGCCGTGCCGCTCGCTGTGCCGCCCGATGCAGACTTTGAGCAGGCCCAGCTGTTCCGACAGCAACAGCAACGCGACGCCGTACGAAACCAGGTGATTCTTGATCAACTAGCGCCACTGCGGCTTTTGGATCGATGCGCACTAAGCGAGTCGCTCGCACATGACCCTAAAAAGAAGCCAGCATTATCGACGCCTTTATCGACGGCGTTAGAGCAACATTATCAGGCCGGCCAACATCATCATCACCAACACTTGCATCGCATGCACCGACACAAAGACGAACTATATGATGTAATTGATCCCGTTGCACTCCTCAGCGGCGTTTGTGAATAGGCAGGAGCTGGTTGACATATTGTATGTATGCGAATGATTCAAGAGGGATTGGTGTCTAGCACATTCCAGCGCGCCTGAAGTGCTTCATGCCACCGCTCGAACAAGAGGGAAGCAAGCCGTGAACGTGCTGCAGGAATGCGCGGCGCGTCGCCTTCCCTGGCGGTTGGATCCGTCAACATGTCCACCAGCATGTCGAGATACTCCGGCGTATGACGCCCAAGCTGGCTAAGCAAACTGTGTAGCTGGTGGACGAGTGCCACTGGCGCAAGCTCACTTGCATCTTGACCTGCGAGAAATGCAAGCTGTTCCAGCGCCAGCTGGATTCTCGCGGGGGTATCTGGCACAGGCAAACGTGGCGTGCGCTGCGCTGCACTTTTCGTTGGTGAATCCATAATTTGAGAGCGGGGTGTGACAAATGCGTGGGAATCATGATGATGGCGATGTGACGGCGTCGATGGCTGCCGTGCAGGGGACATGCTAGGTGTGACAGGCCAGGGCGGCTGCAGGGGCGGTGGTGTTGACTCTTCGGGGGTGGTTGGATTGGCAAGAATGGGCTTGTCCAAAGCCGCCGTCTGCGTAGCAGGGACTCCCACATTCAAGCCAAGCACTTTTGACACATCTTGATGTACCGACGGACCCGATGTGTCGAACGCCCATTCGCTTATGACACTAGTGTCGAGCAAAGTCGAATCGTGAAGCGACAGGCTCGTATCTGGAGGCTTTGAGACACCACGTGCCTCAATGGTGCGTCGCACTAAATCCAATGGCCCAGCCGATTCAATCCATGCATCTGTGCGGAGCTGGTGCGCCTTGGCCCTTTCTTTGGATCTCATTACGAGGCAGCGGTCCAGGAAGCGGACCATGCCGGGATCATGCTTCTTAACGTCCAGACGGGGCGGCGTCGCTTTAGGTATGAGAAACATGGCTCGCATAGGATGGTACTCGGACAAGGGCGGTCGCCCTGTAGCAAGCTCCATAATCGTTATGCCTAATGACCAAACGTCGGCCTGTGCATCGTACATCGACTGCCGAATCACTTCCGGTGCCATCCAATACGGCGAACCAACAAGTGTGTTGCGGTGTGATCCGCGGTGAATAAGCTGAGTTGCTACACCAAAGTCGGCTAATAAGAGTGTCAGCAGTCAACACAAGCACCAAGAAAAAGTGGAACCACGGTGGCTGACATACCTAGTTTGACTTGGCCAGTCCGAGTTAACAACACGTTGGCTGCCTTGATGTCTCGATGAATAATGCCTTGTGCATGTAGATAATCTAAACCCAGGACAAGTTCTCGTGCAATGACAGCCGAGACTTCATCAGGTAGGGCACCACCGCGCTTCAAGAGTGATAGACAGGAACCGCCATCCATCAATTCCATTATGACCCATAGTGTATATTTCTTTACAAAGCTGCCAAAATAACGTGTCACACGCTCACTGTCCTGACACTGAGCGAGACTGGCAATCTCTCTCTGGATTTCTTGCAAGTCTTGCATGTTAGCTTCACTATCGGCATCACTCGATTCCAAAGCAATCTGCTTGATTGCCACGACATTCGATGTTGGCATGTGAATGGCCTCGTAGACATGACCGAAACTTCCTCGTCCCAGTTTACGCAAAATGCTGTATTGTTCCCATGGTTTATGTGTCCCAAGGGCGGGAAAAGGATCCCGATTAGACTCACGCCGGCCACTCCATCGCGGCGAGGATGCACGTCGATGGCTCATCGACGTCAAAGACCGTCTCTTCAGCTGAGTCCCACCGAGCTAGTGTGACGGTGAATTGCAACCGCCCATACATGCATGTGGAGACGAATTTCCTCCTTGTGATTCGCCTTTGATTTGCGACTCAACTAACTATTTTTTGGCTCAATGATCACAAATCGTCGGGACGCGTCTCACGGCAACTCCGACTTACGAGCGAGATCAAGATTTGAACACGCACTCAAAATCTTATGGTTCCATCCCAATGCAAGCCAGAAAAAAAAGAAACAAGCATTGAAAATAAAAACACACACACACACAGACACAATAGTCGTACAGGATTCATATGATTCTATATATACACTAATCAATGGTCACACCGACGAGTTCAGTAGAAGGAGTTTCGGGCGTACCCGAGGACGTATCACGTCTAGCACGACGCCAAGTCGTAACCCAGTTACGGAACGCATACATTGCACCATGACGAGCTCGAACATCACCACTTTCGCTTCTGCTGCGGTTCTCGTTTTGATTTTCGTCCTGATGTTCAATGGACTCCTGCGTGCGTATTTCGAGCGGTGGGGAACCACAGCCGCGTTCAAAATAAGGTGGCGGTTGAGACATATCATCAGGATCGTTCATATTCAGAGTATCGAGATGAATTCCTTGCGAGGACAAGGCTCGTTGAAGGCCAGGTAGGGGCGCATGATAAGAAGCCGAATCTGAATGCTCGTTGATAACAGCAGGGCGGACTAGCGACTCATAGGGAGGTACACGGACCAATTCGCCAGTACGTGCATCAGCTGCAAGCTGCGCAGAGGTGCTTGGCGCATTGCTTGCCTCAATAAGAACACTGTCTTTGTCCTGTCCGTAAGCAGGAGGCGGTGCTAAAGTACCGACCATAGGTGCAAGCCCCCATTTCTTCACATTTGCTTCGATGAAAACAAAACCAGCTTGACCAAAGTTGACGTGAACTTCAGCAGCGCCATCAGCAGCAATGGTGGGGAACAGATTGTAGCCTTGTAGGCCAATAAAGGCCTCAGGCATTCGCACGCCATTGCGCGTGAAGAAAACGGAGCCGGTTCGTGGGCGGAAACCGACACCGATTACATCGCCCTTGACAAATGGTGTGCCATAAGACTGTGCATTGAATGGGTGATTGTAGCATTTGAAACCGTCTTGGGAGAAAATACCGACAGAATTTTTGCAGTAGCCTGGAAAACGAAATGTAGGGTATGGTTTTGTACTGAGACCAATGGCGATAGTTGTATTGGTCGGCTTTTGAAAAATTTTCGACTCCCAATAGTACACCTCGTTGCTCTTGGGCAACGGCAAGTTGCTCTGAATAGTACAAGCACCGCCCTCCTCAGGCGCCATTCCTGGACTATCGGGCAAGAACTGAATCTCAGTGCGTGCAGAGACCATCACACCCTGGTTTGCTTCATATGCGGGATCGAAACTCCACGCACTTACGCCTTTCTCCTGGATCCCCAAAAATTGAGGCGTTGTAATGTCTGTGTCCCGGGACGGCATGGGAGGATGGTTGGAGCACCACCTTTGCGCAAGCTCGTAGCCTGCACGCGTTGCATCGTCCACCTGCTCAAGCCACCGCTGATACGCGCGTTGAAAGGCGCCGGAAGACTCCAGTTGTTCTTCGTAGGCCACGTGGACAGGCCCATCGCCATCCATGAGAGCAATACCTGGGCGAAACCTAAGGATCAAGTACATGACGAACGGCGCGATAAGAATAAAGATCAATGCCACAGCAATCATCAGGAGCGGGACCAGGAGCAGGAGCAGCTCCGACACCGAGCCACTCTCATTTGGCATGGTATCCTGAAACTGCAAAGCCCGCTGCAAGTCAGGCATGCTCTAGTATTGATAATGGACTCTTCAACAGCGCGTTCTACGGGGCCAGCGGGAGCCAATAGCCGATATGACGGTATTGATGGTATTCCTTCTTTCGTTATGGTAAATGTTTTGGACAAGGGTGAAATTATGTTGATGAGAAGCACCATCAAATTCCCAACCCTATCACTCGCCGCCTTCGGCCATATGCCACTTCTGATAGATCGGTTTGAATCCCTGCCCCACAATTGGCAAGACGGCCAAGCGCCACACGGGCACGCGCTGGGTAGCGGCCAAGCCAAGCCAATTTTTCCAAATACGTTTATACCCGATTCTGTTCAAATAGCCAACCAGACAAAACCTTCGTCCGTGCCAGAAAGTTGCTTTACATGCATTATGGGTCTAGTAGGTGCATATGATCTGGGCTATTACTGGAACTATCAAAAGTTGGCCACATGTTCGCCACGTCCTCTCGGACAGACAGGCCAATATGTCGGCCGAAATAAGCGCGCGTAGACGGGGACAGTACGCCGTGAGCAGCAACCGTAAGCAGTTATCCCAGAAACCTGCTACACCTCCCTTTTGTCATCCTTAGCAAATTCGAGGAGAACGGTTGCTGGTGAGTGGAGACGCGTACGACGCGTAGAGTGTCATGCTGGAGGACGAACAGAGCATGCTAACATAGGTAGACATGGATCACGGCCCTCCTGCGCCACCACCACCGTTGGGTGACGAAGCCTTCGGAGCAGTTATCCAATTAGCGAATGCAGCTTCCCGTCCAGATCACGAGCAGAACCACAATTCCACCAATCCCCACCACTTCCACCACCAACATCCCAGTTCCAACAGTGCTCATACTCCCTCCCCGCGCGTTTCCAAGGGCCGAGGAGACGACATGAGTGAAAATCCTCGTTCATCCAAACATGTGCGGATGGAGAACGAATCACCACACAGCAGTGTCGATGCCCCCTCCCTGTCATGGGCACCCACTGCGCCACCCGCGTACCCCGGACACGGGCTTGACCACAACGGCATGCCGACGCTGCATCACAGCGCTCCAAGCCCATTTGACCCCACAGCGCATGATGTGAGTGCCTATGGTGATACCTCAGGTGTTCAAAGTGATCAAAGCCGCATGGCGCCACCGCCACCAGCGGTCGCAAGCCCGACCTCGGAGCAGAACAAGCACCTCACATCTGAGCAGACAGGACTCGTCGGCGCGCGGGGGAAGACAGGCATGACGCGCACCCTCAGTACGAGCCGGCGTGCCGAGCAGAATCGCAATGCTCAGCGCGTTTTCCGCGAGCGCAAGAACAAGTACATTGCCGACCTGGAAAGCAAGGCGGCGTCGCTTGAAAGCGCGTTGCTTGCCGCTGAAGAGCATCGCCGCCGGTTTAATGAGGCGATCGAAACCATCGAGATTCTCAAACGCGATAATGACACGCTTCGTGTGGCCTTGCGTGCGCTTGGCGGCCACCAAGCCGTGCCAAATGCACCGGCTCTACCGATCGATCGCCCCGCGTCGCATGCGCCTACCCTACTCCCAACATTTGCACAGCAACATCCTGGTGCGCCAGGCGCGCCTCCGCGTGGTGTGGACCAGCACGATGCCACGCACGCACAGAGTCAAGGGGGCATGCACGACACGGCAGAACAGGCACAGGATCCAGCTACAGCCGCAGCTGTGGCGGCGGCCGCGTCAGGTGGCGCTCCGTACTGGCTCCTTGAAGCGGTTTCCAATGCCAATCAGCAGCACGGTTTTCATGTTCCCAACCACTTTTCATCCCAATTAGGCGACAGTGGCATGCCGCCGCCAGGTCCTCCCACACAGATCCACCCAAACGACCCTAATGCGATGCGCGCACGTGGTGGCATGCCACCCCAACGTGCAGAGAGCATGCTGGATCCGTCGCTTGAACATGCGGCACTGGGTGATGCGCCACGGCCGCCTAGCCGTGTGCATGGCGAAGACAACAAGACGAACGACGGTGGCATGGACGCAGCTGGCAACCCGGATAATCTAGCGTCATTGAGCGCTGTCGCGGCCGCAGCTGCAGCCGCAGCGGCTTCCCAAAAGGTGAATACGTAAGAGTCTTGTCTGTTCTTATGAACGTTGTTTGTAATTAGCTATGGAGTTTGTTCGAAGAAAGTGCTTCTTGTAACCATGACGTAAACAACTGTGCGATGAACCGTTCTGGTTCGGCCTGAGCCGTCAGGTTAAGACTATCGGCGATTTCAGCCTTGCTTGTGTACACGCGCACAAACTGACGCCGCAGCGTTTGTAGCCGTGCAGGCGAAGGAAACATATGTAGTGATGGGCACTCGAACATGATGGGAGGCGGTGGAATGGTCGGGGTGAGCTGCAGCGGAATACTCCCTGTCAATGCGCCTCCGTTGGCACGGTACTCAGTGAGCGCCGACAGTACGCTCTGTGTGATGGTATCGAGAAGTTCCAAGCTATTGTTGGTCGTTTTTTTCCGCTTTTGTCGATGTTAGTAGGGGAAGGGAATGAGTGCCCTAAGTGGCGAACAAAATCGTATGCTATGATACGTACGACAGCTGTGACGGCCTTGGGCGGTTGGACTCGCGCTAATGTCATGGCGTCCCAAATAGCATCAAGAGGCGTCGGCAAACATTCCGGATGATCCGCTGAGCCGACGGATGTCGTAGTAAATAAGGGGCGATGCCAACGAGCTTCTGGCGTAGGCTCTTCGAATCGGAACATGAGCTCGTCCAGACTGGGCAGCGTGTAAGTCGAGAGAAATAAAAAAATCATATACAAAGAGACTGATGGAGCGCGTACGTACCATGCGTCTGTATAGCAAGGCTCGCCATGTGCGCGCCGCTTCGCGTTCCACGCCCGACAAAGATCTTGAGTGCATGCCACATACAGCTGATCCAGGTGGCGTAAGTGTCACGAATAGTTCCTTGTACGTACCGTTGCACAGCGAAGACCAAGCTCGCGTGCTGCACACCACAGCTCGTACCGAGATCCCTTGATATTCAGTCCTGCCCCACCATCGGCAATGACAATCGCGCTCGTGCTCAATGCACGACGAACCGCGCTTAGATAGGCAGCACGCGCGCGCCCTTCAGTGCGCTGCGCTGGCTGATGTTAGTCATGTAGTGGCACGGGTTTCATACACATACACTCATACACGTGTCGGTCCACATGGACGTCGGCATCTTGCACAACACGCACACTCGACAATGTTGGCGAGGACGCGAGGCGCGACTCGAAGTTCGCCCGGATCTCCTGCACGCGTGTTGTGCGGCCAGAGCATGGAAGACCAGTGACGACCAAAAGCGCCATATCACCGAGAGAAAGTCACACGCGGCCAAGACAGGGACTGAAGATGCGTCAGTGGTTCGCTCGTTCGTTCCTCTTCCTGAACGGAGAATGGACCTCAGGCAACGAGCCTCCACAATCAAGGCGCGCCCCAATTGCGATGCATTTTTGAGCATGGACTTGCTTATTGAACCTGAGCGCCTTTGTAGTCATATCGTCCTTTGCTTGGCGTCTGCGTGGAACATTGCTCGCCACGACCCCTCGTCCATATAAATAGATACATTCAGATTCTCGCATACAAGTGAGATTTGTTTGATGGACATGTGGTGGCTCGGGGGATCGCTCGTACGCGCGGCGCCACACATGCAGACAGCGTGGCGTTGTGCGAAATCGCATCGAGCCTACGTGACAGGCCCCCGCAATGCATGGGACGAGCTTCTGGCTGATGTGTCTCCACAGCCCAATGGCGCCATCCATGCAGCCATGCAAAAGCCAACATGGGCATCGGAGTCCATACCGCGCGATGTTCTCTATGCAAATGAGCGTGCAAGCACGCCAAAAACGCTTCAGCAGCGGCGACGCACGTACGATACGTCAGCACTTACACCGTCGGAATCAGCCCAGTTTCGGCGTATATTTGAGCTTCTAGAGCAGGAGATGGATGTGCCGCGCATGCAAGCCTCTTCCTCTGAGCTTGGCGCATTTGCAGAGCGCAATGCCATTCGGTCGCGGAAGCTGACGGCTCGTGGCGGCGGCGTAGGCACACGATTCGAGGCAAGTTTGGAAGGATTGGCAGCGCAAATATCGCCTGAGGAGCTGGATCGCGGCGTCGATCGCCTCTGGCAAGACATTCATTCGCATGGCAGCGCTGTGGATGCCTGGAGATGGGCGGAGGCGCATGTGTGGACGTCAGACACGAGCGCCCCAACGACGGCATCAACGTCGCCGAACATTGAATTGGCACAGTATGGACCTCAGACGCCTTTCTTTGCTCCTGCGCTCCATATGCTCCTGATTGCCTTCCGAGACAAATTCCACGTGCCACACACGGCGCTCGCAGTCCTCGAGCGGACACGACAACTCGGACCGCATGCGTACGTGCTTGGATGCACATCGTCGCTCTTTGCCGAGATTATTCGCACCCAATGGCTATGTTTGCGTGATGCACAAGCAGTGCTGGCCACTGCGTATGAAGCGCGCGCGGTCGGCATCTTGTCACATGCAGATGGCCATGCCTCATCGCGGGACGATGCAGCACTTCGAACGCAGATCGAGCGGATCCGCAGTGAGCTTCGGGCACGCGTGATGCGAGCAGCCCAAAACCGCACGTTTGTCGAGAAGGAAAATGAGTCCAACGAGACTTTTCTGCGTATGCAAGCAGATGATCACGACATATTGCAGATGGTGACGGAGTTAGGCCGCCTTGTTGGCGGGCGGACCATCCGGTCTGCTGAGCGTACGCCAAAACCACGACCTCGGCTCACGACGTCGGCTCGCCAGAAAAAGCCACCGAAAAAACACCTAATGATTTATCCCCAAAATCCCCATGCGCTTCTGCGCACTGAGCTGCAACGTACGAAAACTCGTGAGCCCGAGCAGGAGAGTTTGTGAATAACAATGCGATTATTAGTACAATCTTTCTTATTCATTGTTGCTGGCTAGACACGGTACCCTACATGATTGTGCAGTCACCATCGTGATTCTGCCCGCTCATCCTCCGCTCCCCCTCCTCCCCCTTCCCTGATCGGTCCTCGTTCGTTACCTGCATTTGCCCCCCCTCTCCCATTTCAAAGCCACCGCTACCTCAGTGAACGACCAACGAGCTTTCCGAGCAAGGCGCATGCAAACCAACTCTCCATCGCGCCAGAACACCAGACCAAGTGCGCATTCAAAAGCACCCTGCTGATGATGTCGTGTGTGCTCTCTCTACATCACTGAATAACGCCCACCCAACGATGGTGCGCGTGACTCACTATCCAAATACGCTTGTGTGCCTTCAAGCAAAAGGCGCTTGATCTCTCGAATCGCATGCTCAACACGAAAACTCTCGTTGCTCTCAATCAGCAAAGAAAGCTTTGGCGGATCACCAGGATGAGGATCGCGGCCGCGCTCATAAAAAGCACCCTTGTTCGTAACTTGTGAAAGTTAGCTCGCCACATCAAACACACGCATCCAACACGTACTAGAAGCTCCTGTGGACTCAATGAGCATGGCCATCGTCTCTTTATTGGTCACGTTCCAACGAGCCTTTTGTGGAAAATCGTTGATGGGGAAGATGGCATGGAACTTTGTCGCATCAGGATCTCGAGCACGTCGAGAGTTTTCCAGCTCTTCACGGCGCCGACTTGCCACAGAATTGATGCGCGCAATGACTTCCTGCAGCTTCGACGTATCAGCGCCGGCAAGCCGAGCTGCTTCTAAACGCGCCTGGTTCGCAGCCTGGTCCGCATCCGTGTAGACAGGCTCGCGATTCTCACGCACCGCCTCGGGAATAGGGCCAGTCCGCACCTGGATGTCAGTCCCATTCAGCCGCTGAGTCTCGTCGGCGGCACGCGCGGCCACAGCCTCGGGATCGGCGTCCTCATCCTCAATAAAGATGGACGCCTGCGCCTGCAGAAGGCGCTCGCGACTTGCCTCCAAGCGTTCAAGTCCGCGCCCGCCAAAGCCTGAGCCAGACGCATGTGCCTTGCCTTGCTGGAGCTTTTCCTTGAACTGCGACGCAAGCGCTTCAAGCTCCGGCGGCACCGTCGCCTTGCTCGCACGCAGTGCTGCCACAATGTCTTTGGCATACCGGTCTTGTTCAGGTGTTATGAACGTCACACATGTGCCTTGGTTCCCTGCACGCCCAGTGCGGCCAGCGCGATGCACATAGTCTTCCAAATGATTCGGCACGTCGTAGTTAACGACAAGCTTCAACTGCTTCACATCCAGGCCGCGTGCAGCAACGGATGTCGCGGTAAGGATCGGCACAATGCCTGCCTTAAAGTCGGCGAGCGTCGTATCGCGGTCGGCCTGATCCTTGCCGCCATGGAGCGACATGGTGGGGTATCCTCGCTTCATCAGCGTGTGCATCAGCTCGTCCGCGGCATCTTGCCGGTCCACAAAGATCAGCGTCCGTGCATCTTCATCGTGATGATACAGCTGCCCGAGGATCTCGAGGAGGCGGTGGAATTTGCTCGAGTCCGGTCTGACTTCTACGATCTGCCGAATCTCGGCAGCCACAACACTCCGGCCACCGACAATGACCTCGAGCGGCTCGTGTCGCAGCATTTTGCGCGCCAGACTTTCCATCGGCTTTGGAAATGTCGCTGAAAACAACACTGTCTGTCGGTCCGGCCGGATCAGACCCAGGATCTTCATGACCTGCGGCTCAAATCCCAGATCAAACATGCGATCCGCTTCATCCAGCACCAGGTACGTCACGCGCTGCATGTTTGTCACACGCCCACTGTTGGCTGTGAGCAGGTCGATCATGCGGCCTGGTGTCGCTACTACAACCTCGACCAACTTTTTCATCTCTCCAATCTGCTCAGAGATGGGCGTGCCGCCATAGGCACACGCACCTCGCAGGTTGAACGCACGCAAAAACGGCTGCGCATCGCGAAAGATCTGCACCGCCAACTCGCGCGTCGGGGTCATCACCAAAGCCACCGGTCCCTCGCCTGACTCGACAGGCCGCTGGTCCTTGACATGGCGGAACATGGGCAGTAAAAACGCCATGGTCTTGCCACTGCCCGTCTTCGCTACGCCAATCATATCGCGTCCGCTCATGATCGCAGGAATCGCCTGGCTCTGAATCGGCGTTGGCGCCACATATCCGAGCTTCTTAATCACGTCCAAGCAGTTCACCGGCAGCCCACAATGTGACCACTTGGTGATGGGCGTCGGGCAATGCTTCCCACGGACCGACATGGCATCCAGCTCCACACGAAGCCGCTCGGCATCTGCACTACTCATGGAGGCGATCTCGTCCGGCGCATGATAGAACGCTTTGCGGAACGGCTCGTATGCAATGGCTGCATGGTCGACGGCGGGCAGATGCTTTTTCTTGCTCCCGCGATGGGCGAGTGCCAAGATGTCTTCTGCGCGAATCGAGTCAATATCCACGTCGTCATCTGCGTGCGTCTCGGTTCCCTCTCGCGGCTCCTCGTCATCGCCCATCAACACCTCCGATCCACCATCATGGCCATGCTCATGGCTTTCGCGCTGGACTTCACTTTCTAGTTCCTGCATATAGGCATCCAGAGGATCATCCGCAGTAGCTTCATTTACTGCACGACTACGTGAATCCTCCTCGGTGTCTAGCGTAATGCGCCGCAATGGCTTGGCTTCTCCCGCATCGTCATCCATGTCATCCAGCGCACCTAAACGGATTCGTGGCTTGACAACACCGCCACCAGAACCCACACCTGCATGGCTCAATCCAGTACCACGCAGTCCAAGCGTACGTCTCTTTACTGTTGATGCATCGGCTCCTGACGCTACTGCATCTTGCCTCGTGCCCTTGTCAGATCCTGTACTATCGTCAGGTGTCTGGCGCTTCTTTGCCGCCTGTTCACGTCGCCAAGCTTCGAGACGCTCACGTTTCGCGCGCTTCTTCGCTTCTGCATCCATAGAAGATGCGTCAGTCATTGCTGTTGGCGCCAGCGCCTTTCGTTCACTGCGACGCCCTACGTACTACAGCTAGTGCGAATCGTCAACGAAGATGAAAAAGCACCGCGGTTGTGTGGAGTTCTCGATGATCTATAGGGGGGAGGTATTTTGAAAAAATAAATAAAATAGTAATACTAAGCGATGCCTGGCGCCATTAGCTCAATCCCAAGCCCCTTTCATGAATATTTTCTTCACGCTTGTTGCGGGGCGTATAAGTCAAGACGGCCCGACAATGTAGGCGGAGCAGGGCAAAAAAAAAAAATTGACTGATTGGTTTCTCATTGGACTTGGTGAGTGTTCAAGAGCACCTACCACTTTTGTGCCTTGTCATTTCGTGGTCGACATGACAAGTACGCCGAGTCCAGGCGCGTCGACGTCGAGGAAAAACCACGATGCGTTCGGTGATGATTTCATTTCATTTGACATGGAAGATGAGTATGACGAGTCTGCATCGCCACCAGCGCCTGTTGTAGTTGATGATTCTGTACGTGAGCACGCGTCAGCACGGAGCACGCCATGGGCTCAGCATGTGCCATGGCATCAATGCCGCAATGTATCGGAAATGTATGTATGTGTGTAATGAAAAAGCACAGGAAAGCTTCTAATACACACAGGCTCTGTGAGGAAATTCGTACCTATACAAATTGGATCGTCCCGAGTGAGGAGGAGCACGTCACTCGGACGATGGTGATCTCACTCTTTCAGCGTGCATTATGTTCGAAATGGCCTGATGCAAGAGTGTATTCATTTGGCAGTCAGGATACGCAACTGTATTTACCGCAAGGTGACATCGACCTTGTCGTCTTGTCAAATGTGATGAATGACATGCCTCGCGAGATCACTCTCAGCGAAATGGCTGCCTGCCTTCGCTCTTACCAGCTGGCAGTTCATGTTCAAGTACTTGCGCGTGCAAAAGTGCCGATTATCAAGTTCGTGTGCCCATATGGTCAATTTAACGTAGACATATCGATCAATCAGGCCAATGGTCTGCAAGCGTCCAAGTTTGTGAATGGCTGGCTTAAGAAGCAACCGGCTATCAGGCCTCTTGTCATGGTCATAAAGCAATTCCTGCAACAGCGTGCCCTTTCGGAAGTGTATACAGGGGGGCTCGGCAGTTACAGCGTCACGCTCATGGTGCTGAGCTTCTTGCAGCTCCATCCCAAACTGCAGCGTGGAGAAATGTCTGCCGACAAGAATCTCGGCACATTGCTGATGGAGTTCCTCGAACTGTATGGCAAAAACTATGGCTACGATGAGTGTGCTATTTCAGTGCGTGGCCGTGGAAAATACCTCAGCAAGAGGCAAAAAGGCATGTATGACTATCGCAAGCCATTTATGCTTAGTATTGAAGACCCACATGACCCAAGTACGTGTCTCCTATTACTTCACGACCTTCATTTTTTTTCTCTTTCTATGACTTTACCACTAACACATGTTCGTTATTTTTTTTCTTATTTTTAGGCAGTGATGTCTCAAGGGGCTCATTCGCGATTCTCAGTGTGCGTTCCGCGCTTGGTGGTGCTTTTGATATCCTACACGCGGCTCTTTGTGAGCGTGCGAATGACTTGCAAAACTTTCGTCATCGGCAGCAAACCTTGCACAATCGGCAGCAAAAAAACACTCATATGCATTTTGCACCTGAGGATGCCGATAATAGGCTCAACATGACATCTCAAATCAAAGAGCCAGAGAGTTTGTTGGGCTCAGTCCTTGGTGTCTCGCGAGAAATGATCCGAAGACGCAAAGACGTACGTTACCATATACGGCTAACACTCGCAAAGATCAAGCAGCTATATGACTCAGGCATACTACAAAAGCAGCTGTATGGCTCAGAAGCTGTACCGCAGCTTGCAGCATCATCAACGTTGGCCTCAAAATTAGATCGTCGTTCTGCTAATGCTAGTGCATCCTCCAGCATGGATGACGATACTAGCGATGCATCTGTTGTCTTTTTGAAGTCCAATCCGAAGCGACGCAAGCCCCAGAACGATGATGATCAGGATTCGTCGTCCGAAAGCAAGTACGGTTCTATGCGGCCAAAAAAGCGCGCTGCGCAGGACCCTTGGAAATCGCGCCCGAGTCTGGTAACGAGTGATTCTGACGATGAACATCTGACATCGAAGGATGCACCGTACGTGCTAGTATCGAGTGACAGTGACGATGCGGCATCTGAACCATCACATCCGCCGGCAGACCCATTGCCTAGACCACCGACTGCTAGCACGCCCGTGAAATCAACAAGTACTGGAATAAGTATTGCCGGCCGTGCAAAACGAACGAAACTCAGCAAACAGGATCGTTTGCAGTACTGGCACAATAAAGCTCTGGCTCCAGCGCAGACAACCGGCAATGTGAGTCCATAGTGATATTTGCAAAACTCAATCGATTCAGATACCCTTTCCACTTCTGTCCAAGTATATCAGTCTTGTTAATGAGAACGAAGAACAGCAAGGTGTAAGTCTCCGCGCGATTGAATCGATAAATTGCGCAAAAAAAAAAAAAAATGAATCAATCAATAAATAAAAGTTACGACGGTGTGGACTCATCGTAGGCTCGGCGCATCGCGTCCACCCAATCCGCACAGGATGTATTCCTTATGCGAGGAAGATAATGAGCATGTGCGAGTACAGGCAAGCGACGCAATGAGCGACCCGATGCACCATGACAATGGCTTGCAAGCTGCCACAGTTGTTGTGCGGCCGTCAATTCGCCAGAAGCATCCATGGCGTCGTATGAAGGAAACGGCTCCGGTGGCACAAGTCCCACACGAATCAGCTCTAGCATACATGACCGAAGAATCGAATACACTGCCTCAGTGCCAGGTAAGCCAATGTACTGACGAATATCTGCGCGGTCGAGAAACGCGGAGTCAATCGAGTCCGACAAGTTCGATGTGGCCATGATCAGCACGTTGCGCCTATACTTGAGTTTATCAAGTTCTGTGAGAAGTGCATTCACAACTCGAATTGAATCACTTGGTTCCGCTCCTGCCACAAGCGAGTTGCGCGCTTTTGTAACACTTTCAACTTCATCAATGAGCACAACCACGAACCCTGCCTCGTCCTCCACAAGTTCCGTCACCATGTCAAAGAGCCGATGTACCAGCTTGCCCGACTCTGAGAACCATTTCGAAAAGAGTGAATGCGAGTTTATGTCCACAAGTTTGACGTGTGAATAGCGCTTTTGCAGTCGGATTGCCAACTTTTGTGCGAGTGCTCGGCATAGTGACGTCTTGCCCGTGCCTGGTGGCCCATGCAGAAGAACTACTCGGTTCCACGCAATCACATGGAAATCAATACCTGCATCAGAGAATTCCAGTGTCGAATAAATGTAATGCAATAGATGTTCCTTCACATGATCTGAATATACGAGAGTACGCCACAGACCATCAAGACCATGGTTCGGCAGTTCAGATAGTGTTGCGGCCACTGCATTATCAGCTGCAGCATCTGCATCTCCCACACCGAACTCATCAACATTGTCATGGGGGCATGGTTGGTACACATGCAACTCCATGTCGACCTCGTGCGCAAGCACAGACGCAGATGGTGGATCTGACTCGCCAACATAAATTCGATCCACATGCTCTGCCAAAAATGTGTCGGCTTGCTGCCACCCACCCATTTCACTCTCACACTCTATAGAAGCATGTGGATCTGACTCGATGAACCGGCGCACTGCTGCCTCGATGTCCGCCGTGTCGAAAATCTCAATGTCAGATCGTAAGCGCACCTCAACATGTACGAGAGACGATGTGCAGCTCGACATAGGCACTCTTTCCTTCCACTCCCCAAAAAGACTTGCACTCTCTGAGACAACGCACACTGCAGACACGCCACAACGCAGAGGCAACGAAAAAAAATCGACAATATGACAGCCGATGGTCAAGTCGTTGCAATCCTATCCTATAGGCAACGCGACGCGTCACGGTTCGATACGGGTGACTTGAAAGACGAATTGCATCTCACGTGACGAAGTCTCTCAACAACGAAGCACACCCTCATTGATCGCCCCTTGTGATCACGCAAAGCGCGGCGCTCAAAAAGCCTGACATCCTGCCTGCAGGCTTGCCTGACTCGCTTTCGGGTACTCCCGTCAAATCGCAAGCGGCTATGCTAGTCAAGACTAGCAGCTAGAGGGTTGACGAGTCGGATCCGTAGTGGTAGCTAGTTGGCTCATTGGTCTATCGAGTATATAAGGTGGGAAAGGTATCACGTACACAAAGGCGCAAAGGTATTCATGGCTGTGACTTTATTGGTCCTCGTTAGCGATTTCAAAGTCAGGGCCGTAAGGACGGCTTTTAAAGAATGACTCGTCGAACCAGTTGATACGGACATAGCCGTCTTCACCACCGCTGGCATACGCGTTGCCAGTGGGATGCACAGCCAAAGTGTTGATGGGACCAAAGTGACCAGGAAGACGGGCGCACTCTTCCTCAAAGATCTTGTGCCAGAAGCGCGACTCAAATTTGCCCTGACGTGCACTCGTCGTGGTGACACTCATGGCTTCTTGGCCACCACCCATCACGACATACGGCCGAGTAGGTAGAGAAATAGCCGAATTCAGCGGAGTGTCTGTAGCATACGTCTTGATTACATCGAGCGTCGAAGCGTCAATGATGTGAGCTGTCTTGTCCTTGCTAGAAGTAACGATATAGGTGCCATCCCAGCCGAGCTGCAAGTCAGTGACATTTTCCGTGTGGGCTTTGACTTGATGAATCTCTAGCTCAGCATCAATACCAGATTCACCTTCCTCAGTATCATGCGCATACAAAGCGACTTTCCCATTCTCATGTCCAGTAAGAATGTGCTTGTCGAATACGTCGAAGGAGGCCACAGTCGCCTTGCTGCCCGAAAACGTGATCGTGCGCATGGGCTCTGTCTCCTGCTTTTTCCATGAAGATGGGTCACGATTAATATTGAATACGCGCAGCGCACCACGATAACCCATCCGCTCCTCGGTCACCACGAGGATTTGTGTACCGTGCTTGTTGAACGATACACACTTGGCTGCCGTTGGGAACTCCCACACGAACAAGCATTCACCCGTCCTCACATCCCACAGACGCATTTGGTTGTCGGCAGATCCTGTGACAAGTAGAATGGTTTCCCTGTCTACGTCCACAGACCACACCGTACCATTGTGTCCATTATACGTGCCGAGCCGCTCGCCGTTGTGTGAAAACCACACATTTACGAGGTTATCCTTCGATACAGAAAATAGAAGGTCGCCTTCTCGGTTGAACTTGATTTGATTCAGCGAACGGGTATGACCCGAAAGCACAATGGGACGCTGTCAAAGTTAGTACATGTATTAGGGTGCGCGCATCAAGGAAATCCCGCGAGCAGAAGGAGCCAGCCAAATTGCTTGCTAGCTCGATATGTGATGCACGAGCAACAAGTTTGGAACCATCCGGCATCAAGCCGGGTTGCCTCGATCCAACAGAGCTTTTAAGCCTACATACCATACTGATTCGTCCGTGCCCAGCGTCGCAAACGGTACAAACGATGGCGACGATGCAAAAACTAAGAAGATGGGATCACGTGTACTTCGGCCGAAATAGAAGCGTCGACTCCGCGCAATGGACGCACAACGAAGCGTAGTCGTCAGTCGTAGCGCTGCTCCTGAGGCGATTTGAACAAAGCTTCTTCGACTCGGCGTCCATATCGGCTCACCGGATACTTTTGACTCTGGACGATACAAAATGGGACAAATCTTGTCGGAGCCTATTGTCGACAAGGTACGTTGTACTTTGGGGCGTGCGCCTCTCGGGATGCATGTTTTTGGAGTTGTCGCCATTTCCAGCGGTCCAAATACTAACATGCGTGTTTGCTTCCCCCATACGATTGGTTTCATGTGGGTCGGATTGTGATATCTTTCTCTCTTCCAACAGCGCACTTCCCAAGATGAAGACGAAAATGTGGCATTCTGCGTTTCTGACATGCAAGGCTGGCGAATCTCTATGGAAGACGCCCACGCAGCTGTCTTGAATCTCTCGAACGACCCCGCAACGAGCCCTGCTGGACGTACAAGTTTTTTTGCCGTATATGATGGACATGGCGGTATGTTCGTGCGAAGCCGCAGACTGGCGTGCGTTAGACTTACACAACAGGCGCAAATGTCGCACGGTACTCTGGACGTACGCTTCACACGCGTCTTCTGGCACTCCCTGAGTTCCAGGAAAAAAACTGGGAAGCAGCCTTGCACCGCGCCTTCCTCAAGACTGATGAAGATCTGCGTATGGATCCCGTGTATGCAAATGACACGTCCGGCTGCACAGCTGTGGCCGCGCTCATTGTGCCGGAACCAGGATCGAAGGGAAGGCGCATGTATGTGGCCAACGCAGGCGACTCACGTTGCGTGCTGGGGCTTGCTGGCAAGGCCAAGCCCATGAGCCACGATCATAAGCCAGGAAATGCAGAAGAGCATGCGCGTATTTTGAACGCGGGTGGCTTTGTTGAGTTTGATCGTGTGAATGGCAACTTGGCATTGAGCCGCGCCATTGGCGATTTTGAGTTCAAGCAAAATGCGTCGCTGCCGCCCGAGAAGCAAATTGTTACAGCCGATCCCGAAGTGTTGTCGCACTCATGGACAGGTGAGGAAGAGTTCCTTGTGCTCGCATGTGATGGTATTTGGGACTGTCTCTCGAATCAACAGGTCATCGATATAGTCCGAAGAGGAATTGCGGAAGGCAAAGCGCTTGATGTGATTACGGAAGAATTGATCGACCGATGTCTAGCACCTGACGCCGAAGTCGGTGGCATCGGCTGCGACAACATGACCCTGCTGATTGTTGCATTGCTAGGTGATCGGACAAAGGAGGAGTGGTATCAATGGGTCAAATCGCGTGTCGACGACAAAGTAGGCCATGAAACACCAGAGTCTGTACCGCCTGTGTTTCGATCACACGGGCAGCAACAACACCAGGCGTCGTCGACCATGCTAGGCGGTGCCGCTGCCAATGCCCATCACAACGTAACCATGTCTCTGAATGGACTGAGTGGAAGCGATATTCTTTCTGCGATTCCACGAGTTCTCTCCGGTCAAGCTGCCCACGAAGACTTTGATATCCAGAATGCTGACGACAACGACGACCACGGCCGCATCGTGTCAGCCGATGAAGACGAGGCTCCTTCTAAACAGTAATTAGCAAGAGATGAGATGATTGCACACGCTAAATGTAATTTCTAGCATTTAACGAAGGAGGAAGACAGCTGGAAGAGAGTATTGATGAGAGTGTAGGTGAGGTGGTGGAACCAGATGCTTGTGCCTTTCGTGATAGCTCGCTGACCATGTGCAACATGTTGGCGCTAATACCTGGAAGTACATACAATAACCATCTTCATTTTTTTTCGGACGCGTAATATTTATTTGAATGTGTATCTTACTTCATCTAAGCACTACAGTAGCATCACGTCGAAAGCGGTCCGTCTTTGGCTACTAAATTGTACATGTACTGAGATACATGTCGCATCAGAGTGGACAGTTGCTCAAGGGTAGGTGATGGGGTATAACCTGCCGAGCAACTGAACTCGTACCGGTGTTTCTCAAACGACAGAACCGCCTTGTAATGCAAATAGATTGCAAGCACGATGGCTAGATGCCATAGTTGGTGTGAATGACCAACAATGTCGAACTTCCCTGGCGCCAAGCGCTCAGGCCATCGTAATCCGTATACGACGACACCCGCGATGTACGAGAGCAAGCTTGGAACAACAGGTCCGTAGAAGCGAACCATGGGACCAAAGCCATGGAGTACAGCACCGTGTACAAATGGCACAAATCCCATACAAGCCATTCCAATGAACATGGCTATACGAATGGAGCGGTAACTCGGGTCGTTGAACCACGCAGACCAAGGCAACACAGACATTGCTATGCCGATGGCAATGACGCCTATCGTGTAGATGGCAATGAGCCCGGGCTGGCAGTAAAAGCCATTGAACACCAGAGTCTCGAGTGATGCAGCGACGAGCCAAGATATTCCCGTGTAGTCAATGCACGCAAAACACATAAACCATTGAATATCTGCGCAGCCCGCCATGACGTGCCATGAGATTGAGCAGAGCAGACATTTCGCAGCGGCAAGCAAATACATGATCATCATCCACCGATCCGCTGTGGTGGTCGTATCGGAATCAACAGAGCCTGTTAGCCAAAACAAAAAGGACACAAGGAGCAGTCCACTCAAATGCGTATGAATGTTGCCTGTCTCGTTGTGAACACGAAAAGCGCTAAGGATCAGATTGTGCCATTGGTCCTTGGGAATAAATCGATATCCTGTCGTGATAAAGTCGTTATTGCGCCACAGCACCGGAAGAGACTGGTAGGGTATGAGTTCTCGGCCATTCTTTGCCAGACGTAGGGCAGCGTGATACAGGGCATCTTCCACATCGTGTACTGCGTGCACAAACTGTGCACCAGCTTCTCGTCCACAGCGCCCAATCGTTTGGAGTGCCTCTTCCACATGTTGCGGCAAGTCGTGCAAGGAAGGCATGTGCTGTGGCAGCATCGATTGCGCATCATGCGCCCATGATGATGATGATTCTCGCAGCGAAGGCAGCGTGACATTTTGGATATGGCCTCGGACAGCCGCGAGACTTCGTTGCACTTCTTCCGACAAATAGGCTGCTGTCGCGGGCATACGGGATGCCCATCGTCTTGGGATTTGCTTCATTTCCGCGGCCGAAACGCTCTCAAAAAGCGCTGGATGTAGGGTATGTACGCGTCGTTCCCATTCAGTCATGAGTGTGTAGACATGTCCCTTTACTTCGCTTAGAGACGACAACTTATCAAACCACTCGGCGCCTCCATGTGCCAACGACCAGTCCCGCATCATACGGACCATGGCGTCGTGCGCAGCACTGAGTCTAGTTTCCATGTGCTCCAGCGGGACAAGTATCGAGAGTTTGTGCGCCTGGTTCGCATGTACAAGTTGCTCAATGTCTTGAGCATACTCTGCCATGCGCGCACGTACATAAGCAAACCAGTACGGCAATGATGGTGCAAGATCCAATGAGTCTACGATGGAGCGAGTGCTTGCATCGTCGCTTAGACTTGCTTCGCCACTATCCTGGTCGAAAGAAGCGGCACGCTTCAGCGTCGGTCCATGCTTCCGATGAGATAGTGAGGGTCGTTCCTCAAGGGCAGACGTCGTAGCTTGCACCTCTGCCTTTTCGTCTCTCATGTGCCTGGATTGAGCTAATCACCCGCACCTAACGCGTTGCCACACGCACACACACGCGAATTGGAAAAAGGCAACTTTGTGATTACTATGCTTACAGAAAAGTGAATTTGGAAAAAAAAGAAAATCTTACTTGTCAGATCGACTAAATGTAAAATTGTTGAATGCCCGCACCCACCTTGAGAATGGCTTATAGATGATGACTAGCGACGATACCAAGACTTACGAGCAGACTTTTGTCCACGCGTATTTCCTAAATAACAGAATCATCGGAATTGCCAGGCCTCTTCGTCCCAATCTTCAACAAGCTCCCTGTCATTCTTAAACTTTGGGCCAAAGTTGCTGAATCCATCCCTTAGCACAAACACTTGCTGCGACGTCGGTGGCAATCGACCTGCATCAATGGCTGCATCGCGAATTTCTCGATATATACGCGCAGCTTTGGGCCCGCTATTATAAGCATATGTAGAGTCAGGTCAGTACGTACCGCTGTTGTGAGAGGGAGCAATGGAAGACGATTTGTTCGTCTGGACGTTAGATCTGTCCATCATACACACAAACGTGTACGAAAACAAACGTACATGGTTCAAGTGGCTTCAACAATGAGTTGACTCTATCAAGGAACGTAGAAGATGGTGCGTGCACTGCGCCATTGATGTGCCCGCCTTCATAATCGTCGTCTTTGACAGCGTTAGCCCAGCGCCTAGCATAAAAAGTCGGCAACACAAACCTCGAACATCGACGACAGCCACCTTGGCTCCGTCCTCGGTGCGCTTCTTGATATGAGAGGCAAGGACATCGGCATCCATATATGTGTAGGGTGGCCGACACGACATGGATGTGTATCTACACGCAATGTGCGACCTGGCTTTACGCCATGGAAGCGTTGCCGGGCGGAGCATGTTGGTGGCCTTGAAGGAGTTGTGCAAGTTCGGCCGAAGTGAGATCGCTCGATCAGCGTTTACGCGCAACCCTACACATGCATCTCAGCGCCCTTTCGCGTCGACATTCTAGTGTGTGAGCCATTACATATATTAGGGTACATCTCTTCATCATTCTCCAAAAGCGCCTCGTATTTTCATGGTAGTTGGCGTATCAACGTATACGCCGCCAAGTGAAGCGCGCGCAGATGTTGTACAGAAAGATGTGCGCGAGGCCATCTCCAAGCTGATCGCTTACACAGCACGAGACTTGGGCTTCGACGCCTCGCGCAGTCAAGCTCTCGAACGGTTTGGAGAACTCGTAGACACTTGTACGTTGCATAGCAATTTCTTCTGACGCCAGTTATTATGACACTGTTGCATAGCTGTACACAATACTCCAGCTTGTCGAACAGGAACCAGCCGACAGTCCACGATATGATCGACACGTTTGAGGGACTCGGTCTGTCACTCACTGAACTGGGCGCTTTCTCCGAAACAGTCCGTCGACACGAGGAGGGCGCAAAGCGATACCATATCCAAGTTGGGAGGCCGAAGCGTGGGCATGAAAACTGGGAGAACCCAAGTGCTTCTTTCCTGCCCTCTGACGATCAAAATGAGACTGATAACAATAACGCGAGTTCATCAACTTGGGCCACATTGATGCACGACATTGTGCCTGATCACCTACCGCCGGAACCTCCGCGACATTGCTGGATGTTCACGCCCGTGTATGCGACGGAGGTCCTGTCTGACATGCCTGCTCTGCAACTCGTGAATCGGAAACTGGACAATGCGCGTCTTGTAGAATCATCACTCCGAAAACTCATCAAGCACACTGATTCCGCAGCGCCTTTGAAGCCTTGGGCTTCACAGCAAGCGCCTAAACTTACCGAAGACGGCGTACTGTCGTCGCAGAAAGCCTGCGCGATGAATGATGCTGATCAGTCCAGCATGTCTGTCGACGAGCCTATGACAGTGTCGGAGCCGGAGTCATCATCGCGAGAGCCACTTTCGACAGAATCCATGCGGCTTTGGGGAAACAAGGAACGTCGTGATTCAGCGCGGCATGCGCTGCCGCGCGCTGTGAACTACAAAGCGGCATGGTATGCATCCTTTACATCGACAGACAGCAAGCTACCAACATCCAACCTGTATACAGCGCGGTTGCGTGGAAATATGGACGAGTCAACGCGGCGACCTCGTCGATTTGTCGTTCCGTCCTAGAGGAGTTACCGTGACTTACGCCTTGTTATACCGAATAAGCCACATTACTGAACGTGTTTCTTGTGAAAATTGATTTCCCGTGTTTCCAATGTCTATAATAACCTATTCGTACAGCAATCAAACAACATCGTCACCTTTGTGTTTATTGGCGCTTCGAGCTTCAATCCGCTCGGCGCGTCGGAAGTAGATACGCTTGATGTATTTCCAAGACTCAACGCCTAAGAAAAAGATGGCCGTGCAAACAAAGATAATTCCCCATTCCCAACCCTCTGGGTCTTTGTGCAAGAAGACAATGTGATTTAATCCTGGGATATAAATGATCGGGAAGACACTGATAAATCCCAAGATAACACAGGCGAATAGGAATTTGTTTCTCCATGTGTCAACGAACCACTGATTGTACCAGTGCGCGTCAGTTCCCATGGCAAAAAACGAGCGGCGCATGTGAGTTACCTCCCAAGCCAAAAACAGAGAGAACCATGTCATGACAACGAAGGTAGCACCACGCGCACGGAATACTTCAAGGCAGCTATCGTTGTAGCTGTCGTTGCAGTCTAGACCCAAATCACCACTCCCCCACCTGTATAGGATAAGGGAGAATGTGGCAAGACACAGGGCCGCCATAATCAAACCATACACAAGCAGGTCACACAAAACCTCAAGATTAAACACACCAAAGCGTGACCTATTCGGTTTCTGCTTCATGACATCAACAGCAGCAGCTTCCATACCAAGACCCATGGCCGGAAAGCCACTGGTCACCATGATAATATACAGAATTTCAACCGGACTCAGTGGAAATACAGACAGTCCAGTATCGTCTTTGAATGCCAATCCGATCAACAACACACATGCCTGGCCGACGTTCTGCGCAAGCAAGTGCAAAACAAATTTGCGAATGTTGGAAAACATACGGCGACCTTCTTCCATGGCGTGTCCGATTGACGCAAAGTTGTCGTCTGTAAGAACAATGTCAGACGCATCTTTCGCTACGTCGGAGCCGGCCATACCCATCGCAATACCCACGTCTGACAGCTTCAGAGAGGGTGAGTCATTTACACCGTCGCCCGTCATTGCACAGAAGCGCTTACGGCGATGGAGTGCCTCAATCATCCGTACCTTCGTCTGAGGTGCACATCGGGCAATGACCAATGGAAGTTCCGGCAATTGGTCGATTTCCTCATCTGACTTTCGGTCAAATTCAGCTGCCGTCATCACTAGAGAACTAGTCTTTTCGTCCACATTCGGCGGGATAATGCCAACTTGCTCAGCAATGGCCTTAGCTGTGCCGGCATGATCACCTGTAAGCATGTGCACTTCAATACCTGCTGTGTGGCAAGTGTGCACGGCATCGCGTGATTCGGGGCGGGGTGGATCATACAATCCCACAAGACCAAGAAACACCATATTAGATTCAACAGACTCGCGCTCGAGCGACTCGCCTTGAGACGCTTCCTTGTCGGACAAGGGGCGATGAGCTAATGCAAGAACACGAAGTCCCAATTTGGCAATTGCGTTCATTTGACTAATGATCATATCTTTGACGTTTTCATTCATTTCTTCTTTACCATGGTCCTCTGGCTTCGTCTGGATGTACCTGCAAGCAGCAAGTACATATTCAACAGCGCCTTTCATCAAGGCGCGATGCTCGCCAGTCGGCTGATATGTGTACGTTACAGCCATGCGTTTGAGTGAACTGTCGAATGGATACTCGCCAATCTGTACCCATTCGCCATTTACATTATCTTCCGACTTGCCAATCTTGGTTTTGGGCATGTCGAAGCGGAAAGCGAGAGTCTGGAGTGCGCTTTCGGTCGGATCGCCATGGGCCGTCCAGGCATCGGCATCCTCGTCGTAAAACACTTTGGCCAAGTTGCAGATGGAAGTGACTAATAGCATGTCATGAAGTGGCTGGAGCTTTCCACTTAGGTCTTCCTGAGGGCGGCCCTCGCTAGCAACTGTAACACAATCAGATTTTTCGTCATTAGGGCGCAGAGTCACTTCTCCTTTGTGTGGATTGAAGGGCTCATTTGTCTCAGAAACGTCCAAGTCGCCTACAGAAGGAAGCCATATCTTTCGCACGACCATTTTGCCCTGTGTAAGAGTGCCTGTCTTATCTGAGCAAATATCCGTGATGGAACCGACAGCCTCCAAAGACTCGAGCTTACGGACAATGACGTTTCGCCGTACCATCGCGCGACTTCCCATGGACATTGTAATGGTCAGTACGGCTGTCAGTGATGCTGGGATCATCGAAACACCAGTGGCCACAGCATAGATAATGACCTCATTGTCATGCCAGTTGTTCGAGGCAAACACGATGATCGCGAAGATGACGGCAATCACAAACAGGAGTACTGCCAACTTTGACAGCATGATCTGCAGAGGTGTACCGACGTTGAGTCCCAAAAATGCAAGTACATGGTCCATAATGGTCAAAGCTCCTGCCTCGATATAATGGTGAGGTCTCTTTTTTCCATATGCATTGCGTTTGACCTCCCGGATTTTGCGGTTCTTCGATGCGCCTTGTAATGCGTCGGCAATTTTTCCAATCTCTGTGCGCATACCTGTGCTGGTTACAAGCACAGTGGCACGACCCTTACTCACAGACGAAGATGCATAGACCATGTTCAGTCGGTCACCGATGCCAACCTCGTCATTTTCAGGCCCCGTGGGTTGGAAGGTATCCTGGGCGTTCTTGGCAACAGGGATGGATTCACCTGTCAGAAGTGCCTCGTCTGTTTCTAAGTTCATACATTCGATGACTCGGCCATCCGCAGGAATGGTATCGCCAGTAGCGAGTTCCACAATATCACCGGGGACAACCTCAGGTGCAGGAATTGTCATCGAGTTGTGGTCGCGAATCACTGTTGCAGTCGGTGAAGCCAACGAGCGCAAAGAGCTCATGGTCTTCTCAGCTGAGTACTCTTGAATGAAGCCGACAAAAACATTGATGCCCACGACGCCACCTATAACACCGCCCTCAATCCACGACGTGATCGCAAGTGAGACAATCATGGCAATAAGCAGGACTAGCGTCATCGCGTTGGCTATCTGGTTGATCAAGATTTTAACCGGGCTTACGCTATCGCCACTGCTCAGTTCATTATTTCCATAATGCTTGAGACGTTCTCGTGCTTCTTGGGTTGTGAGTCCCTTGCTTTTGTCTGTGCGAAGTGCCTCGAGCACTGCACGGGCGTCGTAGCGATGAGGAAACTCGCGTGCCTCTTCCTCGCTGGGAGGAGCACTATAAGCTGAGGAAAGTTGCTTGTCGTCGAAAGCTGCGTTCTTTTCGATGCTCGATAGTGACTGAGTCTTAGAGTTCATACAAAAACCAGCAATGATTGCTTGTTGGAAGGAATCTCCCCACACCAAGATCCGTGCGCTTTTAAGTGTTCAGGTGTTTTCCGACGTGGCGAATGCAGACGAGATCCGTTTCATGCAGGCGTTTTAATTCGTTCGTTGTGATTGGTCTAAATATCCATGCCAAGAAATTTTTTCATCGCCACGAATCTCAGTTGGGCACCTAGATCCACTCACAGACTTGGGTTGCAACACAATATGATAATCACAAGTCTGTGTTTGGCTGTTTGGCTGCTGCAACTGCAGCTCACTGTAGTGGCGCAGACTTCGGCTTCGTCGAGCCGCTCATTCTCGGCAACTAGATATTCGAGCACATCGAGAACGGGCGTCTCAGTCTCATCGGCAGCTCATGGGACGTCTTCGAGGAATAGGACGTCTTCATCGAAACCAGCTAGCTCGACTCTGCCTCCGCTTCCAGAAGGGTTCATGAACCCATTGGATACGGGTGGCAGTATGCTTGGAGTATGTACAAAAGATGGAAGCCAGACTTACGCGAAATCAGCAATATCTAGACCGTCCAAACGAAGGCGAGCCGCTGAATGTCATTATTTCTAATACCTCTTCAGCTGATATGCTCAAACCTGAAAGGTTCTTGATCTGGGCTACGTACGTTATTCCTGCCTAAAGAATAAAATATGGGCAATTTTGCCTTTCTTTATCGCCACCATGTGATGATGTTTACTGACAAGCCAGCGCTCTTGGATTTGGCGTCTCTTGCCTAGGACAAGGCGATCCACAGACCATCATGTATGCAGACCTAGGGTATCTGAATCACCACGTAAAGCAAGGCTCTGCATCTGGTATGAATGGTGTCTTGCGGTGGAATTACGGTTCTCCTGATATTGGAACATGTCGAGAATCCATATCGGGTGGCAACCACATTCGCTGGTTCAGGCAGCGGATCGGCACGACAACTTCAATTTTCCTTACGGTTTCGTACGAACAAAGTCTCGCGAATTTACACAATCTTCAGAGAGACGGGTACAATCGGGGGCGTGATGATGTCGTGCGGATAGCGACTCAAGAGAACGGGATTGAATGGGAAGGCAATGTGTTCAACGCCACAGTAAAATGGATTGAGGCAGGTCGACTCATGAATGCTACTTCAAAAAATATTAGCCATGCTGAAATGGCAAATAAGGACCAACCTGTTGTTGATGGACGCGTGGCTGTGTTGTATGTTAACACTGTTAAACGATCCGACGAAGAGCAGCGCAGCGCAGCGGTGCATTCCTTGCCTGCCATTTGTTCATCCAGTTTCCTGTTAACAGTGTCCACTGTGCTAGTTGTAGCAAGCACATTTTTGTTATGAATAGAACGATTTTTCTGTAAAACATACCCAAACAAATGATAATATAACTTGGCCCTAACTACATGACCAAAGTTTAAGAAATGTAAGTATCGAGTGATGCTGTCTCGATTTTCCAAAAAAAAAATCAATTTGACAAAAAATCAGCATTAAAATAATAACCAAATCAAGGACCTATGGGGACGAAACGGCGAGGAGAATGGGAGAGTCGGGGCCTCGATGCTCATGAGGTTCACAAGCACTTCCGATGATCATGTTTGCGATTGACGCACCCGACTTTATGCTTTGACTCGCTCTGTCGCAACAATACTGACAACATTTTCAAAGTCTAAGGCAGTTCAGAGTGGCCCAAGTTTTGCTTAGGAGCCACTCTGTCGCGAATTAAGTTTTTGAGCTCGCGTAGCTCAGGGAAGCCACGACGGGTCTTTCGGTCCCAAATAAGAATGACTTCCGTTGACTCACGTGTGCCTTCAGACTTGACAATCCAAACACGGAACTGACCAGCCGTGTCTGTCGTGGCATGTGGGATCAATAAAGTGGAGGCAATGAACCCACCGCCAGAAGCCTGAGAACAGCTGTCGTCCAAAAATGCCTTCTCAGAGAAGGTGAGCAGCAATTCCGTCTGAAGCCACGTTGCCCGATGAAGCCAGCGACATCGATCACAGTACTCAATGATAAGACAAGGCTTAACCATGCTCATGGCATGCTCGAGAGAAATTGGAGCTTGGATAAGAGGAATTTCCGGCTCTGAAGCACCACTAGGTCCTGAGGACCCTGGCACAATACCAGTCGAGGATGCGGCCGATGAGGAACGAGCCTCAGAAGATATTGGGACCACGACATGGACAGGCGCCTGGCCTACAGGAGACGTAGACTTGCTGCCCGATTCAGCGGGTGCAGCTGATGACGCCGGCGCATCGAGCATGTGTGGGTCCTTTTCTTGCGATTCAGACTCAGGTAATGTCACTTGGTCGCGAGCTTCTGTTTCTGGTCGAACAGACGACAAAGTATCGATGCGTGCTTCCTCTTTCGACGGCATGCTATCAGTGACAGCGGCAGTAGCAGCCGCAGCAGCACCTAGAGCCGCACCTGCAACACCGGCGGCGGCCGCGGCGGCAGTGGCGTTAGTGTCATCGGCATGACTACTAGAGCGAAGCAGATCGCTCAATGGCTCTTGATCAGGAAGCGTTTCTGTCGCTAATTCATGCTCAGGCACTGGCTCGGACACATGCTCTAACGAATGTAATGGCTCAGGCGGCTGGGTCTGAGCGGGATGTACATCATTGGCACTCTCCTGTGTCGCAGATGGCAAAGACTCAGATACAACTGCCTCGGCATCGTGTGTGGCCTTAGGCAGTGGCTCAGATTCCAGCGCTTCTGTTGCCAAAGTGTCAACGGGCACGGTTTCTTGGACAGGCTGAGAGTTCTGAACAGACTTCTCGGGCAGTGGTGGAGGAATCTGCGAGTCAAGCGGCAAGGCCGTATGCTCACCAGGCACTGGTTCTGGCTCTGGCTCTGACTCTAGCTCCAACTTCGTCGGCGGAACAGGGGCCTCAGTCGCAGAATCCTCCATTGTCGTGGTCGGAACCACCGTCTCATCAATAAGAGCTGTCTCTGCAACAGTATCATGGATCGCCAGAGACTCTGGTACAGGCACACCTGATGGCCCTGGCTGGACGACCGAGTCCTGGACAGAGACAGGTTCCGGCACAGTTTTGTGTAAAGGCACATCGCCATGTTGTGTTGCAGGAAGCACGGTCACATCCTTCTCGCCAGGCACTGGGTGAACAGGAACGTGTGTATTGGCTGACAGTCCAGATGGCTCCGACACATGCTCCGTCTCAGGCGCATTTGTTGTGAAGGGAGCAGACTCTTTCCCGGTCAAGTCCACGGGCACATGAGGCGCAGAAACCATCTCCGATTCATTCATGACCGTCTGCTTGACTGATGCTGCATCTTGGTGTGTCCGCTCAGGAACAATGCCTTGCTCGCTAAGATCGCGCAACGTTGGCTCGTGGGATTGATTCTCGATAGGCTCTGTTGCCCGCGTAGACATTTGATCAGGCTCAAGTGTGTCATGACCTGTCATCGGAGCTTCCTCCGCAGTATCAACAGCTGGCAAGTTGCTGGGGAATTCAGGTGGCGTCGCCATCTTTTCCGTCGGTGCGGAGGTAGATGAGAGGACATCTGTCGCTACACTTGAGGGCTTGACTGATGTAGGTTCGGAGGTGCCAATGGGAAGAGACGTCACTGGCTCAACAGTATCGACATCCGCAAGCAGCGATTCATTCTGGTTCTCGTGGGGCCAAGCAGATTCCGACACTGCCCAAGGCGCTGACGGTCCGTCTGGTACGCCCCAATCTTGGCCGTGGTGAGATGGTAACTTGGTGGGCGTGGCCTTGGGTGTACGCTCAGATGCCAGTGCTGGATCCACAGCGTCTGCTGGCGGAGGCGCATTTGCGGGCGTCTGTGCAGCAGCATCATGGTCTGGACGCTTGCGCAGAGGAGGGCTTCTGCGTGGTGGAAGAGCTGGTGGCACCACTTGAGGGCCAGAAGGCGCCTCCGTGGTTGGCTCGACAGGATTGAATATGGAAGATGGATCGGCTGATGGCGGCTTAGGTGGCTCTGATGAATAACCGAATGAACGGCGCGCTTCCTTCACATTCGGAGGTGTCACTTTAATGACCTCTAGGCGCTTGAACTCGGGTGAGTCACGTGTGTGTGCGGGCGTATTAGGCGCCGCAGATGCTGCGTGCGTTGGGATGTCGGCAGCTGGTGGCTGCTTAGCTGCATCACCTGTGGCCACAAAGGAATTCGCCGTTGGGCCAGTGGGTGCACGAGCGGACGCTTCCATCGGTGGTCGCGTGGGCGGAGCCATAGGGCGAGCCATCGGATGACCCATTGGTGGACCTACTGTTGGACCCATCGGTGGAGCCACTGGTGGACCCATGGGTCGACCCATTGCCGGACCCATTGGTGGGCCCATCGGTGGACCCATCGGTGAACCAACTGGGAAGCCGGTCGGTGGTCGCATAGCCGGAGCGATCGGGCGAGCCATTGCAGGACCCATCGGCGGACCCATCGGTGATACCATGGGAGAACCCACCGGTGAGCCCATCGGCGAACTCATTGGTGGACCCATCGGCGTTGGCATGGGAGGCCGGATTGCCATACCCATAGGAGCACCTTGCATAACTGGGTTCGACATGCCTTGAGCGAATGATGGAGACGGAGCAGATGCGTACATTGTAGAAGCCATGTCCGAGTGCCTTCTACCCGCCGGGCCAATGTTTAGCGGTTGCGTTTCAGGAAGAAGCGGCCTTGCATTCGCCTGCGGAAGTGACATCGGCGGTGTCTCGATTTGAGAAGGATCCATGGCGTTCGCAGATGATGCGTCTTGGTTTTTGCCAGCAGTCTTTGAGTCCTTCGCACCTTTGTTCGAATCACGCTTCGAAGACCGCTTGATAAAGCAGAACAAGTCACGCTTCTTCGGCGATTCCTGTCGGGGTGCGCCACCATTCTTAGACGAAGAGTCAGCCTTCGAAAACGAAAGCCTCGACGGCGTTTTACGCTCAGAGGCTGACTTGCCTGGGGGTGCCGAATTGGGGGGGTGTAGCGAATCGGAACCACGTTGACCCATACGCAGATCCGATGAACCGGGACCATTCGGTGCACCGGGCGGGGACACAGGCCCCTTGAAACCAGGCCCCATCGTACCAGGGCGTGGCTCCATCGCACCTGGCGCTCCTGGGGGCGGCATTGGCGGCCGCATAGGACCACCGCCCATAATCGCCGATTGCGAGTCCAGCAGACTCGGTGCGCTTGTTGAGGGCACCATATAGCCAGCGCCGGCAAATGGCGGCCTCATACCCATAGCACCTGGCGCACCTGGCTGTGGCATTGGCGGTTGCGGTGGCACCGAGACCATCATGCCCGAAGGCGACATCATGGTTCCCATGGGTTGACCGTACGGTGCACCCGCATAGTTCATGGTTGACGGTGGCGCATTCCAGGTGGGGCTCGTTGGCATTGGCATTGCAGCATTCAACTGCGGCTGAGCATAAGTTGACATCAGCGGCATCGAGCTGGAGCCACGCATTTGTGAATTGGTACCTGTGCCGGATGGTGCCCATGGCTGATACATATTTGGGTCATAAAATGTTCCGCTTCCGTTGCCTGAGGTGCCAAAGCCAAGTCCTTCGTTGTATCCCTGTTGAACATGAGGTTGCACTTTGCCCATATCCGAAGTCAGCTCCGCAGGGTACGAATGTGGCGCCGACTGAGAAAATACGTCGTTGGCAACACCCCCTTCTGGCGGAGGAGCCTGGCGCTTGGCGGCTTGCTCACCATCCGAACTTGAAGGAGCATCAAAGGGCACCTTCTGCGACGCAGTGCCAACAGATGCTGGCATTGACACGGGCTCATGCGTCACGTGCAAGTCCTCGTTCAAAGGAGCTGCATGCTGATGCGCATAAGGAGCAGTGTTGGAGTGGAAAGCATCTGAATCATGAGGGGGCACAGACTCACGTGCATGTGCCTGGGCCGCCACGACTGACTCACGACCGTCTGATGAATTCGTCTCGAGCGACAAAGGCATCGATGCGCTCGGTGGAATGGACGAAGGAGCCTGAGCATCTGGTTCAACAGACGCAAGGGACATGGACGAGGCGTTCATTTGGGAACGCGGCTGTCTCGGCACCTTGCGAACAAGCGATGGTGGCTCAGGTGCGTAAATCGTATAGGTCCCTTCGGGCACCCGAGCAGCTCGCTGTTCCGCCAAATCACCTGATCTGGCTGCGCTGCTCAGCGACGCGGTTGATGCTGCATTTCGAACTCGCATCTGAACACCCTCCGCGTAAGGAGGCACACCGTCTTCAGGCACAAACCTTGCACCGTTGTTAGTAAGTGTGGCGCGCGACGAGCGAATCGACAATTTTTGAGGATTTCTGTGCTCCTGCTGAGTCATTCCAGGAGACACAGCAGCTGAGGAGGGAACTTGGGCCTGGGATGCGGGAGCTTGCGAGAAAAGCTGTTGCGGCGTGTCTAGTGGCGCAACGGGATCCAGTGCTGAAGCAATAGGAACGCTCGTGCCCCAAGACGACATTGTATGCCCGACAAAAGGCGATTCACGCATGCGCATGGACGGCATGGATGGGCTGAAGCGCAGAGAGCGTGTTACGCTCTTGGGACTTGGGCGCCGAGGACGTAGCGGCTCGTAAGGAGCAGTTGGAAAAGCCGATTCTTGTGATGCAGCCAAAGGTGCTTGCCTTGGTGCCTCTGCCTCCTGCGTATCTTGTGGGCCAGTATGAAAGGGCGTGTGAGACGTGAATGAAGACTCTTCACCAGGCAATTGCTCATAGGCCTGGGGATTGACGCTATCTTGCTCCATCGTAGGCTGAGACACCATTTCCGTTTGCGACATGGCGGGGTACTCTGTCGCCTGGTCTGTGCCGCTGGGCACACGTGCATCTGAAGGAGGAAGATGCTCTTCGACAAACCCGTCCCGATTATTGCTAGCACATAAGGGCTGCGATTCTTCAGCGCTCGGCTGGTCATTTGTGGGGATCGAAGTAGGTACTGCTGATGGCAAACCTGACGCTGAATTTACGGAGCCAGTGCCTCCCTCAGTCGTCAGATCGTGTGTATCAACTTGATGACTTGTTGCTATTGCCTGCGGCTTGCCGGCAACTTCACTTGGTGCAGCAGCAGCAACGCCTGGGGCAGATTCCGCAGGGGCATCTGTGTCAGGCACCGTCGCTGGCATGGAAGATGGCAATGGACCGGTATGTGCTGCCGCCGCTACCGCTGGCTCTTGCTCTGGTTCGCCCTCGGATGCAGCCGAAGGTGCATACCCTGGAGCTGAGCCAGCCCCAGCAGCAGGAATAGCATCACCCGGGGCAATAAAATCTATATCATGACCTTCATGGTTCTTGCTTGATACATCCAGTCTTGCCGAGGCCCTCGCACGATCTTGAGAACGTGGCGGGATAGCCGGAGCCTGGCGACTGTACATGGCCATGGGATGAGAAACCGAGCCCGGATCGTCACTGTCCAAAAACTAACTCACTGTAAGCTATTTTTGTCGCTTTAGGAAATTAGATCTCGCATCAACAAACACACGATCTTATCACGTGATAGAACTCGGGTGTGACGATCGGTTGGACAATCGTTGTTACTCCACCAGCACGGCCGAGAGAGAGACAAACAGACCATGCTGGTCGTACGATTGCCAGCGCTGGCCGAGCCGCTGGAGCTGCCGCGAAGAACGCAGGATGATGCTCGGGGGCAACGAGTATTCTCTCGCAGCTGCACTGTGGGATCATGCAAACCCGATCCGATGTCTGAGCTAGCAGCGGCATCTCCATCAGCTGGACCCAGTCCTTCAGTCGTCGACGCGCCCTTGACCACCAGGCTGCCTTACAACGTGCCTCAAGACAATGACATCCAGATACCTGCATACGCACGCATTTCTACGCGCGCCGAGCATGACCTGCGCCGCTTGTATGAGGCGGTTCGTCAGGCGCGTCGTATTACTGTCGTGTGTGGCGCAGGAGTCTCTGTATCATCGCCAGCGAATATACCCGACTTTCGCTCGGCGTCAGGCCTTTTTGCCACTCTAAAAAAACGATACCCAGAGAGTGGCTTGTCGAGTGGCAAGGACTTGTTCGATGCACGCCTTTTCCAATCAGAGAGCTCGACGGCATTTTTCAATTCGATGATCGCCGAGCTGAAAGACTTGTCTGACGCGGCGCAGCCCACGCTATTTCATCACATGCTCAAGCGCCTTGATCGAGAGGGGCGGCTTCAGCGCGTGTATACCCAGAACATCGATGGTTTAGAAGAAAAGGCTGGTCTTACTCTTGGCTTTGGTTCACCGGGCGCGTCAATTCCCACAAGCAAACGCAAGCGTGAGCCAGTGATGCGGACACAGTCACGACAACATCTATTTGCTCGGTCGCAATCCGATTCATCTGTAATGCATGGCTCATCGACACAGGACCGAGGTGCATGCCAACCGCTCTTTCCGCGTGCTATTCCCCTCCACGGCAGTCTCGCTAGTATGACATGTGTGCTCTGTTCACACAAGTTACGCCTCGAGCGGAATCAGACGCAGGCTGAACAGGCGTTGCATTCTCTGCACCATGGCGAACCTGTCTGGTGCGAACAATGCGAGATTACGGACCAACTACGCACCGAAGCTGGCTTGCGATCGCGTGGGATTGGACGAATGAAGGTCGATGTGGTCTTGTACAATGGAGAAAACGAGACAGCCGAACACGTAGGGGCGTGTGTGGAACGTGACTTGCTTGGCCTGCGGGATCCGTGTGAGCCAGATGTGCCGGAAACACCAGCCGAAACACGCGCCCGTGAGCGCCGTGAACGTCAAGCCAGAGAAAGTGCAAATCCAGCGGACGCGGGGCTCGGCTTGAGTATCTTGTCCGGCGAGATAAAAGCTGAGGATGCTTTGGCCAGTGCTTTTAATGAAGAAGCGCCAGACCCTGCCGTTGTCGAGCAGTCTCGCCGCCCACGCCGACTCAAGCCCTTGCCGCCCGATTTGCTTATCGTCGCCGGTACAAGCTTGAAAGTGCCTGGAACGAAGCGCATTGTGCGTGAGTTTGCCAAAGCATGTCACTCTCGCGATTCCGAACGGAAAAAAGAGCCCCCTGTTCGGACCGTGTACCTGAACTATGACTTTCCTTCAGCGGCAAGCGAATGGGCCGGGGTTTTTGATATGTGGGTTCAAGGCGACGTGCAGCAAGCTTCTGTAGGCCTCTGCACACCTTTGGAAAGCAAGGCAGTTGCAGGCGCAGATCCTCTCGTTGAGTCGTTGGTGGCTCAGCACTCATGGCATGCGTACCCACAAACGCCGTCCCTGCAAGGGTCCAAGAAACGTTTGGATTCTTTCCAAGAACCTGTTTCTGTCTCTACTCCAGCGTCTCCCTATAAGCGTCAATTGCAATCGCTGCCTCAGTTACAATCACTGTCGCAATTTCAATCGCAATCGAAATCGCAGTCACAGTCACAAGCACAAGCACAACAGCAATCGAGAAAAGTCTTGAAAAAGACTCCTGTCGCCCAACTCGGCATGGTGTCTGGCAAGCTGAGCTCATTCTCTGCGAGCCGCACAGGGAAAGCTACCGATATTCATGAGAATCGCTCTATCCGTGCGCAGCCTCAGCCACATATACAATCAAAAGACAAACAGCCACGAACTTAGCTAGAACTACTCTCCTTCCATGACGCGCGTAATAACGAATTAGGAGACCCCAAAATAGTGGAGAATGTGCGCACGAATGCTCGGTGCGGGGTGGACACGAAAGGTTTAGTCCCACGTGTTGCATGTCAAAAGTCACGTGGGACGGATCCGATCTACTCCGCAAGCGCCCGGTCCATCACCAAGAGCCGCCTTTCCCATTATACGTATTCTCCGTTACCATGTTCGCTATTCGTTCCGTGTTCCGGGCAGGTGCTCGTGCCGCCGTACCTCTTCGTACATTTGCAACTTCATCTTCGCGTTTTGGAAATACTTTGTTGTTTGTTGAGCACAAAAATGGCGCCATCAACCCTGCTTCACTGTCGGCACTGACGGCTGCTCAGAAGCTGGGTGGTGAAATCCACGCGCTCGTGGCAGGATCCTCAAAGCACGCAAAATCAGTTGCTGAGGCTGCTTCGAAGGTGAATGGAGTGTCAAAGGTGCTTGTTAGCACATCTGATGCGTTCTCGGCCCTCTTGTCCGAGCCAATTGCGCCGTTAATCCAGTCGCTTGTCAAGTCGAACTCATACTCGCACGTTGTGGCTGGTCACACCGCTGTGGGACGTGATATCATCCCACGTGCAGCTGTGCTTTTGGATTCGTCGCAAGTGTCCGATATTATTGCCGTTGAGGGCGAGGACACTTTCGTCCGGCCTATCTACGCCGGCAACGCACTCGCTACGGTCAAGTCGAAGGATGGCGTAAAAGTCGTGACGGTGCGTGGTACGGCCTTTGATGCTGCAAGTACCGAGGGTGGCAGTGCCTCCGTGGAAGAAGTTGATGCTGGTGAGGTGCCGCAGCCAACGAAGCTCGTGCAAGAAAAGATGAGCGAGTCAACGCGTCCAGACCTGGCCACGGCTCCACGTGTTGTTTCCGGTGGTCGTGCGCTCAAGTCGTCGGAGGGCTTCGCCAAGTACATTGAGCCTTTGGCTGATAAGCTGAATGCTGCTGTTGGTGCTTCGCGTGCGGCCGTGGACGCTGGCTACGCGGACAATGCTCTCCAGGTTGGTCAGACGGGTAAGATTGTGGCTCCTGAGTTGTACGTGGCTGTGGGTATCAGTGGTGCGATTCAGCACCTCGCTGGTATGAAAGACAGCAAGACGATCGTTGCGATCAACAAGGACCCTGAGGCGCCGATCTTCCAGGTGGCCGATGTCGGTCTTGTAGCCGATCTCTATGAGGCTGTGCCAGAGCTGACAGAGAAGCTCTAAAATTCAAGAATAATAAATGCTGAGGTGTATACACACCGGGATGCACGTATTCTGCGCTGTCACACACACACCCTCTCTCCTTCTCTTTCTCTTTCTCTTTTCTCTCTCTCTCTCTTTCTGTCATCCACTCATACATCACGACCAATAGAAAGCGAATAGTAGGAGATCTGATGCCTGTGTAGATAGGTCTATTTCCTCAACACATGTGTACGGGCGGCTTGTAGGTCGACAGCGTACGGCGGTCCATGGAAACCACGAAGCTTGTACCACGTGCGGACGCAGCGACAGAAGATCCATATGACTTTGTTGTTGCATGGCTCGGCGGCCAAGAGAGAGGTGCAGTCGTCGCCGGTACAGCAGTTGAGGCTGCTGCTGCGTCGGTCAAATGCCACACACCAACCCGTGTCGTCTCCTCATCGTCTCGAGACGCCTGGTATAGCAGATGCACGTGTTGCGGCGTGACCGCACCGTCCAAGACACGGTGGGGAAGAGGCACTTGAGTTGTTTGGACACAACATGACATAGAGGACAGATTCACATGCGCCGTACACACCTGAGATTCGCATATGTACATATGAACATGGGCACGAGCGCTTCGTGCACATGCCCGCGTCACTGGACGTTGCGAGTGAGCCACGATGGACGATGGTGAGTCTGAAGGCACGGAACGCAGAGCATCGTCCCGTTGCAAGAGTGTCGATGGCACAGACCAAGCATCGCCACACGGCCTAGACTCTACATTCGTATGCATGAGCGCCTCTGACATGATGCGAGCAGCCTCTGCGCCCACATGCTCGAAACGTTCGAGCAACGTGCATGCATCACCAGGCAAAGCACGTGGCCGACACGTCGACGCCGGGCCTGGGAACAGCATGGGCGAATGAAATACATAGCGCCACTGGTCATCGGTAGGATGAGTTGCACACAGTGGCGGATCAGTGTCGAGCCAGGCAAGAGCCTCCTCGACAGTCGCCAAACTGTGAGCAGCCGGAATACATGGGTCAAAGCCGATGCCTGCTTCACTCTCGTACGAGACAGTAGGCAGTTGGAAGAGCGGCTCCATGTTGGCATGGACGTTACTTTGGCTCTCGTCTTCGTCGACGTCACCATTGTTAGACGAAGCGTTAGCAGCTGATGCGCCGCTTGAACCATGGACAGATGCTGTTGGTGTGCTGGGAACGCCGAGGAGAACATCGAGTTCAGGCGCAATAAACCCACGCTGGCACAGCTCAAGTACACTCAAAGTGTCATGATGGACGACGACCGCAGGAGATATGTCGCCGCATTTGAGTCGTTCCTGACGGTCTTGCTCCATGCGCCACCATTTGTAGAACTCATCAAGAGCGAGAAGCTCACGCTCAACCTGCTCATGTAACGCTAGAGCAACACCATGACATGACTGGATGTTCTTCATCAAGGGGGCCAGCTGTGACGACCCCGGCGGGTACCGCGTGGACCAAGCAGTGCATCCATGCCACTCATTCAACACAATGAGCATGCGCTCGCACGCCGGCACAATGCCAGTACTAGCAAGACGACGAATCCACTTAAGCCCACGCTTCATGTCGGTTTCCATGGCAATCATGGTCCCTTCTGTGAGCTGAGCGAGCAGTTGCTCACATGCTGGAGAGGCATGCGCTGTGGTCAGTAGTGTCATCCATTCCATAACGATGTCAACGCCGTGCTTTCTAGCGAGGTCGTCCCAGTAATCATGCCATTCCGACGCTCGTGGACGGACATACGAGGTCCAAGCATGCGAGGCATAGAATGCCGCGTCCAAAGCATGCGCCAGACACGTTGAAAATGCTGTCGAAAGACGCGCCAGATGCACAGTGGTTGCGTCCCATGGCAAAGGGATGTGCTCGATCTGCAAGAACGTCGATGTGTGCCTAGATGCATCAACAAGAACACTAGCATGTCCTTCACTTGCAGCAACAGACAAGATGCGATGCGATGTGTGTGTAGAGGCCAATGGTACAGAGCCATTGAGCCATGCATGCAACATACAGTCTTCGGCGCACAAGAGAAGCGAGATGGGCTCATCGTTGGCCAAGAAGACGGGCACAGAAGCCAGGACGCCTTTGCCATGTACACGGTCTGCACTGGGCGGCTCGCCCGCAGGTTTGTGCCGTTGAGTCGAGCCGACCCAGCGGCTTTTTTCGCCAGAAAAGTCCTGGATAGGCATGAGAGGCGCTAGATGCGCTAGCATATCCAGAGCTTGTGACTTCGGCGAGCAATTAGGCAAAGGAATCCATTGCATCGCACAATGGAGAGGCGCGTCAGAACATGGGGTATACAGCGTGTGAAGGACGGCACCGTCAAACACAGAGTATGTGAGAAGGGCCGTCCCATGCTGCGGGGTATTATGCACGACGCGTGTTATGCTGATTCGCACTGCGAGGCGCTCGCCATCGGGACTCCAGCATAGACCCAGCACACTTACGCTTTCCACGGCATCGCGAGGCAGTGGTGCAGGCGGCGGCGGTGGCTGTATGGTGACATCCCACACGCTGCTGGGTGCTGATCCAAGACGCCAGATACAAAGCCGGATTGATGGGCCGCGCCGTACACCTTGCACCTGACCCGTAGCTGCGGGATTCGCTACGCCCATACGACGCGCCTGCATAGCTAACATGCGCTGTCGCATCGCTATTTGCGCAGGTGTGAGGCCTGGTGGACCTGTTATAGGCGCAGGAGGTGCATTATCTTGGCTCAAGAGAGCCACCAGCTCCATGCATGGATTGCACGCAGACGCGACGAGGTGCGATTCTCTAGGTAACGGTACATGCATACGTGCCAGCTGGGAGGCTCAAAAGATAGTAAACCGTGGGGAGAAAGGTAGTTGTGTGCACGCGGTGTAGAAGCCGACAGACAGATGAAGACACTGGAGAAGAAGCAACCGGTCGCTGGGTCGTTACAATGAGGGATGGGCGTTTAGAAACATGACAGGATGCAGGTGGAGATCGAGACTAGGCGTGTGCAGCGGCATTTTCTGTAAGTGGAGGGAAAACAGCATGGGTCGTCACAAGCCTAAAATGCTCCAAAAAGCGTAGAGATCAAGGCACGAAGGGAAGGCACCGGTCGATCAAACAATGCACCACCACTACAGACCAACAAATGCTCGCGCAGATGCCTGTGTCTCTATGGATCGATGTCCGGCATCTTGCTCTTGTGTTATTAGCCCCAACTCAAGACGATAAAGGAGGGCACGATATAGGGCAGGATGTTGTGTCACAGCACGTGAATGAAGCAAGCGAACGAAACTGTTACAAAGACAAGAAGGGTGTACAAGAGATAATGTGTCAGTTACGATGCAGAATGAAAAAGGGGGAAGCAGTCATGCCTTGCGAGACGTGACCAGCTCAGCCAGGTTCATATACGTACGAATTCCATGTGAGGGCCTCGTCGAGCTCAGCTGCATGCTGCCGAAAAGAAAGCAACGCTGGCATGAGAACAGATAGATCTTTTTTTTCGGAAACAAGAGCGAGAAGCGCTTGTGCCATGGCGTGACATGTCTCAGATACAGCCGCCGTTGCAAGGAGCGCCTCGAAGTCGGGCTTCAGATGATTCAGACGAAGGTGACCAGCATCTCCAACACGTATGCTAGGGGTGTTGGATGGAAGAGTCACTTGCTCACGGAGATTGTTTAGAGGGTCTTGGTCGATGTCATGAGCTCGCGGGGAGCCGGTGTCGGTGTCAGTATCTGAGTCAGAGTGAGTGAGTTTTCCAGACTCAGGCGCAGTTTTCGGCACTGTCTTGCTGTCGCTTTGGTTCAGATTCAAGGTGATAGTGTCTGAATTTGCATCGGTATGTATGTCCGCGTCATTTGTTCGACCAGCATTGCGCTTCGCCGTTGGTACAAGAGATGGGGGAACATGCACACCGAACGCAGCGGCACAAGCATCTCGGGCAGGACGAGCACGTTCCTCGACACGCCGGGGCACATGAAGAAAACGTTGCAAAGAAGCATGGAGCGGAAGTAACGGCGCTTGTGGATACAAGTAGCGCCATTTGATCGCATTTTTTAAGCCATGAATGGCTGGATGGTAGCTCAATGTCGGTGTGTACCAACCCTCAGGATCGCCCTCATCATCCATGTCCATTAGGTCCATCTGATCAACAAAGGCGTCCATGGTTGACTGTTGCTCGTTTGTCGGGATCGTCGGATGCTCAAAGATGGAAGCACCTGTGCTGGTCATAACTCGATCGAGCGGTGGGAAAGCCACACGCTTGACGTCGTCACGGAACGGCACATGAACAAGATAGAATGCATCGTACTCACTCTCGATGAGTGGCGCAAGAATGCACAGCTTCGGATCAGCGTTTGGCCGTGTCACGAGTCGACATAGTGCATATACGCCCTTGACAGCTGCCGCCTGAACGAGACTAGAAAGTGCGACTTGAGCGCGCTTTGACGAGGGATGCGCAATGACATAATAGGTCTCGCCCATATGGTACTCACGACGGTATGTACTCGCACTCACGAAATGCAAGATTTCAAGGCCTGCTTCCGTTGGCAAAGCTGGAGGCGCGTTTTCTAGAGGCACTAGTGACGCGCCAAGTTTGTACGCGCGTTGAATGAAAGCAGCACATTCTTCAGGGAGGGGCGTCACATTGTCCATCTCAGTATGTGCGGTGGGGGGAACAATGGCATGACCAGCCTTATGGACCTTGTGCAAATCGTCCGCACGATATAGCAGGCGCCGCGATTCGACATGCCGCTTTGAATGCATGTCGTCTTCCCCTTTCATCACACGCCGTGGTGCCTGAGGGCGCTGAAGTGCCGTCGCCTTAAGGATATGCACAGGGATGTCCAACGACGCCTTCTCAAAATCATGTACGTTGCCAAAGGAAAGAACGGTGCGTGTTGGTGCTGAGGTGGACATATGCAGGGTAGGAGCCAATGCATCGCTACAAGCTTTGGAAAGCGGCTCCATTGCACTCCCTTGCACATCTTCGATCATGTGGTGCCAAAATGCCATATTCGGCAAATGCAATTGGGCCATGGGGTTAGAGCCGTATACCAGAAGACGGAGGCTGGTGTTGGTGTGAATGAGTTTACTCCGGATCAATGTGGCCTGGTGAGGATCAGATGGCAACGCCCCATTGGTGACCAGATACACGATCCTCGTCCATGATGCAGAGGACTCCGCACGTGCATTGTTTAGGACACTTGAAAGTGCCCGAGCTAAAACGTCCAGCGCTTCCCTCGTCAGTATTTCTGAAATATATATATGTATATATCAAGATTCACGTACGCTCAGACTTTTCCGCAACAGCAGGCGCGGGACGCAGTGCTTGCACAGCATCGAGCGTCTCCAATGTAGGACGTGCTGCATGCCATAGTAGACGCATGCCTCGCGTTTGTGAAGGGTGGGAAATTGACGCCGGTTCGTCAACCCCCACATCGTCTTCGTCATCCTTGCCACCCTCTCCTTCAGCTCCATAGGTGAATATGCATACCTTGGCTGTAGCAAGGCCACGAAGCATCAGCTCCATGATTTGCATACAAACGAATAGCTGGCACTGCTCGAGATATGTATGTTGCTGATCGGGGTCTTTGGTTGCCATATGCTGGGACACATCTATTACAAAGGTCACTAGCGTGCGCGGCTTTAACTACAAGGCATGAGCTTTGCCTCTTATTGTGACACGGTAGAGAAAGAGAAAGAAAACGTACTTTGAATCCAGATGACATGACATTCAAGGCGTAAGAAGAATCAGATCCAACATATGGGCAGCAATAGCGCCCTCCTCCTCCAAACTGGCTGCGCGATTCAGCTGCGATCCAACAGATGGGCTGGTCGATCAGTCAGACCCAGCACTAACGGAGAATGCGTTCTCTGTTTAACTTTTCTGGGTGCACGCGCACTTTTGGCACGCGTCCACCGCCAACGAGCCGGAACTCCCGAAGTCGAGTGGCGCAACACCCCACGCATAACACGAACATCACACACACACACATACACCCCGACCAGCCAGGGATGATTCACGTGACCTGCCTCTCCCCCACGCCTGCACGCGAAAGACATCGGGGGGAGAGAGAAGGGGCGGGCGCCGTTGTGGAGCAGAGAGGACGGGTGGCAAGATCGAAGTTTGATGACGAAGGACTGCGGCTATGTGCAGAGCAAGGGAGCCACGACGCGGTCCCACAAGGCATCCCAAGAGATCGGGTCGGAACCTGGAAACGGGGTATGTGAGCCTGGAGGTAACGCTGGCATCTGGATGATGCGCTCGATACAGGATGCAAGACCGGCAGCATCAGAAAACACATCGCCATTTATGTCAGGTTTGATAAGCTCAGAAAGGCAGGGAAAAGATAGGGCACACACACGCAATCCGCAGCCAAGCATGTCAACGACTTTCATGGGCAAATCAAGGCCGGACGAGCTCGTGTGCAAAGAAATGCCGACGTTGGCAGCACCCAAAAGACGTGGATAGTCTTCGGCAGCGAGCCATGCCGTTTCGATGCGCACATGCCTCCATTGCTCTGAGCTCGCACGTTTTTGCATGGTCTTTTCAAACGCCGCACGCAATGGCCCTTTGCCTGTGATGACAATGCTGAGAAACAGTGGCTCGTGTTGCAAACGAGCACGAGTCTCGTAGATAGAAGCAGCATCCAGGAGCATGTGCATGTCTTCATCGGGTGTCCAACTCGTACTTGTCACAGCCAATGCAGGAGTCGGATCGGAGCGCATCACGTTCTTGCCCCAGATAGAAGGGCCTGCACGCTCGAAGAAGGCATGTGCTTCTGTGGCTGAAAGTCTAGCAAAGTGCGACGGAGGACGATCGTGTAGCACGGCCGTATGCCCACGAAGTTGCCAATGGCGAGCGAGATGCTGCTGCATCGCATGCGTGACAAACAAATGCACGTGAGCAGATCTGCCGAATATGCGCTCGAGCAACTCCGAGATGCGCACGAGAACACTGCGTGGACCTAGACGGAGAGCCAGGAGTGTATAAGCCAAGTTGTGCCAGTCGAGAATGAGTCGACTGCGAGTGATAATGCGTGCGCACTGCACCACCATGAGCGTGGGAATCGCTGGCGGCACCTGTACTAGGACAACGGCTGGCTTGGGCGTGAGTGCCACGAGAGTAAGCCAGAGCGAAAGTGTTTGCAGAGGTACCTTGATCAGCGCCACAAGAGGAAACAAGACACGAGGTAGACGTGAAAGAGCAGTCGGCACACCCCACAAACGAACAGCGTGCACGGAAGGCGCGCACAGTGTCTGTGGCAAAGGCGTGTCGAAATAGCCTGCCACATACACTGACCAGCCGTGCCTGACGAGACTTGCAATGTGATAGCACATGCGCGGACTACGCGCTACATCCCCGACTACTACGACCAGAGCAGTGCGCGGCTGCACGGGTCTCATACGCATGCAGGCGAGAAGAATCACTATGCCCAAAAACAACGTAGACCACCACATGGTTGTGGAGTGTGAACGGGCAAGCACGAACGATGTCTATGTCGTATCACGCACCTCACGAGGCTTGCGTGCTCCGGAGCACGTGTGTGTATGTGTGTGTGTATGGTAGAAGAACGAGAGAAAACGCGCTAAATGGTGTGCGTCCCCATTCCGTCATGGCACACAAGACACGTGCGTAGCAAATGAAAGAACGCGCAGGTGGGGAAAGTAGCAGAATCTCCATTTCTGCTTGGCAACCCCTCCCCTCTCCTCTCCCCCCCCCTCTTTTCCGTCGACTTGACCCACGCAAATTGACAAACCCTGACTTCGAGTGGAGGACAGGTCTGTGTGAATTGTGGGCAACGACCACGTGCAAGCGAATCGTTAAACGGATCGCGACGTGAGTGTGTGCGTGTCGTCAGCCTCCAGTTGGTCGTGTCATAGTGGGCTGGCTTGGTGGGGGAAGATTGTTCCTTCAGCATCATGTCAGAGATGAACGAGGCATGGAACCATTGGGAGCAGGAAACCATATCGCACGTCTTTGGTATTACGCTGGACGAAAGAGAGGCTGCATCATCGTCGCTTGTACATGTGCCTGAGTTGCAGGAAGAACTTCTGGCAGAAAAACAGAGCGACTCACAGTCTGCCGTCGTAGCTACCTTGGACATGGCCGATCGCATCCTGATCGCGCGGCTCTCACTTCCTGATGCTCCGCAGACGAGCTGGGACTATATATTGCAAGCATGGATTCGCTGCCGTCATGAAGAGCAGCGGTTACAGTCACACGCGCCACCGTTGGCTTTTCTGCCAGAGGCGCTTCGTGCTCTGCAGCACGTGCGCGGCCTGCTCATAAGCTATGCAGGTCTCCTTCTTGATATGCCAGATATGTTTCCTCGATGTGAAAAGCATGGCGACATGCTAGGACCACACGCCCTTTCCCCGACGCTTTTAAACTTGGCCGCAGTTCACGACGACACGCCTCTACCTGCGGTGTGTGAATGGATGGCGGTGCCCCCTTCTCTCGCACCCGTCTTTCTGGATGAACTCATTGCCCGCTTTTCGCAAGACGATAGCCTTGACTCTGTCTTGGGTCGAGCGATGCGTGCTTTGACGCAATACATCCTCAAGCCACCCGGCACGTCCTCCGCTGCTGCATCCACATCAGCAAGATCGCCACAAGCGTCCTCTTCATCGCCATTGACCGGGACGGCCAGTGCAGCTTCGGCCGCCACATCGACATCGACTCAGAATGCAGACTTGAACGACGTCCAAAGCGTGCTGGCGCAGATGCTGGGCCTGCCAGATCCACGTGCGCACGGTTCCTCACAGTTCGCACCCGCAATGCCAGCTCCCGAGGGGATGAGCATTGCACAGCTAGACTGGCAGCCGATTCAGATGGCTGTCGTGGCCGCCGTCGAGCACAAAACCCTCGCTGCAGCGATGCCATTTTTCTCTTCCTTCGCACCCACAACTAGTGCACCCAACATGGAACGAGAATCGATCCTGGGCCCCTTGCTGCGACTCTCGTGCTTTGCGGATGCATTCCCGTCGATCGCAAGGGACTCTTTCAGCCACGCTCGCTCCCGCTCGCCGCTGGAGCTGGAGAACAGCATGAGCTCTTTGCGCATGTCTCTACGGGCCGTGCAGGCGTCGAACTTCCGCATCTTCAATGCACTCGTCCGCGCAGGCCCTGAGCCTCGTGAGCGCGTGCTGGCATACTGGGGCGATATTTGCCAGCTGAATGCGAAGCGCGGCGCGATGCAGGTGCGCGCACGCGAGGTGGCCACCGATGCCTTCATGGTGAATGTGCTGGATGTGCTGCTGCGCTTTGCAGAGCCGTTTGCGGAGCCGACATGTAGCAAGATTGACCGCATCGATGCGACATACCTGCGTCGGCAGAAGCGCTGGGACACCTCGTCATTAACGCGGATCCTGGCAAGCGAGACGGAGGGCATGCAGTGGATGGCAGATACCCCCGAAACCGAAAGGAAGAACGTGCCGAACTTTGTGACGGACGTGTTCTTCATCACGACGCGGCTGATGAATGTGGCGCTAGGCAAGGCGCTCCGTCGCATCGAACACCGCGAAAAGGAAATGGACCGTCTGCAGAAACGCATCGACGAGCTCGAAAGCGAGCAATCCATGTGGCAGGGCATGCCACATGCTAGCACTGTCGAGCAGATTCTTCAGCGCGCCCGCACACAGTCTGACAAGCTGTACAGCGAGGTGCTGGCCGCACAGACCCTGCTGATGGAGCCGGAGTTTGTGCAGCGCACGCTCACATTCGTGAGCTTTACGATGGCGTGGCTCGTCCGTCTCGCTGATCCACGCAATTTGCATCCGCACACCACGGTGCAGCTGCCACTGCCCCAAGAGGTGCCGAACGTCTTCCGCATGCTGCCGGAGCACGTGTTCGAAGACGCATGCGATACCGTGCTGTTCTACTCGCGGCGCAAACCGGACGTGCTGGATGCACCTGCGCGAGAAAGCATCACGACGTTCTGTACCGTGTTTTTGTCGAGCGGCTGGTTCATCCGAAACCCATTCCTCAAGGCCAAGCTCGCGGAAATGCTCTCGTACAATGTGATGCCGTACGGTGCACTATCCATGGGTGTGCTGGGAGATACCATCAACAACCAGCCCTTGGCGATCGCACACCTAGTGCCAGCCGTCATGTCGTTCTGGATCCAGGCAGAGTCGACCGGCTCCAACACGCAGTTCTACGACAAGTTTAATATCCGATACCATCTTGCACAGGTGTTCAAGGCCATCTGGGACAATGTCGATCACAAGCGACAGCTCCATGCACAGGCCCAGGATCATCAGTCCGAATTTGTCGTATTCATCAACCGACTGATGAACGATGTCACATTCCTTTTGGACGATGCGCTCGACAAGCTTACCGAGCTCCACGCCAAGCAAGGAGAGATGGACGATGTCGAGTCCTGGCAGCGGCGTCCCATACACGAGCGGCAAGAGTTCGAGGGCATCGTACGTACGATCAAGGCGCAAATCAGGAGCGACCTGGGTCTTGGTCACGAATTCCTCCGCTTGCTGATCATGTTTACAAAAGAAACGAGTGCATCGTTCATGATGCCTGAGATTGTCGACCGACTAGCTGCTATGCTTGACTACAATCTCGATGTTCTTGTTGGCCCACGTTGCCAGGGACTCAAAGTCAAGGATCCGAAGGCTGTGGGCTTCGATCCACGCAGCCTGCTGAGCGAGATTCTCTCCGTGATTCTCAACCTGGCACCTCATGAAGCGTTCGCCGTCGCTGTGGCCCATGACGGCCGCAGCTACAGTCGCGAGACATTTTCCAAGGCCGCCAGTATTTCGCAGCGCCACATGCTTAAGAGCCCTGTGGACATTGATGCCCTCGCCCAGCTTGTGGACCGTGTGGAGAAAATCAAGGAGCGAGAGGCCATGGAGGAGGAAGACCTAGGCGAAGTGCCTGACGACTTTCTCGATCCACTTCTCGCCACCATCATGCGTGATCCTGTCCGCCTTCCGACCAGCCGTGCTGTTGTCGATCGCTCTACAATCAAGGCTCATTTGCTGAGTGACGGCACGGATCCCTTTAATCGCATGCCACTGACACTTGACGAAGTCACCCCCGCCGACGACGTGCGCGAGCAAATCGAGTCTTGGATCCAAGAACGCCGGAGACAAGCTTCTTCATAGAGATGGTAGGCACGAAATCAGGGCACGCCGCCAGCGCGTGCCAACGCCAACCCCACATTCTCTCTTTGTCTCCTAGGCGCAGGGGAAGCATGATTGTGCGTGGACAGGCTCGGCCGAGAAATGCCGCTCGCTCGCTAGGGCTTTTTTTTGTCGACATCCTCGCTCTGCTCACGTCTTCTTGGACCAAAGATCCTATCATGCGATTTTACGAAAAGCCGTTGCCGGACACTGACGAAATCGTCATGTGTCAGGTGCGGCAGATTGCCGAAATGGGTGCATACGTAAACTTACTAGAGTATGACAATGCGGAGGGCATGATTCTGCTCTCAGAACTTAGTCGGCGACGTATTCGCAGTATTCAGAAACTGATTCGTGTGGGCCGCAATGAGGTCGTTGTTGTCTTGCGTGTCGACAAAGAGAAAGGTATGTTGAATCTGTCTGGGTCGCAAGGCCTTCCCTCTTTTTTTTTCTCCTAGCAGGAACTAACGCGGCAGGCTACATTGACCTGTCCAAGCGCCGTGTCTCGCCGGAAGACGTGATCAAGTGCGAGGAACGTTACAGCAAGTCCCGCGCTGTCAACAGTATCGTGACACATGTGGCTCACAAGCTTGACTACCCCTTGGAGCAACTGTATGAGAAAGTCGTTTGGCCATTGGACCGCACGTATGGCCATTCATACGATGCATTCAAGCTGTCGGTGACAGAGTCTGGCAAGGTGTTTGAAGGTATCGAGATCGAAGAACACGTGCTCCGTGAGCTGCAAGCAAACATTGCTCGTCGATTGACGCCACAGCCTGTTAAAATCCGTGCCGATGTCGAAGTGTCTTGCTTCGGATACGAGGGCATTGACGCTGTGAAGCAGGCTCTCAGGGCTGGCGAGGCAGTGTCTACCGAAGCGATCCCCATCAAAATTAAACTAGTCGCACCCCCTCTTTATGTGCTGGTGACCCATTCAACCGACAAAGCTGGCGGTATCGCTCTCATGGAACATGCCTTGGAAAAGATCACTGAAACCATCGAGAAAAGCGACGGCAAAATCAATATCAAGATGAAGCCCAAGGCTGTCTCTGCTGTCGAAGATGAAGAGCTTGCTCAGCTCATGGCCCGCGTCGAGCGCGAAAATACCGAAGTTCAAGGTGACGACGACTCGGGCGATGACGAATAATCACGCGAACGGTTCTGCATGTATAGTAAGGACTCTATAGGGCTACTGCGTATGTTCCCCTCACTTCTTCCCTTCCCCTGTCACAACCTGCACGTATCAAGGACGCTTTTTTTTCTCGTCCGGTGTTTCTTATACGCCTCATAATTCTTCCCGTCACATATCCAAGCCATCTCGGTGGGTGATTATGTCGACGCCAGTAGATCGATCTGCTCTTTCGGCGTAAACAACCCCGCAAGTCGTCTGCTAATGTCGCGCATACTTTTCTCTTCAGACATTTTTGATACACGTCAGAACAAACTCTGATTCATCTGTTCTCTGTTTTACCATTGCCTTGGACTGGCACTTCGCACCCTCGCAAGCGCACACTCAACCATGGAGATCAGGCATGATGTCCGTCACGTAACAGGCCGTGCATGTGTGTGTGTGTGTGTGCTTATCTAATTCTCTCAACCGCACTTTGGGCACCACTGTCTGCCTTGGTCTGCGCCCCTTTGGTCTGCATCCAAGCCGCGTGGAAAAAATCGATCGTTGTCACTTCCACGCGTCTGGAGCTCATCACCCCCTCCATCCGTCAATATGGCCGACCCACAGGTGGCATACGCGCAGGATGAGTATGGCAACCCTTTCATTGTCGTGCGTGAGCAAGGAAAAAAGACACGTGCCCAGGGCACGCAAGCCATCAAGGACCACATCCAGGCCGCACGAACCGTGTCGAATATACTGCGGACATCACTAGGACCCAGGGGTCTTGACAAGATCCTAATCAGTCCCGACGGCGACATTCAAGTGACGAATGACGGTGCCACCATTATGAGTAACATGGAGCTAGAACACCAAATTGCCAAGCTCCTCGTCCAGCTCTCCAAAAGCCAAGATGACGAAATTGGTGACGGCACAACGGGTGTGGTCGTCATGGCAGGCGCCTTGCTGGAGCAGTCGGAGGCGCTAATTGACCGAGGCATCCACCCCATTCGTATTGCAGATGGGTTTGAACGCGCGTGTGAAATTGCTGTCGCTGCGCTTGAGAGGGTCGCAGACAAAGTCGAGTTTGATCGAGAACATATTGACGAGCTACTCAAGGTCGCAGAGACAAGCCTCGGCAGCAAGATTGTGTCGAAGGCGTCCAGCAAGTTTGCGCGCATTGCTACGGAAGCCGTGCTGTCGGTGGCAGACTTGGAGCGAAAGGACGTCGACTTTGATCTCATCAAGGTCGATGGCAAAGTGGGCGGAAGCCTTGAGGACTCGACGCTCGTCAAAGGTGTCGTGATCGATAAGGACTTCTCGCACCCACAAATGCCACGAGAAATTCGCGATGCTCGCATTGCGATTCTTACATGTCCCTTGGAACCACCGCGCCCCAAGACGAAGCACAAGCTGGACATTGGCTCCGTTGAAGAATACAAACGCTTGGAGGAATATGAACGGACCACGTTCCAGAACATGATCCAGAAAATCAAAGACTGCGGCGCAAATCTCGTCGTATGTCAGTGGGGCTTTGATGATGAGGCAAACCACCTGCTTCTGCAACAAAACCTGCCGGCCGTGCGTTGGGTTGGCGGCCCGGAACTTGAGCTGATTGCCATCGCTACAAATGGTCGTATAGTTCCTCGCTTCGAAGACCTGAGTGCCGACAAACTAGGTCGTGCTGGCCTAGTACGAGAAATGAGTTTCGGCACGACACATGACCGTATGCTTGTCATCGAAGAGTGTGCGAATACACGAGCCGTAACCGCATTCTTGCGGGGATCCAACAAAATGATCATTGACGAGGCCAAGCGTGCGCTGCACGATGCCATGTGCGTAGTCCGCAGTCTCGTCAGGGACAACCGCGTCGTATATGGCGGTGGTGCAGCGGAGGTCTGTGCGTCCATCGCCGTCGCACAGACGGCCGACAGCATTGCATCGATCGAACAGTATGCGACGCGTGCATTTGCCGCAGCACTGGATGCCATTCCGTTGGCACTCGCAGAAAACAGTGGATTGGCCCCTATCGAGAACCTCGCTATGGTCAAAAGCAAGCAAGTGACAGAGGGCGATGCTCGCTACGGCATTGACTGCATGGGCGTTGGTGTACGTGTACTGCGTTTGGTGTGTCTGACTTGCAGAACAACAACATGAAAGAGTGTCATGTCTTTGATCCCCTCGTTTCGAAACGCCAGCAGCTCCTACTCGCAGCACAGCTCGTGCGCGCCGTGCTAAAAATTGACGATGTCGTACGTATCGCACAGATGAGGAACACTTTAACTCACACGCCCCGCCCCTCTCCAGATCGAACAGCATGCGTTGGACGCCGAGATGTAGATCACGTGAGTATGCACCATCCCCTCCTGCGAGGCGTAGGTTCCCAATGTAGTACTGGGTCAGGCGTAGCCAGTAAGATTGCTGGTGGCAATGTGCGCGTGTGTGTTTCCCAATGGTAGGTGGCGCTTGGTTTGCGCGTCGTTCGATTCAAAATGCAGATCGACGCGACGACAAATCGACCTCAGTAGTACGGGCGTCCGCGTCGTTGGTAGTCTCGCACAGACTGCACACATAGACGTACAAGTACATCGTCATGTCAAAAGAGGAACGCAAACGTTTTGCTCCCGAGGATGCAGAAGTATCGTCCGAGGAAGATGTCGGGCCAATGCCAGGACCCGCTGCTGACGGTGAGTCGGAGGCGGAGCGCATCAAGCGGCGCAAGACGCTACAACACGAGAGACTGTACATCGACCAGCTCCCATGTGCAGATCGGTATGTGAAGTCACTCATGCATCGTGATACGATCAATTTCGTCCAAGTAACGCCCCACACCGACTTCATCATTACGACGTCCGTCGACGGCCACGTCAAGTTCTGGAAAAAGCAAGCATCTGGCATTGAGTTTGTAAAGCATTACAATGCGCATCTGAGCATGATCGTGGGCGTAGCTACGAGTGCGGATGGCGCTTACTTTGCAAGTATCGCAGCAGATGGCTCTGTCAAAGTCTTTGATGTCATCAATTTTGACTTGATCCATATGTTTGAGCTCCCTTATACCCCTCGGACGTGTGCATGGGTGCATCGGAGAGGGAGCGTCGATGCGGTCCTGGCCATCGCAGAGGAACACAGTACGGCGATTCACTTCTACGACGGGCGCGGGAGCGACTCGACACCATTGTACTCGGCTGAGCATGTGCACAAGAAGCCTTGTCATATTCTCACGTACAATGAGCCCTGGGACTGCCTTGTGTCGGCAGATGTGAGTGGCATGATTGAGTACTGGCATCCGCGTGAGCCGTACGCAATTCCACAAGGTTTGTTTTCGCTCAAATCCACCACAGACTTGTTCGAGTTTAAAAAGACCAGGTCGGTGCCCACGACGTTGACATTATCGCCCGACCAAAAGCAATTCGTGACAACATCCATCTGCGACCGACAAGTGCGTGTATTTGATTTCCAGCGAGGCAAGCTCCTGCGGAAGTACGACGAATCGCTGACGGCGATTCAAGAAATGCAGCAAGCCGATACGGCCGTGTATCAGCTTGACGACATGGAGTTTGGGCGCCGTCTTGCTTTGGAGCGTGACATCGATGCATCGTCTCTTGCTGGCCTAGCCGATTCTACGGCGAACGCGACGGGCGCGAGCACGATGAACGCGGTCTTTGATCAGAGTGGACATTTCGTCATTTACAGTACGATGTTAGGCATCAAAGTAGTGAACCTCAAGACGAACAGAGTCAGACGCCTCCTTGGCAAGGATGAGTCGATGCGATTTATGCATTTATCGTTGTTCCAAGGCATCCCCACCAAGAAGCCAGCGACGAACATTGCTCTTGCTGCATCTAACAACCCATTGGCGCAAAGTGAGCAGCGACAAGATCCAACGCTCTTCTGTACAGCATACAAGCGCAATCGGTTTTACATGTTTACGAGAAATGAACCAGAAACAGACCCGAACTCGAAACTTGCCGGTCAAGACCGAGATGTATTTAACGAAAAGCCGACTCGTGAAGAGCAAGCGATTGCAAGTGGTACACCTGACGTCAAGAAGAAGCAGGTCGTTACGTCGGCTATCCTGCATACGACTGCTGGCGATATCCACCTGCAGTTGTTTCCCCATCTCGTGCCCAAGACAGTCGAGAACTTTGTCGGACTGGCCAAAAAGGGATACTACAATGGTGTTATTTTCCATCGCGTTATCAAAAAGTTCATGATTCAGACAGGCGACCCTCGCGGAGATGGGACAGGAGGCGAGAGCCTCTGGGGTGGTGAGTTTGAAGACGAAATTACGAGGGAACTTCGACATGATCGTCCCTACACACTGAGCATGGCAAATGCTGGCCCCAATACGAATGGGAGCCAGTTCTTCATTACCACTGTCCCGACTCCGTGGCTTGACAATAAACATTCAGTATTTGGACGTGCTACGAGCGGTCTGGATGTCATTCATAAAATTGAGCATGCACCTATCAACAGATTTGACAAACCTAAAGAAGATATCCAGATTTTTAGCATATCTTTGCACGGATCAACATAGTATCTAGTCTTTAATGATCTTTTCAAGGGCAGGCCCCGCGTCCTTCCCAATCGTTTCTTGTCTCATTCTTGGGGATGTAATGAACCTGTCGCCATGAAACTTTTTTTCTTCCCTTCGCAGAGCCGCACGCATTCTATGTCGTTATGTCGTAGATCTCACATTACAAGCTTGCACTTTTCGGTCCTAAGGCCAGCTCCTTTCATGACAAATCGTATCACTCCAGACAGTGTGTTGCGGCCACAGGTTTTGTCTCTATGCGCGACTGTTGATTTACCCCACCGTCGCCATATCCATCAGCTAGCAACACAATGCGCCTCCACACGGCTGGACGCGTGTTTTGTTGTTGTTTATAGCATTCCACATACACACACGCTCGGTTGTTATGGAGCTGTGGCGGCCCGCCACGTTAGGGCATCGCTCGGTCCCTATTGTTTGGGCATCGTATCCTGGAAAAGAGTACAGTTCCAAGATCTTGGGTGATCTGCATAAGACGCCAGCGAGTGTCCAAGTGTATAATGCTTACATGTATGACAAACTGCGAGAACGAAGCAACGACTGCGGGTTGGGACTCGCTCAACTTTCCCATCACAATCAGCAACGCCGTCTACTTCGTGCAAAATCGGATTGCTGCTTGAGTTTGCGAAAGTATGCAGATTTCCGATTGGAACAAGAAAAAGGCTTGGACGACAGAATCCAGAATGCCACTGATGTCTCGAAACTGTGCTGGGAAGCGAGTATGGCTCATGCTGCACAGCAGTACGTGCTGGCAGCCGTCTTACTGCGCCGCGCATCAGAACTCGACTCCGCAGATGCTTGTGGTACGTTGTCGAAAATGTTCGGTTTTGGAATATGCCAATCGAATGTGCTTCTCTTTGAACGGGACACGCTGCGGGGCATCGCGTGGGCCATCCGCGCTCTACAGTTACTTGTTTTCGATATGGAGAGATGCGCAACGGATCAGTCTTTGCAGCTTTTAAATCATATGCTGCACCTGCTTTGCACATTGATGTGTGCACCGGAGTCACTGCAGTCTGTCCAGGTGCACGATGCCCGCGCCGATGTATCTATGCCGCTTCTGCTCCTATTCCCTCGTTCGTGTGAGCTACTGCATCCAGATGCCCGCTTAAAGAACACGATACCCAACGAGCTCACGCGAGAGTCATTTTGGACTGCATTACGAGACGTGCTTTGCAAAGTCAAAGCGATCCCCTCTTTGTATACCAATGCGGAACCAGCTGACAGTGTGTCTACTGAACAGCACATCTCGCACGTGCTTGCCCATACACTGTTTCTTGAGTCGTTTCTTTTAATGCGGATGGCTGTTCTTGAAAGAGAGAGCGCTTACTTACACGAAACGTATCATACATGCACGCAATATTTGCTCAGCACACGTCAAGAGCGCGAACTCGACACATTCGCCCAATTGCGATCTGTGGCATCTGAGATCCAGCAATGGGCAGCGCCAGATGTCGAGCGAATACCAAATACTATATTTGACGGAGCAGACTTTTTAGCCATGAGACATCGTGTGTCTAATATCTTTGTGTTCACATCCAGGCCTCTTAAGGAAAAATCCCCCGATGTTTTGGATGGTCGCACGAACCAGCCTCGATTGAAAGAGAAGCAAGAGCCCCGGTCATACCGTACACACGGTACGGTCAATGCATTGGAGACGACCCTGCAATATATTCCACGCCTCACACCGTCGAATGCGTCTTCTGCTGCTTCCAAAGATCATGCTTTGAGTCACAAGACACAGCGCTATTCTGGCATTACTACGTCCAAGTTGCGGGACGTGTCGACTGGAATGAGCCGACGTTCCGTCTCAGCCGACCACGCCAAAATCCAACAGCACTCTGGCAAGACTATGACTGCAGATGATGTTTCTTATTTATGTCGCATGGACGAGCCCTTACAACCTCGCCTTCGTCGGCGTCCATCAAGTATTGTTTCTGTGACGCCTTCGCACACGTGCTCCACGAACGGGTCTGCTGGGACCCCTGCACCCACTACAGCAGATACAACGCCGATTTCTTTGCACTTGCGAACGGTATCTCCAACGCTCACGCCTCCTCTCCCAGACTCGGCTCATCTCCGTATGAAGTTGCGACGGCAATCATCGCAGAACTCTCTTCGACGGAAGGACGGACTCCAGTCGGGCTCATAAGTGTGCTTCATATTGTGATTATTTAGAAATGTGGTCGACCAGTCCTCCTAGTTAGTACAACGGTTAGTATATGTCGCTCTCATAAGCTTGGCTATGTGGCGCCGACAAGACCCGGGTTCGACTCCCGGATTGGGAACGTTTTTATTTGGACGGCCAAATTTTTAGGAAATTGACTTTTTGAAACACCGTGTTTGAAGGACGGTCCTTCATGAGTATATGTTCAGTTTCGTACGGTGTTAATATACATGGCTATATACTCATTTTTTAGCGTAACGCGCTTCATATTCCTGTGTGTTGATGCGGTCATGGACGCGATCCAGAAACTCCTTCCTATGCAGATACCCTTTGACATCTGCGAGTCCGCTTCCACCCCCATGTGTTTGTGCCTCCAGCTCCTCACGCTCAGCAGTAGACATCGTCTCTTTACCTTCGGTTTGCATGATATTTCCCTTGTATGCTTCCCAGTCCAGTTTAGACTTCTCAAGAGTATTGAGTTTGACAGGTTGTGCTGTTATGTCTGCGCTCATGTCTGCTAAACGACTCTTGCGCTTTTTTCGGGCCATCGCGCCGAGTTGAGATACACGCTTCTTAACCGGTCCATTTCTCTCGATTGCTGGCTTATTGGTCGTAGAACGACCGGGACTTGACCCACCTGGAGGATGATGTTCTCTTGCGACCGAGATGTCGTCTTGCTTTGAGTTCATGTTCGTGTTAGATCGTGCAGGAGATGATTTTGGTACTAGTGCATCGGGCTGTTGTGTCTGTTGCTCTTCGACAGACGTTGGGTGTTCATGATGATTATTGTTCCCCACCTTCGAGTCCGTGTGTGGCATGCTGGCATTGATACTATACTCCTCGGATAGCACACGGCTGTACCTGGTGCGGTAAAACGATTTGTGGAGACCGACTGAAAATAAATCGGCTTCCATGGAAATTTCCCCAATTTCAGCGATATATCTGCCAATGACGATGGAGCAGATAAGACATGTCACTTGAAGGCGTAGCATACATGCGCCGAATTCACTCATTTCTCTACCATGTCCATATCGAATCCAAGCGATAGTGCACCGCATGGGGAACCCACATCTCACGTAATGGATCAATCTGACCGTCTACAATCTTTACCAACCGAGGAGCATGGCCATCCACCGATATCAACGAACATTGCCCTGGACCTCGCACCGCCAGATTTGCCACAGCCACATACCGTATCCCCTGCGTCATTATTTCCATCAAATCAATTGCGCCGCGATGAAAATGCAAGCGAGGAAGAACATGCAGGTGCAGGTAGAAATGAAAATACTGAAAGACCAGCACAAGACGGGCCTTTTGGATCAGACATGCCACCTATGACTGGCGACCATGCTTCTACAACAGAGAGCGGCCACCGACGAAATGAAGCGGTTGCCACTGATTCATCAGATGAGTTGCCTGGGCGTAGTCTATGGACGCATTTTACCCAACTGTTACAACGAATCCATGACTCAATCACACACGTATCTGGTGACAGGCCAGTCGTGCCTTTGCACGAAGAAAGCGAATACGAACGTTCAGAGGCTCGAGAACACGAAGAACATGATCAATCCGTTGGAACAGAAAATAGTGCACGGAGCAATAATTTGCTGGATTCACAGGAAGACAGAGCGAGTGCTGTTGCGGTTCATGATGAGCCACACAATCCAAGCATCAATCAGCCAGCAACACACCAAGAGACAGACACTAGGGTCCAATCGGAAGCGCCACTCGAAGATTCTCATGCTTCACCGCAAGAAGCACCAGCGAATGAAAGTACACCCGACTCAGTTGAGCACGACCGGACTTCCCATGAACAGACATCTCCCCACTTGTTGGTGTACATACCATCTCACGCATCGCCATTCCCTTTCAGTTTCTTGTATGATACCACTGCATGTATAGCATGGCCCGTGCTTGAACGTGCTGAGCAGCCAGTGTCAGACACCAATGGAGAAAACGCCGACACGCGTACTGTTCATGTGCTTGGCATGCCTTTCCACATCTCCATTACAATGCGTCCAGCTCCGCCAGACGAGGTTCCTGACATTAACAAAGCACGAGCGTACGTGAAAGAGCTCGAGGTCGTGGATAGCGAACTCCGGATGCGCATGATCCGCTTTGGCATGAGCGATATTGGCATTTATGGAGTCGTGGACGACATGTCCAGCCAAGGTCAGTGTGTGATGGGCTGTGGCGTGTGCCTGGAACCGTACCCGACGGAGGACAAGCCGGCCTGGTTCACAGAAGGAAAGCCTGGCGAAGATGAGACAGTCGTTGCGCTACCATGCCCAGGGTTCCACACTATACATGCTCGCTGCCTCTTTGACTGGCTCTCCAAAAGGGCCCCTAGCAAGTGGACTTGCCCTTATTGTCGAGCGCCCATCAAGGGCGATGTGTCGACTACAAAAGAAGCCATGCATACAATTGGTTTGCGCGAGCATGTGCGACAAAAAGAGCGCGAGGCAGGATTGCGGTGCGACGCACCTGCCTGTCTACCGTACGATTCTGACGACGAAAAACATCGCTCGCCTTTGATTCAACTTATGCCTTGTCGACATGAGATTCATCTTGATTGCTTGTGCATGGGCATGCGCATCGAGATGGCACAGGCTCAAATGAACTGTAGCGAGATACAAGGGGACCAAAGCTCACGACACGCCGGTTCGAAAAAAGAGACAGGTAGGGACTTGGAGAATCCCGACGAGGAAGAAGATGCAGCGGACGATAACGAATATGCATGGGCCACATCTTCCACAAGCCTGTCTACAGGTATGCATTCTGACTCATCTTCTCTTGACCAGGACACTATCGGAAAGTGGGTCACATGCTCCGCATGTCGAAAAGATGCATGGGCCCGCTTACCTCGACGCAGACAGCCACGGCGCATGCCGCGATCTGTATGTACGAATCTTTCCTCGTAAATATGTACTTTATCTGACACATACTATTTCTAGGCTTTGGGAACTGGGTAGTTTTTCCACTAACGTCTCTTTACACCAGCGCGTCAATCGGGCGTGGCGCTCTGCCGGTATCGGTTACTGGCCAATCAGCGCCCAACGCTTGGGACGTGCGCATCGTCCTTTTCTATGTCACTTCTCGGAGGTTGCACGTGTCCAGCGCCAATAATCAGGGTGTGACGGAAACTATCAGAGCCGGAGTGTATTGATCAGGTCGAACAGACGCTGACTCATTCCAACCATCTGTTCGAGCCAGCGAATTCGTCCCTATGGCACCCGCTGCGCGAGAGCCCCCCGCGCCCAAGGCGAACGCGCAGCCAGTATCACCTAGATCCTCTGCCCGACCGTCTAGTCAGCTGTTCACCCGCCGCGCCACGGTTGCAGGACCCAGCACGAGTCATATTACGGACAGTTCGGATCGATCGAGCTCTCGGGATGGACCGCTGGACGAGCCAGACCGTGGAGAAGCGCTTATTCGACAGCGAATTCGCGAAAGGAAGCGTGAGAAGTGGCTCAAACATCACGATTACCAAACAGACGTGCCTCATTCGTTCTTGTCTGACGGTGGCAATAGCCAAGTGGCCCCGTCATTTTCTACTCCTGCGCATGTGGCAACTTCATCAATTCCCGATCATGGAAAGAGCCCTGATGTGTCGCGCTGGGCTCATTTACCTCGTTCATCTGATAGACTGCGCCCGGGCTTGGACGATGATCCCGCGCTCCAGACACATTCTGATATTTTCGGCACTGACACCGCTTTGAGTGTCGAAGACGAGGACAAATATGCGAATGAACATGGCACCGATGACGGTCATCATGATGATGGCGATGGTGAATATTTCGATGGCGAAGATGACGACGACGAAGACCTTGATTTCACAGTCAAAGACCGACAAGACGCACTAAACATTGAGCATCCATTTGGTTTGCCAATTTGGAAGCCAGCGTTGTACAAAAAGTCACGTTCGATTCAGCGCACGGCTGATAATGCACTGAAATGTACACCTGGATTGCGTACGAGCCGGAGCTCAATGTTGGGAAATGTGGTTTGGTTGTTGTTATTTGGCGTGTGGATAAGTCTTATCTGTTTCTTTCTCTCAACTCTTCTATATTGTGTGCCTCGCGGCGGATTTATGTATGCACACACCTTGTATGGACTTGGCACATACATCCTGTGGCCATTCGGCAATTATATCGAGGCTGAATGCTCGCATGCTGATGGGCATCGACACGGTCCATGTCGGTTGCCGACGGTCCACGAGCATGAGATCAAGGACGAAGAGGACGAGAACCTCGAGCATGTCGACACACAGCCTAACAGTGAGTGCTCGCCTCTTACTGCACATGGTAACTCTGCTCTATATGGTGGTGTGCAAAATGACGAGGAAGACGGGCCTTTGTCAGAAGAAGAACGGATTTTGCAGGAACGCAAGCTGTATCACTATGTGTTCGACGAAAACGGAAATGATATCGGTGTGCCTTCACGCATTGGCGGTATTATCGCTTATGGCCTCGTATATGGACTTGTGCTGTTTCCTGTACTAGGCGTTGTGTGCGTGCTGTGCTGGGGACTAGTTGTCACGATCCCGATGGCCAAGCTTACGTGGGTGCTGATAAAGAACTTGGCGTCCCAGCCTCTTGCGTTACATTTCCGGTCACCACTTCAAATCGACACGCGTGTCTTGAAAGTGAAAAACAGCAGCGATGCCCAGAGTATGCTCCACCCCGGACATATGGCACCCTTGCTGAAGCGCAAGCATCGGAAGAAGGGTACATCGAAGCGACGAAGTGTGATTTTGGTGTGTTCGTACCGTGCTATGGGGCTAGAGTACTTCAAGTACACAGTCGGTGGTGTCAATATCGTATTTATTAACACAATTCCATTCATATTCCTGACACAAGTTATGTTCTATGTCTTGCGGCCATATTGCCGATCGCACGGCATCACATCTGGGCTTTGGGCAACGCTCTCGAACGATGCGCTGATCTTCATCATGTCGCTTGCGAGTGTGCTACCGCTCTCGTACTTTATTGGAATGGCCGTGGCGAGTATCAGCACACAGAGCAGTATCGGAATGGGTGCAGTAATCAATGCGACATTCGGCTCAATCATTGAGCTGATTCTCTATAGCATTGCTTTGACGGACGGCAAGGCAAGTCTGGTCGAGGGCTCAATTATTGGCTCGATATTGGCTGCAGTGCTATTGATGCCTGGCTTGAGTATGTGCTCAGGAGCCACGCGACTCAAAGAGCAATCGTTTAATTCGCGCTCTGCAGGAGTAACAAGCACTATGTTGATCATGGCGATCATCGGCATATTGACCCCAACGATCTTTTATCAAATCTATGGCAAGTTTGAGCTTGATTGTTCTGGCTGCCCTGATGATGTTACAGACGTTAAGGATCGCTTCAGATGCGAGAAATGCTCATATGAGCACATCTCACCCTTGGCTGACCCGTTTTTTCAGACTAATGTCAAAGGATTGATCTATGCGTGCGCTGTGATCCTTCTTTTTGCGTATGCGATCGGCCTGTGGTTCTCGCTCCGTACTCATGCGTCACAGATCTGGAATAGTACGCCAAATATTATGCAGCCGGAACCGTTGCCTCCTCCTCTGCACCGGGCATCCGTGTATAAGCGCCTGTTTCCTCCGCATGAAGATGCAGCGCACCTGCCCCTTCATCACGATGGACAGAACCACACGGAGCAAGATGAGTCGCCCTCGCGCGTTGAGAATCAAACGGCTAATCACACCAGTATCCCCGCTACCGATGGCTCGCATGGTGGCTCTAGCGAGACGCAAGTCCACAAGTCTAGTAAACCGAGACCTTCTGACGACATCTTGCTCGATGCGGCTGCGCGAATGTATCAGTACCTATTCAATCAGCACAAGGTGGATGATCCTGTTCAGGGCAACGAGGGTCACCTTCATGCTCAACAGCCGGATGCCAATGGTAATGGGGTAAGTCAAGGTGGACATGATGCTCCCTCTTGGAACCGCACTACTTCACTAAGCGTGCTCCTGGGATGTACCGTCATGTATGCGATCATTGCTGAGATCATTGTGGATCTGGTGGATGTCGTGATCGATGGTTCTGGCTTGTCTCCCAAGTTTATTGGTGTCACACTGTTCGCACTTGTGCCGAACACGACGGAATTTATGAACGCCATGAGCTTTGCAATGAACGGCAATATCGCGCTCTCCCTGGAAATTGGCTCTGCATATGCATTGCAGGTGTGCTTGATCCAGATTCCCGTACTTGTCGGGTTTAGTGCCATCTACAACTCTTCATACAAGCAGCCTATTGGTGACATGGCTTTGCATTCTTTCACACTAATTTTTCCTCGCTGGGACATCATTTCCATCTTGTTCTCAATCTTCCTGCTCACATACACTTATAACGAGGCACGGAGCAACTACCACCGCGGCAGCGTTCTGATATTGGCCTATTTGGTGCTAATTGTCGGCTTTTTCTACGCGCCCAGCGTCGACTTGGATGATCCTGCTCAAGAGAAAGGCAGGCGCGTTTTCGCTTTGTAATGTATAGATACGAGCTAGCTAATGGATTCGTGCTGGGTGGGCCCAGTGGGTATTGGCATAGTCACTGTACGCTAGTCGTAGTAAAATGCTGAAATTCATGAATATGAGGTATGATTACGTAAGCATGCTGATTCCAAAAAAAAATCTAGGCGCTGGCTGCATAGCCAGCACTACGGTGCTCGTCTCGAGGCGGGAGTGTAGTGCCAAGGACAAGCTGAAGCAGCGCAAGCAAGCCTGCATACTGCTTCCCGCGACGAAAAAGATGGTTAACGATAGTCCTCCCAGAGGGAGGAATTACAAGCGTTAACTTGTAAAGAACAGATACTACACTTGATCTAAGCCAAAAGGCCAGAGAAGGTGAGGTTCAAGGGTTAGCAAGAGGGCGCGCTTAAATAGTTTTTCGTGTGGATAAAATTTTACAAATTGCTCGGCTACTGGCCACAGTGTCGAAGGCCGTTCGTTGATCGGATATGACTAAACGTATGAGGTAGTGCTTTCGATCGTGCCGTTAAGAGATCCAATGCCTAGAACTCGCTTTTTTTTGACAAAGATGGTGCGTGACGAAAAGGTCAAAGTGGGTGTGCTAGGAGCCACTGGCACGGTGGGCCAGCGCTTCATCCTCCAGCTTAGCAGTCATCCAGAGTTTGAGCTGCATGTGCTGGGTGCAAGTTCGTCGTCTGCTGGTAAACCATATCATGAAGCCGTAGCTGGGCGCTGGAAGCAGGTGCGGCCGATTCCCTCGTCGATTAGGAACATGATGGTGCAAGAATGCGAGCCCAGTGCATTTGCAGAATGTGGTGTTGTATTTAGTGGGCTTGACAGCGGGCCTGCTGGTCCTGTTGAAGCGGCCTTTCGCGCAGCAAACCTACGCGTATTTTCTAATGCCAAGAACTACCGACGCGATCCACTTTGTCCCCTTATTGTACCACTAGTGAATCCGTCTCATCTCGAAATTATCCCACATCAGCGTGCATCTCAGTCGCCACAACTTGATCGTGGGTTCATTGTAACAAATGCCAACTGCTCTACGACGGGTGTGGTTGTGCCGCTCAAGGCACTGGAAGCGGCCTTTGGTCCCCTGGATATTGTCATGGTCCAGACAATGCAAGCAATCAGTGGGTCAGGGTATCCAGGCGTAAGCTCACTCGATATTCTTGACAACGTTGTTCCATATATTAGCGGTGAAGAAGAGAAGATTGAGTGGGAAACTAGTAAGATCCTTGGGGGTCTCAAGGACAATAACACGGCCTTTGATCTGCATGAACAGAGTCCAATCCGCGTGAGTGCTCAATGCAACCGAGTGCCAGTGATCGATGGGCACCTTGCATGCGTCAGTGTAAGTTTCAAGAAACAGCCACCGCCGTCGCCTGAGCAAGTTGCCAAGGCCTTGAGCTCCTACGAGTGTGAGGCCCAGTTGTTGGGCTGTCACAGTGCGCCTGTGCAAGCCATCACTGTGCACACGGAGTCTGACCGACCTCAGCCACGTCTTGACCGTGAGTGGCAAGATGGTGCGGGAGTGAATGTAGGCCGGATCCGACCATGCCCAGTGCTAGACATCAAATTCGTCTCGCTAGTCAACAACGTCATGCTCGGCGCCGCCACAAGCTCGGTCCTAAATGCTGAGATAGCTCTCAAGAGAGGCTATTTGTCGTAAATATGTAGCTAATTATCCACCCAAGTCTCCATATGTGACCTCGATATGTCGATGTTAACCGTCTGCTGACGAAACCTTTCTTGCTATTCATGCATCTGTCACACAGCCCTGACTTGCGTTCGATACGAGTCGCGTGTATTTATACAAGCCGCCCTGGTTGACTGTAAGAGGCCGGGGTTGCCAAGCGGCGCGGCGCTGCGCGAGCTCCTCGTCTGAGACATTGTTGATCTGGATCGAGTTGTTCACCGCATCGATAGTAATTTCATCGCCATCCCGCACAAGGGCAATCGGCCCACCCTCTTGTGCTTCGGGAACGACATGTCCAATCACGAAGCCGTGCGAACCGCCGCTAAAGCGGCCGTCTGTGAGGCAAGCAACGTCGTGACCGAGACCTGCGCCCATGATCAAACTCGTTGGCTTGAGCATTTCAGGCATCCCTGGACCGCCCTTGGGACCTTTGTAGCGAAGTATCACCACAGTCTTCTCGCCCTTTTTGATCGTCCCTTGCTCGACAGCATGCACCATGTCATCTTCCGTGTCAAATACGCGTGCTTTCCCTGTAAATTCGAGACCTTCCTTGCCTGTGATCTTGGCAATAGCACCACCGGGAGCTAGGTTGCCGTAGAGAACACGGATGTGGCCTGTACGCTTGATCGGCTTGTCGATGGGGCGGAGAACATCTTGGTCCTTGGGCATGGGACCGCGCTCTGCAACCCATTGCTCACAGTTTTCACGCAGTGTTCGACCCGTTACAGTCATGTGCTCACCTTTCATGAGTTTGTTCTCAATCAAGTAGTGCACAACGGAAGGAATGCCGCCCAGTACGGTGTGTACGTCTTCCATGACGTACTGCCCACTTGGCTTCAGATTGGCAAGGAACGGAGTCGAATCACTCACGCGTTGGAAGTCATCGATAGATAGGTCTACGCCCACGCTTCGGGCCATGGCGAGCAGGTGCAATACAGCATTCGTCGACCCACCCAGCACCATCGTAAGTACCATTGCATCTTCGAATGCGCTGCGCGTCATAATATCTCGCGGGCGAATGTTCTTCTCAAGCAGCATGCGCATCGTTGGCCCAATACTGTCGCATTCGGCCTTCTTCTCGTTGTATTCGGCAGGGAAAGAGCTGCTGCCGGGTAGTGTCATACCCAGGACCTCTGCACATGATGCCATGGTATTGGCCGTGTACATACCACCACAAGCACCTGGTCCTGGGCACGCATGACGTACAGTGTCGTAGCGGATCTTTTCGGCATCGGGCGTGCCGCCTGATGCCAGGTACTGTCCGTAACTCTGGAACGCACTCACAATGTCAAGTGTACCTGTGATCGAGCCGCAATGGCCAGGGCGAATCGTGCCACCATATACCATAATGCCTGGACGATTCAGACGGCCAAGTGCCATGAGCACACCCGGCATGTTCTTGTCACACCCTGGGACCACAACACATCCATCAAGCCAATGGCCACCCATACAGCTTTCAACGCTGTCGGCAATGAGATCCCGACTCGGAAGCGAGTACGACATGGCACTGGTTCCCATGCTAATACCGTCAGACACGCCGACTGTGCCAAATTGGTAGCCTGTCAGGCCGGCCCTGTCGATAGAATCTCGAATTCGCTGTCCAACGCCCAGCAAGTGCGCGTTGCATGGGTTGCCTTCGTACCAGACACTGGCCACGCCAACCATGGCACGTCGTAAATCCTCATCTGACTGGATTCCGTGCGTGGCATACAACATTGCCTGTGATGCACCCTGATCTTTTGGCTGCGTTATCAAGCGCGAGTACCGATTCAGATCACCTGGTGCTGGGCGATCCTTCTTTGCTGTGGTGCAAGCACATGTCGTCGACATGCCACGGCTGGCACAGCTTGCCATTACGTTTTTGGCGATTTGTTGACTCCACGGTCGCATGCCGTGGTACAGATGTTGGTGTTGCTGTCTATGGGAGAAAGGGAAAATGTGGCCAATTCGTGTTCAATGGGCACAATGTGAGGGGTGATAGATGTACAAGGCGTGTCCCTCTTGCATTGGCCCAGCTGCAAGTTCATGCATCCTTATCTATACGTCTGCTTCGGATCGGTACATCTCTCTCCACAATCTGCATACTGCGTGCGCTCATCGTACGTGTAGGAACGTAGAGCACCCATTAGAAGCACGCGTATTTGTCACATCTCGTTCGGCCGAGACAGACAGGGCGACAGAGGTGGCGGCGGCGTCACGCCAATCCGCATGCCTACTCGCACGAGCGTTTCGATGCACGTATTAGAGTTGATGAGCAGGTCGTCGTCCCAGCGGATGCGTGCACCATCAACGAGAAGTACCAGTGTACTGCCCCCGAACTTGAAGTAGCCAAGCTCGTCACCCCGCTTTACGTGCTGTTGTGGTGATACGGTCAGAATGATGGAGCCGACCATCATAGCGCCAATGGCAACAAGATACACGTCGCCGAAGTCGCGTGTGGAAATTGGGATCACGACGCGCGTGTTTTCGCCATAGACATCAATCGCACTGCGAATCGCCATGGGATTGACGGTATAGTATTCGCCACTGATCCGAGTCATTTCGCCGACGATACCATCGACGGGTGCGTGGAACCGGTGGTAGTCCTGTGGCGCAAGCCGAAAGATGGCGAGTGCAAGGCTGGTCGTATCCGGCCAAGTTTTCTGCGACACCTTACCGCCCAGAAGCTTTTCTACTGAAAACTGGCGCCCTTTGATCCAAAGCTGCGTCGCTCGATCAACACGGTTGAATACCATGAGGCGACAGTCTGCACAGCTCACCATGCAGCCGGGATTCCCTGGCTCAGCGAGTGGCCGAAGCTCCATTCGAATTCGGCGGCAGAAAAAATCATTGAATGTCGCGAACGAAGTAACTGAATCCACCATTTCATTCTCGTCGATCCCGTGAAACACGACAAACGGCTTGATTGCTCGCACACTGCTTGGGTGATCATACTTCGCTCCTTGCTTCAGCGACATGTTCCGGAGCATACGGCGTACGCGTGCCCCCTCCATCCGACTCTTTGCTCCCTGGTATAAGAGTCGGATGCCAAGCCGCACATACACCTGCATTTTTTCTTCCACTAGCTGGCCACTTATACGGTCCTGCACCAGAATGTTTGCACTGTTTGCACCTATTCGGTATACGCCCTGGCTTACCGTGCGAAACATATTTGTGTACCACTTACGGCGCGCCTGCGTTGCCGTCACAAAGTTCGAGACCATGATGTCGTCCACGGCGCGTCCCTCCTGCGACGAACATAGTGCAAGGTGTGCGACGATATCACGCTCATCTGCATGGGACAAACGGGGCATGTGGCACAAGGGACAAGCTCGCAGACGAATCACACGCTCCACATCAGGTTTATCGTCGGTTTCTTCAGCTTCCATGTCTGGTGGCAGCGTGCACGCACGTCGTTCTGTCCACGGCTTGTGCAGTTCATCTTCTAGTACCCGCACACCCTCGTCCATCGTAAGCTCGTCTCCGAATGGTTGCTTCCCAAAGCGTTTGAAGAAGCCCAGCAGCGTCTCAGTCGTAAGTGTGCTGCCGAGACTCAGAAGCATGGTTTGCAGCTCGTCTATGTCAATGCCACCAGTGTCATTGGTATCATACAAGCGAAGCATTTCCCGCCAAAAGCGCCGACGTAGCACTGCGTATGGTCGATACACGGCGTCCAGCTGCAGTCTCGGTCGTGCTTTACCAAATTTGGCATCCTCATCATGACCCTCGCGTTGTAGCGGCAAGTCGAGCGTGACCATGTGTGACGCATCGTTCTCATCTCCTTCATCCTGTGATGACATGTCGTTTGCCGTTGAGTGCTTGGCAGCATTCATAAGCGAGCTTATGTCAAGGCTTACTTCTCCCACATAGTCGTTCGACGAGATATTATCCCAATCATACACAGCACAGCGCACACTGTAGCTCATCTCACGACTGTGGACATGGAAATAAAGTTTCTCACGCCAGTCAGGATTCAATGTATGACGGCAAACACGTGTGCGAAATACTTTGCGATTAAAAGACACCACCACGAAGGGATCCATGTCAAACGACGTATGCGTCAAGTTTTGCCAGCGGGGCAAGTCGCGTGCACCCTTAATTTCCATCATGACAATGCCCTGCACGCCATGGCCAGGATTTCCCCAAAACGCATAGTCATGCGGCGTAAGTCTGGCCACCCGCTTTGCATCTGACTCTTGTGCTATTCCGGATTGACTGGCTGAATATGATCGTGGTCGGAGCTTTGCCAAGCCCAATCGCCTCGCTCGAGGTCGCCACGAAACGCGTCGATTTTCACCTGTCTCCCCTGACAGTGTATCCGAATCGCTCAAATTCAAAAAATCGACAATTGGTGAGGCTATCGAGACTTTCGGCTCAAGGCGCCGTCGCTGCACTGGCGGCTGCCGTCGTATCAATGCACCGCCATCTTCAGTAGGGATGGGCCAGGACTCGTCGCCGTCACGATTGTTCAAACCAAGGGCATGCATCCCAGAGAATGGTGGGCTCATGGGAGAGGCCATACTAACACCATCGTCAACACCATCGCCAACACCAACACCTTCTACCCCATCATCTTCGCCATCAGCACTCGTTTCTGAAATACCTTCGTCCACGATATCCTCATCTTCTTCCACCATGCCCACAGGCTCGTTCGCCGGCAGCAAGTTCATGTACTGTTCCAAGTCTTGCTGGTCAATCGGTTCAAGATGCTTCTCATCACGCACAAGATCCAAGCTCACCTGCAACCCGCTGTGCAAGAGGCCCTGCTCCGTTAGGATCGGCAGCCAAACAGACTCGCACGCCAGCACAGGGTCCAACTGGCTAAGGGTATATGTACATTTGCCTGCGCAAACACGATCCTTCCCATTGTCTAGCCAAACAGTAAATTCCAGCGGCCCTCTCTGTCGCACTGAAGCGCGGCTAGTATCTTCATTCTGTGTACCAAAATTCGTTCTAGCCGCACTGCCCTTAGCGCCGTTGGACGCATCACTCGCATTATTTGTGTTAGAAGAAGAGCCCCAAATTCTTCGGCGCCCTAGGCCCATAAACATGCGCTTTGATCTCAGAAGCACACCCACGCTCTCGCTGCCTGCCTGGGACAAGTAAGGTCGAGGGATCTCCATAATTTTAGTTACATGCCCAAACTCGAACTCTAGCTCCGTCCGAGATTCACCTACCAAGCACGAACGGCGACTTATGCCTCCATGAAGGTATACAGACACGATCACATCGGCATGATTTGGCATTGCGTCCAGTAGTCTCAATCGGTGAATCTCCACTTGCAGACATGCGGCCAGGTCATCCTCTGCACGATCCCTGGCGGTTGTCCCTTCGTGACAGGATGCGTTCGCTGAACACGTAGAGTTTACAGCGTCATTACTGGGCTTCTGCATACGTGCGCGACCATGCAAACAGTGTGTCAATCAATATCAGACGCGTCTGCTTGTACAAAGATTGTCCACTTTGATGATGCGTGGCTTGAAAATGCACGAAACTGTTTTGCCTTACAAGAGAATCCCACTCACCACTGTCTCAACCCAAAAGTACGTGCTCGTATCTTGCCTCTGCAACATGGTTATCCAACAACGGTTCCGGTAGCTCAGCGGTAGAGCGGCAGATTGCAATAAGCAGTCATCTGCAGGTCGCGAGTTCAAGTCTTGCCCGGAACTCGTATATTTGGCTTTGCTTTTTACTGACTTTTTGCTTATCTAAAAGTGGAGAGGTCAAATTTGCAAGCAGCATTGAGGCATGGGTCTGCCATATCTGCTACATTGATCAAGTGCAATGAACGAATCAACTACTTGGCACTATCGCTGATGATGTGCAGGGAATGGATTTTCTTTCCTTGCTTTTTCAATAGCTTCAAAGAGGCCCTTTTCTTGCACCGCTCGCTTTTATGTAAACTGGTCTTTCTGTTCAACGTACCTTTACACAAGCTTGGTATTCATCATATATTCGGCCACAATCATTTTCATACCGTTCGCGCAAACTAGCCAATGCATTTGCTTGTTTTTTGGAAACCGACAATTGCGACGAGTTAGACACCGTCCGCATGTCTGTTAGTGCTCGGTTCGAGTTATCGTCGCCATTCATGTTGGAACTGACATCAAGGTAATCTCTAAACCATGCATTGAAGCACTGGTCATATTTATGTTTGGATGGTGTACAATCAGCAGAAATGGAGTTCATTAACCCTAAATCTGGGATCCGATTGTTATTTGCATTACCGCTACTCATCTTGGCGCATCCAAGTGCCAGGAATTCAAAGCTCTGTCTAGATATCAACTCAGATTCACAATTCCTCCACGAACCAAGTGCAGAGTCTGAGCAAGACGTTTGCGCGCGCAGTTCGACCGTCATATTTGTAAGCAAGCACACATGAAGAGACTTGTTCGGGCTTTATTAGACGTCTTTTCTATGTCTTGGTAAAATTACATTACACCTAGCTCATTAAGAATATCATACTTTTCACAATCGCGCAACTATGTAAGTATCAAAGGCAGGAACAACGAAGTAAAAGTGGCTTGTGTCAGTAAATAGCCATGGACCCGCCGGAGTCAAACAAGCCTAGTGTCAACACGTATTACCATCCATCATATAGGAGCGAAAGACTTTATGGTGATGGTATGGTTGTTCGCATTGGACATTGCCTAGATTTGAACTATGCATTATTGTGAGACTAATCACCTGGGGATTGCGACGTGTGACACAAGGCGTTGTTCTTCTTCCTAATCCCATACGTACATTGTTGTTGTTCAGGGTCTAGTTACAGTGGGCAAACTAATGACCCACTGCTCGTGATGCATGAAGCTCTCCACGTGGCGGAACCATGCGTGATTGGAAAATGTACACAGCGCATTCGTCGATTCAGCCCCATCCATGTGTTAAGCAGACGAATAATCAAAGGGCATTTCCAATCTTTGGATAGAGAGGGCGTGAACGGAATATTTCGGACTTGAATACACATTGGTGTCTTGAGATCAATCTGTCCTTCTTCTCTCCCTTATAACACAACATGGGTTTTTCTGACGGTGACGCTAAGAAGGGTGCTGGTCTGTTCAAGACCCGTTGCGCTCAGTGCCACACCACAGAGGAGGGTGGCCCTCACAAGGGTTAGTGAAACCGATTCATCTCCAACTTGGCGCACTAACACGCTTCCAGTCGGTCCTAACCTGCACGGTATCTTTGGCCGCAAGAGTGGCCAGGCTGAAGGCTTCAGCTACACGGCTGCCAACGTGAACAAGGGTGTGACATGGGATGAGAACACCCTATTCGAGTACCTGGAGAACCCTAAGAAGGTACGTATTTGCTATGCCGGTTTCTTTTTTTTTCGAATTGCATACTGACACGTACGCAGTACATTCCTGGGTATGTATCTTGCCTGAGTGATAGGAGCTCCTTTTGGACACTTCGGCGTGGCGATTCGGTGCGACATGGTACTAACGACGGACGTTGTTTTTTCTTGGTTACTACAGTACGAAGATGGGTACGTATTTTGAAATTGTGAAGATAGTCGTGACATTGTCTAACTCGCGTTCAGCATTCAACGGTCTTAAGAAGGACAAGGACCGCAACGACCTTATCACGTTCTTGCGTGAGGCCTGTTAAGTGCGGTCTGTATGTGCGTAGTCTTGTTGTCGAACGCATTCGTAGCATTTGCTCAAGCGAGCATAGTAAGTCTATTTCTACTGTCTTCTCTATGTCAATGGTGTCTGTCTCTATCTTTGCGAACAGATTAAGTATGTTTGTCTGCGTCTATTATTCATTGGTGATGAGACTATGTGGGATAAGGGCAGTCATGTTCACATTCTGACCATCATGAACTAGGATTTCAGCGATGTAAGGAATGCCTCGCCATGCTCGTGAGCTTGTAAGTGTTAGCATCGGGTTGCAAGGCTTTAGACCAACCAAAAATAATTTCACCGAAGTCATCTCCAGTAGCCCGATTCGCCTGCCACGATCCCGGCAAACGACGAATCGAATGGCTGTGCTTTCGCACTAATTTCTTTCTTTAAACCACATCTCTAGTTGATTAACGATCGGGTGACTGAATACGATCTATTTCGCACTTGCGATTTTCCGGTTCGAACAGCGTTTGGATCAACGGTCACCCTAATATAGACGCGTAATAAGAGGCTCAACAAAAGGGTCAGCGCCGTTCCTGCTCTATCATCGCGTTTCTTTTCGTTTTACGTGTGGCCTCTCTGATCCCACGCTGCTCCTTGCGGTGCGACTTAGACCACCTTCTGCTTTGGTGCCAGCTTGGTAATGGTCCCACCAAGCGCACCGAATGGAAGTGGCAGTTCTAACGACCAGCTACTGAAGCTGCCTCCCATACGATCTTTTGAGCCGACTGTTCCGTCATCAATGGACTTATCCTCAACACCTCCGTGTCGGTATCCAAATAATTCGCCTGGCGGATCCTCATCCAATGCGATCGCGCCTGATGACAAAGCTTCATCCACGTCCGACAAACAGCAGGTTGATGCAACTACGTCAGGTCTATCTCGACCGCAACTCCCGCCGTCTCTTAGTGCTCCTTCCTTGCCCAATTCACATGCATCGACGCCGCCCTCGCCACCACCGCCGGCGCCTGTCTCGAACCTGCCCTCACATCATACACCCTATGAAAGTGCACCAGCACCGGTCCGCGCGAATCGTTCGAATGATTCTTCTCAGTCACCTGCCTATGCACCTTATGCACTTCCCCGCGCACCTGGCATGCTTCCCTGGCAAGTGTCATCCTCGACATCGCTGGATCCCAGTACTGTCTATGCTCTCGAACGAATCCATTCGGCCTCTTTGGCTTTGCATGATCACGTCGGCGAATTGCTACGCTCGCAGTCTGTAGCGTCTCGCCAGGACGAAATGCATTCGTTTCTCCCATTTGTCTCTGAGATCAACCACGAAGTCCGGGGCTTAATGTCTACGCTCGATAATCGCGCAGGCCGCGAGGCGTTTGACATCGCTCCCTATTATCCCTGGCTTCCTGGCAGCAATGCAACACAGTACTGGTCGCAGAACATTCGAGATGAGCGAGGTTCAAAAAGGATGCGTTGTGAAGACGATAAAGACGGACATGTGCGCCGCCGCAGTTTGGGTCAACATACGAAATCGGAGCAGCGTCTTGTTTCTCGCAGTGATTTGCGTCCATCAAACAGTACAGATGATCTGATATATGCTGCTCGTCCTGGCACTGATCACCATGGATTCTCAAGCTCATCCAATCCCAATACTCGCTCAGATGCATCTTCATATGCCTCTGCTTTTGGAACTGCATCTTCAACGCCCTCCAAAGGCTCGCTTGGGCATGAAACAAGTGTCTCTGTTCAGCAAGCATACGTACCCAAATACCGAAAACGAAGTCGCGCACCAGCACCTGGTGTGTGTCATTCTTGCGGCAACGGCGATACGCCAGAATGGCGCCGTGGCCCGGATGGTGCTCGAACACTATGCAATGCATGTGGCCTGCACTTCGCGAAGCTCGTCCGCAAGCGAACCCTTGAGTATGCGAATTCTGCCCCTGGTATTCCTATCCCTCCCGTTACTATTGCGGAACTGCGTCAATCAACAAATGTGAATTTGAACTCGCCAGGCGTGATTCAGGCTGATGATGAGCGCGCTCGAATCGCTTCGAATCAGTCGTCGTCTGCAACTTCATTGACGCATGGTCGCTTTCCTCCGCGGTCTCGCAGTGAGTCGGTGTCGTCGGCTGTTGCGACGCCGTCTTCAACGGTGTCGCAACAGCATGTGTATCCTGACCCTGCCGTGTCAGGCTCAGAAACCCAAGAATCTTTGCCGTCAAAGGGCGGGGAGGAATCATCAACTGATGTAGTTTCATCTGTAAAAACTGGAACACCTATGTAGATTGTTTTTGTAAGTTAGTTAGCAAGCGAAGCCTGCTACTGTATTCCTTACACGTTCGAGAACGAGGAGGTTGTATGGGACTACCGAGTATGGTTGACTGGACTACAGAGACTGGTCAGGCTCATGCGGAAAAAAAGCTGCACTAATTGACTGCCAGTCTCGACTAGGACATAGTTGAGGTCAACCGCAGTCCTACATGGCGTACTACTCCGCACGACCTGACAAGCCAAGCATCCAGGGCCATACCTAAACATGTATTCTCTCGCATACAGCACGTTGAACGGATTAAGATGAGAATCTTGGGATGGGACATTGCATGTCGAATATATTTTGGAGCAAGCGCTACGGCGCAGCTACGAAGTACACCTGAGAACAAACTGCCATACAAAGAACAAAAGCAGGTGGCCAAGAGGCAGCGGCCCAGCGATAATGACCAGAAAGCCCCGTTAAAGATATCGTTACCACAAAGGACCACCGGCTTACATTGCCGTACGGCATGGGCGTGTTTAACGGTAGCGACGCAGCTGGAGTGTCTGCCTCTTGCGGTACGCGGCACTGCGACCACCGCCAATTGTGTTGTTGAAGCGGTGACCCTTGCCAATACCACGGCTCTTCTTGCCAGCGCCTGTGAGACCGCGACATTCACGGTGCTTGTGGACAGCGTCGACAATCCAGTTGATCCGGGCATCGCGGCGAATCGCCTTGTGGTGCGGGTCAACGCAAATAACCTCAAAGTACTTGTAAACACCATCCTGGTTCACCCAGTACGAGTTCAAAACGCGAAGGTTCGATACCTTGCGGCCCACGCGCTCTTCGGCAAGAGCGCGCAGCGAGCGCTGTGGCTTGAGCTTGTTCACACCCTGGTGAACTGGCTTACCGTAGGTAGCACCCTTCGGAGCATGCTTCTTACGGTTACCACGGCGGACACGCACACGGTAGATAACGTAGCCCTGCTTCGACTTGTAACCAAGACGGCGCGCCTTGTCTGGACGCGATGGACGCGATGCACGGTGAACCACATTCAATTGACGGTACTCCCAGCAACTAGACACAAACAAGTCAGTATCCTGCCATTAAACAACGTCGTCCGAAAAATGTACGTACCGGACGCGCAACAGGAAGCGGAGTACATCGCTCTGCTTCTTCTTGTACAGCTCTTCAAGGTACTTGTAGGCACCCATCTTGATAGCAGTTAGTATGCGTTCACGCCCCAGATACACGAAGGAAAGGCCCCACCGCTAACGACAGTAAGAAGGCACTTTCCTGTGACGACAACGTACCTTGAGAGTCAGAGCACTGGGATGGTAAAGAAGTAAGCGTCTAACTGTCGCCTCCAGCGTCCTGCCGCTATGTCCAGACACAATTCAAGGGCCTAGTAGGGTCTTGGCACATCATATGCATAACAACACGTGATGCGGTTCTGGGTATTTTGTAGTTTTAAGTGTCGGCCGAAGGAGAGAAGAATCTGCGGCCTTTGGCTGGCAGGGAGTGAGTTGAAGCACTCGCCGTTGAACTTACGGTCGTTTGTTAACGCAACCACCGACGCCGGTCACTTCAAGATGGTATGTATTAAGCGACAGTGTGCTTTATGTGTACACGGATGCTAACACAGTCAAGCCATTCACAAAGACAGTGAAGTCGGACTCGTACTTCTCGCGCTACCAGACTAAGTACCGCCGCCGTCGTGAGGGTCGCACAGACTACTACGCTCGCAAGCGTCTTGTGTCTCAGTTCAAGAACAAGTTCAATGCACACAAGTACCGCCTTGTCGTCCGCTTCTCAAACCGTTTTGTGACATGCCAGATTGTGTACGCCAAGATCCAGGGTGACTGTGTGTTCGCGCACGCCAGCTCGCGCGAGCTTCCGCGCTATGGTATCAAGCACGGTCTGAGCAACTGGACAGCGGCATACGCAACTGGTCTGCTTGTGGCGCGCCGTGCTCTTAAGAAGCTGGGTCTTGACGAAAAGTACCAAGGCCAGGTTGAGCCAGATGGTGAGCTTGTCCACACCGAGCCTCTTGGTGATGACGAACCCCGTCCATTCAAGTGCTACTTGGATGTTGGTCTCAAGCGTACGTCGACAGGTTCGCGTGTCTTTGGTGCCATGAAGGGTGCATCAGATGGTGGTATCTTTGTGCCCCACAACGCTCGTCGTTTCCCTGGATACGACGTTGAGTCCAAGGAGCTGGATGCTGAAGTGCTCCGCAACTACATTTATGGCGGTCACATTGCTGAATTCATGGAGTCTCTGGAAGAGGAAGATGACGAGCGCTTCAAGAAGCACTTCTCTTCATACTTGAGCGATGACATTGGCAGTGAAGATATTGAAGAGATTTACGAGAAGGCGTACGAGGCTATCCGGGAGGACCCAGACTTCAAGCCTACGGAGAAGACGAAGGACTGGGCTGCTGAGTCGAAGAAGTACAAGCAACCTAAGCTCACGTACGAGCAGCGCAAGGCCCGTGTCCAAGAGAAGATCAGTGCTCTTCAGGACACTTTCAACCTGGACGACGAGTAAATTATCTTCTCTCCTGTCATGTCTTTCAGGGCCTGTTAATGGCTTGCAAAACAATTGCGCCATCTCTCGGTTGTATTCTATAGAAGCATAGAGATTTTGTGCAATTGACGAGGATACTCTCTTGCTTTTCCATTTTGTCGGTCTTATGGTATGTAGGATACGTCGTATCGTGCAGCGAGCGTAATTTGTTTGTCAAAAGTACTGTTATTACTGGGCAAATGACAGTTGGAGACTAATTGCCCGTCAAGTGCGTTTCTAGGTGATAAACCATATTTGTGCGGGCGCTTGGCATGGCTCTGTCAATTTCTTCTCTACCCTTTTTAGACATTTATCACGCTCAAACTTGACGTGAACGCGGCAAGCCTTGTTTCTCGAGCGCTGACCAAGTAGGCTATGCCGGACTAAATATCTCTTTGGGCCCCACTGGGTCCTCGACCAGAAAAACCAGGGACTTGTGCTTGTCGAGCTGATCAATTTAGCCCATGGCACGTATCTATGCTCCGTAAATACAGACATGTGTCTGTGTAGAAAAAGTTAAGCGTCTGGAACTCCAAGCTTAAGCATCTCTATCACCATGGAGGGTGCATAATCGAATCTGCGTTTATGAAGGAAAGGATCTCACCTAGCCACGACTGAACCACAGGTACAGTAGTGTCTGAATTGAACATTTAGCAATTTTTGGTCATACCTATCGGCGCTGACGTACAATGTGATTGCGACACGTTCAAAAATCAAATTTTGTTTGAAAGCCAACGAAGCTTGTGTCTGAATATAAGCAGTACGACAGCGTCAACGCCATTTTGTCTCTCTAGATGCGAATCCGCAAATCGGGTCAGCTCTTAAATGAACGTGTTTAAATAAGGGGCGCAATTAGTCAGACATGCTTCTTTTGGGCACTTTGATCGATAAACAATACTATGAACTAACACTTAAAGCATTAAGGCTCAATGTAGTCTGACCCTGCCAGTCAACAATTTTACCCATGCGTTCCATGCTCGCCTACGTGGCACTGGCCATTACTATGGTCAAGTCTATAATTGCGAAGCATGATCAAAGCTATGCTAATGTGACAGGCACTTCGGCCACAACGTTTCCAACTGAAATTGGATTCGGGGGTGAGCAAGTGTCTGGTGGTGCGCCATTTAACGCCATGGTCGACTATATTGGGTCGGACCACGAAGACGTCGTTGAAACGCGCTGGCTTCCAAAGGATGCAGATCAAGATAACGCTACTTGGCAGGACCTTTGGTTCAATCTTGGTGAATTTGCTCCATACCATCCCGCTAAACAGCTGTTCCCCGAGATGCTAAAATATTCCTCTGTGCCAAAGCATTGCAATATCAAGCAAGTGCATGTGATACATCGCCATGGTGCCAAGTATCCTGACAAGGGCCACAAGTCAGGTCCCGGCAATTTTGCCAAGAAAATTCGCGAACAACGAGAGAACGGCTCATTGGATGTATCTGGGGACTTATCTTTCCTTCAACACTGGGAATATAAATTGGGACAAAAGATTTTAACGCACCAAGGGTCAGAAGAAATGTTCAAGTCGGGCGTAAAGCATTACTATGACTACGCCCAATTGCTGGAGAAGTACAACAAGAAACCTGTGTTCCGTACATCTTCTCACAGCCGTGTCCTGGATTCTGCGCGCTACTTCGGTCTAGGTTTTTTTGGCTGGGATGCTTCTGAAAGGTATCATCTAGAGGTTCTGACGGAAGAGGATTACCAGAACAATACTTTGGCACCCAAGAATGCTTGTAGGAATGCCGACAATGATGACTTTATGTTCGACAATTACTTGAGCTCACAGTGGCAAAACATATACCTTGAAGCGCCCCGAAAACGCTTGCAAAATAACATCCGGTCTCTTACGTTAACAAACACTGACGTTTACAATATGATGACGGCGTGCCCCTACTTGACAAGCGGCATTGGTTTCTCTCAGTTCTGCAACTTATTTACCAAGGAAGATTGGGAAAACTTTGAGTACGATCAAGACTTACAGACTGTTGGAAAACATGGTTTTCAAAACCCGACTGCACGCGCTCAAGGCATCCCGTATGTGCAAGATCTGGTGTCGCGTTTGCAGAAGCGCAAGTTCCAAGGCCCCGTGACTGCTCAGAACATGACACTTGAGCAGAGTGGCACCTACACGCCGCTTGATCAACCTCTATACATTGACTTTTCACACCACAGCGTGATTTCTGGTATCATGACGGCATTGAATCTCACTCAGTTCAAGGAGCACATGGATCCCAAAAACCCAGATCCTCATCGCAAATACCGTACAAGTCACGTCACTCCCCTTGCGATGCGTATGGCTTGGGAAGTTATGGACTGTTCTGATCAGGGCAATAGTGAAACTTTTGTTCGTCTGAAGCTGAATGATGTTGTCTACCCGTTGGATGAATCAAACGGATGTGAGAAGCGAAAGGATGGCCTGTGCAAGTTGGAGAGTTACACGGAATTCCTTGATAAACATGCATACAAGGCATCTAAGTTCGATCTTGCCTGTTTTGGAAAGAACGGCACTGATTTTAACATCACTGGACCAGTGACAGATGGAACTGTGCCGGATGATGCAATTTTGTGACGAATTGGTGGTCCGATGTGTACAACCATACCATCTAGATATGTCCGAACCCTGTGTGCCTGATATTTTCTTGCTTATTCATGAACATTTACGAAACAAGACCGTAATCGCGAACATATGTTGGGACTCGTGTTCACAATTTGTAGGACTCTAGTGAACTTGAGCCTTTCTCTGATGCAAAATAGTCACTTTGATTTTGTCCTCTATGGGTCTCAGAAGTGCACGTACTGAATATTTTTTTCAGCTCGCCCTGGCAGAGGGGGTTTATTTGTACCGATTTGAAATTTCCGATGCAATCTAGGATATGGCCGTACGAATGCTGTTGATCGCACGCTGGCGAGGTTAAAGAACTCTTTTTTTGTAATACCATACACAGGATTGAATAGTAACACATTTAGAGTTCAATGTTAGGATCTGGCACGGTTCTTGGTGAAATTTTGTGACTAATTGGAACTTGAAGTGATACTATCTACCTGATTATTCGCTTAAACGGCAAAAAAAAACTAAGAGAATTCAAAGTACTGTCTCGGCATAATTATGCGCCTACGAGAAAACATACATGGCACGGAAACACGCCAAATTACTCGATAGCCCAATTTTAGACACGTTTCCTGCTCATCTGTCACCACATAATCTGCGGATTGCCACGTCGCCTTTCACACAGTAGCTACAGTAAATGAGCGTCTAAAAGTGGCCTTGATTGACGGGTTTTGTTGCGTTGAAGTCCGTCCCGTTCTTACCAAAACAAGTGAGGTCAAAGTTTGCCTCTTGAATAACGCGATCTTGCAGATGATTTACAAAGTCATCTAGCTTGCAAAGGCCATCCTTGCGTTTTTGGCAGCCTTGGTCTTGATCAAGTGGAATCACAGCTTCATTCAGTTTGACTCGAAGGAAATCGGTCTTCTGACAGTTCCAAATTTCAAAAGCCACACGCGCACCAAATGGCACAATTTGACTAGCGCGGAACTTTCGCGATGGATCAGGTTTGGTTGGATCAAGATGATCATTGAGCTGTGTAAAGTTAAAGGCAGTCAAGATGCTCATAATCACAGTGTCGTGCGAAAAATCTGCATACAATGCCTGATCAAGGGGGAAGTACGTAGAGTTGTTGTCGAGCGTCATGTTCTTCTCAGCCGCCGGACCCTTGAACGAATCTTTTGTGGCACGACGGAAGAACTCTTGGACCCATCCCAGACCCATCGCTTTACCCTCGGGGTTCATAAAGCCATTGTTTCCTTGGAATTTGAGATCATTGCCATACTCGTAACCTTCCCATTCCTCCTTTGTGAATAGATTACAAAAATGCGAATAGCCATAACCGACCGTTTCATAAGGACACAAGGAAATAAGATCAGCCATATGGCTAATTGTCAGGTTGAAACCATGCAAATTTCTCTGGAACCGATTTAGCGCGTCTTTAAGATACACCTTCTGCCATGTCTCGCGCATTTCGCTACCAAACTTGAATGCCTTACCATTCGGGCAAGCGTACTTAGGCTCAAGTGTATTGTTTTGGTGATCCGCTTCAAGAATAACTTCCATATTCATTTTATCGGTCGCATCCCATCCAAAAAAGCCAAGTGTCCAGTACCTAGCTGAGTCCAGCATACGACTGCTGCTAGTCGTTCGAATCACGGGTTTCTGCTTGATGTTGTCCAATAGCTTGCCATACGAATAGTAGTCTTTAACACCCGCATCAAAAAGCTCCTGAGCGCCCTGATGAACAAGAATCGCTTCTCCAAGCGTGTAGTTCCAGTGATTCATGAAATCCAGTTCTCCCGTCGCTTTAATGGAACCGTTCTTTACTCCATTGGCGATCGTATGGACCAACTTAGGCAGGCCTTCATTCATACCATCGGTGGGGTAACGAGCACCATGCCGATAAAGAAGCTGTACCTGCTTAAGCTCGCATTCTTTAGGAGCTGAGCGATAAGCCTCGGTCTCAGGGAATAAGCCCTTAGCTGGGCGCCAGGGTGTGTAAGGGCCAAGATTAGTGAAAATGTCATCCGGGGAGGCCTTGTTTTTTTCAGCATCCTTCGGAAGCCATCTCATCTCAATGCCATAGTTTTCTTGGAATCGACTGGTGTCCAATGGGTCATTCTCGGCATTCAGCGGTGTCTTTCCTGTTGCCCTGTCGCCAGCTACTCCCACGTCGGTGGGGAATGTGACACTTGATGTGCCTGTGACGTTTTTCCAATTGATCTTTTGGTCGGAAGATGCATAGACGGACAACACAAGTACACCAGCAGCTGCCAGTCGTAGCATCATGGTAGCTTTGGTACTGCTAAGCCTACCACCAAGGCGCCCATGAGTCCTTGTTTTTATGGTAGTAATTCGCTCGATGCACGTGTACCGCATCGCATTACATGAGTGGCTCGATATATGCCGCGAATAATTTCAACGCTTTCGAAATTGTGCAGTGATGCCTAAGGGCAACATAGGAAATGAGAAACAAACTATTCTCCACTTGATCTTCAGCTTGCACTCTGTTTGAGGACATAGGGCGTTTCCACCCCTCATTGGTTCGAGTGATCAAGGAAGAGCACATTCGGTGTCATTTTCAAGTATGTGACGAACATCTTACCAAGAAGCCATGATGCAAAATTGGGATGAGTCTTGGCCATTCAACTTCCTTATAGTTCTAACGGTGATCGGTCTCCTTTTCTGCGGTTTTCATTGACTACAAACATTTTCGAGCGCATTCGCTGGCTATATGAACGTTCATATGAGTGTGTTACATTTTAAAGCACTTGATACGGGTATGTTAGTGTGATCATGTCTGCACCACTTGAGTTTTTATTGTCTTCTAAGATGTGTGCAGTCTTTCATATTGACGTCTGATTACTTTGATTCGCTCATATGTTATGACGCGCCCTTGCTGTGATCAAACAGATAGCGACTTGACAAAAGAATGACAAGAATGCTTCGTGTTGGCAATGAGTCGCGTTGCGCATAACTACATTTGTTTTCAGATATGGAGGTCGGTCGTGCTCTATTTAAATCTGAACCCCGTTTATGTCAAATTTCGATAAATATGCTGTTAAACCTGTTGCGCCTATATATTGAATGCCTGTGTGTAGAAATGGGTGATGCGTTGTACCAAAGCAATGTTTTACTTCGACAACTAATCTCTATTTGTAGCAAAGGCGATTCTCGTGCATGTAAGAGTGAAATAGGCTTGCATCATTTTTTTGATGTTCCTATTTGTAGTAATTCCATGTCTGGCCACACCGTATGGCTTCGAAAATATGTATTTCGGTACTCTAGCGGGTAAGAACCAACTAGTGGTGGCAACGTAATAGGATAGAAGCGTTACACCCTGAAAATAAATTCACGAATGGTCAGGACTCTAAGAGACATGGATTCAGGTAGCTAGTTGGAGCTCCTGGCGCCAGTATTGCAGCGAGTTCAAACAGTGATTACTATTCAAAATTATAGCGAGCGCATACTAGAGCATCCATGTACCGTAAGTCACAGGGCATATACTATTGCGCATTGAGTTGTGTCAATCTGCTCAACGAGCAGCGGCTCACAAAACAACTGGTTACAAATGCGCGCGAACCGTGCTATCACGTGACGTGCCCGGCGTTCCGAATTAGACCGTAAGGACAGTGACATGTTGTTCGTTTCTAGCTACATCTCTACAGAAATGGTTGCTCCTCAAGGTGCCAAGAAAGCCGTTTCATGGTCTCGGATGTACGTCTGACATACGCCTTGAACATGCTAACATTCTCAGTATGCCGGTCGAGGTCTATCCAATAGTGGTCATCACCGGCCTGGCTGTTTGCGGTGCCTCATGGTACCTGACTCGTCTTGCGCGCTCGCCAGATGTGATTTGGGACAAGAAGGTGTGTGTTATCATAATATGTGGAAAGGCTTATGCCAGAATAACCCCACTCCATGGAACAACATCGAGCAGGGCACTCAGTACAAGCTTATGAACATCAACGTACGTCGCTTGACTTAAGGAAACACTATGACTGACGTGTGAACAGGGCGAATTTGACAAGGTGTACAAGCGTGACCGTCTTTAGTGGAGCTCGGTGGACTACTAAATCAATCTTCATCACTCTTCTACGTTTATCTGTGTCTATGTGTACCTTAGTACACGTATGGGATGATGCGGTATGGTACTCGCCGACACTATCCGTAAGTTCATAAATGTCACACAGCATACGTACGTAAACGTCCCAGCTATTCGTCGCAATTTTGAAAACGATGAAGTGCATTTGTGAGAAACGCTTGTCAGCATGGATGTCACGGAGCGCATTTTCTGTACGTACTCATTGCCATACTTCTTCCGACATGCATCGTCGTCGCGTAACTGGCGGTGCCAGAGTAGCACGGCAAAGTATATCACGTAGAAGTAAGGAATAGGAGTGCTGAAGCCACATGGCAAGCACCATGCCCAGGCCATAATCCAATCACCGAAATAGTTGGGGTGTCGGCTCCTGCCCCACCAACCAGATGTAAGTAACTTGCGACCGGATGATGTCGTCATAAAGTCGAGTCCTGCAGAACATTAGCACGTATCAATACACAGACATACGTTTCGGATTGCGTCCATGGCGAAATTCGTTCTTCTCAACATTTGCTGTGCGGAAAATGTAGTATCCAACGAATTGCACCGCAAGAACTGCCAAAATGCCCAACAAGCCAAGATCCACTGGATGGAAAGCTAGGTAACGTGCTTGCAAGCAGTATGTGAACGGCAGCCATGCGAGATCACCCACGCTGAGCATGAACCCAAATCCATCGGTTGTGATATCCATTTGCGAGAAAATCGTTGACTCATGAATAAGTGAGTCGATGGTATACCAGGCGTGGAACAGAGTGACAAGTGCCATGCTATCACTGAGCCGGCCAAATGTTGTCCATTGGTGACAAGCACAGCTAATGTCAATCAAAACCCAGAGCAGAAGTCCAGGACGGAGTTCATTGAATGTTTTGATATCGAAACTGCCGATTCGTGGATTCAGTTCACGACCAATAAACCAATCAAACAGGACATTTCCACTATTTCCGCCCAGAGCAAGCAGTTTGTCTCCACGAAATGATCCCACATAAACATAGATTGCTTGTACAATTGAATTGACAAAGGCTGCACTGAGTAGTCCAGGGAAATGGTCGTACAGCAGGGTGAAAGAAGCCGGGCCCTTTATCGCAATGATGGCCAAAGCAATCCCAAGAGCAAGAGCACCCGTTTTTAAAGCATTGATTTTGTATGAGAGCTTCTCGCCTGTGCGAAGCGGCAAGCCCTGAACCCAATCGCCTGGAATCACATACCACGCAACGACACAATACAGGTACCAGGAGTAATACAAACCCCACGCAACGGGATCCTGGAAGCTATCTAAAAATTGTTTTTTCGCGTAGCTCCAAAACCCTGATGCATTCGACAAAGGCAACCATGCAGAACATCCCATGTCAGCGTTGCACCCAAACGTTAAGTAGTACATGGTCAGTGGTACGGAGACTGTAACAAATAGAGCGCCAAACACACCGCCAAACTCAAGTTCATGTGAGTGGGGCGCCAGTAATTCCCTGTTCGCTTTCTTGTTCGTTGAACTCATTGCCATAAAGACAAGAATGGTGATACCAGTTGATGACGAGGACTCGGTAACGACTAAAATATCGAATAATGCTCAATTCCGCTCCCTTGGTTTCTATCTGCTTTGATATGAAACACCAGATCCTTATTGGTCTAAAACCAGTCTCCATATCGGTGAAACATGGACAGAATGAAAAATTGGGCATAAATCATGGAGGTGCATTTAATCTGTTCCATAAACGCACGCGGTGCATAACTTTGACTCTGCACGGTCCAACATGAAAATACCTGTCACAGCCGCGTTAGCGACGATGCTTTTGGTGCCCTTATTGGGCATTTCTTTTGCATTTGCAATACCCACAGTGTATCAAACCCCTTTTCATTATAACGAAAACCGAGAAAATACCCAGTTTTCATCGAATGCATCAGCATACAACGTGTCAGAGTGTCCATCACCAGAAGCACGACCGGTGATTCGTGTCGCTGTGGTTGGAGCCGGTATTTCCGGGACAAGTGCCGCTTACTTACTATCAAAGGCTCAGAAGCATTTAGATAAGGTGAATGCGTATGGTATACCGGGATGTAAAAACGTGACATGGCCAGAGCGTGTGCTTGTGACGGTGTATGAACGTAGTGAAAGGATCGGTGGCCGAATTCAAAGCATCCATCCGCTGGACGATCCAAAATGTCCGCCAATTGAGTCAGGTGCCAGCATATTTTCCGAGGTTAATGCGCATTTGGTTCAGGCATCAAGTTCGCTCCATCTTGAGCGAACACCGCGAGAAATGATTCCTAATGGGGGCTATGGACTTTGGAATGGCAAAGAAATGTTGATTGACAATTTTGGTGGAAGCAAGTGGGATCAATTACGTCTATATTGGAGATACGGTTTTAGTCCACAGACGACACTGAACCTGTGAGTTATGTTAGCTCGATTCCAAGGATGCTGACTATGAACAAGAGTGAACAAGGCGCTATTTAAATTCCAGCAGCAGTATTTTCCGACCTTTCTTCTTAAACGGGAAAGAAAAAGCGCGATATCAAAATCAGGTTTTCCATGGGGCTCGGTCAATAGCTTTCTTCGGAGCCTTAATTTGCACGACACAAGTTCTGAAAATGCTCGAGACTATTTTCTGAGCCAAAAGGTATCGCCAGGCTTTGTGAACGAAATGATCAATGGAGTTACTCGTGCAAATTACGCTCAGCAAGTGAATCAAGTGCATCCTTTGGTTAGCATGGTAGCTATGGGTGCTGTAAACCAGTTCAGTATTCAGGGCGGCAATGCCCAGATCTCTAAGCGTTTTCTCGAGCAAAGTGGCGCATCGATTCGAACGGGCCTTCGTGGAGATGTAACAGGATTGTTGCATCTGCGACCATCGTCTTCCACGTCGCCTTCACATGCGCAATGGTGGGTGGGCACACGCGATGGACACGGGGAAATTTTTGATGCTGTGATAGTTGCAACGCCATGGCATGATTCCCGGATCACACTTCTCGATACAGACCGCTCTGTTCCAATGTATGAGATGCAAAAAGTGCATGTCACGATTGTTGTTACTGATGCCTCCCAACCGAGCCACGACTATTTTCATTATGGGCCATCCTTCAAAGTGCCACTGACGATCGTCACAACTCCTGCGCCTGATGGATCCGCACCAGAGGTATGTATGTTGCATGATGCTGTATGAAACAATTTCTAATATTTCATTAGTTCTTGTCATTAAGCTATATTCGGACGATGATGAATGTTTCGTATCAGGGGAAAACGTGGCATAAGCTTTATGTCGTAAAATTTCTCTCGCTTGATTCAATGACGGACGACCAGCTCAAAACCATCTTTCATCGTGGCCATGTTGTGTGGACGTCACGAACTTCATGGGCTGCATATCCTCGACTCGAGCCCAAATCCAATTTCGATTCCTTTGAAGTGGCCGAAAACTTGTACAATATTAATGCCATGGAACGTTGGATCTCCACCATGGAAACGAGTACTATTGCAGCAAAGAATGTCGTTGCACTTGTACTGCAGAAGTGGCTAGGTGCTGGTTTCGTTCTCGGACAACGTTGCTCATGGGATAAAACATCCAAGGTATGGCAATGGGATCAATGGGGATGTGTGTAGATTGGAGATTTATACAGAAAGTGGGAAACAAGTGAATATGCAAAGCTGTGTATTCCGAAACTGAGACCACGCACTGACAACAACGAAAGTAGGAATAGCGACAAAAATAAATAAACATTCTTACCTACGAAATGCATTCGTGCTTTTTAGAAAGTAGAACGCGATACCTTTTCAAGCACGGTTTCATACGAAACTTCACTCAAGTCTGTGCCCTGGATCTCGGTGGCGATGCCGACCAATGCTTTACGGAGAGCATCCTTCGATGAAGCGTACAACATCTTCTGTTTCACCTTGGATTCATCAGGCGACCTGTAACATGTGTTAAAAAGCTACCCAAGCACGCACCAAGTGAAAAAGCAAATTTTGTTGCGCTTGCCCTCGTCACCCTTCTGATACTCGAAGTCGTAGATGGCATAACGGCATTCCGCTGGTGGAAGCTCGGCAAGGAAGTCGTCGTAGTTCTGAGACTCACTTGTCTTCGACACCACAATCTCAGTGTTGTCTGGTGACAGAGTATAAATAATGTACTTGGTCTTCTTGCCGAGCTTCAAAGACTGGAATTGTTCGAGGCACTCTTGGCTAACTTTGACTCCTGAAGACTTTCCCAATCAATTAGTGTCAGAACCATGCTCACAACAGCCAATTTCATCGACCGAGTCCTTATAATATATACGTACCATGTTGAACGGATGCAAAGCCACAAAACTTTGAGTCGAGGTGTGACAGTCGCGTACGGCACTGAGATGCACCAACCCGTGCTCGCCAGCGGACATGAGAGGGCTCCACGTGATACTTAATTCCAGCCAGAATGAGAACGCTTAACACCTCTTGGGGTGATCGTGAACAACACAGCCCCTTAGAGGCATACGCTCAGTCCATCCCGAAAGAAAACATCTTCATGCACATTGGCACCGTGTTGTAAGCACTCTTGTAGTGGTATTCTATAGCCCTCAATTGGTCTGCCCGTAAAACAAGTCGATTTTCACTTATCAAAACGATGAATCCTCAAAAATTTTAGCGGGGAAAAAACTGTGGCCAGCCGGAATCGAACCGGCGTCTCATCGGACTTGTTGCGATGACCACGAAATCACTCCACAACGATACGTACTGACCACTATACTATGGCCACATTTACGCACTCCTTCTCAAATGAGACTATATGGATTTACTTGAACAAAAATGGGAAGAACAAAAGGTTGTGGCCAGCCGGAATCGAACCGGCGTCTCATCGGACTTGTTGCGATGATCACGAAATCACTCCACAACGATACGTACTGACCACTATACTATGGCCACCGTGGTGACTGTGCGGCACGTCTTAATGTAAATCAACCCTACATTTCTGTAGACAAAACATAAGTGATCTATCGCGACATTCTGTTGCTGCACATGACTGGCTGGTTTTGCAGTGAACAAGACTAAGCAGTCGGCGGTTTCGCGTGTGCGGTGTGGCTGTTGTCAACCCTCGGGCAAAGGGCCAATATTCTTTGCCTTGTTCCTTTAAAGGTTCGAGATCAAGACCCTCTTGATCCCTATACCATTCCGCTTCACGAAAAACGTTCGAATATGACTGAACTCCGTCGGAAGTTGGTGATCGTCGGTGATGGTGCCTGTGGAAAGACTTGTCTTCTGATTGTTTTTAGCAAGGTATGTCGTTAGTCGATCGAAAAGTCCGAGTAACAGGCGCGACGTCCCTGGCTCAAAAGTGCTTGACGTGTCTTGAACTTTTGTACTAACGCTGTATTTTTCTTTCATTTACCATGTACAATAGGGAACCTTTCCCGAGGTATGTGTTGAAAAGCTAGTTGGATAGATTACTCACGCATGCAAACAGGTTTATGTTCCAACGGTGTTCGAGAACTATGTGGCCGACGTTGAGGTGGACGGCCGCCATGTTGAACTGGCTCTTTGGGATACGGCTGGTCAGGAGGATTATGATCGTCTTCGTCCACTCTCGTACCCAGACTCTCATGTGATTCTGATTTGCTTCGCCATCGACTCTCCGGACAGTCTTGATAACGTCCAGGAAAAGTGGATCTCTGAAGTTCTACACTTTTGCCAAAACTTGCCGATCATTCTAGTGGGCTGTAAGAAGGATCTTCGTCGCGACCCGAAAATCATCGAGGAGCTTCGCAAGACCAGTCAGCGTCCTGTCACACCAGAGGAAGGTATGGCAGTGGCTTCTAAGATTGGTGCTGTGCGCTACCTAGAGTGCAGCGCCAAGACGGGCGAGGGTGTGCGGGAAGTCTTCGAGCATGCCACTCGTGCTGCACTCATACAGAAGCCGCGCGGCAGCCGGAGCGGCAAGTCTAAGTGCCTTGTGCTCTAAGCTGAATGAGTTCGTCGTATTGCTATATAATCATCCAGAGCTTCTGGCATGTCTGTTGCCTGTATGCAATGCTTTTTTCGTGCAATTTCAGAAACAGGCTTCCTCGAACCTGTCTGCTACAAATTTCCATCGCTGGGATGTATGATATATGTAGGCAGGAACGTTTGTAGTCATTATGACATGCTCTATTCGAGTGTGTTTGGAGCTTTATTTCACTACCTTTCAATTCGTTTTATTTCGAATACAATCCCATGGAAGTACTGGCCTCTCTGTACGCATCGACGTGCATCTACCTTGAGCCCTTGTTGGCTGTGTTTCACTGGTTGTCCTACCCTAATCTCAGAGCCTTGTTGTTTAGTCTACAGGACGCGCTGGGATTTCATGTGAGCTTGGTGCCAACGTTTGGCTACGTGTTTGCAAATAAATTGGGATTTACCTTGTTTTTACTGACATAACCCACAGAATCATTGCTATTTGCCACCGTGGCTCTATCCCCCACCCACCCCCCTTACCCCTAAAAACATCAAAAGTGTTGCGTGACACGTGCCATTACATCCACCTAGGCCGATACAATTAGCTGATTTCGTGATAGGCTAATTGGAGCAAGGTTCTTCTCCGCCAGCGTTAGGCGAATCAGCTAGCAAGCTTGGACAATGCCTACCTCACCGTTCATATGGGCCCCCCGAATTATACGGACGCGGAAGCCTATTGTGATTTTGTGCATTGCCATCCTTGTTTTGCTGGTCCTGGTGCCGCTCCATTTACATTCGAATGTGTCGACCATATTGAAAGATACGGCAGCGGAGCTGCATGAAGCACATTGGGCGGCACCATTCGCCGGCTTCTCACTAAATAAACCAACTACAACTACGGCAACTGACCCGCTCAAACCGCATGAGGATCCGTCTCTCACAAATCGTTGCTCTAGCGCGATGCCCGTGTATGATGCACAAGGCAACCGTCGTCCACTGGTTCAGTATGCGATTATGATGGATGCCGGCAGTACAGGGAGTCGGATTCATGTCTACAAATTCAACTACTGCAAAGCGTCCCCCGAGCTAGAGTTCGAGCATTTTGATCATATCGAACCAGGTCTCTCGTCGTATGGTGCAAATTCGAACGCGGCAGCTCAATCGCTTCGCCCTTTGCTTGATAAGGCTCTAGAGATTATACCATCCTCTTTACACCGTTGTACACCGGTGCAACTGAAGGCTACGGCGGGTTTGCGTCTACTTGGACCCGAACATAGCACAGCGATCATCGATGCCGTGCGTGCCATGTTGGCGGATTCGTATCCATTCCCGATTGCAGATGGTATCAACAATCAAGGCATGCTTACCTCGAACGGCGTTGAAATTATGGATGGACGTGACGAAGGCGTGTTTGCTTGGATCACGGTAAACTACCTAATGAAACTGATCGGTTCTGGAGGGAAGAAAAAGACAGCTGCTGTTATGGACCTGGGTGGCGGCTCGACGCAAATTGTGTTTGAGCCACGACTCCATCCCTCAGAACCAATGCATCCTGGCGAGCATGTGTATGAACTCAAAAACTTTGAGAATGTCTCGTTCACACTATACCAGAATTCATACTTAGGATTTGGCCTTAAGCAGGCTAGACAATCCGCCAACTCGCTAGCCGCTTTCACGCACCTTACGTCACATCCCGATGCAGTCAAGCACTTGGACGACATCTCTGCGTGGGACAAGTTTACGCCAGAATCCACGTTTATTCCCAGTCCTTGTTACGCAGCGGGTACACAAAAGACGGCGAAAGTCGCTATGGGCAAATCAAAAGGGTCGGAAGTGACCATGTTGGGTACCAGCGGCGGGTTCCGCGCATGCCAACGCCTAATCGAAGTTATGATGGACAAGGATGCAGAGTGCTATGCGGCTCCTTGCTCTTTTGCCGGCGTGTACCAGCCTTCATTATCGCAAACGTTCAAAAATGCGGAAATTGTGGCGCTGTCGTACTTTTATGACCGGATTGCTCCTCTAGGCCTTGGACCTACGTTCAGCGTTAAGGAACTCGAGCAGCTGGCTGTACGGGCATGTTCATTGCCGAGTCAATGGAGTTCGTTTAAATCCCCGGCCTTTAGCCCAGAAGCGCTCAGCGAATTGCAGAAGCGGTCCGATTACTGCCTCGACCTCACATACATGCATACTTTGCTACGTTTGGGCTACGAGCTAGAAGACTCACGCAAGATTACACTTGCAAAAAAGCTGGGTAACTTTGAGCTTGGATGGGCTCTTGGTGCTCAGTTAGCTGTTTTACAGCAGGGCGTTCTCTGCAAGTAGTCCTTCTAGTAGAGCATGGTAAGAAAGATACCTTAGTTAGATTCAGATTTCCTGAGTCGTGCCTCTGTGGCAGCGAGAATAGCCTCTCGGCTTGGTTGTGAGCGATCCTTTCGATCATGTGATCGACCGCTGCTGGGGTTGATTTTGTTGCTGGTGGCCGAGGGTATGTTTCGTCGTTGCGTGAACACAGTCCCATAAGTTGTGCGTCGTACCGACTGGGATCCGTCCGTGACTAGGCGACGTAGCATGTCGGGCGCTTGAAGACGTGGACTCACATACCGAGCAATAAAGGCAAGTAGTCGAGCATCGCGTCGGCCGTTGGTGGACCGGGGTGGGTCCTTGAGATAACACCAGAGATAGCCTGCGGCGATTCCTGTGCAAGCCTGAAGCAACTCAGAAGGGCCGCCCGTAACAAGACTAAGTGCCATAGTGGTAAGCGCCATGTATTTCCCAGGCACTGTGAGGACGCCCATCAAAGACATTCGGGCATCGGGCATATAGGTGGAACATAGTGCCTCGTGAACGTGAGAGGTGACACACACGTACCGTGAGGGCGCACATGAGGGGATGAAACAAAAAGATAGATGAGAGCGGATAGTTGAATGCCTGCCGTTAGCCTCGCTGATTTAACGAACCAAAATCAAGCATCCGATTCCGAACAGAGACCAAATATATTCGGCGTTGTCATTGAGAAAGACCAGCGTCTCAATTTTTTTCGACAAGTCACTGAGTAAAGTCGTAAGTACTAGTACAGAATAACATACTAAAAAAAGAGTGTATTGTAGATCAAAGGGAACCCGAGTCCAGCAAATAAAAACGACGAGCCAAGTCGCCACCATTGCCACCGCTTAAGAATTAGAGGCCAAATCAATGCTACATCAAACGGGCTCGTTATTTGCAAAGCACTTGGGAGTGTCGTGGCTGCCAAGACACCAAGAAGTGCCCTTGTAACGGGTGGCATTGACTGTCTTTTAGCATGAACATCGCATGTCGACGCTATCATCCCTCACGTACATAAACTCCATGGTCTTTTGGAAGAGAATGTCGGCTGTGGAGAGAACGAATTTTGCGGAGAAATCCACACCCGACGAATCCAAAGCCTGCCTCGAGCAGGGGTTAAAAGTGTGAGGAACCGAGATTCATTCATTTTTATGACCCTCAATCATGGCATCGGATAATCAAATCTCCACCATTATCTCTAAGTTCGAGCTGCAGAGAGTCCTGTATGAGGATCCTCGATCAAAGTTATGTAATGCATTGGGCGTCTGTCACATAGATGACAATGAAGTACCAGCGCTCCTGCTAATGGAGAAAACGCACTACACGCCGGCACTGTATGAGACACTTCGCCAGGGCATCGCATCTACATACCCACGCATTGAAGTCATTGGACAAAATGATATTTACGTCTGGTTGTTTGGATGGGAGCAAGAGGAGGCGTGTCGAGAAGCAAATACTAAGATGACTCTTATATGTCCAGCGTCAGACGAGCTTATCGCCAAATACTCGGCACCGCAGCGACGCATGCTGATTGAGAGTCCACACATGTACAAGGCAGTGACTAAGCCATGGATTGACTCGATTCCTACATCCAAAACGACTTGGGTTCATAATATTCTGGAAGGCCATTCAGAGGCGGACTCAGTCCTTTATTCGGATCATGATCCACGACACGGTTTCGTGATCCTGCCCGACATGAAATGGGACCGACGTACCTTATCTTCGCTGTATCTTGTAGCGATTGTGCGCGATGCATCACTCACAAACCTGCGCGACTTGAGAAAGGAGCATATTCCTCTGCTCCGCAGCATTCAGCGTGCTGGTGCTCAAGTAGCGCACAACTGTTTCGGACTGGCAAAACCAAGTGAAGACGGATCATCTTCTCCGCTCCGATGCTTTTTACACTACATGCCGACGTATTTTCATCTTCACGTTCACATGCTATCTGCAAACTATGTGTCACATCCTGGTGCTTTGGTAGGCCAAGCGCAACTGTTGGACGACATTATCAGCTTGCTTGAACTTGGCGTGGACTTTCGTGAGCGGACGCTCGGCTACGCTCTCGCTGATGGCCATCCATTGCTCCATGCGATGCAAATGTCAGGGTTCGCTTTATAGCAAATTGACAAAATCTCTGATTCAAAATTTCACTCTTGCATAAAACGGTGCAATTGCAGACAAATTCGAGATAAAAAACGATGCGATATTATCATCACAGGGTTTATATAGTAGTCTACAGATGGTTTACATTGTGGGACCTTATAACTCAGTCGGTTAGAGTGTGGAGCTAATATCTTGTGATATAATACTCCAAAGTCGCCAGTTCGAGCCTGGTTAAGGTCATAGCGGTAAATTTTTACTTTTTATTTTTCTAGTCGATCAAAGTTCTCTTGTCGTTCTGGTAGCACTAGCATCTCAATACACTCAGTTTCCAGGGTTTCCGTCACTGCATATAATACAACAGTTTGCTATAACTCAACGTCTTGATGATTATTTTGATTTGTCACAAGTGTCGGTATCTTGAACGCAAGAACTTTCTTCCGACAGGCGCGTATCATCTGTATTTGCCTTGCTCTTGTTGTCTGAACGCGTGTCAGCCTTGCGACGCACGATTCCTAGCGCAGACGATGCCTGATTTCGTTTCCGCTTCACTGCGGTGCTGGAGCGTGGCTTGATTTTTGGAATGGCAGGTATCGAAGCGTGATCAGGTAAGGAATTCGACGATATAGCCTTGGACTCTGTGGCACTGGATGTGAGTTCTAAGTATGACTGAGCACGTACCGACGGAATTCCTGCAGCTCATTTGCGTCCTCGCGGCGCTTTTCTTGCTCACGCCATTTTCGAGCGCGCTCAATTTCAGCTAGAAACTGCGACTCGCTTTCATCCAAGCCGCGGAACTGATTTCGTAGCTTAAACATTTCTTCCATTTTTTCATCCTGGAGTGCCTTGGCCTCGCGCAAGCGTTCGTAGAGCGGGCGTGGATCATACGATTCGTCTTTGGGTTTGGGTGGTGGCTCTTCACCTATGCGTGCGTACGCTTCCTGAATCTCTTTCTCCCGCCGTTTCTGTGCATCGCTTAGATCTGCTTGAGAGACAAATTTTGGCACCGAGCTAGGTTGCATGGTCAGTTGATCACGTCTATTGCGTGTCGTGATATAACCTCGCTCAAGCGCTGGCTCCAAATCTGGCGGGAAGCGAAATTGGGCACGTTTTTTGATCTTTGTGGAACAATGAGTCGTTTCGCCCCAGTTCCCAGCTCGCCTGATTTATAAGGTGCAGCAACGGTGGAGTGCTATAAAGTCAAATCGTGAGCCTTACCTCGACAGATTGCTGAGTCGATCCATGTCGTCGGACGTGGATGACGATCATGAGTCATCACAGCTTGTACGCTTTGAAAACTACCATGAATATGTGGCCAAACAGGACGCGTTTCTTACATACGTGTTGCATGATGACGTCGACGAGGCCCGCAGAACCCTACCAAAGTTGGAAGATCAAATACAGACATACCAAGAACAAGCATATCTTCTGGATCCTTATTTAGAGCGTTTGGTTCTTCCGCCCGCGCGCGTGCTTCGCGAAATGATAATTGAGAATGAGGGTCAAAGCAGTGCAAGGGAACCATGTGATGATGCCTCGACAAAGGATGCATCCATGTATCCTGTGGCGCGTCTCTTGTACGTATATACGAAGGTACGCGGCTACAAGCTTATATCACGATTTTTGCCGCACAAAGTGCAAGATATTGTGCCGCTCTTGCACCAACTTGAGTGCATGCATGCGTCGCGACCACCGTGGGAGCTTATATATGTGACTCTCCTGTGGCTCTCGCTTGTGGTGCTGGTACCTTTTCCTTTACAACGAGGGACTGGTGCATCAATTCTCGAACGCGTCGAACGCGTCACTCGCTTATATGTATCACGTTCAGGGAAAGAGCGCGATGCGGCAAGCATAGTGCTGGGTAGGCTTTATCGACGCCGAGACACGCCTAGTGTTCTGTTTACTTCTTTCCTAACGTGGTCGGAGCAGCAACTCACGGAGACCGCTCGTATGTCTCCCTTTCTTGCGACAGGAACACTGCAGACGCTATGCGAGATTCTCAAGAATGCCGATGCTCCTTTGGTTCAAGAACATTACGATGCAATTCGCCATGTCTTGGCTACATTCCGCACGTTGGAGCAGGGGCGCAATGGGTTAGTCATTCGATATATTGTCAAGCTCGAAGGGCGTCTGGCTCTGCACCTTCTCTCTACGGCAATAAAAATGCGTGCTGGTGTTACCGATGCGAACTTAGAAACTCACATCGATACTCTCATGCAAGCATTGGCCTACTCCGACTCACGCGTTCGTTACAGTGCTGCAAAAGGTCTGGCTCGCATAAGTGCATGTTTACCAACTGCGCTCCGTCAGCAAATTGTGGTGGCACTGCTCGATATGCTTGCGGAGCATATCCTACCAGACACCATGCCTAGTGCTGCGCTGTCATCCGATGAAACATTCGATTTTCAGACGTGCGAAAAACTGCGTGAAACCGACTTGCATGCCGTGTCAGAGTGCACATGGCACGGGGTTTGCCTCGCATTAGCTGAGCACGTGCGTCGTACGTGTGTGCCATCGAGCATGTATGTGCGCGTCATTTACTGGGTGCTAACGGCTCTTGCATTTGACGTGCGACGGGCCACCGGATCTACCGGGACGAGTGTGCGTGATGCGAGTTGCTACGTGCTGTGGTCTCTTGCCCGTGCACGGGATGCTTCATCCACGCTTGGTCCTTTGGCACCAGCCATTGCGCAGTATCTCGTTGTTTCCATCACACTGGATCGCGAAGTATCAATTCGACGTGCATCGAGCGCGGCCTTTCAGGAGTGGGTCGGCCGCACGAGCTGTATTCCCCATGGGATTGACATATTGCGTAAGACGGATTTTGCGGCCGTGGGCCCGCTTCGGCATGCGTATCTTGATTGTGCGCCATACATAGCCACATGGCCCGTGTACCGCGGCGTACTCCTGCAACACATGATGCGAGTTTCGCTCACTCACTGGGACGCAGCGATTCGCGTCCTTGGTGCTGAAGCAATCGGCAAGATTGTGTCGATGGACAAAAGCGCTGCCTCCAGTATCATGCAACATCTCATGGCTCGTGTGCAAAAAACAAAAGACCATACACTGGTTCATGGTGCATTACTCGCGCTGGTTTCGCTCGCTCGGGTCGATTCGGTGCTAGCTCCGGAAGCGTCTCGTGCTGCGTTAGAAGTCTCTGCGTCCATGCTGTCGTTGTCGACGCAAAGTGCCGCAGCTGTCTTGGAAACTGCATGTCGACTGGTGGCCCTTGCTGCATTGCCGCTGCAAGTGCGGCATGTGTCAGACGCTTATCGAGGGAACGTATCCAAACTCCTCCATATGGCTCTAGCACGTCCGGAAATAGCTGTTCAAGATGCTGCTGTTGACGCCATCGAGGCCTGGAAAGACGACGAGCAGGTGGCACATGCATATGTACGTCGTGCGCTCGATACATGGACCACGTTAAACGACGACATGCAGCGGGCGGCCGCCAAAGTCATGGGTGTTGTGCCAGTGCACCCCGAGGAACAAAGCGCGCTTTTGTGTGCGTGTCTTGATCGACAAGCGCCCTTCTCTTCGAAGCTACGTGTCGAGACGCGGTGTGCCGCGGCGGCGTCGCTTGCTCGCTTGTGTGTGCAGCCTACTGAAGTCGTGCGTGTATTGCAGCAGGGTCTGCACGACATGACGACTGACCAGCGCGGAGACGTGGGATCTTGGGTTCGTCTAGCTTGCATGGATAGCTTGGGGCATGTTTTTTGTGACTGGGATGTCGACGTGCCAGCGTTGGAATCTGCATGGGTGGACATGGTCGGCATGCTAATGGAGCGGATCGACGCAGTGCGTGTGAAAGCCGGGCATATCGTGCGCCGCGTAGCTGATATACATGCCACCGCATTACCGAATGGCGAAAGTATTCTTGCCGTCGTGGCTGAGCCTGAAGAGCTTCGCAATGCACCGTATGCATTCTCGGTGCTAGTACCTTTGATGAGCCTTGAGCGATATCGGGCTTCATTGCTGTACACGCTCTCGCGTACGATCGGCAGTCGATCTGAGATGGCGCTTCGTGAGGCGGGGCAGGCATTGGTCGATTGGGCCCTGACTGTGCCAGACGAGTGTGTACACGACATTCTTGTGCTTTTACATCACCGCGCCCAGTCACATGCTCGTGAAAACCGGGTGTTTGTACCAATTCTTCAAACCATTCTGCTTCTTCTTGATTGGGACGTGCATAAGCGTAAGAGCGAAGACGTAAATCGAATGTACGTGATACGCGCACGCGCGGAAGGGAGGGAGGGGGTGGACTTCTGGATCCCTGGGGGCTTGCTTACCTGAACGACAGTCTCGGAGATATCGTCCGCTTGGCATGCACGCACATAGCCCAGATCAACAGCGTGCCGCGTATATTAGTGGCAATGCGCATGTATGTTTGCTCTGCACTTTGGAAACGTTGTGACTCACCACCAGCTGTATGCATGGCGTACAAGTGCCGTGTATTTCGAGACACGCACTTTCGTATTTGAGCCAGTGTCTATCGCATCGGTTCCCGACCGTGCGGATGCACACGAGCGAGCAACTGTTCTTACTAGTCCAGGAACTGTCGATATCGCACAACACATCCGAACTGGAGACGCAGCTTCTGACCGCATCATGGTATGTATTCTTCCAAGATCATGGGAACTGGTGCAAAGGAAGGCAACCCATGTGAGAGTTTCCGCGTTGGGCCAAGCCGTGTGACCCACTCGCAGCCACGGTCACCATGGCAAACACGCAAATACATCTCTACTTTTATGAGGATATGCCCCTCTCTCTTTCTCTCTCTATGTATTTTCTTCCTCACCCGTCTCTGCGCTCTGACATGAGCGAATACGCACTAACAACACAGGGCCATGGCATCACCAAAGGATCTTGTTGAGATATCAAACAGCATTATACATGGTGTCAAAGACATCTTGGCATTCCACACGAGCGACACATAGCATCATAATTCCGTTGTGCTCGTCGTTCTGTGCGGTGTGTAAATGTGTGAGTGTACCATCATGACTGCACACGGAAAAAGGCACGCAGTGTGGATCTTGCCTCCTCATATTGTTCCTTGACATTATGGAGCGTATCTTTGAGACGCAACAGGGCCGTGTCAGGGTCCAGTTGTGTTACTCCATCCGGTTCATGACACTTTCCGTAGTGTTGGATGGCTTCACAGCTGTCTCGCACTTTTATGACGCCAACCGCAGCTGACGAGCCTTTCAAAAAATGGCCTAGAGTAGACAATTCCTCCAGCGATTTTGCTATCCTGTAATTGTAAGTCCCTCCGTCCTTGTCGACATACAAAGCTCCATCCATTTTTTGAAACGTCGATTCTGCCTGCTCAAAATAATTCCACACGAGGCTCTGGCTGAACTCGCGGTCATCTTCATCCATCTCTAGAAGCTGCTCGAACACATCGACATCAATCACGTCGTCGGGCAGCGAGGAGACATCGTTCTACACGTGTGAGATGCCAAGGATCTTTGCCGATATCATAGCACTGGACGTACAGTGGATGCACTCATTCTTGCGTGGATCAGCCACACAGTCTATATGTGTCGATGTGAGAGGACCGAGTCGTTCGCCCCATCGGTGGGCAAATGCATGCATGCGAGGCGCCACGTGGGGTAAACCTCCACGGGCCCAGAGATCGTCGAGCGTGGTGCGCGTCACTGTGCACCACCCTCGTTCATCCGTCGTGAGCTCCGATCACTGCGCTTCCTCGAGCCGGCGTGCCAAGGTTGAGTCTAGCGCGCACGCATTAAGAGCCTAGTTATTCGTCATGGTGGAATCGATGAATTCACACAACCCGTTCTTGGCGCATGTATCAGCTAAGCCGACAAGTGAGTCGAAGGGTAGTGCTCTTGATGATCTCGTTGGTCTTGACTTGAGCACGCCGCAGCCAGTGGCGGCCCCGGTGTCGAATGAACTACAGGCCAGCAATCTGAGTGGAAATGTAGATGGGATGTCTGGTGACATGCCTGGTGGTTTTCAAGACCCTGTATCGCCGGAACAAGAGCGAATTCCCACGACGCCACTGCCCAATACCAAAAACCCTTTTCTGTCCGCAGCGGCTCCCACAGCGCTAGTGTCAGCAAGCCACTCTTTGCAGGAGCCCCAGCATGCATTTAATTCCGCGGTGACTGAACATCCATCTTCTTTTCTCCCTGAGGACGTCGGTACCAATGATCCGGATGCCGACGAGTTCCAGGATGCGGATACGTCTCTGCCGCGCAGAGTCTCCATGAAGGATCCGTCGTATTTTCCAGAAACATCAGCAGGGATGATTAGACCTCTCTCTTCTGCAACAGCAGCATCCACGCCATACGATGCACGCACCTTGCCCGCCGCATCTCCGTTTCCCAGCACTACAGGGCCGTTTGTCGCTCCCACATCGTCAGGAGCTGCATCAACGCCAATCAATGTACCGTCGTCCCCTGAGAGAAGCCCATTTTCCGCACCTGGTATGCGGGAAGGTGTAGTCCCCTCAATGAATCCCTACGTTCAGCATTCTACTCCAGCCGACTCACGCACGGGCTCCTTGGTTCCTGTTGAGCAGGGTGTGCCGGGTCTCGGCCTGCCTGTGGCAAGCACTCGTGCTGGTGTGGCGCAGCCACTAAGCTATATGCCCTCACTGTCCTCTTCTTCCACAGCCGTGCCTGTAGGCGTGCAAACACCGATGACATCAATCCCAGCTTCGACCACAGGTACCCAGGGGTCGTCGGCGGCCAACGCAGATACACAGGGCCAAATTGATGCAGATGCCAAGCTAGCACAGAGTCTTGCAGCTACGAACATTTCCGATGAGACACAGTGGTCTGTGAAAGACATCTTGTGGCGTGGCCGCAATACCAAGATCATCATGCAGAATGCAAATGGGCCATGCGCGCTGATAGCACTGACGAACGTGCTGCTTCTCCAGAATCAAATCAAGATCACTCCGCCGGACCGCCCCGCTGTTTCGTACGCATACGTCTCTGACATGCTGGCCGACTATTTCCTGGAGCACAGTACTGGGCGCGCCGATGCAGTGGAGCTCAGTCATGTGCTCAGCACGCTGCCAAAGCTGCTCCATGGATTTCAAGTCGATGTATTTTTCGATCGCCCGACGCATTTTGGCTCCGACATAGGTGCGGATACCTCTGCGGAGCTCTCTCTGTTCCGCATGGCAAATGTACCGCTACTGCATGGCTGGCTACCCGATCCATCGGATGCTCCGACATGCGAGGCTTTGCAGCAAGTCCGAAGCTACAATGGTGCGACGGCCCTGCTTGCCCGCCAAGATGCAGGTGACGCGGCTGATCTATCTGCTGCCCGCGTTGGAGACTTTATGCGTATGCACGCGACACAGTTAACGCCGTGGGGTCTGCAAGCTTTGTCTCAGGAACTTTTGCCTGGTCAGTTGGGTGTCCTGTTCCGCAACTCACATCTCTCGGTGATATACCGCAGACGTGTCGATGAAGGCATGTCGTCATCGCCCCAACTATACATGCTCGTGACAGATTCGGCTTTTCTGATGGATGACCGGACGGTGTGGGAGAGCCTGCAAGACACGCGCGGCAATGACACTCGTTTCTATGATGCTGACTTCGAGCGTGTAATGCGATCGGAGCGCGAGTGGGGTGTGACGGCTAACGGCCTAGGGTCTGGCACAACAGACGACTATACTCTGGCACTTCGCTTGCAGAACGAGGAGCGCGAGCGTGCACGCGCAGTTCAGCGTGCACGCCGCATGCATGCAGATGTATATCGAGACCCACAGCGCAGTGCCTCTACACCCACGGGATCGTCTTCCTCGAAAAAGTTTTCCAAGATGATGTCTAAGATGCGTCGGAAAGAAGGCGGTGGTGGCGACAGCGCTGACGACGGCAAAAACTGCAAGGTCATGTAGGATGTTTAGTTAGAGTATGGTCTCGGAATCGTGCTATCAAAGAGTTTACGCGAGCGAAGCGTGCAGGATCCATGAATTATGTGTTTAAGAAAATTGGCCAACCTCATGTCGTGGCAGGTGCGCGAAACGCCGACTTGCGACATGTACCTGATCCGCCATGGATTGGCTCAACTCAACTCAGCTCAGCTCGGCTAGGCTAGGCTAGGCTAGGCTTGGCTTGACTGACTATGGAACACGCGTTCACGTGAGCCCGGTGCGGCAGGGACGACAGATGCTTATATAAGACCTCTCTGTAGTATCGCACCAGGCGCGGCGATGGCTCGGGCGCTTTGACTTGACAGGGTTGGGTGAGTCGAATGCTGGGCGCCTACAAAGCCAAGCGCGGCGTCCAAAGCAGTGGGAAAAGAGAGGAAGTAGGCAAGAAAAAAAAATCCAGCACTAGGCACATCCAACACACACGACGACGATGACAGACGCATCAGAAAACTTTGACGTGATCCTAACCAAGTACAAGACGGCAGGCGAAGTTTCTGCCAAGGCCATGCGCACAGTCATCGATGCTGCCACGGAGGGCAAGACTGTGCTGGAGTTGATGCAGATCGGTGATGAGGCAGTGGAACAGGGCACAGCGTCCGTTTTCAAAGACAAGAAAATGTCGAAGGGACTTGCCTTCCCCACGACCGTCTCGATCAACCAAGTGGTATGCAACTATGCGCCGCTGCCTAGTGATGAGGCATCGAAGAATGCGCTCAAGAACGGCGACGTTGTCAAATTCCAGCTCGGTGCACAGATTGACGGCTACGCCACTGTGATGGGCGAGACGATCGTCGTTGGCGCAAGCGCGCAGAATCCAGTGAAGGGCCGCGCCGCCGATGTGATCAAGGCTGCACACACGGCAGCGGATGTGGCCATTCGCCTGATGCGCCCTGGCATGCTGAACCACGACATTGCGAAGCAGATTGAGCAGTCGATCAAGGACTTTGATGTGCGTGGTGTCGACGGCATGCAGACGAACCAGTTCAGCCAGAATGAGATCTCGGGCAAGAAGAAGATTGCGTTTGGTGGCGATGGCTCGTCTCGTCCGGACGCATGCAAGCTTGAGGAGAACGAGGTGTATGGCGTGGACATTGTTGTATCGACGTCGCCTGAAGGCAAGAGCAAGACGGACGACAACTTCACATCGATTTTCCGCAAGACCAATGCCACATACCTGCTCAAGATGGCCACGTCTCGCAAGGTGTTTTCGGAAATCCAAAAGAAGGCGGGTGCCTTCCCCTTCAACCTGCGTGCACTGGAGGATGAGAAGCGCGCTCGTATGGGTGTGCAGGAGTGTGCGAACCACGGACTGTTGACACCCTTCCAGGTGCTTGTGGACTCAAGCTCATCGGCGATTACGGCGCAAGTATTCTTCACCGTGGCTGTGAATGCAAAGGGTGCGATCCGTTTGACGCCTGCTCCCTCCTGGTACAACGCCGAGAAGGTGCAAAGTGAGAAACAGGTCACGAACGACGAGATCAAGTCGCTGCTGGCGACAAGTGTGCGTCAGACAAAGAAGAAGTCGAAGAAGACGACGACGGATGGCGCCAACCAGAACGAGAACTAAGGTTGGAGAGCCAGCAGTCCATAGCGCCGTGATTATGGCCGTTGGCACTTAGTTGTACCTCTTGGTCGAGAAGGAACGCGACTACAAAACTACGTTCGTAGACATGTATGGTATGATGCATGCATTTGACAGCCAATGATTAGTATACAGAGGACGAAGATGCACGCGTTGCCCACGCACATGGCTGACGAGAGGGGCTGGTGGTCTGGCCGTTTGGGCCAGGCTTGCCGTCACGCTAGTCTCTCAGCTGACTTCCCTCAATACGTGCAATGGCCATGGCCAGGAGAGCCAAGTTCATTGCTGTCACATCATCCGGGATGTGCTGCGCGATATACGACTGCCATGCCAAGGTCCACTGCTTGAGTGGTTGCACAAACCGCTCATACAACCGAGTATACTCACGTTCGTCGCGGAAGCCCGTGTAGTTATGCGCGGCATCACGAACAGCAACATAGTAAAAGAGGGAGCAGCACTCCTGCAAGTATGTTTGGTACTGGTGCAGGTACGTAGCGAGCTCCGTCATCTTTGTGTCCGACCGTGTTGTCGCATCAGTCGGGGGATTCGGCCTTGCCTTGGGCATGACAAACAGTCCGTCATTCCATACGCGCCATAAGCGCCCATCACTCACAAGACCATCCGTTTGCACCTGAGCCTTTTCAAGCCGCTCCAAGCGCCGGGACACAATGTCCCGCACAAGATGCACGCTTGCACCACGCAGCGGCGGCGGTGTTGTAGGCGACATGAATTCACGCACAAGTCGCAGTGTCACATCGTCTGAGCTTGCATCCCGCACGAAACGTGTCACTACCTCAAATGCCCATTGCCGAAGGCGCGCATGCGTACAATGCGTGGCGACCATGGCAAGCGCACGCGCCGAGTACGTGATGCTGTCATCGTCGAGCACGACTCGCGGCCGTGTCTCGCTCGGTAGAGCCTCCACGATCCAACGCAGGAATGTCACGATCGCATCACACAAGAACCAGTCCTGCATGCAAGCCATCGTGCGCGGTGGCGAGGGCACGTCCAGTGGACTCAAGCCAGGCACAAGTGTGCTCGGCAATACACTTGCAAAACGGTGGCATAGTTCGCGTGCGAGCTCGGCACTCCAGCGCTGTGGCGATGGTATGGTGCTGCTTCGCTGTGTTGCCGCACGGAACCGATCACGCACACGGCCCTTGACACGCACCATCAGCGCTTCGTATGCAAGCTGATGCACGAACAAGACAAAGTTGCGCTGGGCATGTGGATGTGGTAGCGGTGCCACAGCCGTGCGCGAAAGGTCCGGCATGCCTAGCGCGCGTGTGCCAATGTCGGCGTCGAGCTGCTCATAGGTCTTGCGCACTATGTTCCACACAGTCACTCTGCGCGAAACCGTGTCGAGATTCAATGTTGGCTGGGCAAGCAGCGGCACTGTCTCAGTGCGTTGCACCGAATGGTCGGACACAGGCGGACTTGTTGATGCGGCTGCCTTGTCGTTCGTCAAAGTTTCTACACTCGTAGAAAGCGGCAGGAAGCGTACCAGTTCGTAGAGCGCATCCCCTAACACGCAGGCAATGTCCGGCCGCTCCGCTTCGTCCACGCTGCGAGCATGTGAAAGCAAACTGACCATCAGCTCACACAGAACCACGGCTGCTTGTGTCGCGAGTTCTTCGTGTGTGTCACGCTCGCGCACCATATCAAGCGCCTCGCACAACACATCACGATACAGCGTTGGGTAAACGAGGCCCAGCACCGAGTCCAGCAGCGGTCTTGGACGGCGTGTCTGGATCGCTGGCAGCACATCTGCGAGGCACTGCAGCTGGCCCAACACAGCTTGAATCAGCATCGGTGCATCGCGTGCTAGCATAGTGACGGCATCGATGTCCGTTTCATTCGGTGCATCCTCACGGGAGCGCCACGCAAGGCTGAGCCGCTCCATCTGCTCCTGGAAACCTAAGCACATTTCTTTCGCACTGCTGCACGAGCTAAACAGCTCCAGCACAGCCAGTGCGACGCTGCCGATGTTGGTGGTCTCAGGTACGTCGATGTCGGCAGCACTCGTTGGCGCATCGTCCGGGCCGACAAGCGCGAGTGTCGGGCCCAGCACGTCCAGAGCACGGAAATTGCACTCGGCCATTTGGCGCTGCAGCGCGTCTTTGTGTTGACTTTGAAGTGAGACCTGCAATCGACGGTACAGCCGATGCACGAGCATGTACAGCTGGTGTGCATGCTCGTTGTTGGTATCAGAGCGACCAGGTGTCATCCGACGGACAAGCAGGGAGCGGCATGTGCTTTCAATGGCATTCAGCGAGGTATCAAGTTCATGGGGGCCCATAATCTCAGCACTACGCTGCTCTGGCGTAGCGGAGCTGCTTTTTGCGCGGCTCGACAGACTTGCTGGACTTGTCGGCAGCGTCTTTACATCCTTCGTTTGCCATTCGGGGTGTCGGTCGCTCGCGTTCACTGCGGTGTGTGGGTGTCTACTAATGCTGCTGTCGCTCTTGCCCGACTCACGTCTAAGTGACTCTTGCTTCAGGACGCCGCCGTTGCTCAGGGCGCCGCGTACATATGGCAGTGCACGAGCATCCGACACATAAACTTGCACGGCATTGGACCTCGCACTCGGTGCCTTGGACCGGGAGCGTGACGACGCTCGGGAGTGCGTGTGTGAGCGCGCTCGTGCTGGGGGCGACGGTGACACAATCTGCGCTGGTGGCAATCGTTCCACTCGGGTATCAATGTACAGACTGGGCTCTTCTGCGCTCTGGCGCCGGATGCTGTGGCGTGGCGACGCAGACGTTTGCTTCGTAATGGGCGCGAGGCGATTCTGTAGAGCCGCAGCAATCACCTCCGGCGCCGGCGGCTCTAGATCCTGGAACATGGGCGTCTCGGTACCGCTCGGAAATGCCACCACCATGTAGAACACCAGCATGCGCAATGGACCCTGCTTACCCGACGGACCGCTGCTTGGTGGTTCCGACATATCCTTGGCCCTCGGATTTACAGCTCGCGCCGGAAGCTTGACCAGTTCCTCCGTCGTTGTGCGCTGGCCAAACAGGGACTTGATCGTCTGCATAACTTGCGCCAGCGTGCCAGGCTCCTCATCCTGCAGAAGCTCAATGACACACTGGAATGCACAAGCACGCACCGCCTCGCTCTTTGGCACAGCTTTTGTCGGCACGCGCATCGTGCCTGGTTCATCGTACTTGCCAGCGACTGCTAACGTATGATACAAAATCCCCGCACACCGAAGGCAGTATTTGATGAACGAAAGCACTCGCCGACTCGGCTGCAATGACGTGTTCAGCAAAGTGATCATAGAGAAATCGGGCCCAATCGGCAGGCGCTCATCATGTGACGATGCCAAGTCTGCCGCCTCATTCGTGAGCACCAACGGCAGCACCATAGCATGCTGTGGCGGTGCAGGGACGAAAGATGTGCATTTTAGCTCACGTCGGTGCCGAGAATGTTGGTGCTCAGGCTTCGACTGGATACGCTCAGCCAGCTGCTCAAAGTAGCGCATACGTCGTTCTGGATTCAGATCCAGGAGTGCTGCCACATCGTTAAGCAGCTGCGATGGTGGAAGCGTTTGGAGCACTCGCTTTGCACGTGCACCCATCGACGCAGGCGACGTGTGCGACGTGCCCAATGGGTATCGGATGCCAGAGAGGCAGCGAAGTAGCGTCACACCACACGTCCATGCATCCACTTCAGGGCCCCAATATGAAACGCTGCCAAGTGGCTTGGACAGCGCTGTGACGATTTCCGGGCAATGAAACGCTGGGCTTCCACAACACGTCGTAAGCTTCGCATGGCTCCGGCTAAAGTGGGTGGCCAGCCCGAAATCTAGCAGTTTCAGCTGCAGCGTTTCTGGATGCACGAGCACATTCTCGGGCTTTACATCTCGGTGACATACACGTAGGGGTTTGTGAATTGCATAGAGTGCAAGCACCAACTGTTCAAATATTTTCTCCGCCGCATCGTGGGGAAGCTTGTGGGCGGAGGATGTTGGCGTATTTATGTTCATACGCCCAATCAAAGCTTCTAGTGTCACGTATCCATCCAAGAACTCTTCCACAAGGTAGAAGTGGCCAGGCGTACGGATAGTTTCAATCACACTGACCAGGTTTGGATGCGGTGGTATTTCCGCAAGAAGTGTAGGCTCACGTAACAAACGCGTAGCAACCAGCTCGTGATGCGGGAAAAGTGGGGTGTGTTTAATAGCATACCGCTCGCCATTCTTCATGGCCAAATAGACCGTCGAGAAGCGTCCGCGACCCAGGGTCTTGGGCAGAATCGTATATTCACACAGTCCCCAATCCAAAAGCCGGTCCATACCTGTTACTTCTACAGGCTGCGTTGGGCGCTGCAGAATCTCTTCAATGGGCGGCACCACATCTGCTGCTGTGTATTCCGCTGTCCGGCGCGCCTGTTGCATGTCAGAGCCAGGGCCAGCGGCGGAAGAAGAAGAAGCAGGCGATCTGTTTTCGTCTGTCGCACTTGCCTGTTTAGCAGACTGTTCTTCGTAGCGTAGCAGCACATTACTTCCTGCACCACGAGTTCGATCCCATTCTTCGCGCTCCCGCTTCGCTGCATTCGCTTGCTGAGCAGCGATATAGGAACGAGAGTGTCTTGAACGGGTGGCTGGTGCCTTTGTTGCGTTGGAGTCGATGGCTGCTGCCATTTCAGCGTTTTTGTTCCTGTTGTTGGCCTTCAGCTCCGCGCCGTTCGGCCCCCTTGCTCGTCTTTCTTCGTTCACATTTTGTGTGCTTGTGCTCACTTCATGAGGCATGCGTTTCGTATTCTGATCCCTCTGTTCTTCAGCCTTATTGGGCACTATCCGCTCTAGCGGATCTTGCATCCAAGCCTATCTACACTCACAAAGATTCGTCGTTGCTCTTTGTATGCAGTTACAGAGCCCTGTGTCAGACACACTAGTCGGAGTCGCGCATGTCTTTACATTCTCTACCCCATGAACAACGCAATTGGTTCTAACAATTGGAAAATTACCCAAGCCTACAATAAATCTGTCATTTTGTTGATGAACTTTTTTTTAGATTTTTTTCTCGAATTTCGCGAGTCTTATCACACACACACACACATGAGGGAAAACTAACCCAATGAGAGTCGTTTCATGTTTGCTGCGGGCATTAAATGGCTCTTGATCCAGACCTGCCATACATCACTTGATCGATTTTTGGGATACAAGCCTACTGTGCACATCGAATGATAGGAGCCGGCATTAAGTGAATAGAATAAAACGTCCCAAAGAGGAATAAAGTGTCTTGAGGGTATGTTGACTAGTGGAACAGGTCGCCGATGCAGAGGTCTCAGCCTTGTCAAGGAGACCGGCTTATGTTGTAGGCGCGAGACATTTGAACTGGTGAGCGTGACTTGTTTCGTACTCGGGAGAAGCTCTCATCTTCCTCTGTTTCGCTGTTATCATCGTTACGCTGAGATACAGGTGTGCAAGTACTGCATGACGAAGGATGGGGTGAGGGCGATCGCGATCGAGTACACGTACTACATGACGCGGGATGACTTGCATCTGAGTCTTGCGACGAAACAGACGGTGATCGTCTTCTTCTTTCATGTTCACGGTGTGCTATAACATCGTCAGCTATACCGCGCTGTCGGACCGACACCTGCTCGTGAGAGGCTGTTGGGCGCCACTTCGACGCAAGTTTAGGATCTTCTAACACTTGTGCGCGAGTGGGCCGAGTCTTGTATGGACGCGGATTCTTGCACTCATAGATAGCATGCCCAGGTTGCTCACACCTTTGGCAAACGCGCGATGTGCCAGCGCCCGTGTCGCGCGTCAACGGTACTCGCGAAGGAAACATCGTCGGTGCCAAGTGGAGAAGTTCAAGCTCTCAGAACTTGCTTGATGGAAGTGGACAAATGCTGATCTAATCACATCTGGGGACCGTGCGTTCGAGATGATTCTAGCTCTCGAAGCCCTAATCGAGTGCCACCTTCATACACCTATATTACGCCCGACCTCAGTTTGCCACCAACGCTTCCGCTTTCTTTTTTCCGAGCATGGTATCGGTGCAAAAATGTCGAAATGCACCATCACTGGTGCATTACCACCCAGGACGCATAGCGGCAGGCATGCGCATTGCTGCGCCAGCCACAGTGTCTGGTCGGCGCGTGAACCAAACGGGACTACTTTCACGCACGCTGTTATCGCCGCGTCACCTGCACACTACAGCGTCTCGTTTGTTGCCTCCAGGCGGCGGGTTTCCTGGCATGCGAATGAATATGCAAGGCCAAGAGGCCCAGCCCGGCGAGACGCTAGCACAGTACTCTCAAGATCTTACGAAATTGGCACGCGAGGGGAATGTGGATCCTGTGATCGGACGTGACAGCGAGATCCGTCGCACAATTCAAGTCTTGTCGCGTCGCACTAAATGCAATCCCGTGCTGGTTGGACCTGCTGGTGTAGGTAAGACAGCCATCATGGAGGGGTTAGCTCAGCGCATCGTCAACAAAGAAGTGCCTGAATCACTACAGGACAAGCGCGTGTGTGCATTGGATCTCGGTGCTCTTCTTGCTGGAGCTTCATATCGCGGAGCGTTCGAGGAACGATTTAAAGCTCTCTTGCATGATATCGAGGCAGAGCAGGGGAAAATCATCGTGTTTATTGACGAGCTTCACATGTTGCTGAATCTCGGCAAAGCAGAAGGCTCTGTCGACGCTGCAAACATGATGAAGCCCATGTTGGCCCGCGGCACTCTGCAATGTGCCGGCGCCACAACGTACGATGAGTATCGGAAATATATCGAAAAGGACCCAGCTCTGGCGCGCCGGTTCCAAAGTGTATCCGTACTCGAGCCGTCACCCGAATCCACCGTTGCGATTCTCCGTGGTCTTCGTACTCGCTACGAGGTACATCATGGCGTAGGAATAAGTGATGGTGCACTCGTTACGGCCGCAGCTTATGCATCACGGTATTTGACGGAGCGTAAGCTCCCAGACTCTGCCATCGATCTACTCGACGAAGCCATGTCAGCACTACGGCTTCAACAAGAAAGCAAACCTGAAGTGATTGAGACACTTGATCGAGATATCCTGACATTGCAGATTGAGCTGGAGTCTCTGCGTCACGAAAACGACCCTTTGTCTGTGGAACGCAAGAAGGTCGTGGAGAAGGAGCTGCAAGAAAAGCGCCAGGAGAGTGCCGCACTGACTTCTTCATGGATGGAGGAGCGCAGCAAACTAGATCGTGTGAAGGAAATAAAAGAACAACTCGAACAATCCCGCATCGAACTTGAACGTGCAACTCGCGAAGGCAATTTCCAGCGTGTCGCTGAGCTGCAATATGGACGTATTCCCGAGCTGCGTCGCGAGCTTCCCAGCGAAGAGGAGAACAACGATGCATCAAATCAAAACATGCTGCACGAGCGCGTGACGAGCGACGACATTGCTGCGGTGGTCGCCAAGATGACAGGCGTGCCAGTGCGTAACCTGTTGCGCGGCGAGCGCGAACGTTTGCTTGGCATTGAAGACTCGCTCCGCGAACGCATTATCGGTCAGGATGAAGCGCTTGCCTCCATTGGTGAAGCTGTGCGTCTGAGCCGAGCAGGGCTTCACTCCTCGAAGCGACCGTTGGCATCATTTATGTTCCTGGGCGGCACAGGTGTTGGCAAGACAGAAGCAGCCAAAGGCCTTGCGCAGTTCCTGTTCGATTCAGAAAAGCTTGTACAAATTAATTGCTCTGAACTGAGTGAGCCTCACTCTGTCTCGAAGCTTGTCGGCGCGCCCCCCGGTTATGTGGGGCATGAAGATGGTGGACAGCTCACGGAAAAGGTGCGCCGCCAGCCGTACTCAGTTGTTCTGTTTGATGAAATTGAAAAGGCGAATCGCAGCATCCACACGCTTTTGCTTCAGGTGCTCGATGAGGGTCGCTTGCAAGACTCGCAGGGCCGACAAGTCGATTTCCGCCAGACGATCATCATTCTCACATCCAATGTGGGAGCCGACGTTCTGTACCAGCCAGGAGCGACTGATGCGACTGGCCATGTCACCGAAGAGTCGCGTGAAAAGGTCATGGCGGATGTGCAGCGAGCCTTCCCACCTGAGCTTCTGAACCGCCTAGACGAGCAGATCGTTTTCAATAACCTAGCACCTGAGACGCTCCATGGTATTGTGAACATTCGATTGAAAGAAATTGACACACGGTTGCATGACAAGCGTGTCACGCTGCGTGTGGATGAAGCTGCGCGCAACTGGCTTGCCAAGAAGGGTTATGACCCTGCTTATGGTGCACGTCCGCTCAATCGTCTGATCCAAAAGCGTCTTCTGAATCCACTGGCTTCCAATATCATTCAGGGTAAAGTCCTTGAGGGCGACACGGTAGAGGTTCATGTGGACGAGTCGGCGAATGCGTTAACGCTGGATGTGCTGACTGGACCACATCATGAAGCTGATGCTAATCCAGACGCTGCCTCTGCACAGTAGACATTGGCATGTCAGACACAGCCAACTCGACATCCACACTTTGCCATAACAGCCTACCTTTTTGTAAAAAAATGATCTACTTGCTTCCGATCGTCCACGCAGTATATAATCAAGATAGAAATGAACGCACGAAAATCAAAAGCAACAACACATACATACATACACACATACATAGAGTCTGCCTACCGTGTCACACCAGCACATGCGTGCCTAGGCGGGGGCTGGCCAGATCTCGAGCAGGCGCTCAAGCACGGCAGGCATTTTGGTGTATGGCACAGCAAGAATTCGACCATATAACGGCGGTTCAAACGTTTCTGACGCATCGCGCGGTGCAGGAAAGCGGAACGTGTATGAATGGGTCGCAGCCTCACGAATAAACTCGTCCTCAGGGTGGAACGATCCGAGTCCGTCATCATGTTCATTCGTCACGCCAGGGCGTTTCTTGTTATGAACTTGCCTGCCAAGCGCAGCATTCGCAGCATCAACAGGATGTGCATGCTTCCCGCTGGCCTTGCGTTTCCGGGCACCAGCCAAGCCTGAAGGCTCCTCATCATTCCCAGTGTCATCGGCTTCATTGCTGTCGCCACGGCCTTCGTCCAGGGCATCTGCCGAAAATGCGCGTGAGAAAAATAGCGCATGGGTCGGTGCAGGCGCCGACGTCTCGGCCAGCGTTTCTTCTACTTCAGCGAGAAGCATACGCAATAGGGGCGGCATGACCTGGGGCGGCAAGTTGATCATGCGTTCATGCAGGATAAACAGAATCGGCCGGCTTTCAGATGAACTCAGCATCAGGTCGAGCAGCGGCTTCGCCGATGCCGCTCGGCTCAGTTGCGACTTGAAGTAATCTTGCACGAGTTTCGCTGCTTCTGTCTTGGCGTCAAGGGTGACGCAACTCATAACCGCATACGGGTCGTGAATCTGCTCCAAATCATCGACCTTGACGACCGTGCCGATTCCACTCGTTTGCGCGAGGTTAACAACATGGTCTGCCAATACGCTCAAGTTTAACTGTGGCGCATGCGTGTACCATTGCTGTTGGAAGAGGCGCCTCAGCGCTTGTGTGTCGATCTCTGAGGGTGCTTGGAAATCAAATTCCACATTGATGAACTCCTATTGCCCCGTCTGTTAGCCGGCTAGCACACCGGGAGCGGGCTCGCACCGCTGCACGTACCACATCTTCCTCAGAGTCACTTGTTCCTGCGATTCGTTTCTCCTTGACTTGTACGTCTTCCATACTTCCCATCTCTTAGCCTTGGACTCGGAGGGAGCGGTCAGGGGGGCAACACGCTCTCTCAAGCCTGTCTCTTCGCCCAGTAGCACCAACCTTGTGCCTATCAAATAGTAAAACCTCGGCGTTTTAATAAATTCCTTTCCTCCACATGTTAACGACGTAGTCGCATAGCTGATTTTCATGCTTGTCTTCCTCCACACCGAATCGCGATGGGGTGCGCGGCGCGGCCGTGTCAAGCTGGGTGAGAAAAATATCTTGGCCGCTCAGCCACGTGCGGCGTGTAACTTGGGTGCCGCATTCTTGCCTATCACATTCGGTCTTGTGAGTCTCGCGCGTTTGAGCTGCAGCTCTCCCCTACTAGGGGCTGCCGCGCCCGAGGTTTCGCCATCGCCTCCTTCCTACGCAAGCCGACCATTCAACACGCACCCCACCCGGACGAAGTTGCCGCCTCATCATCGACGCACAGACTCGCCGCCATGAGCGACAATCTATCGTATTCACCGCTGGGGGGGCCTAGGTCCTCGGTGGTTCAGTCTAGCCACCCCGCCGGCGGAGTCCCTGCCGCTGCGACGCGCTCCTTGTCGACGCGTTCCATCCGTCCTGCTCGACCCGTATCTGGTGCTGCACAGACAAACATTACTTTGGGATCGCCTTTGAATGCATCAAATTCACCACCTTCGTCCTCTGCAACATCAGCTCTTGTCTCTTCAGACTCAGCTGCATCCTCGGTGTACATGGATCCGTCGTCAACAGCCACTGCCCCACTGTTTTCCGGTCCTGCGACATATGCGCACTCACCGAACTATCAAACCTCTACTGCAGCTGACGAAGTCCCAGTGGGTACAGGGAATGGTGTCTTGACTCGCGTTCCACAGAATCATTGGGGCTCGTCGTCACCACCGCCTCTAGGCGTCGCATCTAATACCCAACAGCAGCCACTACCACAACAACGACCCTCTTTCCATGCACCTCCACAGTCAAACTCTCATTTCTATCCTCACAATAGCATGGCTGCTCAGGTTCCTGCAGTGCCGGGGCCTCAGCCCCTTATGCCTGAATCGTTTTCTCAGGCTCCGGCCTCGACAAGCGGCCCGGCGGTAACGACAACTTCATCGACGTCTGGGCAGCCATTGAGCTCATCAGTGCCGGCATCTACGCAACTCTCCGTGAAATCCAACTCTACATATTCGAAATCGCAAGCACCTGCTCTTTCGAAGCCTGCGCCATCCACGCCATCTCACCCACCCAAGAATGCTGATAATCGGCCTCGTGGATTCCGAAAATTTCTCGCCATGATGACCTGCTCCTCATCATCGTCAACTGTCGAGATGGCTCTTGACGGTCATCAAAATACTTCACCGACACAGCCTGCCAATCCTTCTTCACAGCCTCGCACTTCGTTACCACCTCCTACCACCCAGCCGTCCGTTGTAAAGGAGCCGACGTCTATGCCTGGTCCAGCCCCTGCAGGATCCAATCCAAGTCCTCGCACAAGTCTTCAGCCTCGCCCATATTCTGGGCTACAGCCTGAGACTGCTGAGCCTCATTCTGATACCGGCCACACCCAGTCCATGCTGCGTGTGCCGTCTGTTATGAACCGAAATAGCGTGGCCACATCAACAGCTACCTCCCATTCAAGCGAAACCGATGACATAAACCAAGACGTCATTACTCAAGTGCCACAAAATGGACCTATGATGTCGATGGGCATGTCTGACCCAGAGCTGGAGCAGGAGATGTTTGCTGAAGAGCAGAGGCTGATTCAACAGGGTGGCACGGGCATACCGGTTGACGAAAATGGCCAGCCTTGCCCTCTGTTAGCGCAGGTGTCTGCGCTTGATGCGTCGCGAAAGTGCCTGGTGCTGGATCTCGATGAAACGCTTGTGCACAGTAGCTTCAAAATGGTTCCAAATGCGGACTTTGTTGTGCCGGTGGAGATTGAGGGCATCGTGCACAACGTGTATGTGATCAAGCGGCCGGGTGTCGACGAGTTTTTGCGGCTGATGGGGCAGATCTATGAGGTGGTCATTTTTACAGCGAGTCTCAACAAGTATGCTGATCCTGTCATCGATATCCTCGATATGCACCGTGTCGTCCGTCACCGCCTGTTCCGTGAGTCATGCTACAATCACTATGGCAGTTACGTGAAGGATTTATCTCAGCTTGGCCGGCCCTTGCATGATACCATTATTCTCGATAACTCGCCAGCATCGTATGTCTTCCACCCTACGAATGCCGTTCCAGTGTCGAGCTGGTTCAATGACCCACACGATACCGAGTTGACCGACCTATGTCCTTTCCTTGAAGATCTATGCTTTGTGGATGACGTTCGCATTGTCCTTGATGGCTTTATTGACGTGCCATGAGCATAGCTGACTTTCGTTTGTTGCTCTGTCCTTTGCACGAACGCCTGCGGTTCAAGGACAGAAAACCCGCAGCCACCTCCCTTTCGTTCGTTCGTAATGAATGCTTTTGTCACGTGCCGTAGATCCTCTTGTTACTTGTCCACACGCATATATCTGTGTGACTTCTTCCGCTGATTCATTGACTCCACCAATGCCGTGCCTAGCTTGTGCATGGACGATTTCGTAGACCGCTTGGCTCAGATTTTGTTGCGCGAACGAGATGCGTATGTAGACCGAATCACGGATGGATTTTCCACCTCTACTCCTGTCCTCATGCTTACGATACAAGTCTTCCATCTACGCGTCGTCTCCTCGTCGGTATCGCCGGGATCCCTGGCTCAGGAAAATCAACACTGACCCAGCGTGTCGCCGAGAGGGTCGTGGCACTTCGTGGGCCATGCTGTGCATGGGTCGGAATGGACGGCTGGCATTATTCTCGATCCGTATTGGATGCGATGCACGACCCTGGAGAAGCACACAGACGTCGTGGCGCTGCTTTCACTTTTGATTCTGACGCCTTTGTCGCATTTGTTGACAAGCTGCGCCACGACGGCATGGTGCGACTTTCAGCGCCATCGTTCTCTCATGCTGACAAAGATCCAGTTGAAGATGCTATTCAAATCGAGCCTTCTCATACAATCGTACTACTAGAGGGCTTGTACTGCTGCCTGAATGTCGAACCTTGGCGCCGTGCAGCTGAATGCTGGGATATCCGCTGGTTCGTCGATACGCCACACAGCGCGGCCCGAAAACGTTTGATTCAACGACACGTCGAATCTGGCATTTGTCCAGATGAAGCCTCAGCGGCATGCCGCGCGGACAACAATGATCTACCGAATGGCGATTGGATCCTTGCACATTTGTTTGAACCTGTAACACGATGGGATGTGCCTACAATGTCATCTACATAACTCTTAAAGCCCCCTTGCAGCTGCTTGGCATGCCTTTAGCTGCTCAAGGTAGTACGAGCAAGTGTTCATATCGTTTGTCTTCTCGAGACACTCGATAAACTGCTTGCTCTGCACATCGCAGTTGATACCTGTGTTTTGCTGTTGCTGCTGCATTGCAAACTGATCGTTGTAAGGTGCAGCTGGCGGGGGCACTTGCTCAGCAGGTGCAGGTGCAGGCTCTGCGCTTCTCCCGCCAAAGAGGAAACTACTGATGCCATGTCCCACAGACTGTCGCGGTGGTCAGTGTACGGGCGCCATACATACCGAGCCGACAGCGACGCCAGCAGCTGTAGAAGCCATCTTTTGCGTAAGTTTGCACATCATAGGAAAGAACGTACCTGGCCAAACAAGCTTGGGCCTTGCGATGCTGTTGTGGTGGGTGCTGCATGTTGCTGCGGAGGATGTTGATATTGCGTCTGTGGCGCGGGCGCAGAGGCAGGCGCATACCTTGACGACGACGGCGTCGACATGGTGTGCATACCACGCGATCCTGATGGCGCCGCAGGGCGCGATGCAGGGCGGGCAGGTCCAGATGAACGCGATGAACGAGGCATGGTAAGCACGTTAGATGGCGGTGGCGGACTAGACGTAGCCCTCTATGTACACACGAGATCCGGGGCTGCGTCATCGACCTCAGCATACAGCACGTGCGCTCCATGGCCAATGGGTCATCTCGGCCGAGTCCGATTCGCATCTCAGAAATTTTTTGTGGTGACGTCTCCGTACAAGTGCAAATTTCATACACGTACGTCAGTGCGTGGGCGTTGGGAAGCCACGATGGCCGACACTGCTCAGGTGCATCGCGCTCATCGCAGTGCCCAAGCAGGGCCAAACTCTGCGAAAGCGAAAGGAAGAGAGCGTCATGCTGGTGGATTTAACCCCAAAGTATGTACTTTGTATGGACGCTGACCGTAATTCAGGCCTTCATTGCAGCTCATCCGTTCGCGGCAGACAAACATATCCGACACAAGGCTCAGCTCGATCAACAGCGCTTGCATGTTCCACTTGTTGATCGCACCCCAGCGAAGGAGCCACCACCTGTGATTGTCGCTATTGTCGGGCCTGAGGGCGTGGGTAAAACTACTCTTATGCGCAGTCTTATTCGTCGCTATACGAAGCACACTGTCGCCAACATCACGGGACCCGTGACTGTAGTGAGCGGTAAAAATCGTCGCATTACATTTATCGAATGCAACAACGATATCAATTCGATGATCGACATAGGCAAGATTGCCGATCTGGTGCTTCTGATGATCGACGGCAGTTTCGGGTTTGAAATGGAGACCATGGAGTTTCTGAATGTCCTGCAGGCACATGGATTCCCCAAGGTTATGGGTGTGCTTACTCACTTAGACCTTATCAAGAAGACGCGCATTCTACGGGCAACAAAGAAGCGTCTGAAACACCGCTTTTGGACAGAAATATACCAGGGTGCCAAGCTGTTTTATCTGTCTGGCATCATTAATGGTCGATACCCTGATACAGAGATTCAGAATTTGTCCCGATTTATCAGTGTGATGAAGTTTCGTCCGCTTATTTTTCGCAATCAGCACCCATACTTCCTTGCTGACCGTATGGAAGAGCTTACACCACGTGAGCTTGTAAAATCGAATCCTAAAATGGATCGCACTATCACCGTATATGGATACTTACGCGGCACACATCTTCGCGATAAGCAACCTATTCACATTCCAGGCGTGGGTGACCTGGTTATTCAGTCGATTGAGCGTCTCGCTGACCCCTGTCCCCTTCCCACGCAGGAAAGTGAGCGTCGCCGACGATTGAGCGATAAGCAAAAACTAATTCATGCTCCTATGAGTGATGTGGGTGGTGTCATGTTTGACAAAGACGCTGTGTACATAAATGTGCCCGGTCACTTTTCTAAGCGTGATGATGCGGACATGGGTGAGGGTGAGCGGATTGTCATGTCGCTACAAGATTCCAACACTACCTTGGGCGATCGAGCGGCTCAAAGCGAGCTCCGTCTTTTCGATGACTCTAGTGCACCTGTTTCCCTAGGTCGCGAACGCCGCAGAGCTGCTTTTGGCGATGACGTGGAGCGAAATGGAAGCGGCGATGATGAGTCGGAGCAAGAAGAAGAAGATGACGCGGAAGATGTGGATGCTGAGGAGGAAGAAGAGGACGATACCGGCGGTGGTCGAAGCATGAATTTGGCTGAAGATGAGGACGATGAGCAAGTGGAGGAAGTTGCGTATGCAGAGAGTGATTCGGACCTGGGGGATGCAGAAGAGTCCATGTCTGCTTGGCAGACGGACTTGGCGCAACGTGCGCAAGAGACGGTGCTTGAGAATCGGCGTCGACGGCGTGATTTGATGCGATTGATCTACGACTCCGAGCAAACGCCCGAAGATATCGCTGCGGGGAGAGACAGTTCTTCGGTACCTGAAGAATCCCTTGGCGCCGAAGATGACTTTCTCCATATCGTGTCGAATGAAGCGCCAATGACGTCTGTGCCTGTGCCGGAAGAATGCCGCCCTCAAGTCTCGCTTGACCAATTGAAGGTATGGGCAGATGACAATAAGCTTGATTCGATCCGCCATTTGTTCATCACTGGCAACGATGAACCTGACGAGGCCAAGGCACTTGCTGAAGATGGGGACGAGGCTGAGCCTGAGGCTGATCAGGAGGATCAGCAAGATGTACAAGATGAGCAGTCCTCGGAGGAAGCAAGGGCACAAGCGCTGGCGGCGAAAAAGGCCGCGCTGAAGCGGAAGTTCGATGAACAGTATGATGAAGATGAAGACGAAGACAAGGATGATTGGTATACCGAGCAAAAGAAGGAACTGGCTCGCCAAGCAGAAATGAACCAGCAAGAATTCGCAGAGGACGACGAGGACACACGCGCCAAGATTGAAGGATTCCGTCCAGGGACTTACGTGCGGGTGGAGATTGCGAATGTGCCATGTGAGTTTGTGGAACACTTCAATCCAGCGTACCCGGTTATCGTAGGTGGGCTCTTACCGAATGAAACATCTTTTGGCTTCTTGCAAGTGCGTATTAAGAAGCATCGCTGGCACAAACGAATCCTCAAGACGAATGACCCATTAATCTTTAGTCTAGGCTGGCGCCGCTTCCAAAGTATGCCGATCTACACCCTCGATGACGGCACGCGGAATCGCATGCTCAAGTACACGCCAGAACACATGCATTGTCTCGCATCCTTCTATGGGCCAGCAAGTCTACCGAACACAGGATTCTGTGCATTTAACACGCTCTCCTCGGAGACGCCTCATTTCCGCATTAGCGCAACGGGTGTCGTGCTGAATGTCGATGCAGGCTCTGGCGCATCCCATAAAATTGTGAAAAAGCTCAAGCTCACAGGCACTCCAGCTAAGGTGTTCAAAAACACAGCATTTATCAAAGATATGTTTTCATCGCCGCTGGAGGTCGCCAAGTTTGAAGGCGCGCAGCTCAAAACGGTGTCTGGTATTCGCGGTCAGGTCAAAAAGGCACTCGCCAAGCCCGAAGGCCAGTTCCGTGCGACGTTCGAGGACAAGATCCTAATGAGCGACATTGTATTTTTGCGCGCCTGGTACAATGTCGTGCCACGTCCATTCTACAATCCTGTCACATCGCTTCTCATGCGTGGTGACACAGAGCGCGAGTGGCAAGGCATGCGCTTAACGGGCACTGTGCGCAAGGAAGAAGGCATCAAGACACCACTGCGGATCAATTCGACATACAAGCCAGTGGAGCGGCCCGAAGTACGCAAGTTCAATCCGCTTCGTGTGCCAAAGTCACTTCAAGCTGCACTGCCATTCAGCAGCAAACCGCACACAACGAGGGCTCAGCGCAAGCCTACGTATCTCCAGAAGCGCGCGGTAGTGATGGAGAAAGACGAGCGCGACACTGTGGCTCTCTTGCAGCAGATGCAAGCTGTGCAGCATGCGAAGCAGCAGAAGCGCACTCAGAAGCGCCAGGATCGCATGGAAGCCAAGAACAAAGAATATGAGAAACAGAGTGCAATGGACGCACAAAAGCACAAGGAGCGTATGAAACATATCTACAAAATCGAAGGCCAGCGCGAAGCAAAGCGAGCCAAGTCCAGTTAGCTATGTCTCCAGCGATAGTCACTTGTAGTTAGTCGAGCCGAGACGGTTTGAGAGCATTGAGCATGCACTTTTGCGTTTCAGTTCAGTCCAGAGCGTCCAAGTCAGACTCGCTGCCAACGTCGTCGCCCGCGTCGACAAACTCTTCGAGGTCTTGTCGTACCTCAGCATACGTTTGGGGTGTCGAAATCGTGAATTGCAACACGCATTTCGCTGGATCACTCGATACACGAGCAACAGCACGATCGCCCATGGCCGTTCGTTTGCCAGGCTCGTATTTTACGCACTTTTTTTCTGGGAGCTGATACATATGCTTGATGTGTTGCCGAAGTGCCTGGACCATGCGCATCTTGCACGCGGCTCTTGCAAGAGCCAAGTAACCAGCATAATTGGGGTCATCATCATCATCATCATCATCATCATCATCATCATCGTTGTCGTCACTGGGTATAGTATTGTGAATGTTGTGAATCTCATCGTTTCCATTCATATGGGCTTCTTTTTGCATGGGTATGTGGGTCTTGTCGTCATCATCATCGTCATCACTGCCCGTTTCGTATTGGTCACCCTCCTCCTCTTCGTCTGTCAATGGACTTGGTGATCGTTGGTTGTCGTCGGCACGGAGCTTCCGCGTTACCATGCTCATAACTTGACCACCTGTAACAGCGTGAAGCATTTTGAGTTCATGAATCACAAGCAAAGGTTCCTCAGCCACGCGGTACTCGAGCAGCGCCAAATTGTCGGCCACGTACATGGCCAAGTTGACGTCTGATTCTGTACACGTCGTGCCCATGGTCACATCCATAAGACGGACCAATGCTTTGAGAAATGCGAGGCGTGCAGTTCGATGCTCGCTAAGCATGTCAAACCAAGTTTGGAGCAGAGCCTCGGCATGTTGCTCTCCGTCTCGATAACCACGCGGATGAGATGTCAAGCGGCACTGAAATTGGAATGACGCTCTTACACATTCGCCGTATCTGGATGCAAGGAGCGACGCATGCTTCGACATCATATGTCGGTGAAGCTGAGCAGCGCGGCTCCGCAGAATGGGATCTTGACTTGTTTCCAGAGACACGAGATACGGTACCACCTGCATGGGATGAGACAAACCTTGTAGTATGGATATGTTTAATATCTCACTTGCCGTCCGCTGGATTGGCGCAGACGTCACCTCCAACACAGCTTCGAGCACAGGCACTGAATAGCGTTGCAGCAGACCCGTCACCAAGCCAGCATCTGTATAAGAGCGGCCGGTCAGCTCGGCGACGACATCTGCTGATGACGCAGCAATTTGAGAAGTGCTCGCTGTGCTCGCGATGTGTCCGATCGTTGATGCAGCGGCGATATTTGGCCTGAGAGCATCCATATCATGCTTCAACAATGCAAGCAACGAACGCAACACTAGGTACCGTTCTTGCAGCGAGCCATCGTGAAGAATACGCTCAAGTGTTGCAGAAAGCTCGGGATCAAGAAATTTGCGTGGGTACATGCTAAGAAGCGAGCCGAGCGCGATCAACAACGGGATATGGTGCTGAACGGCTCCCTGCCTGGTTGTTGTAGCATATAGGTCCATCAAATGTGAAAATACATCATCTAGACGAGTGGGCTGCTGAGCTGCTTCCCACGGGCCGTGCGCACACAACAAAGCCGTTAGACAAATCACAAGAGACGCGTTTGTATCCAAGGATTCAGCACGTATTGCAAAGAATCGGGTCAAGCACGAATGGTATGTGTGTTGCAGCAGCTCGTAATTGTGCGTTTGGAACGCAATGACTCGACAGAAACAAAGGACCAATGCTTCTAAAGCAGACGTGCCTGGGTATAGCTTACAGCGTGACAGTGAATGTGTTAAGATCGCTTCCAAGCTCGTTGCGAACGCCCGGGCTGTCCGTGGCATGTGGCATACGCACGTGGAATAGATCCACAGTATTTCTTCCATGACCGCCACTTCAGCTGGCGTTTGTGCACCCTCCAAATAAGGCAGCAACTGTTTTGCACGACTAACTGTCAGCACGTTGGGCTGTGTTTGACTCAGAATGTGCACGACGCGCAGTTGATCAAGCATGGCCACTGGCTCCGTGTCACCGGCAAATAGTTGACTTATAAGTTCATCCACCAGCTCGCCAAGTGCCGAAGCTGAGGTCGTCCGTGCATCGCCGCCGCTTGTCTTATCCTTGTCGAGTCTGCGCAGAAACTCTTCCAGCGGTGATGGTCGCTCTCGGATCCTCGTACATAGATCAGCAAAGAGTCGCGCCAAGACAGCAGGGCTTTCACGAGTCTTGTCACTGAATAGCATGACTGTCATGCACTCCAGTGCCAGTGACTGGACGGTAGGATCCATGTCATGCATGCAACGGAGCATTCGAAGCATGATCTTCAACTTTGCATCATAGTCAATCCGCAGCGAATACACGTCACGCATAAATCGAATCACCCGCTTGCGAACGGCAACAGCGGTATCCATGATACGCTCAGATACGTCTGCCAAATACACTGGAAGCTTCGCCGGCATGTACAACAAATAATTTGCCAATAAAGACACACATACTTCCCGAACACTTGCACTCGTATCCGTGATATGCAAGGCAATGGTTTCGCGCACATGCTCATCATCCAGGAAGTCTGCATTTGCATCCGCCACATACCCAAGTCCACGTAGCGCGCGCAGTCGTACGGACAACACAGACGAATTTGCGAATTGCAGCAACGGCGCAACGAGAAACGAAAACGATACGAAGTAATTGCTCTGAAGCACCAGCCTCATGATCAAATGTGAATCAGCCGCCTGCACAGGGCCATCATTCCGATCCATCTGCTGTGCGCAAGTTGCAATCGCATGCTGGAACAAAGCAATGGCTGGGTCTTCTGTCTTGTCAGAATCCCCGACATTCGCAGCAACTTGCGTGTTGTTTTGGAAGCCACTGCTTTTGCAGGATCGCATTGCGAGCGCAAGGTCATAGAGGAACTGTGCACGATGAAATCGAATGGCCGCTAGAATGGACGGATCTTGTTTGTTTCGAGTGCTGAGTCGTTGTATGAGGCTCGAATGCGCTTGCTGCATCTGTCGCAGTGCATCCACGTCGAGACATGCGCATATAATCGACATGGTCGGCGGGCAAGCTTGGCTTTTTCTTGGACGTGGCTGTTTTTCAGCACGTCGAATACGTGCAGCGACAATACCCAAAAGATCGAGTGCCATTGCCTTGGCTTCTAGAGCACCTTTGGCTTCATGCAGCACGTTGACCAACAAGCGCATGAAGCATGATAAAAGCATGGGCGCAGCCGGCCATTCAGGAAGAAAAACGAGCGTCAGCGTGTCTTCAACAATTGCATACACGATAGCCGCATAGCTCATTTCGGTGGAGTTCTTTCCTGCTTTAGCCTCTTCTCCTCGCTGTACAAGGAATGCCGCAATGCTACTAGCCAGTGCATGCACGGACTCGTGATTGGTTTGGCTCGGCGGTTTGTCTTGCGTTTCCCTGACATCAGCGTCTACGAACCACGCAAGACTTTGTTCACAAGAAGCGGGCGACTCGTACGCTGCAGCCTGGACAAGTTGGAGTAAGAGAGCTGTTATAACATAAATGCGTTGACCGCCTCCAAGGCGAAAGTGCCTCTTCCTGTGCCGAAGGTCCGGCAATTGTTGTAGAGAAACAAGTATCTCGCTTAGCACCCATGATCGCTGCGTCGGATAGAACACGAACAAGTTGCGCAGTATATGCAGACACGAAAGCCGGAGGGGACGCAATACATGCGCATGAGTAAAGGAAGAGTCATTTGTTTGTTTTTTTGTTGTGGTGGTCATGGATCCACGGTCCTGTGCAAATAGCGGAGCTAAAGCGAGAAAGACGCACCGGGTCATAAGGGTTTCAGGTACCGAGACACTGCTGAGGCAGTATAGCGGCTCTAGGAGAGACATGGTCGAGCAAACATGATGCAGATGAATGTCAAGTTCTGCGACAAGACTTGCTGGCGCGGAGCCCTGAATCAAATGAAATGCGAGGCCTGCTGGCACAGGATTCGAACATGCATCAACTAGAGGAAGAACCAATGCTTCAAGCGCGGGTTTCAGTATATCAAGGCAGCGTTCAAGCAGCTCTTCTGAAAACAAGAATTTGGGCAGCTGTTCAAAACCCAACACAATCAAGCAACACTTCGCACAGAGTAACAGCGAGACGGAATTACGCACCTGAGCTTCTAAGGACGCAAAGTCCAAATCAAGACGAAGTTCTGCGCGCTGACTCTGTTGCCGCATCGTCGTTTCCAGCAAATGCAAAGAGCGAGAGAGCAAATGCGCATCGATATCCAGCAATGTGCGTGGTGTACTGTCCATAGACATCATGCCAGAGGTAAGAGCTTTCTCTGTATCGCGGGCACAGCGGCGGAACAACCCATACAGCTGGGTGATCGATGTGTGCTGCATCACCACCTCTGTATCGACCCGCATCACATGAGTGCCCTGCGGAGTGTCGGGACCACAGTCCTGTACGTCGACATCCACAGCTTCTAGAAACTGGATGAGCAACTGTGTTGACGTCCATGTTGCCCGTACAGACTCATGCGGTGGGACGGGCGATGAAGGTGGAGCATCTGAAGTGAGCAAGAGTGATTCTTCCGAATACAGCTGTGAATCATCCAAGTCCCAGCCCGAGTCACCGTCCAGCGAGAAAGGTTCACTTGTGGAAAGGCAAGTAAATTTGGACGGTGGCGAACTGCGCACGTCAATTTCATTCAAAGAGCGCTTGTGTTTATTCCCCATTGAATTTTCGGCTTCGCTCAATAGGCCAGGTCGTAGTCGACTAGGCATATCATCAGCTAGGGCCTCGTACGCCTCCAGCGAAAGAGTCTTGTCCGCTTCGTCATCATCACTGGTTGGTACGGCCGGAAGCGACGATCCTGTTGACGATGGCCACCCGGGATCAGTGGTCATTAATTTCACGAGGATAGAGTTCCTGGGTGGCGTGGTAAAGCGTGTCACTTCTTACAAGTTTTCACTCTGGAAAATAGTAATTACGAATGACAAAATCAAGATTCTTGATCGAGTGCCACTACTATGAAAGAAGGGATGGATATTCGTGTCATCCGACCAGGCTAGCTCCACATCCTTGTCTGGATCGGCCACATTGCCATGGTGACTGACCCTATGGCGATAGACCCATCAACTAGTTCAGCGGCGAGCAGGTATGATCAGGTTGCTGAGCAAGATGAGTCACCTGTGGAAGAGGTGATTCACATTCACGGCACGGAAGAAAATCAGCACATGCAGTTGGCCGGTAATGGATTCACATCTGAAGAAGACGACTTTGATCACGGTCTGGTTCGTGTGTGGGATGAAGATAGCGATGACGATGAACATGACGCACCACGAAGCACGAATCATTCTGTGATTCCAACTTTCCATTTAGGTGGTCGTCTTCATAGTTCGCATCGGCCTGAATTCCCCTCCATACAGAACTGGTGGCGAACGCTCTTGATCGGTTCTGCTGCTCCCGGTACACTGTCCACTGGCCATGTCGCGATCAATTTGTTTTCATCGGGTCTTCATCCTGGTGTCCTTCTGGCCATGCCAGTGTACTTTTGCAAGTCTGAGGTCGTGCCTGGCATGATTGTCCTGACACTCGTGGCATTACTCGGTATTTTTGGTGGGGGTCTTTGGGTAGCGCTCGGGCGCTATGTTGGTGGTCACACAATTGAATCCATCACAAGCAAAGCATTTGGTATGAATACGCGATGGAAGCGAAATATCGGTCATGGTATTAGCAGCGTTGCGCTGGTGATGTATTGCACAGGCGCGGCTGTCATCGCTTATCACGCCATGACAGACTTGCTACTCCAAGTCTTCTTCCACTACACGGCCAAAGGTCAGCTCCTACATGACCGTGCTTTTGTTACGCTTGCCATTGGCGGTGCACTGACGCTCCCGCTCCTTCTCTCTTCTACACCCAAACGCAACATGTTTCAAATTCAGTCATGGGCTGTGCTTCTGTCGTACCCTGCCATCATTGGCATTCTCTTAGCGCGGATCAATGACTGGAATCTGCCAGGGCTCCAAAAAACATCTCTGAGTGATCATTTCTCTGGCGATCCCACTCTTCTTGTGCCCCAGCCACACCTGAGCGACTATTCGTGGCCTTGGGCTAGCACTGCGATGCTCCCTTTGCTAACACTAAGTGCTTCCCCCGCGCAGATCCTAGCACACAATCGCAGCTTGAAGCGCAAGAATGCGTATGAATCGAACGTGCTTTCGTTTCTATTTGCTCAATTTATTCAGATTGCCCTCATCATCGGGACTACCTACGTTGTCGGCGTCGAAATTGGCACACTCGGTGCATCCAAGTTCCTTGGCGGATTGCATGCGAATTTTTTTAATGCGCTCCCACTTGATGACGATTACGTGAATACGGCTAGGGTTTTATTCGCGATTCTTCTTGCTGCGCATTTGACTGTGTGCTTAGCATCCGCACGCTCGTGCTGGAGTCGTCTCTTGAACTTGCTGAATCTCAATCCTCTAGGCGCCATGACTCCACCGACGCCTCAAATTGTGTCTCGTCGCATGCCGCAACGACATCGGAGCTCGTCTTTGTTCCTTAGCCCTGCATGGTTGCCTTCCAATTGGTATAGCCCATCAGTCACGTCATCTGAAGCGACGTCGCCTGAGTTTGTGAGATGGAAGCGATATAAATTCATTCGCGATACTCTAGCAGGGCTTGTGTTGTGGTCGGTCACTGCATTTACTGCCTTCTTCTCGGGCGTAGGTGGATTTTTCCGTCTAAGTGAAAAAGAGGGCGAGGAACTGCGCTTCTTGCGGTCCGTCGAGTACATCGGGATTTTAGGCGCCATTGTTGGTTATGTCCTCCCTGCCATGAATTGGCTCGTTCTATTCAAGATTCGAAAGCCACGCGCGATTCTTCTTCTTCAAAGCAAATCGATGCGCCGGCGCATTAGTCGTTATTTGCTTTCACCATTGAGCGCATTGATCAGCAAGTCATCTCACCCTCCGCCTTCCGAGATCGAACCTCTACTTTCTGAAAGTGGGGACCTATTAGCTGATGAACATGGTCATCCAACGCACTCTACGAGCATTAGTTTGCCGAATCATATGAACGAGCATTCAGCAAACAATTGTGACGATGCCACCTTGATCCTGCTCGCACGGAAGGAACGTGAGCTCCAGAAAAAATCACGCGATCGTCGTCGAATCCAGGAGCTTGTGGTGGTAATTGCCCTGCTACCGTTTGGATTATTCCTTGTTGGAGCTGCGTTGGTCGAATTGCTCGAGGGCAGTTACTAATTGGATGAGCACTTTTTATACCTATGTATAATGAACGTAAATAATGTTATTTATGAATGGATTACCGTTGAAAGTAAAGTCACGCACATGTATATGAGTGAATACCCGTGCGCTTTCAGGCTTTGGGAATGGGACACGGAGCGTTAGAAAAAAAAAGCGTATGAAGAAAATGTCTAAAGTTTTGGTGTAGATGTTTGAAAATCGTTTGTCACATCATGTACTTGTTTTTCCAATTGCGTGATGGCAGCCACGAGCAGCCCAATTTGATCACGCGCTTCCGCAAGAGTCTCTGGCTCGTGCTGTACAGTGTGGAAGATGCGCGCCTCGCTAATAGCAGCTGGTGTTTCGACAAAAACAGGTTCAGGATTAGATGCACTTCGAAAATGCTGCCATTTGCCAGTCGTCACCAGCTGGCCAAAGCTTGTATTGCATTGCTGCAATAGGAGCACGAATGGAAAAAATACATGCGTTGAGAAAATCATCACTTGAAACACTGTCAGTCCCATGGCTTCTCCAATCCATGAGCCCCAACGTTCGTCCGTCAAAAACCTCATTTGCACGATAAACAAACATGCTTGGAGAAGTAAAGACCACTGTGCGAGTCAGTAAGTTGATTCATCAACGCACCATGGTGCCAATTGACATAGATCTCGAAGACCAGTTCCGGAATTGCAGCACTGCAGCGATGAGTTGTTGGAACAGCATGGTAATGTGCTGATACAAGTGCTCCTTCAGACCACGATGCATGAACTCGGAAGGTGTGCTAAGCATTTCCCAAGCAAGAATTTTGGGCCCGAATCTGTTATAAAGGAAACGCGAAGTAGGATCAGAAATAAGTGAGTACTTTTCATGCAAGACTCGGAACACGTCACTTTGGTCCGGCCCGACCTTGTCTGGATGGTACATTTTGGCCAATTCACGGAACTGCCGCTTGATCGTCGTGTCGTTGGCTGTGACACTCACACCAAGGCTTTGGTACGCACTAGGACCCAAACCTTGTATCAGCTGACATATACAATACGTTACATATGCACATGCCAAGATCATCCGAGCCATCTCCCAGTGTGATCTAGCGGCCATCGAGCCGGATGTCGGCCTTTTCAAGCGCAACATAGCAACGGGTATACCATAAGATAGCTCTAGAAATACCTTAGTTCCAATACGATCCAGGATATTCCATCCTCCAAATATGAGAAGCTGTGTCCCTACGATCTGAAGCAGACCCATCACGAAGCTTGTTGAGATTCGCTTAGTAGACCGGGAGTTCGCTGTCGCCCTGTGGAGAAGTGTCGCTTGCTCATAAACCGAGGTGTACGTGTGTGTCAATTGCACGTGGAATTGGAGGTCTGAAAAAGGGAGATGGATAAACACCTTGTCATGCGCGAGCGACAGAGCAACAATTGGAACATTGATTGTCGCAAAAAGCCTAAGCGCTTTGATCGTGAGGCTAGCATTGTTTGCCTTCGCAAGAAACAGCATCGATGCACAACAGACGTGGGTCTGAGTTTGTGCGGATGCGGAGTGTTGATGTTAGTCATACGGGTGACCCAATTGAAGAGGCCTCAAATCGACAGGATGATGTTGAGCTAAGACTCTTGGATGAAGAGAACCATCGTGATACAGAGGCAGAAAAGCATCATCATTTATCCTCGGAGGAGGAAGAAGACTCTCATCATCTTGTTCGCCAGGTAGTGCCTGAAACAGATAACCCTCTGTTGCCATCACTTACGTTAAGAGCAATCCTATTGGGGGGGCTTTTCACTGTGTTGGGCGCCGGCATGTCACAATTGTTTTTCTACAAGTCGAATGCTCCATCATTCAGTAGTTACTTTGTGATTCTTGTTACTCTCCCGCTTGGACGTTGGCTTGCTCGGCTGCTCCCTGAGCGCGATGTCAGTCTGTTTGGCTGGCGGTTCCCCTTGAATCCTGGGCCCTTCAGTGTCAAAGAGCATGTTCTTATTGCTGTCACGGTATCATCAGGAGCAACAAGTGCGTATGCATCCGACATCATCAACATTCAAGAACTCTTTTTCGGTGAACACATGTCAGCCCTACCGTCTATGACTCTGCTGATCACTACACAAATTATAGGCTTCGGTTTTGCCGGTCTGGTCTACAATTTGCTCGTGCGACCGCCATCTATGATATTTCCTGGCGCTCTTGTCACTGTGTCGTTATTCAACACTCTCCATGACGACGAGTCCATCCTCACACAAAAGCGCATGCGCTTTTTCCTCATCACCTTCGTGGCAATCTTCCTGTACCAGTTTATCCCAACAACTCTATTCCCAACCTTGAGCAGTATCGCTGTCCTTTGCTATGTACACCGAAGTCGTATTGCTCAAATTCTGAGCTCGGGTTATAAAGGCTTTGGAATCCTGAATCTAAGTTTTGATTGGAATGTCCTCGGTACAAGTGGCCCGTTATTCACGCCTTGGTGGGCGGCACTTAATTTCTACGGTGGTCTGATAATCATGATGTATGTGATCATGCCTATCTTGTACTTTTCCAATTTTTGGAATGCCAAATTGTTTCCGTCAGTGCTTAGTTCGGCATTGTACAACACAACCTATCAAACATTTGATGTAAATGCAGTTCTACGATATGACAACACACTTGATGAGAGTGCTTGGAATGAAAAAAAGCCGATGCTCTTAACTCCATTCTTTGCTATTTCATATGGTATTAGTTTTGCGATGCTAACTAGTACCATTGTTCATGTGTTGTTATGGCATGGAAAGGAGATTAAAAAGGCGTTATGGAACCCATTGTACTCCGACGTCCACAACCAACTAATGAAAGAATACCCGCTTGTGCCTCAGTCGTGGTATCTAGTCACGCTCATCGTCTCCTTGGGCAGTGCGATCATTCTCGTAATGACGACACCCTTACAGTTTCCCGTGTGGGGGCTTTTGTTGTCGGTTGGTATGTCCCTTTTTTTCCTCATTCCTATTGGTATTCTGAAAGCTGTGAGCGACACAGGTGTTGGCCTGAACGTAATTACAGAATTTGTGGCTGGATACTTGATTCCAGGCAAACCTATTGGCAATGTTTGCTGGAAGTGCTATGGATACATGAGTTGTGCCCAAGCTCTAGATATGATCGGTGATTTGAAACTTGCTCACTATATGAAAATCAATCCTAAACACATGTTCCTTGCCCAGCTTCTGGGCACAGTTATTGGGTGTGTTGTAAACTACGTGGTCATTTGTGTGGTCCTCGCACCTCAGAATGGGTATCGTGCATTTCTCGATGGAAGTGTCACAGACCCAACAGGCCAGTGGGATGGGCGCAAGGTGCAAATCTTCCGTTCCGCCTCAATTATCTGGGGTGCCGTGGGTCCCGAGCGTTTTTTTTCCGGAAATTACAAGTACCTATATGGCGGCTTCATCTTGGGCGCACTGCTCCCGATTATTCCTTGGCTTCTTCATAAACGTCTTCAACGCCGCTCACTCAAAAAAATTCATGAGTCTGTTTACAGTCGCACCGTCGTCCCTATTTTCCTCCATGGGGCCATTGCTCCTCCGGCGACACCTACAAACATCATGTTGGGCGGCTTTGTGTGTGCATTTGTTTCTCAAAAATGGATGCGTGAGAGGTATCCCCATTGGTTTAAAAAGTACAACTACGTTCTCTCTGCTGCCCTGGATGCTGGCTCATCTGTGAATGCATTGGTGGTCTTTTTCTTGTCCATCTCATTATTTCGTTGGATTGGAACACCACACTTATTCGCATCGAATGACACGGATGTGGAGCATTGCAAAGTGGACTAAGCACAAGCCAATCTTGAATCTCCATTCACCTAAATCTCACGCACCCCGCCCAGCTATCTCTATCCCTGTCGGACTGATCAATTACATCAACACTCTCTTAGTGAATTGTACGCTTAGTAAAATGTCCAATGTTAAATATTCCGGGCCAGAGCTACTGGAGGAAATAAAGTGATTTTGCCACACGCACATCCCCACGATCTTCCATAAACGAGTGTATGCTATGGTGCATTGGGGCACTAAAGCTCGACAATCTATTCATGAACATGATATATACCACCTTTTTGGAAGAGATGGATCGGACGATAGTGACGGTGGTAATGGGGCGAGATTTGCGTCACCTTTCTTAACATTTGCTGTCGTTGCTATCGCTGTCATTGTGGCACTACTAGTTATGGTATTCACTCGTGTTGTATTTATTCAAAGGCGTGCAAATTTGGCTCAAATAGAGCCTACATCTGGACCTGTGATTTATCAAGAGCCTAAAGACTACGTGCCACCTATATTTGAGCGAAGACTCTCAGCCGCAGCGGATCTTGGCACGCACGCGTCATGGGACAATTTGCAACCCTTGTCTGTGGCCTTTGATCGAGACATTTCTGCACATGTACGCTCATCAGAAAGCGTGCAAGAAATGTCGACTAGTGCAATTGGTCCTCAGCAGCCACCTGCCGGCAGTGTTCAAGCGACATTTCTTGTTTCGCTTCCAACACCATCTATGAAGTTTCCTGCTCATTTGCGTCGCCGCGGTCCATCTCATGGTATGCAAACGAGCGAAATTGATGGATTAACATATGTGAATGCTCGAAATTCAACCGAGAAAAATACCACGATGGATATGTCTGATAACGTCACAGACAAGTTGCGGCGCTCAGCAAGTTTCCGAAGTGCATTATCAGGCAAGGAACTTGGGAATGCTCGAAGAGAAGCGTTCCTTAATCAAATGGAAGTGACAGCCACAGGTGGTGTTCTACCGCGGCGGGTTCCATCTGTTCGCTCCAACTTATCCAGTACAAACCAAGCAGTCCTCGATCGTCATGATACTCTCACGCACGAGGACGACGAAGCCATAGGCTCGTTTGCACTTGGTTCTTTGGCTATGAATGTGAGGCAGACACTTGTCGAGAAGGCAGGAACACATATTCCTTTAACAAGCGACGAACTGACAAATATTATTCATCATGCTCAGCTCGTTCGAAAAAATTACGTATCACAAGCTCAACAGTGACAGATATATGTCTTACTTCAGATACCCCGCCTCGGCGTGATCGGCTTATAATTCTTTAGCATGCTTTATTATGGCAAGTGCTACAGTCCCCAGAGTCCTCCTATGTTGTCGCATTATACCACATGTAGTTTCTAAGACCACGTACGATTCATAATTGATTCAATGGCCTTCTCCACATTGTCAGCAATCAGGGTGGGAGTGTGAGCTGGTGGTCCTTCAACATCACGGAACACGCCAGTGCGGACCAGAGCTGAGGACCAACCGAAGTTATTTGCACCTGTCATTAATTAGCCTGTGGTAATGCGTACCAAGGATATCGGAATACGGATTGTCACCGATCATCCAAACATTTTCAGGCGGGATTTGCGCAGATGAGTCTTTCGACGCAGATAGCAGCAACTCCTGAAGCAGGCCGTTGGCGTATTCGTATGTTGAAGTCTCTGGTTTGCCAAAAGTGTGCGCATTTAGCTGAATCCCATCGGTAACCCGCTGTTTGTAAGTCGTTAATAAGATACGCACATGAAAGACGGCTTCAAGAGCTGTACGAAAAGCACCTTGTCCAAGACGAGCGACAGAAAAGTCATTCCCCCACAACAAGTCGCCGTGCGAGAAGTATATTGGTATCGGCTTACGTGCACGAATCTCTTCGTTTGTAAGCACAGTTCCAAAAACACCGCCGTCTGAACGCATAAGGTCAACCGCGTACTGGATATCACGACCCCATTCACGACTGTCATGCAGCATAAAGATGGCCTCAAATGACACTTTGGAGAAATCCGCGTGCTTTATGTGTAAGAATTATGATATGTTGCCCATCATGAATTACATACCCTAATGGCACACGCTTGGTCCTTTTTGGGCTCACCGTAGGGGAAAGAAGGTGGTGCAAATGCCTGAAGATCATGAGCAGTGTAAACTTGTGTGAAGCCATAGCTGGTTGTTAGTCATATGAAGAACTAGCATACCCTTCAAGAACCTGACGAGATGATCCAGGCGGATAGTCAGGCCCACCGAGCATCAAGATGGCCTTATCTTTGTATGTCTCAACCAAGGATTGCATTACAGTGTGTGCTTGGACCACCTGCTTTGGCAACACTTGTGTTTGAAAATCATTCGAGAGATCATTTGCACGCACCTTTTCATCCTTCCCACCACTGTTAGTAATGAAAAGGTACGGCACTTTCCTCTTCCAGGGATTCTCTCCTTCCAGGATGCGGATGGTTCGAATTGCCTCAGGTAAGACTTTGGGTCCTTGCTTTAGCACACCATCAATGTCAAAGGCAATAGCCAGCGGTGCATGATAGCGTGTTGATGTGATGAGGCGCCGGCCATTGGAAAATTTGAGCGGCGAACGCAGAATATTAGTCCGAAGCATATGCCACATGTCGATGATCGCACAATCAAGCGACTGGAAAAGGAGGACTCTTTGAAACGCGGTACGTTGTCTATCTCAGGGTCTATTACAATATTATGGCCACGCATTCCTCTGGCAAAATGTCGCTTTGCCGCGCGCACCCCGCGTAGCTGAGCAGCCGATGTTTATACACACCTCCATACACACGTGGCTAATTGGCGCGTGAGCTCGAACGATTTGAGTGTAGGGGAAACCGAATCTCTAGCTAAGTGTCGTTCGGACTGGGGACTGGCGAGAGCACAGACAGATTAGATCTTGTGTGAGTGTTCGTGCGAATACGATCTCGGTTTTTCCACATATCGAGACAGTCTTCGCGCGCTTTCGTCTCAAAGAAAGCGAACATGTTGGGTTTAGGCACAGTTCTCTATGTGGCCTTGTTGCTCGTGAATAGCATTGCTATTCTCAACGAAGAAAGGTTTTTAAGCAGAAGTGAGTGATACCTCAATACTTACAAGCAGTTGGCTGGTCAACAAATCCTCGCTCATTGCATGGACTTGATGGTGCGGCTAGTGAATCGAGTGTAAAACAACGCCTTATTCACCTCATTAGTGCAGTACGAGTGCTGCTGCGCAGTACGTATTTAAATCTATGCCTGTCTACGTGAAAACTGACAAACATGTCCTACAGTTCCTTTGATTGCTATCAACATTCTAGTGATCATTTATGAACTAATTCTTGGGTAAATAGTTGTTCTTCTTTATCTCTTTATTGCACGACATGCCTGTCGAAGTCTGTATTTGCGAGCGAGTCTAGCAAAAATGCTTGGGTTGGAATTTTGGGCAAGTAGGGGCGGTGTACGATGGAAATATTTCTAGGTATTATCGGGCATCGCGTGAATGAATCGGGAAATGCCAAGCTATAGAGATCAACAGCAGAAACACGAGCCAACACCTGCGACGCCCAACACAAAGCCACGGTTTTTCGCATTTTCCAACACCTGAAGATCGTTGTGGAGCTATAAGCCCTTGCGGCTCGATCAAAATATCGTTGCCTTTATGCATAGTGGCAGTGCGGATTTGATGATACGTCCGCACTTAGAAGCGTCTAGCTCAGATGGTCAATACACAAAGCCGTCCAAAAAGGAGCAGCGCAAGTTGCGGCGCCGAAGGCAGCTTGCCGCAGCACTGATTGAGGCAGACAACGATGATATCGAAAGGCGGGTGAACTATCTGACACAATACGATGCAGCATCGCCTGACATTCCAGCGCTGCTTTCAATTGCAAAGTTTGCGACGCAAAGTGTTATGTTGTCCGCTGCTGCCACAGATCGAACCCAGGAGAATGACCGTCCTGTATATACATACCCGCTCAATACCATGCAAGAATTGTCGCGCAAATTTCTTGGTTTATCGACGCAATGGGAAGGTGACGAGTCGTCCCATGATGCCACCCATGATGACTCACTCGTCGACTTATATGCTGACGAAGATTCAAAGCTTGGGCGTGTCGAAATTGGTCACCTTACATTTGGATCGCCCCTTACACACGTCTTGCATGATGTACAAGACATGCAGACATCTTCAAACCAGGTTCAGGCATCAACCCCCGTACACTCCCCGCGTAGAACGAAGCCACCACATCTCAGCGCGTCCGTTTCGATGCCTCAACTGTCACAAAAGGCTTTAACCGATTCTCGAGGGGAGTTTCTTTTGCAGCGGATCCAACATCTTCAAGAGCATCCAGAACCGACACCAAATCCAGACATCAGCACGTCATCACAAGAAGATACGAGCGCGACATTCGAAGATGTAGGCTCATCATCTTCTGAAAGACATCCAGCAAAGCATCGTACTTCTTCATTGTCACTAAGCTCAAAAGCATCCCTTTCAGGCATTCAACCAATTTCTGATTCTACTTTGTTTGAACAGAGAAATGCGCTTGGCATACAGCTCGGCTCTGACTCAGAGGCACTTTTCTCTTTTCGTCAACGTGTATTGAGAGGTAAAGAAGCTGCACGGAATCCAAGCGGGCGGCGTCATTCTCTCTCTGTTTCAGGATGGCCAGGCGAGATGCATTCAGTTGCAGAAGAAGCTGGCTTTCTTTATGACAAACCACTCGATGGCCTGGACCCAAATCCAGTGCAATTTGGTCAGCAAGAGCCACTTTCCGACGTGGAAAATAAACACGACTCGTTGCATGAGGAAGGTGTTAAACACTACGACGGCTCTGATGGTACTAACAACAATGACGCCAGCACCCACAATCACCAAAACAACCATGTTACATTACGCGCAAAACAGTGGGCTCGAAAATTCAATCCATTCCGTTCCCTTGACAAGAAGCGCGCAAAACTCTCAAATGTACATACTGATCCATCCGACACAAAGCTTGCTGTGTCGTCGGAATATCCCCAACTTGACGGTCTTTCGCCTGTGCTCGACGTACCTGAAACCAGTGCGCCGAATTCAGCTGCGGTGTCTACTCCTAAAGACGACGCATTAACAGGTGTTAGTCTTCATTCACCCATGACAAACCCGTATGATATGGCCTCGGACCGCGCACCGTCAAGTGCCAATACACTTCGACCGAATGAGCTGCTCTCCCCCTCAGCATCCTTGAGCTCATCGCCACCCTTTGCGTCCCCGTCAGCCCCGCAATCATCCTCTCTTCAAGCACCGCCGAGCGCAGTTGAGCAGATGCCACTAATGAATGCGAAAGACAGCTCATTTGCGGCTGGCGAGCCAATCCAGGCATCTTCATCATTCTACATGAACGATGCCAATACGTTGAGGCATGGGCCATCGTGGATACCCACATTTATCTGCATTCCAATGCCACTTGAAAATTTGCCGATTGATGCGCGTGATACTCAAACGGATGACGACGATAAGGCATTCTTTGCCCCTCATGGTGCGTTCATTCTGGAACGAGGAGTGATTCTTCCCTCTATCCAAAAAAATGCTGGCACTTATGGACCAGTGCAAGTCCCGGTCAATATGGGCCGCCGTGTGCTGCATCCATCCACGGCCTTGTTCCGAAATGTGCTTGTTCAACGAGACGACGAGCGCGAGGGTTGGGGTTGGGAACGACACACGAATGCATCGCGGTATTTTGCTGATTTGCAAGCAGACGATGATGACTCCGACGATGAGCTACCTCTGATGGATGTAAGGATTCAGGCGCGTGATGAGTGGCTCGCACAAAAACGACAGCATCGCGAGCGCGTGCGACGTCGACAAGCGAAACGTGAGCGGCAGCGCCTTCGTGCGCAAGCACTCGAGAAAGGCGTCCATCCATCTGAATACGGCGTTTCAGTGCAATCGTCAGATGACGGCAACCAGAGTGGCTCGGATACGACGATAGACGATGGCGATGAGCTCAGTGATGAGTCAGATCCTGAGCGTCCTTGGGTTGACGACAAACGGCCTGCAGGGCGCTTGTACGGAAGCAGCTTGATTGAAATGGCTATGCGCCAGAAACAAGAACAGCAGCAAACAGCAAGGTATTATGGCCGAGAGTCTATGTCGACTAACCATATATTCACCAACGACACAAAGGCACGTATGCAGCGTCTTTTTGGCGAAGTATCACTGTGGGATGAGGAAATGCAACGTCATCAAACTAGCAACCAGCCCCCCCCAGCTGTTGCAGGTACGAGTGTATCTTTGGATGAGCCAGTAGAACCCATGCTCGAGCCAGGTGTTGCCTCAGCTATTGTTTATCCGACCGCTGATGAGGTCCTTGCAATGGAAGAGGCAGCCCTTGACTGTGAAGACGATCATGTCGGTGACGCATGGGATGATACTTCCTCGTCTTCATCTGTGTCGACATCCCAATCCCACAACCAAGACGAGCAACCAAGACAGAAACGAGTAGCATTCCCTATTCGACGGATGGCGCGTTATTCACGCAATGATCCAAACAGGCCACGATGGTTAGAAAAAGGTGAGGATGACGTGCCTCTTGCTGCTCTTCGGGATGATGCGGAAAAATATTTTTCGTCCAGCGATGAAGACGTGGAACCTCTTGGAGCAAGGCATCCTCAGGCAGAAGTCATCGCAGAGAAAGAGGCATTGATTCGACGCCTTCAGGAGGAAAATGCACAAGCACGAATGCTCCTCTTGCGTTCTTCAATGCAAATGCATATGCCAATGCCATACATGCCGTGGATGATGCCTCCGTCGATGATGCCTTCCATTTCGTCGGAGGCCCATTCTTTGCTGGGTGACGATACTTTAGCAGCAACTGCTGCTGCTGCTACAGAACATGGCGAGCTGACTGATGATGTCCCTGTTTCATACATGTATGACCCAAATGTTCATGCACATGGCATGTATTCTGCAACACCAGCACCTGTCGCCTGGTCAGTTGATGACGCGCATGCAAGCGAATGAAATCTGAGTTGTGACGTGCCCTTACTGGGATCTATGACGGCAAATAGTCAAAGAGTCAATATCGATACGTTGCCTGACAAGCGATGCACTACTTCTTTGCCCTAGACTTGAGTGGATTTACGCATTCCATCAACGTTCAATTTACAGGCGCATCAGCTTTGACTTGGCCTCAAAACGAATCAATCATGATCGCATATCGTCAGCAGAAATACCACATCATCATAAAGAGCGGGTCCTTAGCCTGCTTCATCATATGCAATGGTGAATGCTGACTTGATTTGTGCAACATGATATTCATAAGAGGGTGTCGTTCGTTCTGTGAAGGTACATTACCTACATGTATGACATTAATATAGGTTGGAAATACACGATAAGATCTTGGCTCTCGCCACACAAGGGTTGGTTAAAAAATTCAACAAAGACACATACGTGACATTTGTAGCATGATTTGAAGTGAGTAGACTGCAGTCCCAGTCAAACATGCGGAAGCTGGAAGGATCAATTTAATAAATATAATGATATCGATGTGGTAAAAAGTCCGATTATTACATGACGATAATACTGTTGCGCACTGGTGCGATTGTGTCTTTTCCTTGCTTATCTCGTAATGCACGCCTTGAGAACCTTTTATGTGCCCCACACTCGTGAGCTGAAGTCGCCCTTTCGGAGGAAAGCGGGGACGACATCCAAGTCAGCATACATCAGCGAGGCTTCTCAGATTTCAATGCCTAAACTCTTCATCCTCAAGTATGTCGAAATCCAGTTAACTTCTTGCCATTATCGTGTAATGATAGTAAATATCAAATCATTCGAACCAGAAGTTGAATTGACATAGTGATCTTCGCGATTCATGATGCCGCAGGTGCGCATAGACGCAACATGTCCACATGAGGCCTAGACTCATCAGACAAATTGGACGAGCCATACTCAAGGAGCTTTGGAATGTACGACATAATACGAACCTTTCCAGGCAGCTGGTGCTGTGTGACACGAGCACTTGTTGATGGTGTGACGAAAAATAATGTGTTGATCGTTGTTTGTTCATGAGGCATACATATAGGCAACACGCCGTAGCCCACATCGACTTTGGGTATGTACATGTAGTCACCATTACCATCAGAACGGTCTTTGTCGGAATGTTCACGGTGCTCTGATTTGTGCCAAAAACCAAGCACGCCTAGAGGCTTCGGCACACGTACAATCCCGCTTGTGTGTGACGCACGAACGACGCGCATAAACACATCAGCGATTTGCTTGCCGACAAAACAAATGACGCGTGGCCGATAACGCGCAATCTTCATGAGCAGCTCAGGTACTCCACGTTCCAGTTCCATACGAGTCAGTTGCTCGCTTCGTGCCGTCGGACGGTGTGCAAGATTCGTGAGACCCAGTCTGTACGGTTGCAATGTAGGAAATGTCATGTCTTGTGAGGGCGTGAGTCGATCACTTGTCAGTCCTGCCATATGTATGCATGCGTAGAAATGGTTTGAACGGTGCGCGTAATGGCGACGTTGAGCACCTGACTCCGTCCCTGGATTGATACCACAAAACACAACTGATGTTCGTTAGTTTATTTTTCATAACGAACCATCCAGGTTGGGTTTTATGTAGTCTGGGAGCCGCTGTCCTCCCGCAAAGTAAGGCGATATAATACGCGCCTCTGTAGAGATGGCTGTCTTGGATCGCGGCGCACGTCCCATAGGAGGTGTCCTTCAGAACAACTCAACCTACTGACGAGATCCAACGCGGTCTCCTCCAATGACAATGTAACACTCCACATTCACTTACGACGAGCAAGTGAATGTGGAGTGTCGTCATGCATGGTGAAAATCACCGACGCCTCGTGAGACTAGCAGTAATTGAGAAATTGACGATTGCCCCATATCTATCGATATGTTTTCGTCGAAAATTCTACGAACGCCATGTCTTCGCTTCGTGCGCCGTGTGCATAAATGGATGTGCGTACAGTCAAAGCTTATAGCAGGCTCGATACGCAGGGACACGACAGTCGCACGACAGCACCTCTCAGCATCGTCGCTGCTCGCCCAGGATTTCTCGATGGACGCTTCGATGTCAAACCTGAACATTGTGAGTGTAGCACGCACACTAACTTGCGCAGTGAACCGTGCCGGCACTCTCCACGGTGGTGTAGTTATGACGTTGATTGACTCAGGTGGTTCACTTGTTGTGGCTACAAATGGCTACCGAAACACAGGCGTGTCGACAGACATGAATGGCACGTTCGTACGTCCTGCAGGCAGGGCTGGCGAACAGATCCGTGTTAAGAGTGAGATTATCGGCATGGGAAAGACCCTGGCATACACGCGCACAGAGCTGCGTGATCTTGAGTCTGACACGCTGTTAGGTATGTTGCACTTAATGGATCTCGATGATCGAGGCTGTCCACATGAAGCCATGTCTAACTCACGCAGCCTATGGAAGCCACACCAAGTACATCCGTGCAGGCACCAAAGCAACAGACAATGTCGTGTTTGACAAGACTGGCGATAACGTTGTGGATGGAAAAATGCCTGATGATGCCTAGGCTATTTAGAAGTACACGCTTCCTACCAGCCCTCCGTAGTCCACCGTCCGTTTCGTAGCACTTGCTGCGCTTTCAAAGAAGGAAGTTCCCAACCTTGCCCACCAGCTGCACCACCATCTTGGAGCGAGCCACCATAACGAGGGGTAATTAAAACGTCTCGCTTGAGTGCTGTGCCTTGCTGACCACGCTTGACGGCCTTCATCGCGGTGGTGAGAGCGGAAGGTCCTAGCGCTTCAGAGCTTTGTGAGAACGTGCAGAGAGAGCGGCCTAGTGTAGAGACCCAGGCCGGATTGATTTTTGTCACCATCTTGAGCCATTGTGTGCGAGGTGCCATATCGTCTTCCTTACCATCGTTCATGCTAGCTTCCTTTGGTGCGCTTTGGTGCACTTCGCCAAACACCAACCATTCAGGCGGTGGACGATGATAGAACACCGAGCTCATATGGATATACACAGGCCCACGAACACCCAGTGCCACGTATGGAACACGCCGTGTGCTGGCCATTTTTGCGCCCTGAGATGCTGGTGTTAATTCGGCCTCGGGTGCACCAACCACATCGGCACGGACAGCGACACGATCAATGTAGATAGATGCAAGAAGCTGTCGCAACACCTTTATCTGGACACTGTTCGGCGGAGGAAGTTGGGGGTCCTGCAAATGCTTTGTATCATCGTCGGACAAGCCACTGAGATTTGCTATCACCAAGTGACTTAGTTGCGCGCGTAGTTTGTGTATCTCTTCCATGGCCTTCTGGCGCACAAAATGTGCGCGACAAAATGAGACAGACGCGCCAAATGCAGCTTCATGACTGTATGCACCAACTACGCTGAGCAGGCGGAACGCATCGCTAAGGCCATCGCCTAGGGCGTCGAATTCGCGAAGGGCTTTGAAATAGGCTGCACGTGCCGCGCGCCGCTGTTCTTTTGCCTCTGCTTCGTCTTCCGCAGCATCATTCAGCGCCATGCCTGTAAGAGACAAGACACAGTCCTCACGCTCAAATACATCTCCAACACTCATAGCAGCCACAATAGCCACGGCATAAGGTAAACATGCATGTTGATGTCCTTGGGCCATGAGCTTAGCGTAGCGCGGCACCACAGGGAATAGAGACATAATTCTGCCAAGACTGGTAATGGATGCATTCGTGACACGCTTGTTCCCTGACATGGCATCTACATGTTCAAGAGCACCAAGATGCACAAGTGTACGCTCTGCCTTCATCAGGGCATGCCGGTCAGGAGGTGTGGGAAAGGGGAAGTTGGCCACATGATCGATATTCATCGACTTCATCTGAAGAACGAGGCCATCTACTGGTGTGCGTAGAATTTCAGGCTCACCAAACTCGCGAAATAGTTCCTCGTACAATGCAGAAGAGTACAGGCGGTAGCAGTGGCCCGGCCCAGTACGGCCTGCACGACCGGCTCGCTGAGCCGCGCTGGCCTTGCTAATCCATGTTACGTCGTACGATTGCACTTGACTCTGTGGATGAATGTGCCGTTCTTTTGCGCGACCGCAATCCACGACATATTTTATATGAGGGATTGTGATGGACGTCTCCGCCACGTTTGTAGCTACAACTACAAGTCGTGTATTGTCAGGCGCTCCATCAAACACACGCTGTTGTTCGGCAGTCGGCAAGAGTGAGTACAATGGAAGAATGTGCATAGGCGTCACAGATTCAGCCAGTTTCAACGTATTGGCATCCTCTTCCTCATCCGTATCAAGAGCGTCATCGTCACTTTGAGTATCTTGGTCCAACTCGTGATCGATCGCAGGTTCCTCGGATGTGCCGAGATTCATGTCTTCGGCTTCTGGTTCCACCACGCGTGAGGACATTGCTGAGCGACTCCGAGAATAAGCCTCTTCATCCGTGTGAGACTTGGTAAGAACATTGGCACTATATCGCTGCGCCAATTTGCGACAGACTGTTTGCACTTCCTGCTGACCCGTCATGAACACAAGAATACCGCCGGGTGGAAGTCGTGTGTGAATTTTGCTTGTTTTTTTTATCGCCTCGGTTACATAGTCCTGTTGGGTCCGACGATTGAAATGTATTGTTACGGGGTGCTGTCGTGCTCCGATATGAATCACAGGTGGTGGCGTTGAGAAGAGCGCCGTGTTCCTAGTAAAGTCACCCACACGCAGCGTTGCACTCATAATCACAAGGCGTAAAGGTCTAGGAGCTTCTAGTCCTTTGCCACCATCGATCCAGCGTTTTTCTCGCAACTTCACGACGCGACTGAGCATGCCGATCAAAACGTCTGTGTTGACGCTTCGTTCGTGCGCTTCATCAACAATCACGACACTGTATTTAGAGAGAGTTAGGTCTTGGGCAAGTTCACGAAGTAAAACACCATCTGTCATAAACTTGATTTGAGTATGCGGGCTAGACGTGGCATCGTAACGGATTTGATACGAAACGCGATGACTCGGTAACTGTAGTTCCTCGGCCACACGACGCGCCATACTTACGGCAGCAACGCGACGTGGCTGCGTCATCCCAATCAGACCTGGATTGGCTATATTGTGAGCATGCATGTTTCATTGCCTCATCATACATACCACTTCCGTGTGTTCCGAAACCAGCCTCATACAAAAACTGAGGCACTTGAGTCGTTTTACCGCTACCTGTCTCACCACATAAGACGGTCACAGGATTCTCAAGTACAGTTCGTAGGATCGAGTCCTCTTCGGACACGACAGGTAATTGCATGCGTGCCTCCTGAAGCTCTCGCGGACGCTCGACAATTACATGCCGAATAGGTTTTGTATCCCCTAGTGTGCTAAAGAATGCTTCTTCATCAAAGTACTGCTGCGTGAAGCTCGAACGAGTCGATGGCATATCCTGACCTAGTGGACCACGAATTTTGCCATCTTGTGGTCCTAAATCACGCACGCGAACCACATGACCACCCACCGGCTCGAGGGTTCGGCCATCTTCATTGTCTTGGTTCGGTCGTGCCAGCTGAAGAGCCTCCATCGCCCATTCTTTAAATCCGCGACTACGACTTGATTCACCAATTCCACGACGTTTGGGGGTCCGATCATGCGTCACTTCAAAATCAATATTTCTCTGATGGTCATTCTCATTCTCCTCATCTTCATCGCTGCTATCCCCTTCTTCTTCTTCTTCTTCTTCGTCCCAATCATCATTCTCATCATCATGACTTGGATCCGACTCGTCGTTCTCACTACGGCCATGCTCCTCGTCCTCTTTCAATTTAGATGCACCAAGCCTCTTCTCAGCGGGGTACTGAAGATTCGAGAGCATGTTCTCAGGAATGGCTTCTGATCCGGGAGGTAATAATCCACGCTGTCGCATAGCTTCTAAGAGCACGGCCTCTTCGTCCTCGTCGGTGTCGGGCTCTTCACTTTCCAGCTCGTCTGTGGCAACAGAGTCTGTGTCGTTTTCGTTATCGGTCATTTTCTCTTTACCTTTGTGCATCTTTCTGTTTTCAATCATTTTGTCCACATTATAGACACCTTCGGAAGAGGAAGTCTCGCTCTTTTCTTCATCTTCATCGGAGTCAAAGCTGCTGTCTGTATCTTGACTTTGCTGATTAACGTTTGATTTTCCTCGCACAACTCTTTCCATAATAGACAGGTTGCTTCGATCTTGAACTTGGCGTTTCCTTTGTCTTTTTCGAATCACCGGCTGCAAGGGATGATCGTCGATTCCCCTAGCTAAAGCTGAACCAACCTGCACAGGAGGTTCGGATGTAGGTATGGCTTCTTTTTTCTCGAACTTTTTGACGGCATCAAGAATGCGTCGCTGGCGTTCATCATTTTCTGGATATTCATGAACCTGATTGAATGTCTCACTCGTGACTTGATCGTCATCGTTGTGATCCATTGCGTCGAGGTCTTCGTCAAGATCGTCTTCATGGATGGTCATGGCAGCGGAGCGCGCTCGCTTCGGCTTACTATCCTGCGCACCCAACAATTTATTCACACGTTCAATTTCCTTGGTAACACGACCAGTACCAAGAGTGGCGGCGCTGACAAGCTCAGTTCGGTCGCTAATGTCGGCAGACGACTTGGCGAGCTTCTCAAGAACACGTGCCTTTTCATCCTTTCGCAGCTTGGCTTCAATGAACTTGTCCAGGCGCTTTCTTTTCTTCGACGAAATCTTCATGGTTTCGTCATTACCGCCTTCGCGAAGTAGCTCACGGCGCTGTCGATCCTGTTGTGCCAGTGCTTCTCGTGTCGCGTCGTCGATGATCTGTGCATTAGCATCGGCTTCAATTATTTGGCGCTGCCGCATAGACTTTTTTCCTTTATGTGAGGAACCACCCACGCTGGAACTCCGCGCTTTGGCATTGTATCGCTGATAGCGCTTAGGTCCCATGATGGCTTGGGCGAACAGATCCCCCTAGCTGCCGACGTGTGTAAAAGACGTTATCGTCTAGTGGAGGAATTGGCCGCATCTCAAAAAATTAATTTTCTCTTCGGTAGGCTGAAGCTTCCCTGTCTGGAGGCGGGAGGAGGAAGTTGAGAGGCTTACTGTCCAAATTGAAAATAAAGCTACAAGGGCATAAGAAAGTAACTAAACAGGGGGAACAAAGTCATTGATGCGATCTGGACGTTAGGGACTACGCATACACAGAGATTACAATGAATGGCAGGGACAAGAGGACGAATAACGTACCACGTGCATTCTGAGCGATGCATTCGGCGATCCAGCAAATAGACCGAATTTCCTGCTCTTTCAGTTTGAGCCAAGAATAAAAAATGCCATATTGAAATTGTGTCATGGTGAGGAGACGATTTACTGACGTGTAAGAGTTTGATATTGTCTGAAAGAAGGTAGGCTGTCACCACAATACGTACGTTCGACTTCATATTCAAACATTTTGTCTTCAAGTTTTTCAAAAGAAGCATCAGCCGACCCAATGGCACCAACACTGCTGTCATCGAACAAGCGGCGGTATTCTGGTACAGACTCAACAATGGTCTTCACTTGATCAAGTTCGTCAGCCTTAGCAAGCGCATTGTTGCCAGCAGGGAATAGTTTGCCAAAACTTGGGAAAAGTCTTGCACGTTCCGTCTTGCTCAGCAAAGTGCCAAACGAGTTGATTGTGATATTGATGGTGCGTCGGTCAGCCTCGAATGCCAAAAGTTCATTCATGCTTTCAGCTGTCGGTCCGCCGATCGAGTTGCAAAAAGCTGCAAAGTCTTCAAGGTACGCTTTGTACAGCTTATTCCGAATGATCTCAATATTAAGGTCATCCAAGTCCGATGACGAGAAGCAGTCGCGGAAATACGGCGAGAGAGGCGTTTCAACCAACACGGTCCGGTAGAGTTCCTCGACATTTGTTGCGACGCAAAGTGCCGGAAGCGTATCAAACCAGCCAAGCGGGTGACAACGGTCAAGTAGCTCGTGCGTGTCGCGACCATGCAGCGTGCCTGTGATCAGTAAGATGACATTATCGATCATGTACGAGTATGTCAGGTAGTCAAGGAACCTGCTGAGCGGCTCGACAGCATTGTTGCGAAGGTATTCAAACTCGGCAACAAGTTTGTTCGTCGCGCGCTGTGAAATGGCGGATGTTGCGAGTGGCGATGGCTCGTTCGCAAGAAAGTTGCCATAGTCTGTCGCTGACAGCTGCATACGTAGATCTTCCAGATTCTCACACTGCGTGAGAGCCTGGTAGTTCGACGGCGTCAGCATCGAATTCTTGTATCCTCGGACAATGCCCTCTAAATAGCCGCCATTGATGTTGAACGAAAGCGCTTCCATATTAGCGTCGACAACGGTCGTCACGTCTCAAGTTATCTCCACGCTCGACTCGACGGACAGACTTGACGTCCATCTGACCAACGGCCCCAATCCACTAGGGCCAACACAGGCGCCCAGCGCAATCTGAGCGACAGGCCGCCCGTGGTGCACGTGGTTTCGGCCGAATTGGTGTGGATAAAATTTGTGCGCGTGCGTGGAAGTGCGTCTTAGCGTGTAAGTTGCGTTGATCGATCGCCACGCCGTGTTGTTGGGCGACGCGTAAGACACGCGTCGCATGGTGTTCATAGTAAAGCTACCTGCTAAAAAGTCGGCAGGAACCAGCAACCAGGATGATGTTGACGCAAAATCCACCGCACCGCATATTCAAACTACCAGTGGTGCAGAAGGAGGCATATTAACGCATGTATCAGAGCAGTCACTCGAACCATTACCACCGACAAATATCAAAACAGACACCACGAACTCTCCTGTTATAGCTGAGCAAGTGCTGTCGACTTCATCTTCTAATGTTGATGTTCTACTGGCTCCATCTGTCTTGCGGCATCGTTATGTTCGTGGTGTGGACAAGTCAAACATAGTGGAGCGACCTGAACGAATACGTGCCGTTTTGTTAGGCATCGCTGGCGTTCATGCTATGAGCACAAAACTGTCAGGGACTTCGCGTTTGCCACAGGACATACTCACCACCAAACTCTCAAGTATGACAATGCAGGACCACGAGAGTCCTTTGCGTGTGTTTGTTTCGTCGCGAGTTTTGAGTCTAGATGAGCCAGAGCCCGCTTTGAGTGATATTCATGCCCATGCTAGTGAGCCAGCCTCATATTCGACGCAGACAGACTATATGCCGGATCCAGAAACTCGCAGTATCCCCGACATTCATCTAGCTCGGCTGTCTTTATTAGCAACAAAGGCGCCCCACAATCCGCCAGGATCCTTACCTCGCTCAACACCCTCAGACCATCTTTCAGATGCTACATCCAGTGATGGCGAAGGTGATGAGCGTATGCATGCCTCAGAAATACCTGATACATTACCGCAAGGTGATTTGTATTTGTGTGGTCCGCATGAGAGCGAGGTGAGAGACACACAGGATGGTGGCTCAAGAGAAGCCATTGGGCATGCACTGGGTGCATGCGTAGAGGCAGTTGACCGCGTCGTTGCTGCAGCTTCCGTTGCAGATAGGATCGGGACTGAAATTCCGCGCGAGTCCCCGTATCTGACATCGCAACAGCTCTTCCCTATTCAGGCAGGTTTGTCCGATATACCCCCCAGTCGATGGACAGAACACACGCCAGCCAAACGGGCGTTTGTCTTATCGCGACCGCCGGGACATCACTGTAGTGGGGCTGATCCCTCGGGTTTCTGTTGGGTGAACAATGCGATGGTGGCAGCAGCACATGCGTATCGTGCACATTCAATCGACCGCGTGGTGATTCTAGATATTGACCTGCACCATGGAAATGGCACGCAAGCCTTGGCTTGGCGAAGAAATGCCGATGCTGCTGCGTCAGACTCCCAGCGACAAGCACGGCTTCAATCTATGATGCGAAGTATGCAGCGGACTGGTTCCGCCGCATCGCGACAAGCAGCGCGGGTGGCAGATGCTACTCGCACGCGTTGGGAACGATTGCTGCACGAAGAGTCACTCGTCGGACCACGTGCTCAGCGTCTTTTTTACGGAAGTCTTCACGATATTGAGAGCTTCCCATGTGAGAATGGGGATGCCGAGCTGATCCGTAATGCAAGTGTATGCCTTGGAGGAGCGCATGGACAATGGATTTGGAATGGTACGTATGAGAATGCATGCGCGACAGGCTAGGATGCTGCATCCCTGCTTCCTCTTGCTTACTGATGTTTCTTGGCGAGATGTAAGCTGGGCATCAGCTCGCTAGTAAAAGGTCTGAAGGAGCTGCTAGTGTTAGCGGCACCTTGCGACGACCCGAAACAGATATCTGAGCACCTGTTGTCTTGCGCCCTCTCTGCCACTGAGTTTGATGCAACAATGCGCTAACCGCAGTGCACCTTGAAACACATCGCGACGATGCTGAGTTTCAGCACTTGTACACTACGAAGTATCATCAGTTGCTGGAACAAGCGCGCCGATTCGTACGTGAGACGGATGCGCATCCGAAACGCACCCTAGTCATGATTTCATGTGGCTTTGATGCGTGTACATACGAGTATCCAGGTATGCAACGACATGGAAAGCATGTACCGCCGCAGTTTTATGCGCGCTTTGCTAAAGATGCAGCCGCCCTTGCCGACGAATGCGCCGAAGGCAAACTGGTGAGTATCCTAGAAGGAGGCTACTCGGATCGAGCCTTGACGTCTGGCGCACTAGCCCATCTGGGAGCATTGGCTGAAATGCCTTGGTGTACTGATACATATCCACGCACACAAGCGCCATGGAGTCTGGACAATGTGACGCAGTTACAAAAAATGTCAAAGCGTGTTTTACACGCAGGAAAGTCACATGTGACCGCAAGTGCTCGGCGACGAAACACGACCAACCACCCTGCATGGCTAATTCGAGCCTCAGAGCACTTTGCATCGTTCCAGCGCGCATGTGGAATTCATGCGCGACCACTCGAGATAATCAGCACGCCATCCACTCCACGAAAGTCTGTCCTCCGTGAGCTGGATGTGGATTTGCCAACGCCATCGGTTGAAACGTCCGGTGGGCATGTGCTGCGTGACCGCACTCTAAGGCGTACGCGTTCACAAACAGCTATGCTAGCAGAATCAACCTCTGGACGTGCACGCGCTCGTTCAAGGATGCCTATGGAGCCCGTCCCGCCGGTACCTACGACACCCCTGCGTGTTGGTACCAGCAGTACTGATGTGAGCAGCGGCGTCATGAGCGAAACCATTGCTACTTCTCAAGACCAATTGAACGTTGTACCGAGTGCATTGCCTGTGGAACGTGTAGGACCCAACACACCTGTGCAGCAGAACGCGACCACAGAAGCCGGTCAGAGTGATTTGTTGGACTTGCTGGGTCGCTTGCATTTACAGGAACCACGTGCTATGTGACGACGGGAGCTTGGTGACGAATGTGGCCTGGCTCATGTCTTATTAGTTGCTAGACGCAATAGACTACTTATTTCCGAGCGGATGATTTTTTCATTCGTCGCTTTTTCTCGGCCTTGGGCATCTTGGTTTTGCGACGCTCTCGATTTTCTTCTTTGACTTGTTTTCTGTGATTCTGGATCGTTAGCACCAATTGAAAGCAAACAAAAACTTACTTTGCGCTCCTCACGCTCTTTGGAACGTTGCTCATCGGGTCTCACTTCTTGCTCTGACTCGCTCTTATTGTCACCAGATTCGGCATCTTCAGCTTCGATGTCGCTCTCATCATTATCATCGACTTTATCACTCTGGTGTTCTTTCTGTTCGCTCTTTTGATAGACATCGTCCAGGCCCGTCACTCCCGAGTAAATAAGGCTGTGCACTTGACCAGATCGCACAATGTCTGCATCGCGCTCAGGATCAGCGATTTCATCCAAGTTGCGTGGCAGATAACTTTGGCGAAAGACTGAATCCTCAGCCTCCTCTTTTTGGGCATCGTCCATTTGGTCTACGAGTGAGCTGACCAGCGAAGGACCAGTCTTAGATGGTACGGCCGCAGCCGCCGTTAGCGCCGACTCTTTGGTGATGTGTGCAAGTTCCTCTATCAGGGACTCTTCCGTCTCATTGTCATGCCATGATGCCGGTTTCTGCGTTGTGGAGGGGGCAAGTACAGTGCTTTGGATCTGCTCATTATTTTCATTGCTTTGAGTGAGTTTCTCGAGTCCAGCGACGCCTCCGCCGCGTGAACGTGTACTTTCCTTTACGATGAAGTGGAATGTCTGTCGCATGCCAAGGGTTTCGACGCCATGCTTGCTGAAGTATGCATCGATATGCGCAATATCCTCGCGCAGAAAGTCAAAAGCATGCAAGTGATCATGCTCCACTGATTGTGACACATCTATAAGCCATAGATGGTTATCATGCAGCAAGATATTATACTCACTCAGATCGGCATGCACGAGGCGGCATTGGTGGTACATAAGGCGCATGGTGGCAACGAGCTCGCGATACAAACGCGTCCAGTCTTCGGGTGCAATAAGGGCCTCGGCATCCTTCAGCCGCGGACTAGACCAACCGTCGTCATCCCCGAGAAACTCCATTACCAGAACGTGGTCCCGGAGTTCAACAGGTGCGGGTGCCCGAAGTCCTGCATTCACAAGGCGTTTGAGGTTTCGCATCTCCTTTTCTGCCCAGAGCCGCACCATTTTTCGCGGATTATGTCTGGCATAACCATGGCGGAAGCGGAATTCACCCGACACATATCGATCGCGGTCCTTGAACACAAGAATACTAGTTTTGTATATTTTGATCGCCACACTTCTTGGCGGCTGCCCTGGTTCCAGTGGTGGACGTACCGCATAGTATACATTGGCTTCTTTGCCTGTGCTGATGCACCCATTTACCTCGGAAATGAGCTCGCGACGGATCATTTTAGACAAGATAAGAAGTGTACGCGGATCGAGCACTTGTTGTAGCGTCGCTCGATCGGCCTTGTCTTTTCGTCGATTCACCTCTAGTTTGTTCGTTTTTCGCGGGACACGCGCATCGACGCTGCCACCAGCAACACGCGATGGATCGTATGCATCGTCAATATGGATGCGCGCTGTGTATTTCGACAGAGCAGCAATTTGTGCTGCTGTCTTACTAGAATGCATAGCTGCATCATCCGATGGCGCAGAATGATCGTGGCTCAATAGCCCGGCACCAATAGTCGAAGATGCTGCGGCACGTTCATGTGCAACCTTGGATGCACGTAGACGTGCTCGATTTACTGCTGGCATCGCTGTTTGAGCATCATTTGTAGGATTTTGCAAAGCCGTGGCCATCTGCCGAGCGCGGTTGTACTGCTTCGTGAAGTCTGAACATGGTAGGTGCATGAGTACAATGATCGAGCAAGGACATAACAACTACGCACCACCTCGAGCGATTTCCCAGTCTGCGTCGTCCACGGCACCGCGAGCCAGGAGGTCGTCCTCATCCTCGTCAGATTCATTCATAACGTCAGAATCAGACCATTCTTCAATATCATGAGTGTGTTCATCGAGATTCTGTGCCATAGGGTATGGGATTTGGCGTCAGGCAGGCACAGAGTGCGAGGGAATACAAAGGTGTTAGACACGCGTGTCAGGAATATGGATAAGAAGTACGCAAATGCCAAAATGTGTCCAAAAATTTCGTCGTGTAGATAAAATTAGATATGCCGACTGTGCCTTCAAGGCATAGTGTGCTAATGTGGAGCATGATACGTCCACAGCTGCATAGCTGTAAAAAACTCGTCTTAATGCTGTGCAACCGTTGAAACAACTACGTTGGGACCTTATAAACAATGTAGGGTAGAAGTACTTTATGAAACTTGGCGCGGGCCGCGTGGACCACGAACATGGCTCTGTCGGGGGCGAACGGGTGTGGTGCCATGCATATCAGGCACGGCAGGCTGTGCGCTCGCTTGCGTGGACGGTGTTGGTTCAGGTGCTACCTCTGGCATTTCCAAAGATGAATCAAGGTCAGAAGCAAGGTTCAAAGACGACGTGGAAGCGGCAGCAGAAGTAGTGGCTGCATCAGAAGCTGTCTCAAAAAGCTTCTGGCGTGCTTGGTGGACTTGGCTCGTGCCCGGAGAATCCATTTTGGGAGGCGGTGCAGGTGCCTCAGATATGCGTATCGGCGTGGGAGTGGTCATACTGGCCATAATGTCAGGATGCTCGGTGCCTGAAGTCGTGTTAGGGGTATGATGATTTTGGCTCGAGCAACTAGGTTTCGTGGGTGTTTCAGAGGCCGTCGACTTCGTGCTGGCGGCGGGCCCAGCTTGAACCGGACTTATGTCAAGCTGCAAGTGATTGAGTGATACAACGCGTCCGTTAGAGCCAACTGAACTGGCCCTCGATGCCGCACTGGATGTGCGAGAATGCGGTGCGGACGAGTGTCGAGACTCGATCTGAGTAAATCGGCGCTGAAGCATGTCATTAGGCGGCGGGCCCAAACTTTGCAGAGAGCTGCGCTTAATGCGTTCATCAACAAGCATGCTGCGATGTCGAAGGAGGGGCGACTGCCGGTATGGACTGAGTCCTTTCATATCCGACTCTTTGGCTTTTTGGCGCATCAATGGAGGGAGAAGCACCTCGTAATGCATGACCAAATCTCGCAGAAGCAACGCAGGGTAATCGGAGAACACGAGTGACGGTAAGGTGCTGTTCGGTCGCAATACAGCACGGCCTATGGCCAGACCCAGCTTCGACAGGTACACATCTTCCGTTTCTTCTGTCGGGGTATTTTTCACCAGCTTGTAGAAGTGAGCGACGAGTGAATCGAGACACGTAAGATGCAGTTTTGGCAAGCGGCTCAGGACAGTGGAGAGCCCCTGTACAAGTGGCTCGACGAGTGCCCGATGCTCATGCTCATGCTCACCCGCCTCCTTTCGTAGTGAGAGGAAACGAATGCGTGCCGCCTCATAAATCGTGACAACTTCATCCCATACAGAATAAGGAAGGAGTGGCGAGTTCAATTCCAAGAGCCATAGTTTCACAGTGGCGGCCAGTACAGGTGCATCAATGGTATCAAGCAGTTGATCAGGCGCCGTCGACTCGAACACGTTCATTCCGCGGTTCTGATCGTAAAAGTCCGACAGACTTTCGCGAAGTTCGTGCACTTTTACAAGTGGTACATCATACAGCCAAATGCGTCGTTTCTCAGCATGAATGGTTTCATCGGTCGATACACCACTCTTAGGAATCCAGCGTGAACGCTCCGCATAGGAGCGCTGAAGCGCTGACAACAGCGCGTGGAACACAGGGGGCAATGTTGGCATTGTCAGCGATGACCCAGGCGCTGCAAGTGTTGTTGCCGTATGGGCTGACAAAGCTGCGCCTTTCGCTGCAGCCATCAAGTCCATGCCAAAGCCGCCATTCGTCATGCCTGCGACAGAGAACAGGTCGTCATGATAGTAGGGCTTGAAGACTACAGCCACGGGACGGAAAGGGCCGGTGCGGTAGTTCATGACGAGGTGCTGGATGTGTACGGCAGGGTCCATAGGGGCTCGGTCGGTGCGACTCAGCTTATCATCGTCAGTGACTCCGCTAAGGGCCCTCATTGCCTGCTCCCAAGCAACAAGCACACGTTGTATAGCCACTGCTCGGTCAAACTCCCACTTTTGCGAGAGTTTGTACTCATGAATCAATATTTCTTCTGCTCGGCAACGAAGCTTATCCTGAAGCACTATTGCGTCTCGGTATGCCTTCTCCGCTGCCTCGGCTTCACGGCGCAGTCGAACATGCCGAGGCTCTGAGAGACCAGTGACAGCCGCACGCACCTGTGCCAACGCTTGCGAATCTTGCACGCGCTCCATGGTCAAGTTCCAGTATGAGGAGAAGCGCGACTTCTGGCGCTCATGCGGAGAAGTCTCATTGGTTTCAGATGGGTGGGACGACTCGGAAGGCTTGCGTGCCTTAAAGCCAAACTGCTGTCGCAATGTTTCACGCCGCTTGAGCTTCTGTGCTTCCGCCTCACTCAAAGAGGGGGACGCTGAGGCAACTGATTCAGCATGAGAAACGCCGCTTGCATCGGACGGCGTGGCTTGCTGCGCTGACTCCTGCGTTCCTTCTCGAATGGGTTCCTCATTGGCCTCCTGTTGGAGCTCCTGCTCACGCGCTGATGACGCAGGCGCCGGCCTCTCCATTTCTTTCTCGCCAGTTTCGTCCGTGGCAGTCATGATGACGGACGTCTCAGGCATAGAAGCTACTCTCTGGCCAAGGGACAATCGTTTCATACTGGGTGACGAGTCTTTCGTGTTTCGCGGCCCATTGGTCATAGCATTTACATGTGGGCCAGGTGCAAAACGTGCATCATCTTCTGCCTCATCAGCATGCCAACAGCGTGCCTCATAGGAAGATTGTCGTTTCTTGACTTCATTCGTCTGGCGCTCCATCTCAGCCAGCGATGCGTCAATGAGCTGCCAGCTTTGCCGCACACGCTCAGCATGTGTAGCCGCCCATTTCCCAAATGGCTCAACAATCATAGATTCAAGCCTTTTGGCTACTTGGATGTGCCTAACTGCCTCGCCAGCCGTCGTGCTTTGGATCACGTCTCGCACCATTTGTGACGTTAGTGCATTGCTGTGCAGGTAACCAGTGCGAGCGTCGTCAACTGAACCAGGAAACATCGTGTCCGAGACGCACGGGACAATAGGACCCTGAGAAAGCGCGCGCGCATACGCATACTCGCTGTCTACACGGTGCTGGATCGATGCAAGCACAGATTCATTTTCGTCCAGACCTTCTTGCAGTCGAGAGTACAAAACAATCGCGCCCTTCCTGTACTCAGGGAATGTCCAAAAGGACGCAGCAAATGTGGGTGGATATGTGATGCCTAGATTTGGCGACGCCGTCATCGCCTGTCGTCTTGCAGCTTTGAGCAAGAGGCCGACTGACTCGTTGTGTCGTCGGCGTCCGGCGTCGAGAATAGGAGGGCGCTCTTTTTGATGCGTGTCTTCTCCAGTCTGCCCCACCATGGCTCCGAACATGTGGCAACCACGTGGCTACGATCGAAGACCTTGAGCTCTTTTGCAGTGCCGCACCAAAAACGTCCGAGGTCGTTTACGTCGGTCGGTTGTCGGTCGCGTGGAGACAGCAAATAGGTTCGTGTTCTGTCGTAAGCACTGCTGCTGCTGCTGTTGTTGTTGTCGACGACGACGCAAACTGTGAATGACTATGTCGAGTGCGATGCCAAATACATCGCTGTATGTCAAGAATATTAATTCGAAAGTGAAGAAACCTGGTATGTATCGATCTGCTATAGAATCAGGAACATTGACTCTTGCAGAGCTTCGCCGACAGCTGTACAGCTTGTTTGGGAGCTATGGCAAAGTCTTGGATGTTGTAGCAACACGTGCAGATGGCATGCGCGGCCAGGCATTTGTTGTGTTCCGCGATCTACAGAGCGCGACAGCAGCATTACGTGCGCTTGATGGATTTGAATTCTATGAAAAACCTTTGGTACGTGCCCGACAATGCTGACCATGAACTAGAAGCTGGAGTATGCACGAACACGCTCCAAGGCAACGGTAGTTGCTGAGCATGGCGAAGAAGCGCTGCTTCGACCGGACCTCATATATAAAAATGCCGATGGCACAGCTATTGGTGGGCGGGTAACATTCTCCAATGCTCAGGGTGACGCGCAGGCTCAAGAGCGGAAACGTCTGCGAGATGAATCGGGTTCATCCATTGCTCCAACAAACTCGGCTGTCGAGCCTCTGCACGGCAATTCCAACGCAACTGACGTGAGGCCGTCGAAAGCGGCCCGTACTGAGCCAATCCCCGATTCTGAGAGTCATCATGCACAAATGCGCAACCAGAATGGTGTAGAAAAAGCTGACGATGACGATGATGACGATGACGGTATGTGTTTTCGGACATGGACTCATGCCAAGCAGCTATGGAAATTGGAGACTCAGACTCGGACGATTGAACATTATGGGCCATGGCTCAACTCGTACCATGGATGTTGCTGTAAACATAATAGACTTTGTCGTTCTTTCCTGGAGAGCCCACCCATGATACCCACATACTCTTCGTTATTATGGAACGAAATAGTGTTCACGAAGCCTGCCATCTCACTGGATACTTTTGTCTGTCCGTAGGTCTTCACCCCATACTCTATGATACACATACGAAGTCATGCATCAACACACACAAACACACGCCCGCACATCACCGGTTCGGGAGAAGACGCATTGCAAAACACTATGCATTTTTTCAGTCAGGTATTCAACTAGGACACCCATCGGGATCTCACCCCGTCAAGAGATACACTAGTACAGAGAGCGAGAAGAGGATCGATTGGAACTAGCCGGTATGATGAGAGCACATTTACTCATCGTCCTCATCGTCATTGTCCTCGTCGTCATCGTCGTCCTCATCTTCCTCATCCTCCTCGCGCTGCGACTCAAGAACGGCAACAGCAATACGGTCGAGGTCACGCATGCCATCCTGCGAAATGATACGGCCGCCCTTGCTGCTGTGTTCCAGCACGCCAATAGCCTCAAGGCTCTGAAGAACCTTGCGCTGCACAGCGCCCGAAGCAGGGCTGTGGTGCGAAGGACGGAAGCCACGGTTCTTAGGGCCACCATGCAGCTTGCAGAGCGAACCTACACCAACCGACTTGTGCAGGTAGACATGACGCGCAAGGGCAGCAGCGCGAATGTACCACCAGTCCGGATCGTAAGGGGCCTGCTCCTTGTAGGCACCCGTCTTGACAATGTCGACCCACGTCGGCATTTCAAGCTTACCTGTACACGTACGTTAGTACTCGTTCCAACGAGCATCCGTTTGAGTCGCTGGGCCGACCTGCATGCAAGCTGCTCCAAGAACCGGCGGTGTTGACATCACAGACAATGCTGCTGCGACTCATCCACTCATCCCAGGTGTACACTTCAAGTGCAACGGCATGCACAATGTCGGCCCCAGGACAAAACTGTCTGCACACGTACCCGACCGCTTCAAGTGCTGAGCGTAAGCGTGAATGAATTGAGCGGCATCGACATCCTTGACGCTGTGAAAAGTTAGTACTTTGTCATACAGCCGAGTGTCATAACGTACTTCGGCATGGTGACTCTATGTGAAGGTAAGCGTAGTGCACGTTGAGCTACGAAGAAGCCGCCGGCGCGCGCACGAAAAACGAGGGGCCGTCGAGGGAGCATGTGTCGTCGGCCGAACGTGGGTGGTTCGCGTGCGAAATTCAGTACGAACTATATTCACCAACATGTGACTATTATGCTTACATAAAATGAGGTGAGGTCCTGCAAGGCGTCAGTACGTTGGTCGCCGATAATGGTCGCCGAAATCGACGCACGTACCAGCTGAAGTCGCGGAATTCGGCTTGGTCCTCGGGTGAAAAGATGCTGTGAACGGGAGTGAGTGTAGGTTTTTCCCTGGTGAACTAGCCATATGTGTTAGTAATTGCGCGTCTGTACGAACCTCAGTATCGAACCACTCGGTGTCGCTCGCATGGCGCAGCGTCGGACAGAAAGGCGGAGTGATGCGTTTTTGGATGAGGGCATCCCAATTAATGTCGCGGAAGAATGGATGCGCCTTCACATCTTCGGCATCGTTGGGCCCAGCGCCAAGACGACGAGCGGGATCACGCGTAAGTAGGCGTTGCAATAGAGAAACGGAGTCGCGAGGCATCTGAATTGGATACAAAGGCTCGTCTTCCAAGATGGCGTCGAAGATCTCGTCCTCGTCGTCGCCGCGGAAGGGTGCCTGGCCCAAGAGCATTTCGTACAGCAATATGCCAAATGCCCACCAGTCCACAGCGCGTCCGTACCGCTGCTCAAGCAGGATCTCTGGAGCCATAAACTCGGGCGTGCCACAGAAGGTTGAGGTTGTGTTGCCGTACCACATGTTTTCCTTACACAAACCATAGTCAGCAATCTTGATATGTCCGTCCAGCGTTAGCATGATATTATCGAGCTTAAGATCACGGTATATGATGCCGTGTTTGTGGAAGTACTGGAGCGCTAGCAGCACTTCCGCCGCATAGAATTTTGCCCGATGCAAATTAAACTGCTCGCGCTGGATATGGAGCATCAAGTCGCCACCACTCACATACTCCATCACAAAGTACACACGAGTCTCTGTCTGAAAGCAAGAGTGCAGGTTGAGAAGAAATGGATGCTGTTCACGCGCCACGGTCAGGAACACTCGCTTCTCGGACCGCGTGCTATCGATTTCGTCATTCTCGATGATGAACTCCTTCTTCAGCACCTTGATCGCATACAAAGCACCGGTGCGCTTCTCCTCAGCAAGCATGACCTTGCCGAAATTGCCTTTGCCCAGAACAGCCAGGAAGTTGAAGTCGTCCAACGATACATTGTGCTGTGCGGACGCAGGGAACTCCAAGGCACCGGGTGGCGCCGCCGTCGCAATGGAGGATGCCATTGATGATGGCGGCACGGACGAGGGCGCGGGTGGCGTCACGATTGTCTGCTGCGGTGCAGTTTGTGCGGAGGGAGCCAGACCACCCGCTGATGGCATGGATGAGCGTTGTGAATGCGCAGCTGGGGGCTGTCTTGGCTCCGTCGCTGGTGACGCTGGCAATGGCTGATTGGCTTGGGCGGATGATGACAATGGTGGTGGTGGTGGTAACGATGTAGGATCATGCCATGATTTGCTCGGCGGAACTCCTGCTGCTGATGGCGACACGGGAGCAGTGGCCTGGCCAGCCGAGACGCTCGGCTGGTGAGTGGGGATGGGAATAGGGGCCGAGGTGGGGACGGCAGTAGTTGAGGCAGGCGCTGCGGATGTCATGGGGGCCGGTGCAGCAGCTGAGCGATGCGAAGGCGAGAGCCTCAGCGCATGGAGAGCGGGGAATATATTGTCCAAGCTGGTGCGGCGGCTTGTCGGCAGCGAAGGCGACGAAGTCTCGATGGAATGAGTGGCTGGTGCACCTTGGGTCTTGGCGGGCATGCTAGGCAAGGTAGCTGCCGGCGGAGTCAAACTCATGCTCAAGCGGTTCTTCTTGATGCTCGCAATGTTGCTAAGCATTTGGTTTGCCATTTCCATCGACATGCCACAAAAGTCCGGCACAAGGTGAACACAGTCGGCATGACAGGTAATATCACATTCACTGCACTTGCGACTCGCGCGTCGTCCCAGGGGCAGCATCGTTCCACAATGACAGCACCAGTTGGCTCCCAGATTCGTGAATGGCTCGAAGCGGTGTGGGATACGGTGCTTCAGCTCAACCTCGTCGTTTGCTGACGCACCCGACTTGGTGCCGATGCACTTGGTCACGATCTTTGGCGCACATTTCCTGTGACAGCGGTAGTTGCAATCTTCACATTGGCTTCCAGCTGCATTCAGGAGCAGTTCACCACACAGCGCACAACGGATCACCTGGTAGAACTGACGCGGTACGAAACGGTGGCCATTGACAACAGACACCTGGTCGCGGCGCTTGCGCATGGCGCCATGGCGACCCAGTCCCGTGTCATAAGAGCGCTTTGGGACATTCTGCTTGGTGAAACCGAGCTGCAAATACACGGCACCTCGCGGTTCGACAGTGAACCAGCCTTCTAGGCCTGACTTGGCCGCCTGCTGTGCTGTGGGCTGGGCGGGGGAAAGCGAAGAGGTCATCGATGCCATGGTGTCGGCAGTGACCCAATCGCTGCTATTCGGTGTCATGGGCGATGGAGACGCCGATGGCAAGCCATCAGCGCCGACTTGGCCAGCCTTGATTTTGCGCAACTGTTCGATAATGTCACTGATGCGGAGCCACAGCAAACCAACGGGGACGGGTGCAGATGTGCCTACGCGGTCGAAGATGACCAGCTCGACTTCGTTTGTGTTCTCAAGCGGGAGCTCATAGCTGACATTCCATGCATCAGAGCGGGAAGATGGGGTGCGTACTCGCTCCGATTCTTCCACCTTGATAGACACATACGATTCGCGCATGGAACGAGTGCTGCTGGATATCGCGGCATGATCCACTTCCTTTGCACCCTTGATAGCAATCGACAGAGTGCCGGACTGGGGCTTATGCGCACGACGAGCCGCATAAGGATTTTCCTGTTGCGCCTCTTCGTCATCGCGCATGTCCAGCTGCTGGTATCGCTTGAGCGCTTGCTGGATCAGGACAAGCTTGCCTGCACTTTCGGTGCGCTGGTTCATCGCATCACCCTGACTCCGACGATCGCCTTCAGCCTGGTACAGCCGAGCAATCTTGTCGTAGCCGTGCTTGAACTGGCGTTCGAGTTGGAGCTTGTATTCAAGCTGACTGATCATGCGCTGAACCTTGGCGCTTGTGAGCGGCGTGTCGTACTTCATGAGATCCAAGGGTGTGTAGTTTCGGCGCGCAGCAGTGGAGACGCGTGTTAGCGCTGCGGGATCGCTGCCAGGGGCCATGACGGCGCCGTTGGAGAAGGCGCCTGTGCGGTAAGCAGCGCTGCTATCGATGGGAAACATGGCGGATGGCGGCACACTCGCATCAGATGGCGAGCGTTTAGAGAATTCGTCGGCCAAGTACGACGCTGTAGCGGACGTGTCCGGGTCTGGATTTGGCGATGCAGCACTACTGGTCGTGAGAGCCGATGCTGAGTGTGACGGCTGGTTCATGACGCCTGGTGATAGGTCGATGGATGCGCGTCGGTGCAGAGATGCAAGGCTCTCTTCGAGAAACTGGATAGTGCGACGTGCATCGCGAATGTTGGAATCCGCCTGACGAATCACATCCTGATTTGGAGTGGCACTCCGAAGTGCTTGAAATCCCTCGATAATGCGACGTTGCGTGTGAATGCGCGACTCCAGGTCGGCCACTTTGGTTGGGATCGACTCCTATGAGTCAAGCGTTAGCATTTGCATTCATCGCACATGGGCATGGCGCACAACGTACCGGCATATTCGCACACGTGGGTGTCTTTCTCTGGCTCGTGCAGTCACAAGTCTATTCTTATGTAGGAACAAGTTCCACCAGGATCTTTGAGAGGCGCAGCACTTCCAGACAAGGGGCGCGTGTCACGAGACGTGCTTGAAGGAAGCGCGCAGGAATGCTGGTGCAGAGTAGCCACCAGCGAACGTAGTGGCGGGAGTGGCTTGCTCTATCAGTGTGCCTATGACGACGAGTGGCGCCGCAATTTATCACACACACACACACACGTACACACTTACACACCCTCACACACGCACATGCCCACACACGCCCACACATACCCACACATACCCACACATACCCACACACCTCCCCCAACCACTCACCCATGCGGTAATCTCGGCCGAGATGCGCTTACGGAAGGCCACGCTCGAAGCTCGGAGGACGAGAGGAAGAGGAAGGACGCTTTGGCCAACTGTTTCCATACGCGATTGATCCTTGTCATGCCGCGCCAAGCTCGTGTCCGGATTCAGACACAGACGCACGCTGTGCAGTGCGACGTCGCGTTCCAGACAGCAGGGCCACGATCTAGAGCTGCACGCCAGTGCACAGGTCGAAAGGTCTTGCTGCGTTATGCGTGTCGTGTTCAGTTAGGTGAGCGTGTGATGTGTCTCGACGCCACGCAGCTAAGGCATAGCGGCGTGCGTCGTGCACTTGAGACGTTCTTTCGCTCAGTATGTGGGAATGCGCGCGGACGTGTGTGCCCTTTCTTACGTAGAGAATGCCGAGGCATTCAATGTACAGACATGCCAATGGACAGGCGTAGCGCACGATGCCCTTTTATGTAGGTACCGGGACGCGAGACCCAACGAGATTGGCGCCACATGATGCTCACGGGGCGCAGTTGAGATCATCTTGCGTCGGATCCCGCGTAGCACCACAGCGCCAACGCGGATCTCCCTAGGCATGACGTGGGAATGGCGCGATGCGTCTATTGTACAAGCGTTGTGTGCGCCTATGCTGGGCACGCCTCTTTTGCATGCGCATCATCGGATCATGCACGAGGTGCTGGCACATGTGGTCGTGCCCCAAGCCGAGCACATGAATGGTGCATATGCGGAGCATGTATGCCGGGTGACGCCGCTTCTGAGTCACATGTCGAGAAGTATCGCTGGTATGATGATGCATGCATCGACGAGCGCTGGGCTCGGTGGATCGAAGCAACCTGTCCGAGCAGAAGAGATTGCGCGCGATTTGCACATGGCTGATCGCTCTGTCATGCCGTCTACGTACTTTGTTCTACCGCGCACGTATTCCCACGGAGGACGCCGCGTAGGACACATGAGGCCGGAGGACGACTTGGCGTCGCTATCGACGGATGCGACGCAGATCTTGTCGCCGCCGCACAGCCACGCGAGTGCGATGCAATCTTCAGCATGTCCGCGCACATTAGCACGTACGTCGTCAGGAAGCACAGACATTTGGGCAACACCATGTGCATCGCCGCGTATGATGACGCCCTACGAGCATGCCTATTCAGATTCTTGATGGTACATAGAATATCTCACGACGGTCGACGTGGCAGGGAATGTGGGCGCGCCGAGCGGAGCCAGCTAGGCCCGCCGCCCTGCTCGCGGGGCGGGCGATCAGCTTTGACGACCGGGGGTATCTGAGCCGAGGGAGCCGGCTTGGCCGACGAGGACGAAGCCTGGTTTCGCTCGACAATGGCGGCCCACTTGCCGGGCTTTTTGGTGCGTTGTGTCGCTGGCTGTTGGGCCTTGGTGGGTGCGAGGAGAGCCGCTGATGGGACGACTCTTGGGGGTGCTTTGAGGATGGGTGGCGGCTCGGTTGACTTGCGTTTCGAAGGCCGCTGTCCGCTGGCTTTGGCATGCACGGGTGGTGGTATGGGCTGGACGGGCTGAGGAGGCACAGGTCGTTTGTGCGTTGACAAGATGGGAGACGGGGCGGGAGCCTGTGCAGGAGCAGATGCTTTAGGTGCGAAGGTGGAAGTGGAAGGACATGTCGGTGTCGGTGCTGCGATGGTCCTGGTCTTGGGTGTCCGGACGGCCGACGGTGTGGTTGGAGACGAGGCTCGTTCGGACGAGTCAAGCTTCCGATGCAAAGGGGGTCTCAGCTTTGCGTCTCTAGAAGGCGCCGGTGTCTTCTTGGGCACGGCGGCAGATGACGACGGTGTCGGCGGACCGGAAGCCGCGGCTGCGACTTGGCTTGATTCACGACCCCCTTGATTCGGCGGAGCCAGTCGCTGCGGATGTACAAATGTGTCGCCTCGCACAGGCACAACAAAGCCGCGTGAGCGCGCCTCGCTAATCATGTCCCTCCAGATTGTGTCATTGCCTAGCATGGAGGCATTTCCAATCACTATCATGTTGCTCCGAGCACGCGTGAGAGCGACGTTCAGCCGTCGGTGATCGCTCAAAAAGCCCATCACGCCGTCCTTGTTGCTTCGCACGCAGCTCAGAATAATGATGTCTTTTTCCTGGCCCTGGAAGCCGTCCACACTGCTAAAGTCCACGTCCATCGCGGCCGCGCGTCCATACTGCGACACAAAGAGGGTGCGCAAAAGATCGACTTGCGCTTTGTACATGCTGACGAAGCCGACGCGTCCACGCAGGCTCGTTTGCGCACACGCACACAGCGCCTCGTACACCTGCATCGCCGTGTACGCCTCGCTCTGATTCTGGATCGAATGGCTGCGACCAGGTTCTTCCAGCGCATCGACGTGGAAGAAGCGAAATGGGCCAAAGAGCTGTGTGTTGTGCCATGGCTGGAGTGTTTTGGACGCCATCTGTGGTCCATCGATAAGCTGGCGGCCATAGAAGGCCGTCGACGGAAAGAGGCTAATGTCGGGATGCATGCGGTACTGAATCGATAGCAGATGCACACGGTCAGGCGACGCATTGAACATGCGCACAAACAGCGACTGCGCGTACTGCCGCCGCTCTGCCTCTTGACTCAGCACGGTGGGTGGCAGCTGCTTCGGATCACCGACAAGGATACAGCGTGTGCACTCGTAGCGAAGGGGGATGAGTGTGCTGAGCTCGACGGCCTGCGCAGCCTCATCGATCACCACCGTGTCAAACGTGTAGCGGTACAGCATCTCATGCCCGGCGCCGGCCAGTGTTGCGCACACAATCTCTGCCTCGTCGAGGATGCTCATACGGGCCATGTGACGCTCCGTCTCGGGCCGCATCGATCCCATCTTGCTGCGGCTTTGTAGGGACGACACTTGCTCGCGCAGTTCAAAGCGTTTGTCTGTGAGCTCGTTCAGCTCTGCTTGCAGCGCACGCGTACGTTCCCGGCTCGTGGACGATGTCGGTGCTGAGGCGGACTGCTCCAGCTCCGCACGCTTGTCGCGCCACGCCCGCTCCACGCGCTGGAGTTCTTCTGCGGCGCGCGATGCCGCCGTGTCCTTGGACCCGGCGTGTTCGGCGAGCGCGTCGAGCGTCACGTCGCGGACGGCCGGATTCACGGCCTCATCACGCCCGAGCCGGACGAGACGCGGCACCACGCGCTTGCCATCAATGTCGACGCCGTCCTTGATCCGGCTGACGAGCTCGTCAATGGCCGCATTGCTCGGTGCACACAGCAGCATACGAGCCGATGGGCCGTCGCGCGCCGGCGCCGCCGCTTTCTTGGGGCCGACGCTTGTCCCGGCACGCCGCGAGAGGAACGACGCAACAAGCGCACGAATCGTTTTCGTCTTGCCCGTGCCGGGGGGGCCCTGGATCAGCGAAAAGCCTGGCGTGCGCATCGTCGCGACGACAGCACGCGCCTGTGGCTCATTCAGCTCGTACATGCGCATGGCCTTCGTCTGATCAGCTACGGAGACGTCTGGCAACGGCGCGACACGCGCATGGAGCACATCCTGCACCATCGCCAAGTCCGGCACACTGCACAGCGCTGCATACTCGCGGCGAAGCGTCGTGAGGCTGAAAAGCTTGACGATGCGCCAGCCAGGCTCCTGGATCCATGGCATCGCATTCTGCGCGTGCGTGTACAGGCAACGGATGCCAAGCTCCAGCCCACTTGACCCCGGCTGACTGGTCGCTTGCTTGCGGCTAAAGTATACGTTAGCAATCAGTTTCAGTGCGCGCGATGGCAGCTCCAGGTACACAATATCAGTCTCGTTGAAGTAGACGCCTGCCGGCATCGTCGATCGCGCAGCAAATTCCAGCTGAACAAAGTTGTCCACGCGGCTTTGCCGCAGGTACTGCACATCGACAGAAGCTGCATACTTGACGTCGTCGCATGCCTGCTGGAACTGCGCCCATGCCTCGAGCGTCAGAAGCGTGCCAAAGTGCTCTGTGTAGGAGGAGGCAGTCGTGTGCCAAGAACCTGGCGACGACGTTGAGAAGGCAGTCCCATCGAGCTTCGTTGGCGGGAGTGGCTCGTTCGAGCTCATGCTCCACGACAAAATACACTCATGCATCGGCATCATGGAGGGTGCTGTCGAGAGTCGGCGTCGCCGCTGCTCGTCGTCGGCCTTGCGCATGGCCTCCTGCAAGGCCGGGTCCATCATAGGCATGACAGTTCGACGAACAACGGTGGGCTTGGCTTTGTGCGGCGACGCAAGCGCTGCGAGCCCTCCTTTGGCACTTGGCTTGCCACGCTCTGCACGCGCGCCATGACCATCGCTGCTGGACGAGTCGGCATCAGAGTCCGAGTCGTTGGTGTCCGAGTCATCTGAGCCGCCGTGGCCACTCGGATGCTGCGTCGGCCGACGAATCTGGGCTCGTGGCATCGTCGTGATGGTGCCCGTGACGCTGCTAGTCGCGAGCGGCGCGCGCGGCTCGTCAGGCTCCCATGCTCGCACTGGGGCATGTGGTTTGCGTGCGACCGAGCGAGTGAGCTGGAACTCGTTGCGTAGCTGTGCCAGCTTGCCCGTTGAATGGAGCTTCGATGCGCGCGTCGCGGATGCCGTTGACGACGAAACCCCTTTCAGCTTCGGAGCGGCCGTTCGCGGTGAGTCTCGCGTCAGGTCAACGACGATCGGCTTTTTCTTCGGTTCCGTCCGCTCCTTCTGGCCCGGTGGTACGGTCGTGAACGACAGCGTCTGCTGCAGGAGCCTGGGCTTTGTTTTCGGCTTCGGATCCGCCTTCGAGTCGGCTTTCGGCTCCGAGCGTGGGAGGGCAAGGAACTCATCCAGCAGCAGCTCCATTTGTGCCGTAGACAGCAGCGTGCGACGCTCCTGGACGTTCGTCACACCCAGCTGCTGCCCGAGAAAGTCGACCGCATGCTTCCGGACCTGGGCCGGCAGCACAATGTGCCGTGTACTAAACAAATGCACAGCCCGTCGGATGTAGTCGGACAGCTGCTGCAGAAGCTCTTCGTGATTCAGCCGGAGCCAGTTGATGGCACAATCAAGCGGCATCGCCAGCGTGCCGAGCACATCGTCCGTATGTGAATGCAGCTCGTTCGACCGGCACGCCAAATCAGCACTTTGCACCATGTACGACGCGAGCATCGGCACTTGGGCAATCCACTGCAGCATTTCCTGCCGGTCGGCCGTGCGCGACCAGTCGGGAATGCGCTCAAACATTGTGGCAATACACTCAGATATGCCTGTCCACACGAACAAGACATCGGCCTCTCGGCCCATGCCGCTCCCCCAGGGTATATACGGCAGCAGCACGCCCATATTTCGATCGCACAGCACGTGCAGCATATCGTCCAGCATTGACACGGATGCACGCGCCAATGGCAGGGCCCATGCAACGTGTCGCGCCGCTAGAACGAACAGCACGACAAAGGAACGCCCTCCCTCCAGCGCTGCCTCGCGTGCATCCATCCATAGCATGTGGAGCGACTCGAAGCGAGTGTAGGAATCATCAGCCAACGCACGGAATATCACATGCGCGCCTTGCGAGACTTCCGTGCTGGCAGACGCGCCCAGCAGTGGCAGCACTGACACACATACTCGGGGCATCGACGCAAATGTATCGCGGGCGTGAGCGAGGGCCACTGTAAAGGCATTTTCAATGCACGACATGCCTTGACGAAGTTGGACAACAAGCGCCGATATGCCCGCACACAGCCTGTCGTATGCCTGGGATGCCGGTGCCGAAGACGACGGCACTGGCATCTCCGCCAAAGGCTTGGGCGTATGCACTTCAAGGATGGGTGCAGGATAACCCGGCGCTACGATGGAAAGCGCATAGAGAAAGTACGCACACAATACCTGCGGCACATCGTTCGCTTCCTCGCTACTCAGCACTAGGGAAATGTGCTTCCACAAACGTTGCGACACGGTCGGCACACAAACGGCATCGATGCCAGCCTCCCACTGCATGAACAAACGCTCATTGGCTGTACTAGGGTCATGGTCGTGCACGTATGTCTTGCGGATAGAGGCCGCGACACCCGTTATACTGGACAAGTACAAGCACGCATTCAAGGTCTTGACAGCATCATGTACAAGCGCCAAGCCAACCGGGCGCAAAAGGCGCGGTGTCGTCAAGCCGCCCTGGACCAAGACCAATGCATACAGATCCAGCACAAGCGACACACACGCATCGCCCTGGAGGCGATCCTCTGTCGAGCTTGATGTCAGTGAGGCATGCAACGCTTTGGAGATGCGATCTTCAATGAGCAAGGCGCCCAGCGTGAGGGCCGTGCTGCGCACAGTGTCACGCTCGTGGGTCTGCTGTCGCTTTTCAAGCAAGAAGTGCGTTGCTAGCTTCAGCGCCTCGGCGTACATTGAGCGCGAATATGCATAAATGACATCAAAGAACCGGACCAAGAACACAAACAAGCACGCTGGTCGCACGCTGTCCAGCGCAGGGTGTTCAAGCACATGGATGAGGACAGGCATAGGAGAACGCCCAGTGCGACCCCATATCGACAAAGATAGAGTGTGGAGACATACGACCGATAGAACGTCAAGGAGAGGTTCCAACGGTGTATCCGAGTCGGGTATACAATCCATGGCAAGCGGCGCAAGTACCTGCCACTGCGTAGCTGATCCATCGTATGTAGGCAGGATCGCCTTCCACGCATTCGCATCATGTCCATGGGAGGCCTTGATCACAGCAACAAGCTCGTCGAATGGAGAACTCGGGCGCTTCGACTCCGTCGTCGATGTCGACGAAGACGCTCTTTCAGTATGGGGTATATGCGACAGCTCTGCAAGCATCATCCGAGCGAGTGGCCATTCCATCCGCGCGTCGGCCACATACTTTTCAGCTTTCTCGACCGCCGACTGGCCTGGCTCTAGCACATGCTGTGCTTCGAGCCACACCATATTGACGTCTCGAAGACGCGTCCTGCAGGTGTAGAAGAAAAAATATGTACGCAACTATTGAGTGGACGCGCCTTAGTCTGCACCTCTTCTCTGTTGGCTCCAGGCCCTTGATAACCTCCACATACGAAATGGGGTGCTGGCGCGTTGGTAAGTGTGGCGGCTGTGCGTTTCGCAGCGCGCCACAAGAAGGGGAGGTGGGAGGGAAGGTGTTTACGCTTAGGCTGTGTAAGTGTGTGTGGGTTTTCGCAAGAAGCCCGATCAATCCATGATTGACACGACAGTTCATTCTTCTCCACACAGACGCTCATGCTTAGACGACAGACATCACTCACCTAGTGTCAAGTGACTGTGTGTCAGACGCGCATGACCGCTCTGACCAGCAACGATACAGCGCACAAAATCCAGCAGGGTATTTCATACAAGCAGGAAGGAAATGCTGCTTTTTTACAGTGCGACTATGTGCGAGCACTTCGATCCTATCACTATGCCACACTCGTACGTACACACGTAGCACTCATGCATACACGTGCATTCACACACATATGCAGTATTTAGCAGGACTTGATGAGCAAGTGCTTCAACAATTCGGTGGCTCATCTCGCGGTCACGACGTGCGTGAGGATCAAAAGCAACTCAGCCAAGTCCGCTCCAACGTTCGTATAAGCCTAGTTATTCTAACGTTTTTCTCTCCAGATGGCAGCCTGTTACCTTGCACAAGAGCGATTCGCTCGTGCTGTCCATGCGTGCGATCAAGCATTGGTATCTGATCCGTCCAATGCAAAAGCCATGTACGTTACCCTATCTCTTATGTCCCAGTTTCCGAAAAGCACAAGCTTTACGCAGGCAAGGTGCCGTATATCAGGCAAAAGACTGGCTTGAATCAGATGCAGTGCGCGAGTATGCCAAGGGACCAGACTTTGATGCTGAAAAGTCGCGCATTGCTGTGAGTATTTCGGAGCGCGAACGCAAAAGTCATGCCAAATGGCGTGGATTCCTTTCCTAGAACAATCAGAAAATAAAAGCAACATTTACACTGTACCCAAAATTCTGTTTCCCGCCCCCCCCCCCCCACTACACACACACCAGGCGCTTTCAATCTGCGGCCGCTGTGCTTTCTGGATTTGGGCTCGTGATATAGGTCATTTCATTTTCACGTCCTGTCTGACGCACGGACATTTTCCTTTGCTCTCCACAAATGCCTCTTTAACTCTCCGTACCCAGCTTGATCCCCCAACCCACCCTTACCACCCCACCCCACTTCATCCTTTTCTGCTGGCCGACCTGGTCCTCATGCACTGGTTATGCGAAAAATACACATCCACAGCGGCTATTACTGGGCACCTCCTGCGTGGATGGTGGGAGTGTGATTCGATATTGTGCATAGCGCGACATTCTAGTCTAGTCCTGTATGCGCTCGAGAGTCGGAGCCACGCGCCATTTGAGCATATTTGCGACATCCCTCTCTGCGCTCGAGTTCTTGCTATGGATGTGAAGCGCGATAAAGGACATAAGGACGCCTTGTACATTCTCACCGACCACCCCATGCCCAGACTCGTTGCCTTTGAGCCGAGATCCCATTTTCAGGTCCATACACAGCGAGTATGGCAGCTCGACGAATCATCACGCTCACCTGCTGAGTTAGGTCTGACACTTGCATTGGAACGTGCATACGATCATTTATCACCTGGTCGTTGGGCACTAACACATGTTTTCACTGGCAACGTATACCTAGCAAGTTTGGAGAAGGATATTGCGTTCCATGCTCGTCTTGACCATGCAGTCTTGATCAGCTGTACTTTCCTAGAAAGAAGCTCACCAAAGGCTCCTTGTACGCTGGCCTGCCTGTCTATATCATCAGATTATGCTACAGCGGGTATGCCAGTTCTTACATTCTATGCGATTGACGAGTCGAAGCAAGCGCTTCGCCCTGTCCCTTGGCATGAACCGCGCGTCGCGCTGTCGCAAACCAACACACGAAAAATGCGTCGCACGGATGGTGATGCTACATACCATTTCCCTTTACCGGAAGAGGATGTCTACGGAGCGCACTATTTATTGGCTACTCCCGCGTATGCGGGTGGCGGTGTTCTTGTGTTTTGTGAACACGTCATCTTCTTCGTGCCACGTCCAAGTGATCGCCGCCGCGGGAAGACACGAGCTGAGTCACGACGTGCTCGTTATCAGGAAATTCGAATGGACCGAGGCATGCATGTGGAATCAGCCACTTGTTTGCTGTCGCATCATCACGACGAGCTGCACTTTCGCGTGTTGTTAAGTACCACGCGTGGTTCTATGTACATATTGACTGTCTCATCTTCTACAAATGCTTGGGAGACCATTCATATGCACTTGTTGCGCCTTCAAATGAGCTCAGTGGCTACAAGCCCGCAGGGACTTTCCTCTTTGGGCGAAGACTTTGTGTTTCTTGCGAGTACGACAGGCGACTCCGTCCTTTGGCACGTGGATTCGTCACCTTCGCTGCATGAGGTATATCGATGGCCGAGCACAGCACCAATTGTCGATATGGTGCTCGATAACTCCAGCGTCATGGATCGCATCATCACTGCTAGTGGTGCCGGTCCTACTAGCAGCTTGAGAGCCATAATGTACAAGGCACTCACTAGCACATTATTTATCAAACCAATGGATCTAGTGAACGTCTACGCGTTAGAATCTGCTCTCGTTCTTGTGCATCGAAACTCGGCTTCTATCGTGCAGCTCAACGAGCATGAAGACCCCACACAAATCTCCATTGTGCATGATGCACGTGTCTTGCATGCTGGCATGTTAGCGGGCTTGTACCTTGTCGCTACCTCGAAAGACATCCGCACTTATGGACGTGATAAAACAGTTTGGACGGCTCCCGACGAAATCTCAGCCTGCCACGTATTAGATGATGAACATGTGGTGATAGGTCTCGTAACACCACAGCTGCTTGTCTTGCACCACGATCATCACAACTGGTCAATTCTTCATTCACTACGAACTCATGCACCGATTTCATGCCTATTTGGCTGCGCCTCCGCTATAGTCGCGGGGTTCTGGGATCGCACGGTGCAAAAGTACGTTTGGCCTTCCATGGAAGGTGATCCAATCCATATTGCATGCACGTCGCTTCCCACATCTATTCTTCAACATGCATTCACGCCTCACGGCGAAAACCATACCGTGGTGGGCTATGCTGATGGTCATGTTGACGTGTATAATGATCAAGACAAAGTCGTGCATACGTGCCAGGTAGGTACAGAACCGATTCACTTGACCACTGCACCGCTTTCCATGATGGAGCTGCCAAACACGCACGCTATTGTAGCATCGGGCTCCTATACCTGCTTCCTATACCCTCAAGACTCTGCTTTCCGTGCAAGTATATGGCTTATTGAACATGTGCGTGCAGCAGCGTGTGTAGACGCCAGCAGCCAGGCATTGACCATGGTGTGTGCCACACAGCTCGGCTTGGAGGTGCATGCCATTCACACGCTACATCATCTAGACATTCAGAGCTTGTCGTTGAAAGGACAACAGCCCACATCCCTCACAAGCTTTGGTCCTTATATCGTTCTCACGACATGGCCTATGCATGCGTGGGAGCATCACGAACGTGGACTGAGCACGATCCGCGTCATGACAAAAGCAGGGCTCAAACAAGTCACCTCCCATTCCCTCCACGCCTATGAGCGGCCCAATAGTGCATGTGTGAAGGAATTTTACAACACGCCATACATTGTCGTTGGGACTGGGTTTTATGTAGGCGGCCGAGATTCAACATCCAGTGGTCGCCTCATCGGTTACACATGGTCGACGCCCTTGTCAAAGTTGCAGCTTATCTGGTCGTGCGATGTGCCCGGCCATGTCTATGGAGTGACAGATGTACCAGGCTCGTATCTTGTTGCAGCTGTCGATGCACAAGTACATACATATGCGCTATGCGATGGAAAGCTGGAGCTTTGCGATCGATGGGGTTGTGCCTTCCTTGCGACGTGCCTCACATCGCAAGGATCGACTGTCGTGGTGGGAGACGCCATGCACTCCCTTACGGTCCTGCAAGTCGATTCCAAAGGACGGCTGCATGAAATCGCTCGCGATGTCGATCCATATTGGACAACGGCTGTAGGCGTATTGAGTACCGAGCAACAGCAGTACATCGGCACAGACATTGCGATGAACATGTTTGTTGCTGAGCGCGTGCACCAAACGGATGGAACTGATCCATGGAGTCATGTGATGCATCGAGCGACGGCATTCCACCACGGCGACATGGTGAATACAATCCAAAGCGTGGCCGACGGCCGTATCCTGTTTGGTACGGCCTCAGGCTCCATTGGTACGCTGATGTACGTGCCTGATGAAACAGCATCCATGCTCTGGTGCGTTCAAGAGGCTTTGTCGCATCAAAGACATGCGCATGGCGACCTTTCATGGGAGTCTTGGCGTACGCTTCGCACAGACATGCAGATATGCGCACCGCGCCATGTATTAGATGCTGAGCTGCTCACAACATTTTTTACGTGTGAATCGCGTACTGGCATAGTTGGCATGGCACGACACACTGCTCGCGAACTTGGCTGGAAACATGAGCACTTTGATGAGGCAACGATTGCACATGCCCTTCGTGCACTACAACTGAAATGCTGAAGCATACGCAAACATAGTCGTCTGTACAAGAGACCATTTCATGCACCGATGTACATGGAACCGATATCGAGCAAAAAGCACTTAGCCCCTGACTTGAGCTCAGTCACGCACACATGACCCAGCTTATGGAAGCCTTGCGACAGTACGCGCAAGTGCATGTCAACCGTACGGCTCATCCCCGGGCGAACAGACCTAGGTTTGTTAGTGCATCTGCTTCAATAAACGTACCCAACACGGATGCTGCTGTGTTCCGCCACAATAGCGCGGTTTTTCTGTGGCGCCGGCTCGAGATCCATCGCCCAAGAGACCTGTATATCCATAGGATCAGGAGATACATTCGACAATGCGATGCAGATATGAATGCGATGAGAGCCAGCTTCTGTGGGTTCCTGATATGTCTTGAGCGACGCCAGCAGACAAGAGGCAAACGAGCTCACACGCGTCGGATCAAACCCAATTCGCTGCGAATGGCTTTCACTCCACCCAACAGCATGACGTGTGGTGCTTTTGCTACGTCCATCTGCGTCTTTGATTGACACTCCTTGTGCCCCTTCGCGCGTCTGATCGTAGGAGATCGTCTCCTCAAGACGAACAGGTTCTGCATTTCGAGACGCTAACAATGCCATTGGCGCAAGAGATGCATCACCCGCCGTTGGTGGTGGCGGTGTATCCGGAGTCCATGGCTTCGGAATTTGGCCCATAGATCGGCGAATTATATGCTCGGCAAATGAGCGCCGCTGCAAGTCAAGGAGCGCTAGCGACAAATCCATGAACCCATTCCATTGCGACACACATGTGCTGTGGGCCGACGTATGTGGTCCGCGCTCCGGTGTGCCAAGCATCGTGACACGAGTCGATCGATGAGGATCCCATGTGGTCAGCTGCCGCGCCAACGTCTGCGCATCGAGGTCCTCCGAGCTGATACGAAGTCGCACTGTGTATAACATATTGTGCTGAGCATGTCGTCCCAGACAAACGGGCAGTGATGACGCGTGGCCCGGTAATGGTTCAATTACGATCTGTACGGGATCATTCATCGACATAAAGCCCGTCTCTCTCGTCATGTCGGACCGTTCACCCATGTCTAGATGCAGCGCGTGAAGCCAGAAAGGAATGGTCATTGGCAAGCCATCTAGCTCTATGCACACCACCACACTTTGTGCATCGTCAGATGTGTCAAGCGACAAAGTACGACTAAGTGTGCGCATCCTCACAGCCGTCGATGCACAGACCACAACAAACACGTGTGTCATAGAGGTCAGCGACACGGGGCCTTGTGATGCAAGCGTCGCAATGTCGGTTGTCGATGACATCGTTGCAGACTCTTCACGCGGCTTGCTTGCCACGCCCACAGGCGTTGATGACTGGCGTTGCGGAAGACGCGGTCCAAATCGGGCCGAATGTGAGAGAGGAGCCAGGGCAATATCCGCATCAGATGCCCGAGCTGCTGCTTCAAGCTCTTTGATATGATTCAACCGGCTGGACAAAGAACTAGCCTCACCCCACGGCGCAGTGATGTCTGTACCAAGCACACCAGGAGCAAGCATGGACAGCGGCATCATTGTGAGCCGCTTCGACAGGTATTGCATGCGCTGCTCGGGCGTCTCATCCGGCACCTTGACGGTGTCGGCGAGGTCACTAAGAAGATCAACGTCGATGATATACGGATCAGACGATTGAGCAAATGGATGTTGTCGGTTCGATGAGTAATGGAAAGGCATTTGGGGCGGTGTTGCTTGTGCTTGCGCAGCAAGAAGCGCGAGCTCCAAGCGCAGTTGAAGCATAGCATTGATTTTCATTCGCTCGCGGGGCAAGTCCGTCATGGTATAAGGCACATTCACATCGCTCGTCCAACGCACGACCCACGACTTTTGTTGTGTATCGTATGTGATGCCAGGAACGAAGGATTTATCGAGGAAAGGCTCAACAGCCTCCGTCTCAGGCCTCTGGATACGTGTAAGTGGTGAGCGGCGAAGAACAAAGTCTGTCGAGCTCGGTAGGCGCTGCCAATAATGGATGAAAAGCGAAGCGGGAGTTCTTGTCTCCTTTTCTTCACTCATAGAGCCGCGTAACGACACGTGTAGTGACGATAACAAAATGACCAGCAGAGGTGGCAGCGTCATGACAGAGTGATCGTCGAGCGTATGTACATCGGAAAACATATGAATTGGTGCAGGAAGCATAGTCGGTAAGGATGGAAGTTTCATGGTCAGCTGAACGCGTATGTGTTCATCATAGAATAGACATGCATATTCATCAATCATTGAAGCCGGTGGCATGGCAAGCTCAAGAGACGAGCCTGCGAACAATGCAGCTATGTCCACACATAGTTCACGCGCATCAGTGTATGCGAGTGTAGGCGTCAGCACGTCCTCGTGCATGACCATCCCTACTACGCAAACGCAATCTACCAGCCTTGTTTCGTCTCTTGCTTTGCCTCGTTCGTTACTTCCTATCGAGACAGGCAGCTCGCTACGAAGTGTGGAGAACCAACGCATCCTTTCTCGATTGGCTGACTTCCCCACCCCCTACCCCCGGACTATTACGTAGTCGTCATCCACCCCAGAGCTCATTTACATACTTGGTAATGCCCCTGCCCCTACCACGCTGAATCGCTCGCGCTTCACCGACACCTGGGGACTTGCTTGTCAAGCTATACAATGTACAAGATTTTCGATGCCAAGAAGAAGCACTAACTAGGATCTCACATCGTATGCGTCTCACGTACTTGTTGAACTTTTCTTTCACAGCCACACCACACGTACCCATACTCACCTAGTGCGAACTTGGCACACATGCTTGACCGCGACACTCTTTACGCATCAGATCATCGGCTGTCATAGCTCCCTCCCTCGCTCTCTTTCTCTTGAAGATATCTAGCGGTATTATGAAGACACTCTCTACACAAAGAGATTACTACTTAAGCCTCGAACGTGAGCGCAGCACCAAGCTTGTGAGCACTGGCATCTGTCGAGCCGGACGACAGTTTGATCGTGTCAAGAGCAAGACCGAACGTAGCCTTAATGCCAGGACGAAGCGCCTGCGCATAGCCAAGGGCCAAAATACCCGAGTTGTTGATCTTGGCCTTGATGAAGGCAGCGTTGTCGAGGTACGTCTTCGTGCCGACCTCAAGGTTCATGTTGCTCGAGGCCTTCGAGTCATACGTGGCACGAGCACTAGCCTCAATGTCCTGGTTCACTCGGTGGTAGTACGAAGCGCTGTACGTGGAGAGGTTGCCCAGCGCGTGGAGTGTGATGGCATACTCAGGAGCGTGGAAGCCAGCGGCCAGGTTGTAACGCGCAAGCTTCTTGTCCTTTGCGTTGTACGCGGCCTCAGCACCGAACAGGAAGCCATCACGGCCAACCACAGCATCAGCGGTAAGCAGAGGACCCTTGAAAACGTCCACAAAGTTGCGCATGTGCAGGCCTGGCGTTCGGTAGGTCAAAGCCAGGAGAGCGTTCTTGGCCTGCTTCTCTGGCACAAGCGTCGAAATGGCCTCGAGCTTCAGGCCCTTAGCGAGATGGTTCTCGGACTCAATGTGGTTGCGCAGCACATTGGCGGTCGACCAGGCCTGTGTGAAGGCGAGACCCTTCTTGCGGTCTTGCCAGCTGGCCTCAAGGTCACCGCTAATGTTCGACGACTTGTTGTCTTGCAGACCCAGCACACGGAATGTCACACCCGATGGCGTGCGGGTCTTGACCTCAAGGGTCGAGCCATGGATGGGGTAGTCCTTGCCAAGGATATCCGACGCGGCCTTACCAAGGTCCTTCCAGCTAGGTGGCACAGGGATCGACATGGCGTTCTGGTACAGTGGGTGAATGCAGAGGTAGAGAGAGAGTAGGTGGCACTGTTGTATTTGCGCCCGTCTTGAGTGGCCCGCCCACTTATTCCGTGCCGCTGGCATTACGCACGCGCCCGGCCTGCTCGGCCGGGACCGGGCAAGGTGCCTTGCGCTGGTCAATCCATCCCTCTACCCTCGTCTCATCAGGCACGTGGCGCAAATGCACCCCAATAGGCAGTGTTGGCTGTATAAGCAGGCCATGCGAGTCCGATGAGACGTCTGGATCAAACCCAGCCTGCTTGGAGTGGCGCTCGTATTGGAGTCGGAACCCAGACGGGCCCTTCAATTCCGTGAATAACACGTTTTTTTTTTTCCATTCTTGAGGGGATCCGCGGAGCATATTCATCCACTTGATCCAGGTCTCTCTGTCTCAACTCTCAGACGATCTATCTGAATTCCACTTCGCGGATAGCTATAGTGCCAGCATACTAGAAATATCTCTTGCGAGCGCTGTCAGCCATGCTTCCGCACCAGCAAAACAAAATTGATATCTCGGTACGTATGCGAGGGCGGCGCTGGTTCTGTCGACAATCGATTTGCTTTTACCCTTTGTGAGTACAGCGAACTAACATGCGAACCGCATACGCGGTGATCATCCAAACAGTCGCTCACGGAGGAAGAGCAAAAACTGTTTCGTTTGTACGGCAAGCTACCGAATCGCAAAGATTTAGTGGCGAACAAGTTGAAAGAACGAAAATACTTCGACTCTGGCGATTACGCTTTGTCAAAAGCCGGCCGTGCGCCCAAGCAGTCAGTCGGTACTACTATTCCCAATCCGGAGATGGTGCCTCATGCCGCGCATCCTTCGCACCCTGTGCAAACGCCTGGCATGTTTGTACAAGGAAGTGGTCTGGGAGGTGCTACTAATGGCCCGAATGTACCAACTAGCCCTGGTGCGTCTAACATGATGAACGTCCCATCTAGCCCGTCAGGTGGCCACCGAACATCGGTAGGCAGTGGTTCATTCACAGACACGGGTTCTCGTTCATCATTTCCTATGGCCACGGGCGTAATGGCTGGCAGTCCAAGTCGTGAGCCAACAAGTTCTCTGAGCCGCGAACAGATGCCAGACCCTTCGTCTTCTAATGCAATGCAGGAATGATTCCATGTTGGTAACTTGCGTACCACTCTACATGTATGTCCACACACTTGTCAACCTCTCCGCTTTTTATGTCTACCTGTATCCCTCTAGCTCAGCATTTCCGTTTCGCTCCATTTCTACCACGCTTCTTGCCTGTTCTATGGCATGGGCTGTAAAAAAGGTCCCTTCCTCCTTCACACCCCCGACGTGCTGGTTTATCTTCCCTTTCCTAACCCTTGGTGTCGAAGTGCAAAGATGTATGTAAAAAGGATGTGATGGTTGATGTTGAGCGTCACGCCACGTGGCAGTACGTGCCAACCTTCTACGTAGTGGTTTGTAAAGCCGGCTGACCGCTTGACTAGTTTATTTTGTTGCGTGCAAGTCATAGCCTCTACCAAAGATTTGACGTAAGGCTTAAGACCGACCCTTGATTGTTCTCCACACAGTCTAGTCAGAGCGCGAAGAATGGGGTCCATCACGGAGCTTGAAGACTCGCTCAATATGCTCCTCAAGGTCATGGCGTCTGCGATTGCATATCTCTCGCGCAAATCAGGGCACACACCAGTGAATGCGCAAGTTCCGCTGACAGTTCTTGGAAATACTGAGGCACTTCCGCCAGAGACCTTGGAGGCCAGCCGCGATGAGCTCGTGCAAGATCTGATTTCACAAGCCAAGGATGTGCAGCGTCGCATTGACGCACTCCCTTCACGAGATATTTCAGAGGATGAGCATGTACGTGGATGTTGCCTAGTGACTCTTTTGATTCGTATTGGACAGTGTCGTACTGACGCTTTTGGCAGTTAGAAGAGCTTCGGCAGCTTGAGAAGGATATACGTGATGCGAATCGCGACTACATGCAAGCATTGAATGAAGCTCGTACGTACGAATTTGTGGTCTTAAAATCTGCCAACGCTTTGTACCTCTTACTTACACAGGTACTACCAGATACATTGTCGAGCCAGCTCGATGCTTTGCTCAAGCGCCTTGCGCGAGAGCGTCACTCGGCGCGCGACGAGCTCGTCCACTCGGCGTGACAGTACATCACGTGCATGTGGAGGCGCGAAACACCTGATTTTGGATCGCAAAGTGGCGCCACACGGATTGCCTTAACATGGATGCATGGCCTGAGTCGGAGCCTGTGGGTGTATCTACCACACCAGACAACATGCCTGAGTGGAAGGATTTGGATTCCATGCTGGGATCGCCAAAGCCATGGTCCATGGTTGACATGCCTGATCTATTTCTCACAAATCTGATCCATGATGTCGATCACACTTTCACAGATGACTCACTCACAGACTTTTCCAGCACTGTCGCTACATCTGGTAGTGAGACAGAAAGCAGTCCTGGCGCTTTCCAGGAATTTATGATGCGCCATTCTTCCCCAGAGAGCCTCTCACATTCGCCGCCGCCTCTTGTGCCTGGCATTACGAGTCCTACACAGTTCACCATTCCATTACCTGATACAGAGCGCTTGGATCTTGCACCCCACGTTGCACAGACAAACGAGCCTTTAACTGCAAGCTTTGGGCTTGATCAAGTTCCTGTGACTTCCTACTCCCCTGCATACATGGAGATGACTCTGGGCATTTCGCCAGCGTCCGTCCAGCATGGCGTGGAACCAGTTAAGCCGGTGGCATCTACTGAGACAGTGCCCCCTGTAGCTTCGATGTCCTCCATGGCACTTACATCTTCAAAGGCATCTGATCACTCGAATACGCCCGTGCCGCCTGCAATGTCTGCAGCGGCTACGAAGCCAGACATTCAAGCTTCTAAGGCAGTGTCCACGCCATCCGCCACGTCTGAAGAAACGATTCTAGCGCCATTGCGTATGCAACCAGGGAGCAACCATAATGCCATGATGGCACTTTCACGCTTGCGTTCTGCCGTGCATGAAAGCGAAAAGCAAATACAAGCAAAGAAGGCCCCGTGTGCCAAGATGCCTTCAGTTTCAGCTCCGTCACATGAGATGTCTATCGCTTCCGCTACAACAACTTATTCTGAGTCTGACGCACAGCATCCAGGCCAACATGCGCGCAAAAATGCACATAATGCTATTGAAAGACGATATCGCAGCAACATAAATGATCGCATCGCAGGTTTAAGAGACGTAGTGCCGGCACTTCGCGAGACGCGCCCGCGCAATGGACGCCGCAAACGACGTCGCGGAAAAACAGAAGACATCGAACTGGTTGATGGTGTGCGGGCAGCGACGAAACTAAGTAAAGCTACGATTCTGACGAAAGCCACCGAATATATTTGCTACCTGAAATCGCGTGAGGTGCAATTAAGCCGCGAAGTCGCTGGCCTTCATATGTTGCTTCGCAGTTTTGAGGGTGGTGATGAGCTTCTGACCCAATGGTCTGCTGAGATGGAACGTTTGCACAATCAGTACCCTCCGATTGAGGCTGTGTACAGTGGTGTCGAAACACCACTGCTGACGTCACCAAACGCATCAGCCACCGGTGTGACAGCAACGTCGTTGTCGTCGTCGTCATCATCGGCATTTCCACGTGGGTCTCTCGATGTTGAAGAGGAAGACGACGAGTCTGCTGACGAGTCAGATGAAGCCGATGATACGGAGTCGTTGTCGTCAGGCTCCGGTGGCGACCCGGTTCGTGCTACGAAAGTGGCACGATACATGTTTGGCGCATTTGTGGGACTTTCGCTCTTCGGCCGCTGGGATTGGGGCGATCTAAGAAATACCGATGCAGATCTGGCTTTGCTAAATACAACGGCATTATCAGCGCCAATATCGACGTCGTCCTTGCCTCAAGCGCATGTCATGGGCGTGGGGCACCAGCTTTGGAAACGCTCGCTAAGTATGGACGACAAGCCTCGGCCTTACGATGATGTTCCAACAAGCGACCTGCTCTGGGAAGTCGCTCGTGGGTGCGTTTTGGTTACGCTCATCGTAGCGGTGGTTTGCTCAATGGGCACACAAGCCCGGCGGTGGGCATTGAAGCGTGGCTATCTAACTGCTTCTCGATTGCAGGATGCATCAACTTTGTCGGATTTGTTGTGCACACCATTGGAGCAGGTTCGCTCGCCTCCTATGCCGTTGGCGCAAGCCAAGGTCACGTACGAACGACTAGGTGACCGGCTGTGCGTCCCATCCACACGGCTTGGTCTTCTCATGCACATGACCTGGACCTGTTCTTGTTGGCTCAGTGCAGCTACGGTACCTGGCGTCGCAGGGTGGATTCGCTCGCTGACAGACCCAACTGTTGCACTCATAAAAAAGCGAGCTTTTATTAGGCGCGCAGAATTTGAGTTAGCTCTGGGGCGAAGCTTGCAACCTGACTGGTTTGTGCGGTTGCACACGCTCGTCACGCTGCATTTTTATGCGTCCGTGTTTGGCGCAGAGTTGGATGAAAAACTTGTGTTGGCCCTTGTATATTTGGATGCTGCAGAGCGAACGCATCTGCCGTATATGGCACAGCGAGGCGCTCAGGTGTGGCACAGCACGGCCGCTCGGCTCGTTGATGCATCATCTTCGTCGGACCCAGGGCAAGAACAAAACAGACGCATGCTTTCAGAACTTTTCAGTGTGCCGATATGTCATGTGAGCGCGTATGCACGTACGGCTTCTTGCGGCAATGAGAGTAGCGAGAACACTCGTCGAGACGAGGATTCTGAATGTGGCCATGTGAGTGTGTCGCCGCTTGCCAATATGATCGATGCACTGCGGCACGAGGCGCTCCTGTCGTTTTGGACGACGATGATTTCAAGTATGATGCGAGCGAGTGATAGCGTCGAATCCGCCCCGAGCGCGCACTCCTGTTGGCACCCTGCTGTCCTAGATATTGTGCGCGACACGGCATCGTTGGCGTCTGTTCAGCAGCAGCTCGCATCTCTAACACGTGACCGTGCCAGCTCGAGCAGCATGACAGTTGAGCAGATTCTTGTGGCTCATGGCATGCTCAATCTCTCCGCAGGACGCTTGGCACGTGCGCATTTGTATGTACGGATGTTGGGAAGTAAGCCCATCTCGTTGTCTGCGCGGCAGTTCATTGCATTGTGGGCGGATGCGCCCTTCGTTACATCTCGCACGCCTGTTGGGCCGGTGGACATGCTTGCGAGCGTAGCTATCGGCTGGTTTGCGATGCAACGGATGTATGCGACTCATAATGATGCGAATGCAACAGAAAATGCCAAGGCGTGGCATGATCGTCGTAGAAAGAGCGCATCATCACTTCATGCACTGGCGTCACAGTGCCTATGGACCTTTGTGTCACCCGACAAGAAAGGCAGTAGTAATGGGACATACGTGCGAGACCTACTGCCGCCCAACCAAGTGCCGTGCCTTGCTCAAGCGCTCGATTCGCTAATGGACAACCTGTTGCTTACATAGTGTACACTAGAGAAGGAAGAGAAGTCTATCGAATTAGGACAAGGAAGACTAAGAGTGGCTTCGTCGCCGCTTAGTAGATCGTGGTGGTTCTTCGGCTTCCGAGCATGATAAGGCGCTGGACGTCGCATGAGATGGTGAGCCACCATGCGCATAGGTACTGTCTCGGCTTTGTCTCATGGACTTGGATGATTGTACTTCGTTTGTGAGCACAATGTACACGATCGCGGAGTTTGGCCGTCGTTTCGCCCTCACCTCCTCATAGGCAAGAGAACCATATCGCGAGGCACGCGGACCAGGCACTATGTATACATTCACAGTATAAGCTGTGGCCTGAAAACTTTGTGAAAGATAACCGTCCAGAACCAGTTGGACCAACAGGCACTCGCAATCGTCTCGAGAAAGTGTAACTTTCCCGTGCAGAGCGTCCAAATCCAGCTGTTCCTTCGCTGATGTCGGATGGCCCTGATCATCGGCCAGTTTGAATTGGGCATTCTGCAAGCCACGCACAAGATCGGCCAGGGCAGCAAGCGTGATGCGCCCACCGCGTGCATGCACATGCTGCGCAGCACGAACAACCTTCCAAGCATGCTCAGAAACGTCGGTTACTAACACTTGACGCTCACAACGATCGCACACGCCACAGCGCTCACTGCGCGGCTCGTCAAAGTACGCGGCCAGCACGCATTGACGGCAATTCGGAGACTGTGCATAAGATAGCATGGCATGTACTGTCGCAGCGCAAAGTAGAGGTCAGCATGCAAGTGCCAGAATACGAGAAACGCAAAACGATATACGTACACTTATCAAGTGCACCGACTTCGCTGGCTGTCATGGCACTTAGTCTGCTAAGATCGCCAGGTCGGTACAATAAAACACAGTCAGCTGGGAGTCCATCGCGGCCAGCACGTCCTGTCTCTTGATAGTAGCCTTCCAAAGATTTAGATATGCATGCATGCACAACAAAACGCACGTCGCCTTTGTCGATTCCCATGCCGAATGCGATCGTCGCACAGACGACCTTGATTTCTCCCGTCCGCCACATGGTATGGACACGATGCTTTTCCACTTCGTCCAAGTCTGAATGGTACACGCCTGTGAGGATTTGGCCATGACTAAGCTGCGTAAGTGCCTCAGACATAGTATGTGTGTCTTTCCGACTTAGACAGTACACAATGCCTGAATGCCCGGCATGGTGCTGGAGAATGTACGACGTGACCATCTGCTGAGTTGCCAGTGCATTTGTCGGCCGCATACGCACGCTATACTTGAGATTCGGACGGCTCAGTGGTGCACGGAAGTACACGGTGCGGCGTGGTAAAGCCTCAGTAGGTTGTGTCGTCGAGTCACGCATGCCTAGGATCTGGAGTACATCACACAAAGCCTGAGCACTGAGCGTGGCCGTAAGACCCATCATCGGCGTCTCGGGAAAGAGGCGTCGACAGATAGACAGCTTATGGTAGTCAGGGCGGTAGTCGTGGCCCATCATGCTGCAGCAATGGGCCTCATCAACAACGATTCGCTCCAAACGACCTGCTTCATACACGCGCTGCAATGTGGCTAGGAGCGTCTTGGACTTGACAATGCGTTCTGGTGTGACGTACAGGAGACGTGGCATATTCGTGCCTGAACGAACCCGCTGGAGAATAGCCTGCGTCTCTGAAGATGACATGGAACTAGACAAGAGCTCACAGGAAACGCCCCGCTCTCTGAGATGATACACTTGATCGGTCATAAGCGCGATGAGCGGCGATATTACGACAAATAATGCACCACTGAGTAAAGCAGGCAGCTGATAGCACAGTGATTTGCCAGCACCCGTTGGCATGACCACCATGATATCACGACGGTCCATAACCGCATTGCATACAGCTTCTTGACACGAGCGGAACGACTCGATGCCAAACACACTCTTGGCTTGATGCGATAGCTCTGCAGACCATGGGAAGTGCGAAGTCTCTACGTAATTTGTGGTTTTTGCATCAGTGGCACTTGCCTCGCACTGCTGTGCTAGGATCTGTGCACGTTCTCGACGAAGAGCTTGTTTCCGCTTGTGCAAATCACCCAATTGCTCATCGACGAGCGCTATCTCTGTGTCAATACGATCAATTCGATGCTGCGCGTGCACATCCAGATCGCACGCTCGCACCGATTTGGCAGCCGCTGTCGTCGCCATGTGCACGTTCATAACATGCACATCGTCATCATCCGACATGTTATTCATGCCCTACCGCACTCCTCCACTCCAACGATCAGAAGTAGTAGCCCAAATACAATCTGGAGACTCTTGCGACGATAGCCGCTAACGCGTGGCAATTTATGCTTCATGTCGAATTCGTTGTGGAAATTCCGTTTTAATTTTTTTTCTTGGGGGGAGAACCACACGTCCACACGCTAGCAGCGATTTACTACTCGGTGTCTCCACGCGCGTGTGGCTCTGTATGGGTGATGGTGACGAGGTTTGGACCAATTTCGCTTACGACGTCATAGACGATGAAGAGGCACAAGAACGACGGCGCGAACGCGAGGCACGTATTCGCGCACGATTCTTAGAAGCACGCGCGACGTACAAAGCAAAACATGATACGGAGGCGTGGTTTCTTGACGGTGTAACGTTGGAAAATGTAAAGACACAAACCCTCGATACCATGACGTCACAACGGATCCAAATGGGCATTTTGTACATGTACTACCAGCATAAGTATGAAGAAGCATATACATGGTCCATATGCTTGCTAGAGCGAATGTGCGCGTTTAGCGCAGGCGCCGTTGTGTGGTCCCAATCTGTGGCCCTGCCAGTGTTGTGTAGTACGTCACCTCCGAGAGACAAGGAATCACAAGCCATGTCACAATCAGCCGTGGCGCGTGAAACTCTCGATACAGCTTTGCGCTGTGCATTGCATATGCATGAAGCGCCACGCGAGTCCCTTGAGCTTGCGATCGCAGCTGCGTACTCGCGAGTTCGTATGGAGCCATCCGCTTACGACGGTCTTTGGCAGAAAGATCGGAACAAATCATCGTGTTGGGTATGTGCATATGGCTATGATTCGAATGGCAGACGGACTGACTAACCATGCCAGTGGACGCTTGCGCCAGGTCTCGCGATGACACTGGGCCATGTTTGCCTGCGAATCGGACGCATACAATGCGCTCTCGATGTGTTTGCGCTCGTCATGGGTCTTCGAGGAGCTCAGATGTATGTGTGTAAGGCTATGGCAAGGACATTGTGCGCACTATCGCCATCACTCGATTCTCACAGACGGAATGTATGTTGTTGCATTGCACGGTCATTTGCAGTTTGTGCTCTACAATCATGTCCCCCCATGCATCGAACGGCACTGGCTCGTGAGTTCGTCGAAGGTCAGCTTGTATCGAATATCATTGATAACCCAACGAGCTTCGACGGGGTTTCCGAACAGACGCTCATGTCGTGGAACGATGTACTCACGAGGGAGGCTGCGCTAGCAATCATCTTGACTCTTCAGAAGCGTGGTGGTGCGGCTTCGCTGGCATCGCGGATCCCAGCATATATGGATATGGCTCGTCAGTACCTAAGTGGTGCTTCGTCTGCCTGGATGACATGTCATGAGGAGTCGATAGAGACCACTTGGTCCAGTGTACGCACCCTATAGATGATGTTTTTTTTTTTTCTAATATGCTAGATGCTTTTCTCATACCTCTACTGACAAATGTCGCACTCCATGGAGCCTTTTTTTCTGACGACTGTGATCCCAAGATGATGCTACAACGTAGTATGGCTGTGGGGCTTGGGCATATGTGGAGGCAGAGGTGGTGCCTTTTGAGACCGTCTCTGATACTTAGCCGTGCCTATCCTAAGACACATCGTCAGAATGCAAAGTGGGCCGCTGCCGACACTGTACAGGCCGTATCTAGCACTAGGCCTCGAGGGTAGCGCAAACAAGCTTGGAGCTGGCGTTATTCGACACACACCACCCACAGGACATGACGGGCATGGTGCAGCCATCAACCATGCGCGCGTTGATATCCTGTCGAATGTGCGCCACACGTACGTGACGCCGCCCGGCGAGGGATTCCAGCCGAGCGATACCGCAAAACACCACAAGCACTGGATTTTAAGTGTGGTGGCAGAGGCTGTGCGTGCGAGTGGCATTGCGTCCATCGCCGAGATCGATTGTATTTGCTACACGAAAGGACCTGGTATGGGTGCTCCTTTACAGGCTGTTTCCATTGTCGCTCGCACATTGGCACTGATGTACAACAAGCCATTGGTTGGCGTGAATCATTGTGTCGGCCATATTGAGATGGGCCGCACCATTACGGGTGCACACAACCCGGTCGTCCTGTATGTGTCGGGAGGCAACACTCAAGTAATTGCATACTCTGCACAAAAGTATCGCATATTTGGTGAGACACTTGATATTGCTGTGGGCAATTGTTTGGATCGATTCGCGCGAGTCATTGGCCTTTCGAACGACCCTTCGCCCGGCTACAATATAGAACAAGAGGCTAAAAAGGGACATCGCCTCTTTCCCTTGCCTTATGGCACGAAAGGCATGGATGTCTCACTAGCCGGCATGCTCAGTGCGACAGAGGCTTATACAAAAGATGCGCGATTTCGTCCTGCGAAACGAGGCGTGGCAACGACTGATGTCCCCGTCGGTGCGTTGGCAAACGGACGCATTTGGACGGGCAACAGTGCACATGCCCTACAACGGTCCGAGGACACAGTGAATGTTCGGTCCTGCGAGCAAGACAACATTAGCGGCGTGGAATCAGAGCGTGATGCAGACATCATCACGCCCGCTGACCTTTGTTTCAGTCTACAAGAGTACATGTTCGCTATGCTGGTGGAAATCACGGAGCGTGCTATGGCCCACATTGGAAGTAAGGATGTCTTGATTGTAGGAGGTGTTGGTTGCAATGAGCGACTGCAACAGATGATGGGTATCATGGCAAGTGAGCGCGGTGGAAGTGTATTTGCGACAGATGAGCGCTTCTGCATTGATAACGGGATCATGATTGCACATGCGGGTCTCCTGGCTTATCGAATGGGCCAATCGACGCCCCTGGCAAAGTCAACGACCACACAGCGCTACCGTACAGACACACCACTCATTGCTTGGCGCGCGTGATGAGATGCATCTAATACAGAAACACGTGCATCAATGTGACATGCGTATGCCAGCTTACATGCTTGAGAAGACTCTCGCTAGCTTGTCACATGGCACTTGGCATACCGCACGGGCTGTCCAGCCTGACGTACTTCGACTTCGCCAGTCTGATCGTAGTGCTTGCCCAAAACCAGCACAATCGGATATCCCATGAGGTCGCTGTCAAACAGGCGGGAGCCCAGTGATTGGTGCGTCCGATCATCAAGTGCAACATCCTCATTTGGGACGTGGAGCAACTCCTGCGTTCCATCGGCCCAAGTAACAGCAAGACCGCCATCCAGCTGGGTGCACAAACGCATGGCGATATCCATGTGCTGGGGTGTGGACGGGAGGACCAGGGCACGGAATGGCGCTATTTCACATGGCCAGAAGAATCCCACTCGTTGTGGGCGACGGCGTTGCAATGGCATCGAACTTGTTTGCGCCGTCGCTGCATGCCATGCATCAAACTCACGTGCTGCCCGCTGGGCTAGTGCACCAAGAACGCGCGTAATCCCAATACCGTAGCAGCCCATCTGCAGTGGCACACGCTCTGGTCGCTTTGGGTCTGCATGCCGTGGCACAACGTGATACCCTAGTGCCTCAGAGTAACGTGTACCCAGGAGAAAAGTGTGACCAACTTCGATTGCCTTGTGTTCCCGGAGCGTTCCATGTGTGCACGAAGCACATCGATCGCCCGCCCGAGCAGCATTGGTAACAGTCTCATCTCGGCCGTGCTGATGACCTTGTTCTTCTTCCTTAGTGCCACGACCGAGCGACTTAGCACACTCAACATTGGATGTATAGGAGCATTGGTCGCAAGAAAGAAGGGTGTCTTCACCAGCCGGATCAGGCACATGAAATTCGTGAGAGAGCTTACCTCCCATAGTGCCTGAATCTGCTGTAGCTCGCATCCACGTCGTCTCAGACGAGCGGGCTTGGTCCCAGCAGAAGACGCGTTGGAATATGCGTTCATACGCACAAAGCACATCCTCGTATGTTGTGCGCGCATCTTCTACAGACACGTCAAACGAATACATATCCTTCATAAGAAACTCTTTCGTGCGCAACAGACCCGCACGAGGCCGTGGTTCGTCACGGAACTTACGGCCAATCTGAAAGACACGTACAGGTAGAGACTTTGCACTGTCGATCTCCATACCTACAAGCTTCGTAATTTCTTCTTCATGAGTAGGGGCGAGAATCATGTCGTTTCCACGACGATCTTTCAGCCGGAAGAGCTCACTGCCCATGGCCTCGAAGCGGCCGGTTTTGTGCCATAGTGCTGGCGATAATAGCTGCGGTAATTCCAGCTGTGATGCACTGATTTGGTGCATTTCATCCTCAATAATCGCTGTAAGCTTCTTGAGCATGCGCAGGCCTATTGGCAGATACGTGTATGTGCCAGATGCTGACTGTCGAATATACCCTCCCCGAAGCAAGCGCCGCACACTCTCCAGCGTGTCAAGAGAGCCCAAAGCATCGGCTGATACAGTCGGTACATACAGACGCGAGAGCCGCTGTGGTGATATGGTATGGTGGCGTAATGCGGCAACGCCACCAAATCGGTGCATGCCCGTCGGACGCATGCCGTTTTGTACTTATTTATTTATTTATTTTATCTTGTGATCTGTCAGGATGCGAACAACCTCCGCTGCCCGTCGAAGGAATTGCGGCGTCAAGACATATAAGCGCACAATGCAACTGGCCCACACTTTTTTGACACGATCAACACACCTGATATGCAAGATGATTACGTAAACGCCGAGCATTTCCCAGTTCGTCTGTGCGGCACATAAAATTGAGTACGAGACAGGGTCTATCGACTTTTAGATCTGACAGCCACTCGTCAAGACCCATGTACGTGCGGCTGTTGGTAGTAACATGCTTGTGTGTGATGCATGTACAAGCGCTGAACTACTCTATGTGCCAGGAATGGTCTGGAAGTGACTTTTTCAATCACTTCTACTGGTGGAGCGGCCCCGATCCAACGCACGGACTCGTCGACTACGTGAATCAGGATGTATCACGCCGGTCAAACCTGTCGTACGTGGATCAAAATACTGGAAACTTTGTCCTCAATGTTGACACGGGTGATCCTGTACCGCGGAATGGAAATTGGTCGCATCTCGTCCGACGTAGCAACCGAATCCATTCCAACCACAAGTTCGGCGATGGCTTCTACATCTTAAAGCTCGCTCGTATGCCCACTGGTTGTGGGACATGGCCCGCCTTCTGGACGTCAACAGGAAGCACATGGCCTGATGGTGGCGAAATTGACATTATTGAAAACGCAAATGGTGATGGTCCTAATCTTTCGTCCCTTCACGCGGGCGCAAATTGCAATGTCGATCAAAAATTCAACAATAACCAGCAAGGGTACGTTATCATGGCAAGCTTGCGCTTTTTGGAAACATATGCTTATTCAGAAACCTCGTGCGTACGAACTGCACTGATCAACCGGGATGCGCGAGTGTCTTTAACGACGACAATTCCTTTGGCAAGAGCTTCAACAACGGGTACGTTGTCATTCACAGCCATATCCTCCCCATCATCCAATATGAAAAATTTGCTAACGCGCAATTACAGTGGTGGTGGTTGGTTTGCAATGATGCGTGATACGCGTGTGAATGGAACGGGTGTACGTATTGACGCGTCACACTAACCCACAACTCCAGATTGGCGTGTACTTTTGGCACAAAGATACCGACCGAGACCAGATGCCGCCACAGGTGGCAGCTCCCATTCACGAAGCCCCTACTAGTCTAGATGGCGATCATATGGAAAAGTGGGGTAAGCCGCAAGCCTATTTCGGCTACAATGATGGATCCAACATTCAGTGCGATTTTGAGAACAAATTTGGGCTGCATGAAATTATTTTCGATACAACGTACGTTTTTGTGTTGCACTGGGTCTGTGTAGATTAGCTAACCCTTATTCAGGCTTTGTGGCACATGTACGTGAAGGCACATTGAATGCTGCCAAGACAAATGGGATTAGTCGGCTAACCCCCCATGCACAGGGACCAATGGGCCCGGTCGTGACACAAGTGGATGCCCGGTGTCTTGCAAAGACTATCTCATAAGTATGTGCAGCTTAAAGAGTTGTCAGGTATCCTTGCTAACAAAATGCAGACCACGGTGACAAGTTTGCTGACGCTCGGTGGGAAATCGAATTTGTCCGACTCTACTCGAATGGATGTGAGGACGAGCCGGATCAAGACGATGACTCACCGTCTTCTGGTGGCATGCGCATTTACCCAACCAGTCTGACCTGGGGCTTCACTGTTGTAATGTCCACGTTGATGATCTTTTTTGGTTCCATGTTCCTCTAATGACTTGCAACGATATCATATGGTTTCAGAAGAAAGCTAGGATGCACGTTGTTGTCGTCGCTGGCGCATAATGTCGTATATAGCTTGTTGAGACGCGCGGCGCAAATCAACGAAAGCTTGGGCTGATAGTGCATAATGATGCGTGAGGGATGCCATGTCGTCTTGGTCAAGGAAAAATGTCCAACCACTGGGCTGTTTCTGCGCATGTTGCGATTTGTGGCTCTTAGCTTCAGCATAAATAGCATCTAATTGATCATCGGGTTTGCATTCCACTAGTCCATGTTGGAGGAGGGACTCCAGCGACTTGGATGCCACGTAAGCGCGCCAATGACTCCATGCACGCCACATAAAGTAGTACGTAAAGACATTGGGGATGACGGGGATAAGAAAAAGTGGGGCCGTCACAGGGATTGCTACCATGTTGTAGAACAGCAAGCGGTAGTGATGTGGGGCACGATGGTGAGCCATATTGCGAAGTGATTCCATCACACTTGTCCTACCCACGACAGACGGGGGATATAGCACTGCCACATGCGTAGGATGCTCTTCTCGCGGCTCGCGTAGGTGCAGGCGAGAAGTCAACAGGGCATGAATTGATGGACCCAGCACCTGATCAATGCTCTTGAGTGCCCACTCTTCGTACTCAATACGGTCCATAATTCGCTCGCCAAAAGCGTGAACACGCCGCTTCCAGTTGAGCAACGACGTTGTTTCAGGCCTACCCCAAGTTGTCCACATGTCGGATGCATATTGAATGGCGCGTTGTGCATAACTTGGCTTGGTTGAGAGCTTGGTAGCGGCCGCCGCCACCGGCTGTGACAGATATGTCAGGTACGGCAATCGTGCAGGATTTGCATGACGTGCAAGCGGCACAGCAATGATGTTCATCCAGATGCTGCCGGCACTATTTCAATTCCGACGCCAAACTTTCTTAGTGTTTCAACTTTGTGGCGCTACTTCTACTCACAACATGTGATCCAGCCAACGAAAAAACTATAGCCAAGGAATGCGACGCAAGCGAATTCGACAGATATTGGACCACTCCAGCGGCCCCCAGTCAGCCTTACTCTCAGCCGACGTGCAGAGTTATCTGACTTACGTAATTAACCAATCAGCGTGCACATTCGTACTCGGAAGCTAACGTAGGGATCGTGAATATGAGCGACAATGGAAAATTGGGTAGTGGCCATTTTTGCCATTAGGGTGCTTGCAGAGTATCAAGTCTACTGCAGCTGGCTACCGATTCCAACACCTACAATAACCTGTTCATACAGACACACGAACGCCAATAGCTCGTTCCGTCTGGAAGTGAAAGCAGTATCATCTACTCAACGACACGAAATGGCCGCTTGCGCAACTTCACCGCACCAGAGTGCGCATTCTCAATGGGTTGTTCATAACGCAGGTGACTGCGGAAACGACGCAAGTACATGATAGCGACATCTTCGAGAACATCAGGCGCAATGTCCAAGTCAGCAAAGCTCTTCGTTCCCGGGGCAGGCACCTCGTTGATGAAGCGACGCGTCACCTCATCCTTGTTGAACATGGGCCACCAAGCAATCTTCTCACCCAGTTTGGCAATTGCTGAGAACATGAACCGTGGAATGTTCACATCTGGCGAGACAATCTTCTGGTACGTGATATTCTCGACGATTTGCAAAAGCTCGCGGATCGTGTACGCTTTTGGACCATACAGCGAGAACGTTTCGCCCATAGCCAAGCGGTCCTGCTGCGAAATGACTAACAGAGCCTCTGCCACATCCAACGAGTGCACAGGGCGCAGCACCGTTTGGCCATTGTTCAGTTTCCATGTGATCGGCCACGACGCCATCTTGTTGAGGAAACGGTCCTCATGGCCATAGATCGACGAGGGACGAACGATCGTTGCACTGGGGAACACCTTGCGCACAGCATCCTCACCCAAAGCCTTCGTGCGCATGTATTCGCTTTCAGAATCCACATCAGCCATCAGGTGAGACATGTGAATGAAGCGTGCTACACCCGCCTGGGCAGCGATTTCGGCGATGCGGCGAGCACCATCGACGTGGACATCTCGCATGGAAAAGTTCCTGCAGAAGTTCTGTTAGTATTATTACTTGTAACATATCTTGCTGCTGCTGCTATTGCAGCCATGCATTGAACGTACTTCGTCGCATAGTTGCGGCCAGTCAGATTAAACACAGTGTCCGAGTGGCGCAAGCATTCGTCAATTTGTTGCTCGTTGCGAATATCCCATTCAAGAGGGACAATTTGGCCTAGATCACCTAGGAGCTTCAAGTGCCGCTTTTCGTCCTCGTCGCGGTACGGCACGACGACCTGGGTACCTACTTTCGCCAGTTTGCTGACAAGGTAGCGACCAAGGAATCCGGTCGCACCGAAGACGGTTGCAATGCTGCCTGAGACCGAGTTTCTACAGAAAAACATTGGTCAGAAACTTGTTCGAAACGATTGCGGCGCGCCCATCGCACACTAGCGTCGCACACAACACGCACCTTCCGAAACCATACGGACCAGCTGCCACCTGAGGCATACCCGTCCGATGCTTTATCGTGAGATCCTGCGAGTAATTTCGGACAAGCAAGGAAACTGGCTTCGCATGGCTCACACCATTGCGCGAAGCGCACAGCACAGAGCGCGACAGGCTCATGGTGATTTGTTATTCCGCTCCTGACAATGGACGACGACGTTCAAAATTCGCTCCAGTCTCGCAGTAGGACTAAGCGCCGTCTACCTGTCCTTACTGGACTGCTCAACGATTCCGTGTGCCTCGGCCGGCGCGCATTATAAATTATTACATATATACACTCTTTCCCACCTTTCACTTATTTACACAACACGTTTTCACGGGTCGGACGAGTCCGACTCCAAGAGAAATTCAAGTGCTTCGACATCGATGTGAGGTGGCTCAGAATTGGACTCTGAGTCGGCGACATCGTCTACTTCCGCTTCCGTGCTAGTGACAGTGTATCCATCAAAGTCGTCTTCATTTTCATAGTCACTCTCAATTTCACTGTCATCTTCAGAGTCCGAGCTCCGATCAATCCGTGAAAAGATCGAGCGATCTTCTTCTTCACACAACAGTTCGTCAAATAGTGCAATGGCCTCCTCGTCCGCCAGTTCGGCAGACGTCGGCGCATGGATTGTAGTGGAAATGACACCGGTATTCTCTGCTTCAGGATGCGAAGCCGTGTCTAAATGACCATCCACGTGTGGCGATGGGTTGGATACGCCCCAATCTGTTGCTGCGTCAGAATCCGAGTCCGAGTCTAGAGAAAAGCGTTGTGCACGTCGCATTGCCCGAAGAACAGCTGTCATGTTGGCTGTTCGGACCCTTGGACGTGTGGTGGGGCGCAGTTTATGCCAGTCGTCACGCATGTGCTGTAAAGACATAGGCGTTGCATAGTGTAAACGCACGAGGCGCTCAATGCCTGCGGTAGCAATCATGGGGAGTGTGGGATGACATAGAGTAGAATTGACAATAGAGCGTGAACCCTCAAGCGTGAATGCTGGTAACCCAAGCTCCGTAGGATGAAGCAGCGTAGGCGTCGAGCTACTCGTGCTCTTAAACCATACATCACCTGTACCAACAGAATCGCTGGCAAGCCAGTCATTATAAGAAATCGAACGGCGTTCATCGAGAAGTTTTTCAAGCTGGGGAATGCGCCAACCGTAGCCGCGAAAATCGTCTGAACCAGCCACATAATATAACTCACCTGACTGCGCTTCAAACCCAAACGAGCCTCGTTTGACCGTGCAGCTGTTCTTATAGCCGGCTAATGCATTTGTGCGTGGACTTCCCCCAGGTTCATGAGGACTAAAATGGGTACGCAAAGCCTCGGAAGACATTGTCGCTAACGGCTCAGAGTCGTTAACAGCATATAATGTCGGGAGATAAAGAGACATATCGGCAGTCAAGAAACGACCGGACGGATCAAACTGAGCACCTGTAGGGTCCGGACGTGCCATGGCCAAGCCCGAAGGTAGTTTTGATCGCAGCTGCGTAGCATACCGTACAAGAGCATCGGATGAGCGGATAAGACGCTCGTTCCTATCAGACAAATTGCGTGCATCATACAAAGACACATACGCACTTGGATCGTGAGAGGATGCGACCGCGAATGTCGTCCCATCACCAGGATTGGGATTCCATTGAGACGAAGCCACCTGACCCCGAAAATAGTACGAGTGCGCAGTATGTGGATGGGGCAGTCGCACATCGACAAGGTGAACATCGCCACCATCGCTCGATGAAAGAACCAAATTAGTATTAGTTGGATGCGTAGACACCTCGCGAATACCATATTCGTGCACGGAATACGTGAGTGTGGGTGTGTGGCGTTCAATCCGGGGTGTAATTTTGTGGATGGGAATGTTGTCGTAATTCAGGTCGTAGCAAAGTACCATTTGGTCATTCCCACCGGAAAACAAGTACTTATTTTGTGCACTCCATGAAAGTGAAAATACGTTGGATGTATGACCAAAGAGGCGAGCGAGCGTCCGATACGTACTGGTTTCTGGCGGCCCTGCACGCTGCTCGTCAAAGTCATACAAGTCGCGTACATGAATACGCATATCATCCCCACCGCTAGCCATCCATTGTCCAGAGCCACGCGAAAATGCCAAAGCATTGATACACGAACGATGTCCCTTCACTTCGTGTAAATAAGTAAAGTTGGATGACTCTATGGCTTGCTGAAGGATCGAGCGGCGCAAATGCATAGCTTGCGTACGGGCCTGAACTGAAGTCCCGGCATGTTTTAGCTGCAAGAGCGCCATGTTATGTTTTGCATTAGGTGATGGTCCCTCCATTGATGACCGCCGCCGTTTGGTAGGCATGGTCGCAAATGCTCTAACACACGTGGGGTGAAAAACGGACGCTTCACGACAAACACGCCGCACGGACTTAACTGGGGTTGCGAAGATCGGATTAGTGTGGAGTATGAATATATGCAAGGCCCGGAGATTAGTGGGCGTGGCGGCTGCTGCTTCAAAGCTGGCGCTTGGCTCCCCCACAGGGCAACGTCAAGCCCGACTAAAGCGGCAACCCAGGTCCAGTGGCGATAGCATACGCGGTCTAGGCCGATGCAATAATATGTGGCTTTAGTAGAGCTCGAAAATACATACACCAGTTCGTAAATTCGTGAGCCTACACATCCCTATACCGACACACACTCCCCGTAGCTCGGCTTGCACTGAAAACGGACACGGTGCAGACAGATGAAATTGATCCGTAGTTAGTCCATTAGTGTTGTAGTGTCCACGGGTGTGGACACAAGCCAAACGCACATACGCATTGATTCTATGAGATTTCTCCACATCCATTCATCCGCCATGTCGACGCTTTTTCTAGTGCAGACATGTCATGTGTACCGTGTGCCTCCGAGGACTAGTGCAGCCGGATATCGCGCTGCAGAATGGGGAGACACATCGAAACCATTATGGACCGGACGTTTGCGTGTTTTGGAGCACGCAGATTCGTGTGAGATTCGGCTTGAAGACGCATCGTCAGGTATGCGATATTTTGGGTCCCATTCCATACTAAGATAAAATAACAGGCGAATTATTTGCTTCATGTCCATACGATGTAACTGGCAAGAGTGTGGAATCTGTGCTGGACTCTTCCAGATACTACGTGATCCGTGTTGAAAGTAATGAGAATGGCTCAAAGCGACATGCATTTATCGGAATAGGCGTAAGTCGACATGCGCGACAATGTGCAGTTGCATCTGACCAGAAAGTTTGTGGAACGAACCGAAAGCTTTGACTTCACTGTCGCATTGCAAGACTGGACTCGGTACGTATGGGATGCGAAACTAATGAAGACGCCGTAAATCTGAGCTTGCTGCGCCTGTGGGTCAGACCAACGATGTACCGTCGCCCCATTTGCCGTCAGGACCTAGGCAGGACTTTTCCTTGCCGGAGGGCGAGACCATCCATATCCGCATGCCCGGCCATGAGCACGCGCAAGTAACGCAAACAGCGACCTCGCGCACGTCCCCTGCAAAGGACGCAACAATCCAGCAAACATCAACACGCCCAGCTATCGGCTTTGTACTTCCGCCTCCGCCTCCGCCTCCATCTAGTAGTCGACCGAAATAACGTATTCCTTACATGTACAATCTATGACGATGGTTTGCTTTCTTTATTGGCCTCTTGAGCTAGTGAGCGCATAATTGTGAGCGGCCCTTTTTGGGCACGATGTGCCATTTCTTTCTCTATGCGCGATGTCGAGGAAGCTGTATTTTTCTTGACATATGTTAGTGATTCCCAAAGGCATACGTACGCGTTTCTGGACAGCATCTTGCACAGCTGCCTTTTTTTTCGGCGCAATGCGTTTTCCAACTTTTGGCTTAGGTTGGGCTGGTGCTTTGCGCTTCTGTTTCGTGCCTGGGATAGTAGGCCGCTTGAGTGGCTTGAATCCTTGCGGCATGGTCAAGGACCTTCTTTGAGAACAATCGTGTACCACCAAAAAAAATCACGACGAGGAAAAACGCGCCCAATTCTGACTGGTCTCGGAACTAGGGTCCACGGCCGCCAAATGTCCAGCTCGTGCGTCAAAAAATCTTGACCGCGCTCCACATTCATGCTCCAGGTGCTACTAGCGCTGGTCGATCGAGTCATCTCACCTGACCAGTATGGCATACTGCTCGCAGGGGTCATCGTGCTCGCTCTTGTGCATAGCTGGGCCAAGGGGCCCTCTTTACTAGGTCGTGAAGAGCGTCTCGAGGCGTACCAATTGCGTGCGCGTGACAAAGATTCTAAGGCCATTGTGACAGCCGGTCTGAATGAAATGGCAGGTCGCGTCGTTCTCGTCGCAACTGGCGGCATGACACCCATGGGGCTTGTCGTGATCGCAATGCTTGCGCAGCAAGGTGCTCACATTGTTGTGCTTGTACCTGATTTAAGTTCCCTCGACGTCATACAAATGATTGACCTGCTCCGAGAAAGCAGTAGAAACGAGAATATTTTTGCCGAATCGTGTGACATGGGTGATATGGCGTCTATATCTGAGTTTTCGAAACGCTGGTTTACGGGAAAGATGGCCCAAGTACATCCTGAAGGCACATCTACTGCCGCATCTGCTGTTCATTTGCCGGGCATTCCGACAACCGAGGCACACAGGCTTGATACCGTCTTGTTCTTGCCGATGCCCGAGGGATCTACCCCCATGGGCTCGAGTCCAGACCAGTCGTACTTATATAATGTACTGGGTCCTTTTCACCTGGTTGAATCACTTCTTCCAAGTCTTCAGCAGCAGCCTTTATCACGAGATGTACGGATTGTGAGTGCAATTAGTCCTTGGTATGCCGCGGGCATGGCTCGCTTTGACTCAGTCATGAAGACTAATTCACGAGCCGTCTTCGAACCTTGGACGTTCACTGGTGCATCATCATTGCATTGGATTATTCTTGCCAAGGAATGGCAACGCCGCTTCGACATGATCGCAAGCGCTGACCAACGACCACGCACGCGTGTCCCAGGGATGGATGCAGAGGAAGATTCAGCACCTGTATCAGCACGGCGAAGCCACATCTCCTCTGTGCTTGTATGTCCTGGCTTTGAGATCTCGTCGCAGCTTTCCGTCTTTTTCGTCACCGATATGCTTTCTTCGCGAGTACATGCGCTAGTTCTGTGGCTACTATGGCTTAGCTTGTATCCATTTTTCTGGGTGATTGGTCGTCCGACCCAGCGTGCAGCAGAGGCTGTCGTATGGGCTATCTGTGCGCGACTTGAGTCAGAAATGCATACTTTCATGCGTACACATATGTCGCAGGGGGTACGTACTCCTGCTCGTAACGATGTTGAGGATGCGCGGCGCTGGCCTGGTATTCAGCCAGGACACGTCTACCGTGAAGGGCGACGGGTCGATCCGCCCGTTCCAGCCTCGTGCCGTGGCGCTGGCGCTGCGGCATTATGGGCGTCCACTGAGGCCGCGGTTCATGCCAAGCTCAAGTCAGCGTGAGCACTCGGTGGACACTTGCTGCACGAACAGGTCCTGTCATAGCGGGACGCACCAAGACAAGACGCGTGAGCGGGACACGGTTGCGTTTCCACTGACCCCATCGAGGCCGTTGGGATTCTTGCTCGTCCAATATGCGCTGCCGTCGCTCCAGCTCAAGCCATGCATCGAGCTGTAGCGCAGCTATGGCACGGCCGTGTCCCGTAGCCAACGCATAGTGACCTGTACTCACTGCTCCAGCCATAGATGCAACCGATACGGGCTGCGCCTCTAGCTGGTGAAGTTGCTCACGTGCCGCAGCTTTGAGTGACGTGGGGGGGTCGAGGGCCCTGTGCCATGCGGGTAGCGCATCCATCGCCGGCATGTGTAATGTCGCATTCTCATCAAATGCACCTCGTCTGCATGCTACGATGAGCACCAATACGAAAGGACGCTGATCTGGAGGTAGCGGCATAGGACGAGAACCCTGCAAAATGCCGTCGACGTACTGCCTGCGAGTCCATGCACGCGTCGGAACCTGCCGTCGTGGTACGGGCGAGCTCGACTCGATTCGACAAAGCGCCTTGTCTAGCTGCTCGGCCGCTTCAGTAGAGAGTGTGGGCACTATCACAGGTCGCTTGGCTACCGCCTCTCCCTGCTTTGCCCACAAATCTATGCCACCAAATGGGTAGGGAAACATGGTTGGATCTAGCTGCACACGCTTGGCAGGCGGTCGAGCAAGCCAATGGGCTTTGCGTTCCTTTTCATCTTGGTCCGTGGCTGAAACATGTGCTGCATGTCCAACCCAGTCGTATGGGAATAACGGAAGCCCCATGTTCAGGTAAATTTCGCGCTGCTGAGCCTGTCCGAGAACTTGCACGCCTGTGCGGGCAAGCGCATTCCAAAATACCGCACCCCAACCACGCGGTATGAATAGTACGAAACCATACATAGGCCTTGTACCTGGTGATGTTTCAATATGGCGCTGAATCATCATAATCGTTAGGGTATCGTCCACGCGGGGGTGTACATCTCCGCGGGCGCGTCGCCGGTCAATCAATGCTGTAGGTGATGGGAGAGTATGGCGTTTTTGAAAGAAACGAGCACTTGTGTACCGAGGCAAATCTTCGTCTTGCAGAGACGCGTCGGTCAGGGCCAAGTGCCTATCACACCCGGACGTCTGCCTCATGACTTTTGAGCTGAGCCGAGGATCAATAACGTCAAACGTAAGAACCATGTCTGATGGCAGCCATGCCGTGGGTTCAGAATCTCGATGTACGATCTGATGCAACACGGTGGATTCGGGTTCCGTCGCATTGGCTCTCAGGTGCAGCACACGCCCAAGTGCATGGGCGGCATGATCACCAAGCACTTCAAACACGTTCCATCCTTCCTCAAACGCAGAAGCACCAGCAGGACGAGATACTGCGATATCTTTCGGAGGTCGCTTTGTCGCATCTTCGTGCCAAACACCAGCGGCTACTGCTGGTGATGGTGCCATGTCCACCTGTCGGGCCTGGATGTCTACATGCTTCGTCCACCTTTGAGGGACAGCGCAGATATGTCGCGGGCGTTTTTGCTCAGCTCGCAAGGTATCCAACGCATGCTCCAGCGCACACTGGAGATCGCCGACCGCCGCGGGATGGATGAGAAGCACACAGGCCCGTTTCGCGTGTCCGACGACGCGCGGCACCCATAGCACTTGCAACGGCGAAATAACCCGTAAAAATGCAGCCTGTGCTTTTGTGCGCTTCTGCGCACCGTATGGACGATCAAGCAAGGCTGTGCGACAAAGGCGTGATCCTGACGTCCATGAATCTTCCCAGCCATGTGCAGCACCAAGTAACATGAGAAAAAGCTGGAGACGTGTTGTCGCATCCACTAAGCGCTTCGCTCGCGCAGTCACGTAAAAGGCCGATGTATAGCTCGCGTCGTGCATTACTGCGTGCGAAGTCTTGCGCCAAGTCATGCGGAAGCTCTTATGATGGGGCGTCTCTGCGAGACTAAAACCCCAGCGACCAGCGCCTCCATCAGGTGCAGCTTTTTCACCGCTCATGCGAAAACGCTTCGCATGCCACATGTGCGTTTCAAGCCATCGCCGGTCCTTCCGTCCGGCCCTTGCTTTCAAAGCAGTTCGGCGGCGCACATAAGCTTTAAGCGTGCGTTCGGGCATGCGGCGTCGCATCTGGCTGCGTGTTTTCGCCGCTGTATTCGAGGCACGCAATTCAGCACGCGCTTTGCCTCTCAGTCTGCGAGGAAGCCGTAGCAGGTTGTGGGAAGCAGCACGTCGACGCAAGTGTCGAGGCAACAGTTGCCACGCTCGAGCATTGGTCGAGGCACGGGCCTGCGCCATCGCTCGGTGAAGCGCGAGGATCTCAGTTTTTCGCGCAGCAACCAATTCTTCTACATCCAAATTAGGCCTGACAGGCTCTGTCGGTGATATTGTCGTCGATTTGTTCCTACGCACACGCTTCAGATCGCATACTGGCACTGGTGCGTCCGTGTCGGCGGCTCTTTTCATGAGGTTGGAAGCATTCCATTGCTTAGTCATATACATAGTCTTATATCACAATTTCTAGGCCCGTGCCCTGTCAATCTATATCTCCTGCCAGGACGATAGATAAACCACACGTAGCCGTTCGCCATCATGTTCAAGAAGCTCATTGCCAAAGCGACCAGAGACGAATCATCGAGTTCTACAGGAAGCGATTCTATGACATCCCCAGGGTTTCCGCAAGTGTCACACGGACAGATCAACCATAATACTACGAGCTCAGGCTTCTCCCAACATGGACAACCCAAACCCATGAACCAAGGAATTAACACATCTGCACCCATGGCTCATGCTTCCATGGGAAATGCTGCGACGCATTCTCATTTGAGTATGCACCAATCAAAGCAACATCCTATGTGGGCCCCTCCATTGTACGCTCAGCCCACCACGAAACACAAAGCTCCTAACCCGAGCTGCTCAACCATCGATGTGGCTGGACTTCCTGTCAATATATATGGACTCAATCATCTCACACCTCTTTCCGCTGGAAATGTTCCTGAAGTATGTATCTCCATTCACATGCACGGCCGGACTGGTTCTGCCAAAAATGAAGATGAACTTGTTCGCGAATTATGGCAAAATACTATCGGTGAGCGCCAGGGTCTCCAGGGTACAAATCGCGTGCGTGACTTTTTGATCGCCACGTTCGACCAGCGCAACCACGGCGCTCGCATGACAAACAAGCTGGGTCAGCGGACTTGGAAGGAAGGGAATCCAATGCACGCCGTTGATATGTATGGTATGATTCACGGCACAGCCTTGGATGTGTCGTTCCTTGTCGATATGCTCCCTGCCTATCTTTTTCCCGAGGGTGAACGAGTTGTGTCATTGTTTGCTGTCACGGGCAAGTCTCTAGGTGGTCATGCTGCGTGGCAAGTGCTTGCGCATGAGCCGCGTATTCAAGTGGGTGTACCCTTCATCGGCACTCCAGATTTCCAGAAACTGGTTGCTCAGCGGACGCGCTCTTCTGGCCTCGAAAATGGGCCACCACAAGTACCTAACTCCCTCCGTGTGCTAATGAGGCAGATTGATCCCGCTATGCAGCCACACAGTGAAGTAACCCCACTCAACCCCTTCTTCGGCAAGAAAATTTGCGTGTGCTCTGGTGAAGATGACAAGCTTGTGCGATGGTCATTTTCCGAAGAATTCGTCAAGAGTTTGGTAGTTGCACCACCGAACTCAGAAATTGCTCGATTGAGCCTGGAAGTTTTTGTGCAGCCTGAGACAGGGCACAAAGTCACTCCGGAAAGTATGTACGATAATGTTGTTATTCAGAATTTTCCACTCACACCTATCTAGTGCTTGCTCGTGGTGGCCGCTGGCTTGCGCAATGGGCTTTAGCGTATTGACTCTCCCAACATTAGCCATTGTGTTTATGGGAAAGTTCGATTTATTTCGTGAAGGTTGGAAGTTCAAACCATCCTTTACTCTCTTCCACTGTAAACAATTTCTCTTCTAGTCTCGTATTCTCTTTTTCATTCTATTGTTCCCACTTATTTCTTTTACGCAGCAATATTCGTAGAGAATCCAAGGATGCTGCTTGTATGTGTGCTTTTTTAAACTATGCGATCTTGGAAGCTGTCACAAACACATTTGCTTAATCAAATCCGTTTTATATGAATTGAACCTGAGGTACAACAACACTTCTAGGACTCTTGATAAAGTCGATCCGCATAGAATCAAATAACACATTCTTAGAACACTCACAAGCCATGTTGGAACATATACGATCGATCTGACTGGTAACCACTTCCAAGCGTCTAAATTACAAATGCTGAACCCATGTCTAAATAATAATTCAATATCGACTCAAAGTGACTTCTCCGCCTCCATTTCTGAGGTACTGACGCACCCGATTTGTTGCCACAAAAGATCGATGCACAGGTCTAGTCATACATCCAATTAGCGATCAATATGAATCCATCATTCTGCAGGGATTTTTTGGCCATTGCTCTTCCAGGTTTTGAGGATTTTGCCGTTACAACCCATTTGCAACAATTGGTATGCGCAAGCTTAAATGTATACAGAGTTTGCTCGGCAGCACTAAAGAGCTTGAGGCCAATTCAAACTGCAGCTAGGAGAGAAGCTACGTGTATCGGTGATGAATAGGGCAAAGCACGACCCACCCTACCACAAACCACGCTACCTGCAAAATGAATCGAAGCATCGGGCATCTCAAGCATGTGTGGTATCCCATCTCTATTCGTATAAATAACGGAATCATTCATCATATGAAGATGACTTGTTCTGGACAAAAAAGATGTTTGGTTTCGATGTAATACATGCGGAAAAGTTGATCATGACAAAACATTGTTGAAGTCACACTTTCACACTTTGGTTTACCGGTTCCTCCAGAATCAACGCTACAATCTCAATCGTGTGCATTAAAAACTAGTACTGAATACGCTAATTTTTTTTTTGCCTGCAATAAAAATCTCAAGCGACTATGTGCTAACAAACAGTAAATTGATTTCATATCCTAGAGCGTAATTGTCGTTTAGAAACACTGAAATAATAAGCTCAAGTAGGATTCATGGAATGCCAATGTTCTCGGACTTTGACAACGTTGACCCTGTATTATGCTTTGAGAATGACGAAAATAATCTCTATAACATCGTGTTTTCCTTGAACAAAATAGAACTCCTGAGCTACTCAAGCACACTAGCTCCTCTCACGTCCGACATAAATCAATAGTATATCAATAGATGGTATGGACATTGCAGATGTCACTTCGCGTCTGAATCGGCAACTTTATGTTAGTTGCAATAGGGGTCTAAATGCTGCATTTTGCACGTTGATACAAAGTGTGCTTATTTTTCCTAAGCTCTGTCTTAAGGGTGCATCCTATTGCCAGCACTGACTTCTCAACTTGATGCAAAGAAACAAGAATAGTAATATGTCACAAGCCCATTTATCCACGGCTCATTAATATGCAATAAAGATTGAACTGGTTATGATGCGAGCGCTTAAAGTTCGTGTTTGGATGGATCGAATGATTCGCGTAACTTGCACACTCCCAGTGCTTATTTACATCTCACACGTGAGTAATTTATCACAGATCAGGGGTCTTAGCTTGGCGTACGTGCATCGGATATCACGGAATAGCATGGTTTACGGGAGAGACCACGTGGTCTACGTGCCACGAATTCGTCGACTTAAGTTCCGTGTTGGGTCAACGTCCACTCGCAACGGTCAATCAGTGGAGGGCCTGCATAAGGTTTTTCCAAAATCGGTAAATGAGACAGGATGTTTATTGGCCACGTGGCAGCCCAACATATCTGTTGTTTCCGGGTTGCCCTAGCGTAGTACTTGTCTTAGACCAAACACCATGTCGGAGCTGGTGCACAACTCACGCTCCACGGAAGGGCGTTTTGCGCACCCTTCGTTGGGTCGTTCTCATAAACACATGAATGTATTTCTTCGCCCGTTCGGTGAGGACAAGTCTAAGGTACACGATGATGCGGATCTTGCCGCTGCCCGTAAGGCAGTAATGAATGCTGGTCTAGTAACGCCGAAACGTCGGACGAAGGCTAAAGCAACCGAACCATCTGTTCGCACAGTACGCACGACGACTGGATTACGTCGAATCGTTTCCGAGGATGCTCCCGTCCGTCGCACCCCGCGCAAATTCACGAACATGACGGCAGAGGCAATGCTTGGCGAAGTGCCGCACGCACCTGCTTCTGTGTTTGCTGTTGGTGGCCCTGCCGTCCAAGCAGTAGAGTTCAATGAGCGTAGGGACGGTGCGGAAAGTGGATACAAGTCGTCTCGCTCCGAAATTGCTCGTGAAGAGGCAGCCCGCATCCATGCACGTCGCTTCCGTCGTGAGCGTGCAAACGCTGATGCGATCGCTGAAAGAGAGGCCCGACGTCTTGCTGAGGAGCAAGAAGAAGAAGAAGAGGAGCCAGAACTGGATGTAGAAAAGGCAAAGCCTAGGGGCAAACGACATGCAGCTGCCTCGAAGGGCAAGTCGATGTTCATCGAAGATGATGCGCCCCCGCCATTGCCTGAGAAGGATCTCCCTAGCATCGAGCCGTCTCGATCTTACCTGCCTCTGTTATCTACTGGAACGAGTTCCTTCCCTACCTCTGTGAGTCAAGGCTCTCTGGATCACAGCAACTCGAAGCAATACGCGTCTCAGCCATTGAATTACATGTCTGACTACAGCACAACCAAAGTGAACGTGCCTTCGTCTACGAAGGCTTCGAAGGAGACAAAGTCTAGCTTGGCAGGAGCTGCTGAACGCGACAACCTCACTCCTGCGCAGTTCGCTGAAATGGCCATGGCAGACTTTAGCACTGTGCGCACAGGTTCGACTCTTCCGGACTATCTATCTCAGCGTCCAAGCAAGACTTTGTTCGAAGAGAAGCCGGATCTGAAAGAAGCAGGTACTGCTGCACCCATTTCTCAAGAAAATGTTGACGCGCCAAAGCACAGGGAACCTGAACAAGGAGAGGCCAAGGAAGCGACTGAGAGTTCTGATGATAAAGAGGTTTCATTGCTGCCTGATGTCTCAACTGTGTCTGATGCCGCAAGACTCAAAGAGGAAAATGTGGCTGAGGTTAACCGCAAGGAAGCAGAGCTTGCGCGCCAGGAAGCTATTCTGGCACGCTTGGAGGCCCAGAAAGCTCGCGAACAAGCAGAACAAGTCCGTCGTGAGGCCGAGCAAATACGGCGCGAGGCTGAAGAGGCACGCCAAGCTGCGATGGAAGCGAAACGCTTGGAAGCCAAGCTGCTTGAGGAAGCTAAGCAACGTGAGGAAGCCAGGAAAGCCCAAGAAATCAGCAGGGTAGAAGAGCTGACGAGAATTGACAATGCCAAGAGGGCTGAAGAGACCAGACTGGCAGAAGAGGCTCGGAAACAAGCAGAAGAGGCCAGGAAACAAGCGGAAGAGGCCAGGAGACAGGCAGAGGAAATCAAGCGCCAAGTTGATGAGGCGAGGAAAGCCGATGAAGCAAGACGAGCTGAAGAGGCTAAGAAGGCAGAGGAGATCCGTAAAGTTGAGCTTGTGAAGCAGCAAGAGGCAAAGAAGGCGGCGGAAGCAAAGAAGTTAGAGGAGTCGAGGAAAGCAGACGCAGAGAAGAAGGCAGTGGAGGCAAAGAAGCTGGAGGAATCGAAGAAAGCTGAAGAGGCAAAGAAAGCAGCGGAAGCAAAGAAGGCAGAAGAGGAGAGGTCAGTGGAAGCGAAGAAGGCGGAAGAGGCAAAGAAAGTAGAACAGGAGAAGGCAGCGGAAGCGAAGAAGCTGGAGGAATCGAAGAAAACAGAAGAGGCAAAGAAAGCAGCGGAAGTGAAGAAGGTACAAGAGGAGAAGGCAGCAGGAGCGAAGAAAGCAGAGGATGCCAAAATAGTGCAAGAGGCCAAGAAAGCTCAGGATGTCAAGGAGGATCAAACAACCAGGACCGGGTCAACGCCCGGCAAATCAGCTGCCGCAACTAGCTCCGCCGCCGCCAAGGACACAGCTCCGTACATGTCTCCTTCAAAGAGCTCGAGGATGCCAGAGTACCTTCGGGTTAGCCTTTCGAGCCTTGTTCGCAAGCCAACGCGTTCGAAGCTAAGCGAGAAGACGCCAGACTCTGCACGTTCTCCATCTAAGTTTAGCCTGACTTCAGCGCGATCGCAGCAAAGTCTTTCGAAAGTTAGCCCTTCGATGTCTGCGCAGACACCTGCTGCTACGAATGATAAAAACACGACGAAGACGATTGCTTCGCCTGCCGAAACCGGCCCAATGCCTCCAAAGAAGGATGAGGGTCACACACAGTCACCAACACCCCAAGTTTCCAAGCCTACGAGTCCCATGTCTGCAGTGAATGAACCCAAGGTGCTCAAAACGGACGCAGTGTCTCAACGTGCTGCACCCCAGACAGAGGCTGTGTCTCCCACGAAAGATGTCGCAACCAAGCCAGTCACGTTGTCTCAAATGGGAGCCGTGCCGCCTAAGAAGGACAAGGAACCTGTGTCTCCAACGCAGCCAATTCCAAAAGACACGTCTTCAAGTGCTGGAAAGCCAGAGCCAGTGTCATCTAAGGCGAATGCTGTCTCTTCTCCAGCTCAGCCACAGCGTGTTTTCCCTAAGCTGGAGATTGTTCATGTGACACCGAAGGGTGCACCAAAACCGGCGTCATCTTCGACAAAGGTTACATCTGCCTCAAATGTGGGACCTGATGACAAGATGCCGCTCCCGGGAACTGTGCGCAAGTCTCCCAGCAACTTATCCTCATCGATGTCGATGCCGTCGATGTCTTCTCTCCCTAAGGGTGAAATGTCGTCTCGGTATGGTCTGTTTATTGTCGGCGATGCCCTGGGCAAGCCGAAGCTGGCGGAGCCGTCGAAGAAGCAGCAGGAAGAGCAGCAGCCTCAGGCTGCAACGCGCGAGCCATCGGTTGCTAGCGCATCTGTTAATAATAATGAGCTTTCGAAGAGTCCGCTTGTCAAACCCGAAACGCGTGAATCTTTGTCTTCCGGTGCATCGTCTGCGTCAAAGGCATCCCCCGCTATCCCTAACATTGAGCTTCTCAGGCTTCAGAAGACATCAGACAAGCATGCGGACACCAAGCCTTCTGGTTCAGAGTCCGAGCCCCCCACGAAGTCCGCTATTTCGAAACCTTCTGACAGGAAGCCTGTTCCCCCAGTCAAGTCGGACGACTTTGAGCGTTCTGACGCCAAGCCAGTGCCTCCGTTTAAAATGGACGATAAGGAGCCATCCGAATCCACAGACCGCGCACCGAGCTTTACTTCCGACTCTAAGGCTGCTCCAGCTATTCCGAACATTGATCTGACGAAGCAATTCACAGTGTCAACGGCGGCATCCAGTGAGCGCGCTGATGGACATGCAAATGAATCTACAATGCTCAAGACGTCGGAGTCAAAGCCTGTGCCATCGGTTTCCTCACCGTCGAAGTTTTCAGGTCCAGCTTGCACTGAGGAGCCGCTGACATTTTCGTCGGCGAACTCTAAGCTAGCGCCACCAATTTCGACGGCGGACTTGTACAACTTGCAACGTCGAGAGACTAATTCAGGTGAGACGAGCGCTGTCCCAGTGACTCGCTCGGTTACTGAGGCTGATCTATCAAAATCGCCGTCTGTGCCTGCGTATTTGTCGAACAACTTGGTCTTGGCTAAGCCTGCAGCTCAATCGGACATCGGTGAAATCGACGCTCGTAAAACACCAACCGCTGATTCAAAGGAGGCCCCGAAGTCACCTTCAGCTGTGCCATTGAATGAAGAGTCCAAGTCGAACAACTCTGCAAGAACGTCTTCGCTTACTGAAACGAAAGAACTTGAGAAAGCGCCTGAGCCATTTACAACTTCCTCGGCGAATCCAGCCGATAAGAAGGCGGGATCGGAAACGGGAACCGAATCGAAGGCGCCAGTACCCCCGGTGAAAGACGGGAGTCCAAAGACAGAAGTCCCGAAGTCGCGCGTGTCTGAAGCAGAAGACAAGAAGAGTACTGAAGACAAGGTGACTGAGTCCATCTCTGAGTCGAAAGAGAAAGGGGAAAAGACTGAAAAGGCGTCGGAATCGGAAGCTCCTGAGGGATTGTTGAAGGATGTCAAGTCAGTGACAAGTAAAGTGTTGTCTTAATGCCTATGCTCTTAAAAGTGTTGAATTCGCCTAATCTGCACCCGAAGTTTGCAGCAAGGTCTACTTTAATGAATACACAGAATTCAGTTCAATCTTTAAGTTCGTTCTAGTTCGTATGAAAAAAAATATGATTTCTTGCGCGTACGGAACCACGATCCATATTTAATTCTCATTTCTGCTTCCTTCCCATAACCCTACATAGTCAATTCCAGCTTCAGCAGGAAGTGGGCCTTCTGCACTGCGGCGGGCTTTAAAGCGCATGCCGCCATGTTTGCGTGAGGCTACCTCATTACTAGCCCGGCTTTGATGACTGCTGGCGGTAGCCACAGCGTGATGGGCAGATGCGTTCGAGTTGCGTGTCTTTTCCTTTGGTTTCACTGCTGCGCTGCTTCGTGTTTTAGCCGTCTGAACCGTAAGTACATACTATACGCACAGGCTTTTTCTTGTAAAATTTCTTCTCGTCAGTAAAGAAATTGAAAACATACCGCCGATCGACCCATGCCGCCGACACAAACAAACTCGAATTCAGCAGAAAAAACCACGCCAACCTTGACGCCGCGATGTGGGAGAAATATATTTAGGTTCGCAGTGTGTGCTTCAGAGACGAACGACAGCCTCATGTGGAGAAAACATGTTCGTCACCTCTTTGCTTCGTCCACGACCGTCAATGTGTTTGCCTGGCGTGGCCAGGTCTCGCATGGTGGCCATTGGACGCGCAAATCACGCAGTATCCATCTTTTCTTTGAAACGAGTGTGCGGTTCACGTCTAATATCACGCTCATGCACACGGCATCAGCCTATGGAGCAGACATTGCCTGCAACTCCTGATACCTACCTTGCTTTGCGTGCCTCACCTTTCGAGCTTCACACATTACCGGTGACGTCGTTTGAAGCACTTATATATGATGCAGGGCGCTCTGGGTTGTCAGGCCTACTTGGACGCATCATATCCGATGTACTCGAGCATCGTGCCGCTGATGCAGAGACAGGACGCCAGGATCAGTTGCTACTCGCATTGTTAAATATGGCCAGCACCTTTCAAAAACAAGTGCCAATTGCACCAGATATTATCGTGCAGCTTGCGTCGCAGTATGTGCAAAACGCAGGCGTCAAACACATGCCTGCGCACCTTGCGGCTCATATCATGCGCTGTACGCTCGGACTTCCAGAGCGCACAACCGAGCAGCATGAGCTGGTGTTGAGTTTATTCAAACATCTAGCTAACACAGCTGAATATCCACTGTTGGAAGAGGGGTTACATGTGATTGAATGCGTCATGCGCGATGATACGGTCTGTCTTACGACGGTGATGGGTCTTGTGTCGCAAACCGCGCATGTTGACGGCGAACGACTCGGCGAACATACTTTAGAACAAGCGCGTGCAGATGGTTTTGCTTGGCGTCGATGGGTGCGTGAGGCAAGTGGCTGGGTAGGTGTGAATGACCTTTTGCATGACAAAGCAGATCTACAGACTCATGCATTGCGCATTTCAATATGGTCGTTGTGTTGTCGCGCTTGGATTCGACTTAATCGCTCATCGCGTTTTCGTGACTCACTCTGTCACCTTCGCGCTACATTCAGCTGTGCCACGGAGGCAGTCACTGCCGGAGCTGTGTCACAGGCACCACCCAGTATGTTGGTACTAAAGGGTTTGTTGCAGGCACATCTCATGCAGTTGGCTGGCATGCATACAGCCAATGCTATCAAAACAGCTCTTGTTTCGATTCGGCATGTGCCGCCTGAAGAAGTCTCGCAACTTACACCGTGGGTCATCCAGACCCTTTGCGAGCGTGCTATTCAATTGGACGAGACTCGCACTGCTGCGTTCATATTGCAGCATTATGTATCATGCGCTAATCGAGTATTTGGAAACACACAGCTACTGACGCAATTTTTACGCGGTCTGCCTGATCAGCTTATGCTTGCCATTCTGGAGTACCTCGCTCATACAGCAGCCATGACCGAAGCCGCAGAATGGGCGAAGCTTATTGTCGGCCGCATAGACGATTTACACATGGACGCACGTCCTGAGCCACTGCGCATTCGCTGGCTTGTCTGTTTATGTTCACTTCAATTGTCGGACCAAGCCCGCTGGTTGTACATGCGATGGACTGGCTCCTCAGGGGAACCTCTCGATAACGATATTCGTGCGACTTGCCAGAATCAACATACATGTCAGGCTTCTATGCGCAACGGCCATTTTCTTGCTCGTGTGTACGAAGTGCTCGGTCCTGTGGATTCATATCTATCAAAGAATTCAGAGATACCCCCTCCGCTGGACAGCAGCGTGCCTGGCTCTCCCCCATGCATCTTGGTTTTGGTGCGTCACTTTGCAAATGGCGTGGACGCATCATTTGCCCGTGCTGTTCGCGATGATTTCCTCAAAGTGGTTTACTCAGGACGTAGCAGTCTGCCAGAACATTACCATCTGACTGCTCTCATGCAAGCATCGTTTATGCTCGGTGATACACAGGTGAGTTTGCGTGCCTTGCGAACCTTGCAATCGTGTCAATACGAGTTGGATAGCAAGGATGTATCTGTATTGCTTCGGGGCGTAACAGATCTAGCACCTGCTTTGGGCTTGTCATTGCTTGCGGAGGTTCCTCGTCAAATGCGCCAGAACCCACATCTGTATGCTGTGGTCATGGCGCGATGTATTCGTGCACATAAATTCGACTTGGCTGATCGCGTGTATGACATGGCTTGTGACCTAAACATTGGTCCACAGCTTGTTGCTAGTGCACCTACCGTTTTGCTTTCTTGCTCTAGAGACCGTCCGCCTTCATTCGTGCACCGAACCTTAATGATGTTACGCGATGGCTGGCAACCTGAGTATCATTTTTTGAATTGGATCATTCGCACAGCTGCACGTGGGATGACCCCTCGGGATGCTCGTTCTTCCAGCGTACGCTTTCGTGTTTCTCGGGATCAGGACGTTGCTGCAGCTGTCAATTTGTTTTGCCACGTCGCTAATAAACGCGAATATGTGGACCCACCTACTGCCCGGCTTGTTCTGTTCCAGATCGTGCTGCTAGCTCGGCGCCATGCGCGGCGCGGATCACTGTCTCTAGCATCAAAATGGAGATCGCGTTGGATTTCTCATGTTGACAGTGTGATGAAAGCATTGTTCGCATCGCCTATGTGTTTCGACTCATCAAATCCTCCTGATATCCAAAACGAAAGTATGCTGAATTACTATCCTGAAAACACTTTGCCTCTTCCGATGTCTGTCGTAAAACAAGCAATCCTTGCATATATGAGTCTACACGATCAGCGGGGTGTGCAAGACCTTTTTACTTGGATTAGAAAACACGGGATCTTGCCGACCGACATTCTTGCGAAAAACGAACATGCAAACTTCAATGCATTGCTGCAAATTCCTTATCCTGAAAATCACGACACGTCAACATAACAGTGGCTTTCCATTTGATTCCGCCATACTAAATGCAGCATTTTGTACTTGCGAGTCGCTGCCTAGGAACTACATGTACATGATACCCCTCTCTTGTATAGTTAAAATGGCTTTTCCACAAAGCCGTCTTATTCATAACGCGGGTATTTCCTGTGAAGCAATCTTACGGCTTTGATAACATGACGAACTGTGGCAGTTCTGTTTGCCAACCACCATTGCCTCAAGGATGGACGAACCTCCACTTCATTAACTACATCTCCACTGCACGTAGATCGCTCCTACCCTACGGACATCGTGTTTTACACTCGTTTGACGACGTCAACATGCCTGTATTTTCACGATCAGCCGCACGGGCTCGTGTAGCACAGCGTCGTTTTTATTCAAAAATGACACCTAGGCTTGTGGGTGCGCCACCTATTGCCCAAGCTTCCTCGGTACGTTTGGGACATGCATCGTGTGTAACACATAGCGTCCATTTGCTGGGGGACTCCTTGGTTTTTTTGCAGGGTTAAGTATTGCATCTGTGGCTGGATTGTATTGGCTTCGTCATGAATATTCCATCGCATCTGAGAGTGTAGTAAAAAGCAGTGAGCGACTAGCAGATGTCGCGCACAATGTACGTGGTCAGGGATGAGAGATATCTTCTATCATCGCATGAGCGGACGTGCTTACATGTGCAGGTGACCCATTATTTGCAACGCATCGCTGTATTAGAGCAGCGAATGAACCATATAGAAAAAGTCCTTGTCACCCGCGACGAGGTCCATGACGCGTGGGATTCGCACCGAAAATTGTACTCGGACATGTTTGAAGAGACCCTTACGTTGCGCGAACGTCTATGGAAGCTGGGTACGTTTGTCTTTCCCGCAATCCATATTGACTCAAATTACAGAACATGACATGTTCGCTACGCGTACGCGGGCAAGGGAGCCTCCTAACTGGGACAAACCGTTAGATCAAGTTCCTCCCATGCCTCCTGTCCGACTTGTTTAGTCTCATCCATAGCCATCTTCCGTCATACGCATATTTTTCAATTTATATGGCCTCTGCCGATTTGATTTTGACAGCCAAGATTCAGATGCTTTATAATGCACGTTTGGAAACTCAAAACATTTTTATTCTCCGCTGTCTGTTCCTTTGAACCCCACTGATCCTGGGGTCATATCCCTCAACGATTGCGTCAAATTTAGGCGACCATGTCGCCAGGTCCGCGCAATCCGGAGCATCAGCACGAGATTGTGCCAAATACATTGCTTGCTCTTGTTCCCGATCGAAAGCAACTCGAGCATGCGCGTTTGCAGCGTGTGGCTGCACGCCATCGCGCATGCTCGACCACAAAACGTCCTCGATTTGACTGCAAGCACGATAATACACTCGCCAGCAATATGAGTTACGAAGCGCAGGACGAGAATTTCCTGCCGCGAAAACGATTTGCAACTGAGCCGACGCAGCGATATGTGCCAGTCACTCCCAATGACCGCTTCTGGAGTGGTGCTATCAAAGTATGTACCAGTCACACGAAACTCACAAGCACAGGCAACCTATAATCGTTATGCCCGTGCATCTCGCTCTGGGACTCGCCTTGACCAAGTACTCTTGCCAGCAGCACCAAAAAATCCACATGGTTTGCAAAGGGTCGTGATGGCTTCATACGATGTCGAGATCGAATGGCTCGAATCATTGGTTCCTGAATCTGTACCGGTAACATACATTGGAAACCCACCGCGAGGTACTTCTACTGCTACAGTACTACCTGGACTCTATACAAATGATGCAAACATGAATTGGGAAATGTGTGTTCCACACAAACCTCACGGACGAGCGTTACAACATATGAAGTTTCTCCTCTTGTTTTTCAATACGCACTTGCGAGTCGTTGTATCTACAGGCAACCTTACGAGGCTGGATTGGTCACGATATGAAAATGTATGTTTATTACATGCTAATCTCAGATGATGTACATACAAGATTTCCCGCGACAAGGCTTGAGTATGGAGGAATTGGATGCTGCACAGCTTAGTGCAAGGGGCAGCGGCGAGGAATTCTATCGGGAGTGGGAGCGTGTGCTTACTTCCCTCAGTATACCCGAATCACATGCCATAAGGCATGCTCTGCAGCAGTACCATTTTCGACGCGCGCGGGCACATTTAGTAGCAAGTTGGCCAATTACATCTGTTGCTCGCGGGTGGCATGACATTGAGCAGGCGGGACTAGGTCGTCTGGGCCGAGTTGCAAGAACTGTTTGTCCAAACGCACCGGTACCTGGAATGCGCATTGAGGCCCAGGGATCTTCTTTGGCCTCGTACGATCGACGATGGCTCGAGCACTTTTACCTCGTGGCTTGCGGGTATAGTCCGTCCAAGGTGGTACCTATCGCTTCGAAGCGCGCTGAACACGCCTCGCCAGAGTTTACACGTGTAACAGGCTCGTCAAACTGGCCGGCCATTCAAGTTTTATTCCCAACGCAGTCGTATGTCGAGCATGTGAGCGTCGAAGGCAGTATGGGTGGCGGCTGCTTTTTTGGCAAGCCCGAGGAGTTTCGTAAGCGTGGTCTTCGTTGCTTGTATGCACAGCCTGTCTCATCTCGAGGTCATTTGTTAATGCATGCAAAAAGTCTTTTGGTTACAAATCATGATAATTCATGCGGCTACGTATACCTTGGTAGCCACAACTTTACTCGTGCTGCTTGGGGCACTATCTCAGGCACACAGGCACAACCAACACAATCACTAAGTAACTGGGAACTCGGCATCGTGCTCCCTCTCACGGAATATGATGCGTGGGATGCTATTCCCTATAACCGACATATCGAGCCATACGGTGCTGACGATATTCCCTGGGATGCAAGTAATTTGTTGATATGATATGTCCTCCGCTCGCCCACGATTTTATGTCGGTCATATATTTTGCGTGCTGGGAGAGGGCCACATTTGTGGAGGACAGGCAGGGTCCTATGCCTTTTCTGGTTGGTAGAAGGAGAGAAAGTTTGGGAGCCAGGCTGCTAACTTGGCTTGGGGGCGAGCCACGAAGAAGCTTGGTCTGAGGTCGCATTTGTGGGTTGGCGACGCCACGTACGCACACTTAGTTGATAGGCGAGCAGATGTCTACGTACGCTATAATGATGCTTGTTGCTTATTCGAAGGAATCTAGCTCTTTCCGAAGGCGAGGTCTACAGCCAGCCAGCAAATACGGGAGTTGGCTCGCACGAGAACACACAACTCGTCGCGGCAATCGACGCCCTAAAGGTATGCTAATCTGGAATCACTCACGAAAAAAAGCGAACAACCCACCCTGTGCGTATTGAGGACTTTGCTCTTGTTCATGGCCTCAATAGCTTGCTTGACCAAAACAGCACTTTGTTCCAAAGGTTTAAGCAGCACCCGAAAGTTCGTTATGATGAAAAGACGGACCTTTGGAGCTACAAGGTATGTATTCCTATTTGTTTTTCGTACAAATGCGTGGGCATGTCAAGAACTTCGCTAACCGTAGCTAGCCTGACTACGAAGTGCACTCAGCGGGCGACATTGTCTCACTTCTCCGCAAAAAGTACTACCATCCGTTTGCTCTTACGTCTGAATCTTCAGCTGCAGGCATGCGTGTGGCTGAACTGCGCGAATCCTATCCACCAGCACGAGAGGCCATTGAAGAGCTTGCGAATGAAAAGCCTGTTGAAAAACGGCAGGTCCTTGTTCTTAGAGGCAAACGCGATGGATCTATCAAGCACGTGTTTTGGAATCCCATCCAAGGTGATCTTGTTAAGCCCATTGACGATGAATTTAAGGAACTATGGCACAGCCTCAACGTTCCGAATGTTGTCGATCTCGCGACAGACCTTGAGAATGAAGGTCTTTCAGCAACCAAGTTGATCGAAACAGCGCCCAAAGCAACTTCACATTCTACTACAGCTGCACAGCGGGGTAAAAAAGGCAAGCGCGGCACAGCTCCACGAAAATTCAAACTACAGAACACCCATTTGAAGGGCGTCGATCTAAGCAGGGATTTCGTCAAGCCCGGCAACAACTAAGCAGCATAAACATTGAACCCATCAGAGAGCATGCTCTTCTTCCCCTTGTGTATTTTTACCTTATAAATACGTGCTTGTTCTTCTCAAGCATCATTTCATCACGACACATGGTGCTGGTTCAATTGACGGCTTAATGCATCTGAGTCGAAGTCAGCAAGCATGTACGCACCGTAAGGATGTTCGGCTGCGTCATTTTCAGCCACGGCAACGTCACCAACATCCTTTGGCGTACCATCCGCACTCATAGGCTCACCTAGGATATTGTAGGTAGCGTGCTCGCTTGAAGACTTTTGGATCGTTCCGCGTGATGCCGCTCTGCAGTGATGTAAGCGAGCTTGCCTTTGTACTTACACTTGTGCCTCTTCACGACGGCGGATGGCCTCAGCACTAGAGGCAGAGGACGATGCCGAGCTAGAACCCATTTGGTTTGCGTAAAATTGCTGTTGTAGCCGTTGCTGTTGTTGGTGCTGCTCCATCATGGCCAGGCGCTGTTGAGCTTGCAAGCGGACTTCGCGACGAAAGCTGATTACTTCCTGAAGAATGAGCTTCTTCATACCATCAATATCATCGACTTGCTCAAAACTAAAGTCAAACTTGTTCGCACACACTGGCTCATCATTCGGATCATGCCAAACAGCCAGGTACGGATGCTCCAAAGCTTCGTCACAAGTGATACGTTGCTCAGGATCAAAGGAAAGCAGGCGGCGAAGCATGTCGAGTGCAAGCGGTGTTGCCTCCGGGTATAAATGCTCGAAAGGTACAGGCTTCTTGTACGGTAATGAGCGAATGTACTGTTGCGCACGAGGACTAGCTACACGGCACAACATGGGCTCCGGAGGCGTTCCAATATAGTACAAGATTTGGTTCAGCTGATCGACATAATCATGGCCCTTGAAGAGTGGGCGTCGACCTAGAAGCTCAGCGAGAATGCAGCCGACAGACCATAGATCAATCGCCGTCGTGTAGTTCTGGTGTGATAACATGATCTCCGGTGCTCGGTACCATCGCGTGGCGACATACTCTGTCATAAATTCCTGCTGGCCTGACATAACGGTGTTTTGCTCTGGGTCGAAGCCACGCGACAAGCCAAAGTCACAAATCTTTAGCTCACAATCTGCATTGACAAGCAGATTACCCGGCTTCAGATCACGGTGAAGCACATTTGCACTGTGAATGTACTTCAAACCACATAGGGTTTGGTAAATGAAGCTCTGGAAGTGCGCATCACTCAGCGGCTGTCCCGATCGAATCTGTGAAGGTTAGCAACTGCTGTTTGCACATCCGCAGTCTGTGTTTCAACGCACAATCGCATGAAGATCAGCCTCCATAAGCTCCTCGTACAAGTATACCTCATTAAAGGCAGACGGATTAGTGATGTCCAGATCGTACAAGCACGTAATATTTTTATGCCCCCGGAAATGGCGCAAGAGCCTAAAGCTGTTAGCATGAAAAGCAAGCATGGTCATATACATACTTAAGTTCACGAAGAGCACGCTTCGTAAGAATCCGCTTGTTAAATACATTCGATACCTTCTTTATCGCAATGCTTTCGCCAGAAGCAACGTGTACAGCCGAAGCCACACATCCATATGCGCCTTGACCGAGTCCCTTCTTAATTTTGTACGCAGGGTCAATCCAAAAGGTTTGTGACAGCACAGAAGCTTCTATGCGGTGTTGTGGCTTATCACTCACGACACTCATGTCTGCGTGAGCGGGTCTTCTGGTTACCGATGGCTTGTCTGACGGCAAAAGCTGCAATGAGGTTCCGGCGTCAGCAATCGCCAATTTGAAGACCTCCACCCTTTGTGCGACGGTGTCGTCATCACACGTTCATTTGAGTTCTCGTCTATCGGCCGACTCTGCCATATTTGGCTTCCAGTGTGTGTGCGTTGCCTGTCTTGTAAGGTGCACAAGCCACCCATTTGACTCTATGGCCGCGGAAAGAATTTCTTGGCATAGCATCGCTCTGCGTCAAAAAGCATCTGTGCCGCACACGTGATGCGACTTAACATGGTGACAGACCAATGAGCTTACACACGTGCACCAAAATTTCGCCAACGTGCCCACGTCGAGAAAACTGGTACACGAATTCGTTTCAGACGTAGGTGGTCATTGGACTATCCTCGCAGCTCCGGCTTTGCTCAAGCCATTGTAATACGAAGTCTTCACGCACATGCCTGCCTTTGTTCGAGATACGTGCTGCGGCCTTATTTAAGTGTCGTTCAATTTAATTCCACCCAGTCACATTTGTGGCTGCATTCGTGCTACGCTATTCCCCTGGATGATGAAATGCCTCTTCATTTTGGCGCGCCATTCCCCCTCTCCCCTGGCCGTTGCCTCCCACGCTGCACCGTCCTTGTCGGCATTTCGGCGCCGGTCGAGACGCGCGGTCATATCACGTGACAAGTCCCTGTATTCGCACTTCGTTCCTCGGTATGACTCTTTGGCCCCATCGCCCTTGGTGACGGTTGTGTCATGTCCCATGAATTGGCTAAAGACATAGTCACTACTCTGCGAACGTCGTGGAAGTTTGCTGCTATATGTCAATTCTTGATGACATTCAATGACGCATTGCAGCTGCAAGATTTTCAAACCCACGTACGTATCTGAAAGTACAGGGAGTGACGAGAACTCACATGTCTCTTAGCGTCTAGAGACAGCTTTTGCGCAAGATGATATGTCATATATCTCATGGCTCTTTACGCAACTTCTCCGATTTGTGTCGCAGAATCGCTACATAACGTACGTGCTCAATCTAGCTTCCCCACTCACATGCATGTCAGTCAGGAGCACTGGGAAGATGCCTTCCGCCAATATTGGCACACTTACCGACAACCATCCGAACGTGCGCCGCTTGGCACACAAGATATACCGGTGTCATGGAATGCCCTCGATACATATGAAAAGGTACGTGTTCATCTAGGGCCTCATGGTTTGCAGCTTACGTGTCTACATGAATTGTGCGAGTGGCAACTTGCGTGGCCAGAGCGACTGCGACGTATGAATGATTCTGATGATGATGCGGTCACTTGGGTACGTGAAATGGCTATGCCATCTACTATTGGTCCTTATATATCTAACCTGTAAGCGTGTTCTACCTGCAGGCTGGGATCGCGAAGGCAATACGTATTGGCTCTTCGATGATAATCGCTTATGGGTTCAGCGTGCTCCTCCTAAGCGTCCCAAAAGGAACCAGTCGCTAAGTTGCCAGCCCTCTTCAACTTCGAAAGCGAAAAGGCGCAAAACGAGCTCGAGACCTCCGCCCCGTCCAGCTGGCCGCCGTTCATCACGTCTGAATCCACATTCAGGAGCAGACCAAAGCGATGTCTCTGCGTCCGAAGCACCCACCCGCAACAGGGAAGAGGGCCTCTTCAATTCTGACTCGGATCTGTCGCCTCCAACAGATCCTGAAAAACCATGGACTGAATTTGAAACAATTTGCGTGACACGCTCTGAGTGGGAGAACTTTGCTGGGCGCTTTGAGCATTCAAAGCATCCAGACGAACGAAACCTTCATGTTTACATTAGCAAAGAAGTTTTGCCGCCTATTCTTGATATGATTCATGCAGAAGAGAAGAAAGCAGCACTAGAAGCGGCACTCTCGAAGCGGAAACGCAGTAGCCGCATCGCATTGCGTGATAGTGAACGCGAGCAGCGAGAGCGCGAGGAGGCGGAGCTCCGTGCACTAAAAGAGCGTGCTGCGGCAGCGCTGAAAGCGGAGCGCGATCATCAGGCGCGCGAAGAAGCTGAATTGCAGGCGCGAAAGAGCCGTGAAGATCGACTACGTGAGCGTGGCGAGCGCTTGCTTGCTAGAGAGCGTATGATAAACGAGCGTCAAAAACGCGCAGAAGAAAGAAGTAGAGATCCATGGCATCTTCGCTGCGATATATGCCTCATGGACGAGCTGAATCCGATTGACTCACGGCCTGTCGTCGCATGCGAAAAGTGTGGCGTCTGGCAACACATGTCTTGCTGGGATGAGCATGATCGAAGTCATCGTCGTCTGCCTCGACGATGGGATAATGTCTCGTTCTGCTGCCAGCATTGTAAAGCATCGCCTATGTTGTCTGCGCATGCGGTGCCTGCGGCTCTTGACCAGACTGATGAAACCGGCACACGTACATTTCCTTCTGAACCGAAAGTACCTACTACACCTCCAATATCACAAACATCCGTATTGCACGGATCCCGTGTTTCGTCACAAGCATCGCCATCCAATGCGTCGCTTGTACGGCCTGCTTCACCAGCGCGTGTGCCTCACCTGAGTCCAAGAGGCTCATTCCCTCTTCGAACACATTTGACAAAGTCGCCATTATCTCGTGCAGTTGAACCTGAAGATGTGCCAACACCCTTGTCTCTGCATCGCGGAGATCCAAACTTGCTCTTGCAAGGGCATCCTGTCTCTCCCGTTTCTAAGGATCAAGAGCCTGCGCCCCAGACCAGGCTTTCTTAGACCCTTTATACCATGTACTACGAATGTGTGTATGTAGTTTGTCACTCAAAAAGATGTGCGAACATATGTGCAATTATTGGATCGATTCTTAGGCTTGGAGTCTGAACGAATCCTCAGGCGCATCGTACTGCAATGTTCTGAAGTCCTTGTCTCGCCGAACTTACCAAGTTGGAGTGTGTTCCATTATCATATTCGGCCGAAAAATCAGTGTGCGTTAACTCCGTCATCACCGCCAGCCCAGCGATCTGCGTGAGCGCAGCGCTTTATTAAGTGTTGCGACTGTGAAGCTGTGTCCGCTCATGGCGACCAACGCGGCGCAGTCGCCGCAGTCAGCGAGGATAGGTCATCTGCACGAAGCTGTGCCCGAAGCTGAGCAGGTTTCGCGCGCTATGAACCTTACAGATTCTACTAGGATGGACGAATTAAGCGAGATTGGAGATGAAGAGGGCGTATACGGTAAGTTGAAAGCATGATTTGCATCAAAATCATGCTTTCTTATTCAGTTGTGCTGACGGTCCAAAGAGTCAGAAACACCATCAGAGAGTGGAACGGAGGGACTCACATGGATATCTTGGTTCTGTTCGCTTGCCGGGCACCAGTACTTTGCGGAAGTCGCTGAAGACTTCATAGAGGATGATTTTAATTTGACGGGCCTCAACTTCCTCGTGCCATTTTACCGAGAAGCGCTCGAGATGATTCTCGATATTGAGCCACGTACGTGTCATGAAGCATTGTTCTGACTGCTAGAGGATTCACTAAAGATCCCTGATATCTCAATCGTGGAGTCATCCGCTGAACTTCTTTACGGCCTTATCCATCAGCGCTACATTATTACTCGGCAAGGCATGCAACAGATGGTAGAAAAGTTTGAGCAGGGTCACTTCGGCGTTTGTCCGCGCATATTTTGCAATTCGCAATTCACATTGCCATGCGGCCGATCTGATCTCCCTGGTCTTGATACCGTCAAGCTCTTCTGTCCTAATTGTCTTGACATCTACACGCCTCCAAGCAGCCGATTTCACGGGATTGATGGTGCATTCTTTGGTACCACTTTTCCTCACCTGCTTCTACAGAGCTACCGCGATCTCGCTCCTTCGATTCTTGCTCCAACAAACCCCTCTTCCCAAACGAGTGAGGATTCTCCTGGCTCATCTATGGACATTTCGGCAACATCCAAAGAGGAGAATGCTACGAATAGTACAAAAACACTCTCACTGGCTCTTCTTGGACGCAAGGTACCACAAACTGGCATTTATACACCACGTATCTACGGGTTCCGCGTCAGCGCTTTTGCACCCAGCGGCCCTCGCATGCAGTGGATGCGAATGCGACCACATTCACTCTCTGAGTTGAGTACTTAGCTTTTTAGTTTGCATGCAGTCTAGCGACCTGGACAGCCGAGTCATAGGTACGTTTTGACGTGTGTTCACGCCATTCCCTTGTTTGATCCACATTTTGGTCGCTATGTGCTCCACGTCACGTGGCTAAATCACGATGGTCCTGACGCGTCGCTTCGCTTCACGACAGTCCGTCAGACTCCTCGAGGTGGCAGTTCGTTACTCGTTCGTTGTCGCCGCCATCACGCTCATTCTCTATTCTTCTGCGACTCGATGAAAGTTTCGCGCGCAGAGGCTGGTGAGTCACTTGCTCCGGTACGTGGTCGTTTTCACAAGTATCTGATTCGTAGTACCTGTGCCTGCAGCAATTGTCTAAGGATGTCAATGTGCGTGTCTCTGAGCCATTGGCTAGTACATCGTTGTCACCCACGCACTTGTTTAGTGTAGCATCTTCAAAAGGTTTGGGAGCCGCTGTTACAACGAAGGGTGTCGTTGTGTTTGACTTGCATGCGCTGCGCAAAACGTTCACGCGTGCTGAGCGCAATGCTTCGCCATCTGCCCCTGTCTTGTCTACACTAACTCTACCGCCTGACACTGGTGATGCGAATATTCTCACATTCGCCGCTAACGAATCTCTTCTTCTTGTTGGAACAAGTCATGGCTCTATTTTGATATGGGAAGTCTCCTCTCTGCGAACATCCCCGCTTACCCCGCGCATAATGCCACCACCCAATGGCCTGAATACGGCTCGTATCCACATGCTTGCTCCAAATCCGGGTGACAAAAATGCACTTTGTGTGGCATTGTTGAATGTAGATCCTTCTTCGCGCCAGCATGGTACTGCACATATCTTCGACCTGTGTGAGGCCCAATGGGTCTGCACACTCCCAGCGAGCCATGTCACATCGGCTTGCTGGTCAACACGTGGAAAGCAGCTTGTGCTGGGCTTGCAGTCAGGTGAACTTTTGCAACTGACTCCCGAAGGCGAAGTCAAAGCAACGCTACCTCCTTTGCCTGAGAGCGAAAGGTCTTTGTATGTGGAAGATGTTCAGTGGCTCGAAAATCATGCCTTTCTTGTGACCTATAATACTTGTCCTCCAGCCGCGGAGCACAGCCAGGAACCCGTGCATGAATATGAAGTGTTCATGATTCTCCGAGATCCTAAAGCTAACACAATGACCTATTCAGCGTTCCCGTTGGATGTCGCACCACCTTTTGGCGACACGAGTCGCTGGCCATGCCGCTATGCATGCACATTACGTGATTGGATGCCTATGAAGCATATTATATTCATGGCTTGCTCAGCGAGCACTGATGTAGGCGTAATTGGATTCAAACACGCATGGGAAGCACTAGAGCTGGAAGAGACATCTCGCCCTGTTTTGCCGTTTTCATCGCAGGATGAGACCTCGGACACCGCACCCGTTGCCCTTGCACTTGACCTGTCTTCTACAGACTCTGTACCTGATCCGAATGCGGCAGCAAAGGGCGAAGATCCATCTGCAACGTTGCCTGCTGTTCCCATTCTTTATGTGTATACGAATGATGGTGTACTTCTTGCTTATCATGTAATTTTTACAGAGGCAGAGGCGCCGTATCCTGGCATGGTTTCTATTGAGTCCAATCCCGCTTTTTTCCCATCTGCGCTGCCAGCCCCAACTATTCCGCAACCATCTTCAACACCAGCCCCAGCATTCGGGAGCACTTTCACACCTATGCCCACTTTTGCTTCTACTTCCACACCTGCACCCACATTTGGCTCTACTACTGCTTTCGGCGGCACTTCATCGAAGCCCGCTATCGCCTCAGCTCCTGCATTCGGGCAAACCAGCTCGTTTGGCGCTGCTTCCCTTGGTGGTGGGTTTAGTGAATTTGGTGCTAAAGGCACTTCGGCATTTGGCACAGGTTTCGAGCAGCAGAGCCAACATGTATCATTTGGTCAAAAATCGGGTCCATCTTTGAATTTTGCCTCTCAACAGCCAGCGTTTGGGCAAACGCAAAAGCCGGTCTCTGGATCCATCTCTGGCTTTAGCCAGTTCAGCTCCAAAGGGTCAACATCAAACTTTGGCACTTCTGCATTCAGTGCAGCCTCGTCTAAACCAAATGCTTTTAGTAACGTGCCGTCCACGTCGAATGGTTCCGTTTTTGGCTCTGGAGGAGGCTTCCAGACTGGAAAACCTGCATTTTCGGATGCCGCTACGCAACCTAAACTACGACAGCAGGCCACTGAAGAGCAGAATGAAGAAGCCAGAGACCAATTGTTCACCTTTGGAGGCCTGAGTGATGCATTGTCTCAATCTGAAAAGCCATTTGGACAAGCGTCTAATCTTTTACCCACTAATTTTTCCTTTGGTCAACGCTCTTCGGTTCAGACCGACGGAAGTCCTCCAGCCGGTCAGCCAACACCACAAAGTCTAAAGACCGATCTCAAAGACACAGGCTCGAATGAAACCGCTTCTACTATCTCGAGCATATTCCAGTCTAGCAATAATAAAGCCGGATCTATTGTACATGAAGACAGGAACGTCATGGATCATGCTTCAAAAGCGACTCAAAGTCAAGATACCCCTATAACTGAAAAGCCAAATTTGGAGCAATGTGCCGTTCCCTATATCTCTGCTGATGAAACAAAATTGAAAGATTCAAAGGAAAAAGACTCGGGACTTTCTGCCCAGGAGTCTATCGAAAATAAAACAAAACCATGCTTCTCATCCGAGCAGCCTAGTTCTGGCTTGAAACAAGCAAAAGTTGACATGTCGACAAACTCATTCATAAAGGAAAAACTCAATGGTCAAGGCTCCAAGTTTCCGCAACTAGCTGAAAACGAATCGAAACAAGCACCATCGTCGTTTACCGAGTTTACGAAAGGCGAGCCAAAGGAATCTGCATTATCGTTTGGGAAGCCAGCAGAAGATAAGCCGAAAGAGTCTGCATTCTCGTTTGCGAAGCCGGCAGAAGATAAGCCAAAGGAGTCTGTATTCTCGTTTGGAAAACCTGCAGAAGACAAGCCGAAGGAGTCTGCGTTCTCGTTTGCGAAGCCCGCAGAGGACAAGCCGAAGGAATCTACATTTTCTTTTTCCAAGCCTGCAGAAGATAAGCCGAAAGAGTCTGCATTCTCGTTTGCGAAGCCTGCAGAGGACAAGCCGAAGGAATCTGCATTCTCATTTGGAAAACCTTTAACAGAGAAATCAATTGAGGCATCGTCCATCTCAGCCAAGCTTTCGGATCATAAAACATCTTCACCAAATCATTCACAGATCAAACAATTTCAAGGATCGGAGTCTGTGCCACAACTCGAGCATAACTCAAAAGAGTCTCAACCGGTTGCCATAGACCAGGGACATTCGAAGCCGAGTGGCGTTTCTTTGAACGAGAGCGTGCCTAAAATTCACTTGTCGCAAGTGCAGCTTCCAAATATTCCATATGAGCAGAACGAGCTAGCACGCGAGTTTGTCAAGGTCTACACACTACTTCAAGAGGAGCTTAATGAGCTTGCACGCCAAACCAAACAATGCACCGACTTTTTCTCTCGATTGAAACAACCCTCTTTACACAAGAATGCGATGGATTTATCTCAACTAGATACTTGGGTGTTTGGGGATCTGGGTTTGCTACATGGCATGAGTGACGAGCTAGCTCAAGCCGTTGCCTTGTCTCAACCACAGAGATCAGAGGCATTCAAGCGAATCCTTTCGATTGAAAGTGTTCAGCTGAAGTCAGAGGTGAAGCGCGAAGAAGTAGCTCGTTTTCTTCGTGCGCGACAAGATTCAGACTTTGCGAAAATGGTGCGAGTTCGGCATTTAGGACCTGAGCAGATGGAGAATCAAGCCCGACTTCGGCGTGCGTCCCACCTGGTGCGGGAACGCATGAATGAGCTTGGTGAGTACTTTGATGGGCTCAAGAAATCCAAAGCAAATGAAAAGTACGGTCGAACGATGCTACGTGCGCCTGCTCTCGACACGATCTACCGCTCAGTCGACCACATAGATCGACTTGTATCCGAGCGTATTTGGGAACTTGACCAGATCGAGCAGTACCTCCGTGCGTATATTCCACGCTCGTCTTCGCGTGCACACACGTCATATTCGCCAGTTCGGCCATTGGATGATATGACTGAACTAGATGCGATACTCGCTGAGATTACGTATGACGAGCAGAGCGTTCCAAACGCAATGACAGCAGAGGCCATGTGCAGTGCTTTGTGGGAATCAAGAAAGGTGCCTGTCATTACACGGCTAAGCGAAAACGGTTCAGCTTCTCCTTTTCCGTATGACACTGAACCTGTCACTATTCGTTGCTCGCCAATAAATTTGTCCGCCAAGGCGCCGGCTCTTTACAAGCAAGAGCAAGATGAACAGTATCAATCAGAGGTCGCACCTTTGCCTGAACCAGCAGCGGTGAACTTTTTGGCCACAAGCACGCCAAACGGTGTACAAGTCGGCAGTGATCGTCAAGCCAAACCCCTGTTTTCTGCTTTTGCACGTTCATCGAGACTACCAACGCTTACATCTCGGAATGGGTCAACTGCGTCTGCTGAATACACCACATTTGAGGGGCTTGTTGGGCCTCGACCCGTGACCAACACTGAACCTGCTAGTCTTACCTTGGAGGAGTTCGTGGCACAGGACAAAGATGAGAACGAGGATGAGTATAGTGACGACGATTATGATGAGGATGATGAGGATGAAGTTGATGATTGGGAGAATGACGATGATCAGGCAGACGAAGACGACACCGATGAGAATGATGACTAAGTAGAGCTTGATGGGTCGAGAATACTGTAGCAATTGGGTATATAATAAATACAATCCGCGCGGTATCTGTTGCTATATGTCGACAGACATGTGCATGTCGATTTGAGCGTGAACCAGCTCTGCCGGATTGATCCAGCGCCATACTTCGTACTTATGATTTAAGCCACTTTGTTCATGAATACAAAAAGGCCCTCCGTCTTGCCCGCCGTCACATATATCACTAGCATTGGACTGAGCTCCGCAGAATCCGCCGGAACATGGTGATGGAAACAGGAAAAAAACGGACCGCACCCGCGAATGGATCAGCGCCATTGCACAATAAACGCATGGCTCATGCGTAATAAACATTGTAAGACCCGTGAGCAAATAGTCTTGACCATTTTCCGCCTCTTCATTCGTCGAAGAGCGTGATTGTGAGCGGATGTGAGCAACTCGGCGGACGGCATTCAAAACAGCATGTCGCAGTGGGTGTGCGTCACGAATTCGTGTGTCATGCGCATCAACTGAAATAGCAATGGAACCATCTTGTTCCATGTTCGTGACAAAAACGCCGATACCCAACTCGCCAGCCGCGCGTGCTTGCTGCGCTGTGGCAATGCATCGACGGAATGCATGTCGAACACGGTCAACTAGCGATTCATCAGACCACAGTTGAGCATCTGCCTGTCGATCAACAGGAACCATCGCACGAGCAGCATCACTCCCAGGTACACCATCTTTTGCTGGGATACCAGCGCCAGGCGGCAAGAAAACACACGGCCATATGGCCGACCATTCGCTCAAGCGCTCTGGACTAGGTGCAGGGCCTGTGGGGACCCGCACTAGGTATAAACTTATAGGAATATGCAGAGAACCAAAGGCATTTTCCAGGAGAAGGGTGAGATCCTTTGATGAGTGTGCGTCTTCGAGGCACAGGAGCAAGGATAGATCCATTGAATCGGCATCATATTTTTCCTGAGGAAGCTTCAACACATCCTTTGCCTTGCGAAAGCTACGCAAGTATCGGATCGAGTACTTAGGGTGAACATCACCGGCTCGTAAGGAACCATTTTTCACAAGTCTTTTTAGTATTTGGGCAGCTGGCGAGCAAGCTCTTGGGGGGATATCCATCGCCCAGGCACGCGTCGTATGAAGCTGCATAGTTTTAGGGTCTGGTGACGACGTTATGCGCCAGAGTGGTGCCTTATACGAGGCATCAAGCACTGGGGCTTTGGAATGCAAATTCGAAAGCACACGCGATGATGGTGTCTGTGACGCAGTTGAGGATGTAGTCGCGGGCTCGTGCTCGTCGTCTTCCAAGCCTATCTGTCCAAATAGAGAGACTTCATGTGTCTCAGACACAGGCGTTGAAGGACGCTCTTCATCAGGTCCTTCCCACCACATCTTGCCACTACCGTAGCATATGCAAAGTTCTTCACCAGTAGAAATTTGTCGAACAGTTCGATAACGGATCGAGCGAGTCGACTTGTCAAGCTCGAATGACACATTTGCTGAGCTGGGATGATGATTAAAAAGTGATCCAAGACCCAAGGCAAGTGCCATTACGCTACCTTCTGTACGTTTTTCCCATACAAATGTGTATGAGTCGAGAATTGTGTGCCGTCCATGGGTCATATATTCTTCAGCGTCAATGAGTAAGACGGGACTAATTTCAATCACCGTATTTCCAGCAATGGGGCGTGTAGCAAACACGCTCCGACCTGCATGATCTGTTTCACAGACACGTAATCCAAACACATTCAGGTGGGGGGTGCAAGCATCCGGTGCTGACATGCAACCATTCTTCTCCATCTACTAGTTTGTCTGCTCGACCTGCGCGACTGAACAGACAGACGTCGAGGAGTAAAATTAATCCTGAAGTTTAGTCTTCTGCTCGTTAGTAAAACTTTCCTCCACCAGCACATGAACTTGCTACCTATCAACAATTACAAATGATGTTCTATATGTAGGAACTCTGGTAACTCCAAGAAGGCATGTTACTCACGTATACGGTATTTAATAACAAGACCCTTTCGAAAAGGACTTTATTTATTGCAGGATTGTTCCATTAGGCTTGACAGCGACAACTTCAAGTTCTGACGAGCTGTCATGATTGTTAGGGCGAATAGAATTTGGATGCTGTTGTTGCTGTATGCTAGACGACGAGCCCAAGTCTCTAGAGCCAGTCACAGAGTTATTTCGTTCCTTTCGAATGTGAGATGTAAATTCCGAAAGTTTCGAGAGCACACGGTGCTGCCTCAGCTGTGAGAGAGGAAGCTCAAAGAGTTTCGACTTGCCTTCCCAACCGATGTGCTTCGCAAGCTTGTCTTCATACATCATTAGAGTTGAACGCAAAGGATTCTCTTGCAATTCCAAGTCTTCTCGCATTTCTTCTGTCAAAGGAACAACGACTGTCTCTGGTTCATCAAGAGGCCTTTCTGTGACCTCCACCAAAAGATTATTTCCCTCGACCCATTCACGCATCTTCGGATACTCTTGGTTGTTTTCATCATCTGAGAACATGACAGCTTGCTTCTCCAAATCATGATCATCATTATTTCTTGGCACGTCTGTAATATCCTGCCCTTCGAACATTTCCTTGCGTTTCTCATCTTCCAGCCGCATTCGATGCCTACGCATTTCCACTGTGTCTTCGCCCTCCCAATCATCACCTTCAGACACATTCGCATCGTCGACGTCATCAATCGTCTGCACGCGGCCGAATCCAACGTTCTTCTCAGGTTTTGTAAACGGTTTCGATTTGGGCATATTTTCATCCGGATTTTCTTCCGGTTCCACGTTTCCGCTTGCTTTGTGTCGCTCATACCCTTCTTGCATGGCTTGGACAACAGAACTGGGTACTTGGTCGGGCTCTGCACTAGCGGCCGTGGCATTAGTATTGAAACGACGTATCCTGTGAACCCAACTTGGCTCGCTGTTCGGGAAAGCGGAAGGGTAGATACTGAGCGTGCGATTCAAGTTGACTTGCGCACGTTTTCCAAATGCAAAGAAAGGAATTGTGAATCCATGCACAATCACAGATGCGAGTACAAAAAAAAACACGATCGGTTGAATCGTCAGTGAGAGCACTTCATTGGGCGTTTGGGGGGGGATATTCACATTTTCTGGGAGCATTCTTCTGCCATAAGTGCACATAAAAATGGCACCTACACCCATTGGTCCAAAATAACCGGTGAAAATGGCTTCATGGAAAGTTTTGATATCAGGAATGAACTTCCAGCACAGAATCACGATCGGAATCCGTTTCAGTATCAGTACAAGAATACTAAGTCCGATCAAACGCCCAACACTGAGGTTCATTGCGCTGTCGTTAAACTCGCGCCAAGGCATCTCGGCGCCGATGTAGATAAATGTAGCAACATTAAAAATTAAGTCCACAATGCTGGAAAAATTTGAATCAGCTGTTTGTTTTTGGAACCAGCCGTCCCAAGCGAATGCGGTACCACAAGCGAATGCAGCGAGCAAGTCATCACTTCCGAGTAGAACTGTTAATCCCATAACCGCAATGGCAAGACTGAGGTACTGCGCCACAAAGCTTTCACGATCGACAAGCTTGTGTTTCTCACTAAAGCGGATGAATTTGCGAGCCAAAAAACCAACCAAGCCACCGAGAAATGTGCCAAATACAATTTCCCATGCGATAGTCTGATAAAAAAACTTAGCCACAGGAAAACCGACTTCGCCGCGATTCACCGTAAGGAAATAGGCAAGAAACAGGAACGGGAATGCTGCACCGTCGTTGCAGCCCGATTCACATTGAAGCATGTGACGAATATGAGCTGGTACATGCTTTTCAGCCCAAGGACCGCCAACCACAGCCTGTGCAAGAATGGGATCTGTCGGAGAAACACACGAAGCAATCATCAAAGCGCTCAGATAATCGATGCCAGGGATCAGAGCCCAAATGAGGAGCCCAGTAATCAGCCATCCCCAAAGCATGACGGGACCAAGCAGCATGATTATCGAGCGCCAGTGCCTCCAAACATATTTTTTGGGCAATTCGACACCCACTGAAAATACTGATAAGGCAATACAAACGCGCATTATTTCCAGTGTGATCTCGTTCGTGGTGCTACTTCCGGGAGCTTCCACATTTTCCGATCCCCAGCTATTGGGATGGAATATATTCGCCGCACTAGGTCCTTGTATGTTAAAAATGCTAGTTTATCCTAATACATACCAATAATAATACCAAAAACCAATGCCAAAGGCGCTTCACCAAGATAGAGCCGCTCCTTGACTAACATGGTGAGCATACCAAACTGCGGGGTTAGAAGAGTGAACATACAATTACAATAAAAAACCCTAACGCGACATAGATGATATGAGGCGCAGACACCTCAAATGGTGAGAATTTGTGCTCCTGACCCTCTAAAAGCTCACCCATAACGAATGGAGCACCCCGTTATGGTGTGAGGATTGAAGTTACCCCGATCAAATCTGTCAAAATTTCACGCCTGATTACGTACGTAACTGACGAAATCCGAGAAGGATAATATGCAAATCTTACACTCACACATGAGTATATTTCCTTACATACGGATAGTGTACGCAGCCCGCTTAGCTCAGCGGTAGAGCGCGTCACTAGTACCTCCCGCGAGTGCGGAATACCCTATCGGGTAATGACGAGGTCGGTTGTTCGATTCAGCCAGTGGGCAAGCTTTGCTTTTTATCAATCATTCGATTAGAGTTTGCTGATAACGTTCATACCGACAATGCAGGTCGTCGGCCCGCTTAGCTCAGCGGTAGAGCGCGTCACTAGTACCTCCCGCGAGTGCGGAACGCCCTAATTGGCAATGACGAGGTCGGTTGTTCGATTCAGCCAGTGGGCAGATTTTTTGCATTGTCTTTTTGTTCAATAGATATTCCATCTCAATATGACTGAAGTACAAGCACGTTTGATGAAATATTTGTGACGAGACTATTGCGTCTACGAAATAAGGACCCTGGCCAAGAAGAGGTGCTGACTTATAATTGGCTATCAATGTAGTCCTTCTCGGTTTCAGAATCATTTTGCCAACGAGAATTGCCTGAAGAAAAAATGCGATCTGAAATCCACAAGCCAAACTGTAGTACCATAGCGAATAAAAGTGGTTAGCGCATTCATCCATGTCGACTTGCAGACCACCGCAAGTCTAATGAGTAATCAAAAAAAAAAAAAAAAAAACGAAAAAAAAAAAAAAACAAAACCAAAAAAAAAAAAAAAAAAAAACAACTTTGCTTCAGATCTTAAACTGTGCTCAGTTTGGCAGGAGA